>Ga0209573_1000257_pt1 | contig 129752 bp, 89 predicted proteins | sample TNRBio252014_DNA_FD_185870 | JGI IMG/M metagenome (GOLD analysis project Ga0209573, IMG submission 185870) | Wastewater treatment Type I Accumulibacter community from EBPR Bioreactor in Madison, WI, USA - TNR Reactor_6/25/2014_ DNA (SPAdes)... | ecosystem: Engineered > Bioreactor > EBPR >...
ATTGATCTCTCATCGTAATCATATTTTCAGCTATCATTTGTATTCAACCTTAATAAAATTATCAAAATTGAATGAATTATAGTTAAGCGAAATAAATTGTCCAGCTTTTTTTATTCGACATAGGCAGGACGCGCTGTAGCATGCTCTACGCATCAACTTAAGCTTTTTAGTGCGTAACCAGGCCGGCGAAGTGTCGCACCACCCTTGCATGGTAGAGTAGGCAAAAGATAGTAAGGAATTGGCCAAAAAGATTACTTTTTCAAAAAAGAGCGACTATAAATAAACTCTTTTTTCTCCGTGTCAACTCTACCAGACAGGGGTGGTGCGACACTTCGCCGGTCTGGTTACGCAAAAGAACGAGAAATGTAGTTGGCGGAAACCCTTAAGTTGATGCGTATGAGACGCGCTGTAGCACGCTCTACGCAACTCATTGCGATTTATTTTTTTATTACAGTCGGCAGTTGTTTATTGTGATTTGCATAATTGCTGTTGCGCCGATATTTTCTAGTTGATCCATTACTTCATGGATTTCATGCATTTTCACCATTACTTTAATGGCAAACCAATCTTTTTCTTCTAATTGCGAGATGGTAGGAGATTCAAAGCCTGGCGCAATTTTTTCTGCAGCGGGAATGCCATTTTTATGAATATTATATTCTAACAAACAGTATTGGTCAGCTATTACTACGCCTTCAATTCGCTTTTTTAGCCATAAAGTTTTGGGGGCTTTAACTACATTTTTATTTGCAATTAAGATTGTTTTGTAATGGCCAATATCTTGAACAACTTCTAGCCCGTTTTCGCGAAGAGTATCGCCAGTTTCAACGATGTCAACAATTGCGTCAGCTAAACCTAATGCAATCATAACTTCCACTGAGCCACTAACTTCAAATATTTTTACTGGAATTTTTAAGTCTTTAAAAAACTTAGTTGTAATCGTAGGAAAGGAAGTCGCAATTCTTTTGTTTTTAAGTACCTTTAAATTTTTAACATCCTTTGGGGCGGCAATTGATAATTTACATTCGCCAATGCCAACATCCATGATCTCATGAGTTTTTGCTTTTTTTTCAATCACTAAATCGGAACCTGTGATACCTAAATCCAAAGCGCCTTCGGCCACTAATAAAGGGATATCTTCCGCGCGTAGGAAAACTAAAGTAATAGGGTTTTTTTTGCAATGTGCGTATAAAGATCTTGTGCCTCTTCTAAATTTTAACCCAGCTCTTTTTAATAAATCTAAAACGGGTTCAGAAAGCCTTCCTTTACTAGGAACGCCAATTTTAAAGTTTTCTCTATTGTCTAATTTCATTTCTACTTTCCTTTTCGAGATTCTTTTTCTAGAATGCCAGAAACACCAAATCTTCTGGTTAATTCACCTTCAATTTGTTCGTAAGTTATTCCTTTATATGCTGCAAGAACGAGAGTGTGAAAAAACAAATCGCAAATTTCATGTTTTAAATGATCGGTACCTTCGTCACCATGTTCTTTGGCGGCTTCTATTACTTCGCCAGACTCTTCGGCTACCTTTTTTAGGATTTTTTCCAAGCCTTTGTCGAACAAAGATACCACATAGGAATTTTCAGGTCTTTCTTTAATTCGGTTGCAAATAACATCATAAACGCTTTTTAAAACATTGTCTTTATCAAAAATATCTTCCATAGTTTTTACATTCTAACAAAATTTTTAATTATCTGTAGCCCAATAACTTGACTTTTTTCTGGGTGAAATTGTGTGGCAAATAAATTGCCGCGCGAAACTGCAGCAGTGAATGAAATGCCGTAATTACAAGTGATTGCCGTATCTTTTTTGTTTTCTGGCTCAGCATAATAACTATGCACAAAATACACAAATGAGTTTTCTTTTAAATCTTTTACAACTGGGTGTTGGGTGCAAATCTGTATTTGATTCCAACCAATATGTGGTACTTTAAGATCCCCACCCCCAGGGAATCTTTTTATAGCACCTGGAATAATACCTAAACCTGTAACTGGGGCATCGCCTTCTTCGCTGTAATCAAATAACATTTGCATGCCTAGACAGATACCTAAAAAAGGTTTGTTTTGTTTGATTAACGCAGGCAATATTTCCCAAATACCAAATTTTTGCAAGGATTCTTTTGCTTTACCTATTGCCCCAACGCCAGGCAAAATGACTTTATCAGCGGCTAAAATAGTATCGATAGACGAGGTAATCTTTACATTTCCACCGCATAATTCGACAGCTTTATTTACACTGTGCAAATTCCCCATTTCATAGTCGATCAAAGCTATCATTTGGTATCGTAATCCATTGTTGTTTAAAAGGCTCCAAATTTTACGAATAATAGTAGGTAGAGCAAGCTCTTTGTAAGAAGGATTTTATCAAGTTTTAGATAGTAAATAATACTTATTTCGAGAAGTGGCTCAATTGTTAGGGAAATTAGGAATTGATAAAGGGGGAAAGATAGTTTTTTAAATTTGCTAAACATTCTCTGGAGTTTGTTAGTTTTTTTTCGGATTCAATTTCAAGTTCGATTGTCCTTGCCCAGTTACTTGCATCAATTAAACCAAGATTTTTTAAGGAGCCTTTTAGTCGATGGAAGAGTATTTGGGATAATCTTAAATCATTGTTGTTGATGGAATTTTCTGTTTCAGATAAAGTTGCTTGTAGTGATTTTTTAGAAACATTAATTATATTTTGCAATTGATCATCTTTAAAGCCATAGGTATTAAACAAAAAGTGATAAATGTTTTCATTTATGGAATTGGTGCTTTTGGCGACAATTTGTTCTGGCGGATTTGTCGTAATGCTTTGTTTTTTGTGTATGAAATTTAGAAGATAATCATGAATGGCATTAGGAGGCATTGGCTTGGTAAAGAAATCATTCATTCCGCCCTTTAAACATCTTTCTTTATCTTCCGCAAAAGCGTTTGCGGTTAATGCAACTATATGAACTTGATTTAGTGGTGCTTTTAGAGATCGAATTTTTTTAGTAGCTTCGATGCCATTAGAGCCATTAAGCATTAGATCCATAAAAATGATATCATAATTGAATTTTTTATGATACTGCAATGCTATTTCGCCACTTTCAGCTTGATCAACATAAAAGCCCCAGTTTTTCAAATTTGTTGAAGTAATTAATAGGGCCATTGAGTCATCATCAACCAGTAGAATTTTGCAGTTTTTGATTTTTTTCTGTAATTCTAGGTCAAATGCCTCTGAATTATTATTGTTAACATTAGGTAAATAGGCAGAACGATGAGATAATAAATTGTAAAAATCTTTTACGATAAGTGGTCTAGTAATTGTGTTTAATGTGAAGGCGCTTTGTAAAGAAATTTTAGGTTTATACAAAAAGGGTACGATGGAGTGAATAAAAGGTTTTGCTTTGGCTAAGGATGCAATTAAAGTTATTGTTTGATTTGAAAGGGAGTCTTCGACATCGTGAAAAACATGAACTTCCTCTAATGGCTCTTTAAATGATTTTGTCAATGTATAAACATCGTTTTGTTCTTGAATGATTTTGATGTTTTTTTCGATATTAAGTTCTTTGGCATAATAATCAAAAAAAGATCTAGTTGAGATTGATTTAGAGATAACTAAAACACCAATGCGAGTCAAATCAATTTCAGGTAGGGTATTTATTTCATCACTAGAAATTTGGAGGGGAATTTCTAATGAAAAGGTAGAACCTTTATCTTTTTTACTTTGCACATTAACAGTAGCACCCATTAAAGTTGCAATTTTTTTAGTAATGGAAAGACCTAAGCCTGTACCAAGTATATTATAAGGTAAACCATCGCTAATTTGTGTGTAGTCAGAAAAGAGTTTTTTTTGATCTTTTTCAGATATTCCAATGCCTGTATCTATGATTTTAAAAATAAAAGACCCTTTGGCTTCATCAATTCGATGGTAAATAATGATTAATGAAATGCTGCCGGAAGGGGTAAATTTAATGGCATTCGTTATAAAGTTCATCAATATTTGTTTAATGCGTGCAATATCGCCATAGATCATCTTTGGTAGTTTAATAGGGTATAGAGCTTTGAATTCTAAATTTTTGTTATAAATAGGTATTGAAAAATGAGTGATTAAATGTTCAACCAGTTGAGATAATTCAAAGGCGTTATTTTCGATTACAAGTCGATTGGCTTCGATTTTTGATAAATCTAAAACATCATTTACTAATTCTAGTAATGTTGTTGTAGCCTTTTGGGCTAGTATCATTAAATTGTCTTTATCTGCTTGCTCTTTGCTTTTTTGAATCAAATCAATTAAGCCAATAATGGAATTAATTGGGTTTCTAATTTCATGGCTCATGAGGGATAGAAAGTTTGATTTTGCCAGGTCAGCTTTTTTGGCTTGTTCGAGAGCTTTTTCTAGTTCAAATGTGCGTTTTTTTACTTCTGATTCAAGACGATTGGTGTATTTTTCAACTTCACGGTTTAAATTCCATTTTTGCATAAGTGCTATAGCGAGCTGTCTAACTTCTACGATATCGAAAGGTTTTTTTAGAAATATAATATGGTCTGTTAAGCCTAATTTAATTAATATTTCTTCATGTGTATATTCGGTAAAGGCAGTGCATAATACAATTTCAGTATGAGGGAATTTATCTAAAATAATTTTTGAAGCAGCAATACCATCCATGCCAGGGGGCATTTTTATATCCATAAAAATTACCGCAATGGGGTTTTGCTCAAAATGCGATTTTTCCAATATTTTTAGAGCATCATCCGTTGAAAAAGCATGTTGTAATTCAAATTGCAGGTGTTGATAATTGGGTTGTGAGTTGCTTCCAAATATTTCTTTTTCTAATTTTAAAACGGCTTCTGTAGGTTGAGAAATTCGAGCTACTAAGGCATTTTTAAAATCCTGATGAATAGAAGGGTTATCATCAACGATTAAGATCTTATTATTTAGGGTCATTTTTTTCATCTAAATTAATAAGCAAGAATTATAATAGAAAGAATCTGCTTGTCTTTGAAAAAACTACTTATTTTGGCAAATTGACTTAGGCAAAAGGAGAAGAACCAGATCGAGACGATCTCTTTACCCATACGAAAGAGGCAGACTGCAAACTTTAGAGAGAAATTAAAATATTGCTTTCTTTTTCTTCCCCTTGCTCAAGTATTATTTTGCTTTTGGTTTCATGTAAAATGCGGTTACAGATATTTAAGATATTGTTTAATTCAAAAAGTTTAGAATTCGGTTCTTGGGTAGAAAATTCTGAATAAGTAATGGAAGTATATGTGAAATCTGTCAGGCCTGTGTAAGAAATTTTTATACAAGGGCTTTCATTTTTGAATGCGGATATAGTTATTGGTGTATTAGGTAAAGCAAATAAGTTTGCATGAATTAGCAAGAATTTTAGAGCAAACTCTACATTTTCAATGTTAGTATTGGCAATAAAATCATCATAAGGAACGATTTCAATTTTATTTGGTAAAAAATTAATTAAATCGCACTGCACTTTGTTTAACATGCTTTTTAAATAATAATCTTGTCTTAGTAATAATTTGGGTTTTTCCTGATCAAAAGTAGCGGCCATTGCCCTTAGTTTATCGAGTATACTTTGCCCGCCATTTAGAATAATGTTGTAGTAATTTAATTTTGACTCATCATTTAGAATATTAAATTTTTCAATCCCTTTTTTAGAGAAAGAAATGACCGAATTTAATGGGTTAAATATACCATTTAGTATAGTTAAAATAATCTCTTGTTTGAGTTTGTTGTTTTCAAAGTTTAATAAATTTTTTATTTCAGCTTTTCGCAGAGTTTCTTTTAGTTTTGAGTCTTCTAGTGCACGATTTATTTTTAAATTGAGTAATTCAAAATCAATCGGTTTTTCGACATAATCTGTACCGCCATCTTTCATGAATTGCAAGACCAGACTAATAGAGCTGTGGGCTGTTAGCATAATAACGGGTATGTTTGGGTTGGTTTCTTTAATTTTTTTTAGCAGTTCGAGCCCATCTAATTGAGGCATCATCATATCAGTAACAATAATATCATAATTATTAAAATCACTTGCTGGAAATAATTCTGGTTTATTACATGTATCTATTTTGTAATTTAGTTTTTTTTCAAAATACTTTTTCATCAAAATAAGTTGATTTGAATTGTCATCAACAAATAATATTTTGCCAAGCGATTCCATTTTTTCTCCTTTTCAATTTGCTATTATAATACAGGGGCTTTTCGCCCCTGCAAGGTAATTTATTTTTCAGCACACACTAAATAACCATTGTTATAATAAATAGAATTATTCACCTCATTTATATTTGTAAAACCCAAATGAAGAAGTAATTCAGCCATACCTTCCGCCGAGTAATAATTGGCATGTTTCGTCATTAAATTTTCTGTTGCAAATCTTAAAATGTTAAAGATTTCACTATCACTTTCAGAAAATCCATCTTCTTTCAGTTGATTAAATACTTTTTCTTGTGCAATTCTTAAGCTATTGATTGAAGTTGGACCAGAAACAATGATTTTGCCATTTGGTTTAAGGCCATCATAAATGTTTCGTAGAATATCCACAGGCTTCATTCCTGGTAAGTAAAGTGTATTCATTATGGTTATTACATCATAATGGTTTTGTTTGATAAGGTATTGATGAATATCTTGAACCTCAAATGAGAAATTTTTAAACCAAGCATAGCGCATTTTGCATAATTCAATAAATTCATGAGAAAGGTCTATGCCCAAATAGTTGATGCTTTTATTACAAATTAAATTTAAAAGCAAACCGCTTCCACACCCAATATCAAGTATTGTTTGCCCATCTTTGATGTAATTACTTGCCTGTTGAAGCATTTCGATGTGAACTTTCACTTTACCTAAGATGTCGGTAGGAAATTTTTTAAAGGTATCTATATTTTTATAAGTAAAAGAAGGCTTTTCAGCAATAGTTATTTCTGCAGGCATTGACATAATGCTTTGATCTCCATAAAATCGAATGCGTCCGTTTTTGCGTAAGGTTATGGCTTTAGCTTGTTGACTTTGTAATTCAGCACTTGCGTAATTTTTATCATACTTTTTAAAGTACTCATCTACAGCAATTTCAGATTGAATTGTATATTCAAAATTCAAAGCTGCAGTTTGATTGATAAAACCAGTATTTTTTAAATGATGATTTATTTCTTGGCGGGTTGAAAAATGTCTGTTTTCAGCTGCGAATTTCATACCAGCCATTGAATCTTTAAATTTTGTAATGATAGCAAATTCATTTCTTTCGACTTCACTCTCAAAAATGAAGCCAAGCATTATGAGCTTACCGCCCGGTTTAAGCAGGGAGAACAAGTTTTTATAAAATAACTCTTGTTTGGTTTGAGGTATTTCATGGTTTGCACTTTTTAGTAAAATTCTATCAAAGGATTCAGGTTTTAGTTTTTTATCAGAATTAAAAGATTCTAAAGTTAAAATATCACCCCAAAAGATTTCTACATTCGCATCAGTAATTTGTTTTTTTGCAATTTCGCACTGTAATTCTGAAAACTCAAGAGTTGTAATATTGGTGTTTGTGATTTTTCTGTTTTGACAATATTTTAATATGTGAGCTGTTAAATTACCATTACCAGCCATAGCATCTAAAATTTGGAAACCGTTTTTTAAGTCACTGCTTTCAATCATTTTAAAAATTAAATCAGGTTGAAACCCATTAATTCTGTCTTGTTTGTAATCTCCAACTACATCATAATCTGCTAAATTTTTCTCTAGTAAGTTCGAATTCATGTTAAACCTCTCCTTAATAAGTATTTAGAATTTTATGTTTCTGCAAAATTTATTGAAAAAAAAATGCAAAAAAGTGTTCAGCGTACAGAATTTATGCCTGTTGTGATTTCCTTTCCTAATAAAATTTTTATATAGTCACAAAGCAAAATTTATAAAGCAATACAAATGCCAAAAAAATCATGGTTGAAAATTTAAAAGCAAAAAGGGGAGAAAAGGATCTATTTCTTGAATAAATTCCGTAGGGATTTTAAAATTTCCTTGGGGTTAGCAGGCTTTTGCAGAAAAGTATGAACGCCTATTTGAGATAATTTTTTAATTTCTTCATCAAATATAAAGCTAGAATGCATGATTGCTTTTAGGTTAGGGTTTATGTGCATTAAAGCGTAAAAAGTTTGATAACCATTTAAATCTGGCATGTGAAAATCTAAGATTACTGCATCAATTTGTTCCGATTGCATAGTTTTTATGGCTTCATAACCTGAATTTGCAATTAACACACGATAATTGTTTTTGGATAGTGCTTTTTGTAAGTTTCGGGTAACGGCACTGTCATCATCTATGACAAGCACTGTCTCGTTTCCTGACAGATCCATGGTTTCCTCTTCTTGAGAAACTGTTGCCTTTTGTAAATAAATTGTAAAAGTAGTGCCTTTTTCTCCAGTTGATAGATCTAAAACTCCCTTATGATCTTCGATTAAAGCATTTACTATACTTAACCCTAACCCTGAACCAGAAGAAGTTTGACTGGATTTAGTAGAGAAAAAGGGGTCAAAAATCTTATCCATAATTTCATGAGGTATTCCTTTGCCATTATCTTTTACTTCTATGGCTATGTAGTCACCTGGGTTCAGAAAACCTAAATGGCATTTTTTGCTTTCGGTCATATGAATTGCTTTACAAGAAATTATCACAGGGCCTAATTGTCGGTCATTGGCTTCCACGGCATTTTTGGCTAGGTTTAAAATGGCTCTAGATAATTGGCTCCATGACCCTTTTACCCATAATGGAACTTGATTCATTACAATTAAGTCTGAAGGCAAGAAATTGTTTTTAATGTCATCCACAACATCTTTGATATTAATAATTTCGAATTCAACACGACCTCTTCTTGCGAGACTTAATAGTTGACCATTTAAATCAAGCAGTAAATCTACTTGGTGTTGAAATTTGGAAGTAACTTGATCTAGAGATTCAAATTTATTGTTTTTTTTCATTTCATGAAGTTGTTCTAATTGGTAACAAATAGGGGAAAGAATATTTTGAATATCATGTGCCACTTGCCCCGCGGTTTGTGCTGCCATTTCAAGTCTTCTTTGACGGCCAATTACTTCTGTTTTAATTTGAAGTTCATTTTGTTGAACTTCAATTTTTTCGGCTTGTTTTTCCGTTAATCGAGCTAATTTGATTTGGGCAGCCTTTAGGCTTTCTGTTCTTTCATCTAATAATTTTGTAACATCACCTGTGTAGATCACCAATTGATTTTTATGATACAATTGAAGTGTGATAGCCGTTAAAATAACCCCAACTGTTGAAACAATATACAAGATAGGTGGGTTGGTGTAAAAAACAAGTAAGGATAAAACAAAAAGAATTTCAAAACATGTAATAGTTGTGAAAAACATATAACCATGTTTTTTGCTGATTTTGACTGGGGCTAACCCTCTTAGCTCTCTTGGTAAATTTACCCAACCATTTAATACTGCGATTAATGCTAAAATTGCATAGTGCAAGTAGCCAAGCCAAATAATATCTTCTACTTGTCTTTTTAAACATAAAAAATAAATAGAACAAGATACGCCCATGGCAAAACTAAATGTCCATAAAACACAGGATGCATAACCGTTTTTGTTTTTGAATTCTAAATAATGCAAAAAGGCGGCTATCCAATAGACCAAAGGAAATACAACAGAGGTTGCAAGCATCCAATTTTGGTTATATATGATTAACCCCGTTGCCAAGATAAAGAATGAAAAAAATAGGCCCCATTTTAGATTTAGATTTAGCATAAAAAATATTGAAAAAATATAATAGGAACACCAAAATATTCTAAAGTATTCGTATCTTGCATAAGGCATTAAATTTAACTCAGGAAACTTGTTTGTAAGTGAAAATAAAATGTCAATTACCCCTAAAGAAAAATAGACAATTGAAAATGTTAAAAGTCTATTTTTTCTTACGGGGTCTTGGAATGATTGTACGAGTAAATAAATCGCCAGAATTAACTGACCTGCGATAGAACCGAAAATTGCAAGACTAGGGATTACGCTCATAGATGTGCCACAAAAGTTTGAATTATGTGTTTAACCCTGCTTTTTTATAGTCTTGAATTAATTTGTTTAATGTGCCTCTTGCGATACCTAATTTTTGAGCAGCTTTTGTTTGATTGCCATTGAACTCTTCTAGGGCTTTTTTTATAGCTTGAAATTTAATTCCTTCTAAATCATCAGAATCATTTGATTTAACTTTTAAATGGTAAGGAAGTGAACTTAAAGTTACCAGATTGGTTTGTTCTAATAGAACTGAACTACTAATTATGCCTTCTAATTCCCTTATATTTCCTGGATATTTATAATTAATCAAGCATTCTATGCTTTCTGTGCTGAAATCGTCTATGATTCTGCCGTATTGAGAGGCATATTTTCGCAGAAAATAGCGTGATAATAATATTAGGTCATTGGGGCGTTCTTTTAACGGAGGTAAATAAATGGTATGACTTGCGATTCTGTAATAAAGGTCTTCTCTAAATTTTTTATTCTGTACTTCGGTTTTCAAATTTTTATTAGTAGCTAAAATAATACGACAATTCATTTTAACTTCTGTTGAAGAACCTACTTTAGAATATGTTTTGTTTTGAAGTATTCGAAGAAGTTTTTTCTGTTGTTCAAACCCAAGTTCACCGATTTCATCTAAAAATAAACTTCCGTTCTCTGCCATTTCAATAAAGCCCTTATGGTCGCGATGGGCGCTTGTAAAGGAACCTTTGATATGACCAAATAATTCGGATTCAAATAAAGTTTCAGAAATGGCGGCAACATTCACTGCTACAAAGGGGCCATTAGCATTGTTGCTAACACTATGAATAATCTGTGAAATTAATTCTTTACCCGTACCCGTTTCGCCTTCTATGAGAATGGGAACATCTACTTGGCTAAAAACATTTATTCGTTTGAAGATTTCAACGAATTTAGGGTCGTTAGTGATATAAGAAGAAAAACGCGGGTCATCATTGATGAGTTGCGGTATACTTTCAAAATAGGAATGGATAACAGAAGCTAATCTTTCTTTTTGTAAAGGCTTTAATAAATAATTAAATGCACCATTTTTTATAGCTTTTACTGCCTCTTGGATATCACTGATAACGGTTGCCATTATTACGCCGACATTAGGGAATTGGCTTTTAATTTGAAATAAAAGCTCCAAACCACTCATTTCTGGCATACGAATATCTAATAAAACTAGATTAATTGCTCTGTCGTTTGATAGTATAGAAATTACATTTTTAGGGTTGGTTTCAGTGCCAAAATTGTAGTTTAAATCATTCAAAATGGCTGCATGGGTTTCTGCAGTTTCTATTTGGTCATCTACTACTAGTATTTTGGGGATCACACTCATCCTCGACTCGCACTTTTCCATAATTTTTAAACCATCGAATTTTACTTGTTCTTTGTTGTTTCTCCATAGGTTGCTTTCAATTTTTGTTAATTTTTGGTAAATAGATTAAATTGTTTTTTTTGAAAAATTGAAGTCATTTCAAGCATACTTTCAATGGTAATTGTGCAGAATGCATTACAATTCTTGTTCTTTTCAAAGGTATTATAAAAAAAGGTTTCAATTTTAGAGTGGTTCGAGTATTTTATGACAGAGTCTTCCTTTTTAACGGCATTGAATGGACAAAAACCAAAGAGATTACCAATATGGCTTATGCGGCAGGCAGGAAGATACTTGCCGGAATATTTAGAGGTTTCGGCCAAATTTTCGTTTTTGGAGATGTGCCACACACCTAAATTAGCCTCAGAAATTTCATTACAACCTTTAAAACGATTTGATTTAGATGCCGCCATTTTATTTTCAGATATTTTAACTCCTTTGATACCCATGGGGGTCAAGTTGGATTATGTAAAAGGCCAAGGACCCGTAATTTTTAACCCTATTCGAACTCCAGAAGATGTTAGATCCTTAAAAAAGGTTAAGAGTGCATCTGATTTAGGTTATATTCAAGAAGCTATAGCTTTGATTAAACAGGAATTGCCTGCGCATATTCCGCTGCTTGGCTTTTGTGGTTCACCGTTTACATTAGCTGCTTATATGATTGAAGGGGGGAGCAGTAAGAGTTACGCAAAAACGATGAAATTTTTCGCTGATCACCCTGAAGAAGCAAAAATATTGCTTGAATTTATAACTGAACATGTCATTGAATATCTTAATTATAAAGTTGAGAGTGGGGTAGATGCTGTGCAAGTATTTGAATCAACGGGTGGTTTTTTATCATCATTTCATTTTGAAAAATTTGCTTTTCCTTATTTGCAAAAAATCTTTATGGCTTTAAATAATAAAAAAATCCATAATATTTTATATATTTTAAATGGAATTCATTTGCAAGATGTCTACGAAAGAGTTGGGTGTAAAGTTGCTGGGATTGATTGGCGAATTGATCTTGGGAATTTTCGTCGATTATACCCTAAGCTTGTCACACAAGGCAATTTGAACCCATCTACCTTGTTTGGGGGCCCGAAATTAGTAAAGGAGGAGGTTTTGTTTTTACTTGATAAATTATCTGCGACTGGTTGCCATGGCCATATTTTTAATTTAGGTCATGGCATTTTACCAGAAGCCCCAATAGCCTCTGTTGAAGCATTTATTGAGACGGTTCATAACTATAAAATGTAATCTTTGTAGTTTTTTAATAACCCATAAAGTTTTTTATTTTGCAGGGTCATTGATTTTGATGAAATTGCCTGGAAATAATACTACATCAAGCTTTAGCTTTTTAAAATGAATTTTCATATCGCTAGATTTGCCTTCTTCTAGGTAATGATAAATTTTGCCATCTGCCGTTTGAAGGTGATGCAAATGCCCCAGTTTGCAATTGTGTTCTAAAGTGCCAACCTTTAAACCGCATTGGCATTTATTAATACCTTCTAAAGTGATAGCTTTACCTTCTAATTCTTGATATTTTTTCAGATCCACGGTTGATTTTTCTTCTACATTTTTAATGGTTCCGATTTCGACTAAAAAACCAGCTTCTAAAATTTTTCCTTTAATTTCTACATGGTCGCCCACTTTAAATGGTTTTAGTAATTTTTCTTGGTCGTCGCGTTCAAGAAATGAATAAACCCCTTTGTCATTTACAAAGGCTATATGACTTGTTTGTAATTTGGGTTTTGTATTGGTTGTATTTGTATTTTTAGCGTCTTTAAAGAAGTTTTGTATATCAACGATCACACCTTTTTCAGAAAATTCTTTTACTTCATTTTCAGAAGCCAGACAAAAGTTTGCACATAATAGGAGAAAAAGTGATAGCCATGCCTTCATAAATAAACCCTTTAAAAAAGATTAATCAATTGATTTAACAAACCCCATGTAATAAACACATACGCCTGTAATTGCCACACCCAATACCCCAATAGTGCTGAGTTTACCAAAAATTTTATGTTTTTTGCTATAGGCACCAGGCATAGGGTTAACAAAACCAAAATGTTTAATGGCACCGAATGTTGTTATAACCCATATAATACAGGTGCTGATGGAAAAAAATATATGAACAAAAAGTAATTTTTCAAAAGCGGGGGTGTAGGCCAATATACGATCTGCTTTTTCAAGAATAGATTTAATACCGCCTTGTAAACGAATATCAATTTCAAATGCTACAACCACGATAAACACGACAATGCCTAGAGCTGTCATAATTTTCGCATGAAATAAATAGTTCTTTTTGTAAGCTTGGTACAGACCAAAAATTAGAATGGGTAAAACCAGAAAAACGGCTATAACAGCCACATCTAGCATAAATGTTGCTTTATAAGGTAAAAAACCCATTTAACTTCCTATTATTAAATTGTTTGCGAATAATTTGCTATTGACTAATTTGCTAAAGATTATAAGAATTCCCTCAATAAAATTCAAGAAATAAGTGTTTAATCGAATAAATAATATCAAATGAAAGTCTATTACCTAATTTTATTTCCTTTTTCGCTATTACCCCATTTTATGGCAAATTTCTTGGGCAAATGTCTAGGCAGCTTGTATTATTGGATAGATAAAAAGCATCGAATAGAGGTACAAGAGCGTATTCAAAAATGCTTAAAAGTATCTGATACAAAAAAAATTGAATTAGCAAAAGAGTTTTATCGTTCTTTTGGTGTATTTGTCATTGAGATGACGCGATTACCCTTTCATAATAAAAAAAGTATACATAAAATTGTTACAAACTCAGAGCATGAAAAAATTCAAAATATATTAAAAGAAGGAAATGGCTGTATTCTAGTAACAGGGCATTTTGGTAATTGGGAATATGCAGGTATGGCATTTGCATTAATGGGGTTGCCGATTAATGCCGTTTCTAAACCTTTAAAAATATCATCCTTAGATCGATTTTTAACTCATTGTCGTCAAAAAAATGGAATTAAAACGATACATCAAAAAGATGCCTATCGTGAAATGCTCAGAGCTCTAAAGAAAAATGAAATAGTAGTTTTGTTACTTGATTTTGAAACTTCACCTGAAAAAGGTGGCATTTTTGTGCCTTTTTTTGGCGAAATGGCAGCCAGTATTCCGACAGCCGCAATGGTGCATTTGAAAACAAACGCCCCCATTATTGTTGCCCGCAATCGGCGTTCCCCTGATTTAACGACATCCTATACGGATATAGATCAGATTATTTATGGCTCTGACGCCCAAACAAAAGAAGAAAAGATTGTGGATATCACTAGAAAAATCAACGAATCCTACGAAAGATTTATTGTAGCTTGCCCACCTGAATGGCTTTGGTTGCAAAGACGATGGCGGTTTCCTTATGAAAAGAAATTGCTATCTGAAAACAACAAAGAAGATAGCATTTGAATATATTAACAATTTGTAGAAAGTAGGGGAATAACTATAATATTGCCTCTTTTTATGTAAGTGAATTTGGCCAATTTTTATAGGTAGTTACATGGTAAATTTGAATAGGAATAAAGTAGAGCGATTATACGAGAGCTTAATACATTGTTATCGAAAGGTGAATCAGTTACATGACGAAATGGAAACCGATCATTCGAGCGATGAAATTTGCGAAAAGTTTTCCAATTATAAAAGACAAATGCCTGTAAACTTGCTAGAAAAAACTGCGGAATATTTAGACGGTCGTGAGGGTAAAATTGTATTTGTGAGTACCGACGATGCCAGTAAGGCATTGTTAATAAACGGCTTTTTATCGCGACCAGGTTTAGTTACCGTATCAAAATCAAAAGACAGAGTTCCCTTAAAAATTTTTCCTGTTAATTTTGCAAAAGATGAAAAATTAGAAGTGGTTTATCACGACTTAAAAGGGGTGTTAGAAGCATTAAACGGCAAAGAAAGTATTCGTAATTTCTTAATGCCGTTTAGTAGTCAGTTGGCTGAAAATCCGCTTTTATTACAAGGTATTTTTAATGATTATTTAAGCGCTATGGCACCGGTTAAGGTGGCGGTAGAAGGTGAAGTTGCTTCTGATGTTCCTGTCATTCCAGAAGAGAAAGTGGCAACCACTGATGAGGTTTTAGCTGCAGCCAATATTATCACCAAAAAATTAAATCGATTTAATGGTAAATATCGCGAAAACTTGGAGAAAAAAGATGATATATTGACAGGTCATATTGATTCAGATGCTTTGATATTAAAGGAAGCTCATCTTCATGCTGACAATGTCTTTTTGAAAGAAAATAAGCTTACATTAATAGATTTGCCAGCTGCTGCTTTGCAAGAAAACAGTAGTATCAATGTTGAAGAATATATTTCAGAAAGTAATTGTGTTGTTGTAATTTTGGATGTGAACCAGTTGGCGATCAAAGATCAAATTGATAGTTTTTGGAAAAAAATATCAGGCAATCAAATTTTAAATAAAACATTTTTTGTTTTAAATGGTTTTGAAAAGTTATTAAAAGAAGATTTATCTTCAGCATTTGTAAGTGAGCTTGTGAATCGCTTAAAAACTAAATTGGGCTGTGATAAATTGGATATTGCCAGAGTAACTTTTGCTTCAAGTTTTAGAGTAGCGCTTGCAGGTTTGATGAATCAGCCGACTAAAACAAAAGATGATGAAAAAACATTTGAAGAATTAGTCAGAAGTTTTCATGAAAAGAAACAAACATTAAATACACAAATGGAAGCTAATAAATTAGAAAAGTTGAAATCTGTTTATAGCGATGGTGGTATTTCACAATTTCGAAATAGCTTATTAGATTTTATTTCTGTAGAGCTTCTCTTTGGCAGATGTAATTTAGCTAAGGAAAGCTTGTTTCAAGTTACGGAACTCATTAATTCGTTAATTGGGCCAGAAAAAGTTAAGGTAAAGGAATTTAGTGGGCCTGGTGACCCGATACAAAAGATAATCGAACCTGTAACTTCTACCTATGAAAAAGTCAAAATTGAATTTGATACAGGGTTTTCAGATTTAGACAAGGTATTTGCCAAACTAAGCGTTAAAATGAAGAATAAAATTGTTAAATCTTTCAAGAGTATCGATACGAAAACTTGGGAAGATTTAATTGCTGCCAAAAACTTAACGGTTTCTAGTCAAATCATTCCTGTTTTATTGGAAAAATGTAAAGAAGATTTCAGCAGTGATTTTATTCAAATTACATTAAGCGAAATCAAAACTCTTATTAAGGCTAAATTTTTTGCAACTTTAGAACGAGGTGTTTTGCAGAAAAAAATTAAAACTTTAGATGAACAATTAGAAACCAATTATTGTGAAAGTTACGATTCTTTTGAGAATACTTTTCTTTCGAAAGTAAACTGGGCAATTGAATCAAAACCAATTGAATTAACTTGGAGCATTAAGAAAATTTTAATTACTCCTAAAGTTGGCGAAACTTGGACGCCTGAAATTGCGGAACAGTTTAAAAACGAATTAACTAATTTTTTTGCCAATCGCTACGCAAAACAGGTTGATGTTTTGCTTGATTGTATGACAGAATACATCTCTGTATATTATGAACAATACAAGGCTGGCATTGATAAGCTAATAGATAAAATTCAAAGCGATATTCTGAAAAATATGGAAGGCAAAAAAGAAGATAAAAGCCAATTGTATAAGAAAGTTAGAAAGCACATTAAGCTTTTAAACTATGTTAAAAACATTACAGAAATAGATAAAATTAAGTCAGATGTTGCAAGTGTGTTAAACTAAATCCTTGATTTAATACTCTCAAACCAGAGACGCATTATTGTTTGCGTCTCTTTTTGTCAAAATATAAATGTATTAGTTTAGCTGTGACAAGTGTGTTCGGCTCATGATGCGTCTTGGTAACACTTTTCGGCGATCCGTAATTGATAACATGCGTAGAGACTGGTTTCAAACCCAATGGTTGTTCAAATTAGAATTTCTTTTCAATGGAAATGAGGGTAAAAGCATCTAGCCTAGTCAGCTAGACAGAAATTCGTTCCAGTAAATTTCAAGCTCGTTATTTTATTCAACCGAAACACCGCAAGTGCTAGCGAAGTTAGTAGAAAAAGTACTAAGGCGGTTGTTAGCCTACTTTTTTCTCTCTTTAGTCTTCTCTGCCAGACCGCGGTGGGTCTGGCTACGCAGTTTAATGGTGCGTAGCCAGACCCACCGCGGTCTGGCAGAGAAGACTAAAAATAAAAGGAAAAAATCACAGCAAACAAGCAAGCTTTAAGCTTCTTACTTGAACAACCATTGGGTTTCAAATCCTTCTCTACCACTCTTTCATCAACAACCCCAAAAACTAGAGTTGTTACAAAAAACACACCTTTATAAAAGCTTCACAAAACCACATCATAGGACGAATGCACCCGCTGTAACTGTCTGTTTATCTAGCAGAGTAAAGTAAGTCTTTCATTAGCCTAAATTCTACTGTATTGAAATTAGAAATCGCAAAAAATTAGAACCAGGGTTTCTTTTCTTCAAATAAAGACTTCACTTTGTCGCGACAATTATTTAAAGTGAAAACAATAATTTTATCATTTGGTTGAAGCACTGTTGTGCCTTGTGGAATAATAACTTCTTCGCCGCGGATAATTGTTCCGATGATGGCATTCGAAGGGAATTTAAGATCTTTAATCGTCTTTTTAATGACGCCTGATTTTTCAGGTATGATAATTTCAATTGCTTCTGCATCACCATAATTGAATTTAGCAATTGATAAAATATCTCTTGCGCTAATATGGCTCAAAATTTCACCTACCGCGATTAGTCGTGGGTTTATGGCTTCCCCTAGACCTACTTTTGGAATGAGGGCATCATATTCTTCACGATGGGAAACAACCAAAGTTCGTGAGTTTTTTGGTATTTTGTTTTTCATCATCAAACTGGCAATGAAATTTTGTTCGTCATTATGTGTTGCGGCAATAAAAACATCAACGGTTTCCAAATCTAGTTCATTTTGAAAGTCTTCTGAAGTTATGTCGCTACATAAAACTGTGGCTTTAATTGCTAATTTGGAGGCAGTTTCACACATTGCAATGTCGCTGTCAACAATCATGATTTGCGGCATTGTATTGCTTAATGCTTTTGCTATACCAATACCCACAGTAGATGCGCCATAAATCAATACATGTTTAATAGGGCGCACTTTTTTGAACAACAATGGTAAAAAGAATTCCTCAGTATCATTATGCATTAATACAAAAACTTCATCCCCAGCATGGATAACGATATCGCCTCTTGGAACGATCATTTTCTGATTACGAGAAATTGCTAAAATCAAAAAGGAGTATTCAGCCATTCCTTCGCCAATTTCGGCAATTGTCTTATCTATAAATTTTGAATCTTCTGGAACAAAAAAACCTCGTAGTACAATTTCAGAATCCTTGAAAGTGAAAACCGAAGTCGAGGAGGGAACCTTTACGAGTTGATCAAGGGATTTAATAACTAATTTATCAGTATTGATTAGTTTATCTATTCCTAATTCGGCTAGTGTTAAAGGGTAGTCTTCTTCATCGAGATCTGAGTTTTTAACCCTTGCAATTTTTATGGGAACTTTAAAACTTTTAGCGATTTGACAAATCAAAATATTGGTTGCGTCATTTTCGGTAACGGCAATAACCATATCCATACTTGCAATTTTTACATGCTGTTGGATTTTTGTATGAAAAATATCACCGTGAACGGTAGAAAAGCCATCGGTTTCAGCTTGAGTCAGGGCAGATTTCAAATAGTCAACTAACCAGACATCGTTTTTAGCAGAGGCAAGTTCGTTTGCGACCCCAAAACCGACGGTACCCGCTCCAACAATTAATACTCTCATTAAAACCCAATGCCTCTTTTGATTCGAAAGATATGTTTCTTCGAAGAAAAAAGTGACTTCGCACAAGTCACCCGAACACCTAATCCAAGTACTTATGGCTGCTCCCGTCAGGGCCTGACCCGGTTCATAGCTGCATTACCATCCGGAACCTGCACGAAGTCACTGCGGGATTATATGGTGTTTTTACTGAAAACAAGCAACTTTGATTCGAAAACTAGGGAATTACAAAACATTTGCCTTTCTTGAACAAGAACGATTGTATTTGCAAAATGAAAAGGATTCCTAATTTAATTCAAATAAACTTAAATAAAATTAATGGAAAAATTTACTAGGCGGTTTTGAGGTAAAAGTTGAAGGGTTTTTCTAATAAGTTTTATTTTACTTTGAAGGGTAGTTGGTTAGACTAACCGCTCTTTTTTTAAAACCTCTAAGTAATCCATTTTAAAGGTAATTTTGTTGGAGTCTATACATGGGTCTAAGTGATTTAAAAGGTAAAAAATTAGGTATTTGTGTATCTGGTGGTTTAGATAGCAAAACTGTGACTAAAAAATTAAAAGAATTAGGTTTAGATGTTGTTTGTTTTTCGGCTGATTTAGGCCAACCTGATGAAAAGGATATTAATGATATAAAGAAGAAAATGGCTCCATGCGGTGCGGTAACGCACATCATCGATTTGAAAAAGGAGATGGCAGAAGCTTGTTTTGACATCATTAAATGTCAGGCGACATATGATGGTGGCTATTGGAATACAACGGGTTTAGCGCGCGCAGTAACCGTAAGAGGTTTGTTAGGTGCGATGAAAAAAGAAGGTTGCAAGGTTTTAGTGCATGGGGCAACAGGCCGTGGGAATGATCAAATGCGCTTCGAAAGATACACGAAATCAATAGACCCATCTTTTGAAGTATATGCACCATGGCGTGATGCGGAATTATTAAAACAGTTTAAAGGTCGTAGTGAAATGGCAGCTTATTTAAATAGTTTTGGCATTGAAGCGACACCAGGTATGAAAAAGAAATACAGCACCGATGCGAATTTAGCTGGCTTATCTCATGAGGCTGAAGATTTAGAAAGTGTAGAAACCTCTTGTAAAATTGTCGACCCGATCATGGGTGTGTGGCCAGAACAAGCGCCAGATAAAACGGAAGTATTTAAAGTGAAATTTGTAAAAGCAGAGGCTGTTGAAATAAATGGTAAGGCTGTTACGCCAATTGAAGCAATGCAACTAGCAAACACGATTGGTGGACGCAACGGAATTTGGATGAAAAATGCTTTAGAAAATCGTATTATTGGTACCAAAAGCCGCGGGGTATATGAAGCACCAGGTATGGAGCTTTTAGGCGTATGCTTGCAATCTGTTTATCAAGCGGTGCTTGATAGAAGAGCCACAAAATTATTTAATGAACTATCAATTTTAATTGCAGATCATGTGTACGATGGTCGTTATTTTGATGTAACAGCACAAGCTGCAAGAGCTGCCATTAATACTTTTGCTCAATTTGCAAATGGTACTGTGGAAGTTGGCTTGTACAAAGGTAATATTTATTTTAATAGTTTAACAAATTGCAAAGCCTCTTTATATAATGAAGCTGATTCGTCTATGGAAGACAGCAAAGGTTTAAACCCAGTAAGCTCACAAGGCTATGCTGACATTTTATCAGTAGAAGCTATTGCAATGGCTAAAGCAGGTCAAATTTTTACTAACATCAATAAATAAAGGAAAAGTTATGGGAAATGTTTTAATTATCGGTGCTGGTGGGGTTGGGAATGTTGTTGTGAAAAAATGTTGTCAAGTACCAGAGGTTTTTACTTCTATTACTTTAGCAAGCAGAACACTGAGTAAGTGTGAACAAATACAAAAGGATACAAATAATAAAATCAAAATAGCTCAAGTGGATGCTGACGATAGCAAACAAGTAATTGCGCTTATTCAAAAAGTAAAACCAGATATTGTAATTAATACAGCATTACCGTATCAAAACCTTGCAATTATGGAAGGGTGCTTACAGACAGGAGTTCATTATATTGATACTGCATGTTATGAGCCTTATGATGAAGCAAAATATAGTTATGAAAAGCAGTGGGCTTATCATGATAAGTTTAAAGCCAAAGGTCTGATGGCAATTTTAGGCTTAGGCTTTGACCCAGGTATGACAAATATTTACCTTGCTCATGCTTTTAAAAATCATTTTGATCAAATACATACGGTTGATATCTTAGATGCAAATGCAGGTGACCATGGTCACCCTTTTGCTACTAACTTTAACCCAGAAATTAATATTCGTGAAATTACTCAAAAAGGTAAATATTTAGAAAACGGACAATGGAAGGAAACCGATCCATTAAGCGTTCATAAGTCGTTTGACTTTCCTGGTATTGGGCCAAAAGAAGTGTATTTATTATATCACGAAGAATTGGAACCATTTCATAGACATCACCCAGAGATTAAAAACATTCGTTTCTGGATGACTTTTTCTCAAAACTACTTAAACCATTTAAAGGTTCTTGAAAATGTTGGGATGACTTCTATTAAACCAGTAAAGCATAATGGTGTAGATATCATTCCTATTCAGTTTTTAAAATCACTTTTACCTGACCCTGGCTCATTAGGTGTTCGCACAAAAGGTAAAACTTGTATCGGGTTATGGATAGAAGGTGTTAAAAACAATAAACCTAAAAAATACCATGTTTATAATATTTGTGACCACGAAGATTGTTTCAAAGATGTGGGCTCGCAAGCAATTTCTTACACAACGGGTGTGCCGACGATGGTTGGTGCATTAATGATGTTACAGGGCAAATGGAAAGGGGTAGGTTGCTTTAACCCTGAGCAATTAGATCCTACTCCATTCATGGAAGTTATAGGAAGATATGGATTACCATGGACGGAAGTGACAGAATAATTCAAAAATTATATGAAGTAGAAACCCCATCTTATGTGGTTTCTACTCAATTATTGCGAAAGAATCTTGCAATCCTTGATCGCGTACAAAAAGAAGCAGGCTGTAAGATAATTTTAGCATTAAAAGGCTTCGCTACTCATGCTACTTTTCCGGTTGTTAGGGAGTATTTACCTGGTACTACAGCTAGCTCCATTAATGAAGCGAGGTTGGGGTATGAAGAATATGGCGGCGAAGTTCATGTTTATGCAACTGCTTATAAAGATTCTGAAATTAATGAATATTTAAAGTATGCCAACCACCTTACATTTAATTCTTTTTCTCAATGGCGTAAATTTAGAGATCGCGTCAAAGCTTATCCTAAAAAAGTAGAATGTGCAATTCGTATAAACCCAGAATATGCAGAAGTAAAAGTACCGCTATATAACCCTTGTTATAAGCATTCGCGATTGGGTGTTACTTTAAAGGAATTTGAAGAAAACAATATGGATGGTTTGTCAGGTTTGCATTTTCATACGCATTGTGCAAGCAATTCTGATACGCTTGAGAGAACAATTAAAGTGGTTGAAGAAAAGTTTGGCCATTTATTTAAAAAGATAAAATGGATTAATTTTGGGGGTGGTCATCATATTTCACGCCCAGATTATGATGTAGATTTGTTAATTAAAGTTGTGAAAAGATTTAGAGAAAAACATGGTTTAGAAGTTATTTTAGAACCAGGCGAAGCAATTGCTTTAAATACTGGTTTTTTAGTTGCTTCTGTAGTTGATGTTTTAAAAAATGAAATTGATATTGCGATGTTAGATACATCGGCCTCAGCCCATATGCCAGATGTTTTAGAAATGCCTTATCGACCAAATATTATTGGTGGTGATGAAGCTGGTGTGAAAAAATATACCTATCGTTTGGGCGGGTTAACTTGTTTAGCCGGTGATGTTATTGGTGATTATTCCTTTGATAAACCATTAAAAGAAGGGGATAAATTAATACTTTTAGACATGGCGCATTATTCAATGGTTAAAAATAATACTTTTAACGGAGTCGCTTTACCCTCCATTGCTATCATCAATGATAAAAACGAGCTTAAAGTTGTGAGAAGCTTCGGTTATGAGTCTTATAAAGATAGATTGAGTTAATCGATGAATAAAGATAAACTTTCTAGCTCAGATAAAAAATTTTTGCGAGGGCAAGCTCATTCTCTTGAACCACTTGTTAAAATTGGTAAAAATGGTTTAGTGCCTAGTGTTATGGAAGAATTAAATAGTAAATTAGCAGAACACGGGTTATTAAAAATAAAAATAGCGGCAACTAAAGACTTGTTTGATTCTTATTTAAAAGAAATCACGGAAAAAGCAAATTGTGAGTTAGTTGGCGCTGTAGGCAGCATGGCGATTTTGTTTCGCGTAGGGGTAAAACCCATTTCTGCAAAACACCTTAAATGAGTTTCAAATTGCGATTCGCAAATGATTAACCCCATCTTAAATTATGTTGAATATGGCGATCCAAACCATCCTGCAATTATTATTCTACATGGGTTTTTAGGGTCTTCTAAAAACTGGACTACCATTTCAAAAATAATTAGCTCTAGCATTCGCGTTATTGCAGTGGATTTAAGAAATCATGGCGATTCTTTTCATCATGATAAGCCTCATTATGAAGATATGACTGAAGATGTTTTAAATTTAATAAACACTTTAAAGTTAGAAAAAGTTAATTTGATGGGTCATAGTATGGGAGGTAAAGTAGCAATGAAATTTGCTTGCTTGTACCCTGAAAAAATTAATAGCTTAATTGTCATTGATATTGCTCCTAAACAATATTTCCCCCATCGCAAAGAAGTTGCTAGCATGTTAGCAATTGATTTATCAAAACTAAGCAGTAAACAAGATGCAGAAAATCAATTAGAAAAAGATGTTCCTGATCTAGGGCTTCGTAAGTTCCTATTAACGAATCTTGTGCAAGAAAGTGAAACTAAATTTCGATGGAAGGTGAATCTGCCCGTATTTGTAAAAGAGGTTTCTAATTTAGGTATTAATCCGTTAACTGATAAAGATCAATTTATAGGTAATACTCTATTTATATTAGGTGGCAAATCAGATTTTGTGAAAGAAGCTGATTACCCATTATTGTATAAATATTTCCCGAATGCTAGAGTTAAAGTCATTGAAAATTCTGACCACAACCCTCATTTTTCAGCTCGCGAAAAATTTTTAGAAATAATTATTGAAGAAATAAAACCCTAAATGTGTTGTAGGGTACGCGTGTTCGACAAGGAATTAACATTAAAAAGAAGGAAATACCCGCTGAAGGATTTGAACCTTCGACCTACTGATTAAGAGTCAGCTGCTCTACCAACTGAGCTAAGCGAGCAAAAAAGGAACGGGATTCTATCAGAAAAATAAGGGCTTGCAACCCATTTTGAAGCAAAAAATTCGATTAATAGATTGAATTTCATAAGAATTATCTATTAAATTTTCAGAATTTCGTTCTGATATGAATTTTTTAGTGGGGGTAGTTGCAGGAAGCTGAGAAGTAAGCATAGCCCTTACAAAGTACCTGTGCAAGCTATTAAGATTAGCGTTTATTAAGGACAAAATCAAACACGCTCTTTTGGGGCTATTCGTCAAGTTTTCATGGGCTCAAACGGAAACAAAGTAACTTTGAGAATTTACATTTGCGTTTAACTTTGAGAAAAAGCTTCTAAAAACCAATCTAATTTTCTTCTCTTAGATACTTATGCTGATAAAAATACATTTAGATTAGGGTTGTAAAGAAAGTGACACCACTTGTTGCTAAAAAATCTTGATATTAAATTGAGCTTGCAAACAATGGCCACCTTTAGATCGCAATGGGTTTAAGTCACTGCCTATTAAGAGAAGAAAATTACTTTTGGCGTTTAAGGCAAGAACTAAACAGATTGTCTGTTTTGAATAAACCCAACCTTACTTAAGACTATCTTTTAGAAAAATATTTGAAATTAGATAAAATCGTATTTTTAAAATACCAAAATGGTTCAAATCAAATAGGTGGAGAAATAATTTATGAAAATAAAACTTAGTTTGATCCTATTCTTTTTATTTTGCCTTAGTTGCTTCGCTAATGATGTGTATCAGGCACCTGACCCAGAACCAACTGCTGAAGAAATATATTCTTTAGAGTTATTAAATCGATTTCGAGTGAACCCCAAGGCAGAAGCAGAATTGATTGCGCCTGGCGGGCAAAGAAGTGGTAATAGCCGAGGTGGCCGTAATGTTGATTATAAAATGTTTTATAATGAAATGTTAGAGTTAAAACCAGCACCACCATTAGTTATGAATTTGAATCTTTTAGATGCAGCTAGAAAACACAGTCATTACATGATTAAAAATTCCATGACCCATGTTGAAGTAGAAGGAAATGCTGGTTTCGTGGCGGCGAGTTTTAGTGATAGATGTAAATTAGCAGGATATACAGGAGGGGCAATTGGCGAAAATTGCTTTCGTGATGCTGGGGATGCTTTAATTGGGCATAATGGTTTTATTATTGACTATGGTGAAGGTGGTGAGGGTGGAATGCAAAAAGGTCGTGGGCATCGTATGAACATGATAAAAGCGGAAGCGCGTGAAATTGGTTTATCGGCATTACCGCATTCTGGTAAAATCAGCATAACCCATAATTTTGGTAGTGGCAAAGGTATGCGTTTTGTAGGTGGAGTTGTATATAGAGACAAAAATAAAAATGGGTTTTATGATATAGGCGAAGGTGTTGGTGGTGTAAAGATTTCAACCGAAAATGGCAAAAATGAAACCGTTACCTGGAAATCGGGTGGATATTCCTTACCTCTAACGGATTCAAATGCCTTTAAAATTATCGCCTCAAATGGTGTGATGAAATATGAAATCAATATGGAAGCTGGTAAAGAAAACTTGAAATTTGATTGGTTGATTCCAGAAGAAGCAGAGATTGCTAAAATGAAAACAATGTTAGCCGTGATAACGGGTATTGAAGATGTGCCGGCAAATAAACGACGACTATTTCAAGAAAAAGTTAAGCTGTATGTGGAAGGTGTAAATTTAGGTGTTGGCCCTGTGGAAAAAGAGAAATTCGACGAATTTGTTAAAGAAGTGAAGCCAAAAATTATAGAGGATCAAAAAAAGGTTCGTGAATTGTTTTCTAGTGAAAAAACGGATGAGTTTAAAAAATGCATTGCTGATTTAAAAAATGAATATTCTAGTACGGTTCTGAATCAATGGTTAATTGATGCGTCGTATACTCATAATGCCAAATTAACAGTAAACAACTTTATTAGCAATATGGAAAAAGACCCCAAAAAAATAAACTCGAGTGTAAAAAATGATTTCATAAAAGTTTTAGAGGCCTCTAAGAAAAAAGTAAAATCAACAGAGTATATAAAAACTTTTGATGGCTATATCAGTCAAGTTGAAGGTTTGAATAGAAATAGAAATTAATCAAGTAAAGGATTCGCAGTGGAACTTTAGTTCTTTAAAAATAAGGTTTCATCTTGATCTATTAAAAATAAAGATGTGCTTTTTGTAAGAACTCTAGTTTTTGGAGTTGCTGATGAGAGAGAGTGGTAGAGACGGGTTTGAAACCCGTCTCATACGCATGTTATCAATTACGGTTCGCCGAAAAGTGTTACCAAGACACATCATGAGCCGAACACACCCTTGTTAAAAATTACTCTACGATTGCGATGGATTGCAATGGTAAATCGGTTGCGATTGATTTTATTAATTCATTTGAGTTTAAATTATAAACATCAATGCTTGGTGAAGATGAACTTCTGTTGATTTGGTATAGGTAGCTGTTTTTGTCGATGGTTGTATCCCCGAAGCCAAATGAGTTTGAAGGTAAAATAGCAGTTGTGGATACCGATTTATTTGAAACGCTAAATTCTATGATATTTACGGAGTAATCAAATGCTGAATAGGTTGCATAATATTTATTGGTCTTAGTATCAAATAGTATTTTTGAGACCCCAAAGCCTCCTGATGTTCCGCCAAAGGCAGTACCCGGAATAATAATACCATTTGTTGAATTTGTGGTAATATCAACTTCTTCAATGCCAGTGGAACCAACTTCAGTGCTTTCAATTGCACTAAAATCCGAAGTATATGTTACACTGCCACCTTGTGCGATAAATATTTTTTTTAAATTGGAAATGTAAATCATCTCAGATGGGTTTTTGCCTGCCAATAGAATGCCATCAATTTCAGTCGTAGTTTCATTGGTATCAATAAATTGTTCATTTACTGTATCATAAATGGTGATCACAGACTCAAGAGGTTGGTACCCTGCATTTAAGCGTTGTGCTAAAATATACAATTTATTGCTTATTAATGTAACGGCTACAATGTTTGGTGCACTGGCATCTGAGGGTGTAGCACCACTTATGGTTTTTGCAAAGCCAACATCAATTTTAGCCAATCGTTTACCAGTCAATGGGTTTATTTTTAAAATATAATTGCTGTTATAAAAAGCAACATAGGCTTCTGATTCGCTTTTAAAGGCCATATCATAGGGGTTAGTGCCATTAAAGCCGCCGTCGATGTCAATTGAGCCATTGGAATCTAGTTCTGATAAGCTGTAATTTGCAAGTGGGTCTTTATTTGCCCCTGAATTATCGAGTACTATTACGGCACTATTTGAGTCTCGACTAAGAACATATATTTTATTTTTAAACGATCTAACAATGGAGTCCTGGCTAATCGTAATTTGATTGGTTGCGGTATCTTTTGCAGTTGTCGTTGTCATTTCAGTATTACCTTCAATCAAATAAATTAACCCAAGCGGGTTTGAGAAACTACCACCGACGGCAACAATTGAAATGTTATCTGTTGTTGGTGTAGTATTGGACTTTGAATCGCTATTGCTGCAACTGGAAAGAATCGCAACAAACGAAAGAAATAATAAGAATTTTTTTACCATTGTTTTCTCCTAAAAGGGAATGTTTAATTTTAACCAAAACGATCTACCAGGTAAAGGATAGTTTGCGATATCCTCAACTTGCTTGTTTTCCAAGTTTTTTACTTCAAATGTTACGCCAAAGTTTTTGTGTGTATAGGCCATACCAATATCTTGTATTAGAGAATGGTCTTCAAAAATCAAATTGACCTCATCAAAGTATTCTTTTGAAGTATAGAATAATCGATAAAAAAAATTAATTTTCTTTATCTTCATTGTTACTTCTGCAAAAAATGAATTTTGTGGAATTCCTGGAATTTGTTTGTTTTTTTTATAAGAGCTGTTGGATTTATTTATAGGGTCAGTATACGAATATTGTAGCAATACTTCCCAGTATTTTTGTGATAGGTGGCATTCTGCTTCAAAACCAGATATCAAAGTATCTTCGATGTTAAATGGTCGCATAATACCAGAGCTGATTTGTTGATAATTTATGAGATTTTTATTTTTCTTAATAAAGCCTGTCAATGATAAATCTGTAATAATAGAAAAACGGTTGAGTTCTGTTTTTTTTGACAATGAGAATTCCCCAAAAACAGAAGTTTCTTCCGAAAGGTTTGTATTGCCAATTGCTAAACCTGAATCGCCAAAAAGCTCTAAAAGTGTTGGGTAGCGGGTATTTTTTCCTAAGCTAGATTGAATCGTGTAATCAGAATCGCTAATATATTTTGTTGTAAGTTGATAATTGTAGGACGATGAATCCTTGTTATTTTCAGGTTGGTTGAATATAGAAATATGGTCATTTAAATATTGAAAAGTAAAACTAGCTTTGAGATCTATTTTTTTTTGCCAAATTTTTACGCCTGGTTCAATTATCGTTTTTATTGATTTTCTATTCCAATAGGAATTTTGAGTGGTAGTATTATCTGCTTTTTTGTCCCATTCTGCGATGGGTTCAATTAAGAAATTACTATAGAAGATATCGGAAATTTTCCATTGCAAATAATTTTTGCTTCCCAAATAATACAATGTATTTTTGGTATGATTTTTTGAAAAACCGACTTCGCCTAGGGGGTCAGAAAAAATGTTTGCTTGAATAGAGTTAAATAAAGAGCTTTCCCACATAAAATTATCAGAGTTTATTTTTTTAAGTCTTGTTGTTAATGATATATCAAAAAATGTGTTTTTTGCTTCTTCAATGATAGTGTTTTGGGGTCCTCCTAATTCTTGGAAGCCACTTTTACCATTAAATAAAAAGGTTAGGTTATACTCGTCCAATTTTTTTGTGAAATTATTTCTTAAGTTTATTTCTTGGTAACGATTATTGTTTTTTTTGTCTAATATATCATCACTTGAATTGTATGGTGTGCCTCTATCATTTTTGAATTGATAATCATTTTCTGCATTTATAAATTCAATTTTAAAATCTTCTTGGTATTTATTGTTATTTTCGAATAAGTTTGTGTTGAAGAAAAAACTATCAAATGACCCATAGATAAAACGGGTGTTTCCTGTGAAAACTGGTTCAGAAGTGTTTTGATTGTTGATAAGATTGATAGCTGCACCCATATTTGAGCTACCCAAATAGGCAGGTGTGAACCCTTTATAGACTTCAATTGATTCAATATTTGACAAAGAGATTCTTGATAAATCTGAAATACCAAATCGGTTTTCTGCAAGCGGTATGCCGTCGATATAGATTTTAATATGTTGACTGGAACCCCCCCGAATGAAAGCGTTTGCATATTGCCCAATACCACCCGATTCGTTTATTCGGAAACCATTTATTTTTTTTAATACTTGCGTTAGGGTGGGTAATGACTTTTCGATTTCTTGTTTCGAGATCACTGTAACTTTTTCTGGTTTTTGTAGATATGGGTCTTTGTTTTCTACGATAGTTTCTTTTGGCAGTTCTTTAGCTTGCGTTTCTTGTGCACATAATGGTGCATAGATAAGCAAAAGAAAAGATAGAATACTGGTAAACCATTTGAATAAAAACACTTGTCACCCTATTTCGCGAAGGCTATTGTTATTTATTCAGGTCGGTCTTCTGACTGCAGTTCATTTTACTTTGAGCCCTTCCCTTAAGTTATACTTAAAGTGGCTTAGCTCATTTCATCCCTGTTTACAGCGGCGCGTCCGTGGTGGAATTTAACCACACTTCCCATTGCACCTGAATGTTTGAAGGCAAGAAGTCTAACAAAGAAATGAATATGTCAAAAGAATTTTAGTTGAAAAAAAACAACTAGAAATTGTATCAATTGGTATGCAACGATGTATTTCAATTAACGCAGTTTGAATTTAAGGTTATTTTTTACCTTTAAATAATGAAAAGATGCCTTTTAATATAGCACCGCCTATTTTTCTTTCTAAGCCACCTTTTGTAGTTGGTACCCCCGTTTTTCTAGCAATTTTGTTTTTGAACCCTGAAATGCCAAGAGCACGCTTCCATGAAAAGGAGAAACCAAATTTTTTCATAAATATTCCTTTACACTAATAAGTTCTACAACTGTATCTTCGTGATAAATTTTCATTTGTCCATTTTTTATTATTTACATATAGCAATTTTTGTATCGCTAAATTAATTATAAAGTCTATTCCCATTCTATTGTTGCAGGTGGTTTAGAGCTAATGTCATAAGTAACTCGGTTGATGCCTTTCACTTCGTTGATAATTCTGTTTGAAACTTTTGATAGAAATTCGTGTTTAAAAGGGTAGACAGTTGCAGTCATAAAATCGGTTGTTTGAACGGCACGAAGAGCCACGACATTTTCATAGGTTCTACCATCACCCATTACGCCCACACTTTTGATTGGTAAAAATACTACAAAAGCTTGTGCAATTTCATCATAGATGCCTGCTTTTTTAATTTCATCAATAAAAATGGCATCCGCTTCTTTTAAAGTTTCGCAATAATCTTTTGTTACTTCTCCTAAGATTCTGACAGCTAGACCTGGCCCCGGGAATGGATGTCTGAAAACCATATCATAGGGTAAGCCTAGCTCAAGGCCTAATTTGCGTACTTCGTCTTTGAAAAGTTCTCTAAGTGGTTCTACTAGTTCTAGCCCAAGATCTTTTGGTAAACCGCCAACATTGTGGTGGCTTTTAATGGTGTGTGAAGGACCGCCTTTAAAAGAACTTGATTCAATTACATCTGGGTAAATCGTGCCTTGTGCTAAGAATTTTGTGTTTTTTAATGATCGAGCTTTTTCTTCGAAGCATCGAATAAACACTTCGCCAATTGCTTTTCTTTTAAGTTCTGGGTCAGTCACATTTTTTAATTTATTTAGAAACTGGTTTTCAGCATCTAATTTTTCTACTCGAATAGAATAAGATTTTTGAAAAGTATCCATTACTTGTTGAGCTTCATTTTTTCTTAGTAAGCCATTATCAACGAATATGCAAGTTAATTTATCGCCGATTGCTTCATGAAGCAGAATGGCTAATACAGAAGAGTCTACACCGCCTGATAAGCCTAATATAACATTTTGACCATTTGTTTGTTTGCGAATTTTTTCGATTGATTCTTGTCTAAAATTTGACATTGTCCAATCACCATTCAGTTTACAAATGTCGTATAAAAAATTATGAATTAAAGTTTTACCGCACAAACTATGCTCTACTTCGGGGTGGAACTGAACGCCATAGATTTTTTGTTTTTCATTTGCAATTGCGGCAATAATACCATTTTGAGATTTCCCGATGACTTCAAAGTTTTTAGGTGTTTTTTCAACGGAATCCCCATGACTCATCCAAACTTGTACCTCTTTACGAATAGAGATATTTTTAAAAAGGGGTGATTCTTGACTTGGGATGAACTCTGCGTAACCATATTCTCTAGTTTTTGCTTTTGAAATAACACCACCAAGCACTTGAGAGATAATTTGCATTCCATAGCAAATTCCAAGAATAGGGATATTAAGATCAAAGATTTTGGTATCTAGACCAGGTGCGGAATCTTCATAAACTGAAGAAGGGCCGCCTGATAAAATTATTCCTATGGGGTTAATTTTTTTTATTGTTTCAAAGGATATATCGAAAGGTCGCAGTTCACAATAAACATTATGCTCGCGTATTCTACGAGCTATTAATTGATTGTATTGGCTACCGTAATCTAAAATTAAAATTGTTTGATGAGTCATTAAAAATTATTATCCTCAAATATTATTAAGCTTGATAGTTAGGTGCTTCACGCGTTATGGTTATGTCATGCGGGTGATTTTCTCTTAAGGAAGCGTGTGAGACAATTACAAAAGTAGCTTTTTCTCTAAAATCTGCAAGAGTTTTGGCCCCACAATACCCCATACCAGAACGAACACCGCCGATTAATTGATTGATGTATTCGCGTAAAGCACCTTTATATGGAACACGACCTTCAATGCCTTCTGGTACAAGTTTATCTGAAGATGTATTTTTTTGTGAGTAGCGTTCTCGACTACCTGCACCAGCTTCCATTGCACCTAGTGAGCCCATACCACGATATTCTTTATAGGCACGACCTTGTAGAATAATTTTTTCACCAGGGCTTTCATCCATACCTGCGAATAATGAACCAATCATCACGGTATCAGCCCCAACCGCTAAAGCTTTTGCAATGTCACCTGAATAGCGAATGCCACCATCAGCGATCACCGTAATGCCTTTATGTTTGCGCGCAACACTAACCACAGATTCAATTGCCGTAATTTGAGGTACACCAACACCTGCGATCACACGGGTTGTGCAAATAGAGCCTGGGCCGATACCCACTTTTAAGCCATCTGCGCCAGCATCAATTAAAGCTTTAGCGGCATCGGCGGTTGCAATATTACCGGCAATTACATCAATCTTAAATTTACTCTTTATTCTTTTGACTGTGTCAATTACGCCTTTGCTATGACCATGGGCTGTATCTACTACGAGTAAATCTACACCTGCTTCAATCAAGAGTTGTATGCGATGGACATCATGCTCGCCAACACCCACGGCTGCACCCACGCGTAAACGCCCGCGAGCATCTTTGCTTGCATTAGGATGTTCCATTTGATGCATAATATCTTTTATCGTTATTAACCCTTGTAATTGTTTTTTAGCATCCACCAACAAAAGTTTTTCGACTTTGTTTTTATATAAAATTTCTTTTGCTTCTTCTAAAGTGGTAGAAGGTGCGGCTGTAATTAAATTGTCCTTTGTCATGACTTTTTTAATTTGGGTTTCAGGCGACCACTGAAAGCGTAAATCTCGATTGGTAAGAATTCCGACTAATTTGGTGTGTGAATCTACTATCGGTATTCCATTGATCTGTGCTTTTTGCATTAATTTTCTAGCTTCAGATATCGGTGCGTCTGGTGGCAAAGTGAATGGGTCAAAGATAATTCCATTTTCAGATCTTTTAACTTTTGCCACTTCAGAGGCTTGATCTTCTGGGTTGAGATTTTTATGAATGATTCCAATACCACCGTTTTGTGCAATTGATATAGCAAGTCTTGCTTCTGTTACAGTATCCATTGCGGCAGAAATTAAGGGGATATTCAATGAAATATTTTTGGTTAAATTGGCAGTAGTATCAACACCAGATTGGGTGATTTCGCTATATTGAGGAACTAGCAGTATATCATCAAAAGTTATCGCCATCTCTTTTTGCAAAAGTCTCATAGCTTGCTCCTTTCTAAAACATGGAAAGCACAGTGTGAAAAGGCTGACATTTTAGCGGTTTGGCATGATATATCAAAATTTAATTTTTCATTCACAGAATTGCTTTTAGATAACTCAAAATATGTATAAAATTAGGCAATATTATGGGCAAACAATAGCTTTTTGTTTTCATATAGATAACAAATAAATTAATAAAGAAATTAATGGGGAAGGATGCTATAATGAACGATAAAGAATTGGTTCGAAAAAGGTTTAATGTTTTATGTTGTTAGTTCCCGTCAGCCAGATAACAGAAGGTCAGGTACTTGCCAGGCCAGTTTTTAACCCTCAAAACCCTCGACAAGATCTACTTAAAGCAGGCTTTGTTTTACAAAAAAAAATTATCCAATCCTTAGTGCGTATCGGAATTGATAGAGTATGGGTTCAGGATAATGATTTTGATTTTTTAGATGATTTAATTGATGATAAGCTTGAAATGGTCAAGCGAGAAGTGTATTCAGATATTCAAGAGCACTTTTCATCTATAATGGATGGCAAAGAAACCAAAATACCATTTGATCAATATCAAGGAAAAGTTAAAAGCTTGTTTGAATCAATTTTTGCGAATCAAAATAGTGTAAATTTTCTTCAAGAGCTAAATTCATACGATAATTTTTTATCAGCCCATTCATTTAATGTTTGTTATTTGTCTATAATGTTAGCCATTAAATTAGATCAAATATTAGTTCATGAAAAGGGATATGCGATTAATTTTAATGATATCGTTTGTCAAGTTGGGGAAGCGGCCTTGTTTCACGATATTGGTAAAACGGTAATCGATAAAAAAGTGGCGCTAAAACCTTTAGGCCATACAGAAGAGGAGCTTGAACTATTAATACCGCATGTGCAAGAAGGTTTTAAAATGTTGCGTGAACATGTTCATCCATCTATTGCTAATGTCGCGTTAAATCATCATCAAAAGTTTAACGGTAAGGGGTATCCTGCGATCAACGGAAAAGACCCATTATCTGGTAAAAAAATTCATATTTATTCGCGGGTTGTCAGTATAGTAAATGTTTTTGACTTATTAACAACAACCAATCCTTATTCTCCTCCTAAATTACCAGTCCAGGCCTTATACTATATAAAGTATGGTCTTGAAGGTTGGTTTGACCCAGAAATTAGAAAAACCTTTTTGTTGCTTGTACCGCCATTTGCAGTAGGTACTAAAGTTCATTTGAGTACTGGCGATTTTGCGGTTGTGGTTTCACAAAATGCAGATCATCCTTGTCGACCAATCGTAAAACTTATTGCAAATGCAAAAGGTGAAAGGTATCCTACTTTCAAGCAGAGTAATTTAGATTTGTCTATGGTTCCAAAAACAATCATTCAATATCAAAATGGGGTAAATGTTGAAAAATATCTTTATAGCAATTAGGAAAAAGTCAATTTTAGTGTTGTTCATTGGAATCACTGCCTCAATATTAAGTTGTGGAGGAAGTGACTCGAGCAATTCGGATACAATTATTGTATCAGGCAAAGTAACCTACGATCGTGTACCAGACACAGAAGGTGGTTTGGATTATACAGCCATTTTTCAACTACCCGTTCGCAGAGCTTTAGTATCTGCAAAGAATGCAAATAGTGGTAGCATATTACAAAATACATATACGGATAATTCAGGAAATTATTCTATTAGTGTACCTGTAAATACATCTGTTGTAATATATGTTTATTCACAAACACAAAATCCAATTATTGTTGTACAAGATAATAATACTTCATCTGCTGGTAATTTAAAGGCATTATACAGCCTGAAAAGTAGTGCCTTTACCACCAGTAATGGCGAAAATATCACAAAAAATCTTAATGCTGCAAGTGGTTATAATTCAACTACTCAAAAATTAAGCGAAAATCGAGCAGCAGCCCCATTTGCAATTTTAGATAATTGCCTACAAGCATCTGATTTTTTTCTAGAAAATCGATCAATTGATTTTCCTAAACTTGTAGTAAATTGGAGTGAAAAAAATTCTTCTAGAGTTATAGGTACATCGCACTGGGATAGTTTTGAAAGTGAATTATACATTCTTGGTGATGCAGATGTTGATACAGACGAGTATGATCAACATGTAATTGTACATGAATGGGGGCATTATTTTGAAAGTGCAATAGGGAGGTCGGATAGTCTAGGTGGTGCCCATACTGACGGTGATGTGTTAGACCCACGCGTGGCTTTTTCTGAAGGTTGGGGAAATGCCTTAAGTGCAATGGTGTTATATCCTGATTCGGTATATAAGGATACAGGAGGTTTGAATCAAAGCACTACGGGTATTTTGTTCGACATAGAAAAGAATAATACTGAATTAGCCATAAATTCCCAATTTAAGATAGGTTGGTTTTCAGAAGGTTCTGTGCAGGCGATATTATATGATATTTTTGACCCAGATAATGGTTCTGAAAGTTGGGATCAGATATCTTCCAACTCAGGGGTAGTCTATGATATCTTTACAAATTTTATTAAAAATGCAGAGTCGCTAACAACTATCTTTACATTTTTAGATGCCTATTTAAAGATTAACCCTTCTGATGCATCAAAAGTCGATTTATTAATTGCAAAACATGAAATGGCACCCATCGTAGATGAATTTGGAACTGGTGAAACTAATAATGGTGGGATTTCTGGTGCATTGCCAGTTTATAAGTCATTAGGTTTAGGTGAGCAAGTTGTGTTGGATTTTTCAAATGTAGATAAGACTAATTTTCTTGGTAATTTTCAATATCTCAAGGTTTCAGGGGTATCTGGTAGAGCGTCAATTTCTGCAACTGGGGGCTCTTCAAAAACGATTACACTTGTACATAAAGGAGTTGAGTTAATGAGTAGTTCTGGTAGTTCAACTGTTTCAATTTCTAATTTTAATTTTGATTCCACTAAAACTTACATCGTGATAGTTAAAAATAATTTATTCATAAATCAAATTACTGTTTCTCTTAACCCTTAGGAATCCAATATGGTTAAAAAATTTATATTTACGCTTTTTTGTAGTGCTTTAGTATTTGGCTGTGGTTCGAAAAACGAAACTATTGGCGATAAAATTGATAAAAAATTGGAAAAAGCGGAAGAAAAAGCAAAGGACCTAAAAGAAAAAGCAGAGGAGAAAGCCAGAGAGATTGAAAAAAAAGCAAAAGAGAAAAAGGATTCCCGTAAAAAGTTAGCTCCGGTTGACATTAGTTTTGAATTAAAAGATAACAACCTTTTGATTCTTACGATTAACTTAAACCAACCAGTTAAGAATTTAATTGTGCAAGCCAACCCCTTAGATGGGCTAGAAATTGAACCAGTGGAACAAGTTGTGAATAGCATTTATGATGAGCCAACAACATTGACGCTTACTGTATCTCTAAAAAATAATGTGGGGCGTTTAGGAGTGTATATAGCTGGGGCATTTAACGGTCGTCAATTGGCAACCAGCCAAACTTACGATTTCCCCGATTCTAAAAAGCGAAAATTGGCTAATCCGCCGACTGAAGTTGATAGCAATGGTAATGTGATTCGAGTTTTTCAAGCAGAAGAAAAATAACAGGAAAGGCTCAAATCTTTGCATTTTCGAGTGTAACCAAAGCCCGATTAAGCTCACAAATTATTTGTGATAAACAGCAAATTGATAAGCTAGGTTGTTCTCTTTTATAACTTCGCTGATGGATTGCAGTTTAAATTGTTCTTTAAAATCTGGAAAATAAGTATCACAAGAAAAATTTTCTTTGATTTCAGTAATATAAATGAGTTTGCATTCTGGTAACTCCAAAGCTTCTTTGTAAACTTTGCCTCCACCTATTATGAAACAATTTTCCGCACTGCGTTTATCTGCTATCGTTAGAGCTTCTTGGATGGAGCTTGCAATTTCAGCATCTTTTAAGGCATCTTTTGTCAGTTGTTTTGATAACACAATGTTAAGACGATTTGGTAAAGGGCGAAATTTTTCAGGAATCGATTGCCAAGTGGTGCGCCCCATAATGACTGCATTTTTTTTACTTGGGTTTTGAGTTTTAGTGGTTAAGTCGCGAAAATAGGCCAAATCTCCTTTGAGTCGCCATGGTAAATCACCATTTAGGCCAATGCCTAGATTTTGGTCTGTTGCTACAACTATGCTAAAATTCATGTTTTGTCCTTTTTCTGCTTTGCTTACACCGCAACTGGGAATTTAATAAATGGATGATGAATATAGTTCTCTAATTTTATATCATCAAAAGTAATTTCCCAAAAGGGCTTTTTAGCTACATTCACAGTTGGTAAGGGATAAGGTTTTCTGCTCAGCTGAATTTTTAGCCCTTCTACATGATTTAAGTATATATGTGCGTCACCAATTGTATGGGTAAATATTCCAGGCGTTAAATTGCATTCTTGAGCAATCATGATCATCAATAATGCGTAACTTGCAATATTAAAAGGAACTCCCAGAGCAGTGTCTGCAGATCTTTGATAAAGCTGACAATCTAATCTGCCATTGACAACATAAAATTGAAACATCATGTGGCAGGGGGGTAGTTTCATTAGATCTACCTCGCCAGCGTTCCATGCGTTGACTATAATTCTTCTTGAATCTGGATTTTTTTTAATAGTATCGATTGCTAATTGAATTTGATCTAGATGCCCAAGTTTTATTTCGCCTGTTTGGGGGTCTTTTTTATAACAGTTCCACTTACGCCATTGGTAGCCATAGACTGGGCCAAGCTCCCCATTTTGATCTGCCCAAGCATCCCAAATCGGGGTGTATTCGGTTAAACCATCGTTTATATTGGTGGAACCTTTTAAAAACCAAAGTAGTTCTCTGACGACAGCACTAAATAAAACTTTTTTAGTGGTAACAAGAGGAAAACCTTTTCTGAGGTCATACTTTGTTTGAGTGCCGAAAACAGAAATCGTTCCTGTGCCAGTTCGGTCATGTTTTTCTTCGCCATTTTCTAATATGAATTTTACAGAGTCTAAATATTCTTGCATAGTGATTCCTATTTTTAATTTTTTGAGTCTTTATTTATAAAAATTTCTTTTTGTGTAAAACTATAACTTTTTTTACAAAAATCACATTCTGTTATGATATTTGAATTATTTGTTTCTATGTTTTCAATCTCGTTTCTTGGTAAACCTGATAAGCTATCTAAAAATCTTTCGCGGGTGCAAGGGCAAAAAAATGCTACTTCAAAATCTTTCATATGAATAGTGTCGATTGCCCCTAAGATGTTTTTTAAGACGGTAGCATCATCCGGGGAATTTTGAAAAATATCTACTGGCGATTTTATTTTTGAAAGTTGCTCAAACATTTGATCGCGTCCTTCTTTTTTAGTATCGGGCATTTCTTCAATCATGAAGCCATCGCAACTGATGATTTTGTTCCCATCTACTATAGTGCAAAGGGCAATTACGCCATTGATTTGTTCGGATTTAACCAAATAATTAGAAATGTTTTTGGTAAAATCTTGAGAAATAAGTTCTATTACAGAATGAAACGGTTGGTGGGCACCTTCGATTTTTTTAGAAATGTATAAATTGCCTTTGCCAATTAAAGGGGTATTTTGAGGGTTCCATTTTAATATTTTTTCGAAGGTAGAGCTAGGTATCATCGCACGCACTAACCCAAGGGGTGTTGCATCACATCGATAATTATCAAATGCCCCATCGCTGTCAAATTCTACACTTACAACGCCAACGCCTTTTAATTGAGTCGCTAGCAATAATGCTGATAAAATTCCATCGGCAAAATGTGCCAGCGGTAGTCCTTCTAACTTATGCTGTTCTACGCCTATTAATTGAGCTACATTGCTAGCTCTTGCGAGTACAACTCTATAATTACTTTTTGTAATGCTTCTTGATATATGGTCTTTTATCATTTGATTACTTCTGGGTTTCTTTTTGAGTTTCTTTATTCGCTTCTATTTTTGTTTCTTTTGGCTTAAGAGTTAAAATTAATTTTTGATTTTTTAAATTTTCAATTTTAGGGAGTTGACCGTTTTTGATTAGTTCTAAAAAAAACTTTTCGTTTACCCGAAAACCCCTCTGATTATTTTCATCATAGGGGTTACCAAAATCAATATTGGGGTGTATGATACCATTAATATTTGGTTGTAAAGCGATGATTTCTCCGTTTTTATCATCTAAAATTTCATCGCTATTTTGACTATTAATTGGTTCTCTACCCGTAAAAAGAAATTGAAGTTCGGGCAATTGTTTATCTGACTGGTTCAATTCAATAAAATCTGTAATATTCTTGGTAATTGATATATTATTTGAGATCCAAGTAACTTGTATGGTAACAGCGTTGCAATTAATTTTTTTCCCATCTTTTATTTGGCATGGTGTTAACCCGATTTCTTTTAAAGCAGCTTGAATTTCTGAAGGTTTTGCATTTAATAAAAAAAGGGATTCGTAATCTCTTGGCGTTTTGCTAGAAGCTGCAATAAATTCTAGGATTCCTTTTGAGATGTTAAAATTTCCTTCTATTTGTATTTCGCGAGTTTCTTTATTTATCTTTATGGGATTTTCATTTTGCTTTTTAGTATCTTCTGCAATAGCGTTAAAATCAATTGTAAAAACACTAAATAAAGACAATGCGCAAATTAGAAGCAATGTTTTAATTTTCATTAATTGTACTCATCTAAAATTTCATGAATTGTATTTTTTTGTGTTGGCAATTGTAAAAGAGATATTAAATACAAGAAGTAGATTTCAATAATTAATAGCGAAAAATATTCAGTGAATAAGTTAAAAGCATACAAAACAGGAAAAGTATACCAAATCCAGTGAAGATTTAAGATGTGCAAAGTATTTTTAAGCCATTTAGATGCTAATTCATATTTAACAGGGGCTTGTTCTAGCTTGTTTGTGACCATATATTTAGAAGCTTCCACATAAGAAACTACAAAAAGCATTGCAATGGCTAAAAAGGTTAATTTATTATCAACATTTTGAAAATCGCCAGCACTGCTTTGTTGCAATAAACCTGTGAAAATACCAAGGGCGCTGACCCGTGCCGCTACAATCTGGCTTCCCGTCATTTTAATCTTTTGAATATAATGCATTTCGCTAATTTCTTGAATGGTTCGTCCTAATAATAAACCAAGTAGTGTTAGGCATAGCCCTAACAAACCATACCCCACAGATCTAAAATTCAATAACCAGCCACCAATACCGCTGCTTAAAAATAACAAAATGTAAATCGGAAGTATAGCTGATTTGTTGAAATTACAAAATTTTGTGATGGATTGGCTTATGCCGCTTTCCCAAATATCCATGAAGCTACGATTGGTGTTGGAGTGATACAAAACCTCTTGTGAGATTTCACTGCCAATTAAACTGGAATCGATTCTATCCCAAAACAAAGGAGTTGCCTTTATTAAGCGTGAATTACCATATTGGGAAATCATGCTAGTTTGCTTAAATGTGATTTGGCTTATTTCTCCTTTGCGGTGGGCTAATTGCGATAAGCATTTTTCACCTAAAATGGCTAAGCCCATCCAAACAGCTTCTCCTTTGCCTCTTTCTAAAATCTCAATTGGTTGCCCTGATTTAGTTAATAAAATACGAGGCCGCGCAGTTGAAATATCAGTTGGGTTTGGGGCGCCTATCATTAAAACGCTATCATTTTCAGGAATATTCAATGCCGTATTTTTGAAAAACTCTATGTCTGTAAAATGCTCACAACTTATGACAAGAACATTTTCGCCAATTTTTTCTGTGAACACTTTTTGCCATGGGTTCTCTGTATATTGAAAAATGATGGATTGATCGGGGGTGGTATGATTGAGTTTTAAATAGTCTAATACTTCAGGTGTAAAATGGCCAAATATAAATATTTTTTTAATTCCTATTGTTTGACAACGAAGAATTTGTCTTGTTATTATTGGCTCACCACATACATTAATGAGGGGGTTGTATTCCCCAAGTAGGATAACTGCAGATTGAATGGAACCCATGACCTCAATAAATTTCAAATTTTCCTTGATGTAATTACATTAAAAATTTTGTTATTTTACTTTGTCATGGTAAAATTGTGAGGTATTGGTGAGGCATTTTTGAAATGCCTTAACTATTTTCAATCAGAAAACTATTTTAATTTTAGGATAGACAGAAGATGTTTAAGTTTTTGTTTCTTTCTTTGTCTTTTTGGGCAGTTGTTTACATAGTTAATTTTGGACCAGACCATGAGAGATTAGAGTCACTAAAGGAAAGAGCGGCTAATTTACAAATAGAAATCAACAATATTGACAATAATTTTAAATATCTTAAGGCAGAGCGTGAAGATTTACTCAATAACGACCGATTCTATATTCGTAAGTTAAGTCGGGAAAAATTGCGTTTAACGCTTCCCCCTTCGGTTGCACCTACAAAGGAGCCAGCCGATAAGCGATAAATAGCGTTTTCCTTATGTCTTTATAGGTAAATGACTATGGCTGAAGAAGTACTTTCTCAAAATGAAGTTGATGCATTATTATCAGCAATTGAACAAGATGATAGTGGTTCCATAAATGAGAGTTCAATTGAACAAAATAAAAGTGAAATAAACACATACGATTTCAAGCGCCCCGAAAGAGTCTCCAAAGAGCAAATGCGCACTCTGGAGAATATTCATGAGAATTTTGCTAGAAATTTACAAGCTGCATTATCTGGCTATTTAAGAACCATTGTAGAAATTAAAATCTGTTCTGTTGAGCAGTTGACTTATTCTGAATTCATCATGTCATTACCCAACCCCACATGTTTTAACTTATTAAGTGCAGAGCCACTTGAAGGTAATTTAGTATTAGAAATAAACCCAGGTATTTTATTTGCGATTATTGATAAGCTTCTAGGTGGTGGTAGTTCTGAGCATGTCATCCCAGATCGTGAAATGACAGATATCGAAAAAAGATTAACGGGTAAATTAACTGCTCTTGCAGTTACTCATTTACGGGAAATGTGGGCAGATATACGAAGAATTAATTTTGCTGTGGTAGGTACAGAGGCGAACCCGCAATTAAGTCAAATTGTTAGCCCTAACGAAGTTGTGGTTTTAGTTTGTTTTGAAATTAAAATGGGTGAAGCAAGTGGCATGATGAATCTATGTATGCCCTATCTAACGATTGAACCTATTATGGGCCAATTTGCGATAAAAAATTGGTTTTCAAGAGGCCGTAAACAAGATGCTGGTCGTAGTATGGCTGATTTAAAATTTAATTTAAAATCTTGTGAACTTGATTGTGTTGGTTATTACGCAGAATTAAAAATAGGAGTGGGAGAACTTCTTGCTCTTAAAGTGGGCGATGTGTTGGAAACCAAAAAGCTTCAAGATGATAATCTGATTTTTCAGGTAGAAGGTAAACCGAAATTTTTTGTTAAGCCAGGTCAAATTCGCGGTAAGAGGGCTGTGAATATAATGGGAATAACCCCTCCTGATGTAGAGATTTAATAGTATGGCAAATTCAAAAGATTTTTTATTAGACGAAATTGAAATAAAAAAGTTTGCAAAATCTTTGGAAGAACCGATTAGCAAAACGATTAGTACTAATATCAATAAAAGCGTTTCTGTTGTTCATAAAGATACTCTGTACCATACCATTGGGTCTACATTAAAATATTTTGGTGCCCAATATATCAATGTCCAAGGTTCATTTTCTGGTAAAACCAAAGGCTCATTTTATTTTTTAGTGCCGACTGGCGAAGCCCTAAATATTTCAGGTACTATGCTTGGGCTAAGCCCTGCTGAATTATTAGACTTTATGACAAAGGGTTATTTAGCAGACGCGGAAGATGCCTTCAAAGAGGTAATGTCTCAAACCATTGGGCAAGCGTCTACTGTTTTAAGAGGTATTTATCAAGAATCTTCTGGTGTTGTCTCAAGTACAAAAGAAGTTAATATCCTAGAAGACTTAAAAGAATTTGAAACTAACATAGAAGGTGATGAGTTTGTATTTTTAGTTTTTGAAATTGCGTTTGAAGGAGAAGAATCTTTTCTAAGTTATTTTGTATTATCTAAAGAATTAGCATTTTCCGTTGCACCACTAGAAGGTGCAGTTGGTGGCGTGAATTCCACAGAGGCAAAATCTTTGGATGTTGTTTCTAAGGAAGAATTAGAAGGCAATGTTGAAGTATTAAGAAGAATAAATGTGCCGATCATTGTAACTTTGGCTCAGAAAAGAATGACCATAGAGGAAATTTTGAAACAATTATCTGTTGGTTCGATTATTGAATTTAATGTAGCGTTTGACAGTTATTTAGATCTTCAAATTGGTGATAAAAAAATAGGAGAAGGCGAAGTTGTAACCGTAAATGATGTGTATGGCTTACAAATTAAAAGCATTTTATCGGCACGCGAAACATTGGAGACATTACTATAACAACTTGTGTTGAGTCGGTACTTGCTCATTCAAAACTCAGGCATTTCCTTGATTTTACTCCTATATTTTAGTCTATAATAAAACAAGTGAAAAATTTTGAATCCCATTCCAAAAGGGGGCTATTCAATAAAATTCGAAAATATATAGAGGCGAAAACTTAAATTTTTCCATAGTTTAAAGATAAAGCTGAAAAGCAACAAAAGTTCAAAGCAATCTTGTCTTGAGAATTTGGGTTTTATTACCTGCTTATTTATTTACAAATCTTTATTTTCAATTAATCTATCACAGCATTAAACTTTGATTTTTTGAGTTAATTGAATGTCTTTACAAATTGATCCGTCAAAAAAAAGCGTAATCGTTACTCATGGGGATTGCCCTGATGGTTCAGCTTGTGTTACCTTTGCAAAATTTCTTGTGCCAAATGTGAATGTTATTTTTGGAATTCATAAGATCATTAATGACCAAGTAATGGGTGCTGCTAGTTTAGTAGAAGAAGGCGGGGTTTTATGGATAACAGATATCGTCTGCGATAAAGATATTTTGTCTATCATTACTACAACTTTAAAGAATAAAAAAGCTTCACTTGGCATATATGAACATCATGAAACAAGGTCTTGGCTTAAGGATTATATGGCTTCCAATAATTTAAATGTGGAAATTATTTTTGACAATAATCGTTGTGGTTCTAAGATTTTTTATGATAGCTATGTGCAAACAAACCCTAATTTAACAAAATTTGCGGAGTTTTCCAAAATTATAAATGATCGCGATTTATGGATAAATCAGGAAGTGCGTGGAATTCAATTAGCCAAACTTCATCAAATTTATGGTGATGAAAAATTTGTAAATCGATTTTTGAAAAATGCATCGGTTCAATTTAACAATGAAGAAAAGGTTCTTTTAACATTTGTTTATGAACAAGAGAAAAAAAGAATTGATAGTGCCTTAAATCGAATGAAAATTAAAAAAGATGCTAGTGGCTATTCCTATGGGGTGGTTTATGATTCAGGTGATAGTTCGGACTTATTAAATGCCGCCATTGAAAAGTTTAATTTGGAATATGCAATTATGCTGGATTTAAACAAAGGTAAAGGCAGTATTCGCGGTAAAGGCAACATGGATTGTGCACTTTTTTCCGAAAAAAAGGGCGGGGGCGGGCATAAAAGGGCTAGTGGATTTCCAATAGAATTTGATCGCCCCATATTTTGAGGTATTTTAGGTAAAACCTTGTAAAACTTCAAAATTTGCTTACAATTAGTCAACTTTTTGAAAGTAAAAAATTTTTGGAAATATTTAAGGGTAGATTTTGGAAAAAAATTTAAGTTCCTTATCCGTTTATCTCAAAGATATCAGCAAATATAAGCTTTTAACAGCCGAGCAAGAAATTGACCTTGCGAATAGAATTAAAAACAATGATAATGAAGCTCGACAGGCAATGATAAATGCAAATCTGCGATTGGTTGTGAATATTGCAAAGCGGTACTCGAATCGAGGTTTTTTAGTTTTAGATTTAATTGAAGAAGGCAACATTGGCCTAATGAAGGCAGTTGAAACCTTTGACCCAGCAGAAGAGTGTCGTTTTAGTACTTATGCCACTTGGCGTATCAAACAAACGATTAGAAGGGCGATTGCTTATAAAGCTAAGAGTATACATATCCCTTCTTATATGAATGAGCTGATTTCAAGTTGGAAGGAATGTCGGCGTCAATTAGGGCAAGAGCTAAAGCGTGAGCCATCAGCAGACGAAATTAGCGAAAAGCTCGGTATTTCAACAAAAAAGAAATTGTATATTTTGCAAGCACTTAATACAACTTCTGTTGTTAGTTCTGACGCTGAAAGTGTTAATTCAAATATTGATGAATTGCTTGACAATAATTTTAAAGATGAAAAAGGGGCCATATTTGATAAAGAAGATGAAGCCACTTATTTAAATAGATTACTAAAAACTCTGACACCTCGAGAAGAAATTATCATCCGCTTGCGCTATGGGTATGGTTTAGATGGCACTGCCAAAACTCCACTAACTCTTAAAGAAACTGCTGAAAATGAAAATATTCAGTTAACTAAAGAACGCGTTCGCCAAATCGAACAACAAGCCCTTCTAAAGCTTCGCAAATCTAGCTCATCTCCTGCCGAATAATTTACAAGCTGACAATACTTAAAAATTTTAACAGAATTCTCTGGAATTTTGTTGTAATATCAAAAAATTGGTTAAATTTAAACAAATAAATGGTTAGGAGTAAACAATAATGAAAAAAGTAATTAGTAAAGCCATCGTTCAGATATTAAGACCTTTGGTAAAGTTATTAATCAAAAGATCAATACCGTTTGGAACTTTTCTTGAGTATGCCAAATGGACTTATGTTAAAGTAGCGGCGGAGGAATTTATGGAACCACTAAAAAAAAATACGAATTCGCGAATTGCAACAATGACGGGAATATCTCGTCACGAAGTAAAGCAAATCTTAGATTCATCTTTACCAGATGAAAGCGAATCAATTTTTAAGCATAATAAAGCAGCGCGTGTTATTAGTGGTTGGCAAAATGACCCGATTTATGTAGATGAAAAAGGAAAACCACTTCTTTTGAAAAATGAAGGGGAGGAGCCATCTTTTACTAAACTGATCCATAAATACTGTGGTGATTTGCCACCGAAACCAATTATGGAAGAATTGCTTCGCATAGGAAGCATTTCTGTTGACGAAGATGGTATGGTGAAACTAGAAAATGAAGCATATATCCCATATCATGAAGATGATATCAAATTAGAGTTTTTAGGTACAGATGTATCTGACCTTATTCGAACGATTAGTCACAATATTGAAACAAATGGTAAACATGACTATTTACAACTAAAAACAATGGGTGCTGTTTTATCGTTGGATTCAAAAAATTATTTAAGAAAAATGTCCAAAGATCAAGGGATAGAATTTTTGAAAAAAATTGATCAATGGATAACAGAAGAAGAAATTAAAGCTGAAAAATTACCAATAAATGAAACATACCGTGCGGGAGTAGGTATCTTCTATTTTGAAGAGAAAAATAAAGGAGAAAAAAATGTCTAAGATAATCAATTATTTAGTATCCGTCTTTTTAGTGTTTTTGTTTAGCATTTTGCTTTTTGCTTGCGGTTCTTCTATAAGTGGTACTGGTGGTACACGCGAGGAAGATTTTGGTAATGGGGCATCGAATAAAGTCAATTCATCTATAATTTCAATTCCAGAAAATTTGAAATTGGTTCCTGAGAATTCTTCAAATAAAATGCAAAAACCAATTTTAGAAGATAGTATTGCGGTTGGAATTTATGGTTCTATTCGATTGTATATAAATTTTTCTGATTTTCTGAAAACACAAACAAAAGATTTTTTTGTAGCCATTTTAGACAGCAAAATATTATTAACAGCGGAATTAGGTGTAAAAATCCCCATCAATGACGGTAGCGATTTAACCGGTATTGTCATTGAAGATATTTCAAAAAGTGCAAATGAAAACTTTAATTGGAAAGTTAGTTTTTATTATAAAAATCAAATTACCCCCAAAATAATTATCAGAATTACTTTCGAAGATAATAAAGCAAAAGGTCAAATGTTAGCGGAATATGAAGAAGAAGTTGTCGTGGAATTGGATGGCATAGCAAATAATATCAAAAAGAAAATTAAACTAGATGTTTTTTTTGATGGTATCAAAGAAGTCCAAGATCTTTCCTTAAATTTAACTCAAGATCTTTCTGAGCTAATTGATTTTGCGGAAACAAACTGGGGTAAATTGAATCAAAACCAGAAAAATATTCTAAATATAGATGCCCCAAGCAAATTGTCATTACGCGTGCAATTTGATAAGGGTGAATATGGAATTAGCGGAGTTGCCTATTCTACCGGAGCTAAATTAAAAAACGAGCTTGAGGATAAAGATAGTTTTTTGGATGAAAACAGATCGACTTATGCCTTTAGAGCTAAATCTATTACGGGGGCAATTGATGGTGCAAAAATGGATGTTGCTCTACCAGAAAATAATTTAGATGATATTAGTGAAATTTGGGAAAAGGATTCTTTTTCTTCCGTATTTAGAAATTCGATCCTATCTGGTTTTAACACTACTCTTAATCAATTAATTGATAACATTGACAATCAGGATGAAGATTTGAACGATAGCGTGGATTTTTCGGGTTCAATATTAGAAGAACAAAGAATTGGTTTTGCAACTTTATATTGGTTTTTTGAAAACCAATTGCCAATTCCTTCCTTTTCAAGTCATGGGTTAACATTTACTTCCACTGAATTTGAAGAGGCAAAAGATTTTTGGGGCTCAAAGTTTACTGAAATAACTGAAACCAATGGCATTTTTGACCTCGCATTATTAAACAGTTATATGGTAAGTGAAGCCCCAGAAATAAACAAAGAATATATGTATTATTTTTTGATGGCACCCAATGTGATTTCAACTTATCAAGCGAATCCAGTGAATTTAACATTAGAAGAGTTAGAGCGTACCATAAATAAGGAAATTGGTGAGGACAACGCATTTAAAGATACCTTTCAGACGCTTTCTCATTTAGTGAATCCAGCATTTTTCGAAAAAGAAAAAGGGCTACTAGGTACTTTTGATGGAGTAAATTTTTTCGAATATGACAACAATTTAAATGAATTAATTTTAGGTGATTTTCCGCTAAACTTTAATACTTTAAATTCGCTAGATTTAACAACCTTAACCGCCATTAAACCAAAGGATGTATTTGAGTTAGAAATAGAGATTAAATAAATTTATACAAATAACAATTAAAGGAGATTCGTATGAAATTAAATATTACCAAAACACTAGCCGGAATAACCTTGTTACTTTTTGCTTTAAGTATTTTAGGGTGTGGTGGGTCGTCTACTAGTGGTACTGGCGGAACAAAAGAAGATTTAGTTGCAGATTTCAGTAAACCAAATGCATCTGCCAATTTAAGAAGTTCTGTCCTTGATATTCCTGATAATATTAAGTTATCGGCGGCAGCTTCTTCTGGTAAAAGAGTCAAAGAAAAGGAAAACGATGAAGTTGTGAGTGATATCTTTGGTGTGGTTAGGGAATATATAAATTTTTCTGATTTTTTAAAAGCGAGTGTTGAAGAATTTATAGTATCAATCATCGATAATCAAGTATTGCTGAATACTGAGTTGAATACCCTTAATCTTTTAGAAGATACAAACGAGGGTATGACCGCATTTAAAGTACAAAGCATTTCAAATGAAAACAGTGGTAAATATGACTGGAAGATTAGTTTGTTCTTTGAAAACAATAATGAAAGCCCGCGTATGATTTTTAGATTAAAATTTATTGATGAAAAGGTAAGAGGTCAAATGATTGCTAACATTAAAGAAGTATTGCCAATTACAATCAACGGCCTCACTTCAGAAATTTTAAGGAATTATTTTGTGAACATAACTTTTGATGGTATTAGCGCAAATAAGACACTAGACATTGATTTTACACAAGACTTAAGTGCTTTAATCACCTTTGCTGAAAATAACTGGGGTGAACTTTCTGAGGTGCAAAAAGAAGAAATTGATTTAACTCAGCCGGGCAAATTCTCTCTACGAATAAAATATGATGGTTCGGAGTACGGCATTAGCGGTTCTTCTTATTCGCCTGGGGCACATTTGGAACAAAGTTTATCTGGCGAAGATGAACTTTTAGATGCCAATCGATCCACTTATGCCTTTAGAGGTAAATCTATTACGGGTGAAATTGATGGAGCCAAATTAGAACTTGCTTTTCCCGTTGATACAACAACGAATGTTGAAGGTATGTGGACGAATGATTCTTTTTCTACATTATTTAGAGAAAAAGCATTAAACAATTTAAATTTAGTGTTAAATAAATTAGTGGATTCTGTAGATAACGAAGAAGTTGACGATACTGATTTCGTTAACTTTTCAGGAACAATAGTTGAAGAACAACAGACTGGTTGGGAAACTTTATATTGGATGCTAGGGGAGCAGTTGCCAATCCCATCATTTGCATCTCATGGTTTAAATTTTTCTTCAGCCGAATATGCTGCTGCTGAATCATTTTGGGGTGCTGCAAAATTAAATGAATTTAATATGACTTCCGTTCTTGATGTTAATACCTATATGGCTGATGGAACTAATTCGGATGTTGCTAAGAAAATCGTATATAATTTTATAATGGCACCAGCTGTTATTAGTGCCTATCAAACGAACCCAGTCAACATAACTCTTTCCCAATTAGATGAAATTGTTGAAAACAGTAGTAAGGATGGCGATAATGTTTTTAAGAATGTATTTCAAACATTATCGCGATTGGTTAACCCTGCTTTCTTTGACAAAAATGATGGCTTTCTTGGAACTTATGATGGCACTAATTTTTACTCATTCGATAAATCAACGAATGTATTATCGTTAGGGGAAAAACCTGAAAACTTTGATGCAATCAATGCTTTAAATTTAACAACACTAACAACAATTATCCCTAATGATGTTTACAAATTAGAAATTGAAATTAAATAGTTCCTTAGTCATAATGAGGTTCAAGATCATTTTTCTTGGCCTCATTTTTTCTTTTTAGTTTTGTGAATTGATTTTCGTAAAAAAATAAGTTTTTGTGTTAGGAATATTTTTTTTGACAATCACACTTTCTTTTTCTAAAGTTTCCAAGTAGTTAGCCGCCGTATTTGGGCTAACTTTTAAAAGGTCTACCACTTCTAATCTCGTTAATTTTTCGTATTTTGTAAACAAATTCTTTAATTCTTCAATACGCCTAAATTTTGAATTTATGTTAATACTTGATTCTGTTGAGTTTAATTGTACTTTCTGATCATCTAAATCTTGAACAGAATTAGTATTTTTTAATCGATACTTCTGACTAAGCTCTGTAATGGTTAAGACTTTTTTATCCGAATAAAATAAACGAATTCTTTCCATTTCGTTACGCAGTTCTCTAACATTACCTTCCCATGGTAAACTCATTAGAAGGTCAAGGGCTGTCTTTTCAAAATGTATAGGTGGTAAGTCTGGGTTTATAGTGTTTAAAAAATAATCTACTAATATGGGAATATCCTCTGGCCTTTTTCTTAAAGGAGGAATTTCAATGATTAACCGTTCTAATCGAAAAAGCAGGTCTTCTCTAAAAACCTTATTTTTAACTAATTCTGATAAGTTTTTGTTTGTAGCCGTTATAATTTTACATCTAATTTTTTTTGTTTCATTGGCCCCAACTGAACGATATTCCTTTGATTCTAAAACTCTCAAAAGACTTATTTGCATTGTGTTGCTAATTTCTCCGATTTCATCCAAAAATACAACTCCATCCTTTGCTTCTTCGAAAATACCATCATGATTTTCATAGGCTCCTGTAAAAGCTCCTTTTTTATGCCCAAAAAGCTCTGATTGTAATAAATGATCTGATATTGCCCCACAATTGGTTGCAATAAAAGGTTTTGAATGGTAGTTTCCAGATTTCCACAATGCCCGTGCTACGAGTTCTTTGCCTGTTCCCGTTTCGCCTACAATTAAAATAGAGGTGTCGACATTAGAAAATTTTTTTATTAGCTCTTTAACTTGATTGATGGCTTTGCTACTACCAATGATGAAATCCAGTTCATTTGTAATTTCTTTTTTATTGGTTGGGCTATGGCTAGAATTTAATATAATTGGTTTTTCTAATATTCGAGTATATGATCTGAAAACCGAAAGAGAAATCTCTGGGCTTAACCTAAATTCGACATCAAGTCTTTTATGTAAATCAAATTTATCTGAATTTTCCAGAAAAAGATTTAAAAAGTATTGCGCTTTTTCTTTATTTCCTTTGATATGAAAGATTCTAAACCAGAAATAATCGTCAAAAACACAAGAATTATTCATTTTTTTTCGTTTTTCTAGGGAATATTCAGCGGTACTTATATTTCCATTAGGTAGTTCCGCTCGAATCTGATAATAAGAAAAGAAACTTGGTTCCATTAGGAAGTCTACATACTTTTCAGAACATTTTCTTGCCCATTCTAAAGCGTTTTGATAATCATTATTTAGAAGGCAGGAAGTTGAAAGAAGAATTCTATCGAAAATAAAGTTTTCATCCAAACCACTATGATTATTTTCAACAAAAATCCGATAAATCTTTTCGCAAACCGTTATATCCATAGTGCGAGATTCTACGGATTGATCGTTTCTTATTTTGTCAGCCAATGATTTTATTATTTTAAAGTTCCCAGTTTCAAGAGATTGTACCATTAAAATATAATCGATTCTTGAAGCAAATTTTGTGTTTTGTGAATTTTGTTTTAGAAGTTGAAAATATTTGTTGAAGTTCTCGAAATCTCCTGTCAAGCCCAACTGTGATGTGTAAGCCCAAAGTAAATAATTGTACCGACCTGAAGTTGGGTTAAGTAAATCTAAACAATTTTTTGTGAGTTCAATTTTTTTTTTAAAATTCCCTTCCAGTTTAGACAACTCTGCTTGAATTGCTATGGGGAGAATTTGAAATTCAGGTGCTAGGTTTGGTGCAATAAGTTTGTTAATTACGGAGTAAATTGATTTGGCATTTGAGATTCGGTTGCAGTCTATAAAAAACTGGCAAAGACACCTTAAAAAAAGTATTTGTTCCTCAACTTCATATGCTCTAAAATTAATTTGATTTATTTTTGAAATGAAATCATCTATATTATTTGTATTTACACTTGCATCATTTGATCGCATTTGTATTTGATGCATTCCCACTACTAATTCATGCGTTGGGTTATGCTCTAAAAATTGATCAATTGCATTTTTTAAACTCATACCATTTTTATAGTTTTCAATTAATGACGCCATCGAAGTCATAAATAATGCACCGATCTTTCCGATATCTAAATAACTTAAATTTTTAAAATGGAAGTGATATAATCATATTAGTTTGAAGATAGAAAATTTAAATCAAATTATTAAATGTATTTGAGATTGGACAAATAAAAATTGCTATACGAAAACTGTTCCTAATTGTAGCTACCTGCAATTTAATATTTTTGTAAAGAATTGCATTTTATCGCAAAATGAATCTCGCAAAATTAAAGGTAGCAGCTATTTTTTGAGTCTGCAGTTTGGGTATAAATTGGTATTTTAACTATTTTGAATATTTTTTAATAAATCCTTGTATATGAAAAGAATTGATATCTTAGTGGCTTATTAAAGGCTAGACAAGGTTGGTCTAAAAGCCTGTTTTTTAGGAATATCTATTTAAGTTCTTTTGAAAATGATTTCTGATTATTGCATCAGAATATTATTAGTTGCTAAAACAGATATGTTTTGTAAACTTTTGCTTTTTTAAATTTCCCCAAGTTGAAGGCAGGATAAATATGGCGTCTAAAAAGATAAATATTGGTGTAGTTGGGTTAGGGCGAATCGGTTGGGATTTTCATTGTAATGAAATCCTTAAAAACAATAAGCAATATAATTTAGTCGCTGTAGAAGATGCTTCCATACCGCGTTGTGAAGAAGCAGAAAAAAGTTTAGGTTGCAAAGCTTATTCTAATTACGAAGATTTTCTGAATCACCCTAATTTAGACGCAGTTGTTATAGCAACGCCTACCCATATGCATAAAGTTATGGCGATTCAGGCCCTTAATAAAGGGATGGATGTAATATTAGAAAAGCCAATGGCTTCTGATGCAAAAGAAGCAAAAGCAATCATTGATGTTGCAAAAAAGAAAAAAGCAACTTTGACGGTTTATCAACCGGCTCGACTCACTAGTTATTTTCAACATCTTAAAAAAATCATTCAATCTAAAATATTAGGGGAGGTTTATCATATAAAGATTAATCGGTTTAAATTTCAAAGACGCGATGACTGGCAAAGTATAAAAAAATTTGGTGGAGGCATGTTAGCAAATTATGGTAGCCATGTATTAGGTCAATTGCTTGAATTGATTGGAACTAATACTCAAAAAACATTTTGCACCTTGCGATGTGTTGCAACTTTAGGTGATGCGGATGATGTTGTAAAAATCGTGACTCAGACCAAAAGCGGAATTATAGGAGAAGTTGATATTAATAGTGCCTCTTTTGCAGAACCGTTGTATCTAGAAGTCTATGGGACATTAGGTGTTTTGACTATGAAGGATGAAAATGAATTTAGCCTAAAATTAATTCAAAAGAAAGAATTAGTTTCAAAAACACTAAACGCAACTTTACAACCAAAAGACCGTAAATACCCACGCGATAATATTGTCGCTAAAGACAAAGTAATTCCTGTAGATCAAAAATTGAAGATCGATTTATATGAAAATTTTTATGCAAGTGTTGTTAAGAAGAAACCACTTGCAGTTACACCTGAAGAAGTGCTAGAAGTCGTGAAATTTATTGATAACTGCAAAAAAGTAGCGGGTAAAAATTTAGAAACTCGTTTGTAAAGTTAATAAAAAATTCACAGTAACTAAGCATTGAGTTATTGCGTTGGTAGCTAGGTCGTCGATCTGGCTACCCAAAAAAAACGCTGAGTTGCATTTACTTATGTTTTGAGTAAAGTAGGCTCTGTTGTTAAATTCCAGGATTCCTTTTCAGATAATTGAAAAAGTGTACTTTCATTATGTAGTTTTACTTTGCTTAATAAAGTAGGGTTGAAGCTTACGATTATCGCACTGTCGCATACAATTTGATTCGGGGCAAATTTTATTTGCTCATCAGTTGAAACCTTTACATAAATTTCAAACCACGAAACACCCGTATTATCATCTTGGTAATTATTCTGTGAAATATACCAAGTTTGATGGGTTTGGTTACTAGGCAATGTTAAAAATAAATCGCTATCAACACAAACCCAATTACTGTTGATTTCTTGATTGATAATATCTTTGGCATTAATCTCTAATGCTCCATTTTGAAATGTGATTTTTCTTCGCCAATGATTATGGGGTGATTGTGTAAACCTCCAAACATGCATGCTAATTTTTGAGGCATTAGCGAAACAATTCGCTGTAATTTTTTGCCTAACAAGCATGGTATCGCTATCTGGTAATACTGCCGCATTCACTGTCATTTTAAAGGAAGGTAATTTATAATTTTCTTTTGAGTGTTGCATCTCAAAAAAACAAGCTAGGGTTTTATTATCAATTAATTTAAATCGATCGTTTTCAATGATGTCCTTTTTTAGTGACCCGATACCATGTAATCTGACGACTTGAGGACAACCATTTTTTCTCCATTCAAGTAAATGTGGGTTTTTTGCATTGATTGCTAGTAATTGGCCAGGCCCTTCGTAAGATCTTGCGCTCATGCTAAAAAATTTGGCGCCTCTTGTTAGATAGGCAGTTTTGGCCAAAGGTTCAAAGCAGATTGGTTGAGCAATAGTTTTAGATCGATTTTGGGTAATATTGGGGGCTGCTTTAATAATTTGAATGCTTTGTATTAATGAGGCTACGGCATCACTTTCAAATCTATGGGCTTCCCATGCGCTTTTATTTAGTAATTCACCAAATCGATGAATCACAAAACTACTATTATGGCTATAGGAAGCGTCTATTTGTCTTGTTTGAATTAAACCATTTATTTCATCTGTAAAATCTTGACCAAAAACTAGATTTCTATAAATCAAAATTGGTAATAAATAAAATTGTCCATAGGACCAGCGTGGCCAATCTTGACCGGCGGGGTATATCACACGGCCATTTAAAATAAAAGGAGTTAGTCTTGCCAATACTTCTTCTTCATGGTGAGCAGCTTCTTTTGGGTAAGGCAAATTGAATTTTTTTGAAAATCTTGCGGCTTGCAATCGTGATAGAAGTGGAAAAATCATATAGCATGGGTGCAAAAACCCATGGTGCACAATATTAAAAGTATCGGTAATATGATTCCCAATGGTTAGATCCATGATCTTTTGATCATTAATTTTCTCTTGATTACTTTGATCCATTGGTCTAGCAAAAGAAGAAATCCATAATCTATTTTCGAGGGTTTGCCATTTCGAGGCGTTTTTATGTAAAGGTGCTAGAGCACGAGCTAAAAGCAACAAACAAGCCTTCCAAGCATTACTTTCGGGGTGCGATGATTTTTTAATTTCTTCTGCTTCCCCATCAAAGTTATTTAAATTTAATTGAGTTTGCACATCGGCATCGTGTATTACGGCTTTTAGAAAGCGTTCTTTTAATTTTTCATCGAGATAGGGTTCTAAAGTGAAATAAACTTCCGCTAGAAACGCAACCCATAAAGGTGAGTGCCAATTGTTATAACCTTCTTTACTAACACCATCAGAAGGTTCGCCTCCCCAACGAGTTCCACCTGCCCCTTCAAAATCTCCTGTCGTGTGATAAGCGAGGGCATATCGAAACATGGCAATCGCAGTTGCTTTACGAGTTTCGAATTTTTCGAACTTTGTTTTAATTTTTTCGAAAAGCGTTTGATCCCATGATAGCGATTCAGCAATAAATAAAGTGGCATTTATGTGTGCCCAAAGACCCCACGATTCATAGCCTGTTCCATATACAATACATTCCGCATCATCAAGTTTATTTGGGTATGGCCAAATATGTTGTTCGAAAAACGGAAACCATTTAAGACTTAAAGTTTGCAGTTGTTGCAACATTGAAATATTTCCAAATAGAACGAAATGCTAACCAAATTTTTAAAAATTTCAAAGTTTTTTTATATGCAATTCAATTCCTGCCAAAGATTTTCTAGGTAAACAATTCTTTCGTTGCGTTGAGCTTCATCAATTGCAAAACAAACAAATGCACTATTAATACCATCGGTAACAGTCGCTGCTGGTTCAATGTCATTTGTCATATATTCTTGTAATTCTTTTACCAAAACTTCATCGCCACCACCATGACCACCTGTGCTATTTCCGATGGAATAGTCTACTAATTTTTCGTTAAAACCAATTTTTTTATATTCGATGCGACCTTGTAAAACATCGCTACGAATTGCACCTTTTGTGCCAATTAACAATAGACGCCTTTCTGGTATTCCACAATTTAAATTGGTATGGAATGTAGCTTTAGTGCCATTTTCATATTCTAAAATTGCTACCTGATGATCTACTATATCTTTTTGAGTTTCAAATGCATTTAACCCGTATCTTTCGTATGGTTTTCTGTTTCTATCTAAATCCGGTTGAAGTTCATTAGCAAGATGTTTGTTCTCTGGTAAAAAGAAACTTAGCCCACCAAATGATGCTACTTTGCTAACGCGTTTTTGTATAATCCAATTTGCAATATCGATATCGTGACAACACTTTTCTAATAAATGAAACCCTGTGTTTTCACGAAAGCGCCGCCAGTTGCACATGATGTGCGTACCATGCCAAAAATCTAATGTCTCATTAAACTCAAAACTTTGTACATCACCGATAAGTCCTGAATGCACCATCTCAGCGATTTTTCGATAATGGGGGCTAAAGCGAAGGGTAAACCCTATCATCAGTTTTAAACTTGTTTCATTTTTTAAACGCCAAACTTTTAAGCAATCTTTATGTTGAATTGCCAAAGGCTTTTCTACGAACACATTTATTCCGTTTTCTAATGCACAAATGATTTGTTCGGCATGTAATGAATTTTTGCTTCCAATTAAAACCCAATCAAGCTTAACCTTTGAAAATGCTTTTTGTGGGCTTGAAAAAATAGGGCAGTCCCATAAAAATTCTTTTTGATATTCTATTGCATACTTAGGATCTTCATCAATCAAAGCCACTATTTCACAAGTGGGTTGGTTTTTTAAAAATAGTTTTAGCAAATCCTTCATGCGTCTACCACAACCGATTATTCCAACGCGAATTTTTTTCATTTGCGATTCCTTTCGATATAAGTTTACTCTTAAGTATAATAATCAAATATATAACGAAATACTCAAAATGACTAATTGTTTAATAAATCCGATTAAATTTTTTCTCGAATTAGACATTATTAGGCTAGAAAACCAGAAAGTTTTATTTTAATTTTAGAGATTGGTATATATTTGACTTTTGATTTGAGCTTATAATTTTAATGAAACCATCTTTTTCAAGCTCATTTAAATAGTTGCTGGCTGTGTTTCCAGAAACATTGAGAAATGATGCGACTTCCTTACGGGTTAATGTTTGGTGTTTCTGAAACATTTCTTTTAATTCGTTAAGTTTACGAAATTTTGATTTCAAGTTGAGAGGCGAATCAATGGGTATAGATTGTTTTAAGCTTTTTGTTTCTTTTTCTTTTGGTAATTGTTGGTATTTTTCACTTAATTCGTTGATTGATAATGTTTGTTTATCTGAGTGAAATAACCGAATTCTTTCCATTTCATTTCTCAGTTCTCGAATATTCCCTTGCCAAGGCAAACATTTCATATGAATTATAGCTTGTTCCTCAAAAGATATTTTAGGTAAATTAGGATTTTGTTCGTTTAAAAAATAATTAATTAATGCTGCTATATCTTCTGTTCGATTGCGCAATGGGGGGATCTCTATAATTAATCTCTCCAATCGAAACCTCAAGTCTTCTCTGAAATAACCATTTTTTACATGGCTTTCAAGATTGCGATTGGTTGCAGCAACAATTTTACAATTTATTCTTTTGATATCATTACTGCCAATTGGTCGAAATTCCCCTGACTCTAACAAACGCAATAAGCTGATTTGCATTTGCGGACTAATTTCACCAATTTCATCTAAAAACACAACCCCATCTTTTGCTTGTTCAAAGATACCTTTATGATCATGAATGGCACCCGTAAAAGAACCTTTTTTATGGCCAAATAATTCAGATTGTAATAGGTGATCAGAAATCGCACCGCAATTTATGGGTAGAAAAACCTTATTGCGTAAAGGGCTGGCTTGCCAAATTGCTTTTGCGACTAATTCTTTGCCTGTGCCTGTTTCGCCAACGATTAATACAGTCTTGTCGATTTTTGCGTATTGATTAATTAGGTCTTTTATTTTTAGTGTGTGGTTGCTTTGACCAATAATGAAGCTTTTTTGTTCCTCATTCGTATTAGATGATTTCGAATAATCTCTTAAATTTACCTTTAAAGTTCGTTTTTGGGAATAATTTCTTATATCCGTTAATGAAATTTCTGGGCTAAGTTTTAATTCGATGTCAAAACGACGATTTAATTCAAAGTCATCAGCGTATTGAGAAAATCGATCAAAATAATATTGCGCTTGTTTAATATTGCCTTTTAAATGGTTCACTCTGAACCAGAAGAAGTCGTCAAAATCGGATTCGTTTTCAAGCTTTTTTTTGTTAATTAGAAAATATTCTGCAGCGTTGACATTGCCGTTTGCTAAATCACTTCGTAACAAATTATAACTAAAAAACATAGATTCATATTTGGTATTTGTAGCTTTATCAGCATATTTTTGTGCCCAATATAAAGAGCGTTTGGGGTTATTTTTAACTAAATTAATATATGACAATAAATTCCAGTTTTCAATTTCCGTTTCATCTATTTGGCCTAATTCTTGATTTAGGTTAAATTTGCAATAGCCTTCCATTAAATTAATATCTTTTTCTAAGCCAGTGTAAAATTTATTGTTTTTATAATCTGTTATAGAAATCATGACATCATCTATGCAACCCATTTCCATTTTTTTAAAAAGTAAAACAATTGATAGCAGATTACTAAATTTATTTTCTTCAAAATAGGTTTTGTATTTTTTTAATTGTTGATTGAGCTTTTCAATATTTCCGATTTGACACAGGCCAATTAAATAAACCCATAATGTGATATTATATCTGCCAGAAGATGGGCTTAAAATATTTAGACATTTTTCAATTTCCAATATTCTTTGTTTAAATTTTGCTGTTGTTGAAAGTAATTCGCATTTTGCCTGAATATGCAAAACTTTAAATTCGGGTGCTAGATTGTCTGCTGTAATTTTTTTCATTACGGAATAAATATTGTTGGCGCTAGCGATTCTGTCTGCCGCAATATATAATAAAGTTAAATTGAAAAGATAAATTAATTGCCCTTCAATTTCGTGGGACTTAAAGTCAAAATTTTTTAAATTTTCTATTGTTTCAAAATGGGTAAATTTCCCTTTCACTGTATCGCGGATTCTTTGAATTGCCAATATTAAAGGATGTTCTGGGTTTAAATTTAGAAAATTATTTATCGCTGTATTAAACCCAATTCCGTTTTTGTAATCCTCTAAATATGTTTGCAATGAAACCATGGTATTCTCTAAATCAGTATCATATTTCTGTTTCGCTCTTTGTTTCGCCTACCAAGGAGTTTTTGTAGAAACATGAGGTAATTTCAAATTTTATAAAAAATCAAAAGCAAGTCTTGTATTCCTAGCGTTTTTTTATTCGTGTTTCTAATTTTCTTTTATTTTTTACTACTCAAACTGTAATAAAATTCGACTTTATGCAACAAATTCTTAGTTGGTCTGGCACAAAGTGGTCATAATTAGGCAAAAGTCTATGGGCTGTAACCATAGAAGAAAATTTTATGAGTTTGAGGTGTTTTCTATAGGCAAAAAATGATAGAATCTGCCATCAATCGTATTGCAGTGTTAGTTTCAAATATTACAATAAACTATATAATAATTGAACTTTTTTATCGTATTAAAGTTTAAATCTAATTGCTAAACCTAGCAAATTTTGGATAGTATTTAAGTCTGTTTGAATAATAGGTGTATAAGAAAGATTCTAATGAAAAAAGTATTAGCATTTGCAGTGACTTTAATTTTAGTTTTTGTCTATTTGAAGGCTCAATCCGAGCAACCAGTGACATCGGGTTTAAAAAAGTCTTCTGCTAAAAATGACACTTCTATCAACATTGAAAAAGCAAAAGAAGTAATGCGAATTATAACGGTATTGTTGGAAGGGTATAATTATGATGCGCATGCTTTAAATGATGATGCATCAAAAAAAATATTTGAATTATACTTGAAGCGATTAGACCCAGGTAAATATTTTTTGCTGGAAGAAGACATAACAGAACTTAGAAAAAGTGAAACTTCACTTGATGATGAGATTCGGAATGTATCTTTGAACATAACCAATAAAGCATATGGAATTCGAAAAAAAAGAATTGAGCAGGTTGAAGCGATGCATCAACGAATTTTTTCCGAAAAAGTTAATATTACAAAACAGTTTAATATGGTAAAGGATCCTGATACCTTAGCGTGGTGCAAAACAATTGAAGATCTAGAAAAAAGATGGGCACAAATTATTAATCAGATGATAGTAAACACATATATTTCCTTGCTAATTGAAAAGTCAATGGCAACAGGAAGTTCAAAAAAAGATAAAGATAAAGAAATCGTCGACACCGAAAAAGAAAACCCTCTTACGGGGGAAATAGAAAGCGTTGAGGATGACAAAAAGGTTGTTGATTATGCCAAACTTAGTAAATTGCCATTAGATGAAGAAAAGCTAAATGACGCGATTAGCAAAGTTAAGAAAAATTTAGGTCTCCGATTTAAAAGAGTCAATGATGAAGGGGAAGTTGGTAATTTTAATTCTTATATGAATGCTTTATGTGGGGCCTATGATCCTCATACGGCATATCATTTACCTGAAGAAAAGGAATCTATTGATATTGATCTAACAGGTACTTTGACAGGTATAGGTGCACAATTACAAGAGGATGGAGATGAAGTCTCCGTCACAAAAATTATACCTGGTTCAGCTTCTTGGAAGCAAAAACAGCTACAAGTAAAAGATGTGATCTTCAAAGTAGCGCAGGGGGATCAGCCTGCAGTAGATATTCGGGGCATGAGTTTGAGTGAGTCGGTTCGATTAATTAGAGGTAAAAAGGGAACGGAAGTAAGATTAACAGTGAAGAAGCCAGATGGGCAAATAGTAATAATACCCATCATTCGTGATATTGTTGTTTTAGAAGATTCTTACGCCCATAGCGTTATCATTGATGATAAAGTAACAGGTCAAAAAATTGGTTATATCTTATTGCCTAGTTTTTATTTAGAACAAGAAAATGGGAATGGGCGTTCATGTGCAGCGGATGTTAAAAAAGACTTAATTGCATTACGAGACAAAGGGGTTGATGGAATTGTATTTGATCTTAGAAATAATGGGGGTGGTTCATTAAAAGATGTCGTTGATATGGCAGGTTTTTTTGTTAAAAGTGGTCCAGTTGTGCAAGTTAGAGGCCCTAATGGGTTCAGAAAAGTGCTTGAAGACCCAGATAATGATGTAATTTATTCTGGTCCATTAGTTGTGATGGTGAGTAATTTTAGTGCTTCGGCATCTGAAATTTTTGCCGCTGCATTGCAGGATTATGGTCGGGCTGTTGTTTTAGGTTCTGGCTTATCTAGTTTTGGAAAAGGTACTGTGCAAACATTTGTTCCTCTATCTGAGCAGACAAAAAATAAAAACTTTGATATTGGGGCCTTGCGTCTGACTATTCAGAAATTTTATCGCATCAATGGCCAAACTACCCAATGGCGTGGTGTTTTGCCTGACATTGTTTTGCCGGTAGAATCTATGTACATTGATATTGGTGAGAAATTTTTGCAGTATCCGCTTGCTGCCGATTTGTTTTTGCCTACGAATTATGAAAAATGGGAAAAGGGACCAAATATCACTAAACTGGCTGAATTAAGCAAAAAGAGAATTAGCGAGAACCCTTATTTTGATAAAATAAACGAATACGCATTGTTTTTAAAGTCGAGGCGTGAGGAAAAATCAATGAATGTATCATTAGCTGACAGTTTTAGAGAGTTGGAAGAGGGTCAAAAGAAAAATAATGAATTAAAGCCATTAAAGGAAACCAAAAGAGATTTAAGTTTAAGTCGCGTTACAGTTGTGAACTCAGAAGGTGGTGGCATGTTTAATGAAATCGAAACTTTTTTACCTAAAGACCAATATATTTTTGAAGCAATGAATATTATTAAAGATATACGCACGGTTAAGTAAAATTGAAACATTTCATGTCGCTTTTAGGTATGTTCGAATTTGAAAATTAAGACGCCAATAAAAGCGTCTTAATTTCATTTATTGCATTGTTTAAAAATCAAGGCTTAAATATACTTGATTAATACAAGATATCTTGATTCATATAGGTGATTTGATTTCTAACTTTTACCCCATCTAACGAACTTGGTTCAGAGTTTTCATTTTTACAGATACCAATGGCAGTACCTGCTGCTTCCCCTACAGCATGCATTGTTGCCATCACTCGCGTAGCTGCATGTGCTTCATAAGTAGTAGAAATAGCACGGCAAGCTACTAGCAAGTTATCCACTTTGTTTTGTTGTAAAGCTCTAAAAGGAATTTCATAGAATTCTTTTGGAATGAAATCTCTGTTGACTTTAAGCTCATCACCTTTTGTCATGTGTTGGTCAATACTGCCAGTCGGGTTGTGTATATCAATAAAATACCCACTTCTAGCAATGCCATCGTTAAATCGTTTGCCAGAAACGATATCTTCTTGTGTCATTTGATATAAACCAACTATTCTGCGACTTTCGCGTACACCAACTTGTACTCCCATGGTTTCTAAAAATGCATTTTTAAACTCAGGAACATCACCAATTACCCAATTTGCGAAAGTTTCAGCTTGTTTGCGACCTTCAATTTCGGTATTACTAAATTCGTTTGATTTCAAAACTGAATTTTTCCAGATGCGAGTCATATTAAAATGAAGGGCGCCAACGCGAGGGTAGTCGTAGAACTGTACCCAAGGTTTATATGGGTAATCTAAACGCCCAGTTTTTCTTGCATTTTCAAAACGAATACTGACCATTTGTCTGCCATTTTTTAGGCCATCTGCAAGCAGCTTTTCCTTCTCTATACCGCCCATTCTGAACATTAAAGTACAAGGTTGACAAAGACCATCTTCTTTTCGACCCACTTCAAATTCTACCCCTGAATTTGCAGCTAAATCGGCATCGCCAGTACTATCAATATAATATTTAGCTTTGATTTCTTGAAGACCACTTTTGTTAACTACTTTTATGGAATGAATATGATTGTTTGAAAAAGAAACAGATACCAAATGCGTATGGTAAAGAACAGTAACATTTGCTGAAAATAACATTTCATCATAAACAATTTTTAATTTTTCTTCTTCAAATGAGTCGTAAAAGTTTTTTGTATTATTAGAGAAAAGATAGCGTTGCACTGCATTTTTTGATTTTAATCGCTCTAACACTTCTTGAAATAAACCTGCTAAAATGTCGCCAGCATTTCCAGTTTGCGGGTTAATATAACAATTTCCTGCAAACGGGTTTACTCGAGCGGCCGTTGCCATGCCTCCACAAAAACCATATTTTTCAATTAAAAGTGTTTTTACACCCATACGGCCAGCAGCTACCGCTGCAGAAATACCAGCCGTACCGCCTCCAACAACAACCAAATCAAAAGTAACCATTTTTAAGCCCCCAAAAGAATATAATAGTTGTATCAAAAATATATTAAAAATATATTTTAAATAGGAGATTTAATATAAAACAGATATTAATTGTCTATTTGAAAATTAATATAGGTGTTTTTTTCGCTTTTGTTTAATTTTTTCAAATGGTTTTATCTCCATGATTTCATGTTTTTAATTGTCACGATTCGACAATTGATGGTTATTTTTAATACAGTGAGCTGTATACTGTTGAAAGCGAAACTGTAAACCGTTTATTGCAATAATTTCACTAAAGATCAGAAACTAGAGGTGTTTTTCTTGGTTAAATTGAATTTTCAATTGGCAATGCTTTTGCTTTCGTTTATTTAAATGGTTTTTTAGTGTGTTCTCATGAGTACTATCAATTCTAGGTTAGCCAATTCTATTTATGAACTTCCTAAAGTTGTAGATAAGAGTGTAGCCTCTGAAACACATTGTTTTCATTGTGGTTTAAATTGTATCAATACATTGTACCAAGATGCTGGGTATTCGTTTTGTTGTGCGGGATGTTTAACCGTATATCAGTTTCTAAATAGTCAGGGTTTATCAAATTTTTATCGATTGGGTACAGCTCCCGGCAATACAGCTAACGAGAAAAAGTCAGAACCATATCAATTTGAATATTTGGATGATAAAGAATTATTTGAAAAAATCATTGATTATAGGCTTGGGGATATTGCCGTAATCACATTAAAGTTGCCAGGAATTCACTGTGCGAGTTGTATTTGGCTGCTAGAAAATTTACATCAAATTGAAAAAAATGTAAAAAAAGTGCAGGTGAATTTTTTAAAAAAACAAGCTAGAATTCATTTTGATTCTAATGGGCTAGCGCTTAGTGGTCTTGTTCGTTTGCTTGAAAAAATTGGCTATTTGCCTGAGTTTTCTTGGAAAAATTTTAATAAGAGCAAACAACTTAATAACAGAAAGGAATTAATAAAAATTGGAATAGCAGGTTTTGCCTTTGGCAATGTAATGATGCTATCTTTTCCTGATTATTTTTCCAATGAAGTGCCAGTCGATTTTAAAAAGTTTTTAGGTTACGCTTGTCTAATTTTATCATTACCTGTTTTGTTATTTGCTGCACGAGATTGGTTTCTTGGTGCTTGGAAAGCGATAAAACATAAGCATATCACATTGGATATACCCATTGTTATGGGATTATTAATACTTTTTACTAAAAGTACATTTGATGTTTTGGTTGAACAGGAAGTCGGGTATTTTGATTCGCTTTGTGCTTTTGTCTTTTTTATGCTATTAGCAAGATATTTTCAAAAAATTACATTTGAAAAACTTTCTTTTACGGATGGCGTTTTATCTTATTTTCCAATGGCAGTTACGATAATTAAGGACGGAATAAAACGCACTGTTCCGTTTACAAAAATTCAAGTGGGCGATGAACTTTTTTTAAGAAATGGAGAGGTGATTCCGGTTGAATCTACTATGATTTCCGAATCAGGTTTAGTGGATTATAGTTATTTAACTGGTGAATCAGAATTGGTTACAGTTGGAACAAATGATAAATTATTAGCTGGTGGTAAGATTAATGGTCAGGGAGTATCTGTCATTGCGTCTAAACCAATCGAAGGTCAGATATTAGAACAAATTTGGCAAGATAGTGAACGGAGTGATGTCAAAAATAGGAAAACTTTTGCAGATCGCATTAGCCCTTACTTTGTAGGTACTATAGTTACGATTGCGAGTTTTGCGTTTCTAATACACCTATTGCTTGGGCGTGGTTATGGCTTTGGTATCTATTGTTTTGCCTCTGTTTTGATTATTACATGCCCTTGTGCCTTAGCGATTAGTGCGCCACTTGTATATGGAGTGATGCAACGCAAGTTAGCTAAACGGGGTTTTTATTTACGAAGTGGCGAAATTCTCGAAGGTTTAGCAGAAGCGGATACTATTGTTTTCGATAAAACAGGAACTTTAACTTATTCAGAAAAACAACTTTACCCAGTTAAAGAAAATTTAACGGAAGATGAAAAGGCGGCATGTGGGGCATTAGCTTCTAATTCTATTCACCCTATAAGTAAGCAAATTTCAAAATGGAGTCATAAAAATTTTATATCAACATCTTTTGAGGAAAAAGTAGGCAAAGGAATTCAAGGTTTTTGCAACTCTTTGTATATTCAAATTGGTAGTGTTCGATGGTTTGAGCAATTGGGTTATGATTTAGAAATCTTGAAGGAACATAAAAATCAGGCAGAAAATTTATTGTTAGTGTCGATTGACTACAAAATAAAGGCTATTTACAAACTGCAAGATAAGCTTAGAGAAAATGGGAAGGAAATTTTAGTAAGTCTTCAACATAAATATGATTTGCATGTGATAAGCGGAGATCATGATAAATCACGAGAAAATTTAGAACAAATTGGTTTAAATCGAAATCAGATTCATTTTCAGTATTCCCCATTTGATAAACAAGAATATATACAAGCGTTAGTGAAGCAAGGCAAAAAAGTAATTATGATTGGTGATGGTTTAAATGATCAAGAGGCTTTGCGTAGTAGTCATGTGGGAATAGCGATTTCGGAAGAATCGAGTCATTTTAGTCCTGCGAGTGATGTAATATTAATTGGCAAACAATGGTCGGAACTTCCTTATTTTATTGCCTCCAGTAAACAGGCTGTAAAGCTTATCAAGTTAAATCTTGGTTTTTCGCTGTTGTATAATATTTTTGGAATATATATTGCTGTTGGAGGAATGTTAACGCCACTATATGCGGCAATATTAATGCCTGTCAGTAGTTTAACGGTCGTCTTGGTTGCGGCATTTGGTTCATCTATTGTTTTAAGGAAAAGGCAATCATAAATGGAAATCATATTTTTATTAATTTGTATTAGCGTTAGTGTGGGCTTACTATTTTTGATGTTATTCATTTGGTCAGTAAAAAATGGCCAATATGAGGATTGTCACACACCTGCGATGCGAATTTTAATTGAGGATTGTAAAAAAGAGGAAACGGACACTAAAGGAGAAAAACTCAGATGAATGTAGAAAACTTTAAGTACGACAATGTTATCGTGCGTAATTTTGCCATTGCCACTGCCCTTTGGGGAATTGTAGGAATGTTGGTAGGTGTAATAATTGCTTTTCAATTACCCTTGCCATTTTTAAACCAAACAGAATATCTTACTTATGGTCGATTGCGCCCCTTGCATACAAATGCCGTTATTTTTGCTTTTGTTGGTAATGGTGTGTTTTTAGGTGTGTATTATTCTTTGCAACGACTTTGTAAAGCAAGAATGTTTAGTGATACTTTATCCAAATTGCATTTTTGGGGATGGCAATTAATAATTGTTTCGGCTGCAATCACTTTGCCTTTGGGGTTATCGACATCAAAAGAGTACGCCGAATTGGAATGGCCTATAGATATTTTGATTGCAGTCGTTTGGGTTATATTTGGTTTAAATATGTTTGGAACAATTTTAAAACGCCGTGAAAAACATATGTATGTTGCTATTTGGTTTTATATTGCAACCTTTATCGCTGTTACCGTTTTGCATGTTTTTAATTCATTGGCAATACCAGTTTCAGCAACTAAAAGTTATTCGGTTTATGCAGGGGTTCAAGATGCTTTGGTGCAATGGTGGTATGGCCATAATGCAGTAGCCTTTTTTCTTACGACCCCTTATTTAGGTTTAATGTACTATTTTTTGCCTAAAGCAGCAAATCGACCTGTATTTAGTTACCGACTTTCTATCATTCACTTTTGGTCATTAGTTTTTATTTATATTTGGGCTGGCCCTCACCATTTGCTCTATTCTGCTGTGCCGAATTGGGCACAAGCCTTAGGCGTTGCCTTTTCAGTCACATTAATTGCACCATCATGGGGAGGTATGTTGAATGGTTTGTTAACTCTTAGAGGTGCATGGGATACGGTTAGAGAAAAAGTAGAATTAAAATTTATGGTTGTTGCGGTAACTTGTTATGGTATGGCTACCTTAGAAGGCCCATTGATGTCTTTAAAAAATGTGAATGCCATGGCGCATTATTCTGATTGGATTATTGCCCATGTTCATAATGCGGCATTAGGTTGGAATGGCTTTTTGACTTTCGGCGTATTGTATTGGATTATTCCTAAAATTTATAACACCAATTTGTACTCTAGAAAATTGGCAAATATTCATTTTTGGATCGGAACTTTGGGGATGATCTTTTATGTAGTAGCAATGTATTTTAGTGGCATCACGCAAGCTCTTATGTGGAAGGAACTAACGCCAGACGGAGTGCTAAAATATACAAACTTTATGCAAACTGTAACACAGATTATTCCTATGTATTATTTACGAGCCATTGGTGGAGTCATTTATTTACTTGGTGCCGTATTAATGGTATATAACTTGTACAAAACCGCTAAACAAGGTGTTTTGTTACGAGAAGAAGAAGCAAGTGCACCAGCAATTGAGCCAGAAAAATCTGAAAAGATGAGCCATCGATGGTTAGAAGGAAAAGCCGTACTATTTTTTGTGTTGACAGTCTTGGCAGTTATAATAGGGGGTCTAGTTGAATTAGCCCCAAGTATACTTTCAGAAGTATACTCACCTACAAAACCACTCGTTAGACCATATACTGCTCTTGAACTAGAAGGTAGAGATATTTATATAAAAGAAGGTTGTGCAAACTGTCATTCACAGTCCATTCGACCTTTTAAAAATGAAACCATGCGGTATGGTGAATATTCTCAAGCAGGGGATTATGTTTATGATCACCCGTTTTTATGGGGTTCAAAACGCACGGGTCCTGATTTATTAAGAGAGGGTGGCAGAAGATCGAATGCTTGGCATTATAACCATATGAAAGACCCTGAAGTAGTAACGCCTAATTCGATTATGCCAAAGTATGATTGGTTGTTTCGCAAAAAAATAAATGTGGATATGGTAAAAGATAAGATGTATGCTTTAAGAAAGGTTGGTGTGCCATATTCCGAAGAAGAAATCAATAATTATTTAACTAGTTTGAAAAACCAAGGGCAAACAATTGTTGATGATTTAAAGAGCTCAGAAATGAACCCAAATGAATTATATGCAGAATGGGATGATGAAATCGTAGCTTTAATAGCATATTTACAAATATTAGGCAAGAGAATTGAGAATGTTGATAGTCAGAAAGAGGTGAAAAATGATTAAGGAATATTTGGTCAATTTTAGTAATTTGTCAGTTTTTGTAATGATACTTTTTTTTGTTTTATTTTTAATCGTTGTATTTCAGGCTTTGCGTATTGGGAAAAAAAATTCGGAAATTTATAGTAAATTACCGATAGAACCAGAAGCAGAATTCAGTAAAAATATGAATAAAAGGAGAATGACCGATGTCTGAAGATAAAAGAGAAGAAAAAGATCTGCTTTTAAATCATGAATATGATGGAATTAAAGAGCTTGATAACGATTTGCCACCGTGGTGGTTAAATCTTTTTTATGTTACCATTGTCTTTGGTGTAATCTATTTACTTGGCTATCAAGTTTTTGGATGGTTTGATAATCAAGAAAAAGAATATCAAAATGAATTAATTTCATTTGAAGAAAACTTGGCAAAATTGGAGAAAGCATCTGTTAAGCCAACAGGTGCAGACGCTATCAAACAAGATATTATTGCTGGTGAGGCCGTTTTTAAGGCAAACTGTGTTTCTTGCCATGGGCCTGCTGGCGGCGGTGGTGCATTGGGGCCAAATTTAACGGATAATTATTGGCTTCATGGAGGTAAATTTGAAGACATTGCCAAGACAATCTCAGAAGGTGTGCCTTCTAAAGGTATGCTATCTTGGAAAAGAGATTTAGGTGACAAACGAGTTCTTCAAGTGGCTCGATATGTGCAAAGTCTTCAAGGCAGTAACCCTAAAGATGCTCGCGGACCACAAGGGACAATTTATGACCCAATTGATGCCAATCAGCCACTTGTTATTTTGAAAGATAAAGAAAGCCTAGAAAAAGGTGCTTTATTATACCAACAAAATTGTAGTTATTGTCATGGTGCAGATAGAGAAGGAGGGTATGCTTCCAACTTAAAAGATAAAACTTGGGCTTCTGGTAAAGGTACTGTAGAAGATGTTATGAAGGCAATTTTAGAAGGGAATATACCTTTAAATATGCCCGCTTGGAAGGAATATATTTCTGAAAAAGATGCATTAAACATAGCTAGTTTCATTTTAAAGGAAGATAGCGGTAATTAATATGTCGAATACGGAAGAAAATCGTTCCTTTAGAGATCATATTGGCACTGTTGATAAAGCTGGGAAGCGAGTTTGGCTTTACCCTATTAAGCCAAAAGGTAAATTGTATAATCTAAGAACGATTGTCAGTATCTTTCAAATTGGAATTTTAGTAGGGTTACCATTTGTAAAAATAGATGGAAACCCTGCCTTATTATTTAATGTTTTAGAGCGAAAATTATTTTTTTTCGGCTTTATTTTTAGACCACAAGATTCCTTTTTATTAGCATTACTCGTAATTACATTTTTTCTATTTATTGTATTGTTTACTGTAATTTTTGGACGCATATGGTGTGGTTGGTTATGCCCGCAAACAGTATTTATGGAAATGGTCTTTCGTAAAATTGAATATTGGATAGAAGGCGACTCAAGTAAACAAAAAACTTTAAATTCTGAACCCTGGCATATTGGAAAACTTATAAAAAAATTATCTAAATATTCGATTTTTTATATTTTGTCTTTTATCATCAGTAATATTTTTTTAGCTTATATTATCGGGGTAGATTCGCTTTTTATAATTATTACAGACCCGCCAATGCAACATATAAATGGATTAATTGCTATTATTATTTTTTCTTTAATTTTTTATGGTGTTTTTGCTTGGTTTCGCGAACAGGCCTGTTTGGTAGTATGCCCCTATGGTCGTTTGCAATCAGTTATGCAAGATTCTAATACAATGATGGTTTCTTATGATCATGTGAGAGGTGAGCCTAGAGGTAAAGCTACAAAAAATAATAAAGATAAAAATCTTGGTGATTGTGTTGATTGTAATATGTGTGTAAAAGTTTGCCCTACGGGTATTGATATCCGTAATGGTTTACAGATGGAATGTGTAAATTGCACCGCTTGTATTGATAGTTGCAATGATATTATGACGAAATTGTCACGACCAAAAGGTTTGATACGATATGCCTCTGCCGATATTATAACAAACAAAAGTAAATTTAAGTTTTCACCCAAAATTATTGGTTATATGGTTGTGCTATTCTTATTGATTAGCATTAATGTTTATTTTCTGCAAAAGCATTCTGATTTTAATGTAATTTTAAATAGAGTTCCTGGAATGCTGTACCAGAAAATTGACGAAAACCATATAGGCAATGTATATGATATCGTTTTAATTAATAATTCCTTTGAACCTAAGACTATAAGCTTCAAAATTCTTAGCCCAAAAGGTGAAATTCAAGCCAGTCAAAATGAAGTAGCTCTTAACGGGGATTCTACGGTTGATTTGAAGTTTTTATTAATACTGCCAAAGGAATCAATTACGAGTAAAAAAACACCTATTACGATAGGAATTTTTGAGAAAGAAGTTCTTGTCAAAAAAGTGAATTCTACATTTTTAGGGCCCGAAAATAAGGAGATACACCCATGAATTATTCTATTTTTGCAGGGTTAGTTGTTGGTATGTTAGGCTCCTTACATTGTGTTGGAATGTGCGGCCCGATACTTTTAGCAATGCCATTTGAAAACCACAACAAATGGATCGGGTCTATCATTTATCATTTAGGGCGCATTTTATGTTATGGGTTATTTGGAGGTCTTTTAGCATTGTTAGGAGTAACTTTGCGTTATTCGGGTGTGCATGAGATTATTTCTATTGGCTTAGGTGCTTTTATGATACTTAGTTTAATCTTGTTTTACTTCAATATATCGCTATTTAAAGTATCTTTTTCAAATGCTTGGGTTGTTCAAAAAATGAAAAAATATTGGGGGGAGTTTTTTCGAAACAAATCGCTTCTCACCTTAGGAATTATCGGTTTTCTGAATGGGTTGCTTCCATGTGGTTTTGTGTATGTAGCCTTGGGTTCGTCCTTACTTTTTAATAACCCAGTTGATTCATTTCTTTACATGTTCTTTTTTGGTTTGGGAACAGTACCGCTTTTGTTGGGAATTAACATATTTAGAAACCTTATTTTAAATCGCTATCGCCAAAAAATTCAGCTTTTTTATCCGATTGGCACTTTCGTAATGGGTACCTTGTTAATTATTAGAGGGTTGGCTTTAGATATACCGTACTTAAGCCCTGTTCTAAAAACTCTAGGATGCTCTGCTTGTCATTAAGGCTGAAGGAAAAAATACATTACACCTTTACGGAAATTCTCCTTTACACAAGTAGGACATGAGAGGCGTCGCACTGCCCCTATTGGCACTTAGATAAGGAAATTACCATAAATTTCTTACTGCGTAACCAGACCCTCCGCGGTCTGGTTGAGTAGGCAAAAGATAGCAAAGAATTTGACCAAAATGATTACTTTTCCCTTTTAGGCCTTCTCTACCAGACCGCGGAGGGTCTGGTTACGCAGTAATTCCCTAACCAAGTGCCAATTTGGGGCACCTCATGTAGAATTAATAGAATATTGGGTAAATTATTATTTCTATTAGCCTAAAAACAATTCAACCACTGTAAAATCTAATTGACAGTGCGCATTGAAACCTATGCAGTATTTTATTGTTTCATGAATCATCCGTTTTGTAAGTCTTTTGATTACAATTGTTTACGAAATATTTAAGTTTAATGAAAATTAGAATTCGACTTGGCTAAAATATTGCTTTTATAAGTATATTCGAGAAAGAAGGAAGTCGCAATTGCGATTTACTTGCCCGGTAAAGCCTTTTGTCTCTAACTTCTTTCTCTTTTTTGAGGAGTTTTCGTGGAATTATTACGATTAGTAGGTATTAGTTTTCAGTCTTTACCTGTAGCATTACGCGAAGAATTTGCGGTAACGAATGAAAGGATTGAGAGTGCCCCAATTATTTTAAAAGATGCTTTTGATTTATCAGAAATTGTATGTTTGTATACCTGTAATCGGATTGAGTTTTATTATATCTCTGAATGTGAAATAGACCCAGTTTCCCTTTTTTGCTACTTAAGTAAACCTACTATTGAATTAAGTGAAAAACTCAAATCTAATATTTATCGTTATTCTGGAGAAAAAGTAATTCATCATTTATTTTCTGTTGTTTGTGGTTTAAAGTCAATGGTTGTAGGTGAGTCACAAATTTTTCATCAAATAAAAAAAGCATTTCAAATTTCTTCGAGAAATGATTGTGTGAAAAAAGAATTAAGTCTTTTGTTTCAGCATGCCTTTAAAACGGCAAAAGAAGTTCATCGATTAACCCAATTGGATAAAATCAAAAATAGCGCTTCTTCTTTGGCTGTAGAATTAGCGGAAACTTTGTTAGAAGGTTTAAGTGACAAGAATGTACTAATCATTGGAACAGGAGAAACCGCTGAATTGACGATGAAAACCCTTTTTTCAAAAGGAATTTCAAATATTGTATTTATGTCAAAAACGATAGAAAGAGCATTAGAGTGGTCTGAAAATACCAAACAAACAACGATGCTTACGAACCAATTGCCCCAAGTATTATCAGCCTTCGACTTAATTATTTCCTGTACAAGTAGCGAAACGCCTATCATCACTAAGGGTATGTTTAAATCAAGCTCAATGGAAATAATTGAAAAAAATCAAGTTTTAATAGATTTAGGTGTACCTAGAAATATTGAATCTTCTGTAGGTGAGTTACCCAATAAGCATTTGAGAAATATAGATGATTTAAAATGTTTAATGGATAAAAATCAAGAAATTAGAATGAGTGAAGTTCAGGAAGCTAATCTTATTGTTAAAGAAGCCGTTGATAAATATAAATGTCGAAGATCTTTAAATTCAATGTTTTTATCTATTCACGAAGATTGTGTTGATCATGCAAGAAATAATTTTAGAAAAGCCTTGCATGATTTTCATAATAGTGGTAATTTAGAAGAATTTGAAGAACAAATGTCAACCTTAATTTTAAAATCAATAGAAACACCACTAAATTATATGCGTGATCTTACAAATCGGATTCCAGCTTCGGTTTTGAATGAAACCGTTTTTAAGGTAACTGAACCTACAAATTCAACTCAATTTATCGAAATGCCAAGTCGAAGTTGGCAAAAAAGTTAAATTGTTTTTAGATGAAATAAGAATCTCAGTTTCAACCGAAGTAAACTTAGGTCTAGGTAATCTGATCGTCCGAATCTGGTAAAGTTTGTCTAGTGGAAGGGGAAGTTCCACATTGAGGCAGCACCACGCTTGGCCGATCACATTTCCTAATAGTGTAAAGTTCATCTAGACTAAATCCATTTTGTATTAGGTTCCATAAAAAGAATATAAAATTCTATCTAAATCTTTATTTTTTTTAAAAAATGGACGATAATTAGGTTAACATACCTTATCTTTTCGGTTTTTGATGTATACTTACATTATAAGAAAACGGTATGATATATTTGGTTTGATTCATGTCTAAGATGCTTAAAACAACAGAATTAGCATTAGCAATGCTTGAAAAAGTAATTAATGCTAAGATCCATATTATGGGAAAAGAATTTCTCGATATGTGTGTTGAACACCCAGTTGTTTTTGTAGTAAATCATTTTACACGAGCAGAGACTTTTATTTTGCCCTATGTGATGTATAAGGAGACAAAAAAAGTACCTCATAGTTTAGCGGATGGCGGTTTATTTCATGGTAGATTTGGTAATTTTTTATCTTCAATGGGCGCTGTTGCTACTGATAACCCTAATCGTGATAAATTAATTATTAGTGAATTAATGAAAGGCTCGCATGATTGGGTAATATTTCCAGAAGGTATGATGGTCAAGAATAAGTTAACTTATGAAAATGGTAAATATATAGTGAGCGGGCCAGAAGAAAAACGCGCTCCGCGCTCTGGTGCTGCCGTTTTAGCCTTAAAAGCAACGATGTATCGCAAACATTACATGAACGCAATTGAAACAGGAAATCAAGAATTAAAAGAATATCTAGAAAACACTTTTGATTTTAAAGGTGTTGAAGAAATATCTAAAAAAGATATTGTGATTATTCCCGTAAACATAACTTATTACCCAATTCGACCGGGTAGAAATATTTTACAGTCTGTCGTATTGCGATTTTTTAAAGATATGCCAAAGCGTGTGGAAGAAGAACTAGAAATCGAAGGCAATTTGTTATTAAAACATACGGATATTAATATTACTTTTAATCGACCTTTTTACCCTAATGAATACATTCTTGAAGATAAACAATTTTTAAAAATCGCCCTTGATTTTTTAGCAACAGAAAAGCAAGTTGATTTCACTTTATGGTATCAAAAAAGGAGATTAACTGAAGCGTTCATGAAAGTAATTTATGAGTCAGTGACTATCAATTTTGATCATTTATTTTGTACAGCGATTCGACTCCTTCGATCTGATGAAATTCTATTAAGCGAATTTTGTGATCGTATATTTGTTGCAGCCCTTGAAATTAATAAGCTAAGTAAACAAATTCACGATAGCATTCAAACAGAGCCAATGGTACATATTATTACGGATAGAGATTATCAGCCGCTAAAAAGCATTTTAGAATTAGCTGTTTCTGAAAAAACAATTATATTAAAAGACGGTTTTCTTATCAGACAGCAAGAAAATCTAAACGACGAGCATAAGTTTCACACCATTCGTGTAAGAAATACAATTAAAGTTTTATCGAATGAAATTGAACCACTCCAAGATGTGGTACAGACAATTCAGCATAATTTTGAATTAGATCACACAGCGATAAAAAGAAAAATTGTTGCAGCTATTAAAAAGTTAGATCATAAAATTTTTGATGCAGATTATGAAAAGTTTTATGTTCCACATGTTTCTAAGTCAAAAGAAAATGGTTCGCCCTTTTATTTAGATGGTACAAATAAAGATTGCGGAATTATTTTATCCCACGGTTATCTTTCAGCTCCAGCTGAGGTTTATAACCTTGCAAAATATTTAAATGAAAAAGGGGGGTATTGCGTATATGTAATACGCTTGCGTGGTCATGGAACTTCACCTGAAAATTTAGCGCATGTTAAGTGGGAGCAATGGTATGAATCTTATTTAAGAGGGGTTGCCGTTATTAGTTCTCAATGTAAAAAAGTCGTTTTTGGTGGGTTTTCCTCTGGTGGTTTAGTGGCTTTGTTAAATGCGGCTAAAATGGGTAATATTTTGAAAGGTGTGTTTTCGATCAATGCCCCCTTAAAATTAAATAATAAAAAGGCTAAATTTGTTCCGGCTGTATCTTTTTGGAATGATTTATTATCTTCCATTAATATTCATAGTGCACAAGTAGATTATATTGTGAATACACCTGAGAACCCTGATATCAATTATAATAAAAACTACTTAAAAGGTGTTCTGCAATTAAGTAAAATGATTGATACATGTGCTGAGGAATTATCTAAAATTAATTGCCCTGCATTAATTATTCAGGGGGATAAAGACCCAACGGTTAACCCCATTAGCGGTCAGATGATTATCGATGCCTTAGGTTCAACCAACAAGGAGTTGGTAATGTTGCCATTCAATCGCCATGTAATTGTTCGTAAGGAAAATAGCGAAGTCGTATTTGAAAAAATATTTGATTTTGTTAAAAAAATATTTGAAACTAACCCTTAGAAATTAGATTCATTAAACTGCCAAAATGACACATTTTAATTAGCTTAATTTTAAAATGGCAGAAAAGAAAATACTTTCCGATTTAACTCTCTGTTTTTTCATTATTTTAGTCGAAAAATGCCCCTTAAAATAGTTTGCTTTAGGCATAATTCTTGCTTATGGCTGTAAAAATTATTTTAATCAATTTAAGGAAGGGAATATGGCTACAAACATTAAAGACTCCAATGTTTTTGTGAATCGCATTTTTGATGAAATTAAAAAAGTTATCGTTGGTCAAGATGAATTGATAAAAAAGGTGATGGTTTGTTTATTGGCCGATGGGCATGTATTACTAGAAGGTTTGCCTGGTTTAGCCAAAACAATGACGATAAATTCTTTAGCAAAAAGTATCGATGCAAGTTTTAGAAGAATTCAGTTTACACCTGACTTATTACCTGCGGATGTCATTGGAACTCAGATCTATAACCCAAAAGAAGCTAGTTTCTCTATTAAAAAAGGCCCAGTTTTTACTAATATTTTATTGGCAGATGAAATTAATAGAGCACCAGCAAAAGTGCAATCTGCTTTACTAGAAGCTATGGCGGAAAGACAAGTCACCATAGCTGATCAAACTTATCATTTGGGTAAACCATTTATGGTTTTAGCAACCCAAAACCCAATTGAACAAGAAGGTACATACCCTTTACCTGAAGCACAAGTTGACCGTTTTATGATGAAAATTCTGATTGGTTACCCAGATAAAAAAGAAGAGAGATTAATTCTGGACAGAATGGGAAAAATTGCTCTTGATCATTCGGTGAAGCAGACTGCCTCAATCGAAGATATTTTAACCGCTCGAAAATTAATTGATGAAATTTATATTAGCGATGAATTAAAGGATTACATCATTGAAATTATTTTTGCTAGCCGAAAAGGTACAGAGATTAGCGGTTTTGGGAATTTAATAGAAACGGGTGCTTCACCAAGAGCGACCATTGCATTAACCTTATGTGCTAAAGCATATGCATTTATAGAAGGTCGTGACCATGTTCGTTCAAATGATATTAAAAAGGTTGCCTTTGATGTGTTAAGACATCGTATTTCTGTTTCTTATGAAGGTGAGGCAGAGGGTATTACTTCTGAAGTAGTAATTCAAAAAATATTGGATACTTTACCTACGCCATAAGGAATTCAATTGAGTAGTCAAAAATCGGCACAACTTTCAAACGAAGAATTAAAAGAAGTACTGAAAGAAGTACGCCAGATACAGGTCCGTTCTGGTAAAATCGTCAGTGATATTATGGCTGGCGAATACCACTCTGTATTTAAAGGGCGTGGTATGGAGTTCGAGGATGTAAGAGAGTATCAAAGAGGTGATGATGTCCGTAATATTGATTGGAATGTTACGGCTCGAATGAATGTACCTTTTATTAAAAACTTTCGTGAAGAGCGTGAGTTGACAGTAATGCTTTTAGTCGATATTTCAGCTTCTTCTGGTTTTGGTTCAACTGGTTTTTCTAAGGCAAATGTAATTGCTAAAATTTGTGCAACACTCGCTTTTTCAGCGATAAAGAACAATGATAAAGTTGGTTTGATTTTATTTTCTGATAAGATTGAAAAATATATTCCCCCTCAAAAAGGTAGTAAACATGTGTTACGAGTAATTCGTGAGTTACTAGTAAACGCTAAGATTTTAGAAATGGAGCCGAAACGAACCTCTACAAACATAAGTGTTGCATTAGAGCATTTGAATCGTTTGCATAAACGACGAGGGGTTTGTTTTTTGGTTTCTGATTTTATGTCTGAAGATTTTGAAAGAGATATAAGAATTACTTCTCAAAGACATGAATTAGTTGCCATTTCAGTAATCGACCCACGCGAAGTAATATTGCCATCGGTTGGGCTTATGGAGCTCGAAGATTCTGAAACGGGTGAAATTATTTTGGTTGATACTTCAGACCCTGAATTCTTAAAAGAATTTTCAAAAGTTGTTAGTGAAGATGAAAATAAGAGAAGTAGTTTTTTTCGTAGTTTAAACATAGATTTGCTTGAAATAAATACAGGTGTATCTTATGAAATTTCATTGGTCAAATTTTTTAGTAGAAAAAATAGAAAAAAATGAAAAAGTTAGTTTTACTATTTACAATATTTTGTTTTTTGATTCAAGCAAAAGCTGAAGAAATACACAAAAAATTTGAAAAAAAATATGAAAATCAAAAAGTTTCTGTTGAGATTTTTGTTAGCAACAACAAGATAATTGTCTCGGAAAGTTTATTGTTAAAAATAGCAGTAACAGTGCCTAAAGGTTTGAAGGTTGATATGCCTGACAGTAGCGATTTGGGTTTTTCCTATGAGTTTTCAAATCGAAGCCATCGATTTCGACCAACGGATATTAGCGAGGTTACTAAAAAACAAAACCCAGACGGTTCTACTTTAATCAGTCAAACATATACTCTAGAACCATGGTTGAGTAATGATTATGCTATTCCTCCAGTCTTGTTTTCATTTTACAAAGATACCGAAGACGAAAACGCAGAAAACGCAAATAATACATCAAAGGCAGAATTATTGATTATTTCAGAAGGTATTCGTATAAATGTAAGCCCTGTGCCTTTAGCCGATAAAAAACTTTCCGATTTATTAGCTCAAGCTGAAATTAAAAATGATAATTTAGCACAAAGAGTACGCCGAGAAGAAGATAAGTCTAAACAAGAAAAAAATATAGAGAAAAAGCGAAGTAACGAAGAAAAGAAAATATTAGAAGATAAAAAACTTCCTTGGAAGCTTATAGCTTCTATTTTGGCTTCTTGTTTATTCCTTTGGTTGATTTTATATTATTTACGCAAAAAAGGTATTTCAATATTCAACAAGAAAAAAGAACCGGCACACATTATTGCCTTACGAAGAATAGAAAAGTTGTTGGCTTTGAATTATATTGATAGAGGCTTGATTAAAGAATTCTATTATGAGTTATCATATATTTTACGCGAATATATAGGCAATCGTTTTAGCCTATATGCTATCAATCAAACTTCCGAAGAGTTTTTGGTCGCGTTAGAGAAAAATAACCCTTTTGAAGAAAACTCTAAAAAAGATTTATTTGCATTTAATGATACAGCCGATACAGCAAAGTTTTCAAAAAACTTTCCGGCCAAAGATCAAGCGAGCCTGTCATTAGAGTTTGCAAAAAGTTTTATTCGTAATACAAAGCTTGAAGAAAAAAAGGAAGGTGAGTAATGTCTTTTCTTGAGCTTATTTCCAATTTGCAATTAGATTTAGTCAATTTTTTTTGTGCTTTAGTGGTTTTATTGATTGTTTTCCCTCTTTTGTTTAAAAAACAATTTAGTAAAACTGGCTTGCCAAAAACTCGTTATAGCAGTATTAAAAATTTAAAAAATATTAAGCCAAGTGCAAAAGTAAAATTTCGACATATTCCTTTTTTTATTCGAATGGCATGTATTTTTACTTTAGCAATTGCATTTTCTCACCCTTGGGTAGAAAAAATTAACCCTCCGGATGATAAAAAAGATAAAAAAGAAGATATTCAAAACCCAGAAGATAAAAAACCTGAACGACAAAAAGTTCAAGTGCCTGCTGAAGGTATTTCGATTCAATTAGTAATCGATAGATCTGGTTCGATGGGTCTTTTTCCAATGAACAATGGTTTGCGAATAAATTATGTTAAATATGATAACGAGTTAATGTCTAAGTTTGATGTTGTTAAAATTATCTCTAAACAATTTATTGCAGGTAATGAAAATCAAAAAAGCAATAATGGTTTCGCTGGGCGTTGGAGTGATTTGATTGGGCTATATACTTTTGCCAGAGCTCCTTTTATTGCTTGCCCTCTAACTCTTAGGCATGATTTGTTACTAAATTATATAAGTCAACTTGAAGTAGTGAGAGATCGCAATGAAGATGGAACTTATATTGGATATGCTTTAGAGCGAGTGATTTTGCAAATAATAGATACTAGATCAAAAGCTAAAGAAAGTGATGCCTATAATATTAAGTCTTCGATTATCGTTTTAATTACAGATGGTGAGCAGGCGATTCGTCCAGAAGATTCAGATGATCGTCATAAATCGCTATTACCAACAGAAGTTGCAAAAATAGCCAAAGAAAATGGTGTTAAGATTTACTCAATAGTCATTAAGCCTCAAGTTATTTATGATGAGAACGGGACGGCCTATTCACCAAATAGAATCTTTCAAAATGCAGATTTTAGTACAGATGAGGTTCGTGAAGCTGCTGAATTAACAGGCGGAAAATGTTATATTGCAAAAGATGGAAATCATTTAGCTGAAATTTATCAAGAAATTGATCAGCTAGAAAAATCTAAATTACCTTCGAAAAAAGAAATTGAAGTTCATGTAGAAAAAGAAAATAAAATTAATAAGAAAGAAGTAGAGAAAATCGAGTTATTTTTACCTTTTTTATGGATTGCTTTTATTCTGTTTTTATCAGAATTATTGATATCAAATTTTTATTTTAAAAGGATACCATAAATGTTTTTTATTCATAAATTTGGTAATGAGAGCTTTGTATATTTAATATTTGGTGTAGGGCTGGTCATCTTATTATTTTATTATATTTATCATTGGAAGATAAATAAAATGTCTGAGTTTGCTCATGTTGAAAGTGCAAAAAAGATATTTGATAGTGTATCCAAAAACAAAAGAATTATGAAATATGCGTTGCTTTGCATTGTATATATTCTGTTTTGTTTATCAATTATGCGTCCACAAGGCTATTCGGATGATTTGCCTGATGAAAATGAAGATGAAAATAAAAAGGAAATTAATTTAGATTTAAGTAAAAGTAGCAAAAAGGAAGAAGACAATCAAAAAATAAAAGTTAAAGAAGCAGCTCGAGATATCGTGTTTTTGCTTGATGTATCGGGTAGTATGGGAGCAGAAGATTTATTACCAAATCGATTAGAAAAAGCTAAAGATTATATCACTGACATTGTTGATGAATTAGATGGTGAACATGTGGGGTTGGTTGTTTTTACTAGTGTGCCATCTGTTAAATGTGTGTTAACATTAGACTATACCTATTTTAAACAGGTGTTAAAAAGTGTTGTTGTTAATGATAATGATTATGCGGGAACTAAATTTTTGCCTGCTTTGAATGAAATTATTAATAAACAATTTGACTATTCTGATAATAAAAACAAAGAATTAATTATTATAACTGACGGCGGAGACACAGATTTAGAAGCTTTAAAAGGCGATGCTAAAATTCAATTTGAAGAGAACTTGATAGAATTAGTTAAAACCGGTTTTGAAACCAATAAAATTCGAATACATACCATTGGACTAGGTACTGTAGTTGGCTCTATTGTTCCAGGTGTTAAAGATGAATCGGGTGAATATTATAAATCATCTTTAAATGATTCTTTGTTAAAAAATATCAGCAAAAATGCAGGTGGAATTTACCTTGGCGCTGAAGATGGGGACCCTGATATGAAGGCATACTATAAAAAGTATATTGGTAAAGCCACAGATGAATTGAAGGAAAAAGAAATAAATGTTGATAAGAAATTATTAAATGATTTGGTTCAAAAAAAGAGAACAGAAGAAGATAGAAAAGTTATTTACAAAGAGTTTTATTGGATTCCAACTGGTTTAGCAGCATTACTTTTGATTTTTGAATATTTAATTTCAGAAAGAAAAAAAAAGGTGGTTGTATGAAAAATATCTGCATAGTAATATTATTTGCTTTTTTACTGGTAAATACTTTAACTGCAAGTGATGTAGAGATTATAGTTAAAGAAGGGAACCTTTTGTTTTCGTCCGGTGAATACGAAAAAGCGAAAGTTAAATATTTGGCGAGTTTAGAAATCAAGAAAAATGACCCTTCTATTTTATATAATTTAGGTAATGTTGAGTTTCGATTAAATAAATATCAAGAAAGTCAAAATTATTATTTAGAAGCGATTAAACAAAAGCCCAATGATTATTTGCTTAGAAATTTATATTATCACCTAGGTAATTCACAACAAGCCTTAGCTCATGAAAACATGCAGGAAAAGACTGAGAATATTAATTGGGATGCAATTGTAACGGAAGTAAGCAGTGTTGAATTATTGAAAGCGAATAATGAACAAAGAGTATTATTTAAGAAAATTGTTGATGAGCTTAAAAAAAATGTAAAGTTGAAAGAGGATGAAAAAGCTAAAAAGTGTTTTGCCGATTTAGAAGATTTTTCTGCTAAAATTAAGGATCAAAATTTAAGTAATGCTATTACAAATGTAAAACAATTTTTTACGAAAAATCAGGAAGATGCAAAAATCAATAAAATTGAGATGCAGATTGAGAAAGTTAAAAAGTCGATTGCTGGTTACGAAGAAGCCTTTCAAAGTTTTAGAAAATCGCTAGAAGTTAGCAGAAAAATAGCCATTAAGGAAGGTCGCGATATTGCTGAAGTTGGAGTTTACATTAAAAATAATTGGGCAATTGGTCGTGAGCGTTGGAGTTTGCTGTATGAAGAACTGAATAGATTGATGAAGGAAAATTTAAAATTGAAAGAAGGAGTGGATGAGTTAATTAGAATCCAATCAGCTTTGTATAATCGTTTAGAAAATATTTACTTGAAGTCACAGCAGTCAGAAGTGCTTGAATATAATTTAAAGGTTTTGGCAGAATTTCATACAGACTATAAAAAGGATATTCAGCAACTTAAGGTTATAGCAGATGAAGACTTAAAAAATAAAAAAATTGAACTAGAAAACTTAAAAGCAACACAGAAGCAGGCGCAAGGTAACAATGCAGAAAAAGAACCTATTAGTTATGAAAAGGAAGAGTTAGAAATTAAAAATGCCGAAAAAATATCTGAAGGTTTGAGAGTTGTAGAAGGTTTTGAGAACTTTATTGAAGATGGTTTCAAAAGGGGTGATTTGTTTATTATTCGCAGAAGCTCATTTCAAATGTTAGTTTTCTTAAAGAGCTTGAGTGATTACCTAAATAAAAGCTCACCTGTTGATCGAACTTTTGTTGAGATTCAAAATCAAATTAATCATATTGAGCAAACTATTACACAAATGAAAGATGTTTTGCCTTTGCCAGAAGCTAAAGACAATTTAGAGGATATTAAATTTAAAAAAAATAAAATGATACAAGAATATTTGATTGATGTTGAATATTTATTTGAACAGCTTGCAAATTACATAAGCGATTATGTTAAGGAAGGGTCTTTAAAGCGCAAAGAATCTGTCAAAGAAGAGACGCCTGAAAGTAAATGGTTGCTTGAAACATTAAATTTGTTTGTAAAAACAGTTTTATTTAATCTAGAAAAAGACTTAAAAACGACCCAAGATGATTCTAAAAATATTAGGGAAAAGATATCTTTAAAATTATTAGATGCCAAAGTTTTTAACGATTTTAAAAATAAAAGCAATAAACAGTATGAATCATATAAAAATACTCTTTTGGGTTTTGTAGAAGGTGTGCAAAATGGAATCGATAGATTAGAAAATTTTGATTTTAATGCTGATGTGAATTCCAGAAAAGACTTTTTTGATTTGCTGTACGATAAGTTAGTTTTTTTAACGAAAGAAATCGAAAAGGAAAATGCTCCAGAGGCTTTTAAGCATGTTTTGCCTGTAATTAATCAGAAATTACAAAGTGTTCAAGAAAAGTATTCTGTTGTTTTTGATGCAAAAGCAAGTTTGGAAAAACGGCAAACGGCAGTTAAAGAGTTAAAAGATGATTTTTCCAAAATAATTTTTTATATTGACCCAATTAAAACAATGATTTTTAAATTTCAAAAAATCGTTGAAGCTAATAACATTATATTTAATACGCAAGAAAATGCGCTAGATAATTGCAATGCAGTGGTTTCTAAAATAGATGAAATCAAGGACAACTTTGAGGTTTTGATTAGCTCTTTAGCCCTACAAAATACCAAGGAGCCTGCAAAACAAGAAGAAAAAAAAGAAGGAAAAATTGATAAAGAGGAAGTATTACAAAATTGGAAGAAATCTTCATCGTATTTTAAACTATACGAGAATTCTTTAAAATCATTTGACTTTAAGTTAGAAAAATCATATGAAATGTTTAGTAATTTGCATAAGATTTACACATCTGGGTTGCATCTTTCTGCCCTTAGATTTCAAAACGAACCATCAAAAGCAGTTGACACATTGAAATTGGCAATAGAGTTGCAGGAAATTCAAAAATCTGTTTCGAATGAAATGATAGAAAAAAGGTGGAAAGATTTAATTGACAAAGAATCACTTGAAATGGTTAAAAATTTTCAACAAGAATCAATTGAGATGATTGGTGTGCGCGGTATCAATCAGGTATTAAAAATGAAAGAGGAAAATGGCAAGGAAGCAGCAAATAGCGCCGCTTCACCTCAACTTGGTGCATCAAACCCACAAATTGATTTTGACGCCGCTATTAATTATATGAAGGAAGCTTTAACGGAAGGCGACAAGATTAATTCATTTTACGAAGTTAGAGAATTTGCAAATACTCCACCTGTTCATGAAAAAATGATTACTGCATTAAAGAATGCTTTAGATCTTTTAAATCAAAAAGATTCAAAGAATGATAAAAACGATAAACAGGATCAAGAAAAACAGGAAAATCAGGAAAATAAGGAGCAAAAGGCTGAGGCTAATCCCCAAGAAAACAATGAAAATAACAATAAATCTGAAAAAAGTAAAGCTGAAATGAAACCTCTTGAATTAACCCCTGAACAAGCAAGGCAACTTTTAAATGAATTAAATAAGAAGGATGAAAAAAGAAAACCGGAAAACACTAAAAGCCCAATCAAAACTCCGAGGCCATGGTAAATGAAAAAAAAATTTCTTATTTTAGCGTTATGTTTAATTTCTTTTTCATCCTTGCTTTCAAACGATGAAATTAGATATCAGTATATTGTAAAAGATTGCATTATAGGAGAAGAAGTATCATTTGCAATTGTTGTGGTTACCGATAAACCTTGTACAGAAGATATGTCTAGTATTAAATACAATGATTCACCGATTTCATTTGAAAGAAACTCTACAGTAAGCTCTATGCAATCTTATGTAAACGGTAAATTTACATCGTCTCAAAGCTACAAAACCACATTTGTTTTTACATTTACTCCGATAAAAGAGGGTAAATTAGATTTGACAGGTTTAACCTTTAAAGTTAATGACAAAAGCCATCAGCTGCCAAATTTAAGCTTTAATGTGAATGCTTTACCCGTTTCAGACAACTTTAAGTTTTATATTAATATAAAGAATAAACGCGACTATTATTACCCATCCGAATTAGTGGAAGTGGAAGTTGTTTTAGTTTTGAAAAATTATAAGGATTTTATTAATTATGTACCGGTTATAAGTGGTTTTAATTGGTTGGAGTCTGAAGGTTTGCAATATGTGCCAGAACCAAAATTGAATCAAAAAGTTAATATTAACAACAAAGTGTTTGCGATTAATTTAAGAAAAAACAGTAACACAATGAGTTTTGATAATTCCCACTCTATTAATTCTTATTTATTAAATTTTAAGGTATTAAAACCAGGTGAATATTCAATAGAAAACTGCCGGTCGAAAGCTCTTGTTTGGACAGGTCGCTACTTAAAATCGAATCGATTCAGTTTTTCTGGTCAAATGATTCAAGATATGGAATCTGTCGAATTATATGCTATTTGCCCTCCCTTGAAATTTACTGTAAAAGATGTTCCTGAGAAAAATAAACCAGAAGATTTTTCAGGTGCAATAGGTGATTTTAATATTGAAGTAATTACTAGTAATGATACGGATTTAAAAGTGGGTGACCCTATCACGCTGAATGTTAATATTGTTGGTGAAGGTGCATGGGAATTGGTACAGTGCCCAGCCTTGCAAAAATTATCAGCAATAACTGATTTTTTTCGTATAGGAAGTGATATGCCTGTGGGTGAGATTGTAAAAGAGAATGAAATATCTCGTAAAGAGTTTAAGGTTAAATTAAGAGTAAAGTCAGCTGCCATAAAAGAGATTCCTTCTATTCCGTTTTCTTATTTTGATATCGCAAAAGGGCAATATATTACAAAATATTCAAAGGCAATACCCATTAAAGTTTTTGAAAACAATAATAAAGTAGAAGTGGTAACTTTTGAAAATAAAGAAAATAATCAGAATCAAAATGAACTCAACAATATTAACAATGTTGGTGAAACAGTGAATACCGATTTGCCTCTAAAGCCTATTGAAATAATGTCGGTGTTTAGAGGGGAGCTGTTAGCTGAAAAGCATAATGCGAATTTAAATATTATATTTGTTTCTATTTTATTTGTGTTAGTGCCATTTTTGATTTTTGTGTTTAGTCGAATCATTAGAAGTGGTGCGGTAGAAAATTTGCAAACGGAAGCAGTTATTAAAAAGGCCAACAAAAAATGCGCTGAAAAATTAACTCTTTTAATCAATTCTATAAACGAGGGTGAAAGTATTCATAAAAAAATTGGTGAAATACTGGAAGAGTTTTTTAAAACAAAATACTTTGTCAATAAACAATTTCCTGGGTTAGACAAAGAAATGTTGCAAAACTTAATTTCGATTGGCAATATCAATAAAGAAGTTGGGGAGAAGTTATTGCTAGAGTTTGAAAAATGGGAAGATTTAAAATTTTCAAAAGGCAGTTATAGCCCTGAAAAGGTTTTAGGCGTTATAAACGCTCTTAAAAATGTGGTGTTAAAATGCTGAAATTATTGAAAATATTTATAGTTTTTATTTTGATTTTATGGCAGCCTTTGGCATTGTTTTCGCAAGATGAAGCGGGTGAATTTTACCAAAAAGGTGTTGATTCTAAGTCATTAGGGGAACGCGATTCTAATTTTGAAAAAGCTTTGAAGTTATATCTGGATTTACAAATCAAGTCTAAAGAAAATAGCGTAGAAAATGGGTATTTGCACTATAATATTGCTAATTGCTATTTTAATTTAAATCAGCTTGGCGAAGCAATTCTTTACTATAAACAAGCTTTGAAATATTTGCCTAATGATGAAGAAATATTGCAAAATTATGAAATCGCAAGCAAAAAAAGAGTATCTCATGTAGATATCGAATCTAATAATATGTTAATTGAAACTTTGCTGTTTTTTCATTATTCTTTTACGCAAAAAACTAAAGTCCTATTGGTTTTTATTTTTTCACTATTGGTTTGTGCTTTTTACATTTTTTTTCTGATGTTAAAAAAAAGAATTTTGATGAAGGTTGTATATATTAGTGTTTTCTCTTATGGCGTTATGATGGTCAGTTTATTTGTGAATTATTATTACCCAAATAAAGAAGGTGTTTTAATAAAAGATAGTTTTGTTGTGCAAGAAGCTGGTGATAATTATGCTCGATTAAATGAAAAACCTTATGGCATTGGAAGCACAATTCGAGTGTTAAATAAAAAAGGGGAATGGTATCAAGTACGACTTAACGATGGTAGGTTGGGGTATATTAAAGAGTCTAGCTTAATGTTAGTGCTTTAGGTTTTTTTGTTGTTTCTCAATTGTCTAAAAAAATCGGAAAGTAAATTCCCACATTCTGCTTCCATAACGCCACTTGTGATTTCTACTTGGTGATTCCAATGAGGGTCTTGTGGTATATTTAAATGAGATTCGCAAGCTCCGCCTTTACTATCTTTTGCCCCATACACAACTCTGTCAATTCGGGATAAAACCAATGCACCTGCACACATGGGGCATGGCTCTAAAGTTACATAAAGTGTTGTGCCTTCTAATCGCCATGATTCTAAAAAAGAGGCCGCTTGTGTAATGGCTATCATTTCTGCATGTGCCGTTGGGTCTTTTAATTGTTCTCGCAAATTGTGGGCACGGGCTATTACCTCGCCTTTATATACGATTACGCATCCAATCGGTACTTCTTGCTTAGCAAGGGCTGATTTCGCTTCTCTTAATGCTTCACGCATATAATAATTATCATCTTTAATTGCTGGAAACATAACAACCTTTATATTGAAACGAGGTTTGAATGAATTGACCAGATAATTTATTCTTCAATTTGCCAAGAATTGATTCTAATTGTTCTTCTGGTGGTGCCATGCAATAATAAGTGCTTCCGCTACCTGTTAAAGCCCAATCTAATTTTGATATTTCTTTTAAGGTGTTTTTTATTTGCATTAGTTCTGGTGAAACTTCGAAGGCCGCTGCTTCTAAGTCATTTAGACTATATGTTGTGTTTTTAGGGTCTGTTTGTTTTAATAAAGTAAAGTTTTGAAAAACGAGTGCTGTTGCAATTGAAAAATTGGGAACAAATAATAAAACGGGAGTTGGTTCGAAATTTTCTAAACGATGAACGATTTCACCTCTGCCGCTACAATGGCAACGACCTCCATAAAGAAAAAAAACAGTATCGGAGCCTAATATTGCAGCTAATTCAATTAATTCTTGTGTGTTTAGTGGTTTTTTAAAAAAATGATTTAAGCCAATTAAGGTAGAGACGGCATTAGAAGAGCCACCACCCATACCGCTACCGCAAGGTATTGTTTTATTTAGCTTTATATTTATGCCATTATTTTCTAAATTTATTTTAGCTTTTGAAATAAACAGATGCGCCGCTTTATAAACTAAATTGTCTTCAAGTTTGCCCGGAATTTTTATACCTTCAAGTGATAAATTGATTTTACCTTCTTTGTTTGATTGAATTTCTATAGAATCGGAAAGGGCGATTTCTTGCATGATTGTTTCGATGGAATGATAACCATCTGGCCTTTTACCGGTAATCTTCAAAATTAAGTTTAATTTTGCCGGTGAATGTACGGTAATCATTTTTTAATGTCAAACCCAAAAGTTAGCGAAAGATACAAAACACCATATGGGTTATCGAATTTGGATGCTGATTTTTTATTAAAAGTAAGAGGAATTTCGCCTGCTAAAAAACTAGAATCAATCAACCCACCAACGGTTAAACCGATATTTTCAGAAGGGAAATAATTTAAAGCAACATCAAATACATGGGCTGTTTTTTCGTCTGAACCTGCAAAGGAATTTTCATCAAACTCTCTTCTAAAATAATAAAATTGATATTCAGAGGTGATGAGCCAGGATTCATTTATTCTGTAATATAACCCAAAACCACTGGAATAGACATTCGCTTTATAGGCAAAGTCATTTTTTAGTTTTTGAAATTGGGCGATGTTTAATGTCGTTGAAAATTCAGAGCTAACTCTTGTGTTAATATATTTTTGAAAAGAATATAACATTAAGTTTTCAGAGATGATTTTGCCGAAATTTAAGCCAATTGAAAAATTTTGATCGTTTAACCCACCAACTGTTAAAGTTTCTGGTGGGTCAAAATTTCTGGTTACCGAAATCTCGCTATCTAATTCAAAACTTAAACTATGTATTTTGCCTTTTATATTGTTGGCTATATGTGTATCATATTTTAAAGAAAGAGAGACGGTTGGTAGAGATTTACTTTCGTCTATCAATTTGGTTTTAATTTCAAGACCATAATTTTGAATCTCAGCCTCTGATTGCCCAATTTCGAGTAAATCGAACCCAAATTGAAATCGCGCCATGACGCGTTTTGATAAACCAATATTAATTTGCGTGTTAAAGGTTTGCCAATCTCCGAAATTGCCAAATTGGTTTATGTCAATATTTTCAGAGGTTGCGATCTTTGATTTAAAATTAAAAATATCTAGTGTGCTATTCATGGCGCCTGCAGTTAAAGTAATTTCAACTTTGCCAGGTTCCATAATATGTGCGGTTTGATACTTTTTTATGAATTGTATGTATTCAGATTCATCGCTAAAGATGGGTAGATGAGTTAGAAGGAATATTGCTAAAGTTGAAATAAAAAATCGCATTATTTCTCGAAATGTCCTATAGTGTGTTTCTTTTCAATGTTTGTGGGTCGAATCATACATTTTTTTTACACTTTGAAAAGAATGTCTTGCCAAAGGGTTCGGTAAATTTTAATTATATAGTAAATTTTCAAGTTTTGGTACTGAAATTGCTAGAATTGCATGGTGTAAATAATTTTAATCCAAGGAAACCTAAATTTTAGAGTAAAAAGAGGTAGAAAACGAGAAAAAAATAGGGAATTTTTACCTTTTCTTTCTTTAAACTTACAATAAGTGTGTAAAATATTCAGTTTTCTATGAGCAATTTTTACACAGTGCTTCTTAACATTATGTATGGAAGGAAAATATTTTTATGAATAGTAAAATAGCCCTTGTATTGGCAATCATTTTGGGTGCCTTTGCAGCAATTACAGTCAAGTTCTATATTAAAGGCATTGAGAAACAAGCTGAAAATAAAAGTATGCTTCGCAGTATTTTGATCGCTAAAACTTCTTTAAAGGCGAATCAATTAATTTCAGCCAATGATTTGGATTATATGCCTATTCCGAATGAATATTATGATCAGAGAAATATGTTGTCATCAGAAGATTCAAAAGCAATTATTGGTCAGCAGATTTATCATGAGGTTGATAAAGGTAAAGCTTTAATGAAGAGCCATTTTGAAGCGAGTGGTAGTTCTGATACAAATTCCTTATTGGATTTAGCGCCTTCCCCCAGTGCAAGATTAAAGCCGTTTGAACGCGCCGTTACTTTGAAAGTTGATGGTTTGACTGGCGTGGCAATGTTGTTGAAAGCTGGTGATTATATTGACATATACTGGACAGGCCAAACTAGCCCTGAAATTTCCAACTTTTTAGGTTTAAAAGTAGATTTAAATCAATCTCTAGAAAAAGTTACGACATTAGTATTGTCAGATGTTTTTATTATGGCACTTGATAATCGCTATAACAGTATACCGACTGTTGCTAAAAATCGTATACAGGCAGTTAAAGAAAATTATGGTTCAATTACGGTAAAATGTAGATCAAACGAGGAAGCGAAAATGTTGATTCATGCCCAAACGGTGGGTAAGTTAACAATGGTTAAAAAAGGTGATGACCAAAATATTGTTGATAATGATGAGGCTTTAGATCTTCTTCAAATGTTAAAATCTTCACGCAAAGTGAATGCTATTCGTCGCAAAGATAAAGGAAATTAAAAAAGGAAGTAATGTGGCGTTTGTATTAGTCAAAGAAGATGGTAAAGAGGTCAAGGTTGAATTCACTAGCCCTTTAACTATCGGCAAAAAATCCGATAACAAAGTACCGTTAGAAGAGGTTTCCGCTTCTAGATTTCATTGCCAAATTACGGACAAAAATGGACATTATTTTTTGCAGGATTTAGAGAGTCGCAATGGCACCTTTTTGAATAGCAAAAAAATTGAAGGTATAACCCCCATCAAGAATGGTGATTTAATTCAAATAGGCAAATGCTATATAAAGTTTATGGAATCAGAAGATCCTAAGCTTTCAGCTTCCCAAGCGAAAACTATTATAGCGAGTGAATCTGGTGCCATGAAAAAATATGTGCCGACAGTTAATAAGGCAGATAAATTAGTTTATTTAAATCTAAAAAGAAAAGTGCATGATTTGTTGCTTGATAAATTAGATTTGAAAAAAATGGGCGGTGAAGTTACTGATGAAGATTTAAGAAAAAAAACTGTCGCCACGCTTCAAGAAATTGTAACCGCTGATAAGTCGATTCCAGTAAGTATCAATAAAGAGGTTTTGATAAAAGATGTTGCTGATGAGTCTGTGGGGCTAGGGCCACTTGAAGATTTGCTGGCGGATGCTTCCGTAGATGAAATTATGGTGAATGCATTTGATCAGATTTATGTTGAAAGAAAAGGTAAGCTTGAGTTATCGGATAAATTTTTTACAAGCAACACACAAGTAGTCCAAGCGATTCGTCGTATTATATCGCCACTTGGTCGCCGCATCGATGAGTCTTCCCCTATGGTGGATGCTAGATTAAAAGATGGCAGCCGTGTGAATGCAATTATTCATCCACTTGCAATATCAGGCCCTACTTTAACCATTCGAAAATTTGCGAAAACTCCATTTACAATGGAAAATTTAATTAATTTTGGATCCATTATTCGTAAGGCCGCAAGTTTTTTAGAATTAGCTGTTAAAGAACGAAAAAATATTTTAATATCTGGTGGTACAGGTTCTGGTAAAACCACTTTGTTAAATGTTATCGCTGGGTTTATTCCTTTGGATGAAAGAATTGTAACAATAGAAGATGCGGCGGAGCTTCAATTGCCTCAAGAGCATGTTGTGACTTTGGAAGCGAAACCGCCAAATTTGGATGGTCAAGGCGCAATACCGATACGAAAATTATTAATCAACTCTTTGCGTATGCGCCCAGACAGAATTGTTGTCGGTGAGTGTCGTGGAGGGGAAGCATTGGATATGTTACAAGCAATGAATACGGGTCATGATGGGTCAATGACAACATTGCATGCTAATACTTGTAGAGATGCTTTATCTCGATTAGAAACGCTTGTTTTGATGGCAGGTATGGAATTACCCGCTTCGGCTATTAGAAATCAAATTTCATCTGCAATAGATATTATTGTGCAAACACAAAGACTTAAAGACGGGTCGCGTCGCATTACTTCTATTTCAGAATTAGTGGGTATGCAAGGTGATATTATAACGCTTCAAGAAATATTTAGATTTGATCAAACGGGCTATGATGAAAAAGGAAAGATTATTGGAAAAATGGTTTGCCCCGGCAATGTGCCATCATTTGTGTTTGATCTTAAAGACAGAGGCATTCCAGTTGATATGACTTTATTTGAAAAGACTGCCTAATGGAAGCCTCTTATATTTCCTACATTATTGCTTTGTTAGCTGGTTTATCTATTGTGATGTTTGCAATGTCCGGTTTTTTGTTGTTTTCAAAAGGCTGGAAGACCTATGAAGATAATTATTTAGAAGGCACAGAAAAAACTTTAGATGCCATGTTTTTAAGTATGCCAGCACAAAACTTATTGTATTTGTCACTTGTTTGTTTTCTATTTATAGGCGGAATAACATTGCTTATTACTGGCACGGCTTATCTAGCGATACCTCTAGGCTTTTTATCTTTTTTTGCGCCCCAAATTTCTTTAAAAATGCTTAAAAAATATCGCGATAAAAAGTTTTTGGCTCAATTACCAGATGCCATCACAAGTATTTCCAATTCAATGAAATCAGGGTTTAGCTTGGTTCAGGCTATTGATCGCGTTACTGGTGAAATGCCAAACCCTATGGCTCAAGAGTTAAGACTTATGTTATATGAGGTTAGGTTAGGAGTATCTTTAGATGATAGTTTAAAAAATATTTCAAGAAGAATGCCAAGTCAAGATATCGATATTATGATTAATGCCGTTTTAATGTCTATGGAAGTTGGTGGAAATTTAGCCGAGATATTCGATAAAATAAGCGAGACTATTCGCGAAAGAAATCGTATCGAAGGTAAAATTAAATCTTTAACAGCTCAAGGTAAAATGCAGGGGGTAGTAATATCAATGACTCCATTTGCTTTACTAGGTGCCCTGTATACTTTTGAACGGCAATTAGTGATTGATTTTTTTAGTCAACCAATCGGTTGGGCAATATTTACAGCTGTATTAATCTTAATAGCTTTAGGTGCTCTATCTATAGCTAAAATTGTAAAGATTGAGGTGTAGCTTTGGCATTAAGTAATTTTTTATTATTGTGCATTGTCTATCTCTTTGTTTTTTGCAGTATATCACTACTCATGTTTTCTGTTTTAAGAATGTACATGGATTTAGTAGATAGTGATATCATTGCAGTTTTTGAAGAAAAAAGAGATGAAAGAAATGGTTTAAATAAATTTTTTCTAGGTATAGCACAAATTGTAGGGGATTTTTTTGCTAGTATTTTTATCTCACCTCTTGATGAAACCCGAAATTCAAAACACGGCTTATTTAAAAAGATATCGATGAAAATCGACAGAATGCTGGTCATTGCGGGAAGGCCATTAGGTATCGTGCCAAACGAAATAGTAGGCTGTATGATTATCAGCCTTTTAATAAGTATTCCTGTGGCAATATTCATAGGTAATTTTTTTAATCAATTACCACTGGTTTCAATGGTGTTGATACCAGTAGCTTTTTTATTGCCCTTAATATGGTTAAATGAAGTTAAACAAAAGAGGCAAGTTAAAATTTTTAAAGCTTTACCCTATGCGATTGACTTGATGACGCTTTCTGTAGAAGCCGGTATGGATTTCACGGTAGCTCTTAGAAAAATATCTGAAAAATTAGGCAAAAAAGACTTAGGAGAAGAGTTTATTCAAGTGGTCTCGCAGATCAGTTTAGGTAAATCAAGAAGTGAAGCCTTAAAAGATATGGCGAATCGAGTACAAATTGATGACTTGTTAAGTTTTGCAAATTCTATTATTCAGGCAGATGAATTGGGTTCTAGTATGGGGCCAGTGCTTCGAATCCAATCCTCTCAATTGAGAGTTAAAAGGTCGCAAATCGCGGAAGAAAAAGCAATGAAAGCACCCGTAAAACTAATTTTTCCTTTGGTGTTGTTTTTTTTACCTGCCGTTTTATTGATGTTAGGTGGTATCATTTTTGTTAGTAAAATATTACCGTTGTTAAAAAACTAAGGAAGAATATGCCAAAATTAGTTTTTAAAAATAGTCGCTCCGTGATAATCGAGAATTTGGAGATTGCAGATACCTTCATGAAAAGATTTTTAGGTTTAATAAATAGACCTTGCCCAAAAGAAAATGAAGGCTTGGTTTTTTTTAATTGTTCCTCTATTCATATGTTTTTTATGAAATATCCCATTGCAGTATTGTTTTTAGATATGAATGGGTTTGTAGTGAAATGTATTGATGCTTTAAAACCATGGAGAATTGCAACTAGTATGAATTCATGTACCACAATTGAAATGGCCCCTGGTTTTTTTTCTAAAAATAATGTTTGTATTGGTGATCAGCTAGAAATTTTAGGTGTTAAATGACAAATCAAGCCGCGTTGTTATTTATTAGTGGGCCTTTAGCGGGTAAAGGCAAAAAGATTAAAAACGAAACGACAATCATTGGTCGAAGTTCGTCTTGTGATATTTGCATTGCGGATGCTTCTATTTCTCGCGAACATGCCAAAATCGTTTTAGAAAATGGTGTTTATACAATTAAGGATTTAGGTAGCCACAATGGTATTAAGGTAAATTCAGACAAACTGGATCAATTGGTTTTAAAGAGTGGGATGAGATTTAAATTGGGTGCCGCTGAAATAGAGTTTTGGGATGGTACAGGTTTAGCCCCCGCTATGGCACAAAGCTCTACCCCAGCACTTGGTGGAATGGCTGTTCAGGCTATAGAGGAAGAAAATTCGCCTAGTTCTCGGATTGATGCTTTACGACATAAACGAATTTCTAATATTATTATTTTGATCTCAATTATTTCGATGTTTTTAATTCTAGGTTTTCTTGTTTACTTTTTATTCAATAAGGTAGAACGCGAAGTGCATACTAAATTTTTTACAATGTACACCGATGAAAGTAGAGCAATCGATTTAAATTTTGAACCATTTGGGGAAAAAGAAAAATTGCTAAAAAAATTTCAAGTTAGTGACTATGATGGCTATTCAGCTGAGTTTAATAATATTTATCTTGATAAAGATATTTTTATTTTAAAAGGCAGTGAAATTGAGCCAAATATTCAAAGTGCAATTGTAATAAGAACTAAATCAAAATCTGGCAGTGGTAAAATAACTTTTTATATTTCAGATAAGAACAAAGAAAAAAAAATCATTGGAATTTTAAATATTGAAGTTTTGAGAAAACGAGTGCCTGAAGTGGTAACAAAGTTTATTAATTCTGATATTGAAGTTAAAATAGCCGTTGCGGATGATATGTTTCAAAAAGCTTTAAAGTATGAAGAAGACTCTAATCGTTCAAAACTTGTATTTGAACTTCTAAGAGATGGAAAAGCCTTATTTGAAAATGGAGAAGCAAAACCTGAAATCTATTCCAAACTGGAAAGAAAATTGGATGAAATTTCAAAAAAAGTGGAGAGACAAAATAAAACATTGTTTGGCCAATATGATTTAGATTTAGGTCGTAATGATAAAGAATCATGTGCTAAAACTCTAGAAAAAATAATTCTTATTAATCCTGATGTAAATAATTATTATAGACAAAAAGCTGAAATTAACTTACGAAGAATTAATAAAAAACTTGGTAGAGGTTATTAATCATGAAACTGTATTATACTTTTGATGATATTGAGCAATTTATTGAAGTGCCAAAAGGGCAAACGACTGTTGGTAGATCAAGTGCTGCAACCTTTACAATACGACATGATACGATTTCAAAAGTCCATGCTTTACTTACTTATGAGAACGGAATACTTACTATTGAGGATATGGAAAGCAGTAATGGTACTTTTATTAACAGCGTTAAAATAAAAAAATCAGAGGTTAAGCCGGCGGATAATTTAAAAATAGGTAAAGTTGCTTTTCGCATTGAATTATCATCAGAAGAGTTGAGCGAATATAATGCAAAGAAAAAAGTTGGTGGTGACGATGATGCCACACCTGCAGAAGGTGTAGAAGCCGTTGCAGATAACCCTGGGTTAAAATCAGAAACATTTTTTGATCTGGCGGAATTAAATAAAATTAGTGCTAATAATGCAGTTGGGGCTTCTACTGCAAATGCACCAGTTTCAACGGCAAAGATTATTTTAGGCAATAGAAAGACATTGTTGTTAGTTTGTGGTAGTTTGACCATTATTTTGCTTATGGTTATAGTTGTTGTAAATTTAAATAATGTTTCTGGGGCAAAAAAAGATAAAGTGCTTGTTAACTCAAATACCAATACCTTTAGAGACAACCAAATACAATTTGAGCAAATAATTAAAGAAGGCGTGGGGTTATTTTTGAACTCACCGCAACTAGCTCGCGAAAAATTTGTTAGTGCTAAAAAATTGCTCCCCAATAATAATGCTGTTTCCTCACTTATTCAATTATGTGATATTTGGAATAATGGCGAAAAGAATTGGATGAAAGTATCAAGAACTGAATTTCGTAAAAATATTGATGATATTCGTAATGAAGATGAAGGGCAATCAGGAGCAATTCTTTATGATTTTGTGAATGATATGACAAGATTAGAAGAGTTTGAAAAGAAAAATGAAAATCTCTTTGCTGAAATTAACACCCTCATTAATAAATTTAATTTTGAAGAAGCATTGAGTAAAGTTAGTGAGATACCAACATCAAGCATGTTTCACGATATTGCATCTAAAAAAATTGCAATTGCAAAACAAAACTTAACGGAAGAATTTAGGGTAAGAGTAGCAAATGCTAGAAGTGCTGGGGATGCCCCTGAGGAAGTTAAACTTATCAATAAATTATTGCCAATGATACCAGCAGCTGAACAAAAAGATTATATTGTTCGAAAAGAAAAATTACAGCGTGAGTTAGATAAAGAAGATTTATGGAAGCAAGGTCTGCAAGCCCTAAATGTTAAAAAAGATTTAGATGCCGCAAAACAAATATTTGAAATTTTTGAATCGGGTGACCCTCATTATTATGAAGCAATGGAAAAATTAGTGTTTATTAAGGAAGAAAATGCCCGCCAAAATATCAAAATGCTCTATGATGTAGCAGGTGAAGGCAAAGCGGCTTTAAAAATAATTGCGGATACAATGTCTGTTAAATTTAACGATTTGGCTGATAAAATTAACAAAGTTGACTCTTTGTATTCTCAGGCAATATTAAAAGGGGAGTCTAACCCAGATGATAAAAATGCGCAAACTCTGTTAGAACAATTGTTGGAAGTGGAACAAAACCCTGAAAATGCCTATCATAAAAAAGCTAAGCAATTATTAGCTGATTGGAAAGACCCAACACAGATTTGTGCTCGTAAATACGCTCTTGCTCGAGAAAAAATTAAAATAAAAGATTATATTATGGCTCGGCAAATCTTAAAAGAGATTCGTGATACAAGCCCCGATTTCAATATTACTGAAGTTATGAAAAATATTGAAAAATATGTGCAATTTGAATTGAATTCAAATGTGCGAAATGCAAGATCACTCGAAATGAAAAGGGCTACTTTAACTAAATTATCCAAAATTGTTATGCTGGGTGATAATGATTACGACTTTGTAAAGAATAGCCTAATGGAAATGGATGCCGCCAGGGAATAAGTAAAGTTGCTATTAGTGTTTTCTTGTTAATTTTGACTCATCAAATAAATTTGATCTAATTGGGCGGCATTAAATTACACACAATAGCCAACAACTTATTAATTCGCTGAGTAATGAGCCTATGTTATATATTTGGTTTTTATGGGCAATTCTAGCTTCGGCTTTAGCCAGTTTTGTTGGAAATTCTAGTACTGAATTACAAGCCTACTTATGGTGCAGTTTTGGTTTATTACTTGGCATTTTATATGCCGCATTAATTTCCTTCTCAGATTCAAATAAAATTAAAAACTCAAAGTCAAGTCAATTGGGTGTATTACTAATAGTATTGGTTACTCATATTATTTTTTTGATTAGTAAACCAATTAAGGAAGACGACTATTTTCGCTATAGTTTTGATGGTCGCAATTCTCGCATGGGCATACACCCTTATGACAAAACTCCACTTGAAATCATGCAGACAAATATCCATTCACCGGACTATTTAAATCTAATTAATTATCCCAATTATAAAACGATTTATCCGCCGATAGCTCAGGTGTTTTTTTTATCAGAAGTTTTTTACCCAGATACCATATACGGATGGTGGATATTAGTAGCTATACTTGATTTATTTGCCGTTGTGTTTTCTTGGTTGTATATCAATAAAAACAAGATTCATTGGCAATATTTTGTTTTTCTTTGGTTAAATCCTATTTGGCTGAAAGAAGGGCTCAATTCAGGTCATTTAGATTTACTCGCAGGTCTTATGCTCTTACTAGTTATTTACTTAAATAATATTTCTACTAAAAAACACCAAATATTATCAGTTATATTGTTAGGTCTTACGATGGGCATAAGGCCTTGGTTTGGTATTTTTGGGTTGTATTACCTATTTACAGGTAAATTTAAATATTTTTTTGTTTTTAGTCTAACTTTTATATTGCCTTGGGTAATTTTATTTTCTTTGCCTAATGCACCTGCTTTCCTAGATAGCATGAGTAGCTGGGGGCATTTTGTAAAAAAATGGGAGTTTAATAGCATTTTCTATGATTTGTTTTATCGATTGAATAAAATAATTTTTACAGATTATAGTTGGGCTAGAGGTTTTTCATGGTTGATGGGTGTTTTTGTGATGATGTTTGTTCTACTTAAAAATTTGAAAAATGCGGATTTTGTGTTTTGGGGAATGTGCAGCGTTACCGCTTGGCTACTATTTCAGCCAACAGCAAATGCTTGGTATTTTCTGCCCGGAATTATTGTTAGCGGTTCCTGTTTATTATATTATCAAAAAAATGAAATGTATTATAAAGGTTATTTAGCTGCTTTTGTCATAATTTTGCCTTTGTCCTATATGCACTATTTAGACCTAAAACGAGACTTTTTGGATTACAAATGGGCGCTTTTAGAAATTCTTTTAATATTTTTGGTTTGCTTGCTGTTTTATTTTAAATCGGTGGTTCAAACTACAACAAAACAGTTAAGTTCAGATTGAATCAATGCCGTTTATACCACAATGGCCCAAGTAATAGGGGAGAATTCGCCTTTTGAATTTACCGAAGCCACATCATGAGGCGAACACACCCAGGTGGCGCAATAGATAGCCAAGGCCTTGCCTTGGCTCTACGAATTTTTATTATATCTTCTCTGCCAGACAGCGGTGGTGCGACACATCGCGGGTCTGGCAGAGGAGACGAAAGAGAGAAAAAAGTAGGCTAACAACCGTCTTAGACTTTTTCTACTAAATTCGCTAGCACTTGCGGTGTTTCGATTGAAAAAATAACGAGCTTGAAATTTACGGGGGCGAATTTCTGTCTAGCTGTACTAGGCTAGACGCTTTTACCCTCATTTCCATTGAAAAGAAATTCTTATTTGTACAACCATTGGGTTTGAAACCCGTCTCATACGCATGTTATCAATTACGGTTGCCCCTACTTTTGTATACGAGAATTAGCCTAAAGGTGTAAAGTATTTTTTCCTTCAGACTTAATACAGTTTGAACTCACCTAAATTAGACCTACAAATCGATAAAGGCTAATTTTCATCCTTATTTAAATTCCAATTATAAGAAATAAAGCTAACTTTAAATTTGCTAATATCTTTGGATGGTTTTAAGTACCTAGCAATGTAATCTTTTACGGTAGTTTTATCTGTTTCAAAATCTTTTTTAAACCAATCAAATAATTGGCTGATTGCAATTTCATTATTTAAAAATTTTACACCCTCAGAACTATTTATAAATTTACCGGTGACTTCTGTCAATTGTTCTTCTATTTTGTCTGGTAAAAAAGCAAAGGGTTGAAGGGGTGGGCAACTAACAGAGGCGCAATTTATTGCAAAATGTATTCTAGGTTCTTTTAATTTTTCTCTTAAAAATTTATGCTCTATTTCATCCAAAGAATATTTGACCCCAGCAATATTATAGATTTTATTATTCCATGGGTTTTTGATGTCCTTAATACTTTTCAAATTGCTAGAATAATGTTGCAGAATCAATTGAATCGTAAAACCATTATAAGCATTGATAAATAAAGCTAGTTGCTCTTTATCATTAAAATCTGTTAATGAGATTGCTTCAAACTGCTTTAAGTAGTCATCTAATTCCTTTTTGTCTTTTTTAAAACCATCATAGTCTACACCATTTTTTTTAACATGTTTTTTAAGAAGTGCATCCCAAAGCATATGGTTTGGTAATTGCTCTGCAAAAATAGGGGCAATTGCAAATATAAAAGTCAAAGAAAACATTAGTATTTTCATTTTTTTTCCTTTTTTTCAGTCATTTGAACAGGGGAAGCTAATAGTGAATCCAGCGATAATATTTCGCCTGTTTCTTTGTTGATTTGTCCAAAATTTAATACTCCTGTTGGGCAGCTTTGTACACAGGCGGAACAACGAACGCATTCTGGGTCTTCCATTGGTAACCCCTTATTGGCAAAACTCATTACATCAATACCCTGATGGCAAACAGAAGTGCAGACATTGCATGAAATACATTTTTTTTTATTTGCAAAAATTCTAAATTTTGAAAAGCGTGCATAGATATGCATTAAAGCAGCTAAAGGGCATGCAAAACGACACCACACACGACCACTATAGAAAAAATAAAAACCTACGCCAACAATTCCAGCTAACCATAAATCAATATAATATTTATAACTTCCAATAATATGTGTTTGGAAAATAGAGTTTAAATTGGAATTTGGCATTAACCAAGCAATAATTTTAATGATTAATAGGGCAATACAAAGCCAAAGAATAACTTGGCCAACGAAATTAAGTTTATTCCAATTATGGCCGTGGGGCATTTTGTCGCGATGAGAATCTCCAAGCGTTTCAGCTAGAGCTCCACAAGAACAAACCCAACCACAATAGGCTCCTTTACCCCAATAATAAACTAAAATCGGAATTATCACAAAAGTTTGAATTAACGACAAAATTAGCCAAGCCATAATTGGGGCTTCAGTGAATACATTATAGATAAATAATGGCCAAGCTAGAATAAACCCAAAGCTTCGCCAATAGGAACTACCGGGGAAAAACTGATCATGAATCCATTTTAAAAAGCCTGTTTCGAAATAGCCATTTGCTCCCATCCAAGGCAAAATCAAATAGGGAAGTATAAAAAGCGGAAGCCATTGTATAATAATTAAACAAATCGTTTGCTTGGTTACATAGGGCGTTTTTCTTCGTTTGATTCTTTGAATGCCAAATATTAAAACACAAAGACTATAGGCAAGAGAATAATAAAAGCTTGGGTCTTTGGCGGCATTTAAAATGGAACCAAAAAAATTCTTGGGGTTTGCTACCCATTCAAATGGTTGAGAATACGATTTCCAATGATACATGGCAATGCAAAAGATTAAAAAAAGACTACAGTAAATATATTTTTTTGCATTCCATTCCCCAGAGATTTCAATACCACTTTTTTTAAAAAAATCTAGAGGCGCTTCTCTGCCAATCATCGCGAAAACGATATCATTTTTTAAAGTTTCTATTTCACCTGTATTTTTTTTGATTTTTACAGAACCAGACTCAATTTCGGTTAATTGAGAATTCATAAGTATTTTAATTTGGTTAGAATCGCGTAGCTGATTTAGTTTTATCATGTTTTCAGATTTGGGTCGATTGAATTCATTTTGGCGATAGGTTAAAGTAACATGGCCTTTGGCTTCAGCTATTGCGACGGCTGTTTCTATCGCGCTATCGCCTCCGCCAACCACTAAAATATCCTTATCATAAAACTCTTTTGGGTCATGTAATCGATTATATACTTTTGATAAGGAATCTCCCTTTACACCCAATTTTTTAAAATTGCCTGAACGACCTATTGCAACAATAACATTATTTGCTGCAATGGTGCTATTATCGGAGAAAGCAACTTGATACTGAGTTCCGATTTTTTGTATTTTTTCAGCTTTTTTTCTTTCTACCTGTAAAGAATTTTCCTTTATTAGCAGTCCTAATTCTTCTAATAATTTTTCTTTTGTATTGGCATTTTCTGAGAACTGTAAATCGCCAGTAGGGGACATTTCTGTCGGGTAGGTATATATGGGCTTACCCTTAGGAAAGTTAGTTAAAGTAGAGAAAATATCTGTAGATTCAAACAGCTTAAAATTCAAGCCTAATTTTTTTGCTTGTAAGGCTGCTGCAACCCCTGAAATGCCAGCACCTAAAATGACTACATCAAGAGAATCTTTGTTTTTTGATTTTGCATTTAGCGCAATTGAGTTTACCGCTTGAGCGCCAGTATGAGAAGAAAATTTTAATAGAGGCACACCAGCTAAATCGCCTACAATGAAAACGCCGGGTAAATTTGTGGAGCCATCAGGCTTAATTTTTGGTAGTTTTTCAACTTTACCAGCAGGCCATTGCAAATGAAGCCAATATAAAAACTGATAAATTGGCTTTATTATTTGGCGTTGCATTTTACCTATTACTTTTAAGATAATTAAAAATTTGGCGTAACTGCTTAGCGTATTTGATTGGTAAACTCACAAAAATATGTTTATTTTAAAACACCATTTCGATCGCAAAGCTTAGTATCAACTTGTTTACCATTTTCAAAAAACAACAAAAATTCTTTTTCGATATCAAAAAGTGTGCCGGTGAAAGGTTTCCCATCTTTAAATGTACATTTCCCTATCACAGTACCTTTATCATTCCAGCTTAATCTTTCCCCAACGATTTGGCCTTTATCCCAAATAATTTGATCTTTTTTTTGCCCATTTTCATGGTAGTTTACCATTTCTCCTTGCTCTTGATCATCTACATAGTTAATGGTTGTTGAAATGGTTCCTTCTTTAAACCAAATCGTATACACGCCATTTTTTTTACCGTCTTTCCAATTTAATTCATATTTTTTATTGCCATTTTCATGAAAATAAGTTTCAAGACCTTCTTGTTTATCATCTGCCCAGTTCATTTTAATTTTTGGTTTTCCGCTTTTGTAGTAAATAGTCTCTAAACCATGTTTTATTGGCTTTGATACATCAGGTTTTGTCGGGTCTTGATTTCTAACGGTAATTACTTTAAGTTCCGTTTCAGCTCTGATAACGCCGTCTAAATAAAAAATCACATCTTTTACAACTTGGCCTTTTTTCCAAACTGACATGGATTCTTTTGTGCCATCTTTAGCGTAACGAGTTTCAGGGCCATCCTGCAAGCCATCTGCAAAAGTTCTTTCTGTGAATATCTGTCCATTTTCATAATATGATTTAAAAACCCCATGCGCGATTTCGTTGGCGCCTTTAAGGTAATGGCTGGTAACTATTTTTAGTTTCGTTTTCGCTTCATCATAGTAAGTCTTTTTTTCGATTATATTTTTTTGCTCCGCAGGTGTTGTATCTTGAGAGAATAGGCCGCTATAAGTCATTATCATAATTAAAAGTATTTTTTTCATTTTAGTCTCATTTCTTTGGGGTTATTTGATCAGGATTAACATCTTTGGCTAAATTAAAAAGATTTTCTTTTAAAAGTTCAGCCACTCTTTTACTTGCAACATTATGAGCACCTTTGATTAAAGTGATTAATGCTTTCTTTTCAGAAGGTTTCATCATTTCATCGTCAATTTCTATGTCTAGCAATTCATGAGCACCGTTCACAGTGACGCGCACCATACCAGCCGCAGCTTCTCCTGTTGCTTTAATATTTTTCATGTTTTCGTTTGCCTTTAGGGCCATATCTTGAATGGCAGGCATATTTTTAAAAATATCATTAATATTCATTATTTAACTTCCTTTTGTATGATATCAATAACCTTACAATCAAATTCTTGAATGATTTTTTGAAGATCAGGGTCTGCTAAAATTTCTTTTTCTGCATTTCTTAAGTTTTCAGCCCTCGATTTTTTAATTTCAATGCTTGTTTCTCGTTTTTGTGGTTCATTTTTTGCAGCTAGCTTTATTTCAGGGCTTTTTTTTTGATCTGTTTTGGCAATTACAGTAAATGTTACCTTAAGAGTTGCATTATAACGGTTAAAAAAAGCTTCGCTTATAATCTGTTTGCGAACATCCGTATCAATAGAAGTTAAAATTCTAGAATTGTCACTTTCGATTTGAATATTAACGGACTTTTCTGTTAAGCTTTCAATTTTTGCATGATTCGTTGTTAATATATTGCTAAGAGTTTCATCTTTTTTGGCAATTTCTTTTAAAATTGTTCCCCAGCCATTTAAAATTTCAGAATGCGATGCGACAGGGCGCTCTGCCACTGGGGTATAACTTGTTTGACTAACAACCGCTTGTGGTGGTTGTACAGAATCTGTTGGTGCTTTTCGTCTGAGTAATGGGTTGTCGGTTTTTTGCGGTTCAGGGTTTGTAGTATTCGTGACAACAGGTTTTTGAACCGCGTTATTGTTTAATGTTAATTTATTTGTTTTAAGTTCTTTTGCAATATCGGCTAATGCAATTAAATCAGTAGAATGACACATTTTAAGAATAGTCATTTCCAGTAACACATAGGGTATATTGGAATGTTTCATTTTATTTTTTGTTTCCGAAAGCATTTGTATCATATATTGAATACCGTCGCGTCTGACGAGTAAGCTTAAAGCTTTAAGACGGTCTAAATAAAATGTATTAGAAAGTAATTCATTCGCCTTATTTGGGCATTCTTGAATGACAATAATATCTCTTAATATTTCCATCATTCTTTCAGAAACTTCATTTAAATCAAAACCTTTGCTGATTAAATTCTTTATTGAGGAAAAAATTTCAGAGACTTTACTTTGAAAAACTAAGTCTAAAATATCAATCAGTATCCCATCGGAAATCGAACCAGTGCTTTCTAAAATTGCTTGAACGGTTAGGTCCCCGTTGCTATAGGCAACAGCTTGGTCTAGTAAAGATTGAGAGTCGCGGTGTGAGCCTCGTGCTTTGAATGCAATCACATTTAATGCTTCTTCCTGAAACTTAAAGTTCTCTTTTTCGCAAATATATTTCAAGCGTTTAACGATATCGCTTGGTCTGATTTGACGAAACCCTAAAGTTTGACAGCGCGATAGAATCGTTTCTGGTAGTTTTTGAATTTCTGTAGTTGCAAAAATAAACTTTACATGGGGGGGTGGCTCTTCCAAGGTTTTTAATAAAGCATTAAAAGCTTGCGTCGTAACCATGTGAACTTCGTCGATGATATATACTTTGAATTTTGAATTGACAGGTTGGTAATCAACATTTGCAATCAAATCTCTGATATCTTCAACTTTGTTGTTAGATGCACCGTCAAACTCAATAACATCCATGTTGTTGCATTTTGAAATGGATATACATTGCGAACAGGTATTGCACGAACTACCGTCTTTAGCATTTGGGCAATTGATTGCTTTTGCAAAAATTCTTGCGAGAGAAGTTTTACCTACACCGCGTGGCCCGGTTAATAAATAAGCGTGACCAACTCGGTTTTGAATAATTGCATTTTTGAGGGTTTTGGCGACTTCTTCTTGGCCTACACAGTCATCAAAGCTCTGTGGTCGATATTTTAATGCGAGTACCTCGTACCCCATAAAGAAGCCCGCCTAATAAGTAATATTTTCGTCAGTTCTTTTCTTGCTTCTATTAATAAAAAGCCTAAAGAACTTTTTTAGGCTTTTATATTAATATCAACGCCAGCTGGCATTGCAATTTTGTTCAATGCATCCATTGTTTTGCCTGTAGGCTCAATGATATCTACCAATCTTTTGTGTGTACGAATTTCAAATTGCTCACGCGCTTTTTTATTAACATGCGGGCTTCTTAATACTGTATATTTCTCAACTTTGGTAGGCAATGGAATTGGCCCATGTACCTTAGCACCTGTACGCTTTGCAGCGTCAATGATTGAATTCGTGCATGAGTCGATTACTTCAACATCGTATGCCATTAATCTAATTCTTACTCTTGGTTTGTCTTTCTTAGCCATGTATGCTTTTTCTCAAAAAATAATGATTGATGTAATTACAAAAAAGAGGCAGAATTCTATAAAAAACTATGCTAGAGTAAAGCATAAATTATTTAAGAAATCTTCAAATATTCGAATAAAACATCAAAAACATTAATAATTCTCGTTTTTAGAGTTTTTTTGCTAATTTTTGTGTTTACTTTTGTATTTGCCGTAAATTATATTAATTCTATAGAAACCTAGACTTTTTATTGTACCTTTAAGTCTTTTTTAGTCAAATTTTCGAAAAAGTGTGTTTTTTCAGGATTAATTTACCTATGAATAACGAGGGCGATCTGCCATTAAGTGAAGAACAACAAATAAAACGAGCCAGAAAGAATTTTATTGCCTTAGCAATAGCCTATTTTCTCGGTGTTTTCAATGATAACTTCTTTAAACAAGCAATCTGTTTGTTGGCAGTAAGTATAGGTAAGTCTTCTTTTCAAGGCGATGCAACTATATTATTCGCTTTGCCTTTTTTATTGTTTGCTGCCCCAGCAGGATGGGTATCTGATAGGTTTTCGAAACGATCTGTAGTCGTTTGGGGTAAAGTTTTAGAATTAGTGGCAATGACCGCAGGCGCTTACGGTATTCTTTATGCTAATTGGCCATGTATATTTCTAATGCTGTTTATTATGGCCGCACAATCAACTATAGTTAGCCCTGCGCTAAATGGTGCCATTCCAGAACTATACCCTAAAAGTTATGTCACAAAGGCGAATTCCATTGTTAAATTAGTTTCCACAAGCGCTATATTGATAGGCATTGCTCTCGCTGGCCCCGCAATCGAAAAAAAAGATTCCATCAAATCAGAAGCAATTTTGTTTTCTGAGGTGAATGTATCAGAACCGTTTGATTTGCTTGAAAATCTAAAAGCGAGCGAAGATCAAATATCAAAGTTAATTTTATCAAATATAGACCCTAGTTTTTTGAGTTTAAAACAAGAACATCGAAAAAGTATTGGAGAAATAATTGGCCAACAATTTAAAGGGTTTTTTAACAATATAATATCAATTTTTTCTTTTTCAAAATCAGAAAAAGAACTCGTTGATAATAGCCAAAACACTTTGGTATCAGAGTTAGTCACTAAAATAAATTTAACACTTCAATCTGATCAATTTCTTACATTAGTAAAAGAAGAAGAATTTTTCAATCATGAATACAATAAGTTAAAAAGCACAAATGCAGAAGACATTGATGATAAATTTAAGGTTGCTTTAGTTAGTAGAAAATATCTAGAAAATAAATTCCCAGTAAATTTGAAAATTATTGAAACCACCTCAATTGGTAAAAAACTAATTGCTCTAGTTATTGTGTTAACCGCTGTTTTGGGTTGGTTGGTATCTCTTTATATCCCAAAGTTAAAAGCGGCAAACCCTCAGGCTGTTTTTCCCATTTGGGGCCCGCTAAACACAATAAAAGTTATTTTCGCCATTCGAAAAGATTATTTGTTGAGTTGGACATTTTTTGGGGCAGGCTGTTTTTATTCGATAGCAAACTTGTTAGTTCTAAATATCAATAGTATGGGAGTCAGACAATTTCACTTTTCATTTTTAAACACTTCCCTTTTGGTAGCAGCTTTGCTTGTAGGTATTTGCATTGGGTCTTTAATTGCCGGTCAAATTTCTACGGAAAAAGGTTGGTATAAAATATTGCCTCCTGCCTTATTGCTAATGGGTATATTCTCAATGTTAATATTTTTTGCCCCGCAAGTTGCAGAGAAGTTTCAATATTATTATTTGCTATCGATGATGATATTTTTAGGTGTAGGTGGAGGGTTATTTATTATTCCTTCAGAAAGTTTTTGTCAAACAAGACCAGAGCCAACGCGCAAAGGCGAAGTTTTAGCCGCACATAATTTTGTTGATTTTACCGGCGTATTAATCTCGGGGTTTGCCTATTTTGTGTTAGAAGCGATGTTCCCGAAACAATCGACCTGCATGGCGTTTTTAGGCGTGATAATTGTTATCTTAAGTGGTGTATTTTATATGGCATTTTTGAAAGTTGCTGAAAAAGAAAAAAATAGGGAAGGTGTTTGAAATGATAAAAAATATTCTTGGGTTTGTACTCAGAGTTTTGTTAAGACTTAGATATAAAATTAAATTGCATGATTTTGAAAAAATCAAACCAGAAAATGGCAAAGGTATTTTATTTTTACCCAACCACCCTGCGTTAGTTGACCCTTTCATTATTTACACAACTTTGATGAAGAAATTTTCGCCACGCGTATTAATTGATGAACGCCAATCAGAACGGCCAGGTATGAAGTATATCTGTAAAAAAATTAATGCCTTACCTATACCTGATGTCAGTAAGGTAGGGTCTGCAGGTAAATCTAAAATACAAGGCGCTATTAATGAAATCGTTAAAAGTTTAAAAAATGGGGAAGAAATTTTACTTTACCCTGCAGGTCAAGTTTTTCGCAAAGGGCGCGAAGATTTGCGAGGGGCAAGTGCAGTTCAACAAATATTACAAGAATACCCTGAAACGCGAGTGGTCTTGATTCAAACGGTTGGCTTGTGGGGCAGTTCTCTTAGCTATGCACCTACGGGTAAAGAACCAAATATGGCAAAAGTGGGTCGAAATATATTGATTTCCCTTCTAACAAACCTGATATTTTTTATGCCAAAACGCGAAGTTAATATCACATTTTTAGAGCCAACGGATTTACCTCGCCAAGCCCCAAGAAATGAATTGAATAAATATTTAGAAGATTTTTATAATAGTAAACAGCATTTGAATTTATTTTACCCATATCATTTTATCCATGGGTCAAAACCTATAGAAAAAGAAGAAGTTGAGGTTGCAAAAATCGAAGGGGATAGCTCGAAAGTTTCCCCGCAAGTACGCGAACAAGTTTTTCAATTTTTGAAAAAATTGACAGGGGTTTCTGTAATTGAAGAATCGCAACAGTTAGCTAGAGATTTGAATATGGATAGTCTAGCAAAAACAGAACTTGTTGTTTGGCTAGAAAATGAGTTTGGCTACCCTGTCAACCACATAGAAGCTTTAAATAGCGTCACGGATGTATTACTAGTCGCCTCTGGCGAAGTGCTGGCTCATAATCACTCAGACACCGTCAAACCCAACAAAAAATGGTTTAAAAATGAAGCCAATGATAAAAAAGTTTTTATCCCTAGTGGTGATAATATTGCAGAAGTATTTTTTAAAAAGGCTTCCGAAAACCCAAGTAAAGCGATAGTCGCAGATGAGAAAAGTGGTGTAAAAACTTATCGTGATTTAATCATGGCAATGTTGATTTTTAAACCAAGAATTGAGAAAATGGAAGGCGAGCGTGTTGGTATAATGTTACCAGCATCGGTTGCTTCTGTGATAGTTTATTTTTCAACGATGTGTGCCGGCAAAGTACCAGTAATGATCAATTGGACGGTGGGAAGTCGAAACATTCGAGCGGCTCTCGATAGCGCTAATATCAGTTGTGTTATAACAGCAAATGCCTTAGTAACAAAACTTAAATCGCAAGGTGCATCTTTTCGCGGAATTGAACAAACATTTATTTATCTCGAAGATGTTGCAAAGTCGATAAGCAAAGTGGAAAAAATGAAAGCTCTTTTGACTTCTCATATCAGTTGGAAGTCTTTGACTTCTACAAAAATAAAGGAACACTCCGTTATTTTGTTTACTAGTGGTTCTGAAAGTGTTCCTAAAGCCGTGCCGTTATCGCATCAAAATCAATTAGCAAATATCCGCGATATTCTACAATATGTAAGTGTATATGAAAAAGATCGTTTTGTGGGATTTTTGCCTCCGTTTCATTCTTTTGGAATCACAATAACGACTGTAATGTCAATGTTAGGGGGCATTCAAACGGTGTACCATGCTAACCCTACGGATGCTACCAAAATTGGGCAGATCATTGATTTATATAGAGCGACGCTAATTCCGGGAACCCCAACTTTTTTAAGCGGAATCGTCAGAGCGTCGCAAGTAGAACAGTTAAAAACTTTGCGAATTGCTGTCACGGGTGCCGAAAAATGTACTGAAAATGTGTATAATCTATTAGAACAAAAGTGTTCACAAATGAAAATTTTAGAAGGGTATGGAATTACGGAATGTAGCCCTGTGGTTTCTGTTTGCCCGTATGAAATGAATTTAAAGAACTCAATCGGTAAAGTTTTGCCTTCCATTAGATATCGTTTTATTGACCCCGATTCAAAAGAGATTTTGCCTGAAACGGCCACGGAGGGTATATTGATAGTTTCAGGCCCTAGTATTTTTAATGGTTATTTAAATTATGAGGGAGAATCCCCATTTTTGAGTTATGAAGATACCAGTTGGTATAATACAGGCGATATTGTTCAAAAAGATGATAAAAATTGCTTAATTTTTAAAGGCAGAAAAAAACGGTTTATAAAATTGGGCGGCGAGATGATTTCTTTGCCAGCTATTGAAAATATTTTATTAGAGGCATTTGCATCTGAAAATGATGATGGCCCCATTTTGGCAGTGGAAGCCACTGTTGATGAAAATAAACAAGAGATTGTTTTATTTGCTGTTAAAAATTTTGAAAGAGAAAATATAAATGAAAAAATAAAATTAGGCGGGTTAAGCCCACTTCATTATGTCCGTCAAATTAATGTAATTGAAAAAATTCCTGTATTAGGCACGGGTAAAACGGATTATAAAGCCCTAAAAGAAATCTTAAAAGGCGAAAAGAGCATTTAGAAAACTTTATGCACCTGCTTTCAAAACATACTGCGTGAAAAAAATATTTTCACCAACAGCAATTCGCATTTTGAGAAGTTATTGTAGTAAAAGTTGGGATCTCAATGTTTGTAGGATGCACCGTTTTTGTTTTTATCAATTCAGGTAGGCATCATTTGTTTACAAAAAAATGTAATTTAATTGGGGTTTGTTAGAATAAATTTGTTGCAACCTTATTTGGTGATTGATATTATTATGTAAATCTGAACAACAATTAATTACCAATTTAATATTGTATTATGACTAAAAAGAAGAAAAAGGATATAACACTAGAACAAGCCAGAGTGCTGTTCCGATATGAAAACGGTAAACTCTATTGGAAGATAGCACCTAAATGCTGTCCAAGGTTTTTAGGCAAAATAGCTGGTACCCGTGGGTGTATAATTCCTAAAGTCAACATTAAAGGTAAGTATTACTATTTGCATAGAATTGTTTATTTATTGCATCATGGGTTTTGTCCTCAGCAATTAGAGTTTAAAAACAAGACATTAACTTCAGAAGGTATGTATGACATTTCCATTGAGAATCTTTTTGAGCCACCTAAAAATGTAGTTGTCAATAAACCCAAAAAGAGATTTAGGAAGGAGTTATCTTATTTTGAGGTTTACGAATACCTAGAGTATAAAAATGGTAGGTTATATTGGAAGGCAAAACCATTTTTAACCCCTAATGTAGTAGCTGGCAATTTGGTTGAAGGAACTTCGGATCGGCCTATGTTGAGAGTTAAGTTGCATGGTAAAAGTTACCCTCAACACAGGATTGTTTATTTGCTTCACTTTAAATATTGCCCAGAAATCGTTACTTTTATCAATAAAACTCTTACCGACGATGGTTTTTATGATATATCGATTGAAAATCTTATGGCATCAACTCATGTGCATGAATCTAGCATAGCAAATCATAAAAGGGAAAATAAATCTTCTAAATATAAAGGTGTGTGTTTTGATAAAGACGCCAAAAAATACATAGTAGTCGTTAAGTTAAATGGTACTACTAAACATGGCGGCACTTTTAAGAATGAAGAGGAAGCAGCCAGAAAATATGATGAAATGGCAAGGCAATTCATTGGTGAAGATGCCGTGTTAAATTTCCCTGAAGAAAAGCTTATACCAGCATCGTCCCCCAATACCACAATATGTTAGCACGATATTAGTAGTGCCAATATCATTTGGCCTTTTCGTATAAAGGTTCAATATTTTCATCAAAATTTAGATTGTTAACTTCCCATTTTTCTTTTGCTTTGTAAAAGGTTAAAGTCCATTTAATTGCGTGTTTTTCGAACTTATACAAATACAGGTGCCTCACATAGGAATCACCTATAACTTCAGTTCTTATAAATTCAACTTCAACTTCTTTTCCATATTTTTTGTTTAAATTTGGCCATTGTTTTTTGGTTTCTTCAATGAATTTATCAATGTATGTTTTTTCTATACCCCAATGTGGCCGTAAAATATCAATACCACCTGATATGTCGCCTTTAATTAGATATTTCATTGCATGATCAGATAGCTTTTTGGTATCCATAGCAGCGGCTTCGTCGGCTTTTAGGTTTCCTAAATATAAGCTCAAAAGTAACAATATATACGGGATGGTTCTAGGCATAAATTAACCTTAAAAAAAGATTTTTTATTATTGATGTTGCAATTCTAGCACAATATCTAGAATAAGGGTATTCAATTTTAATATAATTTTTACAACTTTTAACATATTTTGTTTTTTGTAATTTTTGAGTTTGAAGGTGAACGATTGTGGTTCTTATAGCATTCGCTCAACTCAAATTTCGTAAAATATCAGAAAATATGAACAATGGATTTTAGGTTACACTTTAATATGGAAGTTAATTTGGCTGTTAGATTTACGCTTGTTTGTCTATTAATTTTTAGCCAGATTCGTGTAAATTCGCAAGAGTGCTACCCGAGTGATTCTGAAACTTTATTATTAGAATATGTTAATTTAATCAGAGCTAATCCAAACAAAGAAACCTTAATTCAAGATCTAAAACTAAATGAATACTCAGAACAAAAAAAAATACCACCATATAATCATGAAATATTTCAAAAAGAGCTGGAAAATATAAAACCTTTGGCCCCTGTTTTTTATGAGCCATTTTTAAGTCTTGCTTCACGAAATCACTCAAATTACATGATTGCAAATGGGCAAAGCCATGAAGAGTTCGAAGGGAAGCCGTTTTTTTCTGGCAAGCGCTTTGTAGATCGAATCCAAAGTGTAAATCGATTGCAGTCTGGTATCAGCGAAAATTGTTATTTAAAAAGCTTTGGTGTTAGACATTGCATGCTGGCATTTTTAATTGATTGGGGTGAAGGTCATGGCGGCATGCAACTTGGAAGACCGCATAGGCAAAACATCTTTAATAGCAAAGCCGCATTAATGGGCAATGGGTGCATTCCTCATAGTGAAGGTTTCCTTGCCGTAACTCAAATTTTTGCTTCTGGTGACTCTAATTGTGTGTATTATGGCGGTGTGATTTATACTGATTACAATAATAATGACTTTTATGATCCAGGTGAAGGCCATGGTAACTTCAAAATCATAGGTAACGAAGGTGAACTAAATGCGGTATCCTATCCTAGTGGGCTTTATGTAATAAAAGCAAACATAGGGTTATTAAAAACGATTCGATTTGAATATCTTGATTTTACAAAGACTATTGTTGTTAATCAACAAAGTGGTAATCAAAAAATAGACTTAAAGCTAACGCTAAATCAAGAAAATCAAATCTTTAAGAGCTTGCAAAATAAATGGCAGAATAAAACAATTACAGATTCTGATTTAGCGTGGTTGTGTTTAAACTTTAAATTCCAAAATATTAATTTAATACCACAAAATATATTGCTTGAAATGGCTGATTTGAAAGACTTCAAAGCATCAATACTTAACGAACTTTCAATTGATTCAATCGAAAATTTAAACCAAATGATTGGTCAATTATATAAAAATTATAAAAGTGAGAGCTTGCATGATTGGTTAAAATCATTATCTTATCTTACTAATATGAGGGCGCAGTTTTCTGCATTAAAAAACAATGAAAACACGAATATTGCTGCTTTGGAAGAGTTTAAGGGCAAAATTAATACGACCAAATATTATAATTCAAATGAGGCTAATTTTTACTTAAGAAAATTAATTCATAATGTTGATGTTGAAATTCAAATATTAAAGGAAAAGAAATGAATCGTTTTTTGCTACTTCTATTATGTGCTACATTTACATATTTGCATTGTGATGATAAAAAGGAAAAGGAGATCGTTGTTCCAGCTAACGCAGAGGAAATCTCTAAAGTCATACGATTAAAACCAAAGGAAATCGAAGTTTATTTGATAGCATTAACTGAAAGCACTAGAGGTGATCCTGCGCGAAATGAAATCATAAATCTTTTACGACGAAGCGATTGTAGTAAATTAGGTGAATCTTTAATCTCAATTTTAGATTCAAAAAACGAAACAGATCGTTTTAAATCATATTTAATTCAACATTTAGGGGTGACTTTCAATGAAACCCAAGATGATAAATTAAAAGTGAAAATTAAAGAGATACTGAAAAAATATAAAGATGGTGAGGTTGAAGTATTGAGAGGGGAGGCTTTTATGGCATTATTAGAGGCAAAAGATGCCGAAGCAATTAAGTTTTTAGGGGAATGCCTTAAAAGCGGTAATGATGTCGTATTTCTAAAACTTTCTATTCGGTATGCATTTTTACTCAATAAATCTGAGTATATAGAAACCATAAGAAAATATTTAAAACATGAAAACAAAGTTATTCAATTGACTGCAATTTATTATTTAGGCCAATGGAAGGATAAACCATCTGAAGAAGAAATTAAGGCGTTTACTAGTTCTAGCGACCCACAAATTAAAGAAGCAGCTCAGTTAGCATTAAAGATGATTTCGGGGAAGTAAGGCATTTAACTGCTTATTAATTACTGATATTATGAATTTGTAATTGTAATTTCAATAATTGAATTAAAATCATTTCTCATTATTTAGTTAATCATTTATAAAGTTAGTTAAAAAATATGCAAAAAAACATTGTTCTGATTCTAGTTGTGCTAATGGTTGTGGTTGCCTTCTTCTTTGCTTATTTGTTTTATGTAAGCTCTATCGATATTAAGGAAGTTCAAGAAAATGACACAAAAACGGTAAGTAAAGTTGAAAAAGAAAGAAAAACAATTGATCAAAATAATAGTAACAAGCTCACAAAAGAATCAACTAATAATACAGCTATGAAAGTAGGTGATGTAACGGTAGAAGAATCTGATGAAACGGTTGAAATAACCCAGAAGATCATTAAAAAAGATGAACTACCAAAAATAAAAAAGCCTATCAATGAAATGCAAGAAAATGAATTAGTAGATCTATTAAAACCTGATAATGAACCAGCTTATTTAATTGAAGTTGTAAATCGACTTGGCACTTTTAAAAAGATTTCTAACCCTACAATTGATTACATGCTAGCTTTTATTGGCAAAAAAAACACCGATGTTGATGCTTATATAATTAAATCTTTATCAATAATTGGGGTTGATAATGAAAAAGTACTTTTAGATTTAATGACTATGCTAAAAACTAATACTAATCAGGTTGTTAGACGGTGTGCTGCTGATGCTATTGGCGAATTCAAATTGGCAATTCCAAAAATTGGTGAGCTAGAAACTCTTGCCAATATTGAGGCCGATGAAAGGGTTAAGTTAAAACTAACAAAGACTGTAGAAAAGCTAAAAATAATCGAAAACAGAAAATAAATGCCAAAATAGATTTTGCTCTCTAATCTCTATTAAGTCATGTAAAATAAAAATTTAATTATGTTTTATCTAGAAAATTGCGAATCCTTTTGATTTTTTGTTTTTGAGAATAAAATTCCTGCTTTTAAGTTATCTAGTATTAAAAACTAATCTTTAGGATTAAATTATGAATTGTAAAAAGGTATTGGTATTACTGGCTTTATTTTCAATCTTGGTAAGTTCGCATGTATTTGCAGACGATGTCATATTTACTGGAAACGGCTCGACTGGTGCATTTTCTGACCCCAATAATTGGAGTAGTCAAACAGTACCAACTAACCAAGACCATGTAATTCTAAACAATACGAGTAATCAGAATTTAATTTTTGATATTCCAGCTACTATAAAACAAATAACGGTAAACGACACTTATCAAGGTAGTATTATTTTAAATGCCAATGTTACCGTTAATGGCCAAATACAACTACAAGGAGGTAGCTTTATCTTAAATAGTTACACCTTGACTATCAAAGGTAATTTTGAAGTTGTGTCACCTGCTGTTTTTAATGCTGGGGTGTCAACTGTGGTTATTGAAAATAAGGATTTCGAAGTTCTAGAAACAATCACTATAACAGGTGCGCCTAGTTTTTACAACCTTGTTTTAAATGTGAATGGGCATGTGAGTATTGCTTCACAAATAATTTGTTTAGCCACATTTGATTATGTTAGAGGTTATATTGATAATGGCGATCTAGTTGTTAAAGGGCATGTAAGACAGCATGAGTTATCAGCTGGTGGTACAGGAACCTTAATATTTTCTAGTACTGAAAACCAAAGTCTAATTGGTTCTGGGCAACGCGGTCTTGGCAATTTACCCGATGTTGAAATCAATAAACCATCAGGGGTTTTAATACTGCAATCTACTGTGGTACTCGGGAATGATTGGTCTCATTTAAATGGTGAAGTTTTATTTAATCAAAGTGAAATATCATTTAAAGGGGGTGCTATCAACTTTGATAACAACGGAATGGAATTAAACAATTTACATATTAATGTGAGTGGCAAATTTTTTATTACTGGTGACTTGCATATAAAAGGAAATTTATTTGTTGAAAGTTGGGACAGCTTCTCAGGTAATTTTTATTGCTATGGTGGTGTACTAACAAGCGTTGAAAGTCAAACCGCATCAACTGGTATTTGTTATATAAAAGGTAGCGAAGATCAACTTTTAAAAGGGGTTGGTAATCAAGCAAATCATTTTATCAAAACGGTCATTGATAAAACAAGTGGTACATTATACATAGAAGGGCAAATTGATATAGTTGGTGATTTTACGGTAATAAATGGTGATATTAACCCTCAAAGCAGTACATTAAAATTTGTGCAGGTAAATTGCAACCTGAATTTTAATGGTCAAAACCTTTATAATTTAGAAATCGATACGCCAGGTTCATGCACAGTCACAGGTGTTGCTAATATAAAAAATAGTTTATTTCTAAAGTCTTTTTTAAGCTTAAATGGTGGTCATTTTAAAATTACTCGTGATTTAGTATTACAAAATACAACATATTTAGCTAGCGAAAAATCAATTTTTGAATTCACGGGTTTGCATGATAGCCTTTTATTAGTTAGTCAAGGTTGCGTTTTCGATAAAAGTGAATTAATTGTGAATAAGAGCTCACAAAATGCGGTGACCCTAAATGGTGCTCTACAAATAAATTCAGGCAAATTACTCGTTCAGTCAGGGACATTCTCATTAAACGGTAATAATATAAGTTCAGACATTTGCACAGTGGATGCTGCCCTTACACTTAAAGGTAACGAGATTTTTAATTGCTCTCAGTTTACATTGAACGCAAGTAGTTCAACTGTGACTTATACTGATAGTGCGGTTAATGCCAATTTCGCATTATTTCCAAGTAAAGAATTTTTTAATCTGGTCTTGGGTGCTGGTAAATCTCATACATTTACCTCAGGTTTGGGTAATAAGATAAAAATAAACGGGTCATTTAGCTCACTTTCAACAGTACTAAACAAATCTATTTTAAGAAGTGATGTGCCAGACACACAATATTATATTGAAGCTATGAATGGTGGTATCTTTGCCAATACGATAGATATAAAAGATGCAAATGCTTCCTTAGGGGCGGTGATCAGTGCAAAAAGTAGTATAGATTCAGGTAACAATGTGAATATTGATTTTACCAATGCACCAGCGTTTGCCTGGGTGGGTTCTGTGGATAGCAACTGGTCAAACCCGAGCAATTGGGGTGGTGGTGTTGTGCCTGGTGCTACAAGCTTAGTCTTGATTTCTAAAGTTTATAGTAATAACGATTTGGTAATTAATACAAACATTAATGTTGCTGGTATCAATATTGCAGGTGATTACACGGGCACAATTACTCAGAATGAAAATGTTACCATTACAGTAGGCAATCAAGATTTCATTCAAAATAGTGGTATCTTTACAGGTTCTAATGGCAATATCACCATCAATGGCGAATTCATTTTAAATGGCGGTGTGTTTGTTTCTACATCAGGTACCTTAACCTCAAATACTAATTTTATTGGTTATGTTTTTAAAATAGCACCTGAAGCAGAATTTTCACATCAACAAGGTCTTGTCGTAATTACTGGTACAAATCACTATAGTATTTCAACTGGTGGTAAAGCTCTCTACAATGTATCTATTAATAAATGTGGCACTTGTAATTCTTCAGGGGATATGATAGTCGAAGGGTATCTAGAAGTATTAAGCGCTAATGTCACAAGCATGAATATAATCTTATATGGTGACTTAAAAGGTAATAATACCAATTTCGGTATTTACTATGGTTCACAAGGTGAAATTAAGTTTGCAGGGGCTAGCAATCAATCGATAACTTACCCAGGTGCATTACCAAATATAGTTTTTGACAAAACAGGGGGTGTTGTAAGCTTTGATTCTAGTTTTGGTGCTTCTCACCATATCACGCACTTGAATGGTACAATTGACCCAAAGACTTCAACCGTCTCTATGATGAGTGGGGATCATTTTACAATCACAACTAACGGCATGGAATTCTATAATTTGAGTTGGAATAAAACCAATACAACAGATGCAATGATTGCAAATGACATTGTAGTAAGAAATGATTTTACGATAAATACAGCCCAACAAATCAATAAGGGTAATATTATTGTGAAGGGTAATTTTGTAACCACTGATCCAATCGTTACAGGTTCTTCAGGTATTATTTTTTCAGGTTCAGCCAATCAAACAGCAACATTAAATGGTAATGATGTACCAAATGGCTTGATTACTATTGGTAGTGGGCATACTGTCACTTTTATTGGTACCGCAACTTTAAATCATTCAAGCCAGAACTTAGTAGTTAAAACAGGAAGCACTTTGGCAATAGGTGAGCAAGGTTTAGCCGTTCTTGGTAAATTAATTTTAGAAGACGAATCCGTTCTGGAATTACCAAATACTGCAATTATTACAACAGGTCAATCTATAGTAGGTGATAAATCTTTGGTTAAATACAACCCAACTACAAATGCAACAAACGATGTGATCAACTTAAATAACTTTACCAGTAAATTCGGTAATTTAATCTTAGATTCTAACGATAATGGCGATGTATTTCAATTTCCAAACAATACAACAATTAATGGCAATTTAACATTAACAAATGCGAATACTGTTGTAAGTCATTTAGCAGGTACATTAGCATTAAATGGTGATTTGCTAAATAATGGTGGTAGTTTTACCAGTGCAGACCATGTAAAATTGATTGGCTTAAATCAGACAATCACTGGTGCAAATACTTTTAATGATTTTACAAAGACAATCCAAAAAAGTGCCGTTTTAACCTTTGAATCAAATAAACTAACCTCGATTAACGGTAATTTAACTTTAACGGGCCAACCATTTAGTATTTTAAGGCTAAAAAGCACTATCCCTTTGCTCAACAATCAGATCAATATCTTGGGCAGTAGAACGATTCGATATGTAGATTTTAAGGATTGTGAAAATGTGGGCAATAGCTTTGAAGTTGATACAAGCAATATCGATTCGGGTAATAATATAAACATTCAATTTAGTAACCAAAATGGTAATGCGCCAATTACAAGTTTTGTTTCACCATATTTTATTGAAGGTGTTTGTGGTAATGCAGTAAATAATGTGACGGTATCAATAAACAATGTTATATCTCAAGCAACCTTGTTTGGTAACGAAAACTATTTCGCAAATTTAAAACTAGATGCTAGTGCCCCTGTGTCTGCGGTAGTAACCATCTATGAAGAAATACCTACAGTTGAGACCCATAATATTTTATGGAAGCCGCTGATATTAAACGATAAAGATGCATCTAGTGATACCATTACTATTAGAGTGAATGATTCTCTTTTATGGGCAATAACTGGTACAGGGACTACTAGTACCAGTATTGACGCAAATGGTGATACGCAATCAGATTTTACAGGGGTAGAAAATGATTTTTATGCCTATCAATATACTGTGCCTGGTGTTTATATCGCCAAAGGTTATGTCGATGGTCAACTAATAGGTACACATAATGTGATTGTTGTAGATGCTGTATTTAACACTAACGATGCTTCTGCTGTTTCTTATGTTCGCGAATATTCTGTAGAAGGCATTAAACCAAGTGTAACAGTTGCCAATTTAAGTATTGTACCGCTTGATCCAGCCTATCTCAGTGTATCTGTTACTACTAATTATGAACAATGGCAGAAACTAAGCATAAATATACTCAAGAGAGGTAGCCCAGTTATCTGTGCAAGAATTGGTGAAAAAGGCCCAATTGTAGCGTACAGAGCATTAAATGAATTTACGCTTGAAACTAGTGCAAGTAACAGTGTTTATATCGAACAAAATCTACGCGAAGGTCAACTAGAATTTACCATGCGACCTTATGTGCCAGGCGTAATATTAAAGTTTAATAACTTTGCACACAATACTACTTTTTTAGGTGGGGCAAATGAATTTACTCTTATTAGTAATTCTGGGGCTTTGAGTACTTTGGGGGAAGGGCCATTTTTTACAACGATAGACGAAAATACCAACGAAACAATTGGTAGATTTTATTATAAAGTATTTGTGCCGCCTAATGAAGATAGGATGTGCCATGCCATCAATGCCTATAAAAACAAATATAACGGTGTAAATAACAACCAAACAACCCTCGTTGGTTATTCTGTTTCAATCAATGCCGAAGTAAAAACATTTGTATTACAGGATGTGCCAACTTGTCAGTTAAATATTCCTGAAGAAATAGACCAAGATGGTATTGCTTGCATTTCTGGCCCAGATAAATTTATTACTTTTACTTGGGGTCAAAGCTGCGGTAATGGATGGGAATATTCGATTGATAATCAGGCATCGTGGCAAGGTGTAGCAGCTGGCATTTTTTCTGCTCGTGTACCTGTAATACCTGGTGAAAATAATTTTTGGTTACGCTGGAAAGGGCAACACGCAAATGTAATTCCCTTCTTTTATCGTGTGAATTATTGCCCAACATTAACTGTTACCTCTAATATTGATATCACAGCAATTGACCCATTAATGGTCGGTAATCATGTGCCAGATATTGGTGTTTATAAACAAATAATGCTAGACCCGTCAGGAGCAGATGTTCATCTACATACAGAAGTCGCCATGGTTTATGATCCGAATAACGCAAACATTAGATATGTATATCGTGGTTGGCAAGGTAGTGAGGGGGTACCTAAATATTACGGGTTTTATAATCCTGACTTTAAAATAACTAAGGATGAAAGCTTGCAACATAAATGGGTTAGACAGTTCAAATTAGATATTCATAGCCCTCAAGGCAAAATATTTGGTGGCGAAGAGTGGGTAGATGAAGGTAGACAAATGACCTTGACTATGAAGCCTGTCAACAATTATCAATTTATGAATTGGTCTATTAATGGTGTAGACAAGACTGGCTATTCTTTGGCATTTACAGCTGATTCACCTAAGACAATTCGAGCCTATGCAGAGGGGTCTGCCCAAAAAATTAACTTATCAAGGGATAAAATTTACTTTATCAACGCTGATAGCCAACAATTAAAATTAAATTTAACTAAAGCGCCGAACAATGGTGAAACGGTTGATGTTGTTGTTGATAAAGTTAGCGATTCTTTATTAGTTGATTTTTCTTTGAATGAAGAACAAAATATCAACAATATGGTTTTAAGTTTTAATGAGAATGATTGGTCTTCACCGAAAACGCTGGATGTATTTGACTTTAAAAAGGATATTTATTCATCTAGAATAGCAACCTATCGTGCTACTCTGCCAGACGGTACCTTTGAAAATTTTGTATGTATTTATGAACCAAGAGAGGCATCAATAACAATTAATAATAAAAATTACAGCGTATATGCAGGGGTGGAATTTAGCATTAGTGAAACAAATAATACCGTCCCAGATTTTAATCATTGGGTTGCCATACCATCAGATGCCGCCATACTCAAAAATGCAAATGAACTCAACACAAAAGTTAGAGTTTTAGGCAATGTAGAAATCAAAGCGGTCAAAAACTCTGAAATACAAGCGCCTTTATCAGAAACACCTCGTTTTAATTTAGATATAAATGATGTACTAGCAAATATTAATTCAGTTACTTACTCGCATACCCCGCAATCAACACCATTAATATCAGCGTTTCGTGATATAGAAAAAGTTACCTATTCATGGTCGATTTCAAATACTTCTTTTACCCTTGCGGGTACAGAACTGTCACCAAGGGTAATTAAAAATGTGGCGGATCTTAATTTAATGCGACAGTACCCAAGAGATCATTTTATAATTGTGAACCAGATTGTGTTTGATGCCAATACGAATTTTGTACCAATAGGCACAAAAGATGCCCCCTTTATGGGTACAGTAACGGCTAAAAGAAATTGCCCTATTATTGGTTACAACAGTTATTATGGTGGTTTATTTGGCTATATTCAAGATGCAAAAATTGAAAATGTAGTGCTTGCAAACATTAGCGTAATAGGGGAGTTTAATGTTACGAATGACAACAGACTCGGTGATTATGTAGGTGGTTTGGTAAATGTTAACAATAATAGTTTGATTAAAGCTTGCAGAATTGAAGTTGGTACAGTTGCTGGATATGGGTCTAATATTGGCGGTCTAGTAGGCTTTAACGCAGGTACCATCAGCGAATCTTTTGTAAAAGATTGTGCCGTATCAACCAGAGATTATCCGCGTTTATTAGCCCAAAAATTTTACGATGCGCCAGTGATATACTCCTATTTTATAGGTGGTTTTGTTGGTACCAACCACGGCATTATTAAAAATTGTTTTAGTCATGGGCAAATGAGCCTGCACCAACATACCAAACGATATGGTGGCTTTGCTGGGCAAAATCAGAGTGAAGTCTTAAATTCCTATAGCGTGGTGCAATTCTCAATTAAAGGTACCGCAGTTGGGCAACCTGAAAATGGTAACTTTTCTGGTAATGCAGAAGTTGATTATTCTGAAAGAAAAGAATTCATGTCTAATTTTGGTTTATTCACAAAATGCTTCTTTGATGCTACTAAAATCACTCGTATTGGTAGTGTTATACACCCCATCGTGCAAAACCAAGAAGGTGTCAAGAGTTACAGCAATGGTGAAATTAATAATGAATCACTAGGCTTTTTAGGGTTGTCTTCTACTTACTGGGCTAAAACCAAAGACTCAACAGAATATCCATACCCATTTTTTAGAAGCGATAAAGCCACTATTCCCATACCCATTTCTGACATTAAAGAATTCCAAGATATTAAAAATGACCCGAATTTAAATTATTATTTAACCAACGATCTCGATGGTGCTACATTAGGCGAAACATATTTTGAACCTATTCTCAATTTTAAAGGTACCTTAGATGGCAGAGGCTTTAAAGTTAAAAATCTGCGAATAGGCAAACAAAAAAATGGCGATAAATATAGCAAGGGCGGTATTTTTAGAAGAATAGAAGGCCAATTAAATAATATAGATAAATTTAGAGGCTATACGATTTATAATGTTCATTTTGAAAATATCACAGTGGAATGTAAAGGTGATGAGGCAGGAATTCTTGCTGGCTTCGCCATGAATGCGCATATTGAAAATTGTAGCGTTACGAACTCAACAATCAATAATGAAGGCAAGATAAGTGGTGGGCTTATCGGCAAATCGAATAAAATTGTTCTGATTAATTGTTTAGCGAATACTAATATTTATGGTCAAAACTTTAGTGGTGGTTTGGTTGGTATAGCTGAAAATACTAAAGTTACCAATTCAATTGCTTTTGGTGATTTGAATCAAACGAAATCCAACGCCAATGATGATTACGGTGCAATTTTTGCCAAAGCTGATAAGGCCTCTATTGTGTTTAATGGTATAGGTCAAGACCCAGATTATTCAGCTGTTCCAATAACATTAAATAGAAATGGCGATTATTTCGCTCGTAAAAATGATGCAAGGCATTATGGTAAATTTATGGCACCTAATTTGTTCACACATGTTCAATTTTTTGAGCCGACTATTTTTGTAGGTTGGGAGTTTCAGGAAGGTGAATTCCCAAGACTTAGAAATAGTTTAGAGTATTTAACCAAAAATCAGAATGTTTATTTTGAATATACTAATAACGCCTCAGAAACAGGGGATAATTATTTTGTTCTAGACGCAGCCATTAATGCCGAAGGTGATCGTTTAGTGGCTACGGCTAATTTTGACATTGAGCCAGGGGTGCATACTTTTAAAGTTAGAGCAGTTGATCAAACCGATGGGGTAAGAACTGTCGGTCAACCAAATCTGATTACCTATGAACTATTACCAAGAATTCCTGGTCAAAACCCACCACCTTCACCAGAAGACCTGCTCGATTCTGATAAGTCACCAATATTGAGAAATGTAGAACTCTATAGTGGCAATATTAAATTAACGGGTAAGTATATAAACTATGGGCCATCAATCACTGTCAAATGGCAAAACCCAGAGGATATATCAAAAATTTGGTATTCAACATCTGCTGAACCGAATACCATAAATGAATATAAATTACTAATTGGATTACCAACTGAATTGACTTTCAGCAATTTGCCATACAAAGAATTTTATATCTCTTTTATAACCGAAAAAGTCAGTAAATATCCAAGTGATTCTGTTCAAAGGCGTTGGACGCAAGCAAAACCTGCACCAGCAAAACCTCGCAATTTAACAGTTAGAACAACTTCAGGCATATTGATTGAAAACCAGGAAGAAATCTCTGCCGCCGGTGGGGTTATCGCCCAATGGGAAGTTGGTTTAAATGGTGCAAGTACAACGGATCATTTTGAATATTCGTTGAACTCCAACTTTTTTACACCTCTTGTGGCAGGTGATCAGGATTTGAATTTAAGCAGTATACCTGATGGGCGCAATGTATTATCCATTCGTGCTGTTAATAATACAACTGGGCCAGGCGAGCCAGAAGTGTTTGTTTGGACATCTAAAGCAGTTCGAGTTCCAAAACCAGCTCGTATTCGTGCATTTAATTTGGGCAGTTCTACCATTTCTTTAATAAGGGATAAAAGAACTAGCCAAGCAACCACGCAATTGCCAAACCCTAATTTTGATATGGTTAAAACTACCTTTCAAAATATAACTCAAAAAGAGCTGATAGAATATACAAACAACTCTTTCAATCAGGGTGCTACCATATTTGGTATAAATTCGACATTAAAATTCTTTTGGGATATACCTGCACCTAATTTAGAATTAGGTCAATTATTCGAAGTCGTTAGTTTTGAGGCTTCTTTAGATGATGGCCAGTGGGTGAATGTGGCTCTCAACCCATTAACAGGTAATGAAATCAATTCACCAAGACCAACTGGGCCCTTTATTCTTTTCAATAATGCAAGCCTTGAAGATGGTGCTCATCAATTAAAAGTTCGATCGGTTGGTTTTAATAATGAAAAGAGTGAAGTGTCGGTTTTTAATTGGTACTTTTATAAAAATGCGTTATTAAAAAATGTTTATGAATTCTCTACCTTCCCACAAACCTATGCTTATGTAGGTGAATGGTATCAATACAAACCAAAAATATATAAAGATGAACATCTGGAGTCTAAGAGTTTTACGGTAACTGTGCCAGAATTTCCAAGTATTTGGATGAAATTAGAAGGCGCTACAAATATTGGTACGCCGGCCGACTTAATTCTGCAAGAAGGTAGGTCTTTAATTGGTACGCCAATAGATACAGGTGAATTTGATGTCAGCATTAAATTGCGAAATAACACCGATCAAATTGATAGTTTCCAAAATTTTAAAATCAAGGTTGTTAACCCCGGTGATCCGGTAATGATATGTGGTCTTTATATAACAGAATTAAGACCAAGTGGTTCTTATAGTTTAAATTTATCTCAATTATTAGTTTTAGGTAGTAATGATAATTTTGAAAATTATGAATATACAGTTTTAGAATCAAATCAGGGTGGTGCAAAAATTGAAGGTGATGCGGTTATATTCTCACCAGAACAAAATGCCCACGGTGATTATGTTCTTAAAGTTATAGCGAAAAAGAAAAATACCACAATTACCACTAATGAAGCTTTTTTATATTTATCAATCAGAACAGATGATGATTTATTAATATCAAAAGGTACTGATTTTATTTTGCCTTTCAATCGAAATGGCGACGAGTTCGATCAGGGTTGGATGAATGATATTGATACCGCCAAAGGCCAAAACAATTCTGCCTTTGATAATTACCATCAAAGTATTAATGGTAATTATAGTTTAACCAGTAAAGGCCAATTTTATATTCATGAAGTAGATTTGGCAGTTAATGGGCCTGCCCCTTTAGTGTTTGAAAGAGCCTATGTTCATGAATTAGAAAATGAAAAAGAAATTGGTAGTTTTGATCGTGGGCAATTTCATAGTGACGGCCGAGTAAAACCAAATATTGAAACAAGTTTTGCTTCTGGGTGGTACCATAATTATGGTAGCTTTATCAAACGGCATAAAGTAGATAGCGACAATTTCCATGTATCTGGTGGTAATTTAAGTCATAAACCAACATCTAGAATGGCTTACATCTTAAATGCTAATGGTGATAGAAATTTGGATAATAACCAAATGCCTATTCGGGTTAATCTAGATTCATGGATGATTCAGCAATCAAACACTCTTAACACATTGAAAACTAATATTCAAAAGGAGTTAGATAGACCTAGCCCAAATCATTCATCAATAACTCAAATGAATAATCAAGTTGAAGATATTAATAACAGCATAAAAAATACAACTAGTAATTGGTGGCAGAACCCGGAGTTTGAATCAAATGATGTTCCTATTGATGTAAGTGCAAATTTTGCTTTTGATGGTAATACAATTTTATCTTCTGTGAAAAACCAAAACAATACCACTACCCTCACAGTTGGTTATGTCGACGAAAGCGGGGTGGGTGGTTTTTTTGATATTGGTTATGACAGAGATAGTAATCAACAAATTATTGGCGCTTCGTTATCAATTAGTCAAGATGGTAATAGTTTACAATTAGGTACTTCAAACAACGGTATTTCCATTAGTGTTGGTCACCAATTTGAAAGCGGTATGTATATTAGAGCTTCTGCAACTTTGGGTGATCAACCTTTTATCGGCGTTTCAGTTGGGTATACCCATGGGCCTCATACTGTGCAAGTGAATGTAGGGTATTCACCGAATAGTTTAACAGTTGTGCCAGTAAGTGTAAGTTACACTTACAATGGCTGGGGTGTTACAGTTACACCATATTTTCCTTGGGTTGTTCCGTCTATACCATTCACTGAAATGTTCGGCGGTGGTAAAAAAGACCCTATGAATTATGTTGATCATATTAAATTCTTTGACTTAAGAAACCTAGGTCAACCTACATCTCGTTTTGTGAAAATTTATGTGAAAGACCCGACATATCAGGGTCAAGCAGGTGAACTGAAATATATTTTAAATGAAGATAAAAAAGAATTCTTCATTTTAAATTCAGACGGCACTTTTAGTCTATATGACAAATATGGTATGACTTATGTGTTCAATCGTTATTCCAGTGATACCAACTTATACCCGTTAGTGAAAATATATGATGATTTCGGGTATGATACTTTTATTGAGCATGAACCTGTAAATACTGGCAAATTGCCAATTGTTAAAAAAGTTTTTAATAATGTTGGTCAGTTTATAAACTTTCAAAACACCAATGGTAAATTAACTGCCATCACTGATAATTTTGGGCGTACCGTTCAATACCAATATTATACAATCAATGAAATTAAAGAAGCCTATGAATTACAAGAATACCCACAAGATTGGCTTGAAGCTTATGTTGCAATGCGACCAACGCCTTTAAAATCAGTTGTTGACCCAATGGGGCATGCTAAGACCTATGTGGTTTCAAGCAACATCCGTTTGTTAACAAATATTAATGGCGATATAAGAGTAAAAGGTAGTGTCGGCTACATTTCAAAAGTAATCAATGAATTAGGTGAAACCGAAATTGAAATTGAACGCGGTACCAAAGTCAGATTCAATGATTACATAAAATATGGCAAAGGTGAAGATAAGATCAGCAATTGGGCAAAAGCCATACCTGCGTCTATCGGCAACCCTAATTATGAAGATCGATTTAAAGTAGCAAATGAGAACGAATTGTCTTACATAAAAATTAAAAGATCAGCGGGCTTTATTACCGAAGCCACTTTTGATAAAGATACACCAAATGACGGGAAATTCAAAATAAGAAATAGATATAAAAATACAAACCTAATCAAAGCGGTTGATAAAGCTGGCTTTAAAACCAGCTACAAATACGACGACTTCAACAATGTCAAAGAAGCTAGAAAGAAAAAGCTGACTTCTTATGAAGGCTCAAGTGAAGATTGGGATGATGTCTATTGGCCAGATGAAACAGATGACATCGTAAATAAATTTATTTACACCAACAATGGTCGCTATTTAAGAGAATCAACCAATTCCAACAGTGAAACCACATTTTT
>Ga0209573_1000258_pt1 | contig 128542 bp, 121 predicted proteins | sample TNRBio252014_DNA_FD_185870 | JGI IMG/M metagenome (GOLD analysis project Ga0209573, IMG submission 185870) | Wastewater treatment Type I Accumulibacter community from EBPR Bioreactor in Madison, WI, USA - TNR Reactor_6/25/2014_ DNA (SPAdes)... | ecosystem: Engineered > Bioreactor > EBPR >...
CTGCTGCCTCCCGTAGGAGTCTGGGCCGTGTCTCAGTCCCAGTGTGGCTGATCATCCTCTCAGACCAGCTACTGATCGTCGCCTTGGTGAGCCATTACCTCACCAACTAGCTAATCAGACGCGGGCTACTCCTTCAGCGATAAATCTTTCCCCTCTCGGGCTTATCCGGTATTAGCTCAAGTTTCCCTGAGTTATTCCGAACTAAAGGGCATATTCCCACGCGTTACTCACCCGTCTGCCACTAACGTATTGCTACGTCCGTTCGACTTGCATGTGTTAAGCCTGCCGCCAGCGTTCGTTCTGAGCCAGGATCAAACTCTCAAGTTGGACTCGAGATTTGAACCGGCTGATCACAACGTTCATTGACGGAGTGCACATCTCGACTTTCTTGCGAAAGCCGATGCGTGTGTACACTCACCTGAAACGTTGCCGCCGAAGTCTCGTATGACCAGCCCTAAGGCCAGCCCGCAAGAACATCGCCGTCCACGTTTCTCTTTCTCGTCTTCAATTGCCAAACAGCGAAGCCACGCTTTTTTCCGCCCAGCGGAGCCAGGTCAGGGACCAACTCACTTAAGAGAGGAAGCGAAGCCCGCGCCGCCGAAGCAGCGCGTCAACATGGCCGCTGTATAGCCCCAACCGTTTTCCGGTGTCAACGACCTTTTTTCAAAATCGCACGATTTTTTTGCAGCGCACACTTGGGCAGCGGTTCCCTCTTTATGGCCGCCATGTTTGGGACCGGCGGCCACAACTTTGCCATCTCCAGGCCTATCGTCCGGTCCTCGGACGTGGACGCTGGCCTTGCCTGTCTGCTATGGCTGGCCCGGCAAGAAACGGTTAACCCTAAGACTGCAACCTGCGCCTGATCAATGGGAGCAGCGGATTTCGGATTGGTCGTGGCGACAGGATCCTACGCATACGCGCACGCAGGCACGATCGAACTTGGCATGGAGCCGCCGCTGGCGGTGTTCAGCCGGGGCGGAGAACCGCCGCCCAAAGGGCGTATTTCGGCCCGCTGGCTGGCAGGAACGGTGCTGACCGGGCTTGCCGGCATGGGCCTCATGCTGGCGGCTGCCACCTCGGCCATCGAGCACCGCGGCGCTGTGATCGAACCGCCGCACCTCATCAAGCCGCGCGAAACGTCCTCCCAGCTGGCGGGCGAACTCACCATCGCTGCGCGCAAGGGGGACCGGCTGGTGCAGCGGGCGGACATCGTGGCCGCGCGGCAGACTTACAAGACCCCTGTGGTCCGCAAGACCTCAGGGGGCGACGTGATTCGCCCCGCCAGTTTCACACGCATTTCCAGCCCGCTGGCCACGGAAACGCTCGGCTTTGCCAATGTCATTCCGGCCTTCAACACCTCACGGCTGATCGCTGACGCCAGCGAGGACCGGGCGCTGGAAGCGGGTCCGAGTGTAACGACGGACGCTGACGTGGCGCTGTCGACCCGTCTTCTGGACGAGGGTGAGCACCCCCCGCTGTTCCTGCTCAATCTCGGGGAGGAGGAGGCCCGCGCGCAGGCGGCCGAAGCGCTCAGTTCGGCTCGGCGTACGGCACCGACCCTGCCGGCCCAGATGCTCCTGGCCAAGGCGATGCGGGCGCCGGTGGATGCCGCGCCTCTTGGCTTTGCCGCGGCAAGCGAACCGTTCTCGCGCCTCGTGGTGCGCATGGTTCCGGAAAATGTTTCGGTTTTCGGCCGGCTTGAAGCGGCTTTGGCGCGCAATGCGCTGGAACAGCGGCTCGTCAGCGTCCGTTCCGAGGAGAATGCCGAACAGGTGCTTCGCGGCGCCGGCCTTACACCCGCACAGGCGCGCGACATCGTCCGCGCGCTGGCTCGCTCGGGCCAGGCCATCGATGCCGGCCGGCGCCTCAAGCTGACCCTGCAGTCGCTGGAGGCCGGAGCAGCCAAATCGGTGGTGCGTGTTGATCTCTATAATGAGGAATCGCGCGTGGCCGCCGCTGGCCGGAAGGACGATGGCAGCTTCGTGCTGGTCGAAACCTCGCGGTCAACCGGCCCCAGCCGGCGCTCCACCGGCGGGGACGAGGAAGAGGGCGAGGGCGGCTTTTCGCTGTTCAACAGCCTGCACGAAACCGCCCGCAAGCACGGCGTGCCCAATGCGATGATCGACGAGATGGTGCGCGTGCTGTTCTTCGACGTCGACCTGCAGCGCGCGGTCGGATCGAACGACTCGATCGAAATCCTGATCGGCAACGACGATTCGGATACGCCGGGCGAGTTGCTGATGATCAGCCTGACCATGGGCGGAGAAACGCGTAAGTTCTACCGTTTCCCGCTGCCCGAGGACGAGGTGGTCGATTATTTCGACGATCAGGGCCGCTCGGCCAAGAAATTCCTGATTCGCAAGCCGATCACCGAGGGCGAATTGCGCTCGACCTTCGGCAGCCGCCGCCACCCGATTCTCGGTTATTGGCGCATGCACAACGGGGTCGACTGGGCCGCCAAGATCGGCACCCCGATCCTGGCCGCTGGCAACGGCACGGTGCGGTTCGCCGCATGGGATTCCGGCTACGGCCGCCGCGTCGAGATCCAGCACACCAACGGCTATGTGACGACCTACAATCACATGTCCGCCTTCGGCAAGGGCGTCACCGAAGGGGCGCGCGTGCGTCAGGGCCAGGTGATCGGCTATCTCGGCAGTTCCGGCCTCTCCACCGGGCCGCACCTGCACTATGAGGTGATGATCGACGAGCGCTACGTCGATCCGCTGGCGATTCGCCTGCCGCGCGGACGCGAACTGGCCGGCAACTCGCTTGCCGAATTCAAGCGCCAGCGCGAGCAGATCGATCAGGTGCTGAAGAAGGCGCCGGGCAGCGCAGCGACCGTGGCCGCCGGCACTGCCCAGACCAATCGGCCCTGATCAGAGCAGACGGTGTTGATACGTAGCTTTGTTTAGGCCGCCGACACCCGACGGGCAGCATCGTAGAGACCGGTGGTGCGCAGCGCCTGCCGCAGATCGTGGATGGTCAGCGGCTTTTCAACGATCGCATCGCAACCCACCGCCTTCATCGCTGTCTTGTCAGCAGCATCGACGCGCCCGGTCACCGCGATGACCGGCACGGCCCCGACGCCCATCGCATCGAACCGGTGACGCAACGCGGCAACAAAGTCGCATCCATCCATGTCAGGCATCGACATGTCGGTGAGCACGCCGCAAACCGCTTCGCGTTCGATGAACGACAGCGCATCGATCGGCGAGGCGCAGACCACCGCGTCCAGCCCGAGGTGATCGAGCACTGTCATCAGCAGCGTGCGCGAGGTCGCATCATCATCGACCACCAGCACCGGCGGACCGGCAGGCATCTTGGCCTTGGGCGCCTCGCTCTTCACGATCCTGCCGACCACCGGCAGAGAGAACCATACCGCCGCGCCCTGGCGATCGCCGCGCGGCCCGGCACCGCAGCGACCGCCGCAGCGGGCAGCCATCTCGGCAACGATGGCAAGACCCAGCCCGGCCCCGGCAGCACGATCCGGCAACGTCGTCCGCCGCTCGAAGATCGCGCTGGCCTGAACCGCATCCAGCCCCGGCCCCTCATCGACCATCGTGAACCTGACCTGCGGCCCGCCATCGCCTTCGACTTCATCAATGCGCAGTTCGATGCTGCCGCGTTTGGTCAGTCGAAACGCATTGTCGGCCAGATTTTCGAGCATCTGGCGAAGGCTGGTGCCGTCGGCCACCACCGCGCTGGCGGCACTTTCCCCGCAGCGTTCGATGAACAGCACTTCCTTGAACCGCGCGCGCGCTCGCGCTGAAACGGCGAAAGCCGCGACAACTTCGGCGACGCCGGCCTTGGCGCCCTGGGTCGACCGTTGTCCCGGCGACAGCATGTCCTGCGCCACCGCCCGCATGTGTGCGGAGGCGGCTTTCAGACCCCGAATGAGTTTTTCCTGTTCGGGGTTGAGCTTCATTTCGCCGAGCATCTCGATCATCGCGTCGATGCCGCCGAGTGGCGAGCGCAACTCATGCGCCAGATCGGCAAACCGTTCCTCACCTTGCGTCATCGACGAATTTCTGGTTGGAGCTTTCATAATGCTCTCCCGATCCCTGCCGCACCCCCTCAGCGCAGCTTCCCACGAGAGCGAAGGCATAACCGGAGCGGTTTAAGTGCCGGCAAAGCCGATCGTTAGAATTTGACGAAAGTTTCTCCGGCCCTGCCCCATGATCGACTCGTTCGTCACCATTTTCCCGATTTTTGCGGTCATTCTGATCGGCTGGGCGGCTGTTCGCAGCGGTTTGGTGCGTGAGGAAACCGGTAACGGTGTTGCCGATTTCGTGTTCGTCATCGCCATTCCGCTGATGTTGTTCCGCACCATCGCCACCGCTTCGCTGCCCCCCTCGCCCCCCTTGCAGTTCTGGTTTGCCTATTTCGCCGGGCTTGCCATCGTCTGGGTCATCGTCTCGGTTCTGGCGCGCCGCCTGTTCGGTCGCGGTGCGCAGGAAGCGGGCATCATCGGCTTCACCGTCGGCCAGTCAAACCTCGTGCTGCTCGGCATCCCGCTGATCCTGCGGGTCTTTGGCGAGGAGGGCAGCGTTCCGCTGTTCCTGCTGGTGGCGATCAATCTGCCGGTGACGCTGACCATCGCCACGCTGGTGATCGAATCGGCTGAACCAGGCGAATCGCGTCTGCGCTCCATGCTGGTCAAGTTGGTCACCAACCCGATTCTGATCGGCATCGGCGCCGGTTTCCTCTATCGCCAGACCGGCTGGCCGATACCCGGCCCGGCGCTGGCGAGCCTCAAGTTCATTGGCGATGCAGCCGCCCCCTGCGCCCTGTTCGCCATGGGCGCCGCGTTGAGTCGCTACGGACTTGGCGGCGATTTACGCCTGCTGACCATCGTGGTCGCCCTCAAGATTCTCGTCTTTCCGGCACTGGTTTACCTTCTGGCCTATAAGGTGCTGGCGTTGCCCCCCGTATGGGCGGCGGTGGCGACCTTGCTTGCCGCCTCGCCCTGCGGCGTGAATGCCTATCTGCTGGCCGAGCGGTATCGCCTCGCCGCGGGCCTTGCTTCCGGCGCCATCGCCGTCTCGACCATCCTGTCGGTGGCAACCACCACCTTCTGGGTCTGGCTGGTGCGTTGAACCTCAGCGCATGTTGCGCAACAGTGGAACCGGGGTTGCGACAACAAAATGCGATAAGACAGAGAGATTGAGCTCCTCAGAACCCCAGCGAACGCCGCACATCCGCCGCGCTCACCCCTTCTGCCCGCAACTGCCGCAGCGGCGTCGAGGCCCGGCTCTTGGCCAGTTTCTGGCCATCGGCATCCGTGATCAGTCCGTGATGCCGATAGCGCGGCGCCGGTAGGCCGATCAACGCCTGCAGCAGCCGGTGCAGCGCCGTGCTGAAATAGAGATCGCGCCCGCGCACGACATCGGTGATTCCCTGCATCGCATCGTCGAGCACCACGGCCAGGTGATAGCTGGTCGGGGTCTCCTTGCGCGCGATCACGGCATCGCCCCACAGCGACGGATCGGCAGGCACCTCACCTTCCTGCCATTCCTGCCAGGACAGCGCCCGGTTGCCGATAGCCTCGCGCGCGCGGGCGTTATCCAGACGCAGCGCATAGGGGTGCCCGGCTTCGGTCCTGCGCCGCACCGTCGCGGCATCGAGCCCGCGGCAGGTGCCGGGATAGCAGGGCGCCCCGTCGGGATCGCGCGGCGGATCGCTGCCAGCCGCCTGCTGGATTTCCTTGCGCGAACAGAAACAGCGATAGACGAGCCCCCGCTGGTGCAGGCGCGCCACCTCCGCCCGATAGCGGTTGAACTCCCCCGATTGCCGGAGCACCGGCTGTTCGAAGCTGATCCCCAGCCAGTCGAGATCCTCGAACGCCGCCTCCACCAGCTCCGGCCGGCAGCGGATGACATCGATATCCTCGATCCTGAGCAGCAGCCTGCCGACCGCCTCGCGCGCGAGCTGCTGATTCAGCAGCGCCGAATAGGCATGGCCGAGATGCAAATAGCCATTCGGACTTGGCGCAAAACGGAAAACGGATTGCAAGGCGGACATCTTTCCCTTCAGTTGAGCCGATGCAGATCATAGAGACGGATGCCGACATTCGGGAAGGGCTTGCGCACCTCAGGGCGTGCGATCAGCGGCTGGTGCCGATCATCGACCTGGTCGGCGCGATCCCGCTGCGCCGTCATCAGCCCGGCTTTCACGGCCTGTGCGACATCGTCATCAGCCAGCAACTGTCGGTCGCCTCGGCGGATGCGATCTTGGCTCGAACCGTGCGGGGTCTCGGCGCACTGACCCCTTCCGCCGTGCTTGCAGCGGACGAACCGGCCCTGCGCGCCTGTGGCCTTTCGGGGCCAAAACTGCGCACCCTGCGCGCCCTGGCAGAAGCCGTGCGCACCGGCGCGCTGCCGATCGAGACGTTGCATACCATGCCGATTGACCAGGCGGCCTCTGCGCTGGTGGCGGTGAAGGGCATCGGGCCGTGGACGGCGGAAATCTATCTGATGTTCTATGCCGGCCATGCCGATGTGTTCGCCCCCGGCGATCTTGCCCTGCAGGAGGCGATTCGGCTGGCTTTCGGCCTCGATCAGCGTCCTTCCACCCGCGACCTCGCCCTGATGGCGCAGCAATGGAGCCCCTGGCGCGCCGTCGCGGCCCGCCTGCTGTGGGCCTACTATCGCATCGTCAAGGCACGGGAAGGCGTGACGGGGTGAACACGCCCGAAGAATCGGTAGCCCTTTTGCTCCCCACCCACTATGAAGGCGCCAGCTTATCCACCGGCGTGCCGTCATGATCCCGAACGATACGAAAATCACCCCCGAACTCGTCGCCCAGCACGGTCTCAAGCCGGACGAATACGAGCGCTTTCTCAAGCTGCTTGGTCGTGAGCCGACGATCACCGAACTCGGCATCGTCTCGGCGATGTGGAATGAGCACTGCTCCTACAAGTCGTCCAAGGTGCATCTCAAGACACTGCCGACCAGGGGACCACGCGTCATCTACGGACCGGGCGAGAACGCCGGCGTCGTCGACATCGACGATGGCGATGTGGTGGTGTTCAAGATGGAATCGCACAACCACCCCTCCTATATCGAGCCCTATCAGGGCGCGACCACCGGGGTCGGCGGCATTCTGCGCGATGTTTTCACGATGGGCGCGCGGCCCATCGCCTGCCTGAACGCGCTGCGATTCGGCGCCCCCGATCATCCCAAGACGCATCATCTGGTCGCCGGCGTGGTGGCCGGCATCGGCGGCTACGGCAATTCCTTTGGCGTGCCGACCGTGGCCGGTCAGGTCGGCTTTCATCCGCGCTACAACGGCAACTGCCTGGTCAACGCCATGGCGGTCGGCATCGCCAAGCGCGAACTCATCTTTACCTCGCAGGCAACAGGCGTCGGCCTGCCGATTGTCTATCTCGGCTCCAAGACCGGCCGCGACGGCATCCACGGCGCCACCATGGCCTCGGCGGAGTTCGACGAGAATTCCGAGGAGAAGCGCCCCACCGTGCAGGTCGGCGATCCCTTCGCGGAAAAGCTGCTGCTCGAAGCCTGCCTCGAGATCATGGCCAAGGGCTGCGTGGTCGCCATTCAGGACATGGGCGCGGCCGGGCTGACCTGCTCGGCGGTCGAAATGGGCGCCAAGGGCGATCTCGGCGTCGAACTCGATCTTGATGCCGTGCCCTGCCGCGAAGAGCGCATGACCGCCTATGAGATGATGCTGTCGGAAAGCCAGGAGCGCATGCTCATGGTCCTGCACCCTGAGAAGGAACAGGAGGCCGAGGACATCTTCAGGAAATGGGGCCTCGATTTCGCCATCGTCGGCCACACCACCGATACCTTACGCTTCGTCATCAAGCACCAGGGCGAGATCAAGGCCGACATGCCGATCAAGGAACTCGGCGATCAGGCCCCCGAATACAACCGCCCCTGGGTCGCTCCGGCGCCGCGCCCGGGCAATGCCGACCTCATCGACGGCATCGTTAGGGATGCGACCGCTCGCGCGCCCGATCATGCCGCCTCGCTGTTGGCGCTGCTCGGGTCGCCGGATTTCTGCTCCAAGCGCTGGGTCTGGGAACAATATGACCACCTCATCCTCGGCAACACCGTGCAGAAGCCGGGCGGCGATGCAGCAGTGGTGCGCGTCGGCAACGGACCGAAGGGTCTGGCGCTGACCTGCGACGTCACCCCGCGCTATGTCGAGGCCGACCCGTTCGAGGGTGGCAAGCAGGCGGTCGCCGAATGCTGGCGCAATCTCACCGCCACCGGCTCGACGCCGATCGCCCTGACCGACAACCTCAATTTCGGCAACCCGGAAAAGCCGGAAATCATGGGGCAGTTCGCGCTGGCCATCAAAGGCATCGGGGAAGCGGCGCGCGCGCTCGATTTCCCGGTCGTCTCCGGCAATGTCTCGCTCTACAACGAGACGCAGGGGCGCGCCATCCTGCCCACGCCGACCATCGGCGGCGTCGGCCTTTTCAAGGATGTGACCCGCTCGGTCGGCATCGCCTTTGCAAGACCGGGTGAGGCCGTCCTGCTGATCGGCGCGACCGCCGGCTGGTTGTCAGCCTCCGCCTATCTCGCCACCATCCTCGGCCGCGAGGATGGCGCCCCGCCCCCGGTTGATCTTGCGATCGAAAAGCGCAACGGCGATTTCGTGCGCGGCCTTGTCGCCAGCGGACGGGTGAGCGCCGTGCACGACCTGTCTGATGGCGGTCTTGCCATCGCCCTGGCTGAAATGGCGATGGCCGGCGGAAAGGGGGCGAGCATCGAAAGGCTGCCCCCCGGCATAGCCCCGGTGGCTGCGCTGTTCGGCGAGGATCAGGCCCGCTACCTGCTGACCGCGACCACCGCCGAAGCGCGCCGCATCCTCGAAGACGCCGCAGCAGCCGGCATTCCCGCCCTCGACATCGGTCGCACCGGCGGCGATTCGCTCGCCCTGCCGGGTATGCGAGCCCTGCCGGTGGCCGAACTTGTCCGCACCCACGAGCACTGGCTGCCCGCCTATATGGCGAGCCAGGTCTGAGGAGAGAACCATGGCGATGCGCGCCGCAGATATCGAAGCCCTCATCAAAGAGGCCTTCCCCGATGCGACGGTGGAAATCCGCGATCTCGCCGGCGACGGCGATCATTACGCAGCCACCGTGGTCACCCCCGTCTTTGCCGGCAAGAGCCGGGTGCAGCAACACCAGATGGTCTATGCAGCGCTCAAGGGCCGTATGGGCGGCGAACTGCACGCCCTCGCCCTGACCACCCGGGCGGAATAGCGTTCAGCTTCAGAAGCGCCGGCGCGACATTTCAAGCAGCACCAAGGCCAGCGCCGGCAGCAGCGCCATGACCAGATAGGTATGGCCGGCGAGCGCCGCATAGAGCGGGCCGGTCGCCAGCGTCATAACCGCCGTCAGCACGCCGGTCAGCGTCATCGCCATGCTCTGCGCGCGCGCCGTCGCCGCCTCCTCGACATGCCGCTGGATGAACCCCATCAGCCCGAGATAGGTGCAGCTCAGCGTCGCCGCGTGCAGCATCTGCAGGCCGAGCATGCCGGCGAGTGGCGGATCGACCGCCATGCCGACCCACCGCAGCAGGGTGCCGATCGCCGCCAGCACCAGCAGTCGGTCGACGCCGAAACGGCGCAGCGCTCCTGCCGAGAACCAGAGCACCACGATCTCGGCCCCCACCGCCACGGTCCACAACCAGCCGATCGACCAGTCAGGATAGCCGACCGCGCGCATATGCACGGATCCGAAGCTGAAATACATCGCCTGGCTGGCATTGATCAGCCCGGTCGCCACCAGCACCAGCGCCAGCCGTGGCCGCCGTGCCAGATCTAGCGGCGGTGCTAGGCCATGCGCCGTCCCCTGCCCGCTGCCCGGCAGCGCCAGCGCTGCCACCGCCGTCAGCACCAGCAACAGGAGATGGGCGCCGAAGACCGCCCCGACGCCCGCGCGCTGGAGCAGCAGGCCGCCGAGAACTGCCACCAGTGCAAAGCTTGCCGAACCGAGCAGCCGCAACTTGCCATAGTCGTGCACCAGCCCCCGGCGCACCAGCGACCCCAGGACAGCATCGGTGATCGGCTGCACGGGATGAAACGTGGCCAGCATCAGCGCGGCGGCAAGCGTCATCGTCCAGAAGCCATCTGCCACCGCAAGCGCAAGCCCGCTGGCCAGGCTGATCAACAGCAGTCCGATCACCAGCCCGCGCCGGTCCGCGCGGCCATCCGCCAGCCGTCCCACCAACGGGGCGATGACAACGCGCAGGAGCAGCGGCGCGCTCAGCACCACGGCAACCTGGCCCGGCGTCAGCCCTCGCTCGATCAGCCATAGCGGAAAGTAGGGCACCTGCAGGCCATAGACGGCAAAAACCGCCCCGATCACCAATCCGGTCGCGGCAACAGGATACCGGTCGCCGGGCAAGCGCGGCGGTTCGGCGGAGGGGGCGGAAGCAGTCACACTGCAGCATAGCGCCCGGCGGGCCAAACGCCACCAGCCCGACGAACCCACCTACCCAAAACCGCCATCTGCATTTATATCTTGCCTGTCCCGGGCCTTGACCCCGGCAAGGAGAGACAGATGAGCGACGTGAACGCCCGCATCGATGCGGAAGTGAAGAACAATGACGTGGTGCTGTTCATGAAGGGCACACCGCAATTTCCGATGTGCGGCTTCTCCGGCCAGGTCGTGCAGATTCTCGATTATCTCGGCGTGCCCTACAAGGGCATCAACGTGCTTGAGGATGGCGCCATCCGCGATGGCATCAAGGCCTATTCCAACTGGCCAACCATTCCGCAGCTCTACGTCAAAGGCGAATTTATCGGTGGTTGCGACATCACCCGCGAAATGTTCCAGGCCGGCGAGCTTCAGCAGATGCTGACCGACAAGGGCGTCAAGCTCGCCGCTCGCGGCTGATCCTCACCGGACCGCCCAAAGCGCGTCGTGATCGGGGGCGACAACCGGTCGCCTCTGAACGGCACCGGAAATCCAACCCCGCACCGGCGGCCGGCTTGCGGTGAGCGTTGGCGAGCAACTCAAAATTTTGCTCGCCTGCGGTATTTCATACCTCTGGGTTGCAAATTCTGCCACCCTTCCGGCGCGCCAGCCGTCTATGGACTATGTCCCACCTCACACGCGATTGAATAATCCACTATTGTTGTTATTTCTCTTCCCGAGAAACATTAAACAAATTGTATTATTATTGAATTTTTAATAAATTATTAACAATATAGACTGATTAATACAATAAATTCGACCAACATTTCAAAGAATTATTCGAGAGCTTTACGTCAGCCAAAGAGCGATTGCCCATAAACACGCTGAAAATTCATTGTCGGGTGTGTCTTTTCGGCACTTCGTTACGAAGCCGAGAAGGTTTAGGATCGATTCGGTGCTTCATCTGGGTGGCACGATGTGCGCTCGCCTCCGGCGGCGTTCGGTTTAACGACGAGGGTAAAGAAATGAAGAAGCTTTCGATGGTTGCGGTCGCGGTGCTGGTGGCTCTTTCGGTCGGCGCCTGCGGCACGGTTGGCAAGGGCAAGGGCAAGGGCAAGGCCCCGGTCGCTGCTCCGGTTGTCACCAAGGGCTAATGCCTGAAAGGGGCTGGCGGCATTCACCTGCCGGTCAGCCCCGTTTTGCCTGACGCGCGTCTGCGGCTTCGCCCGGCGCAGGGTGGTTAGTTTTGCTTTTTCCGCTGTATACGCTGCGCAATCCGGCGCATCGGATTTCTATTGTCGCGAGACTGCAGGATCATGATCTTGATGCGGAATAGGGTTGTGAGGCTGCACGGTGCGCTCATCCGTCCGATGGCCGCCTGTGCGATTGCTGTCATCGTGGCGGCCTGCGCCACGCCCGTGGACCAGCAGGCACGGGTTCAGTCCTATGCGATGGAAAACCCGGCAACCCAGCCGCAACTCCCGGACAACAGCCTGTTGCGCGAAGCCACCGCCAAGCTTGGCGCTTATACCCATTATGTGGAATTCCGCTCCCGTTACGCGCTCAGCTACGGCCACACCTTTGTCGTGCACGGCCAGCTGAAAGGGGGACGCATCGCCAGCATGGAAGTGGCGGGCCTGCACCCGGCTGGCGAGGATCCGTCGCACTGGGTGCTCGGCCATTTCGTCCCGGTCAAGTCCGAGACCGGCGCAAGCGACGGCGACACCGAGGACGAGTACATTTCGGCGCGCTATCGGATCAACCTTACCGCCGCCCAGTATGCCGAGGTGTCGAAGTTCATTCGTGGCCTTCAGGCAAGCTCCCCGGCCTGGCATGCGGTCTTGTATAATTGCAACGCCTTCGTGGCCGATATTGCCCGTTTCATGGGCCTGCAGACGCCCGCCTCGCTGGAACTGCCCGCCGATTTCATCAATGGCATCCGCAGGCTCAACGGCGGGCGCTCACGCATCGACACGCTCATGACGGTCCGCGCGGAGGCCGAGGACGGCGAGGTCATGCGCTGAGCTACGTCCCGATCGGGCACGACAGCCAAACCCGAAGTTCGAATCCCATGCATGCCGAAAAATGCCGCTCGCGGTCCGGGCGGGCCTGAACTATGGTCACTATGGGGTGGGAGAAGTGACTGCGGGTCCTCAAATCCGGCGCACATGCGTTCATCTGGGCGGCTATTATCCGCATGCGCCGGACGTGGCGGCGCAGCGGTTTGCCCGCGATCTAGCGATTTTCGCGCGCACCTGGTCGCTGGCAGCCGACATGCGGCCGGCCGAACATCTCCACAGTTTCAGCCATTGGCAGGTAACCACCCGGGCGCCGGACTGGACCACCCTCACGGACCATTACCTGTTCCGCTGGGACGACCTGATCGATGCCGATCGCGCTCGGTCCTGGTGGACGCGACTGCCGCTGGGCTTGCTTGCTTTCATCGATTTCATCGTTTCAGGCGCTGCCACCCGCTATCTGTTCAGGGCCTGGCGCTATTTCCTGTTCTTTCTCTATCCCTTTCTCGGTCTTTTCCTGCTGATCGGGGCTGCAGCGGCGATGGCGCAGGCCGTGCCACTGGGCGGCCTGCCGGATGGAACCGCTCCACTGGCCCGTCTTGCGCTTGCCACTGCCACGCTGGCCGTACTGCTCCACTCGGTCGGCCGTTGGTGGATGCTGGACCATCTGATCGACGACTGGATCTATGCGCGCCGCCTGCTGAGGCAGGGCGACCGGGCGCTGGAAGCTCGCCTCGATGCGCTTGCCGATACGCTCGCCGCCGCCGCGCCGCAGGAACTGCTGATCGCCGGACACAGCCTGGGCGCCTGCCATGGCGCCGCGTTGATCGAACGATTGCAGGCACGCGGCCTTGCCACGCCAGTCATCGGCTTTGCCAGCCTCGGCTCGTCCATCCTCAAGGTCGGCTACCATCGCAGCGCGCGAGCGTTGCGCGCAACCCTAGCGCGGATTACCGGCGACAACCGTTTGCGCTGGGTGGATTTTCAGGCCCTCAACGACCCGATGAATTTCTACAAGCGCGAGCCGATGCGCGAACTCGGCCTGCCCGGCCCGCCCGCCCATGTGCGGGTGGTGAAGTTCCGCACCATGTTGTCGAAGCCGATCTACCGGCGCGTCAAACGCAACTTCTTCCGCCTGCACAGCCAGTTCATCGCCGCCAACGATCTACGCGCCCGCTACGATTATCAGATGATGCTGCACGGCCCCTTCCCGCTGTCGTTGTGGGCACATCAGGAAACCGGCCTCGACGGATTGCTTGACAACGACAGCAGGCTGACCGAGGCCGGCAACAGCATTCATCGCCCCTCGCGCGCAGGACCCCCCGCATGACCGCCACTCTCGCCAAGTCGATCTTCGTGGCCCTGTGTCTGGCCTGGTATGCCCTGCGCATCCCGCACCAGCGCAAGGCGCGCAAGACACCGATCAGCCTCGACGCACTCGATCGTCGCGAGCGGCTGCGTCTCGGCATTTCGCTATCTGGTCTGGGGTTGATCCCGCTCCTCTATGTTGCAACCGGCTTCCCCGCCTTTGCCAACCGGCCGTTCATACCGGCACTTGCCTGGCTCGGCGCTGTCCTTGCGATTGCGGCACTTGTCATGTTTCGCCTCACCCACAAGGCGCTCGGACGCTACTGGTCGGTTTCCCTGCAGATGCGCGAGGGACATAAGCTGATCAGTGAGGGCGTCTATGCCCGCATCCGCCACCCCATGTATTCGGCCTTCTGGCTGTGGGCGCTGGCCCAGGCGCTGCTGCTGCCCAACTGGATCGCCGGGCTTTCCGGCATCATCGGCTTCGGCACGCTCTACGCCCTGCGTGTCGGCCCGGAGGAAGAGATGCTCCTGCGCGAATTCGGCGACGATTATCGCCACTACATGGCGCGCACCGGGCGCCTGTGGCCGAAACTGTTCTGAGTCAGGCCGGCTGAAACCCGCTTCACCGCATGCGGGCGAGCAGCTTTTCCTGCATCTGGCTGATGCGCTGCAGCTTGGCGATCTCGGTCGGCCGCATCGACAGCATCGCCTGCACCCAGCGCGCCGCGCTGGCCCTCAGGTCCATCTCGAACGACCGGTTTGCTTCATAAGTCAGGCCGTAGATGGCCAGCCGGGCCGCAGCGCTTTCAAGATTGGTTTCGCAATAGGTGCGGATCCAGTCCTCGCCCTCGTTGGCCCCGACCACCGCCTCAAGACCCCCGCGGGCGCGGAATTCATCCGCAGAAATCTCATCGCCCGACAAAAGAAGCGCTTCGGTGCCGGCCACGCCCAGCTTGCGCATCAGCACCGGCACGGCCGTGATGGGGAAATGATTGAAACGGATTTCCGGATAGCAGAAGCTCGCCTGCCGTTCGGCGATCATGATGTGGCAGGAGCGCGGCGCATCGATACCGCCGCCCAGCGCCTTGGCGTGAATGGTCGACAGCGTGATCGCCATGCCATAGCAACCCGAGGCATTCCCGATCGCCCCCTGCACCGATGCCTCGGCATATTCCTCGAGCTGAGCGCGATCCCCGCGCGCGATGCAGTCGAGATAGAAGTCGAGATCGCCTCCGAGGGTAAACACCGACCCACGCCCGCGAAACGCAAGGAATCGCACCGGGCGATCGCTGAAACGATGGTCCGCCCACAGGGTCTTGAGCGCCTTCTGCACCGCCACGACACTGTTGAGCAGCTGGATCGTGAAGATCGGCTTCGGCTCCGGGCGAATGGTCAGCCACAGCAGCTTGACGTCCGGTTCATAGGCAAGGTCAATCTGCGGAAGCGGGCCGCAACAATCATAGATTGCAGAAACAATATCTGAATCAACCGTTTGTTCAAATGCAAATGAAACAGCCGCAGACATACAAACACTCGCTCTAACTGCCCGCTGGACAACACTTCGCCAGCCATATCCAGAAAGAGTGCCGTGCTTTTTAAGAAATGTAAACGTTACCGTTTGCAAAATTTAAAGGAAAGTTAACGACGTACACGGCTGTCCCGGTTTGGCACGCAAGACGCGCTCAACCAAAGGTTTAGAGCGCTTTCCGATAGTGGGCTCGACGGGGCCTGCCCTGCATCGGCAGGAGAGAATGGCCAAGCCGCGATTCGAGCCGGATCTCGTAGGATCATGCCGAGCCCGCCTCAGTCCGCCCGCTGAAGGGCTGAATAGGTCCGCAAGGACCGCCGGTCAGGCCGCCTTCGCCAGCTTGGCTGAGGCCTCATGCCAGGGCACAGGGCGGCCATAATGGTATCCTTGCCCGCGATCGACGCCGATCTGCGCCAGCATCTCGCCCTGCGGGGCCTCTTCGATGCCTTCGGCAACGGTCTGAATGCCGAGATTGCGCGCGAGATGGCACACCGCTTCCACGGTCGCTTTCGACGCCTTGCTGCTCTCCACGTCCTTGACGAAGCACCGGTCGATCTTGACGCAGTAGAACGGGAAGCTCGCAAGATAGCTGAGCGAGGAATAGCCGGTGCCGAAGTCGTCGAGCGCGCATTTGATGCCCATGTCCTTCAGCTTCTCCATTGTCTGGAGCACGCTGCCGGTCTCATCGATCAGCACCGATTCCGTCACTTCAAGGGTGAGCTTGCCCGGGCCGATATTCGCCTTGGCCAGCGCGGAACGCACCGCTTCAATCAACCGGTCGCCTTGCGCGAACTGGATGGGGGAGACGTTCACCGCCACCGATACCGGTCCGGGCCAGGTGGCAATCGCGCGCGCCGCCTCGTGGATCGCCCATTCGCCGAGTTCGACGATCAGGTTGGTGCTTTCGGCAACCGGAATGAACTCGACGGGCGGAATATATCCGCGCTCAGGATGTTTCCAGCGCATCAGCGCCTCGAAGCTGACCACGTCCTTGGTCCGCAGGTCGAGAATGGGCTGATAGAACAGTTCCAGCCCGCCCTTGTTCAGGGCCTTGCGCAGATCTTCTTCCATGTCGAGCAGGCGTTGGGCGGCCTGGCCCATCTCGGGATCGTAGACAAGCAGCATGTTGCCCTTGGCCTTGGCCCGATAGAGCGCGAGATCTGCACTGCGCTGCAATGCCACAGAGGTCGTGCCGTGGGCAGGGAACATGCTGTAGCCAACCTTGACCGGCGCCTTGATCGACCGTCCGCTGATTGCCATCGGTTTTTCAAGGCTGATGGCGAGCCGATTGAGCAAGCGCTGCGCCGCATCTGCCGTCTCGGCATCCAGAACAAGTACGAATTCGTCTCCGCCTAGGCGGCCGACAAAGCCGTCGTCCTTGACGAAGCTCTGCAGACGCCGCCCGACGGCCTGCAGCAACTGGTCACCGAGTTCATGACCGAAGCGGTCGTTGACATCCTTGAACCGGCATACGTCGAGATAGGCGACGGTGAACGGCTTCGAGCGCGCGCACCACTGGGTAAGCCGGGCGTTGGTCTCGTGGCGGTTCAGCAGCCCGGTCAGTTCGTCGAAGCGGGCGAGATGCTCGATCCTGGCCTGCGCCCTGCGGGCCAGCGTCACATCCTCGGCGGTCATCAGGAAACCGCCCCCCTCCACCGGGGTCAGGATGATGTCCAGAATGGCATCCGACTTTGTGGCGAGATCGAAACGCGCCTGCTGGTTTGCCTCCTGCATCTGGCACCAGCCGCGATGCAGATCGCGCGCGGCATCTCGATCGATCACCCCGCGCACCACCAGCAGCGAAACCAGCTGACGCACCGGCAACGACTGCACCTGAATGTCGCCGGCGACGAGGAACAGGTCGTGGAACCGCTGGTTGGAGATTTTCATGCAACCATCGTGGTTGAACATGGCCAGACCCTGGCTCATGTGGGCAAGCGCGATGTCGAGTGTCCGGTTCTTCTCGTGAATGGCTTCGGTCAGATCCTTCTCGCGGGCCATCGAGTTGGACAGAGCCACCAGGTTCTGGTGCACCGACCGGGCCTGCACGATGTTGGACACGACGAACAGCAGCGCGAACACGCCGATCAGCCCGTAATCGGGCGCATCGGTCATGAAGAAAGCCGCGCTGAGCGGCAGGATGGTTAACAGGAGCTGTGCGGTGACAAAGCGCGGGCGCGCGGCGTTGCGCGCGGCAAAACCCGCCGAGAAGGCAATCGCCGAAGCGACGGAAGCAATCTGCGCCACCGGGTTGTCGGTCACCAGAATGGCGATGACTGGCGCAACCCCCATCAGCAGCGACTGCAACGTGGCGCCCAGCACAAAGTGCCACTCATAATAGCGCAGCCGGTCGATCGTCTTGATGCTGGGAATGGCGTCCTGGAAGAAACGACAGAAGCTCAGCCGATAGAGGTTGATTGCCAGTGCCGCCGCCACCCAGTAGGTGAACAGCACCTCTCCCGAAGCATAAAGGCAGATAAGCCCGGTCGCCAGCGCTGCGACCGCACCCGAGGCCAGCGAGCCCGGCGATGAGAACAGCGAGGAGACGAGAACCTTGACCTGCTCGAAGCTCTCCGGACCTTTACCGTTGCCGGCCAGTCCTGTTTCCGTGATGAGGCGGTGCATGTTTTTGGTCTTTTCGGGACGGCGTTTATATCACCTCAGGGGAGCCCCTTCCCACAGGGTGAGATTTAGCTAGCCTCCCAAGTGTCGGCACAATCGCCTAATTTGGTCTTAACAATGAATGCGTTTGCGCAAAAAAGCGCGGGTTTCTCCGTGCAAAAGTGACGTTACGTCAACCAAACCGCCCAGAAAGCAACGTTCAGAGGACTTTGCCAGGATTCAATAACCCATCTGGGTCCAGCGCCGATTTGAGGAGGCGCATCAGGCCGATCTCCTGCTCGGATCGCGCATGGCCCAGCCACTTTTTCTTGAGCGTGCCGATGCCGTGCTCTGCCGAAACCGATCCGCCGAGATCGCGCACCGTGCCATAGACGATGCCGTCCATCAGTTCTTTGGGTTGTGCGGCACCCTTCAGTTGCGGCACCCATGCCACGAGGTGCAGGTTCCCATCGCCAATATGCCCGTAATATACGCTGTCGCAGCCGGCGATGCCGGCGGCAAGGCCGGCCTTGCAGCGCGTGGCGAACTCGTTCATCCGCGCCGTCGGCAGGCCGATATCGTAGGAAATATGCGGGCCCAGAACCTGCACGAAATCGGCGCAGGCATCGCGCACGGCCCAGAAGGCCTTGACCTGGCCCAGCGATTGCGCCACCGCCGCATCTACCACGGCGCCCCGTTCCATCGCCCCGGCCAGAAGTGTTTCGAACCGGCGAACATCCTCTGCTTCGTCGGTTCCCTGCGCTTCGATCAGCACATAGCCACCGTGGCCAGAACCCAGCGGGCTGCGCACGCCCATCCGTTCGATCACTTGCCAATAGTCCGGCCACATCACCTCAAAGGCGGAGAGCTGCGCGCCAAGCCCCGCACGCGCCGCCGCCAGCAGACCCAGCACCCCGGCATAGTCGTTCACCGCGCACAGCGCCGCCACGGTCGAGCGCGGCTTCGGGAATAGCCGGAGCACAGCGCGGGTGATCACGCCCAGCGTGCCCTCCGACCCGATGAACAGGTGTTTGAGGTCATAGCCGGCGTTGTTCTTCATCAGCTTGTTGAGGCTGGTGATGATGGTGCCGTCGGCGAGCACCACCTCAATGCCCAGCACCAGTTCGCGCGTCATGCCATAGCGGATGACGCGGTTGCCGCCGGCATTGGTCGACAGATTGCCCCCGATGGAGCAGGACCCGCGCGCACCGAGATCGAGTGGGAATAAAAAACCCGCCGCCTCGGCAGCGTGCTGGATGACCTCCAGCGGGGTGCCGGCCTTGACCGTCATCGTCGCGCTATCGGGATCGATCTCCTCGATCCCGGTCATCCGCTCCAGCGACAGCGCGACCCAGCCCTCGCCCGGTGTTGCCCCGCCGCACAGCCCGGTGAGCCCGCCCTGCGGCACCACCTTGAGCCCCGCCTCCGCACAGGCGCGGAGCGTCAGCGCCACCTCACTCGCTTCGAGCGGCCGCACAACCGCCACCGGCACAGCAGCGTTGAGCCCGCTCCAGTCTACATGGTGGCGCTTCGGCACATCGGCGCCGACAAGCACGGCGCCCGCACCGAGCCGGGCAGCAAGATCTGCGAAAAGGCGATTGTTGGCTGGCACGGCATCCGCACCCTTGTTGTCTGACAACTGACAGGAGCGCGTTTGACACCATCCCGTCAAGCCTCGCCGAGGCTTCAGCGCTGGATTCTCAGGCCCATCAGGAAAGTGTGCGACAGATACCCCTGCCCCGCCATCTCGGAAATCGCCCGCTCGTAGGCATAGCTGCCGCGCACCACAAAGGTCCGGTCGATCTTGTAGTCGAACTTGAGTCCGGACGTGATGGTCTGCTCCATCCGCCCCAACCCCTGATATAGCGCGTTGCCATAGCCGAGCGAGCCGGTCACGGTCAGGTTGCGCAGCAGATCATGCGCCACATCGACGCTGAGCTTGCGGTTGACCGCGCCGCTGGAGCCGGTCGACGTGGTTTCCAGCAGTTCGCTCGTCGCCTTGACGGTCACCTTGGTCAGCGGCGAGGCCTGCCAGGCGAGTTGACTGTCAACGAGCACGCCGGAAAGATTTGCCAGTCGCGTATCGCCATAGGTGCGCACGCCGTAGCCGACACCGACTTCGCCGGTCAGTTGCTGGGTAATCTCGAATGTCGTGCCGACCCGCCCGGTCACGCCTTGCGACGAGCGCTTGTAGCCGTAGCGGTCGATCTCCTGATCATACTGGCGCGTATCGGCCAGCACCTCGACGAACGGAGCGATGCCCGGCGTGATCTCATAGGCGCCGCGCAGCCGCGCACCATAGGAGGTAAAGTTGCGGTCCTGCTGGTCGTAGGTATTCCCGGCGTAGGTGGTGCCATTGTCATAGGTCGTCCGGTCCACCATCGCCGCTGCCGTCACCGAGGCATAGCCGAACCGCTGCGTAACCCCGAGCGTGCCGCTGTGTGTATAATAGGCTGGCCGTCCCTTGACCGCGTTGGTCAGATCCACACTGCCCGGCCGCTGCGTGTCCACTCTTTCCCTGAGTTCGATATTGAGCGTGGTATCGCGCGAAACATCGCCGCGGAACTGCAGCCGTCCATCGAGATTGGGCCGGTTCGCATCGTCCACGTCTGGATAGTAGAGATAGGCCCCCTTGAGTTCGACCTGCAACTGATGCCGGCTCCAGTCGCTCATGACGGCGATATCGGGCGTCACCTGATACAGCATCGATCCCTTGCGCTTGCCGCCCGAGCCTTCGCGCAGCGCATTGCTGTCGTAGCCGGCCTGCAGATCGACACCCGCGTTGATGGTCAGCCCGCCCATCCTGAGACCGAGCGGCGCATAAGGATCGTCGGCCTTCCTTTTCTTGCGCCGCTCGGGCATCGGCTCGGTCAGACCAGGGGCGATCACCTCGGGCAGGGCACGGGCGGGCGGCGCGAGCGGGGCGATGCCCCCTGTAACCATGGGGGCGCGCTCGGGCGCGCGCACCACGCGGTTGGGCGGCCGGGTCAGCGTCATCGCGGCGCGGATGCGCTTTCTCACCTGTGCCCGCGTATTCGGATTGACCACGCTGCCACTGGCAAGCTCGTTCGCGGCGCCGCGACCGGAGGTGCGGCTGCGCCGTGTATCGGCGCTGTCCTGATCCTGGGCCGTCCCCGCCCCCGAGGCCGCATTGCCCTGGCGCATGCTGCGCGGATCGCTGGCAGGATCGAACAGCCGTTCGGTCGACTGGCCGATGGTACCGCGAACCTGCGCCAACGCGTCCCCACCGCCGAGACCAGCAGCGGCCGCAGCCAGCAGGGCTGGCAGAAGAAGGCGCGGGCGGACCACAGACACGTCTGAGAAATCCCGTCGAGAATCAGCCTCAGCCGGGCGCGATCCCGGCTTTGTTAACGGAAGTAAACCGCTATGGTTAACGCTCCGTTGATTTTTGACTGCGGGGATGGCTTCGCGCCGCGCCCCTGTGCTAAGCGGGCGGCATGTCGCACAGCCGCGCCGTATCTTCCGCCCTGCGCACGCTCCACACCGAAGTGGACGGGCTGAACCAGCTTGCCGCCGCACTCGCCGACGGGCTGGGCGCACCGTTCACACAGGCCGTCGCCGCCATTGTCGGCACGCGCGGCCGCACCATCGTTACCGGCATGGGCAAATCGGGGCTGGTCGGCCGCAAGATCGCGGCGACGCTCGCCTCCACCGGCACTCCCGCCCATTACGTGCATCCGGGCGAGGCCAGCCACGGCGATCTCGGCATGATCGTGCCCGAGGACGTCATCATCGCCCTGTCCTGGTCGGGCGAGACGACCGAACTGGCCGACATCATCTCCTATTCACGGCGCTTCAAGGTGACGCTGATCGCGCTGACCTCGACGGCGGACTCGACGCTGGCGCGCGAGGCGGACGTGGCGCTGGTGCTGCCCAAGGCGGCGGAGGCCTGCCCCAACGGTCTTGCGCCCACCACCTCGACAACCATGCAGATGGCGCTGGGCGATGCGCTGGCGGTGGCCCTGCTGGAGGCGCGCGGCTTCACGGCGGAGGATTTCCGCCAGTTCCATCCCGGTGGCAAACTCGGCGCGCGCCTCACCTTCGTGCGCGACCTCATGCACACCGGCGAGCGCCTGCCGCTGGTGTCGATCGACGCGCGCATGGATGCGGCGATCCTCAAGATGACCGCGCACGGCTTCGGCTGCGTCGGCGTCACCGATGCGGCGGGCGCGCTGGCCGGCATCGTCACCGACGGGGACCTCAGGCGCAACATGCGCCCCGATCTCACCACGCTCGCCGTCACCGAAGTGATGACCGCACACCCGCGCGTCATCTCCGGCGACGATCTGGCGGTGGAAGCGCTGGAAATGCTCAACACCCGCCGCATCACCGCCGTGTTCGTGGTCGATGCCACCGGCAAACCCGCCGGCATCGTGCATATGCACGATCTGCTCAGGCTGGGGGTGGTCTGAACCGTTCAGTCCGTACTTTCCACCCTGAGCGTTCCGCCTTCCGCCCCGGTGACGCGCACCCTGGCGCCCGCCGGCAGGTCGGGGCCGGCGACGCGCCAGATCGTGTCGTCAACACGGATATGGCCGAAACCCCCGCTGATCGGCTCATCAAGCGTGAAATTGCGGCCCATCAGTTGCTCGACGCGGTCGTGCATGCCCGTTGCGGCGTCGACGCGGCTCTTGCGGTAATGCAGTTTCCAGGCGATCAGCGAGGCGGCGATCGCCAGCAGGCCGAACAGCACAAGCTCGACCTCCCAGCTCAGCGTCACCGCCGCCGTGATGCCGCCCATCGCCAGCGCGGCAAGACCGATCCACAGCGGAAATCCGCCCGGAAACAGCAGCACCTCGATACCGATCAGCGTAAAGCCGAGCGCCATCCAGCCCCAGATGCCCAGCGACCCCATCATGGCGCTACTCCCGCTTGCCGAACGGCGAGGTGAAGGAAGCCGGCCCGCCGACGGACGGCACGCCGCCCTGCCCGCCGCGCGGCGGCGGTTTGCCGCCATCGCCGGTGGCGTTGCGGGTGATCTCGGCAATTCCGGCCAGGGTGCCGGCGAGCCCAGCCGTATCCATCGGCAGGATCATCACCTTCTGGTTGTTGGCGGTGGCGAACTGGCCGAGCGCGCCGACGTACTTCTCGGCGATGAGATAGTTGACCGCGCTGACATCGCCCTTGCCGATCGCATCCGACAGCACCTGGGTCGCCTTGGCTTCCGCCTCCGCCTTGCGCTCGCGCGCCTCCGCATCGAGGAAGGCAGCGGATTTCCGCCCCTCGGCCGCCAGGATTTCGGCCTGCTTGTGGCCCTCGGCCCGCAGAACCTCGGCCTGCTTGAAGCCCTCAGCTTCCAGCACGGCGGCGCGCTTCTCGCGTTCGGCCTTCATCTGCCGGCCCATCGCCTCGACCAGATTGGCCGGCGGCACGATGTCCTTGATCTCGATGCGCGTCACCTTGAGGCCCCAGGGGGAGGCCGCCGCATCGACAACGCCGAGCAGGCGCGTGTTGATTTCGTCGCGGTGCGACAGCAACTGGTCGAGGTCCATCGACCCCATCACGGTGCGGATATTGGTCATCACCAGATTGAGCAACGCATGGTGCAGGCTCTGCACCTCATAGGACGCCCGCGCCGCATCCAGCACCTGGAAGAACACCACGCCATCCGCCGTCACATTGGCGTTGTCCTTGGTGATGACCTCCTGGGTCGGCACATCGAGCACCTGCTCCATCATGATCACCTTGTGACCGATGGTCTCGATATAGGGAATCACCAGCCCGAGACCGGGCGTGAGCGTGCGGTTGTAGCGGCGGAACCGCTCGACTGTGTAGTGCATGCCCTGCGGCACCTGCCGCACGCCGGCCATCAGCGTGATCAACACGAAGATGAAGAGCGCCACCGCGAAAATGCTGCCGCCTGCCAGATCCATGACCTTCCTCCCGAATCACCGCCGCTGCGGGGTCCCCTAGAAGTGGTCCTGCGCGCTTCGCTTGGCAAGCGGTACGACAAGCCGTCCGGGGCGGCGGTCAGGGCAGCAGATTGCGCCCCGACAGTTCCGCCGCCTCGGCCCGCACGCGTGCTTCCGGCTCGGCCATGGCATGCAGGGGATCGACCCAGCCCATCAGTTCGCGCCGCACCACAGCCTCGATCACGTCGATGCCGAGCGGTGTCGCATTGAGCGCCGGAATGTAGCTGAACTTCTCGCCGCCGTTATGCATGAAGATCTCGCGGTTCTCACCGTCGAGTTCTTCCAGGGTTTCCAGACAATCGGCCGAAAAGCCGGGCGCGATCATGGCGAGGCGCTTGATGCCTTTTTTCGCCAGCTTCTCCACCGTCTCGTCGGTGTAGGGCTTGAGCCACTCGTCGTTGCCAAACCGCGACTGGAACGAAATCACATAGCGATCCCTGTCCCAGCCCAGCGCCTCGCGCAGCAGACGCCCGGTTTTCATCGAATGGCAGTGATAGGGATCGCCGCCAAGGTGATACTTCTTCGGCATGCCGTGGAAGGTCGCGATCAGCACCTCCGGTTCGAAATCGAGGCTGGCCAGATGCGTGCGCACCGATTGCGCCAGCGCCTCGATATAAACGGGATCATCGTGATAGGCCGGAGCCACGCGCACCGCCGGCTGCCAGCGCAGCTTCATCAGCGAGCGGAACGCCTGATCGGCGGCGGTGGCCGTGGTCGCCGCCGCATATTGCGGATAGAGCGGTACCAGCAGGATGCGCTCGCATCCCTGCTCCTGCAGCGCTTTCAGCCGGCTTTCGGTGGTTGGGTTGGCATAGCGCATCGCCCAGTCAACGATGACCCCGGGGTGACCCTTCAACCGTTCCGCCAGCCCTTCGGCCTGATCGCGGGTGATGGTTTTCAGCGGCCCCTCGTTCTTCTCGGTATTCCAGATCGTCGCGTAGTCCTTGCCCTTCTTGCCGGGGCGAACTGTCAGGATGATCAGGTTGAGGATCGGCCACCATTTCCAGCGCGGCTCCTCGATCACCCGCCGGTCCGAGAGGAACTCCTTGAGGTAGCGCCGCATCGACCAGTAGTCGGTACCGTCGGGCGTACCGAGGTTGAGCAGCAGCACGCCGATCCTGCCATAGGGCACATCGGGATGATTGGAAGGGCGGAAGGAATTGGGGGGCGACATCGGCTGGGACATACCCTGCTATGTAGGATATTTTGGCCCGCTTGCCAGCCCTCGCCGACAGGGAAGATGGCTCTTGTCTTTGTTGCCCGCGAGGGTCAATGATCGCTCTCTGGCAAGACAGGCAGGAGCGGGCCATGAGCAAGTTTTCCCGGCGCGAGGCGTTCAAGATTGCGGTGGCGGGCGGGCTGGCCACCACCACCATCCTCGCAGCAACAGCTGAAGAGGCGCTCGCCCAGGCCGCCGCCCAGGGCGCGACGCCGACCTTCCGCCTGCTTCTGGTCAACGACATTTACAAGATGTCCGGTTCTGCCGGCAATCGCGGCGGTTTTGCGCGCCTCGCCGCCGTGGCAAGGGCCGAACGCGCCACCGGCGTGCCAATGATCTACGCCCATGCGGGCGACATGTATTCACCCTCGCTGATGAGCGGGTTCGATCAGGGTGCCCATACGGTGGAACTGCTCAACGTGGTGCCACCCGATGTGTTCGTGCCCGGCAACCATGAGTTCGATTTCGGCAAGGAAACCTATCTGAAGCGCCATGCCGAGGCGAAATATCCGTTCCTTGCCGCCAACCTGCGCCATGCGGACGGGGCGGCGATTGCCGGCCATGCCGATGCCAAGATGTTCCAGATGGGACCGGTGAAGGTCGGCGTGTTCGGCATCGCTCTGGCAACAACGCCGCTGATGTCCTCGGCCGAGGGCTTCAGGTTCACCGACGAGATGGCCGCGGTGCGCGAACAGGCAAAGGCTCTGCGCGAGGCCGGCGCCGACATCGTGGTCGCCGTCACCCACACCGATCTGACCGCCGATCTCGCCATCGTCCGCTCGCGCCTCGTCGATGTGCTGCTGACCGGCCACGATCACGATCTGCGCATCTCCTACGATAACCGCGTCGCCATGGTGGAATCCGGCGAAGAGGGCGAATATGTCACCGCCATCGATATGTATTGCACGGTCGCCGAAAAGGAAGGCAAGCGCTCCGTCACCTGGCGGCCGGCCTTCCGCCCCATCGACACCGCGCTGGTAACGCCCGATCCCGAGGCGCAGGCCATCGTCAAGAAATACGAGGCCGAACTGTCGAAGGAACTCGACGTGGTGATCGGCACCACCACTGTCGAGCTTGACAGCCGCAGCGCCGTGGTCCGCGCGCAGGAAGCGGCCATCGGCAATCTGATCGCCGATGCCATCCGCGCCTCGACGGGCGCCGAGGTGGCGATCACCAACGGCGGCGGCATCCGCGCCAACAGGCAGTATGCCGCCGGCAGCCCGCTGACCCGGCGGGACATCCTCTCCGAACTGCCATTCGGCAACGCCACAGTCATGGTCGAGATCACCGGCAAGGACATCATCGAGGCGCTGGAGAACGGCGTCAGCCAGGTCGACAACCGTGCCGGCCGCTTCCCGCAGGTCTCCGGCATGAAGGTCGTCTATGACGCCAAGGCAGCGCCGGGCAGCCGCATCGTCTCGGTGGAAATTGCCGGCAAGCCGCTCGATCCGGCCGGCAAATACAAGGTCGCGTCAAACGACTTCATGTTCGGCGGCGGCGACGGTTATGCCTCGCTCGGCAGGGGCCGCACGCTGATCGGCAAGACCGATGGCACGTTGATGGCCAATGTGGTGATGGCCTACGTCCGACGGCTCGGCAAGGTGGACAGCAAAGTCGAGGGACGTATCACCCCGCGCTGACAGCTTCCTGCCATCGAGAGATTTGGACCATTCCAGACCAGACCTGCCAAATTGGCTGAAGAAGCTGCCTTTTCGCGCACATAAGCGTCGCATTGCCGCAGTGATCGACCGGTGCGATCTGGTCCATTCATGACCTTCCGATGGGCGTCGTGTCCGTCAACTACGGAGGGTTGTGACATGAAGAAGATTGCAACGGGAATTGCGCTGGCCGCCCTGGCCGCCACCGCCGCCCAGGCCGCCGATCGTCCGCTGAACAATGCGGCAATCGCCAATGCACTGGCCGGCAAGACCGTTCAGATGGGCGGCGGTTTCGCCAACTTCGGCAAGGACCGCAGCTACAACTTCTCCGGCCTGTTCTACGGCAAGTGGCGCGCCACCAACCGCAGCGTCTGCGTCTCCTTCCAGACCGGCGGCGCCACCTGCAGCAAGGTCGTGCATGACGGCAAGAACGTGGTCATCGTCGATGCGCAGAAGAACCGCTTCTTGGTGAAGTAACCGCAGGAGTTCCTGCGGCGGAACGGCCGATCGGTCAGATCGGCCGTTCGTCGGCGATCACCTTGCCATCCAGCGGCAGACTGCCGGGCGCCACCAGTTCCACGGCGCCCTTGAGTTTGGTCATCGACTGAAGGCTGGCCGCCACCGCCGCCGCCAGCGCGGGAGAGGGTGCGCGTGTCTCTGCCTTCAGCGTCATCACATCCTGCTCGTTGGCGCGGCTGACCACGAGGCGCAGCCTGCCGAGGTCCGCATGCCGCTTGCCGACCTCGTTGATCTGGCCGGGATGCACGAACATGCCCTTGACCTTGGTGGTCTGATCGGCGCGGCCGAGCCATCCCGCCAGCCGCATGTTGGTGCGCCCGCACGGCGAGGCGCCGGCCAGCACGCGCGACATGTCGCCGGTGCCGAAGCGCAGCAGCGGATAATCGACATTGAGCCGCGTCACCACGATCTCGCCGATCTCGCCCGGCGCCACCGCTTCCTGCGTTCCCGGCTTGACGATCTCGACGATCAGATCCTCGTTGACCACCAGCCCTGCCCGCGCCGGCGTCTCGTAGGCGACGATGCCGAGTTCAGCCGTCGCATACGCCTGATAGGCTTCGACACCGCGCTCGGCGATTTCCTTCTGCAGGGTGGGCGGAAACGCAGCGCCCGAAACCAGCGCCTTGCGCAGGTTGGTCAGGTCCGCGCCCATCTCCTGGCCCTTGTCGAGCAACACCTTGAGAAAATCCGGCGTGCCCGCATAGCCATCCGGCCTGAGCACCGCCATCGCCTCCACCTGCTGCTCGGTATTGCCGACACCGGCCGGCACCACCGGGCAGCCGAGGGCGCGTGCGCCCGATTCCATGATGTGACCGCCCGGCGTCAGATGATAGGAAAAGCTGTTGTGGACGAGGTCGCCCTTGCGGAACCCGGCGGCGAAAAAGGCCCGCGCCGCCCCCCACCAGTCATGTTCGCGCCCCTCCGGCTCGAAAATCGGACCGGGCGACACCAGCACGCGCAACAGGTCCTGCCGCTTGGCGGCGGCCAGCCCCGCGAAGGGCGGCAGTGCTGCCTGCATCGCCTTGAGGTCGGCCTTGCGGATGACGGGGATCCGTTCAAGATCAGCCCGCGAACGAAGCTTGGCGACATCAATGCCACGCAGCTGCTTTTTCAGCGCCGGCGTGCGCGGCGCCGCATAAGTGAGCAGGTCCCTCAGATCGCGGAACAGGGCCCTCTCCCGCGCCGCCGGGGTGCGGATTTCGTATCGATCAAGAAACTGGGACATGAATGAACTTTCTGTCGTCTGCCGGCAGATCAGGCAAGCCAGCGCTTGCGCCGCTTGTAGCTCTTGACGTCGCGGAAGGACTTGCGCGACCCCTCGCCGACGCCGAGGTAGAATTCCTTCACGTCCTCGTTCTCGCGCAGCGCCTTGGCCTCGCCGTCCATCACCACCCGGCCCGTCTCCAGAATGTAGCCGTAGGTCGCGTATTTCAGCGCCTGATTGGTGTTCTGTTCGGCCAGGAGGAAGGAGACGCCCTCCTTGGTGTTGAGATCCTTCACGATTTCAAAGATTTCCTCGACCACCTGCGGCGCCAGCCCCATCGATGGTTCGTCGAGCAGGATCATTTTCGGTCGGCTCATCATTGCCCGACCGATGGCGCACATCTGTTGTTCGCCGCCCGATGTGTAGCCGGCCATCGACTTTTGCCGTTGCCTGAGGCGGGGGAAATAATTGTAGATTTTCTCAAGGTCTTCCTTGATCGCCCGGTTGCCGTCGCGTCGGGTGAAGGCACCGGTCAGCAGGTTTTCCTCGATGGTCAGGTGACCGAAGCAGTGGCGCCCCTCCATCACCTGGATGCAGCCGCGCCGCACCAGCTCGTTGGGCGTGAGCTGATCGATACGGTCGCCCTCGAACACGATGGACCCCTTGGTGACATCACCCCGTTCGGCCCTGAGCAGGTTCGACACCGCCTTCAGCGTCGTCGTCTTGCCCGCGCCATTGGCGCCGAGCAGCGCCACGATGCCGCCCCTCGGCACCGTCAGCGACACGCCCTTCAGCACCAGGATGACGTGATCGTAAATCACCTCGATGTTGTTGACCGCCAGGACGGTATCGGACGCGGGTTGGGCTGCAGGGGCAGTCGCGGCATGAGCCATGGAGAATCTCCGGCGGTCGGCAGCGGCACGGGCAATCGCACCAGCGCGATTCCTGCCGCCTGCCCGGATGGGATCGGCCGCCGGCAGCGGCACCCGCAAACGGATGCCGCTGCCGACCGCCTGTTGGCTTACTTCTGGTCGCAGGCTTCCGTGCGCTTCGGCCAGCTGTTCTTCTCGGCATAGTCCTTGGCCGCGGCATCGAGCAGCGGCTGCACCTTTTCGGCGTCAGGCGCGATCCAGTCCGAGGCCTTCACCCACTTGGCGCCATCCCACTGGGCGATGTAGGCCTTGTTGTGGCCCGAATGGTCCTTGCACGACAGCTTCACCGGCGCGGCAAAGCCATCCATGCCCATTTCCTTCAGCCGTGCCTCGGTGATGTTGAGCGACTCGAACCCGCGACGGACATCCTCGCCGGTCACCGCCTTCTTGCCCGTCAGCGCCTGCGCCGTGCGGATCGCCTCGGCGATCAGCATCGAGTTGTAGACGCCGCGGTTGTAGAGCTGCTCGCCGACCTTGTTCTTGTCTGCCTTCGACTGGCCCTTGTCGACGACATGCTTCTGGATGTCCTTGATCACCGGGAATTCGTTGCCCGAGGCATTGAAGGTCAGCCCCTTCAGGCCCTTGGCACCGGCTTCGCCCGCGCGGGCGTCATCGTCGCCCGAGGCCCACCAGACGTTGACGAAGCGATCCATCGGGAAAGCGTTCTTCACCGCCTCCTTCACCGCGGTCGGGTTCATCGCGCCCCAGCCCTGGTTGTAGATCCAGTCGGTGCGGTCGCGACGGATGGCGAGCCACTGCGAGGACTGGTCCTGCATCTTGTCGGCCGGCACCGGATAGAGCTTGAGTTCGAAGCCGTACTGCTTGGCCATCGCCTCAAGGAACGGGATCGGCTCCTTGCCGTAGGGCGCATCGAGATGGATCAGGCCGATCTTCTTGCCCTTGAGCTTGTCGGCGCCGCCCTCGACCTTGATGACGTGGTTGACGAACATCGAGGCGCCATCCCAATAGGTGGCCGGCGGATTGAAGATCCACGGGAAGGTCTCGCCGACCGCCGCGGCCGACAGGCCGTAGGCCATGGCGAGGATCGGAATCTTGTCGACACCCGCCTTAGGAATCAGCTGCAGGGTGATGCCGGTGGAATAGGGGTTGACCACCACCGGGTTCTTGCCCTTCAGCGCCTCATAGCATTCGACACCCTTCTTGGTATCGTAGCCGGTCTCGCATTCCTCGATGACGATCTTGACGCCACCGATGCCGCCGTCGCGCTCGTTGAGCATGCGCAGATAGTCCGCCATGCCGTCGGCGATCGGGGTGCCCGAGCCGCCGAACGCGCCGGTGCGATAGGTCAGCAGCGGCACGAAAACGCTGTCCTGCGCCATGGCGGGGACGGTGAAGCTGGTGATTGCGGTCGCGGCCGCAAGGCCAAGCGCCAGTTTCCTGAGTGACATTCGGTATCCTCCCTTTTTCACTCGATCCGGTCGGCGGAAGCGCCTTCCGGTAATGGTTTCGGGACCTTCCTTGACGAAAGCCCGATGGTCCGCGCCGAGGCAAGCCTCAGTACGGGAATGGCCACATCCTCAACTTCTGCTTGGCCGTGGCCCACAGACGGGCCAGCCCATGCGGTTCGACGATGAGGAAGAAGATGATCAACATGCCGATGATGATATGCGTCAGGTGCTCGGCGGTCGCCCCGCCGATCGGCAGGCCCATCGCCGGCAGGCCGAACTTGAGGAAGATCGGCACCAGATGCAGCAGCGCCGCGCCAAAGAAGCAGCCGATCAGACTGCCGAGCCCGCCGATGATGACCATGAACAGGATGTTGAAGCTGAGGTTGATGTTGAATGCATCCTTGGCTTCGCCGCCACCGTACCAGAGGAACATCATCACCGCGCCGGCCACCCCGCAAAAGAACGAGGACACCGCGAAGGACAGCAGCTTGGCATGCAGCGGGCGGATGCCCATGAGTTCGGCGGCGATATCCATGTCGCGGATCGCCATCCACTGCCGGCCGAAACGGCCGCGCACCAGATTTGAGGCGATCCAGGTGAAAAAGACCACCAGCACCAGAATGACCAGATAGCGCGTCGTCGGCGTCGCCATCGGCCCGGTGATCGGAATGCCCAGCAGCGTGCGCGTCGGCACGTCGATCGAACCGGAAGCCGAGTAGTTGTAAAGCCACGGGATGCGGACAAAGCACCATTCGAGGAAGAACTGCGCGGCAAGCGTCGCCACCGCAAGATAGAAACCCTTGATGCGCAGGCTGGGCAGGCCGAAGATCACCCCGACGATGGCCGAGAAGAACCCCGACAGCACAATCCAGATCAGCACATTCACGCCTGGAAAGGCGATGGTCAGCTTGTAGCAGGCATAGGCGCCCACGCCCATGAAGGCGCCGGTGCCGAGCGACAAGAGCCCGGTATAGCCGGTCAGAAGATTGAGCCCGATCGCCGCCAGCGAAAACACCAGGAACGGGATCATCACCGTGCCGATGAAGAAGTCGGAGGCGAACAGCGGCAGGAAGAATGCCGCCACGATGATGGCGCCGACCCCGATCAGATCCTGACGGATCGGGAACACCGCCATATCGGCTTCGTAGGTCGACTTGTATTGGCCGGATTCGCGGTAAAACATGGTCGCTCAGCCCCTCAAATCCGTTCGATGATCTTGTCGCCGAACAGGCCCTGCGGCCGGAACAGCAGGAAGGCGAGTGCGATCAGATAGGCCAGCCAGCTCTCGATGCCGCCGCCCACCAGCGGCCCCCAGTAGAACTCGCCGAGCTTCTCGCCGATGCCGATGATGAGGCCACCGACGATGGCCCCAGGCACCGAGGTGAACCCGCCGAGGATCAGCACCGGTAATGCCTTCAGGGCGATGATCTGCAGGCCGAACGACACGTCCGAGCGCGCACCCCACATGATGCCGGTCACCAGCGCCACGATGCCGGCGGTGAACCACACGATCACCCAGATCTGGTTGAGCGAAATGCCCACCGACAGCGCCGCCTTGTGGCTGTCTGCCACCGCCCGCAGCGCGCGGCCGATACGGGTATACTGGAAGAAGGCGGCAAGACCCGCCACCATCAGCGAGGCGATCACCGCCGCGGCGATGTCGAGCTTTTGCAATGTCACCCGGCCGCCGAGAATGTGCAGATCGATCGCCCCCCGTGGCAGCCACAGCTGCTCGGTGATCATCGCCTTTGGATTGCCGCCGAAGATGAACTCGCCCAGCCCGATCAGGAAATAGGTGAGCCCGAAGGTCGCCATGAATAGGATGATGTCGGGCTGGTTGACCAGCGGCCTGAGCACGATCCGCTCGGTGCACCAGGCCAGCGCATACATGACCGCCACCGTGAGCGCGAGCGCCGCCAATGCCGGCACGCCCTTCTCGTAGAGGCCGACCAGCGTCAGCCCGGCGAACACCACCATGATGCCTTGCGCGAAATTGAACACGCCGGACGCCTTGAAGATCAGCACGAACCCGAGCGCGATCAGCGCATAGAGCACGCCGGCGACCAGCCCCTCCCAGATCGTCTGCACGAAAAGGTCCGGCGCCTGCACCATCTGCAGGAAGGGATCGACGAAAATATTGTAGAGCATCGCTTGTCCCTCAGTGCCCGACGCCGAGATAGGCATCGATGACCTTCTGGTCGGCCTTGACCTGATCCGGCGTGCCATCGGCGATCTTGCGGCCGTACTCCAGCACCACGACGCGGTCGGACAGATCCATCACCACACCCATGTCATGCTCGATGAGCGCGATGGTGGTGCCGTATTGCGAGGCCACATCGAGGATGAAGCGGCACATGTCCTCCTTTTCCTCAAGGTTCATGCCGGCCATCGGCTCGTCGAGCAGTAGCAGTTCGGGCTGCATGGCCAGGGCCCGGCCCAGTTCCACCCGCTTCTGCAAGCCATAGGGCAGCTTGCCCACCGGCACTTTACGGATGTGCTCGATTTCAAGAAAATCGATGATCTCCTCGACAAAGCGGCGGTGCTTGACCTCTTCGGCCATCGCCGGACCATGCCGCCAGATCTGCCAGAAAAGCGGCGCGTGCATCTTCAGCGTGCGCCCGACCATGATGTTGTCGAGCGTCGTCATGCCCTTGAACAGCGCCACGTTCTGGAACGTGCGGGCAATGCCCTGCGAGGCCGCCACATAGGGTCGCATCTTCTCGCGCTTGACGCCCTTGTAGGTGATCGCCCCTTCCTGGGGATGGTAGAAGCCGTTGACTACGTTGAGCATCGAGGTCTTGCCCGCCCCGTTTGGCCCGATGATGGCGCGGATTTCGCCCTTGCGGATGTCGAAGGACACATCCGTAATCGCTTTCACGCCGCCAAAGCGCAGGCTGACATTCTCGACGGCGAGCAGCGTATCGCCGCGCTTGATCTCCACCGGACCGCTCATGCCGCCTTCTCCTCGATCATCGGATAGCAGCTGGCGTCCTCGATCTTGACCAGGCCGGAAATCGACCCCTTGCGACCGTCCTCGAACGTCACTTCAACCGAAATCTTCGCCTCCTTCGACCCGTTGTAGAGTGCATCGACCAGCGGCTGGTAGCGCTCGGCAATGAAGCTGCGCCGCACTTTCTGCGTGCGCGTGAGCTCCCCGTCGTCCGCATCAAGTTCCTTGGGCAGGATGAGGAAACGCACGATCTGCGACCGCGCCATCATCGGCTCGGCCGCCAGCGACCGGTTCACCTCGTCCACATGCCCGGCGATGATCTTGTAGACATCGGGATGGCCGGCGAGTTCCTGATAGGAGCCATAGGCGACATTGTTCCGCTCGGCCCAGTTGCCCATCGCCGTCATGTCGATGTTGAGAAAGACGGTGACCATTTCCTGGCCCTGGCCGAAGGCAACCGCCTCCTTGATGTTGGGGAAGAACTTCAGCTTGTTCTCGATGTACTTGGGCGCGAACAGCGCCCCGTCCGACAGGCGGCCGACATCCTTGGCCCGATCAATGATGCGGATATGGCCGGTCTTGTCGAAGAAGCCTGAATCGCCGGTGCGCACATAGCCGTCCGGCGTCATCGTCTCGGCGGTTTTCTCCGGCTCCTTGAAGTAACCGATGAACATGCCGGGTGACTTGTAGAGCAACTCGCCCTCGTCCGAGATCTTGATCTCGACATTCGGCGCCGGCGGTCCCACCGTGTCGGAGCGGATCTGCCCGTCGGGCTGGCAGGTGACGTAGAGGAAGGCTTCCGTCTGGCCGTAAAGCTGCTTCAGATTGAGCCCGATCGACCGGTAAAACGAGAACAGTTCCGGCCCGATCGCCTCACCGGCGGTATAGCCAACCCGCATGCGCGAAAAGCCCATCACGTTCTTCAGCGGACCGTAGACGAACATCTCGCCGAGACCATAGTGCAGCCGTGCCGTCAGAGGCACCTCTTCACCGTTGAGGATCTTTTCTCCCCACTTCTTGGCGACGCCGAGGAAGTGGTGGAACATCTTGCGCTTGAGCGCGCCGGCATCCTCCATGCGGATCATGATGCGCGTCAGCATGCCCTCGAACACACGCGGCGGGGCGAAGAAGAACGTCGCCCCCACCTCGCGGCGATCCTCCACCGCGGTTTCCTGGCTTTCCGGGCAGTTGATGCAGAAGCCGGCGATCAGCGCCTGTCCATAATTGAGATAGTGATCGCCGACCCAGGCCAGCGGCAGGTAGGCCAGCACCTCGTCGGCATCGGTCAGCCGGTCGAACTTGACGGTATCGACGCAAGCCTGCACCGAACCGCCCGCCGACAGCATCACCCCCTTCGACCGACCCGTCGTGCCGGAGGTGTAGAGCATGATCGACATGTCGGCAGCCTTGCCGGCGGCAATCGCCTCGTCGATATGGCGGCGCACATCCGGGCCTTCCTTCTGCATCGCCTTGCCGCGCTCGATGATCGCGTCGATCGGATGCAGATGGCCGTGATCGTAGTCGCGCAGGCCGCGCGGCTCGTCATAAAGGATATGCTTGAGCCGCGGCGCCCGGTCGCGGATCGAAATCAGCTTGTCAACCTGCTCCTGATCCTGCACCGCCGCCATCATCACTTCGGCATGGTCGAGCACATAGGCCATCTCGTCCGCCACCGCATCGGCATAGACCGGCACGGGCACCGCGCCGAGGCACTGTGCGGCCATGATCGACCAGTAGAGCTTGGGCCGGTTGGTGCCGACAATGGCGATCTTGTCGCCGCGCTTGAGGCCGAGATCCGTCAGGCCCACCGCATAGGTGCGGACAATTTCGAACACCTCCGCCCAGGTCCATTGCTGCCAGATGCCGGCATCCTTGAACCGCATGGCGGGTCGGGTGGGGCGCACGCGAGCATGATGGGCCAGCCACTTCGGAAAAGTGTCGAGCGTGTCGGCAGCGGTCTGCGACAATTCGGCCTCCCTGCAAACTTGGCCAGGTTTCTCGAAAGGTCCCGGCACGGTGTAGGTCGTAAGACTTGCAGGAGCGGCGACGGAAGGCAAGTCCGCCCTTGACAGACGGTGCGGGATCACGTTCCTACAATGGGAATTTGGCGCGGGCATTGGCGCCGGAACCTGCCCCGGTTAGTCCGGCAGTTCAAAACAGCGCAATCCGTCGATGTCGCGCACCCTCAGCTGACCACCTTCCACAACCAGCAGCCCTGCACCTTCAAGTTGTTGCAGCGCGCGGTTGGCACTCTGCCGAGACAGCCCGCACAGCAGACCGATCTCCTCCTGAGTGATGCGGAAACGGTCTGGCGCATAGGGATAGAACACCGGATTGTACAACCAGGAGATCGAACGGGCGAGACGTTCGGTCGCATTCAGCGTCCGGTCGAATTCCACCTGCGCCATGAACTGGCTGAGCCGCTCATTGAAATGGCGCACCAGAAAGCGGTTGAACCCCACCGAATGCTCGAACAGCCACTGGAAGGTCGGCCGGTCCATCAACGCCAGCCGGCAATCGCGCAGCGCCACGACATCGTAGCGGCGCGGCTCGTTCTTGATCAGCGACCCTTCGCCGAACCAGCCCCCCTCGGCGATGCCGGCGAAGGTCATTGCCTTGCCGTTGCGGGTGACGGTGGAAAGTTTGAGCAGTCCCTCCGAGACCCCGACCCAGCAGTCGAGCCGGTCGCCGAGATGGCAGATGTAGGCGCCCTTGGCCACGACCTTTTCCGATATGCCACGCGCAGCGCGCGACCGCTCCTCATCGGTCAGGTCGACCGACCAGTAGGCGATGCGGGCAAGGCTCTCGGCGGAAACCAACGGGGGCTCTCCCTTGGGAACGATCCTCCTTAGCGCCCGCCCAGGGTAGCGACAACTCCTCCAGAATGCCTATTCGGCCGCGACCTGCGCGGGGCGAGGCGCATCATCCCCGCCGGCCCGGTAGCGGGCAAGCAGCCTCGCCTCGTCAGCCCTGGCCTCGTCGAGGTGGCGCTCCTTGACATGGCCGAAGCCACGGATCTTTTCCGGAAGCGCTGCCAGATCGACCGCCACCGCATGGTTCCGAACGGTCAGCGACCGCGCGAACTCATCCAGCATCGATTCATAGGCGGCGATCAGCGCCCGTTCGGTCCGCCGTTCCGCGGTCCGCCCGAACGGATCGAGCCAGCTGCCGCGCAACGACTTGCACCGCGCCAGCACCTTCAGCGCCCGCATCATCCACGGCCCGAACGCGGTCTTCATCGGCTCGCCCGTCGCTGGATGGCGCCGGTTGAGAAACGGCGGCGCCATGTGGAACGTAAAGCGCATGTCGCCTTCGAAGATCGCATGGACCTGCTTGAGGAACGAGCCGGAGGTGTAGAGCCGGGCGACCTCGTATTCGTCCTTGTAGGCGAGCAGCTTGGCGTAATAGCGCGCCACCGCTTCGGTCAGCCGCGTCGAGCCGGGCGCGACGCGCCCCTCCAGCGCGCGGATCGCCTCCACCCGGTCGCGATAGGCGCGCGCATAGGCAGCGTTCTGATAGTTGGTCAGATATTCCATGCGCCGCTCGATCATTCCGTCGAGCCCTTCGCTGAACGTCTCCTGCCGGGTCGGCGGGATGGTCTCGGCGATCAGCGTGCGGATCGCCCCGATGTTGTGCAGGGCCACACGCCCCCAGCGGAAGGCGGCGATGTTCATTTCCACCGATTCGCCGTTGAGGCGGATTGCCTTCTCGATCGCCTCGGAGACCAGCGGCACCGCACCGCGCTGGAACGCATAGCCGAGCATGAACATGTTGGCCGCCAGCGTATTGCCGAACAGCCGCGCGGCGATGGCCGTTGCATCGATGAAATCGGCATGGTCCGGGCCGGCGGCGGCGATGATCGAGCGCTTCAGCCGTTCGGCCGGCAGCTGATAATCTGGCCTGCGGGTGAACTCGCCCGAGGCCACCTCAGCCGTATTGACCACCGCCACCGTGTGGTTGGGCCGCATCGCCGCCAGCACCTTCTTCGACCCCGAAACCACGAGATCGCAGCCGAGGATGAGATCGGCCGAACCCGCTTCGACGCGGATGGCGTGGATATCTTCAGGCGATCGCGCCAGGCGGATATGGCTGAACACCGCCCCGCCCTTCTGGGCGAGGCCCGCCATATCGATCATGCCGCAGCCGCGCCCTTCCAGATGCGCGGCCATGCCAAGGATTGCGCCGACCGTGACCACGCCGGTGCCCCCGACCCCGGTGACGATGCAGGCCCAGGGATCGGAGTCGAGATCACGGAACGCCGGTTCCGGCACCGACGGGATCGCCGCCATGCCGGCGATCGAGGCCGCCTTCTTCAGTCGAGCCCCTTCAATCGTGACAAACGACGGGCAGAACCCTTCGAGGCAGGAGAAGTCCTTGTTGCAGTTCGATTGATCGATGCGCCGCTTGCGCCCGTATTCGGTCTCCAGCGGTTGCACCGAGACGCAGTTGGACTTCTTGCCGCAATCGCCGCAGCCCTCGCAGACCAGTTCGTTGATGATCACCCGCTTGTCGGGATCGGGGTAGAGCCCGCGCTTGCGGCGGCGGCGCTTTTCGGCCGCGCAGGTCTGATCATAGATGACGGCGGTGACGCCCGGGATGGCGGCGAGTTCCTTCTGCACCGGCATCAGTTCGGACCGGTGGTGGAAAGTGACCCCCGCCGGCCATTTCGCCTCCGGCCCGTATTTGTAGGGCTCGTCCGAAACAAGCGCGATCCGCTCGACCCCCTCCGCCCGGATCTGCTGGGCGATCTTCCACGGCGTCAGCGTGCCCTCGTGGGTCTGCCCGCCGGTCATCGCCACCGCGTCGTTGAACAGGATCTTGTAGGTGATGTTGGCCTTCGCCGCGATCGCCCAGCGGAGGGCGAGGCTGCCCGAATGGTTGTAGGTGCCGTCGCCAAGGTTCTGGAACACATGCGAGCGGGTCGAGAACGGGGCTTCACCCACCCAGTTGGCACCCTCGCCGCCCATCTGGGTAAAGCCTTCGGTTTCCCGATCCATCCACTGCACCATGTAGTGGCAGCCGATGCCGGCATAGGAGCGCGCACCGTCCGGAATGACGGTCGAAGAATTGTGCGGGCACCCCGAGCAGAAATACGGCACGCGGCTTGCTACCTCGACCGCCTTGCCAAGCTGGCCCTGCGCGGCGCGCACCTCCTTGAGCCGCGCGACCAGTCCTTCGTTCGGCTGGCGAGCGATCAGCCGCTCGCCGATGGCAATGGCGATGTCGTTGGGATCAAGCGCCGCGGTGACGGGGAACAGCCAGTTGCCGCCCTCGTCGCGCTTGCCGACGACGATCGGCTGGTTGGCGCTGCCGTAAAGTTCCTCGCGCACCTGCACCTCGATCAGCGAGCGCTTTTCTTCAACGACGATGACCGTCTCCAGCCCGCGCACGAAATCCTTGAGCTCCTCAGGGTCGATCGGCCAGGCGCAGGCGATCTTGAGCAGGCGGATGCCGAAGCGGTTCGCGGCGGCCGCATCGATACCGAGGCTGGCCAGCGCCTCGCGCGTGTCGAGATAGCTCTTGCCGATGGTGATGATCCCCAGCCTGGGCTTGGCGCCGCCGGTAAAGATCAACTGATTGAGGCCGTTGGCGCGCACATAGGCCAGCGCCGCAGCGCGCTTGAACTCGTGCAGGCGCCGCTCCTGTTCAAGGAAATTGTCGCGCGGGCGGATGTTGAGCCCGCCCGCCGGCATCACGAAATTGCCCGGCGTCAGGATCGACACGCGCTCCAGCGAACCATCGACGGAAGCAGTGGATTCGACGTTGTCCTTGACCGCCTTCAGGGCCACCCACACCCCGGCGAACCGGCTCATCGCATAGGCATGCTGGCCGTAATCGAGGATTTCCTGAACCCCGGCGGGGTTGAGGATCGGGATCATCGTGTCGATGAAATTGAACTCGGTCTGGTGCGCGTTGGTGGAGGATTCTGCGGTGTGATCGTCCCCGGCGAGCGCGATCACCCCGCCGTGCTGCGAGGTGCCGGCCATGTTGGCATGGCGGAACACATCGCCCGTCCGGTCGACGCCCGGTCCCTTGCCATACCAGAGCGCGAACACACCGTCATAGCGCCCCTCGCCGCGCATCTCGGCCTGCTGCGTCCCCCAGCAGGCGGTCGCGGCGAGATCCTCGTTCAGCCCCGGCTCGAAACGGATCGGCGCCGAATCCAGCCGCTTGCGGGCACGCCACATCTGTTGATCGACCCCGCCGAGCGGCGAACCGCGATAACCGGAAACGAACCCTGCCGTGTTCAGCCCCGCGCGCCGGTCGCGCTCGCGCTGCATCAACAGCATGCGCACGATCGCCTGCGTTCCGGACAGGAAAACCTCGTCCTTGGACAGATCATACTTGTCGTCGAGACTGACCTCGCGCAGTGCCAGCGGCATGCCCATGATCGTTCCTCCCCAAAGCCGGTCGGGCCGGCGAATCGCGACCCTGACATTGTTGTCGCTTTTTGACTTTCGTATAGGTAAGCATTATTGACCTTTTGGCGGACTGTCAAGCCGCACTTCGTCATGAAATTGCCGCATCACCGGGCAAGTTGCGGTCTTTGGCAGCCTGCGCGCTCATGCTAGGATGGGGCGCTGATTTGGAGAGGACCGGATGCGCACCGCCATGAGGGCGCTGACACTTGCCTTGGCGACCGCCGCCAGCTTCATGGCAGCGGGACCGGCTGCTGCCCATCCGCATGTGCTGGTCAGTGCGCGAGCCAAGGTGATGATGGATTCGGCCGGTCGTATCACCGGCATCAATCATTCCTGGACCTTCGACGAAGCCTATTCGACTTATGCGACCATGGGCTTCAAGAAGGGCGCTGACGGTCGGCTGGACAAGAAGGAGATGGCTGACCTTGCCAAACTCAATGTGGAATCGCTGAACGAGTTCAAGTATTTCACTTCGCTCAAGCGCGGCTCCAAGACGCTTGAATTCACCGATCCTGCACCTGGCTACTGGCTAGACCATGACGGCAAGGCGCTGACGCTGCATTTCCTGCTGCCGCTGAAAGAGCCCGTGAAGGCCGACAGTTCGCTGGCGCTGCGTGTCGACGACGAGACCTTCTTCGTCGCCTTCTCCTTTGCCGAGACCAATCCGGTGTCCATCGAGGGTGGCCCGCAGACCTGCACGATCAACATGAAGATGCCGGACAAGACGCTGGCCCAGACGGACCTGAGCAAGGTGACCGAGGACCTCTTCTCCAACCTCAAATCGGGCTTTACCGATCAATATGCGACCATTGTGCGCTTTGCCTGCAAGTGAGCGCCGCCCCGCGCTGTTCGCTCTGGTGCTGCTTCTCGCGCTGCTGACGCTTGTTGCGGTCGACCCCGCGCTGGCGCAGGCAACCCGCGCGCCGTTCGGCATCGGCGATGCTTCTCCGGCCGCCGGTGCGCCCGGCGGATTGGTGGCCTGGATACTCGCCAAACAAGCGGAACTGACCCGCGCGATGATTGCTGCCTTGCGTGCAACGCGCGAAGGTGCGGGGGCCACGGCGCTGATCTGGGGGGCGTTTCTCTACGGGGTCGTGCATGCCGCAGGTCCGGGCCATGGCAAGGCGGTGGTATCTTCCTATGTTTTCGCCAATGAACGGGCGCTGCGCCGCGCCATTGCGGTGGCGGTGGGGGCGGCACTGGTGCAGGCGCTGGTGGCGATCACGCTGGTTGTACCCGCGGTGACGCTGCTGGGCGCGACGGCGCGACAGGTCGACCGTTCGGTCGCCTGGATCGAAATTTTCTCGTTCAGCGCCATCGTTGCCCTTGGCCTGATGCTGTTCTGGCGCAAGCTCAATGCCCTGCGCCAGATCTGGGCCGCGCCAGCGCTGGCGGGACTTGCGCCTGCGGCCTCCTGCCCGCAGTGCGGGCATCTTGAAGCCCCCGGCCAGACGCATGACCATGGCCACGTGCACGGCCCGACCTGTTCGCATGTGCACCTGCCGGAAGCCGGAACCCTGAACGCCGCGGCCGGCTGGCGCGATCTTGTGGCCGTGACTCTCGCCGCCGGTGCACGCCCCTGTTCCGGGGCCATCATCATTCTGGCGTTTGCGCTGTCGGTAGGCGCCATCGGGGTCGGCATCGCAGCCGTTTTCGCCATGGCGGCCGGCACGGCGCTGACCACGGCCGGCTTTGCGGCGGGGGCCGTGCTCGCCAAGGGCTTTACGGAGCGGCTGGCCGAACGTTCCGAGCGCCTTGCCGGCCTCACCGCCATACTCGAAGTCGTGGCGGCGCTGGCCATCGTGCTGTTCGGGCTGGCGCTGCTGATCGGCTACATCTCGGCGGGCTGACATGCTCTATTGTCGATGTCGCCGGTTTCCTGTAGCCAGACATCCCGTCCGTTCAGGAACCGCCGCAGGGCGCCGACTTTGAAGGTTCGACATGGCCAGAAAGCTTAATGCCGGCAATCTCTTGACCATCGCCTCGGTGACCGTGCTGGTCGGTGTCGAGGTGCTGGGCGCCTCGCTGGCCGCCGGCTGGGCGATCGGTGGGTTGTTCCAGCTCGGCCGCGAGATCACCTGGGGCATCATGGCGCTGTCGCTGGCGGCCGGTGCCTGGGCTACTGTCAAGTTCGTCCAGGGCGCTCTCAGGGTTGAGCCGATTTATAACTGACGGCACAATGGCTGTTTTCGGAGACTGTCGATGGATCGTCGCACGTTCCTGACGCTGCTGGCCGCACTGGCGCCCGGCGCTTCCGCCCTGGCGCAGGATCGCCTCGCAGGGCTCGATCTCGGGCCGGAGACGGCCTTCAGTTTCGACGCTCTGGTCGAGCGCGCGCGCCGCGCCGCAGCCGGCGCCTATGTGCCGCCGCCGCGCCCGGCGCCCGAGGTGCTGGACAAGATCGATTACGACGCCCACGGCAAGCTCAGGTTCAAGACCGATTATGCCGTCTGGGGACAGGCGCCGGACCAGCGCCGCTATCCGGTCACCTTCTTCCACCTCGGCCGCTATTTCGTAAAGCCGGTGCGCATGCACGTGCTGGAAGCGGGCAAGGCGCGCGAGATCATCTACCGCGAGGAATATTTCGACATGCCGGCGGACTCGCCCGCCAAGGCCCTGCCCAAGGGTGCCGGCTTTGCCGGTTTCCGCTTTCAGGAACCGGTGGATGGCCGGCTCGACTGGAAGAAGAACGACTGGGTCGCCTTCCTCGGCGCCTCCTATTTCCGCGCCATCGGCGACCAGTACCAGTATGGGCTGTCGGCACGCGGGTTGATGCTGGACGCGGCCATCGGCACGCCCGAGGAATTCCCCGATTTCACCCATATCTGGCTGGAACAGCCGCGCGGCGGCGATCACGTCACCGTCCATGCCCTGCTCGACAGCCCGAGTGTCGCCGGCGCATTTCGCTTTGAGATGCGGCGCGGCAAGGCCGTCGTCATGGATGTTGACCAGCGGCTGTTCGTGCGCAAGCCGGTGACGCGCTTCGGGCTGGCGCCGCTCACCTCCATGTACTGGTTCTCCGAAACCGTGAAGCCGACGGCTGCCGACTGGCGGCCGGAGGTGCACGACTCGGACGGGCTGGCGCTGTGGACCGGCGCCGGCGAGCGCATCTGGCGCCCGCTCAACAATCCCCCGCGCACCATCGCCTCGGCTTTCGGTGATACCAACCCGCGCGGCTTCGGCCTGATCCAGCGCGATCGCGCCTTCGACCACTACCAGGATGGGGTCTATTACGACCGTCGCCCCAGCCTGTGGGTGGAACCCCTCGGCGACTGGGGCAAGGGCGCGGTGACGCTGATCGAAATCCCCACCGACGACGAGATCCACGACAACATCGTGGCCGCCTGGGTGCCGGAAGCGCCGGTCAAGGCAGGCGACAGTTTCGCGCTGAAGTATCGCCTGCACTGGCAGGCCGAGGAGCCCTACCCCGCCCCGCTCGCCCGCGTGCTCGCCACCCGCATGGGCAACGGCGGCCAGCCCGGCCAGCCGCGCCCCAAAGGCGTGCGCAAGTTCATGGTGGAGTTTCTGGGCGAACCGCTCAAGTCGCTGCCCAGCGGCGTGCGGCCCGAGGCGGTGCTATGGTCCTCGCGCGGCAGCTTCTCCTACATTTTCACCGAAGCTGTGCCGAATGATGTGCCGGGCCATTGGCGCGCCCAGTTCGATTTCCATGCCGAAGGCAGCGATCCGGTGGAGTTGCGGATGTTCCTGCGGCTTGACGGCAAACCACTGAGCGAGACCTGGCTCTACCAGTATCATCCGTTCTGAACCAAGCCGGCCGAACCGGCAGCGGCTTGCCTGCCCCGCAGTGTTATAATATAACGCTCCCCATGACCACTCCTCCTCACCCCCATCATCACCACCATGACGGCTGCAGCTGTGGCCATGACCACAGCGCCGATGCCAAGCCTCGTCTTGCTGCGCCGCTGTCGCTGCTGGCAGCCGGCACGCCGCTGCGCATGCTGCTGGCGGGCATCGCCGTGGCTGGACTTTGGGCGGCCACCTTCTGGGCGATGCGCGGCGGCTGAGCGATGTCGTCTGCCATCCGTTTCGACAACCTGACGCTCGGCTACGACCGGCATCCGGCGGTGCATCACCTCTCCGGAGAGATCGCCAAAGGCACGCTGCTGGCCGTGGTTGGCCCCAACGGCGCTGGGAAATCGACCCTGCTCAAGGCCATTGCCGGCTTCCTGCGCCCGCTCGACGGGCGCCTGGAGGTTGCCGCCAGGGACCGCCGCGACATCGCCTACTTGCCGCAGGTCGCCGACATCGACCGCAGCTTTCCGATCAGCGTCTATGAATTCGTCTCGATGGGCGCCTTCAACGCCATCGGCCTGTTCGGCGGGCTCGATGCGCGCACGCGGCTCAGGATCGAACATGCCATGGAAGCAGTCGGCCTGTCCGGGTTTGAGAACCGGCCCATCGGCACGCTCTCGGGCGGGCAGATGCAGCGCACGCTGTTCGCCCGGCTGCTGATGCAGGATGCATCCGTGCTGCTGCTCGACGAGCCGTTCAATGCCATCGATGCGAAAACCACCGAGGATCTACTGACCATCATCCGCCGCTGGCAGGGCGAGGCGCGCACGGTAGTTGCGGTGCTGCATGACCTGTCCATCGTCCGATCGGCCTTTCCTGAAACGCTGCTGCTGGCGCGCGAGACCATTGCCTGGGGCCCGACCGGTGACGTGCTGAGCCCGCACAATCTTTCCGCCGCGCAGGCGATGGTCGAGGCCTTCGATACCGGCGCCCATGTCTGCGAGCGGGCGGCATGATCGATCTGCACGATCTTGTCATCGCCCCGTTCGTCGAGTTCGCCTTCATGCGAAGGGCGCTGGCCGGCACACTGGCGCTGGCGCTCGGTGCCGCCCCTATTGGCGTGTTCCTGATGTTGCGCCGCATGAGCCTGATCGGCGATGCCATGTCCCATGCCATCCTGCCGGGCGTCGCCGCAGGCTATCTGGTTGCCGGTTTCTCGCTCGGCGCGATGACCATCGGCGGGTTGATTGCCGGCTCTGCAGTAGCGGTGCTGGCCGGCATTGTCGCCCGCACTACCGCATTGAAGGAGGATGCGGCGCTGGCGGCTTTCTACATCCTGTCGTTGGCCGCCGGTGTCACTCTGGTCTCGGCGCGGGGCTCAAATGCCGATGTCCTGCGGGTGCTGTTCGGGTCGGTCCTGTCGCTCGATGACCCCACATTGCTGCTGCTGCTTGGCGTGACCACCATCACACTGGTGCTGCTGGCGATCCTGTTCCGCGGGTTGGTGATCGAATGCGTCGATCCGGGCTTCCTCAAGGCGGTCAGCGGCACCGGTGGTCTTATTCACCTCACCTTCCTCGCCATCTTCGTGCTTAATCTCGTCGCCGCCTTCCATGCGCTCGGCACCTTGCTTGCAATCGGCATCCTGATCCTGCCGGCAGCCTCTGCCCGGCTATGGACAGCCAATCTCACCGTGATGATCGGTCTGGCAATGCTGACCGCCGCGCTTTCCGGCGTTGTCGGCCTGATCCTTTCCTATCATTTCGAACTCGCCACCGGCCCAGCGATCATTCTGGTCGCCGGCGCTTTCTATGTTTTGTCGCTGACCTTTGGCCGCATGGGCGGTTTTGCCTGGCGGCTGTGGCCACGCCCGCATCTTCGCGCCTGACTACGTTCCCAAAGGAGCATCCTCATGTTCACCAAGCGCAATTTTATAGCGTTCACGAGCGTCTCGCTGTTGGCTCTGGCCACCGGAGCGCCGGCCATGTCTCAGGACAGGAAGATGAAGATCGTCGCCAGCTTCTCGATCCTGGCCGATCTTGCAAGGGAAGTGGGCGGCGACCGGGTCACGGTGGAACCGATCATCGGCCCGGATCAGGACGCCCACCACTACGAACCCAAGCCGGGTGACGCAAAAAGGCTGGCCGGCGCGGACATCGTTCTGGTCAACGGGCTCGGGTTTGATACCTTCATGCACAAACTGGTCGAGGCCTCGGGCGCCAAGCCCCGCCGGATCGTTGCCTCGGACGGCCTGTCCTTCGTACAGCGGCCAGCCGGCAAGCCGAGCGAGAAGGGGCACGATCATGGCCATGGCAAGAAGGGGCACGACCACGATCATGGCCATGGCAAGAGCGCTTCGGCCGTGAAGGACGATCCGCACGTCTGGCAATCGCTGGTCAATGCCCGCGTCATCGTCGCCGCGATCGCCAAGGCGCTGAGCGATGCGGACCCGGCCGGCAAGAGCGTATACGACGCCAATCTCGCCGCCTACACGGCCAAGCTCGACGCACTGGACGCCGAATTCAGGCCTCGTCTGGCCGCCCTGCCTGCCAACCGCCGCAGTTTTGCGACCATGCACGACGCCTTCCGCTATCTGGCGCGCGACTATAATCTCACCTCGCACGCCTTGCAGGGCATCTCCACCCACGCCCAGCCCTCGGCGGGCGATCTCAGCCGAATCATTCGCCAACTGAAGGCGCTGAAGACACCGGCGGCATTCCTCGAGAACGTCACCGATTCCCGCGCCATCAATCAGATCGCCCGGGAATCAGGCGCAAAAGTAAGTGGAACGCTCTATTCCGACGCCTTGTCACTGGCGGATGGTCCGGCATCGTCCTATATCGGGATGATGCGTCATAACCTGGGCCTCATCGCCGCCGCGCTCACCCCCTGAGCGCGCCGGAGACGGCCACTGGCCGGAGGTCCGATGTCCGAGAAAATTCCCGTCACCGTGCTCACCGGCTATCTCGGCGCCGGCAAGACCACGCTGCTCAACCGCATCCTCACCGAGAACCACGGCCGTCGCTATGCGGTGATCGTCAACGAATTCGGCGAGGTTGGCATCGACAATGAACTCGTCGTCGGCGCCGACGAGGAAGTGTTCGAGATGAACAACGGGTGCATCTGCTGCACCGTGCGCGGCGATCTGATCCGCATCGTCGAGGGTCTGATGAAGCGGCGCGGCAAGTTCGACGCCATCATCATCGAAACCACCGGTCTTGCCGATCCCGCCCCTGTCGCCCAGACCTTTTTCGTCGATCAGGACGTGCAGGAAAAGGCCCGGCTCGACGCCATCGTCACCGTGGCCGACGCCAAATGGCTGTCGCAGCGGCTCAAGGACGCGCCGGAAGCCAAGAATCAGATCGCCTTTGCCGATGTCATCCTCATCAACAAGACCGACCTGGTCAGCGAGTCCGATCTCATAGAGGTCGAGGCGCGCATCCGCGGCATCAACCCCTATGCACGGCTGATCCGCACCCAGAAGTGCCAGGTTCCGCTCGCCGAGGTGCTCGATCGCGGCGCCTTCGATCTCGAACGCATCCTCGACCTTGAGCCGCAGTTTCTGGAGGCGGGCCACCACCATCACCACGACGAGGAGATGCAGTCGATCTCGATCAACGTCGACGGTGAGGTCGACCCCGACCGGTTCATGCCCTGGATCAACGACATCATCCAGCGCGACGGGCCGGACATCCTGCGCTCGAAGGGCATCCTCGCCTTTCCCAAGGAGCCCAAGCGCTTCGTCTATCAGGGTGTGCACATGATCCTCGACGGCGACCTGCAGCGCGACTGGCGGCCCGACGAGAAGCGCACGTCCAAGATCGTCTTCATCGGCCGCAACCTCAAGACCGAGGAGCTCCGCAAGGGTTTCCTTGCCTGCAAGGCATGACAGAAGGCACCATGCGCACGCCCCGCACCGCCAAGGCCGCGTTTTTCACCCTCCTGTTGCCTGGTGTCAGCCTGGCCGGGCCCGCCGAGGCGGCTGATTGGGAAAACGGCGGGGATATCTACGGGTTTTCAGACAATCCGGACACACCGGGCAAGGTCGGCCCGGCGAACATCAAGCTCGGCACCATCGGCCTCGCAGGCAAGCGGTTCGGCCGCTATCTGGCCCTCAACACCACGCTGGAATCCGAATACGGCCTGACGGAGTGGCTGTCGGTGACACCGGCCTTGACGCTTGGGTCACACCATCTGCACAACGTGCCGCTTCTGCTCGCTGACCGGCTGGCTGCGAGCGACGCCGGCGCCACGGATCGCAGCGACTACTATCTTCCCGATCGCGCGCGCGGTTCCTTTGCCGCGCTTTCCACGGGCGTCAAGTTGCGGCTGATCGAGCGCGGCAAAACCGAGAACGGCGCTTTCGCTGGCTCGCCGTTCGGTCTTGCCCTGACCGTGGAGCCGAAGTGGACCGCCGTGGACGATGCCACCGGCAACCGGCTGCGGGCTTTCAGCCTCGCGGGCGCGCTGATTGCCGACACCGCCCTCATCCCCGAGCGCTTGTACTGGACCATCAATCTCGGTGCCGGAATGACCAGCGGCCGCGACCAGGATGCGAAGGCGCCTGTGCATGGCTCCTCGCTGACGGCGTCGACGGCGCTCAGCTGTCAGTTTCTGCCCGGCGTTTTCGCCGGACTTGAGGCACGGCATGAACGCGCCTATGACGGCAACAGCCTCGGCACCTATCTCGGCAACGCCAGCTATCTCGGGCCTACGGTGTTTCTCAAGCGGGGCAACTGGGGCCTCCAGGCCGCCTGGAACGCCCACATCGCCGGCCGGTCCAAGGATGAGCCCGGCCAGAAACTCAATCTGTCGCAATTCGAGCGCCACCGCGCCCGTCTGCGCCTTTCCTATGATTTCTGATGCCCGGCACCAACGATAGCCTCACCCGCCATGTCGCGCCGTTTCACGCCGGCGCTCATGTGACCGGCGCCGCCTTCCTCGCCGACGTGCCCGTCCTCGCCCTCGGCGACGGCAGCCTGCACCGCGGCTGGGGCGATGCCGCCGAACGCTTCGACGCGCATGACGGCTCGATCCTGGTCGCAGCCAGCGACGGCACCCGGTTGGTCACCGGCGGCGACGACGGGCGTGTCCTGCTGACCGGAGCCGCGGGCGCTCCCTCGTTGCTGGCCGACGAGAAGGGCCGCTGGATCGACGCCGTGGCGCTCGGCCCAGCCGGCACGGCGGCCTGGAGCTGCGGCAAGTCGATCACGGCGCGCGACGGCAAGGGCGGACTTAAGACGCTCGGCGCCCCCTCCTCCTGCCGCGGTCTTGCCTTTGCGCCCAAGGGCTACCGGCTGGCGTTCAGCCATATCGACGGGGCCAGCCTGTGGTTCCCCAACACCGGGGCCACGCCCGAGAACCTCGAATGGAAGGGCGGTCACCTCGACATCACCTGGTCGCCCGACGCCCGCTTCGTCGTCTCCTCGATGCAAGAGAACCAGCTGCACGGCTGGAAGCTGCCGGAGAAGGCGCATATGCGGATGTCGGGCTATCCCGGCAAGACGCGCTCGATGTCGTGGTCCGGCGACGGCCAATGGCTCGCCACCTCAGGCGCCGAGGCGGCAATCATCTGGCCGTTCTCAGGCAACGGGCCGATGGGCAAGGCGCCGCGCGAGTGCGGCGTGCGCCCCCGTCGCGTCACCCGCTGTGCCTTCCACCCCAAGGCGCTGGTGCTGGCCATCGGCTACGATGACGGCTTCGTCATGCTGGTACGCCTGACCGATGCCGCCGAATTGGTGGTGCGCCGGAACGAGCCCGGCGGCGCGATCACCGCGCTGGCTTGGGACAGTGCCGGCAACCGGCTGCTGTTCGGCTCCGAGGAGGGCGCTGCCGGGCTGCTGACCTTGCCGGGCAACTGAGCGGGCTTGCATTTCGCGTCGCTACGCCAACAATACCGCTCCGGAGGAAGTCCATGCTCACCCGCTTTGTCGTCACCGGACTGGTGCTTGCGGCGGCTGCGGCGACATCGCAGCTGCCCGAATTCGCCCAGCAGTATCGCCAGCGCCTCGGCGGCGCGGTGGATGAACTCAAGGGTTTTGTCACCCGCTTTGACGCCGATGCCCAGGGTCAGGGCCTGAGCCGGGAGCAGGCGCTGGATCGGCACGCGACCAATCCGGACGACCTGTTCCGCCAGCGCGGCATCTCGATGCAGCAGACCATGGCCCGCCTCGACCGGCTTGAAAGCCAGCAGGCGCGGATGCAGGAGGACAACACGCTGCTGCGGGTGACCACGGTTGCCACCCACGGCGATCGCGACCTGATCCGCTCGACGCTGTCCGCCTACGAACCCGCCGTGCCGCTTACCACCGAAGGCGGCATCTTCGCCGCGCTCGGGGGCTATCTCGGCTGGCTGCTGATCCGCCTCGTCACCTGGCCCAAGCGCGCGCTCGACCAGCGGCTTGCCTGGCGCCGCTACCAGCGCGGCCGCTAGCGCATTTTCCGGCCAAGTGGATGCCGGTTGGCGACAAGAAAATGCGACAAAACAATGAGTTAGAGCGGTCGATCTGATTCGTTCAGATCGGAAACCGCTCTAGCGGCCGCACCGAAGGGCTTTGGGGCGAACAGCCCTACCGGACCAGGATGTTCCTGAACTGCCACGGATCGGAGGTATCCAGATCCTCCTTGAACAGCCCGCCGCGGTTGTCGAGCGGGGTCCAATCGGTATAGGCGCCGATCACCGGACCGAGATAGGGCATCTGCACCTCAAGGCAACGGCGGAAATCCATCTCGTCGGCCTCGACGATACCGGCTTTGGGATTTTCCAGCGCCCAGACCATGCCGGCCAGCACCGCCGAGGTCACCTGCAGGCCGGTGGCGTTCTGGTAGGGCGCCACGCGACGTGTCTCCTCGATGGAAAGCTGCGAGCCATACCAGTACGCATTCTTGCCATGCCCGTAGAGCAGCACGCCGAGTTCGTCGATCCCGTCGACGATCTCGTTCTCGTCGAGGATGTGCCAGCTCGACTGGCGCTGACCACCCGCACCAAACATCTCGTGCAGGCTCAGCACCGCGTCGTTGGCGGGATGGTAGGCATAGTGACAGGTCGGCCGGTAGACCGCCTTGCCGGCCGTATCGCGCACCGTGAAATAATCGGCGATCGAGATCGACTCGTTGTGGGTGACCAGAAAGCCGTACTGCGCCCCCGGCGTCGGGCACCATGAGCGCACGCGCGTATTGGCGCCGGGCTGCAACAGATAGATCGCCGCCTGGCAGCCCTTGTCATGGCTGCGGCCATTGTCCGGCATCCAGTTTTCGTGCGTGCCCCAGCCCAGTTCTGCCGGCTGCAGCCCCTCCGACACGAAGCCTTCGACCGACCAGGTGTTGACGAACACATCCATCGGCTTGGGATGCTTGGATCGCTGGGTATCGCGCTCGGCGATATGCACGCCCTTGACGCCGGCCTGTTGCATCAGCTTCGCCCAGTCCCCGCGCGACTTCGGCTCGGTGAAGTCAAGCTTCAGATCCGTGGCGATATTGAGCAGCGCCTGCTTGACGAACCACGACACCATGCCGGGGTTGGCGCCGCAGCAGGAGACGGCGGTGGTCTTGCCCTCCGCCTTTCGCTTGGCGGCCAGCGTCACTTCGCGCAGGGCATAATTGGAGCGCGCCTCCGGGCCCTTGGAGGAATCGAAATAGAACCCCGCCCAAGGCTCGTTGACCGTGTCGATGTAGAAGGCGCCGATGTCCTGGCAGAACGTCATGATGTCGACCGAAGAGGTATCGACCGACAGGTTGACGCAGAATCCTTGCCCGCCACCCTGGGTGAGCAGCGGCTTGAGCAGGTCCTTGTAATTGTCGCGCGTCACCGCCTTGTGGATGAAACGATAGCCGAGTTCCTCGACCAGAGCCTTGTCCTTGTCCTCAGGATCGATGACCACCAGCCGTTTGCGGTCGAAGTTGAAGTGCCGCTCGATCAGCGGCAGCGTCCCCTTGCCGATGGAACCAAAGCCGATCATCACGATCGGACCGGTAATCGTTCCGTGGTTGGGCCAATTGCTCATGCTCTCGCTCCAGACGGTGCTTTTTGACAAAAACGGCGGGCGGCAGGCTTTTGAAAGGCCCCGCCGCCCGCGTCAACCAGAAATACGTTTCAGCGCTGTTCTGCCACGGTCGCCTCGACCTCTGCGGTCGGCACCGACAGCAGCGCGGCAGGATCCACAACTCCGGTGGCCCGAATCATGCCAGCGGCGCCCGCAAGAGCCCCGGCCTTCAATTCAAGCCCCAGGAAACGCTCCGGCTGATACCAGCCCGGCAGGTCGAGCCCCTCCGCCAGCGCCCGGGCAAAGCCGAAGCGACGGTAATAGGGCTCATCGCCAACCAGCAGCACCGCGCCGTGCCCGAAAGCACCGGCAAGCGTCAGCCCGCGCCGCATCAGCTTGCCGCCGAGGCCCTGGTCGCGATGGCTCTCGGCCACCGCCAGCGGCCCCAGCAACAGGCAGGGACGCCCGTCGCCGGTCTCCACATGCCAGAACCGCAAGGTGCCGACCAGCTTGTCGCCGTCCTTGGCGACCAGCGCCAGGCCGCGCGCCGGCAGCCGGGCCTCGCGCAGCCGCTCGGACGTCTTGGCCTGACGGTCGAAACCGAAGGCCGCATCGAGCAGCCGCTCGCGGGCCGGAACATCACCGGGGGTTTCTTCGACAATGCGCAGCATTTCGAAAGTCTCCTCATCGAAGGGAGACCCTCGCACCAGTCCCGTGAGGGACCGCCGTACGGGAGGTTGAAAAGTCCCTCCCCGCCTGGGGGAGGAGCGACTGCGGCGGGGCTCTTCGCTCCGCCGCCTGGCTCAGAGCGGCTTGGCATTTCCTATTCGGCCAACCGGTATCCACTTGGCCGGAAAATGCTCAGATCACATACTGCCGGAGACCCGGAATGCCGTTGAAGTTCTGGCTCGAATAGGTGGTCGTATAGGCGCCCGCCCCTTCGATCAGCAACTTGTCGCCGATCTCGATGGAGAACGGCAACAGATACGGCTCCTTCTCGTACATCACGTCGACCGAGTCGCAGGTCGGCCCGGCAACGATGTAGGGCACCAGCTCGTCCCCGTCGCGCGGGGTCTTGATCGGGTAGCGGATCGCCTCGTCCATCGTCTCGGCGAGACCATGGAACTTGCCGATGTCGAGGTAGAGCCAGCGCACGGTATCCGTGTCCGACTTCTTCGACACCAGCACCACCTCGGTCTCGATGATGCCGGCATTGCCGACCATGCCGCGGCCCGGTTCGATGATCGTCTCGGGCAGACGGTTGCCGAAGTGCTTGCGAAGCGACCGGAAGATCGCCTGACCATAGGTCGGGACCCCCGGGATCTCCTTCAGGTACTTGGTCGGGAAACCGCCGCCGAGGTTGACCATCGACAGGGTGATGCCACGCTCGGCCATCTCGCGGAAGATCCACGCCGCCGAAGCCAGCGCGCCATCCCATACCTCGGGGTTGCGCTGCTGCGAGCCGACATGGAACGACACACCGTAAGCCGACAGCCCGGAACGATGGGCATGCTCGAGCACGCGCGGCGCCATGGCCGGCTCGCAGCCGAACTTGCGCGACAGCGGCCACTCGGCATCCTTGCCATCGCACAGGATGCGGCAGAACACTTTCGAGCCCGGAGCAACGCGCGCGATCTTGTCGACCTCGGCCTCGCAATCGACCGCGAACAGGCGGACACCGCGCTCGTAGGCGCGCTCGATGTCGCGCTCCTTCTTGATGGTGTTGCCGAAGGAAATGCGGTCGGCAGTGGCGCCGGCGGCCAGCACGTCCTCGATCTCGCCCAGCGAGGCGCAATCGAACGAGGAGCCGAGCTTGGTCAAAAGCTCGAGAATCTCCCACGCCGGGTTGGCCTTCACCGCATAGAACACGCGGGTGTCCGGCAGCGCCTTGGCAAAGGTGATATAGTTGTCGCGCACGATATCGAGATCGACGACCACACAGGGGCCATCGTCACGGCGGGTGCGAAGGAAGTCGCGAATACGTTGCGTCATGGCAGCATCCCCTTTCCGGCCTCGGCCGGGATGGCGAAACTCAAGAGTTCGGAGAGGCCTCGCCCGCGACGCGCGTTGGAAACGCGTCTTGAACGTCAACCTTCCCGTGCCGGCTCCTTGCGAGAGCCGACGGTGCTGCGCCGTTTGCCGTGCAACCCTCGGGTTAACGGTTCGTTAACCTTTGGACAGACACGCCATCGTTTGGTGGGGAAACCCCGCCGCACGCCCGGCAAGATGGACAAGCCTCTTCGGTAGCCAGCCTTTGGAGGGCCGACCGAGACCAAAAAAGCCCGCTCCGTCGTTGCTTTGAGCTTGCGTCACCCGCTTCGGGCGGGGCCGCCGGTCGCCTCCGGCTGCTGGTCCGTATTCAGGAAGGATCGCGGAGCCCGCTCCCCTCCCAAACGAATGGCGTTTTTCCGGCCTCTTGTCCGGAGATCCACCGACCAGCACGCAGCCACAGGCACGTGCGAAATTGGGCAGAAACGCGTATAGGGTCGATGGACCTGCGACACAAGATAAAATCGCATGTCTGTCCAAAATTTAACCTCGTCGCTGTGCACAGTTTACGCGCCGTGGTTAACGGCGGAGCGGCGCATGCGGGCTGCCGCAACGCGCGCCTTGACGACGCCCGCAGCAATCGCCAAATCAGCGGTTCCGCAAAGCTTATCCGAGGCCGGTTTCTTGAGCATCGATCGTCGCACGCTGCTGGGCGCCTCCAGCGTGAGCCTTGCCACCGCCGCGCTGGCCGGGATTGCCGCAGCACAGGCCCCGCAAGCCCCGCCCGCCCCCGCCCCGGCCGGGCAGCCGCCGCAACCGCGCTTTGCCCATGACGATGTCATCCGCAAGGCCCGCGAGGCGCTGAACCAGCCGTTCGAGGCCAATCCACCGCCGCTGCCCGAGCCGATCGCGCGGCTCGATTTCGACACCTGGCGCGACATCCGCTTCCGTCCCGACCGGGCGCTTCTGGCCGGCGCCAGCCCGTTCCGGCTGCAGCTTTTCCATCCCGGTTTCCTCTATCGCCGTCCGATGACGGTGAACGTGGTGCGCGACGGTGTGCCGACCCCCATTCCCTATGCGGCCAACCTGTTCGATTTCGGCCGCCTGAAGCTCGACCGGCCGCTGCCGGTCGGGCTTGGTTTTGCCGGCTTCCGCGTGCATTCCCCGCTCAACGAACCTGGGGTTTATGACGAACTGATCTCGTTCCTCGGCGCCAGCTACTTCCGCTTTCTGTCGCGTCACCAGCGCTATGGCCTTTCCGCGCGCGGGCTGGCGATCAATTCCGGTCGCAAGGAGGGCGAGGAATTCCCGGCCTTGACCCAGGTCTGGATCGAAACGCCGGAGCCGGGCGCCGATCGTGTGACGCTGCATGCCCTGATGGAAAGCGAGAGCCTGACCGGCGCTTTCCAGTTCGTGGTGTTTCCCGGCGCGCAGACCTCGGTGGAGGTGATGGCCAACCTGTTCATCCGCAAACCGGTGGAGCGGCTGGGCATCGCCCCGCTCACCTCGATGTTCCTGTCCGGCGAGAACGACCGCCGCCATGCCGACGACTATCGGCCGGAACTGCACGATTCGGACGGGCTGTTAATCCATTCGGGGTCGGGCGAGTGGCTGTGGCGCCCGTTGCGCAACCCCAAAGAGCCGGAATTCTCGGTATTCCTCGATGCCAACGTGCGCGGCTTCGGCCTGATGCAGCGCGACCGCACCTTCGAGCATTATCAGGACCTCGACCTGAACTACGAGTTGCGGCCAGGCTACTGGATCGAGCCGCACGACGGCTGGGGCGAGGGCCAGATCGAACTGATCGAACTGCCGACGGGCGATGAGACCAACGACAACATCGTCGCCTTCTGGCGGCCGAAGGCGCCGGTCGAACCCGGCCAGACCCTCACCTTCCGCTATCGGATGCGCGCCCTCTCGGGCACCGACGGGCTCAACCCCGGCGGTATGGCGCTCAACACCTTCCTCACCCGCGCCCGCGCGCTCGGCTCGAACGAGGCGCCGCCGCCGGGCTCGGCCCGCTTCATTGTGGATTTTGCCGGCGGCGATCTCGGCTTTCACCTGAAGGCACCGCAGACGGTGGAAATCATCGCCTCCGTTTCCAGCGGCCGCGTGCTGCGCACGGCGTTGGTGCCCAACCCGGAGATCGACGGTTTTCGTGCCCAGATCGATGTGGCCGTTCCACTCGGCGAGCTTGGCCACCTGCGCGCCTTCCTCAAGGCCGGACCGCAGGTGTTGACCGAGACCTGGACCTATCCCTGGCGCGCGGTCTGAGGCTCAATCTCCAAAGCGCCGGCGCGCCAGCCGCCAGGCATTGAGCACCACAGAGACGGAGGAGGCCGCCATCGCCGCCCCCGCGATGGCCGGCGACAGCTTGCCCATCGCGGCCAGCGGAATGCCAACCCCGTTGAACACGAAGGCGAACATCAGGTTCTGAGCAATGGTCGCGCGCGTGGCGCGGCCCGCATCGACCAGCGTCGCCACCAGCCGCGGATCGGGCCGCGCCAGCGTCACCGCCGCAGCGGCCTTGGCGGCTTCCGTGCCGGTGCCCATGGCGATGCCGAGATCGGCGGCCCGCAACGCCGGCGCATCGTTGATGCCGTCACCGACCAGGCCAACTCCCGCGCCATCGCCGCGGATCTCCTCAAGCGCCCGGATCTTGCCCTCCGGCGTCAACCCGGACCGCGCATCCTTGAGACCGAACCGGGCGGCAAAAACCGCAACCGCCTCGGGCCGGTCGCCGGACAGCACGGTGACCGCAACGCCCCGCGCCGCAAGCCGTTCGAGCGCCTCGGCCACCTCCGGTCGCGGCGCATCGACAAAGCCGATGGCGCCCAGAATGCCGCGTTCATCGCCAAGCAGGGCCACCGAGCCGCTGGCGGCAAAAGCTTCATCCCCGACAAGCGCGGCCGCCTGAGGCTGAAACCCCGCCTCGGCCATCAGCGCAGCATTGCCAAGCCGCAGCCGGCGGCCATCGACCGTGCCGGCCAGTCCACGCCCCGGCGTCGCCGAAAAATCGCTCACGCCGGGCAGTTCAAGTCCCGCTTCCGAGGCCTCCGCCACCAGCGCACGGTCGACGGGATGGTCCGAGCGGGCGGCCAACGCCGCCGCCAGTCGCAACACCTCGCGCTGCTCGCCAGCCACCGCCCTGAGCGCGGACACTTCCGGCACCCCGCGCGTCAGCGTGCCGGTCTTGTCGAAGGCGACATGACGCAGCCGGCCCGCCGTCTCCAGCGCCGCATGGTCGGCCACGATCAGTCCGGCCCGTGCCGCCGCATTGGCCCCGGCCACCAGCGCGATCGGCGTCGCCAGCCCCAACGCGCAGGGACAGGCCACCACCAGCACCGAAACGGCGATGATCAGCGCCCGCTCGACCCCAGCGCCGGCGAACCACCAATAGGCGGCGCTGGCCAGCGCCAGCGCCAGCACCACCGGCACGAAGATCGCCGAGATCCGGTCCGCCAGCTGCTGCACCGGCGAACGCGCGATGTCGGCATCCTCGATCAGCCGCGCGACGCGGCTGAGACGGGTGTCGTCGCCTGTCGCTGTCACCTTGACCAGCACCCGCCCCCCCGAGGCGATGCTGCCGGCGATCACCGCATCACCGGTCTGGCGCGGCACCGGCAGGCTCTCGCCGGTCATCAGCGCCTCGTCGAACGCCGCAGCCCCCTCTATGATGTGCCCGTCGGCCGGCACCTGCGCGCCGGGCCGCACCGCCACCACATCGCCGGCCTTGAGACCAGCGGCATCGACATCCGCTTCCAACCCGCCGACGATGCGCACCGCATGGCGAGGGGCACTGGCGGCCAGTGCTTCCAGCGCCGCACTGGCTCCGCTGCGCGCCTGCCCCTCCAAAACCTTGCCGACCAGCAGGAAGGCGAGCACCGTCACCCCGGCCTCGAAATAGAGCCCGCCGCCGTGATGCACCCGGTCGGTCAGCCAGTTGTACAGGCTGAACCCCCAGGCCGCCGTCGTGCCCACTGCGACCAGCACATCCATATTGGCCGACCCGTTGCGCAGCGCACTCACCGCCCCGCGATAGAAGCGCGCCCCGCAGACGACCTGCGCCAGCGTCGCCAGCAGCGCCTGCAAGGAGGCGGGCAGCAGCGGCACGTGGCTGCCGCTCATCATCATCCGCCCCATGTCGATCAGGAACGGAAGCGCCAGCCCCACGGCGAGCAGCGCCAGCATCCGCGTCCGACGCGCCTCTCCGGCGCGCATCGACTGGCGCAGCTCGCGCGCCTTGCGCCGATCCTCCGATCCGGCCCCGCGCACCATCGCGTCAAAGCCGGCGGAGCGGACGGCCGCGACCAGTTGCGCGGCATCCCCTGGCGCGCGCCAGACCACATCGGCCCGCTCCAGCGGCAGGCTGACCCGCGCCGAGGCCACACCCGGCATGCGCGCCAGAACCTTCTCCAGCCGTGCCGAACAGGCTGCGCAGGTCATACCTGTCACGTCGAGTGTCACAAGATTGTCAGATTGCGCGGTCATGAAGCATGAGATGCCTCCGGACGGGCGTGCTTGCAAGCCATGTCACCCCGCCGGCCGACACCGAAGGAGTTTTCTATGGCTGCCCCTCTGGGCCACTGGCTGCAACGCGCCGCACGGCTGCATCGCTCGCGGTTGGCCGAATCGCTGGATGATCTGGGCTTGTTCCCCGGTCAGGAACAGCTGCTGATCCGACTGGCCGAAGCCGGCGAATGCACAGTGGGCGATCTTGCCGACAAGCTGGATGTGCGCCCGCCGACCGTCTCCAAGAGCCTGCAGCGACTGGCTGCGCAGGGGCTGATCGAACGCGGCGGCGACGAGGGCGACGGCCGCAGGACCCGCGTGCACCTGACGGCGGCGGGCAAGGTCCGCGTCCGCGATCTGGAAGCGGTCCTCGAAAGGGTCGAGGAGGAGCTTGCCGACGCGCTGGATGGCAAGGATGCCCGCCGCCTGCGCAAGCTGCTGCGCCGCCTCACCCGGCACCTCGCCGGCGCCGAACAAGCTGCCGAGGATGACATCGATTCCGGCGATGACGAGGATCGCGGCTGATCAGGCTTCCGGAGCGCGATTTGGGTTGTCAGACAAGCCTTCATGGCGCTACAGACTGAGGCGATCAGGTCGCATGCCGCATCGGCGCCCCTTTCTCGGGCACGAGCAGGACGGCAGCGTTTCCTGATCGCCAAGGGAAAGGAAACGCGCCGTGACTGCCTTCCAGGTTGCCGTGCATGGGCCGGTGATGCCCCTCATCCGCAATGGGCTGTCGAAGGCCCTGGCGACCCATTTTCTGTTTGAAAAGGCCGACCGCGACGGGTTCATCCGCGACGAGGGCCACAAGATCGGCGCTCTGGTCGGCGGCTTCAAGTTCCGTATCGACGAAGCCGAGATGGCGCGTTTTCCCAACCTGCGCATCATATCCAATTTCGGCGTCGGCTACGACATGGTCGACGTGCAAGCTGCCGCCCGCCGCGGCATCGTCGTCACCAACACCCCGGATGTGCTCAACGAGGAGGTTGCCGATACCGCCATCGGCCTCCTGCTGATGACGGTGCGCAAGCTGCCGCAGGCCGAGCGCTACCTCCGCGCCGGACTGTGGGAAAGCCAGGGCAACTATCCCCTCACCGCCTCCTTGCGCGGCCGCACCATGGGCATCATCGGGCTTGGCCGCATCGGCAAGGCGATCGCCCGCCGCGCCGAGGCCTTCGGGCTGAAACTTGCCTATTTCGGCCGCACCCGGCAGGCCGACGTTGCCTACCCGTTCTATGACAGCCTCGTCGCCATGGCACGTGATGTCGATATTCTCATGGCGATTCTGCCCGGCGGGGCCGCCACCTACCGGCTGGTGAATGCCGAGGTGCTGCAGGCGCTCGGGCCGGAGGGGATCTTCATCAACGTCGCCCGTGGAACGGTGGCCGACGAGCCGGCGCTCATCGAAGCCCTGCAGAAGGGCACGATCCTCGGCGCCGGTCTCGATGTCTTCGAGCATGAGCCGAAGGTGCCGCAAGCGCTGATCGATCTCGACAACGCGGTGCTGCTGCCGCATGTCGGCTCGGCCTCGCAGCATACCCGCAACCTGATGGGCCAGCTTGTGGTCGACAATGTGCTGGCAATCGCGGCATCCAAGCCGCCGCTGACCCCGGTGGCCGAAACACCCTGGCCACCGCGCGGCCACTGATGGCGAGGAGCGGACAGTCCACGCTCTGCCACGCGAGCCTTGCCTTGGCGCTCGCGCTCGTGGCCCCGGAAGCTGCCGCCCAGACCCGCCGCCCCGCCACTCCCGCCGTGCAGGTCAGCGCCGGCGGTTATGAACTGTCGAACGAGGATGGCAGCCGCAAGTGCCTGATGCTGCTGCGGCCGGGCGATGTGCCCGGTGGCCACGGCATCGGCTTTCCGGCCCCCTGCCGGCTGGCATTGCCCCTGCTTGCTTCCGTCGCAGCCTGGACGTTGACCGGCACCCAGGAGCCGTCCGCCCTGCGCCTCGGCCTTGCCAATGCCGCCGGCGCGACGCTGATCGAATTCCGCCCGGGTGCGGACGATACGCTCTCGGGCCGCGACGCCACAGGCTCGCTCTATGTCCTGCGTCCCACCACCGGACAGCCGCTGACCCGCCGGATCGAAGGCCTGAAACGCGAGCCGGCCACTGCGCCGGCTCCACCTCCTGCTGCTGCAAGCTCCGCAACGGACCTTGGCGCCATGCGCGCGGCGTCGGGTACATATCAGCTCATCCGTGCCGGTAACCGTGACACCGGCTGCCGGCTGACACTTGCCGGAGATGCCGGCGCGAAGGGAACGCTCACGTTGGCGCCGGGCTGCACGGACAAGGGCGTCGCCGTCTTCGCACCGGCGGGCTGGACCATCAGCGCCGGCACCCTGTGGCTCACCGGGCAGAAGGGGCGCCTCTCCTTCGAACGCAACCGCAGGGGCGGCTGGGACAAGGCGCCGGGTCAGGGCGAGGCGCTGGTGCTGGTGCGCCCCGTCAATCCCTGAGGTGACGGATCATATGCACGAGGCTGCGATCGGGCAGCCGCTCGATGTCCTCGACGTGGAAGTCCTTGCGCAGGTACCAGTCGGTATTGCGGGTCAGCGCCTCACCGGTCACCAGGCGGATGGCTTTGTAGCCCCAGTCGCGCGCCCGGAATTCGGTGGCTGTAAGAAGGGCGTTGCCGTAGCCGGCCCCTTGCACGCTCGGCCTTGTGGCGACGCTTTCAAGATAGAGATCGTCCGCGCGCGGCCGGAGGATCAGCACGCCGACAAGTTCGCCCTTGTCTTCGGCGCCCCACACCTCCGTTTCGTGGAAGATGGTTTCGTAATCCCACTTGAGCGGAATCGGCTCGGCCCCGAGAATGTCTCGGTTGCGGGCATAGGCTTCCTGCTGGAAGCCTTCGACCAGCGGCCGCTCGGTGATCGACAGCCGTCGCAACTTCAGACTGCCGACTTCCAGGTCGCGCGCATTGATGGTGGAAAGCGCGATTTTCTGCTCGCCGCGCGGCCCGAAATTACCCGGCGCCAGCCAGCGCTCGAACGCCCGCTCGTTGACCGGCCATTCACAGTCGATAATCGAGAACCAGGCGGTATCGCGGTTCCTGCCCTTGACGACCATATGCTGGCGGAACACCCCCTCGGCCACGAAGCCGAACCGGACCGCCGCGCGTTTGGAGGGCTGGTTGTTGTTGTCGCATTTCCATTCGAAGCGGCGATAGCCGAGATCGCGGAACACATGCCGTCCGCAGAGATGGATCGCCTCCGTCGCCGCCGGCGTGCGCTGCAGCAGGGGCGAGAACACGATGTGACCGACCTCGATCACCCCCGAAGCTGGCCGGATTTCCATCAGTGTCAGCACTCCGAGCGCCCGCTCGGAATGCCTGTCGACCACTGCGTAGTAGAACGGATCGGCAAGCTCGGCGCGGCTTGCCAGCCAGCTGGCAAAACTCTCCTTGCCCGCGAACGGTCCATAGCCGAGGAAGTTCCACAACTCGTCGTGGTTTTCCACAGCCGCCCAGAGATCGTCACCGTGCCGGGCGGGGTCGAGCCTCTCAAGCCGGCAGTGGATGCCCTCAAGCACCCGGCCGTCAGGACGCCCCGCCGCGACAAAGCTCAACCCGTTCTCCGCCATGATACCCTCCGCCCCGCCGGGCGACAGGGCACCCGTCAGTGGTTGTCGCGCGGGATGCCCTTGCGCTTGTCGATTCGCTGATACTTGACCGCGGGCTTGAGCACCATCCCGTGCGACAGTTCATCCACCATCGCGCGCTGGATCTCCTGCCAGGGCGTCTGGTGGCCCGGATACTTGTAGGGCTTTTTCTTGAGCTCCGCCCGCCGCGCCGCCATCTCCTCGTCGGAGATCAGGAGATTGACCGTCCGCTTGTTGAGATCGATGCGGATACGGTCGCCCATCCGCGCCAGCGCCAGCCCGCCGCCGGTCGCCGCCTCCGGCGAGGCGTTGAGGATGGAGGGCGACCCCGAGGTGCCGGACTGGCGCCCGTCGCCGATGCACGGCAGTGCGTTGATGCCCTTCTTGAGCAGATAAGCGGGCGGGCGCATGTTCACCACTTCCGCTGCGCCCGGATAGCCGACCGGCCCGGTGCCACGCATGATCAGCACCGTGTTCTCGTCGAGCCCCAGCGCCGGATCATCGATGCGCTTGTGATAGTCCTCAGGCCCGTCGAACACCGCGACCCGGCCCTCGAACGCATTCGGATCCTTGTTGTTGGACAGATACCGCAAGCGGAATTCCTCCGAAACAACGGAGGTTTTCATGATCGCCGAATCGAACAGGTTGCCCTTCATGTTGAGGAAGCCCGCCGACTTTTTCATCGGCTTGTCGTATTCCTTGATGACGCGGCGATCCTCGGCGAACTTGCCTTCGCAGTTCTCGTAAAGCGAGTGGCCGTTGACGGTGATCGCCTCGCGGTTGATCTTGCCCTTGGCGATCAGTTCCGCCACCACCGCCGGCACGCCGCCGGCGCGATAGTATTCCTCGCCGAGATACTCGCCTGCCGGCTGCAGGTTGACCAGAAGCGGGATGTCGTAGCCCAGCCGCTCCCAATCGTCGTTGTCGAGCTTGACCCCGATATGCCTGGCGATCGCATTGACATGGATCGGCGCGTTGGTGGACCCGCCGATCGCCGAATTGACGACGATGGCGTTCTCGAAGGCGGCGCGGGTGAGGATCTTCGACGGGCGCAGGTCCTCCCAGACCATTTCGACGATGCGCCGCCCCGTCCAGTAGGCCATCTGATGGCGGTCGCGGTAGGCGGCCGGAATGGCCGCGCAGCCCGGCAGCGACATGCCCAGCGCCTCGGCGATCGAATTCATGGTCGAGGCCGTGCCCATGGTGTTGCAATGGCCGACCGACGGTGTCGACGACGCGATCAGCTCGATGAACTGCTGGTGGTTGATCTTGCCCTTGGCGAGTTCCTCGCGCGCCTTCCAGACGATGGTGCCGGATCCGGTGCGCTCGCCCCGGTGCCAGCCGTTCAGCATCGGCCCTCCCGACAGCGCGATCGCCGGAATGTCCACCGTCGCCGCCGCCATGATCTGCGCCGGCGTCGTCTTGTCGCAGCCGGTGGTCAGCACCACCGCATCGATCGGATAGCCGTAGAGCACCTCGACCAGCGACAGATATTGCAGGTTGCGATCGAGGCTCGCCGTGGGCCGCTTGCCGGTCTCCTGCACCGGATGGATCGGAAATTCGAAGCAGATGCCGCCAGCTTCCCGGATGCCTTCCTTGGTGCGCTTGGCCAGATCGATATGATGCCGGTTGCAGGGCGCGATGTCCGAGCCCGACTGCGCAATGCCGATGATCGGCTTGCCCGATTGCAGTTCCTCCACCGTCATGCCGAAATTCAGCATCCGCTCGATGTAGAGCGCGGTCATGTCGATGTTATGCGGATTGTCGAACCAGGCACGCGAACGCAGGTTCGCGATCTTCTTTGCCGTGGGCTTGGAAGCATTGGACCGGGCGGCCATGAAATTTCTCCTCCGGGCGGGGCGGCACAAATTGCGCATCACCGCTGATTGGACCAAGCTAGGCACCTGTCACGGCTGGTCAAGAGCAATTTGTCTGATATCAGACAACGGATAAGAACGTCAGGAGTTTGCCATGCTGGAGATCGTTCCCTCCTTTGGCCGCATTGGCGAGGAGAACGCTTTCGCCGTGCTCGCCCGCGCCACCGAGTTGCTGCGGCAGGGCCGCGACATCATCAATCTCGGGATCGGCCAGCCGGATTTCGCCACCCCGCCCAACATCGTGGAAGCCGCCATCAAGGCTTTGCGCGATGGCCACCACGGCTATACGCCGGCCACCGGCATCCTGCCGTTGCGCGAGGCGGTTGCCGCCGATCTCCATCGCCGCTTTGGCGCAGGCGTCAACCCCGACCGGGTGATGATCGTCCCCGGCGGCAAGGTGACGATGTTCATGGCCATCCTGATGTTCGGCCAACCGGGCGTGGAAATTCTCTATCCCGATCCGGGCTTTCCCATCTACCGTTCGATGATCGAATTCACCGGCGCGACGCCGGTCCCTGTGCCGATTCGCGAGGAAAACGGTTTTGCCTTCTCCGCCGAGGAGACCCTGGCGTTGATCACGCCGCGCACGCGGCTGCTGATCGTCAACTCGCCCGCCAACCCCACCGGGGGCGTCACGCCGAAGGCCGAGGTCGACAGGCTGGTCGCCGGCCTTGCGAAATTCCCGCGCGTCGCTGTCATGTCGGACGAGATCTACGACCAGATGCTCTATGACGGCGAGCAGCATGTCTGCCTGCTCAACTACCCGGAAATCGCCGACCGGCTGATCCTGCTCAACGGCTGGTCCAAGACCTATGCCATGACGGGTTGGCGCATGGGCTATTCGGTCTGGCCGGACAAGTGCTACGAAGCGGCCCGCAAGCTCGCGGTCAATTCCTATTCCTGCGTCAACGCCGCCGCTCAATGGGCGGGGCTCGAGGCGCTGACCGGCCCGCAGGATGCGGTGGGCCGGATGCTGGCCGAGTTCGATACCCGCCGCAAGGCCGTGGTGGCCGGGCTCAACACGCTGCCGGGCGTCTCCTGCATCACGCCCAAGGGCGCCTTCTATGCCTTCCCCAACATCAAGGCGACGGGCTGGCAGGCCAAGCCGCTCGCCTCCGCCCTGCTCGAACAGGCGGGCGTGGCCACCATCGGTGGGCCGGATTTCGGCGTCCATGGCGAGGGTTATATCCGCCTGTCCTATGCCAACAGCCTTGAGAACATCGAAAAGGCGCTGGAGCGGATCGGCCAGTTCCTCGGCAAGAACAGCAAGGCATGATCAGGAAGGTCCGTTCATGATGATCCGTCCCGCCGTTGCCGCCGATCTTCCGGCAATCCTTGCGCTGCTTGCCGACGACCCCCTGGGCAAGAACCGCGAGGCCCCGGCGGAGGAACGTGCGGCCTACGATCTCGCCTTTGCCGCCATCGCGGTCGATCCCAACAACCTCATGGTGGTCATGGAGGCGGAGAAGCGGATCGTTGGCTGCTGCCAGATCACCTTCATTCCCGGCCTGTCGCGCAAGGGGGCCTGGCGTGGCCAGATCGAGAGCGTGCGCATCGCCGCCGACCATCGCAATCGCGGCGAGGGCGCAGCCCTGATGGCCTGGGCGATCGCCGAATGCCGCCGGCGCGGCTGTGCGCTGGTGCAGCTCACCACCGACAAGCGCCGCCCCGCCGCTCACCGGTTCTATGAACGGCTCGGCTTTGTCGCCAGCCATGAGGGGATGAAGCTGGAGCTTCAATGAAAACGGCGGAGTTTCCCCCGCCGCTTGCATGCTGAATCGCGGTCCGCCTCAGGCCGGGCGGACCGAATTGGCCGCCGCCTCCACCTGCTGCACCAGCCCCTCATCGAGGCCCAGCGCTTCGGCCATATCCTCAAGGAAGCGGCGCTCAAGCTTGTTGTCCGGGCTGATGGCGAGACGGCAGGCGGTGAACAGCGCCGCCGCCTGTTCGGGACCCTGCACTTCCGCGGCAAGCGTGGCGATATCGGTCGGGTTGGCCACTTCACCGTTGATGAAGTCGACCGCATCCTGATCGAGCCCACGCGCTTCGAGGCTGCCGAGGATCGCCTTCTTCTCCGCCTCGTCCAGCTTGCCGTCGGCCATGGCCGCCGCGATCATGCCGCGCAGCATCAGCGTGGCATTCTGCTGGGCATCGCCGGCATCCGGGCTGAAGGCCGAGTTCTTCGGCGGCAGCGCCACCGGCTCACCCGCCTTGATCAGCGGTTTGCCCTGAATGTAGTTGTTGTAGGCCTTGTAGGCGAGGCCGGCGATCAGCGCCAAACCGCCGAGCTTGGCGGCCGAGGCGGTGATGTTGCGGCCCGACTTGGTGCCGAGCAGCAACCCGCCGAGACCACCCGCCGCAGCCCCTGCCAGCCCCTGGTTGTTGGCGATCAGCTCCTGCAACTGGTTGAGCATGTCGGGCGACAGCCGCTTGCCGGTCGCCTGTTCGATCATCTGGCTGAGCTTGTCGGTTGCGCCCGTCGCGGCATCGGCATCGCGCGCCGCATCGCGTGCTCCGCCCGCGGCCTGCCCGAGGATCGAGCCAACGAGATCGCCAAGACCGCCCGGCGCCGCCGACTGACCCGGCGCACCCGCCTTGCCGCCGCCGAGCAACCCGCCAAGCAGATCGCCCAGACCGCCGCCGCCGCCCTGCTGCGGTGCAGCCTGACCACCGCCGAGCACCTTGCCCAGCAGATCGCCGAGACCACCGCCCTGCGGGGCTGCCTGCGCATGGCCCTGCTGGGCGCCGCCGAGCAGCCCGCCGAGCAGATCGCCCAGACCGCCGCCGCCCTGCGGCGCGGCCTGACCGCCGCGACCACCGGCCAGCACCTGACCGAGGAGATCACCGAGAGCGCCGCCCGGCTGTTGACCGCCCTGCGGCTGCATGGCGCCCTGCAGCAGAGCATCGAGAATTTTCTTGGAATCGAACATGTATGTGGCCCTCCGGTGCCGGGCGCCGCTCATGGCAGCGCGAAGTTGAACAGAATATGACTGATCCGAGCAGAACCCGGGACCCTACCCGATTTGAGCCTAACTCGCCGCCCCTGTCGAATCGAATTCGAAAATGACCGTCGCCAGCGGCGGCAGCGTGACAGAGGCGCGCGCCGGCCGGCCATGCAACGGCCTGGGTTCGGCCACCACCGCCCCCATGTTGCCCATGCCCGAGCCGCCATAGAGCGCCGCATCGGTGTTCAGCCGCTCGATCCAGCGCCCGGCCGCCGGCAGCGCCAGAAGATAGTTGGGGCGCGGCACGGGGGTGAAGTTGCTGACAACCGCCACCATGCCGCCCGCCCCGTCCCGCCTGAGCCAGGCGGTGACCGAGCGCGCCGCATCATCCACCTTCAGCCACTCGAAGCCTTCCGCCTCGCAATCGCGCGCGTGCAGCGCACCGGAGCGGCGGTAGAGGCCGTTGAGATCGCGCACCAATGCCCTGAGCCCGGCATGCGGCGGATGGTCGAGCAGCGCCCAATCAAGCGCGCGCTCTTCGCTCCACTCCCGCCGCTGACCGAATTCCTGCCCCATGAACAGCAGCTTCTTGCCGGGATACCCCCACATGAAGCCGTAGTAGGCGCGCAGGGCCGCGAATCTCTGCCAATCGTCGCCCGTCATCTTGTGCAGCAGCGAGGCCTTGCCGTGCACCACCTCGTCATGGCTGAGCGGCAGCACGAAATTCTCGCTGAAGGCATACATCAGCCCGAAGGTCAGTTCGCTGTGGTGATGCGTGCGATGGATCGGATCACGCCTGAGATAGGCCAGCGTGTCGTGCATGAACCCCATGTTCCACTTGAAACCGAAACCGAGACCGCCGGCATGCACCGGACGCGACACACCGGGAAACGAGGTCGATTCCTCGGCGATCATCAGCACGCCCGGGTGCTGGGCATGAACGACGGTGTTGAGCTGGCGCAGGAACGCGATCGCCTCGAGATTCTCGCGTCCCCCTTCTCGGTTGGGGATCCACTCGCCCGCGCCGCGCGAATAATCGAGATAGAGCATCGAGGCGACCGCATCGACCCGGAGCCCGTCGACATGGTATTTCTCAAGCCAGAACAGCGCATTGTTGATGAGGAAGCTCGCTACTTCCTTGCGCCCGAAATTGTAGATGGCCGTGTTCCAGTCCGGGTGGAATCCCTGACGCGGATCGGCATGCTCATAGAGCGCCGTGCCGTCGAACATCGCCAGCCCATGCGCGTCGGTCGGAAAATGCGCCGGCACCCAGTCGAGAATGACGCCGATCCCCGCCGCATGCGCCCGGTCGACAAACCGGGCAAACCCCTCGGGCGAGCCAAACCGCGCCGTCGGCGCGAACAGCCCGGTCGGCTGGTAGCCCCAGGAGGCATCGAGAGGATGCTCGGACATCGGCAGGAACTCGACATGGGTGAAGCCCATGTCGCGGACATAGCCGATCAGCGCCTCGCCCAGCGCCTCATAGCTCTGGAATTCGCCCTCCGCCGTCCGCTGCCAGGAACCGGCGTGCACCTCATAGATCGATAGCGGCGCCCGCCTCGGATCGCGCCGCGCCCGGGCGTCGAGATAGGCCGCATCACTCCATGCAAATCCGTTAATGCCAGCCACCACCGACGCATTTGCCGGGCGTTTCTCGCCGGCGAAGGCAAACGGATCGCTTTTCAGCCTGAGATGCCCGTCGACGCCGATGACCTCGAACTTGTAGCGGACGCCCTCTCCGACATCCGGCAGGAAGATTTCCCAGAGCCCTGAATCGATGCGCCGCCGCATCAGATGGCGCCGCCCGTCCCAGTGGTTGAAATCGCCCACCACCGACACACGCCGGGCATTGGGCGCCCACACGGCAAAATGCGTGCCGCTGATCCCCTCGTGGGTCAGGCAATGCGCGCCGAGCCGGTCGAACAGCCTCAGATGCGTTCCCTCGGCCACGTAGTAATCGTCGAGCGGGCCGAGAATCGGGCCAAAGGAATAGGGATCGATGAAGGCCCAGCTGCCCGCCGCCCCCTGCGCTTCGAGCCGCAGCGGACCGCGCCGGTCGCGATGGGCGATGCGCCCCTCGAAAAAACCGTCGGGGTGGGTCTGTTCCAACTGCCCGAGGGCGGCCAGATCGAGGCCGGTCACCGTCACCGCGGTGGCGCCCGGCACAAAGGCGCGCACCACGCCTGCCCGGCCAACCCGGTGCTCGCCCAGAACGGCGAAGGGATCGTCATGCATGCCCTGGACGATCCGCGTCACGGTGAGTCTGTCGAGACGCCCGTCCTTCACCCGCACCACCCTGCCCTGTTGCCTGCCGACTCGACCCCGCCATCAGGGCCACCGGCAGGGCGCAATCGTCAAGACATTTTGCGTCAAGACATTTTGCAATCGGGCCGGCAAAGGCTACGCAAAGCCGGTGATCCCGGGGGAGGCGCGGCGTGATTCTGGTCTGCGGCGAAGCGCTCATCGATCTGTTCGTCGACAATGCAACAGGCGCGGCCCTGCCGGCCCGGGCCGTGGCGGGCGGCTCCCCGTTCAATACCGCCGTCGGGCTGGCGCGCCTCGGCATCGGGGCGGGCTTTCTCGGCGGCCTGTCCACGGACAGCTTCGGCCACCATCTCGCCCGTTGCCTCAGCCGCGAAGGGGTCGACCTGAGTTATGCCGTTCGCAGCGAGCGGCTGACGACGCTCTCGGTGGTGGCGACCGACTCTGGCGGTCATCCGGCCTATGCGTTCCATGGTGAGGGCAAGGCCGACCGGGTGCTGACGTCGAACGATCTGCCGGCAAGGCTGCCCGCCTCGATCGCGGCGCTGGTGTTCGGCTCCTATACGCTGGCCGTGGAGCCGGTGGGCGCCGCGCTGCTGGCATTGGCGCAGCGCGAGGCTCGGCATCGGCCGATCAGCCTCGATCCGAACCTGCGCCCCGGCGTGATCGGCGATCTTGCCGCATGGCGGGTCAGGTTCGAGGCGTTCCTGGCCACTGCGACCCTCGTCAAAGCCTCGGACGAGGACATCGCGCTGGGCTATGGGCCGGAGCCGGACATCGATCGGGTCGCCGCCGATTGGCTCGCCCGCGGGCCCTCGCTGGTGGTGGTGACGCGCGGGGAGAAGGGTGCGCTCGCCTACACCCGCACCCACAGGCTGGAGGTGCCGGGCCGCCGGGTTGCGGTGATCGATACGGTCGGCGCCGGCGATAGCTTCCACGCCGCCCTGCTGGCATGGCTGCAGCGCGCCGGCGCGCTGACCTTCGGCGGCATTGCCGCATTGCAGCCGGCGAAGCTGACCGAAGCCCTGACCTATGCGACCACGGCCGCCGCCCTCACCTGTTCCCGGCGCGGCGCGGACCTGCCGAATCTCGCCGAGGTGGCGGCGCGGCTGGAGGTGCGAGAGTGATGCCACCTTTTTTTGATCGATCGATTGATTTATAGCCTCGCGGCAGGGGATATGATCCTTGCCTTTCTCCTTTTGCGAGTTGATCCGTTGCCATTTCCCAAACCGCTTGCTGCCATCGACGCCAATACGCTGGCTTTCGAGAGCCTGCCGCTGGTCAAGCCCACCGGTTTTCGCGAATACGACGCGCGCTGGTGGTTCGGTCATCCCGGCTCGGACAAGGCGCCCGAACTCAACCTGATGGGCGTTCAGGCGGTCGGCCTCGGTATCGGCACGCTGGCGCGTCGGCGGGGAGTGAAGCCGGAGATTGTCACCGGCCACGATTTCCGCGGCTATTCTGGCGCGATCAAATCGGCGCTGATCACCGGCCTGATGGGCGCCGGCATGCGTGTGCATGACATCGGCCTCGCGCTGTCGCCGATGGCCTATTTTGCGCAGTTCGAGCTGGATGTCGCCTGCGTGGCGATGGTCACCGCCTCCCATAACGACAACGGCTGGACCGGGGTGAAGATGGGCATCGAGCGGCCGGTCACCTTCGGCCCCGAGGAAATGGCCGAACTGAGAGACATCGTGCTCTCCGGCGCCTATGAACTCAGCGACGGCGGGTCCTACCTGTTTCACGAGAACTTCGCCGACCGCTACATCCGCGATCTCACGGACCGGCCGAAGATCGGCCGCAAGCTGAAGGTGGTCGCCGCCTGCGGCAATGGCACGGCGGGCGCCTTCGCACCCGGCATTCTGGAACGGTTGGGTTGCGAGGTGATCCCGCTCGACACCCGGCTCGACCACAGCTTCCCGCGCTACAATCCCAACCCCGAGGACATGGAGATGCTGCATGCCATGGCCGAAGCGGTGAGGCAGCACGGGGCAGACGTCGCGCTCGGTTTTGACGGCGACGGTGACCGCTGCGGCGTCGTCGACAACCACGGCGACGAGATCTTCGCCGACAAAATCGGCGTGATGCTGGCACGCGATCTCTGCCGCGTGCATGGACCCTCGCAGTTCGTGGTCGATGTCAAATCGACCGGACTTTATCATTCCGACCCGGAACTCAAGCGCCTCGGCGCCCGCACCGACTACTGGAAAACCGGCCATTCCTACATCAAGCGCCGGGTGCGCGACCTGAAGGCCCTCGCCGGCTTCGAGAAATCCGGGCACTTCTTCTTCAATGCGCCGATCGGGCGGGGCTATGACGACGGCATTGTCACCGCCATCGCGGTGATCGACATGCTCGACCGTAACCCAGATCGCTCGATGGCCGAACTCTACGCAGCGGTGCCACGCACCTGGGGCACGCCCACCATGTCGCCGCACTGTGCCGATGAGGTCAAATATGGCGTGATCGAGCGCCTGACCGCGCGGTTTCAGGCGATGCATACCGGCGGTGAAAAGATCGCCGAAGCCGCCATCACCGACATCAACCTTGTCAACGGCGTGCGCGTGATGACGGCCGATGGGACCTGGGGCTTGGTGCGCGCCTCCTCCAACAAGCCCGAGCTTGTGGTGGTGGTGGAAAGTCCGGTATCGGAAGCCCGCATGCGGGCGATGTTCCGGGCCGTCGATACGATCTTGCGGGAGAACCCGGAAGTCGGCGCCTATAACCAGACGATCTGAAGCCAGCAGCGGGGAAGACCATGACCAGCAAGATTGTCCCGGTTATCCTGTGTGGCGGCGCCGGCACCCGGCTCTGGCCCGCCTCGCGCGACAGCTATCCCAAGCAGTTCCTGACCTTTGGCGGCGGTCGCTCGCTGTTCCAGGAGACGCTCGCCCGCGTCACCGGCCCGAATTACGACCGGCCGATCATCCTGTCCGGGAACGATTACCGTTTCCTGGTCGCTGAACAGGCGCAGGCCCTCGGGATCAAGGCGGAGATCGTGCTCGAACCCGCCCGCCGCGACTCCTGCGCCGCGATTGCCGCCGCCGCCGAGGTCGCCGCCCGCCGTCAGGCGGATGCGGTGATGCTGGTGCTGTCGGCCGATCATGACATTCCCGATCAGGCCGGCTTTCAGACCCATGTCGCGCGCGGCCTTGCGGCGGCTCGCGCCGGGCGCATTGTCACCTTCGGCATCAGGCCGCGCCATCCCGCGACCGGCTACGGCTACATCCGGCCCGGCGCCGCCCTTGAGGCCGCGCCCGGCGTGCATGGCATCGCCGCCTTCGTCGAAAAGCCCGATCCGGCCACCGCCCAGCGCTATCTGGCCGAGGGCTATCTGTGGAACTCCGGCAACTTCCTGTTTTCCGCGCGCGTGTTTCTCGACGAACTCGCAAGGCTCGCCCCGGACATCCACGCGCCCGTCCGGGAGGCCGTGGCGACGGCGGCCGCCGATCTCGACTTCCTCAGGCTCGGCACGGAAGCCTTCCTAAAGGCGCGGGCGATGTCGGTCGATTACGCCGTCATGGAAAAAACCGGTCGCAGCGCCGTGGTGCCCTCCGATTTCATGTGGTCGGACATCGGCTCATGGAGCGCGGTTGCCGATATGGCGGAGAAGGATGGCGCCGGAAATTCGGCCCATGGCGATGCCATGTTCGAGAACGCCCGCAACTGCTATGTCTATGCGCCGAATACACTGACATCCGTAGTCGGCCTCGACAATGTGGTGGTGGTCGCCACCCGCGATGCCATTCTCGTCACCGACAAGGCCCATTCGGAGGATGTGAAGAAACTGGTGAGCCGGCTTGCCGGCGCCAATCGCCGCGAGGCGGTTGAGCACCTGAAGAATTTCCGCCCCTGGGGCAACTACGAACAGATCGACCGCGGTGCCCGCTATCAGGTCAAGCGCATCACGGTGGCGCCGGGCGGCAAATTGTCGTTGCAGAGCCATTTCCACCGGGCCGAGCATTGGGTTGTGGTTTCCGGCACGGCTCGGGTGACGGTCAATGAAGCGGTGCATCTGCTTGGCGAGAACCAGTCGATCTACATTCCGCTCGGCGCCGTGCACCGCATGGAAAATCCCGGCCAGATCCCGCTGGAATTGATCGAGGTGCAATCGGGCAGCTATCTCGGCGAGGACGACATCGTCCGCTATGAGGATGACTACAATCGCACCTAGGCGGCTAAGGCGACTACTCTGGGGGCATTATCGTCCGGCCGTTACGGCCGGTGCATGGTCAGGAAAGTGATTATGACAGGCAAGACCGCACTCATCACGGGAATTACCGGCCAGGACGGCGCCTATCTTGCCGAACTGCTGCTTTCAAAAGGCTACCGGGTGGTTGGTCTGGCGCGGCGGTCGTCCCATTCGGGCATTGACGATCACCGCCTGCGCTGGCTCGGCATCGCCGACCAGGTCGAGATCGTCGATGGCAACCTGCGCGATCTTTCCGGCATCATCCGCACGGTGATGGATGTGAAGCCGGACGAGATTTACAATCTGGCCGCCCAGTCCTTCGTCAAGACGTCGTGGCAGCAGCCGATCCTGACCGCCGAGATCACCGGCATCGGTGTGCTCAACATGCTGGAAGCCCTGCGCATCGCTGCACCCCGGGCGCATTTCTACCAGGCCTCCTCCTCGGAAATGTACGGCCTGATCCAGCAGCCGCAGCAATCGGAAACGACCCCGTTCTATCCGCGCTCGCCCTATGCGGTGGCCAAGCTGTTCGGCCATTGGTCAACGGTGAACTATCGCGAGAGCTTCGGCCTGCATGCCTCCTCGGGCATCCTGTTCAATCACGAATCGCCGCTGCGCGGCATCGAGTTCGTTACCCGCAAGGTGACTGACGGCGCCGCCCGCATCAAGCTCGGGCTCGCCCGCGAACTGCGCATGGGCAACATGGACGCCAAGCGCGACTGGGGTCATGCCAAGGATTATGTGCGCGCGATGTGGCTGATGCTGCAGCAGGACAGGCCGGACGACTACGTGGTCGCCACCGGCCGCACCGTGACCGTGCGCGACATGGTGGAGATCGCCTTCCGCCATCTCGGCCTTAACCCGGCCGACCATATCGTGCCGGACCAGCGCTTCATGCGCCCGGCGGAGGTGGATATCCTGCTCGGCAACCCGTCCAAGGCCAAGGCGAAACTGGGCTGGGAGCCGCAGATCAGCCTGGAAGAGATGATCGTGGAAATGGTCGATGCCGATCTCGCCCGATTGAGGCCCAGCCTGTAACCTGACCTTGATGAGCACGTCGCGGACGATTCTGGTCACCGGGGCCGAAGGTTTTGCCGGCCGCCGGCTGGTTGCGGCCCTGGCCGGGGCCATGCCGACCGCCCGCATTGTCGGCACCACCCGCGGCGGCGAGGCGGTGCCCGGTTGCCATGCGGTGCCGACATTGGACCTGACGCGCGGGGACATTACCGCCGCACTCAGGGCAGAGCGGCCTGCGCTGGTCTTTCACCTCGCCGCGCGCTCCTCGGTGGCCCAGAGCTTTGGCCAGAGCCATCTGACCTTCTCCGACAACGTGACGGCCTGCCTGCGCCTCGCGGAAGCCTTGCGCGAAACGATGCCGGGCACCCCGCTGGTCTTTGCCTCTTCGGGGGAGGTCTATGGCGCCGCCTTCCGGCGCGAGGCTCCGATCCGCGAAACGACGCCGCCGGAACCGCAGAACGCCTATGCCCGCTCCAAGCTCGTCGGCGAATTTGCGTTTGCCGACATTCTCGCGCCGGTGTCCCCGGTCATCTGCCTGCGCCTGTTCAACCACTTCGGACCGGGACAGGACGAGCGCTTCGTCATCCCCTCGTTCGCCGCGCAGCTGCGGGCGATCGCCGCCGGCCGGCAGGCGCCGGTCATCAAGGTCGGCAATCTCGACGCGGTGCGCGATTTTCTGCCCGTCGCCGACGTGCTCGCCGCCTATCTGGCGGCGGCGGGGCTGGCGCAGCAGTCGGCGCCTGCTCTCAGGACCTACAACATCGGTTCGGGCGCGGGCCGTTCGATCCGCAGCATTCTTGAGCATCTCGTGCGTCTTTCCGGCCTCAAGGTCTCGATCGAGGTCGATCCTGACCGCCTGCGCCCCTCCGACATCCCGCAGGCGATCGCTGATTCGGCCGCCTTCCGCGCCGCGACGGGATGGCAGCCGGCGGCAGACTGGGACGCAGCGCTCACCGATCTTCTGGTGCATCCATGAGCCGGGCCGGACGTGACAGGAGAGAGCCATGATCGGGTTCTTGAAGCGCCTGCTCCTGCGTTCCATCGGCTGGCTGCTGCAATTCCGTCTGCCAAGCCTGTTTCTCGTCGCGGTGATGAAGCGCTGGCCCGAACAGATCGTGCGTTTTGCGCCTTCGCTCCGCGTGCACCCCGGTTTTGCCGGCCTTCTGGCGCTGCGCCGAGGGGTGCACTGGCAAACCGAAGCGCCCCCCGCAGCGCTCGATGCCTGGCGCCGCCGCCTGACCCCTGAAGCCGACAAGCGAACTCTGCCATGAAGCTCTGGATCGACGGCCAGTGTTTCCAGACCGCCAGCCGTTATCGCGGCATCGGCCGATATGTGCAGGAACTGATCGCGGCGATGATTCGGTTCAGACCCGAAATCGATCTGCACATGTCGTTCAATCTCGCGCTCGGGGGCATCGACGACACGCTGCTGGCAGCGCTGCCGCCCGGCCTGCACCGGCGCAATCTGCATCGCTGGGAAGCGGTGGTCGAGGGCGGCGAGGCCATGGTGGGCACGACCCCACTGCGCCGGCTCAGCGAGATCGCGCTTGCGCACCATGTCGGCTGCCTGGCCCCTGATGTCGCCCTCAGCTCAAGCCTGTTCGAAGGCAGCGACTGCCCGGCCGTGCCGCTGATGCCCTCGCTCTGCACCGAAACAGCATGCGCGGCGATCTTTTTCGATGCGATCCCCTTTCGGTTCCCGGAACGCTATCTGACCCGTTACCTGACGCGCGCCAGTTACGAACGCCGTCTGGGGGAGCACCGCAGCGCCGACCTCAACCTGTGCATTTCCGGCTTCTGTCGCAGCGAAGCACTGGACCTGTTTCCGGATGTGCCGGCCATCGACATCTCCGGCGGCGTCGACATCGCTCACTTTGCCGGCAAATCAATAACGCAGCGCCGGAAACCCTATCTGTTCTATGTCGGCGGCCTCGACTGGCGCAAGAACGTCGGCGTGGTGGTCGAGGCGTTCCGCCTGTTGCCCCCCGCAGAGCGTGCGGCGCTGCAGGTCGTCATTGCCGGCCGCAATCCGCCGGCGCAGGAACAGGACCTGCGCGCACACTGGCAGCAGGCGGGGCTCGACCCCGCAGCCCTCGACTTCCTCGGCCATGTCAGCGACGCCGATCTCGGCGGGCTTTATCGCGGCGCGTTCTGCGTGGTGCAACCCTCTCGCATGGAGGGTTTCGGCCTGACTGCGGCCGAGGCGATGGCGGCCGGCGCCCCGGTCGTCGCCGGGCGCGGCGGCGCGCTGGTCGAAGTGGTAGGCCACGATGATCTCCTGTTCGATCCCGATCGACCGGAGCAGCTTGCGGCGATTCTATCGCGACTGCACCGGGACCCCGCCTTCCGCACCTGGGCGATCGAGCATGGCAAGTGTCATGTCCGTCGCTTTACCTGGGAGGAATCGGCCAAACGCACCATCGCCGCGCTGGAAGAGCTCTTGGCCACCTCCCCCAAGCACGGCTTCGGTCCTGACCGCGAACGTTTGCGCGACTGGACCGAGCGGCAGGTGCGCGCGCTCAGAGTTGATCCTGACATTGCCATCGGCATGCTGGCGCGGGCTGAGACTTCCGATGAACCCAAATAATTTGCCGGCAACGGTTCATCCAGTTCCGGTATCGTCGAGCTTCCTGCCGCAGGCATGGCAGAACCTGTCGGTCCGCGCCACAGGCTTGCCGCAGCCCGGGCACTTGCCCGCCTCCGCCTCGGGCGCCGCCTTGCCGGAGAGATACGCGGTCGCATCTTGCAGATCTTGCAGCATCGTCAGGTCGCGCTTGGCGTTATAGACGTCGTCGAACAGGAATTCGGCCGGCCGTTCCGTTCCGGTGCGATAGACCGCCGACTTGGTTCCCCAGCGCAGGATGCCGAGCTTGGCCAGTAGATCAAGAAACCGCATGACATCTGCCTTTCAAGAAGTCGGGATCAGGCGCGCTCCGCAGGCCGCGCAATACGCCTGCGTTTTCAGAACCTTGCCGCCACAGGCATGGCAGAACAGGGTTTCCGACGGCGCCCCCGCCGCGGCGGGCGCCAATGCGGCGATTTCCCCTGCGATCTGCTGACGAAACCCTTCGAGCAGGGTCACCTCGCTGATCGTGCCGATCCGCACGCGATCTCCGACCATCTCGATGCCCCACAGAGCTGCCAGGGTGCGCAACCCGCCGAGCCGGCTCCAGTGCGGCGGCGCTCCGGGACCGGCCGCTACCGTAACCCCGGCCGTCGCCAGCGGCGCCAGCAACAACCGTCGCACTGGCTCGAAATCCGGCACCATCGCCAGCGCTTCATCCTGCGCCACGAGAATCGCCGCGCCCGCCAGCTCCTCCAGCGCATGATCGAACGCCGACCCACCAAGGGCCGGCACCGCCGGCAGCAGGCGACGCAGCGCCGGCAGCAGCCAGCGGGTATCGGCACTGGCGAGCCCGGTTGTGGTGGCCAGCCGCACCGCCGCCTTGCCGATCACCGCTGCCGGCGACGGTTGGCGCTGGATCAGGCAGTCGAGTTCCGCCTCGCGCAGCCCGTCGAGAAAGCCGGCGAGAACCAGCACCGCTTCCACTGACAGATCCAGCCGCACGCCAGACGGATCCGCCCGTCCTTCAAGCCCCAGCGCCGCCGCAGCAACCGCCAGCACATCCTCAACGCCGAGCGGCCAGCCGATCGTCGCCGTGCCATCGGCGGCTTCCAGAAGCGACACCAGCGATCCGCCCCCGGCTGCGCCGCCATAAGCAATCAGCCGCTGCGGCCCGTCGGTTGTATCCGTCTCGACGATCACTTCGAAACCCGGTTGCGCAAGCAGATCAATAGCCGGCTTCCAATAGCCTTTGATCTTCCCTTCACTATCCGCCAGATCCGCCGCCGCCGCCTCGGCCGGCGCCAGCTGGCCACGCAGACGCAAGCGCGCCAACACCGCGCCGGGCAAATTGAGGATCGTCGGCGCCACTGGATCAGCTGTCATTGTCCGCTCCGGATCGCTTCGAGAAGCTGCTTGGCCAACGCGTCCTGTTCCGCCCCGCCCATGCCGCCGGCGGCCGTCTTGATCGAGCGCGCAAGATCGAGAAGCTCGCCGCCAGCTTCAAGCGGGCGCCCTTCGAGGCTCTTGGCTTCCATGGTCCGCGTCAGCCGATAGAGCTTGGCTGCCTGGTGCAGCCGCTCGCCGGGCGTGGTCATTTCGCCGAGTTCCTCGGCATATTTGTTCAGGCAGTCGGCGCGGAAGTCAGCGAGCTGGCGCGCATCGGCGGCACGGATGCCCGCCAGCCTCGCCGGATCCTTCGACATCAGATCGCGCGCGCTGCCCGTGGACCAGCGCGTTCCGGCACCTACTTCCACAGGGTCCGAACCGTTGAGCCGGTGCGTCACCCGGATGCCGTCGATCTTCTCGATGCTGCCGCTGGTCTGGTTCATCATGTCCTTGACCTTGAGCCCACCGGCACTGCGGAACGCGCCGCGCCCGCCGGCTTCCGAATAGACGTTGATCTTGAGCTCATGAGTTCCCACCGAGACACCGTTGCCCCGCCCCAGCGATGTCTCGCTCAACTCCCTGCTGACCTGCTTCAGCGCCCCGTCGAATTCCTGCTTGAACAACTCGGCGGCGCGCGCCCCCGCTGCCGTGCCGTTGTGCCCAGCGGCAAAATCGATATCCGAGGGCAGGCCGCGATAGTTGGGGCCCTTCAATGCATGGCTGCCGGTATTGACCAGCCCGGTGATTGTCCCCTCGAGTTTGGGGTTCTTGGCATAGACCGTTTCCAGCGCCCGCTCGGTCGCCCGCAGCTTGAGATCGTAGCGCACCGCATCGGCGGCAGCGCGGGCCTGCGGCGTCAGGTATCTCGGATCCTTGGTGAGCGCCTCGACGGCGCGGCCATATGTCGGCGAGGAGGGATCAAGCCGCGCCAGCGGATTAACCAGACGCGCGTTGTAGCGCGGGCCGGCGTTGGCCAGCGTCTCGTTGATGGTGCCGATGGCGCGCGCCGGATGCCCGGCCGGTAGCTTGGCCGCGGCGCGCGCCTCTACCTCCTGCTGCACCGCGCGCATGCCGGTGCCCCAGGTCCGCGTGCCGGAGGCGGGCGCGCCGGGGGGCGATTTCGGCCACAGCCGCACCTCGGTCTGTTTGGCCTTCTGGATGAGGTCGGCCACGGCGGGAATTTCCGCCACCGCTTTCTGGCCGGTCTGGATCAGCTTGCCGGTGGCATAGCTGCCAAGGCCGGACTGGATGCCCTGAACCACCGCCTCAACCGTGCCGGCGCCCTTCTCCAGCGCCGCCGCGGTGCCGCGCCAGGAGGCGAGCCCCGCCGAGGCTGCGCCCCGCGTCGCCACCAGATCGGCGGCGAGCGCCCCGGTCTGCAGGGCGGTATCGACCAGCGCGTCCTTGTAGGTGTAGGTCGCCTGGAGCCCCTCCCGCCCCTGCGCCACCGCCGTCCGCCCGAGATCCAGAAGTCCCTGCACCGAGCCCGACGGGTCGGGCGCCAGCGCCAGATCGGACGCCCGCTGGCGCATCCGCCAGATCAGGTTCATGCGGTCGAGATCAAGATCGCCTGCCTTGCGCGCATCGGCCTCCAGCCGGTCAAGGATGCCGTCGACGCGGCCGCGCAGCCGATAGGCTTCGGCGATCTGCGCCTGCCGGATAGCGATGTCGCGACGCGAGTCGAGCCAGGTCTGGCGCAGCCGGGCGACGTCCTCGTCCTGACCGCTTTTGAGCGTCGCCGCATCGCGCCGCACCAGATCGGCCCGGCTGGCCATGTCCTGATCGTAGGTGCGCCGGTCCACGTAGCCGCCGGAGAACGAACTCCACACCTCACCGCGCGCGTTGACATCGCCATCGACAGGGCCGGAGGGCGGCGGCACCGCGCCCCCTTCCCAGCGGCCGTTGCGGAAGACCGCGCCATCGTCCCGCCGCGAGCCCTCGGCCGGATCGAAAACCGCCGTGCCGTTCTCCTCGCGATAGCGCCAGCCCATCGCCTCGTATTTCTGCCGCCATTCGGCAAATCCATCGGCCGGCAGCTGCCCGCGCATGAGTTCGCGCAGCGCCTCCAGCGCCTCCTCGCGGCGGATGCCGGAGGCACCCAGCATCATCAACGATCCGATCAGCGCTGCCCCGCCCGCCAGCCCCGCCGCCGTCGCCAGCTCAGCCGGTGTCAGCGGCAGACCCTCGGGCGTATCCGTCTCGGGAAAGCCATCCTGCGGTGGCGCATCCGGATCTTGCGGCGGCGCGGTCGCCTCCGGTTCCGGCCGGCTGGTGTCGATCGGCGGCATCAGCGTTTCGGGCGGCGGCACCGTGCTGCGGCCATCCCCCGCCCCCGGCCCGCGCACCGGCGCATCGGGCAGATCACCCACTGCGGCCTTGATCGCCGCTTCCAATGCGTCGAACACGTCCTGTGCTGCCCGCCCGCCGAAGGACTGGCAATTCATCGACCCCCTGAACGTGAGGATGACCAGATAGCGCCCAAGCACCGCCCGCTTGCATTCGATGCGCGGATCGCTCTGCGCCGGCTGCGCATCGGCCAAAACCGCCAGCGACACCGACACGCCGCGCGCGGGGTAGAAGCTGCGGAACAGCCGGACGGGGCCTGCCACGCTTGTCGCCAGCCGCACGTAATCGTTGTCTTCGAAACCGAACTCGGCCTGCGGCCAAGCCGGGGGCTGGAACACCCACATCAGCGGTGTCTGTGCGATCGCCTTGCGCAATCCTTCATTGGACCGCGTATCCACGCTTGCCACCGCTGCCCGATCACGCGCGGTCAGCGGCGCGCTGACATCGGCCCATTGCCGGTCCAGCGCCGGCCCCGCAGCGGCAATGGCGCCCCGCGCCCCGGCCTCCATCGCGGCCAGAATTCCCCCGGCATCGCCGATGGCTGCGCACGACAGCTTCACGCTGAAGCCGACAGCGAACCGGGTGCCGACAGCGCGATACATCACGCAGGCCTGAACCGGCGGATTGGCTCCGATGCTGCCGTCCTGCCTGCGGAATCCTGACACCGTCGTACTGCCTGAGGCGGCAAGTGACGTGCCGTTGCCGTTGCAGGAATAATCGTCGTTCGCCACCCCGCCGATGCCGAGGTTCCGCTGCCGTTGCAGGCGCGGACTGGCGCAGGTCAGAAAACGCGCCCGCTCCTCGGCACTGTCGAAGCGGTAGAAGCTCAGCGCGCCGTAATGGAGCGACTTGCTTGTCGAATCGAAACTGCGACCGATACCGCGCGCGCCGTCCACATTCTGCAAGATGGCGTTGATCTCGCCATCGCCCCTGTGCAGACGGATCGACCCGAAGCCGGTATCACGGTCGGTGCCGAACGCCGCCTGCGCCCGTTGCCCGAGGTCGCCGCCCTCCAGCCCGAGCGCCGCCAGCGCAACCCTGCGCTCGGCCTCGGTCATCGGCGCAGCCAAACCTCCCTTCAGCCCGCCGATCAGCACGGCGACGATGCCGAGCACCCGCAGCAGGGAGAAAATCGCCCGCCCGCCCATGGCTATCTCTCGATCTCGACCGAAGCGAGCAGCCGCTCGAACACCCCATCGATCTCGGCAGCGCGCGCCTGTGGCCCTTCGACAATCATCTGGAACACGGTGTCCCCGGCGCGCACCAGCGCGTAGTGCCGGCGCTGCACCTCGCTGTCGTCCATGGTCTTGAAATTGAGCGACAGCAGCCGCCCCTCCTCGCCGGCGACAAAGGTCGGCAATTCGCGCAACACGGCATAGTTGTCGGTGCCGCTCGCCATGATGGAGCGGATTGCTGCTGCCTCGCGCGCCAGCGCCACGCCCGCCGGCACCGCATCGACGCGGATCATGGCCCCGATGCCTGCGCCCGCCTTGCCGCCGCTGGGGCGAAAATCAGCGATGAACGCCTCTGGCAACGCCCCCCGCTGCCAGCCAGCAGGCAGATCAAAGCGAATGCCGGGATGCGGCCTGCCACCGGGCGCCCGCAAGCCCAGATCGCGACTCGACAGGCGCTGCCAGCCCGCCGCAGGCTGCGACACAGCCGGCGGCGGTGCCAAGACGACAGGCGGTGGTGCGGGTTGCGGTGGCGGCGCGGATTGCGCCGGCGGCGCGGCGACCACAGGCGGCGGCGGAGCGGGTTGCGCCGGCGGCGCCGAAACCTCAGGCGGCGGAGCAGGCACAGCCGGCGGCGCACTCGCGACCGGCGGAGCGGATGGTTTTTGCGGCTCTGTCGGCCGCCCGCCGAACAGCACCAGCGCCAGAACGAGCGCCGCACCCGCTGCCACCAGTCCCGCCGCCAGCAGACCGCGACGATGTGTTCCCGCAGGCGGTCGGGGGCTGACCGCCCCGTGTTCCCCGGTAGGCGGCGGCGCAGGAGCGGCGGCAACCGGAGCGCCTCCGGCCACCGGCGCACCGCACTGGACGCAGAACCGTGCCTCAGCCACCAACGACGCACCGCACTGCGTGCAGAATCCAGCCATCACGCCGCTCCCATCACCCCCGGCGCCGCGAAGTGGCGGCGCGCCCGCAGGGCCCGCACGATCAGCCCGGCGCTGTTGCCCACCGCAAGCCCCATACCGACATAGGCCATCAACGCCAGGGTATGCGGCGAGCGCAACCCGCTCAGCGCGACGCCCTGCGACAACAGAAGGGTGAGCGCCCACACCAGGAGATACCAAAGCGTGCCGCGCATTCTCACCGCATCGCCGTCGATGAACATCAGCGTCGTCAGCGACCAACCGATGCCCAGCATCAACCCCGCCGCAACCGCCAGCCCCTGCGTGGCGCCGCCCAGCGCCGTGCCCGCCAACCACTGGAAGGCCAGTGTGGCCATCACGCTCGTCGCTGCCGAAATCACCAGCATCAGGGGCTGCACCGTCCGCGCCTTGCGGAACGTCAGCAGCATCAGGATGACCGACAGCGCAAACATCGCCATCCCGGCCACCGCGACCACCCGCATCAGCAGCCGCCCGCTCGGATCGACGATCAGCAGCACGGCGGCCCCGGCAGCGAGGCCGGCCCCACCGATCGCCATGCGTTTCAGCCACAACCGCAGCATGTCCCGCCTCCTTACGGCGCGCATAGTCTGCGGCCGGCAATCCGTAAGGGCAATGAGCAGAATCAACCGCCCCTGTGCGGGGCAGCCCAACGGCCTTGGGCGCGGGTACGATTGCGATCGATCAATGCGAAAGCTATGCCGGTGACCGAAATGCCGATGCGTTCTCAACCCGTTTGATCAGTCGGAACAATGCCAACGGTCATCTTCGTCGCCTCCGATGCGACCTACTGTGAAGTCAGCGCCGAGCCGGGAGAAACCCTGTTGGAAACGGCTTTGCGCCACGCCGTGCCTGGCATCATCGGCGAATGCGGCGGCTCCTGCGCCTGCGCTACCTGCCATGTCTTTGTCGAACCGGATTGGATGGCTGCGACAGGACAACCCGGCGCGGAGGAGGAGGACATGCTGGCGAGCGTCGCCGGCGCCCGGCCCAACTCGCGTCTGGCCTGCCAGATCAAGATGGGCGATGCACTCGACGGATTGATCGTCACCACGCCGCGCCGGCAGGGATAGACGCACCGGCCGCACCGGGTCAGAGCTGCGCGGCGATCCAGTCCAGGAGCGAATCGCGAATGCCGAGATCGCGCAGTGCCAGCGCCGTATTGCGCACATACTCGGGATTTGGGCCTGATTGGCCGACCCCCTGCCGCACCAGCGCCAGCACATCCTCGCGCTTCAGCCGCGCCGCATACTGGTGATGGCCGCGATCGACCACATAGCACAGCGCCAGCACCAGCCGGCCATCGGCAAGACTGACCGGGCGGACGCATTCCTTGTAGACCATATTGATCTGTTCGCGCTCGCGCAGGTAGGCGATGGTCTCCGCCCGTTTATGGTCTTCCACCCGGAAGGCGACACCGCGACAGGCCCCGCCGTGGTCCAGCCCCAGCACCAGCCCGGGCCGGTCGCGCGTTCCCCGGTGCACATGCGAATAGACACAGAGCGCACGGTGCGCGCCCTTGAGCAGCGCCGGATGGCGCTCCGCGAAGTCGAAGCCCGGCCGCCAGATCAGCGAGCCGTAGCCGAAAACCCAGAGATCGCCATGATGTTCGAGCATGACTGTTTTCTGGCTTGAATATTTTGCGAAAATCAAGGTCCTATCGGGCCCATGACCAGAGGAATTGAAATGCAGCCCGATCCCATCACCTCGCCGCGCTCCCGCAAGGGGCTCTACATCCCGCTGGTGCTGTTCGTGCTCGCCTGCCTCGGCTGGACCGGCTTCTGGTATTTTGCCCGCAGCAAGGCGATCGAGGTGATGGATGCCTGGATGGCGCGCGAGGCGCGGCTGGGCCGCACCTGGTCCTGCCCCGAGCGCGCCATCGGCGGATTTCCCTTCCGCTTCGAGGTGACCTGTGCCGGTCCCGCCTTCACCAGCAGCGAGCCCAGCCGGCTGGGCTCGGGCTCGCTGGGCGGACTTGCGGTCACGGCCCGCGTGGTCGATCCCAAGCAGGTGATCGCCGCCTTCACCGGGCCGCTCAAATGGACCTCCGAGGTGGGTGATTCGCTCGAGATGACCTTTGCCTCGGCGCGCGCCTCCTATCGCGGCTCGGCGCAGGCGCTGGAAGATCTCGGCCTCGACTTCGACAAGCCCGCCCTGACCTGGCAGGCGCCGGGCCTCCAGCCGCAGACCTTGTCGGCCGGCAAGGCCGAGTTTCACATGCGCCGCGCCCCTGGCGACGAGGTGGCCACCGATATCGCACTGATCGCCAGCGCCATGCAGTCCGATCTTCTCAACGTCATCCTGTCGGAGAATTCGCCGGGACGAATCGACCTGCGCACCCGGCTGACCAAGTTGATGCCGTCCCCTCCGCGCAACTGGCGCGAGACGCTCGAACTCTGGCGAGTCGCCGGCGGCGAAGCGCGGGTGGAAAAGCTGAACCTGGCCAAAGGACCGCTGACACTGGATGCCATCGGCACGCTCCGACTGGATGAAGCGCGCCGCCTCGAGGGCGAGGTTGCGGGTCAGGCCCAGGGCGTCGACGTGCTGTTGCGCGCCTTCGGCATGGGTCCGGGCGGTGGCGCCGGCGGCCTTCTCGGCGCCATCCTTGGCGGCGGCCGCCCCAATGCGCCGGCGCAGCCCAAACCGCTGCCGTTCTCGCTGCGCTTTGCCGAGGGGCGGATGTTCATCGGCCCGATTCCCGGCCCGCGACTGCGCCCGTTATTCTGATTCCCTGCCGTCCACGGCCGGCATACCGCTGCCATCGGTGCGGCCGAAGTTCGGCGCCGCGGTATCCTGCCCCGAGGCGATGATCGACCGGCGCACGGCACGGGTGCGGGTGAACAGATCGTGCAGCCCCTCCCCGTCCCCCCAGCGGATCATGCGCGACAGCGCGGCCAGATCCTCCTGGAAGCGGGCGACCATCTCCAGGACCGCCGTGCGGTTGTTGAGGAACACGTCGCGCCACATCGTCGGGTCGGACGCGGCGAGCCGGGTGGCATCGCGGAAACCGCCGGCCGAGAATTTGATGACTTCCGATTCCACCACCGATTCGAGATCATAGGCGGTGCCGACCAGATTGTAGGCGATCAGATGCGGCACATGGCTGGTGATCGCCAGCACCAGATCGTGATGGGACGCCTCCATCACCTCGACATTGGACCCGAGCCCCTGCCAGAAACGCGTCATGGTCTCGACGGCACCAGCATCCTGCCCTTCGGGCGGGGTCAGGATCGACCAGCGGTTCTCGAACAGCGTCGCAAAGCCGGCGTCGGGGCCGGAATATTCGGTGCCGGCCACCGGATGAGCGGGAACGAAGTGCACCCCTGCCGGCAGATGCGGAGCCACATCGCGCACCACCGCCGCTTTCACCGAACCGACATCCGAGACGATGGCACCCGGCTTGAGATACCGGCCGATCGCCTCAGCCACCGCCGCATTGGCACCCACCGGCACGCACAGGATGACGCAATCGGCGCCGGCAACGGCCGCTGCCAGATCACCGGTCACCTCATCGGCCAGGCCGAGGGCGGTCACGCGCCCGCGCACCGTCTCGCTCGCATCCGCCACCACGATGCGGCGCGCAAGCGAGCGATGGAGCACGCCGCGCGCGATCGACGAGCCGATCAGGCCAGCACCAATGAGGGTAAGACGATCAAACAGCGGAGTCATGCCAGATCAGCCCATGAAATCCTTGAGCGCGGCGACCACCAGCCGATTGGCTTCTTCCGAACCGACCGTCAGCCTGAGCGCATGGGGCAGGCCGTAGGCACCGACCGCGCGCAGCACGAGCCCTCGCTGGGTCAGGAAGGCATCGGCCTCCTTCGCACTCCTGCCCTTGCTGTCCGGGAAATGGATCAGCAGGAAATTGCCCACCGAAGGGGTCACCTTGAGCCCGAGCTTGCTGAGTTCCGCCGTCAGCCAGCCGTTCCAGGTCTCGTTATGGGCAACGGCCGCCTCCATGTGGGCGCCATCCGCCATCGCCGCCACTCCGGCGGCAATCGCCGGCGCCGACATGTTGAACGGACCACGGATGCGGTTGATGGCGTCGGCAATCCCTGCCGGCATGTAGCCCCAGCCGATGCGCAGGCCGGCGAGCCCGTGAATCTTCGAGAAGGTGCGCGCCATCACGACGTTCTCGCTCTCCGAGACAAGCTCGATTCCGGCCGAGTAATCGTTGCGCCGCACATACTCGGCATAGGCAGCATCCAGCACCAGCACGATGTCGGGCCGCAGCCCCGCGTGCAGGCGCTTCACCTCCGAGAACGGAATATAGGTGCCGGTCGGGTTGTTCGGATTGGCGAGAAACACGATTCTCGTCCGCGCCGTCACCGCCGCCAGGATCGCATCGACGTCAGCGGTCAGATCCTTCTCCTTGGCCACCACCGGCTTGCCGCCCGCCGCGGTGATCGCAATGCGATAGACCAGAAAGCCGTGCTCGGTGAAAATGCCCTCGTCGCCCGGACCGATGAAGGCATGGGTGATGAGGTTGAGGATCTCGTCCGATCCGGCGCCGCAGACGATCCGCCCCGGATCGAGCCCGTAGCGCCGGCCGATCGCCTCACGCAACGCCGTCGCCGAGCCGTCGGGATAGAACTCCAGCTTGCCGGAAAGGCCCTGATAGGCGGCAATCGCCATGGGGCTCGCCCCCAGAGGCGTTTCGTTGGAGGAAAGCTTGTGGAGCTTGACCCCCGCAGGCGCCGCACTCTTGCCCGGCACATAGGCCTCGATATCCATCACCCCGGGGCGAGGAACCGGGCGGGCGGGTTTGGGCGTCGGCATCGTTCTGTCTCCCTGCTGGATGGTCAGCCTCATACGCGCTCACCGCGTTCCTGTCATCGGTCAAGCGCGCGGCGCCGGCGTGGCCATCGTGAAGGTGGTTGCATGGCTGCCGACTTCCTCGTAACGGGCAACCGATCCGGCCTGCCTGAGGGCCGCCACCAGGGTTGCCGCCGCCACGCTGCCCGGATGGGTCACCAGCAGCGCCAGGCCGCTTTCCACGCCTGCCGTCGCCTCGATGCGGGCGCCGAGACCGCCAAGCACCGTCGGCACCTCCGCCCGCCAGCGCTCGACCCACAGGCTCGCGACGATCTCCTCGCGCACCGCAGCTTCCTTCAGCGGCCGCGCGATGACGAACACCGGAATGCCCGAGGGATGATTGGCACGCTCGACGAACGGCAGGCGGGCGATGATCTTCGGCCGGTTCTCGCCATGCAGACGCCGCCACCAGGCCGCCGTCTCGATGCTCTGCGCATGCGGAAACACCCCGAGATCGGAGGGGCGCTCGTTGACCGTCTCGATCACTTCGGCCGCATTGGCGGAGGGCACGAACGGCACCGTGAAGCCGAAATGGAAGCGGACCGAATCACGCATCGGGCCATCCCCGCCGGAAATGTCGGCATGCACGGCGAAAGGCACCTGCGTGTAGGTGGAGGTGGCGATGATGACGCGCCAGATGTTCTCGGTGCCGTCGAACGGATAGCTGCCGCGATGCCGCTCGGCCAGCATTCGCATGATCTCGGCCTCGCGCCCCGGCCGGAAGGCCGAGCCCGCAGTACCGGCACGGCGCTTGACCTGTTCGACACGGTCGGTGATCTCGCTGCGCTCGATCAACAGCGCCTGCATGGCCGCATCGATGCGGTCGAGTTCGATCCTGAGTTCCTTGAGACCCTGTTCGGGCGGCGCCGGCATGGAATGTCCCTGTCTGTTGGGCTGTCTGTCGCACAAAGCCACAGCCGGCCGGCCCCGACAAGCGCCGCACCGCCCGCGGGCGAGGGAAGCGACAGATTGACCTCTGGCGCTTGCCGCGCTTGTTCGCTACAAAGAACATTCGGAGCGTTTTTTAGAAATCGTTCGTTTTGAAAGTGACTGCCATGGTGCGGAAGGCACGCGCGCAAACCACCATCTCCCAGGCCGACCAGCCGGACAGCCAGGTGGTCCGCTTCGCCGACGATCAGCCGCTTCTGCTCGACAGCGGCCAGTTCTTCGCGCCCCTGCAGGTCGCCTACAACACCTACGGCACGTTGAATGCGGAGAAATCCAACGCGATCCTGATCTGTCATGCCCTGACCGGCGACCAGCACGTCGCCAATCGCCACCCTGTGACAGGCAAGGATGGCTGGTGGGACATCATGATCGGCCCCGGCAAGCTGATGGATACCGACCGGTATTTCGTCATCTGCGCCAATGTGCTCGGCGCCTGCATGGGCACCTCCGGCCCCTCTTCAACCGATCCCGCGACCGGCCGGCCCTATGGGCTCGATTTTCCCGTCATCACCATCGGCGACATGGTGAAGGCGCAGGCCATGCTGGTCGAACATCTGGGCATTGCCCAGCTTCTGGCGGTGGTCGGCGGCTCGATGGGCGGCATGCAGGTGCTTGATTGGGCAGCGCGCTTTCCCGAGCGGGTGTTCGCCGCCATGCCGATCGCCACCGGCGCCAAGCATTCGGCCCAGAACATCGCCTTCGACGAGGTCGGCCGCCAGGCGGTAATGGCCGATCCGGACTGGCGCGGCGGGCGCTACCTCGATGCCGGCACCCGGCCGATCAAGGGGCTGGCGGTGGCGCGCATGGCCGCCCATATCACCTACCTGTCCGAGCAGGCGCTGCAACGCAAGTTCGGCCGCCAGTTGCAGGATCGCGACAGCCGCACCTTTTCCTTCGATGCCGACTTCCAGGTGGAAAGCTACCTGCGGCATCAGGGGTCAAGTTTCGTCGAGCGATTCGATGCCAATTCCTACCTCTACCTGACGCGGGCGATGAACTACTTCGACCTTGCCGCCGATCATGGCGGCCGTCTGGCCAATGCTTTTGCCGGCAGTCGCACGCGCTTCTGCGTGATCTCCTTCACCTCCGACTGGCTGTTCCCCACGTCCGATAGCCGCGCCATCGTGCATGCGCTCAATGCCGCCGGCGCGCCGGTCTCATTCGTCGAGATCGAGAGCGACAAGGGTCATGACGCCTTCCTGCTCGACGAGCCGGCACTGTTCGCCACCATGCGCGGTTTTCTCGAAGCCGCTGCTGCCACCCGGGGGGTGTGATGACCGATGCCGAACTGCGCGATCATTCGGTGGCGACGCAAGCCCGCGTCGATCACCTCGTCGTCGCCGAGATGGTCGCCCCCGGCGCCCGCGTGCTCGATGTCGGCTGTGGCGACGGCGCGCTGCTGACCCTGCTCACCCGCACCCGCAAGGTGGACGGTCGCGGCATCGAACTCAGCCGCGAGGGTGTCGCCGAATGCGTCACGCGTGGCCATGCCGTCATCCAGGGCGATGCCGACACCGACCTTGGCGACTACCCGACCGACGGTTTCGATTATGTGATCCTGTCGCAAACGCTGCAGGCCACCCGCAATCCGCGTAAAGTGCTGGAGCAGATGCTGCGCATCGGCCGCCACGCCATCGTCTCATTCCCCAATTTCGGCCACTGGCGGGTGCGATCGGGCCTGTTCTTCCGCGGGCGGATGCCGGTGACCGCCAACTTGCGTCATGCCTGGTATGACACGCCGAACATCCATTTCTGCACCATCCGCGATTTCGTCGAACTGGTCGAGGCGATCCCGGCCACGATGGAAAAGGCGGTCGCGCTCAACGCCGCCGGCGAGCGGATCGGCTTTTCGGCGCCGTGGTGGTTCTGGAATCTGGCGGGGGAACAGGCGGTTTTCCTGCTCCGGCGGGTTTGAAACCCGCGCCATGATGGTGTAACTGCCGGCCATTGCCGCGATCGGAGAGCCCCATGAAAGCCCGTGTCACCGTCACCTTGAAGAACGGCGTTCTTGATCCGCAGGGCAAGGCCATCGAGGGCGCCTTGAAGTCGCTCGGGGTGGAGGGCGTCGCCTCGGTGCGTCAGGGCAAGGTGTTCGACATTGAACTGGCGACCAAGGACAAGGCCAGCGCCGAAGCTGTATTGAAGCAAGCCGGCGAGAAATTGCTCGCCAATACCGTCATCGAGAATTTCAAAGTCGAGGTTTTATAACATGATCCGATTCTTTGTTCGCCTTTGCGCAGCGCTCGCCGTAGCCGGCAGCCTTGCCGCCTGCCAGTCCACATCGATTGCCCTCAATCCATCTCTGGAAGGCCAGCTCGCCGCCGCAGGATTTGTCCGCAACCCGGCGCTGACAGCCGCCGCTCCGGCAACCCTGCAGGCAGCGGCCTATAGCTGCCCTGCCAGCCGGTGCGGCGCGGACGTGATGGTCATGCTGACGATCCAGCAGAATCCCGACGCCGGATTGCAGGGCATCACCGCGGAGCAGGCGATCAAGGCCAATATTCTCAATCCCACCGGGCTCCGCGCATTAATGCAGCAGCGGTTGCCGGATGTGCAGATTACCAGCCTGACCCTCAATGCGCGCGCGGCGCAAATGCGCATGACCGGCACCAAGATGATAAACAATACCGCCGTCCACGCCTCCGTGATCGCAGATGTGCGCGGCAACGAAAGCCGGATGATCTTTGCCGGCTCGAAGAGCGCGGCCGTTGCGGCCAAATACGCCCGTTCAAGCTGGGTTCCCTGATCATGCACGCCACCGTCATCACCTTTCCCGGCTCCAATCGCGAGGGCGATGCGGCCAAGGCGCTCGCGGCCGGCGGCGCCCGTGTCAGCCACGCCTGGCATGCCGATTTTGACTTGCCGAAGGGCACCGACCTCGTCGTTCTGCCCGGCGGCTTCTCCTACGGCGATTACCTCAGATGCGGGGCGATTGCCGGCCGCGCCCACATCATGGATGCGGTGCGCAAGCACGCGGCCGCGGGCGGGTTGGTGCTCGGCATCTGCAACGGCTTCCAGATCCTGTGCGAGTCGGGGCTGCTGCCCGGCATCCTCACCCGCAACGCCGGTCTGAAATTCATCTGCCGGATGCAGCACCTGAAGGTGGGACGCACCGACACGCCGTTTACCCGCGGCTATACCCGCGATCAGGTGATCGAGGTCTGCATCGCCCACGGCGAGGGCAACTACATCTGCGACGCGGCCACCCTCAAGCGGCTCGAAGCCGAGGATCGCGTCGCGTTCCGCTACTGCGATGCGGCCGGCACGGTGACCGCCGCCGCCAATCCGAACGGCGCGCTCAACAACATTGCCGGCATCTACAACGAGAAGCGCAATGTGCTCGGCATGATGCCGCATCCGGAAAACCTGATCGAGGCGCTGACCGGCGGCACCGACGGGCTCGGCATGTTCAAGGGGCTGGCCGCCGCCTGATTGTGATGGCCAGGCGCCAGAGGTGCCGGACTCTGCTAGAGGGCCAAGGGGCTTTTCTGGAAATTTGGACCAAAAGACGCGCGCTTTTCAGGTTTTCGTGCGGCTGGCGCGTGAGTATGGACGCCGGCTCGACCGTATCGACGGACACGCTCTTCGCCGACCTCCGCCTGGATCACTGAGACGCACGAGAACATAATTGCTTCCGTATGAACTCGGCATGCTCTAGCTATCCGCTCACCGCACCCTTAGTGAATTGATGTATCTTGATATATTCTTTATCTGTGTTCCAGTGGATTCATCATAGGCTGCCAGAATTCGATCGGACCGAAAATTCCGGGCCTCACCTCGCAAACCACACCATGCATGAATCAATGCCGAAGACCCATTAGGATCTACCTTAGTAATATAAATACTCCTTGCGGTCATTTCTCCATTTTTATCGCAATAAACAATTGATATTATAGATATAATTCTTAAACTATCTGGAGGTGGAATATCATTGTAATCAATATTATTATCAAAATTAACGTAAGATTTCCTATTTGCAGAAATTTTTCTCGCCACAAAGAGAACAAAACAAAATAACAAGAAATATATTATATATTCCAATTTAATATCCTACGATCTGATTTTATAAAATCATTTGTTTGGCAAGCCGTACCGTTTCTCGATATACTCGCCCACCAATGCTTTGAAATCGGCCGCGATCGTCGGCCCGCGCAGCGTCTTGGCCTTCACTCCGTCGATGAACACGGGGGCTGCCGGCGCTTCCCCGGTGCCGGGCAGCGAGATGCCGATGTCGGCGTGTTTGCTCTCGCCCGGTCCGTTGACGATGCAGCCCATCACCGCGACGTTGAGCGCCTCCACCCCGGGATAGCGGGATTTCCACTCCGGCATCGAGGTGGAGATCCATGTCTGGATGTCGCGCGCCAGTTCCTGAAACACCGTCGAGGTGGTGCGCCCGCAGCCGGGACATGCCGCGACCAGCGGCACGAAGGTGCGGAACCCCATGGTCTGCAGCAGTTCTTGCGCCGCGCGCACCTCGGCGGTGCGATCTCCGCCCGGCTCCGGCGTCAGCGAATAGCGGATGGTGTCGCCGATTCCCTCCTGCAGCAGGATGCCCATCGCCGCCGAGGACGCGACCAAGCCCTTCGAGCCCATGCCGGCCTCGGTCAACCCCAGATGCAGCGCGTAGTCGGACCGTTGCGCCAGCATGCGATAGACCGCGATCAGATCCTGCACTGCCGACACCTTGGCCGACAGGATGATGCGATCCCGGGAAAGGCCGATCTCCTCGGCCCGCGCCGCCGACAGCAGCGCCGACTGCACCATCGCCTCGCGCGTCACCGCCCGCGCATCCATCGGCCGGGCGGCGCGCGAGTTCTCGTCCATCAGATGGGTCAACAACTCCTGATCGAGAGAGCCCCAGTTGGCGCCGATCCGCACCGGCTTGCCGTGGCGGATCGCCATCTCGACGATCTGGCTGAACTGGCGGTCGCGCTTGTCCTTGAAACCGACATTGCCGGGGTTGATGCGATACTTGTCGAGCGCTTCGGCACAGGCGGGGTGATCGGCCAGCAATTTGTGGCCGATATAGTGGAAGTCGCCGATCAGCGGCACGGCGATGCCGCGTTTGAGCAGCTTCTCGCGGATATGCGGCACGGCGGCGGCCGCCTCGTCGCGATCGACGGTGATGCGCACCAGTTCAGAGCCCGCCCGCGCCAGATCCGCCACCTGCCGCACCGTCGCCTCGACATCGGCGGTATCGGTATTGGTCATCGACTGAACGACGATGGGCGCCAGCCCGCCCACTGCCACGCCGGCAGAACCGGCACCGATTCGCACGCCGACGGTCTTGTGCCGCGGCAGCGGCGCGGCATTCATGGGCTCCTGGATCACGGACGGGAAGCTCCCTCAAGATCGATGCAGGCACGACAGCGACCGGTCACCTCCACCATGCGGCCCGTCACGGCAAAGCCGGCGTCCGCCGCAAGACGGGCAAGTGCAGCCTCCAGTGAGGGCGACAGTGTTTCGGTGATCGCGCCACAGCCGTCGCAGATCAGAAACACCGCCTGGGCATGCTGGCCATGCCCGCCCGGACAGGCAACGAAGGCATTACGGCTTTCGATCCGGTGCACAAGATGCGCGTCGATCAGAAAATCCAGGATGCGGTAGATGCTGATCGGCGCGATGCGGCGGCCGGCCTTGATCGCCACGCGCTCGATGAGATCATAGGCGCCGAGCGCGCGGCCGGACTCGATCAGCGTCGACAGCACCAGCCCGCGCTGGTCGGTCAGCCGCGCCCCACGCCGGGCGCACACGCGCGCAGCCTCCTTGAGCCGCTCGTCGAGAGTCAGCACGGGATGGCCACAACAGCGGGAATGATCGTGGAGCGACATCGCTTTTCCCATACCCCGGCTATAGCGCACTTGGCATGTGCTGGGGAATATGCCGTTGCGAATGTTTTGCCGCGCTTGCCCGCAGCCATTGAAACGCGGCATAGCTTGGGCCTGATACCAAAGGTCATTGAAAATGGCTCTTTGGGATTCTGTCCTGAATTTATCAACCCATAGAGTGTGTTTGATAAATTCAGGTCCGTTCAAAGGCTCCATGCGTCAGCATCCGGGGCCTTTGGTATGACATGTAAGGAACCCTCATGACCGGCCAGAAAAAACCCGCTTCCTGCAAGCCTCTCAAACTGGCGCTGCAGGGCGGCGGAGCCCATGGCGCTTTCACCTGGGGCGTGCTCGATGCGCTGCTCGCCGACGGACGCGTGCGTTTCGAGGCAGTGGCGGGCGCGAGCGCCGGCGCCATGAACGCGGTCGCCCTCGCCGACGGCCTGGCTTCCGGCGGGGCGGAGGCGGCCCGGCGCCAGCTGAACCGCTTCTGGCAGCGCATCAGCCTTGATGGTGGCCTGCCGGCGCCGGCACAGGCGCTGTTCGATACCATGCTGACCGCCTGGGGCATGGCGGGCGGTGCGCTCAACCCGTGGCTGGGCATGATCGGCGGCGCCACCAGCCCCTACGATCTCAATCCGCTCAACATCAACCCCCTGCGCGACATCCTGGAGGCTGAGATCGACTTCACCCGGCTGCGGCGCGCCGCCCCGTTCCGGCTGGCGATCGCCGCCACCAACGTGGAAACCGGCAAGCCGCGCGTGTTCACGGCAACCGAACTGACCGCCGATCATCTGTTGGCTTCGGCCTGCCTGCCCACGCTGTTCAAGGCGGTGGAGATCGACGGCGTTCCCTATTGGGATGGCGGTTACGTCGGCAATCCGCCGCTCTATCCGCTGTTCGAGGGCGCCTGCGCCGATATCCTGCTGATCCAGATCAACCCGGTGCGGCGCGAGGGCGCGCCGCAGTCCGCCGCCGACATCCAGCACCGCCTCAACGAGATCAGTTTCAACTCGCCGCTGCTGCATGAACTCAGGGCCATCGATTTCGTGGCCCGGCTGATCGAGGCAGGCGTGCTCGCCAACACCCATCACAAGCGCATTTTCATGCACCGCATCGCCATGAGCGATTATCTCGACGAAGACGCCGGCTCCAAGATGTCAACAAGCTGGACATTCCTGAAAAAGCTCAAACATGCCGGCCAGAAAGCCGGACAGGATTGGCTCACCCGGCATTTCGATGATCTCGGCCACCGCCCGACCATGGATCTCCGGCAGGAATTCCTATGATCCGGCGTCGATGATCCGCCAGACGCTGGTCCTCTTGATCTCGGCATCCTCCAGCGCGCGCGTCACCGGCACCTGATAGCTGGCAAGCTCGGCGAGCCGCAGTTTCGGCAGGTAACTGCGGCCCGGATCGCCGATCAGCACCGTCGCCCCACGCGCCTGCAGGTCCGACAGCCAGGCGAACACGCGTTCGGCGAGGTCCCGCTCGTAGAAGATGTCGCCGGCCAGCACCACCTCCCAACCCTCGTCACGGCCGATCAGGTCGGCATCGGTTGCCGCAAGGCTGACGCTGTTGGCCGCGCTGTTGAGCTCGATCGCAGCCAGCGCGAACGGGTCGAGATCGCTGGCCGTCACCTGCCTCGCGCCGGCCCTGGCCGCAGCGATTGCGCACAGGCCTGAGCCCGAGGCAAAATCCAGGACGCGCCGCCCCGCGACCAGGCCCGGCTGGTCGAGCACATAACGCGCCAGCGCCTGCCCGCCCGCCCAGGCAAAGGCCCAGAACGGCGGCGGCAGGCCAAGCACGGCCAGTTCCTCCTCGGTCTTCTGCCACAGCGGGATCGCCTCGTCGGCGAGGTGCAACACGATTTCCGGCACATGTGGCACCTGAAGGCGCCGCGTCTCCGCCAGTACGAAGGCGGCTCGCTCCGCCGGCCCGCTCATCCATCCCCCAGCATGCGACGGTAGAGTGCGAGCACATCGGCCCCCACCGCCGCTTCGGTATGCCCGTCGAGCACGCGCGCGCGCGCCGCTTCGCCCATCGCGGCAACACCCGCTGGATCGCGCGCCAGCGCCACCAGCGCCTCGGCCAGCGCCCCCGCATCGTCCGCCGGCGCCACGCGTCCCTCGCGCCCGTCACGGATGAAATCCTGGCACCCCGGCACGGCCGTCGTCAGCGCTGCCCGCCCGGAGGCCGCCGATTCGAGCAATGTGCGCGGCAGACCCTCACCGCCGCGCGAGGGCAGGATGGCGAGGTTGTGCTGTGCCCATACACCCGCGACATCGCGCGTCGGCCCGTGCCAGGCGATGCCCGGACGGCTCGCCCAGTCAAGCAGGGTCGCTTCCGAAATCGCCTTGGGGTTGGACGGATCGGGCGCGCCGTAGAGCGAAAGCGTCACATCCGCGCCCCGCGACCGCGCCATCTCCACCGCCGCCACCGCCAGATCGGGGCCCTTCGACCACAGCATGCGCGCCACCATCGCCGCGCGCAGCGGCGGCTGAGCCGGCGGCGGCGCCGGACGAAACGCATCAGGATCGATGCCGGCCCCGCCGACGATGGCGACCTTGCCGGCATCGTCGGGGTCGAGCCCGAGCGTCACCGGATCGGTGCGGTTCTCGAACAGGAAGCGCACCTGCGGACCATCGATGACCGCGCGCAGGATCAGCCGCACCATGCCGCGCGCCAGCCCGGCGACGAAGCCGCGCCCCGCCCCCAGAAACCCCAGCCCCGTCAGCGCCACCACCCGCCGCCGGATGCCGGCGAGCCGCGCCGCCAGCCCGCCGATGACGATCGACCGCAACGCGATGAGATGCACGATGTCAGGGCGCTCGGACACCAGCAGACCGCGCAGCCGCCACAGCGCCGAAACGGCCGAAAAAGGATTGAGCGAGCGCCGCTCGGCCTCCAGTCCGACCAGCCGGAACCCTTCCGCCTCGATCACCGGGCGATGCGCCCGCTCCCGGGCGATCACCGTCACGGCAAAGCCGGCGTCGCGCGCCGCCCGCGCCATCGGCAGGAAGTGCGAGACGAAGAACCAGTCCTCGGTAACCACATAGACCAGTCGCGGCGCCGGCCGGGGTGCAGGGTCCGCCGTCACCCTTTCCGCTCTCAGACCGTCGCGAGCCGCTGGCGCGCCGCCTCAAACTCGGCCCGCATGCGCACGACCAGTTCGGCGACGCTGGGGTTGTCCTTGGTGTCGGCCACCCCATGCCCCGCCGACCAGACATCGCGCCAGGCCCGGGCTTCCTGGCCCATGTCGATCTTATGGGTCTTGGGATCGACCGCCGGCAGGTTCTTCGGATCGAGACCGGCATTGCGCAACGACCCGGCCATGAAATTGGCCGGAATGCCGGAAATCGCCGGCGTATAGACGATATCGCCAATGCTTGAAGCCTGGATCATCTCGCGATAGCCCGCCATCGCGCGGCTTTCCTGTGTGGCGATGAACCGCGTGCCCATGTAGGCAAAATCCGCCCCGGCCGCGAGCGCGGCTGCCACCTGCGCCCCGTTGGACAACGCCCCCGACAGGGCGATCGGGCCGGTGTAGAACCGCCGGATCTCGGCAATCAGCGCGAAGGGATTGGCGGTGCCCGCATGCCCGCCGGCGCCCGCAGTGACCAGAATCAACCCGTCGACCCCTGCCTCGATCGCCTTTTCGGCGTGGCGGCGGTTGGTAATGTCGTGGAACACCTTGCCACCGTAGGAATGCACGGCATCGACCACCAGCTTGACCGCCCCGAGCGAGGTGATGATCAGCGGCACCTTGAGAGCGACCGTCGCCCGCATATCGGCTTCCAGCCGGCTGTTGCTGGGATGGACGATCATGTTGACACCGAACACCGCCTGCTCGGCGGGCAGATCGGCGGTCGCCGCACGGATCTGGTTGACCCACTCGACATAGCCTTCGGTGGAGCGCTGGTTGAGCGCCGGAAAGGTGCCGACGATGCCGGCGCGCGTGGCAGCGATCACCAGTTCCGGCCCGGAGACCAGAAACATCGGCGCGGCGATGACCGGAAGCTTCAGCTTCCAGCCCAGGGTATGGGGTCCGCTCACAGGGTTACGTCCTCGAATTGGTTCGGTTGTAACCTGATCGTAGCCGACGCACCGTCTCGCGCAAGCTCCAGCCCGGCTCGGGACTGGCGGGCGCGTCCGGCTCCTGCCGCGGCACCGGGCGATTGCGCGCCTGAGCACCACTCTTGGGCAGCTTGCCGGCAATACCCATCATCATTTCGCGTCGGGCCATTTCCGCCCAGACATCGGCAGGTTTTATGCCGGAATCGGCCCACAGAACCGCGAGGTTGTAGAGCACATCGGCACTTTCCGCGATGGTGGTCTCGCGATTACCGAGGATCGCTTCATGCCCGACCTCGACCGCTTCTTCGGCTAGCTTCTTGGCAATCTTCGCCGTTCCCTCGCCCAGCAACTTGGCCGTGCGCGAGGCCGAGGCGGATTTCTTCCGCTCTTTCAGGATGGCGGCGTGGAGCCGCTCAATCGAATCGGACATGCATGCAGATTAGTCACAGGCTAAGGTATATTGCACGCGATTCTTGACGCGATTCCCGTGTCTTGCGACCGAATCAGATGGTGGCGACCGCGAACGGCGCAAACGCCGCCACCACCTGTTCATAGACCGGACGCTTGAACGGCACGATCAGCGCCGGCAGCCGCTCCAGCTTTTCCCAGCGCCACTCGACGAACTCGGCGCCATGCGCGCCCCCGGCCGGACGGGCGACGTCAATTTCACTCTCTTCTCCGGTAAACCGGAAGGCAAACCAGCGCTGCGTCTGGCCACGATACTTCCCATGCAGGGCCTTGCCGAGCGCCTCGTCCGGCAGGTCGTAATGGAACCAGAACGGGGCCACACCGAGCAGCGTCACGCTGCGCACGTTGGTTTCCTCGTATAATTCGCGCTTGGCCGCGACAAAGGCCGCCTCGTTGCCATCGATTCCGCCCTGCGGCATCTGCCATTCGAGGCGTGCGGCGTCATATTCCTGCCCCTGCCCCGGCTTGCGCCGCCCGATGAAAACCTCGCCGCGCGCATTGAACAGTGCCGCCCCCACACATGCGCGAAACGGCATCAGCGCGCGCATCGGCTTGTTTGCCTCAGCCATGTCAGTTCCTCTTTGCCCCGAGCGCGGCGGTGACCGGCACGAGGGCCAGCCCCTTGTCGTTGAAACCGGCGAGCCAGCGGCTGATCCGCTCCACCGTCATCGGCAGAGCCGGCCCGACCACAATGACCACACCGTTCCTGCGCGCCATCGCTTCCGCCTTTTCCAGCGCCGCATCAACCGCGCCGGGCGTGTCGAGCCCGTCGAGCAGCGTGTCCCCGCGCAGCGCCGGCAGGCCGGCGGCATCCGCTGCGGGCGCCACCTGACTGCGCACGGAGGATCCGTCATCGACAAACATCAGCCCGCGCTTGGCGAGTTCCTCCATTACCGGCTTCAGCGCGGATCGCGAGGCAGTGAACTTGGCGCCCATGAAATTGGTCAGGCCGACATACCCTTGCATCCGCCCCATCAGCCAGTGCAGCCGGTCGAGAGTCTGCGCCTCCGCTCCCTCTGCCAGCAGCGTCTGCGGCCCGGGATCGTTGTCCGGATAGTCGAACGGTTCCATCGGCACCTGCAGGAAAATCTCGTGCCCGTCCTGCCGGGCAGCGCCTGCCTGGCGATCGAGTTCGTTGCCATAGGGCGCAAAAGCCAGGCTGACGTCGCCCGGCAGCCGCGCAATCGCCTCCTGCGTCGCGGTGGCGCCGATGCCGAGCCCGGTCACCAGCACGGCGACCAGCGGGCGGCCGCGCGTCGCGGCGGCATCGACGGGGCGCGCATAGACTTCGCGCGGTCGCCCGACCTCGGGCGCGATCTTCGGCAGCGGCCCATGCCGGCCGCGTTCGACCAGACGCCGGTCAACCGGCGCAAGCCGGGCGCCGGCGCTTTCAGGCGGCTGCGGCACCTGGATAATCAGCGCCCCCGGCGCTCCGCCGCCCTGCCCGCGCGTTACCTTGACCCCGGCGCCGGCCTCGGCCTCGGCGGCGGTCTGTCTCTGCCTGTCAGGGGACTGCGCAGCAGGCGGGCGCGCCTCTGCACCCTGCGTGGCAGGATTGGCCGGTGCCGCCTGGATGCGGTCGATCTTCACCCGCGCATGCGGCTCGCCGCCGAGCGGATCGGTGCGGGCGATCAGCCAGCCGATGGCGGCGATCGCCACCATCCCCGCCGCGCCCAGCACGATCCGCGCAATCGGAAGCCCCGGCGCAGCGCTCGCGGGCGCCGTCCGGTCGAGTCCGAGGGGCCGGGAAAGATCGTCGCTGGCCATGCAAGCCCAAATGAAATCCGGCAGGCGAATCGCCTGCCGGATGACCTTACTTGCGGCCCCTGCGCCGGAAAAGCGGCGAGTTCGCCGTTCCGCAGCGTCAGTTCTTCTTTGTCTCTTCCGCAGGCGCCGGCGCCTCGGCTTTTTTCGGCGGCTCCAGCTTGCCGCCGGACTTCAGCCAGTCGACCGCGTAGATCAACTGCTTGTCGTTCTTCGGATCGGGCGGCACATAGGCCGAGGAGCCGGACTTCTCATCCTCGTTGGTCTTGATATGCCCCTTCAGCGAGGACTCGCCCTTGGTTTCGTCCTTGCCCTTGATCTCCTCCGGCACATCCTGCAGCACCTGGATGTCGGGATCGATGCCCTTGCCCTGGATCGACTTGCCCGACGGGGTGAAATACAGCTGCGTCGTCAGTTTCAGCGCCACCTTGTCGCGCATCTGGAAGATCGATTGCACGGAAGCCTTGCCGAATGAGCGGGAGCCGATGATCGTCGCCCGCTTGTGATCTTGCAGCGCCCCGGCAACGATCTCGGAGGCCGAGGCCGAACCGCCGTTGATCAGCACAACCACCGGCTTGCCCTTGGCGATGTCGCCCGGCCGCGCCGAGAACCGCTGCGTGGCATCCGGCGTGCGCCCGCGTGTCGAGACAATCTCGCCGCGCTCAAGGAACGCATCTGCGATCTGGATCGACTGTTCCAGCAGCCCGCCCGGGTTGTTGCGCAGATCGAGCACGAAACCCTTCAGCTTGTCGGCGCCGATTTCCTTGGTCATGTCGTCGATGCCCTTGCGGATGGCATCGAACGACTGTTCGTTGAACTGCGACAGCCGGATATAGCCGACCTCGTCGCCCTCCTTGCGCACCTTGGCCACCGGCGGCCGGATGGTGGCGCGTGTCAGCGTGACCTCGATCGTGTCCTTCTTGTTGCGCAGGATCTTCAGCACCACCTTGGTGCCGATCTCGCCGCGCATGCGGTCCACCGCCTGGTTGAGGCTGAGCCCCTGCACCTGGGTGCCGTCGATATGGGTGATCAGATCATTGGCCAGGATGCCGGCCTGAGCGGCGGGCGAATCGTCGAACGGGCTCATCACCTTGACCAGCCCGTCCTCCATCATCACCTCGATGCCGAGGCCGCCGAACGAACCGCGCGTGGTGCGCTGCATATCCTCGTTGGCGCGCTGGTCGAGGAAGGCCGAATGCGGATCAAGCGATCCGATCATGCCGTTGATCGCCGCCTCGATCAGCTTCTGCTCATCCGGCGCCTCGACATAGTCCGCACGAATCTTGTCGAACACATCGCCGAACATGGTCAGCCGGCGATAGGTATCCGAAGGCGCGGCCGTGGCCTTGCCGGATGGCCGAATGAATTCGGCGGCGCCCATCACCACGCCGCCCGCCGCCACACCAGCCAGAAAAATAGAAGCTTTCCGCATCATCCACGCGCCTTTTCGCTCACAGCCTTCGCCCACCACGGGGAAGGATCTATGGGCTGGTTGTCCTTACGCAATTCCACATACAGAAGCGACGATCCGGCCTGCCCGTCCTTCGCCCTGCCTGCCTCCACCGGCGTCGGCCCCATGCTGCCGATCGGCTCGCCGGCGAGCACGAACTGGCCGATCTCGACCGTCGTCGCCGTCAACCCTGTCAGCACGAAGTTGTAGCCGTTGCCGGCATTGATAATCAAGATGCGTCCGTAGGATCGGTATGGTCCTGCAAACAGCACCCAGCCATCGCTCGGCGCGGTAACCACATGCCCCTCCGAGGCCTGGATGGTGATGCCGCGCTCACTGCCGCCAAACCCGTCCGGGGATCCGAATGCCTTGACAATAGGGCCGTTTGTTGGCGGCACCAGCAGGCCTCGCGCGTCCTGGAAGGCGATTTTCGGTGCCAGACGGGCCGGATCCTTGAAAGCCAGCGCGGCAAGCTGTTCGGCCTCCTCGCGCGACTGGGCCGGCGCCGGCGCCTTGCGGGCCTGGTCCTGCGCCCGCGCGCTGGCTCCCGCCTCCTGCTCCATGCGGGCGATCAAATCTTTGAGAGACTGCGCCTGCCGGGCAAACCCTTCGAGCCGCTGCCGTTCTTCGCTCAGCGCTTTTTCGGACTGGTCGATCTGCTCCTGACGCGCATCGATCAGCCCGGCAAGCCGCCGACGCTCGGCCTCGATTCGGTCGCGCTCGCCGCTGAGGCGCCGCCGTTCGGACGCCGCTGCCTCGCGCAGACGCACCAGTTCGGCAAGATCGGTGGCAAGCTGTTCGGCCTCGGCCCTGATTTCCGGCAGCACATGGCCGAGCAGGATCGCCGAGCGGATCGCCTCCAGCATGTCCTCCGGCCGGATCAGCACGGCGGGCGGCGGGCGCCGCCCCATCCGCTGCAACGTGGCAAGCACCTCGGTGATGGTGCCGCGCCGCCCCTCCAGCGAGCGGCGCAGGGCGTTCTCGCTGGCGGTGATCTCACCCAGGCGCTGCTGCGTCGCTTCCACCTGCTGCTCGGCCTCGCGTACAGCCAGGGTCGTAGCCAGCAGTTCCTTGTTGAGCCGCGCGCGGTCGCCCTTCAGCCCGGCGATTTCGCTTTTCAGCCGCGCCTGCTCGGCTTCGGTGCGCTGCATGCGCTCGATCATCGACTTGAGTTCGCCCTGCGGCGATTCGCCCTGCGGGACAGGTGCCGGCGCCTGCGCGCTCAGAATGCCGAGCGCCGTCGCACAGGCGATGAGCCGCGGCACGGTGGCTGAGCGAAAGCTTGGCGAGCGGTAGCGGGCGCGATCCAAGGGCGGCGGCGATCCTTTGGCGAAGTGATTCGTTGTAGCATCGGGCGGAGCCGGACCCAACCGTTAGGGCCATTCGACGATTGGCCCTAGGCCCGATGATAGGGATGGCCGGTGAGGATGGTCGTGGCCCGGTAGATCTGCTCCAGCACCAGCGCCCGCACGAGTTGATGCGGCAGGGTCATCGCGCCGAACGACAGCACCAGATCCGCTCGTGCCCGAAGGCTTTCGTCGATGCCGTCGGCGCCGCCGATCAGCAGCGTCAGCGCCGGAGCGCCCTCGCCGCGCCAGCCCGCGAGCCTGCGGGCAAAGCCGGCGCTGTCGAGCGCGGCGCCGCGCTCGTCGAGCACGATCACCCGGCTGCCCGGTTCGATCAGCCCGGCGAGCCCCCTCGCCTCTTCAGACCTGCGCTCCTCAACCCGCCGCGCCGGACTTTCGCCGATTTCGGCGATGCGGAGGCCGGCAAACCCGCAGGCTTTCATGGTGGCAGGCAAACGTTCCGCATAGCGCTCGCACAGGGCGCGCTCGGGTCCCGATTTCAGTTTGCCGACGCAGGCGAGGACGAGCTTCATCCCCGGCTCCTGCCCCGGCGCGGCGGCGACGTCAACGCGGCTTCTGTTCCTTGGGCCGGTCGTCGCCCCACAGCCGCTCGATATTGTAGAAGCTGCGCGCATCGGGCTTGAAGACGTGCACGATGACATCGCCCGCGTCGATCAGCACCCACTCGCAGCTGCGCAGCCCCTCCGCCTTGGCGGGCGGGAAGCCGGCATCCTTGAGCGCCTGCATGACCCTTTCAGCCACCGAGCCGACATGCCGGTCCGAACGTCCGCTGGCGACGACCATCTGGTCTGCCAGAAACGACTTGCCGCCGAGATCGAGGGTAACGATCTCCTCGGCCTTGGCATCATCAAGTGCGACGAGAATGGTATCGAGAGGCGAACCGGCATGGGTCGCGCTACGCGCCCTGTCCGGGGAAAGCGGCCGGGCCGCTTCAACAACAGTGAGATGAGACAGCGCTGTCATTCCCTTGTTGGGGCGGAACACCCGCCGCCCCCGAGTCTATCCAACAATCTTGCAAGGATTCAATGACAAAATCCGTGCAACTTGACGAAATCACCGGCTTGTCTGCGGTTTGCCCCGCAGGTCGGTCGACGACAGCCGCAGGCGCCTTCCGTAAAGAAACACCCAGGCCGGCGGATGCCGCAGGGCCAGCCTTAGCGCCACCTGTTCGTCGAGCCGCGCCGGCCACAGCGCCTGTGCCGCCAGCCCTGCGGTAGCTTTGAGGGTCGCGCCGGGCCGGTCGACGACCGCCAGAGGCATCAGAGCGGCGATCCTGCGCCATGCCTTCCAGCGGTGGAAGGACGCCAGGCTGTCGGCGCCCATCACCCAGACGAAGCGCACGCCCGGACAGCGCCGGACCAGAAATTCGGCCGTCTCCACGCTGTAGCGCGCTCCGATGGCCGCCTCAAAGCCGGTGACCACGATGCGCGGATCGCGCACCAAACCCCGGCAGGCCGCCATCCGCGCCGCCAGCGGCGGCAGCGCGCTGTTCTCCTTGAGCGGATTGCCGGGCGTGACCATCCACCACAGCCGGTCGAGATTGAGCGCCCTGAGCGCCCGTTCCGCCACCAGCACATGGCCGGCGTGCGGAGGGTTGAACGAGCCCCCGTAGAGCCCGATCACCATGCCGCGTCCATGCATCGGCAGCCGGAGCGGCCCGCCCGCCCCGACCCTTGGGCGCACGGCCGGTATCCCTGTCACGCCCGCACCGTGCCCTGACCGTGCAGGAGATATTTGAAGGAGGTGAGCTGTTCCACCCCCACCGGTCCGCGCGCATGCATCCGCCCGGTCGCAATGCCGATCTCGGCACCGAAACCGAATTCGCCGCCGTCGGCAAACTGCGTGGAGGCATTGTGGATCACGATGGCCGAATCGACCTCGGCGAGGAAGCGCTCCGCCGCCGTCGCATCTGCCGTGATGATCGCATCGGTATGGTGCGACCCCCAGCGCTCGATATGGGCGATGGCCGCGTCGAGCCCGTCGACCACCTTCGCCGCGATGATGGCGTCGAGATATTCGGTGCCCCAGTCGTCCTCGCCGGCTGGGGTCACCCGGCCATCGACCGCCTGCACCATTGCATCCCCGCGCACGGCGCAGCCCGCATTCAGCAGCGCCGGGATCAGCACCGGCAGCGCTGTTTCCGCGATTCCCCGATCGACCAGCAGCGTTTCGGCCGCTCCGCAGATGCCGGTGCGCCGCATCTTGGCGTTGACCAGCACCTTCTCGGCCATGCCAAGATCGGCCTGCGCATGCACATAGACGTGGTTGTTGCCATCGAGATGGGCGAACACCGGCACCCGCGCTTCGGTCTGCACCCGCGCCACCAGCGACTTGCCGCCGCGCGGCACGATCACGTCGATGGCCCCGTCGAGCCCGCCAAGCATCGCCCCCACCGCCGCCCGGTCCTTGGTCGGCACCAGCTGGACCGCCGCGTCCGGCAGACCGGCTTCGGTCAGCCCCTCGACCATCGCGGCATGAATGGCCATCGAGGACGCCAGCGCATCCGATCCCGTACGCAGGATCACCGCATTTCCGGCTTTGAGGCACAGCGCCCCGGCATCGGCGGTGACGTTCGGACGGCTCTCGAAGATGACGCCGACCACACCGAGCGGAGTGCGCACCCGCTGGATCCTGAGACCGTTGGGCTGCGTCCATTCGGCGGTCACCGCGCCGACCGGATCGGCAAGTCCGGCGATCATCGCCACGCTGTCGGCGATCGCGTCGATGCGCGCCTCGCTCAGCGTCAGCCGGTCGATGAAGGCAGCTGCCATGCCCCCCGCCCGCGCCTGGGCAAGATCGGTAGCATTGGCGGCCAGGATCGCCGGCGCCGCCTTGCGCAGGGCTGCGGCGGCGGCATTCAGCGCCGCGGTCTTCTGCGCTGGCGAGGCCAGCGCCAGCACACGGGCGGCGGCCCGCGCCTTGCGCCCCATCTCCAGCATCAGGGCGGTGAGAGCACCGGCATCGCCGGCCAAAAACGGTCCGTTCATTCCGCTCCCCCCTCGCCGGAAAGCACCAGATTGTCGCGGTGGATCATCTCGGTCCGTCCGGCATAACCCAGAATCTCGGCGATCTCGCCGGTCTTGCGCCCCTGGATGCGCACCGCATCGGCGACATCGAAGGCAATCAGACCCCGCGCCACCTCCCCGCCATTCGGCCCGCGCACCAGCACCGCATCGCCGCGCGCGAAATGCCCATCGACGCGCACCACGCCCGCCGGGAGCAGGCTCTTGCCCGACAGCAGCGCCGTCACCGCTCCGGCATCGATGGCCAGCGTTCCGCGCGGCTCCAGCCGCCCGCCGATCCAGCGCTTGCGCGCCGTGACCGGCGTCGACGGGCTGAGGAACCAGGTGCAGGCCGCCCCCTCGCTCACCGCGCGGATCGGATGCTCGCGCTTGCCGTTGGCGATCATCAGGCAGGCGCCGCCGGCAGTCGCGATCTTGGCCGCCTCGACCTTGGTGGTCATGCCGCCGCGCGACAGTTCCGAGGCGGCTCCCCCGGCCATCGCCTCGATCTCGGCGGTGATTCTCGGCACCACGGGGATCAGCTTGGCCGCCGGGTCCTTCTGCGGCGGCGCGGTGTACAGCCCGTCAATGTCCGACAGCAGCACCACGCAATCGGCGCTCGCCATGGTGGCGACGCGCGCCGCCAGCCGGTCATTGTCGCCGAAGCGGATCTCATCGGTGGTGACGGTATCGTTCTCATTGATCACCGGGATGGCCCGGAACCCGAGCAGGGTCGCCACCGTCGCCCGCGCATTGAGATAGCGGCGCCGTTCCTCGGTATCGCCATAGGTGAGCAGCAACTGTCCGGCGGTGATCCCGTGCCGCGCCAGCGCTTCCGCCCAGGCCCGCGCCAGCGCGATCTGGCCGACGGACGCCGCCGCCTGCGCTTCCTCCAGCGCCAGCGCACCCGCCTTGAGGCCGAGCACCTTGCGCCCCATCGCGATCGCGCCGGAAGAGACGACCAGCACATCGGCCTGACGATGCAGGCCGGCAAGATCATCGACCAGGCTGTCGAGCCAGGCGGTCTTCAGACCGTCCCTGCCCACCAGCAGCGATGAGCCGACCTTGACCACGATGCGGCGGAACCGACGAATGTCCGGGGCGCCGGCGCTCCTACGCGGCATGATCGCCTCCCTCGCCGGCGCGCGCCGCATCGATGATGGCGAGCAGCGCCAGCAGCACCTCCTTCACCCCGGCGCCGCTGACGCCGGAGACCAGCATCGGCGCTGCGCCGACAGCGCGCTTCAGCCGGTCGCGCTGCTTTTTCAGGGTATCGGGGTCGACGGCATCGATCTTCGACAGCGCCACGATTTCCGGCTTGTCGGCGAGCCCGCCGCCATAGGCTTCGAGTTCCTTGCGCACCGTCTTGTAGGCCTTGCCGGCATGCTCGCCGGTCGCTTCCACCAGATGCAGCAGCACCCGGCAACGCTCGACATGGCCGAGGAATCGATCGCCCAGCCCATGCCCCTCGTGGGCGCCCTCGATCAGCCCTGGAATGTCGGCGAGCACGAATTCGCGCCCCGCCACGCGCACCACACCGAGGCCCGGATGCAGCGTGGTGAACGGATAATCGGCGATCTTGGGCTTGGCGGCCGTGGTCGCGGCCAGAAACGTCGATTTGCCGGCATTGGGCAGGCCCACCAGCCCGGCATCCGCGATCAGTTTCAGCTTCAGCCAGATCCAGCGCTCCTCGCCCGGCAGGCCCGGATTGGCCCGGCGCGGCGCGCGGTTGGTGGAGGAGGTGAAATGCAGGTTGCCAAAGCCGCCGTTGCCGCCGCGCGCAATCAGTTCGCGCTGGCCGACGCGGACGAGATCAGTGATCAGCGTCTCCCCGTCCTCATCGAAAATCTGCGTGCCGACCGGCACTTTCAGCACTGCGTCGACCCCCTTGGCCCCGGTGCGGTTGCGACCCATGCCATGGCCGCCGATCTTGGCCTTGTAGTGCTGCTGGTAGCGGTAATCGATCAGCGTGTTGAGGCCGTCGACGCATTCGGCCCAGACATCGCCGCCGCGCCCGCCATCGCCGCCGTCGGGGCCGCCGAATTCGATGAACTTCTCGCGCCGGAACGAGACGGCGCCGGCGCCGCCATCCCCCGACTTGATGAAGATTTTTGCCTGATCAAGAAATTTCATGGCCCCAAGGACCCCATCATCCGGTTTCGGTCAAGGCCTCGTCTCGGCGCCGGCGGCCCCTGTCGCCGCGCCGTAGCACCGTTGCCCGACCATGGAAAGTTCATCGCTGTCCTCCGCCGCCAGTCGATCGGCAATGAGACGCGGCCAGATCGGCCGGTCGCGCAGGGTGCGCGCGACGCAGGCGCAGGCCCGCGTGCAGGCGCCAGGCGCCGCCCCGCCAATCACACAGTCGCTGGTGCAGGAGGTCACGAACCCGCGCAATGCCGGCTCTGCCTCGACCAGGCCCGACCGACCCGCCAGCGCCACGGCGCCGAACAGCACCGGCTGATGAACCAGGTAGATGACAAGGCTCCAGCGGCCGAGCCATGTCAGCCAGCCGCCACCCTCCGTCGCCGGCAGCCGCCGCCCGGGGCCGAGACCGCCGGCAAGTCCGACCAGGAAATAGCCCATCCACGGCAGCACCGGAACAAAGTCGTTGCTGCGCGGCGCTGCCGTGCCAAGCCCCAGCCAGACCAGCGCCGGATGGTTGAACGCCTCCAGCCGCAGAAAGCCCGGCAGCGCCAGCATGCCGATACCGAGCGCCGCGACGACCGGCCACGGCAGGCGCCGCAGCCCGAGCCCGCACAGCCCGGCAAAGGCAATGCAATGCAGGATGCCGAAGGCGATGAAACTGTCGGGAAAGGCGACATAGCTCGCCACCGTCACCAGCCCCGCGGCCCCGGCAACGACCCCGAGCCGGCGCAGCAGATGCCCGCTCGCAACCTCCCTGTGCGTGGCCAGCGCCAGACTGATCCCGGCAATCCCGAGAAAACCCGCCGCGATCACATGCGCGAAACGGCGCCAGCCCGCATCGAGCGCCACATCCGTTTCGATCACCCCGAAATGGCTGAGATCCCATGAGAAGTGATAGACGATCATGGCCAGCACGGCGAGGCCGCGCGCGCGGTCGAGCCACGCGTTGCGGGTCTGCCCGGGCGTGTTGGTTTCCACCTGGCGTTCCTCCTGCTTCGGCCTCAAATCCATACGTCGGCGATCACTTTGCCGCCATCTGCATCTGCCGCCTGCGCTGCGCTTCACCGCTCCCGTCCTGCCGCTGGAAACGCGGCTCGCGCCAGCCCTTCAGCGCAGCCCAGGTCGACCGGTCGAGACGGAAGAAATCGACCGCCTGCGGCCCGCCGCGTGCCGGCGCCTCGGCAAGCCCGTTGCCAACCAGCGCAAAGCCGCACTTCTTGAGCACGCGACGCGAGGCAGCGTTGTAGGGCAGAGCCGAGGCACCCAGCGCTTCCAGCGGCGTAACCGCAAAAAACACATCGACCAATGCCTGCGCCGCCTCGGTGGCCAGCCCGCTGCCCCAGAATGGCTGGGCCAACCAATAGCCGAACTCAGGCAAGGCGAGCGCCCCATCATGCACCGCAATGATACCGATGGCGTGCTCGGGCCGTCCCTTCAGCGTGATGGCGAGGCTCAACTGCGCGCCCTCGGTATTGGCCTCACGCACCGTCGTCACAAAATGCAGAACGTCCTGAGGTCTCATCCCGACAGGTATGCGCGCCGTCATCTCGGCTACCTCGGGTTTGCCGGCTTCGCGCGCAATGTCCTCGGCATCCTCAAGCCGCGGCCAGCGCAGCCACAACCGCCGGGTTTCGATGCGGAACACATCGTCGCGTGTCAGTTCGGGAAACATCGGTCTCTCCAGCCCGGGAGCCCCGAGGGGGGCCAAAATGCGAAGGGGAGATGGTGACCCACCTCCCCTGAGCGTTTTCCGGGTTCCGGAGTTGTCGGGCGATCGCCCTGATGCTCCTTGAACCTTCCGCCGGGGTGTTGGTCACCGGCGAAAGGCCCCTTGCTTGCCTTTTGCCGTTATTCAGCTGCCGCTTTGGTTGCCGGCTTGACGGTGACGTAGGTTCGGTTCGCCTTGGCGATGAAGCCGACTTGCCCGTCAACGAGCGCAAACAGCGTATGGTCGACACCGATGCCGACATTGGTGCCGGGGTGCCACTTGGTGCCGCGCTGGCGCACGAGGATGTTGCCGGCGAGCACGTTCTCTCCGCCGAACTTCTTCACGCCGAGGCGCTTGGAGTGGGAGTCGCGCCCGTTGCGGGACGAACCGCCTGCCTTTTTGTGAGCCATGGTGATGCTCCTGAAACTTGTAACCCGGGCAATCTACCCGAAAATCTGCATGTTTGCAGCCGGCATGCCGGCCGCGGCGTGATTAGTCGTTGGCCTTGGCCGCGGCCTGATCGATCTTGGCGCGCGGCGGCTTGCCGGCCAGCAGCTCCTTGGCCTGCTCCACCCACTCTTCACGGGTGACGCGACCGCGCAGAGCAAGCTCCTCGTCGAACCTGGCGATGTCGGCCTCGGTCCAGGCCGCGATCTGCGACCATGAGGTGACGCCGGCGGCGCGCAGCTTCTTCTCCAGCGTCGGGCCGATGCCGGCGATCAGCGAAATGTCGTTCGGATCAACGCCAGCCGCCGCTTCCGCCTTCGGCGCGGGCTTGGCAGCCTTGGCCTTGGCGGCGGGCTTCTTGCCGTCGGTCAGGATGTCGGTGATGCGCACGACCGACAGATCCTGCCGGTGGCCGCGCTTGCGCTTGGAATTCTGGCGGCGGCGCTTCTTGAACGAGATGACCTTGGGGCCGCGCGCCTGCTCGACCAGTTCGCCCACCACCGTGGCGCCCGCCACGGTCGGAGTGCCGACGATGCTTGTGGCGCCGCCCAGCATCAGCACGGTCTCGAATGCGATGGTATCACCCGGCTCGCCCGCGAGGCGCTCGATGGTGATGACGTCGTTGGCGGCGACGCGGTACTGCTTGCCGCCGGTCTTGATCACTGCAAACATAGTCTCATCTTTCGGTTACGGTCATCGGCGCTTGCAGCGCCCGCCGTCTTTTTATTGTTCTGGTCGAACGGAATGTGGCCGCAGGACGGATCCCGGGCCGCGACGGGTCCGATACCGTCAATCCTCCGCCCCGTCAAACGAAAAAGCCCGTCAACCCCCCGAAAAGCCAAGACCCGCCGGCAAGGCGCCGACGGGTCCTGATTCGGGTTGAGGAGGAGCGCCCGGCCCTTGCCGGGCATTCGACCGGGAGAACCAATCAGACGCCCTGGATTTGCTTCATGCGGGCATTGCACTGGCTGTAGTAGCCGCCGCCCTTCTGGATCCAGTTGAGGCCACCGTTGGCATCACCACCGGCCGCCTTGTTGGCGTTGTACTGGTCAAGGCAGGTCTTCATGCGCTGGCGGGCCGGCTTCTCGCTCGCATACTTGCGATCGATGGCGCGCGGGAACACGGCGCGCGAGGCCGGCAGCGTCGCCTGCTGACCGCGCTGGGCGGGGGCCGCAGCGGGAGCCTGCGTGCGGGCGGCCGGCGCCGCCGGCGCAGCGGCAGGCGCATCGTCCGAGCACTGGGCCTTGCGGAAATCGTTCCAGGACTGGCTGCCGAGCTGGTTGGCCGCCTTGGCGGCGTTGTACTTGGCGCTGCACTCCTGCATCGTCAGCGCGCTGGCCGGCGCGGCCGACAGCATCAGACCACCGGCAAGCGCCAGCACGCCCGCGGTCACCGCAAATTTCGTCTTCATCATCGTCATGTCTCCCAGAGCGACGCCGTTAAAGCCGCGCGGGGCCAAGACCCGGCGCAACTGGCACGGACGCTATACGGAACAACATGAACCCGCAATGACCGGATTTGCTAGAAGTGAGCAAATCCGATGGAGGCGCTCAGCGGCGCCCGAGGCGGCCATAGACCTGCGGCGCAATCGAGGCCTGAAGAATGCTCACCGGCCCGTTGGTATAGGTGGTGACATAGGTAGTCACGCCGCTGTCCTGCACGACCGAGCGGCTGATCCGCCCGCCCGCCGGAGCCAGCGTGTAGCCAGTGCTTTCGCCCTGATGGAACTCGGCGGCATTGACATCGCCGTATTGCAGCAAGCCGGCCCCGTTGGTGCGGCCATTCTGCTTCACAGCGACCTGGTTCGAGTATCCCGCCTGCCGGATACGGGCGAAATTCTTGACGCCACCCTGGTTGAGGCGCAGCGCGTTGATCATCGCCGCCTGATCGATTTCGGCCAGATTGAGATAGTTGTTCTGGGTGTAGCTGGCGCTCTGGGCATGAGCTGCAACGGCCGAAACCGCCAACAGACCTGCGCCGATCACAAGGGCAAGGGCACGCATGGGAATCGTCCTTCAAGGAACGTGCGGGACCACGGGGCGCGCAGGATGCGCGCCCCCGACCGGCACGGGTTCAGGCAGATGGATGCTTGCGGATCGCCGATTGCTCAGCGACGGCGGGTCTGCGTGACCGAGAAGGTGTTCACACCTGCCGCCGACTGGAAGGCCGTCACGCCGTTGGTGCGGCCATACTGGGTCGCTGCGAAGATGTTGTCCGTGTAGCTCGACTGCGCCGAGTTCACGTAGTTGTAGCGGCCCGACTGGGCGAACGAGGCGTAGTTGTTGCCATACTCATTGATGCCGCGCTGATGAACCCAGGCGGTATTGGACGAGTTGTACTGGTTGGCGGCGATCCAGTTGGAACGGCCGATCTGGAAAACCTCGATGTCGCCTGCAAAAGCCGGAGCGGCAAGAAGGGTGCTCGCCAGGATGGCAGCGGAAACGATACGCATGGGGTGACTCCTGTCTCTGTCTGATGCCCGACCAATTCTTTTTGTTGGTTCGTGACCCCTTGTCTAAAATTTTCAGAAAATAATCAAGTAAACGACGGGTTAAACATTAATTTTAGCAAACAACGTGACAGCAAAGACTGTAGCAAAGCCTCAGATGAGTATGTGTATATAATTGAATGAAAGTCAATTAATGTTGCGAATAAACTAATTAATAACCGAAGTTAATGGCGATTAAATCTAATATAGACGCTGGGACAACCCGATAAAAAACACATTCACTGCTTCTTAGCGTTAATGGATATTTAGGGCAGGTGCGCGACACTTTCCTCAAGTGGAACAGTCCGCCTCTCCGGCGGCTCAGTCAGTGGGCAGTCATCTTGGTTCAGCGTACCTGCCGGTTTTCTTCGTTCACCGCGCTTGCGATCGGCGGCGCGATGATCTTCACCCCCCGCGCCATGGCCGCCGACCTCAAGGCGCCGCCGCTGCAGCCCGCCGCGGCCCGCGCCGAACCGGTACGCGCCTGCCCGGAATACGGGCCCGGCTTCATCAAACTGCCCAACACCGACATCTGCCTGCGCGCGGCAATCGAAGTCACCTACGAGATGAAGCTCGACCTTGCGGACAAGGACCTGCACATCGAGACGACCACGGTCGGCGACAATGCGGTTGCCCTTTATGAGCGCAGGGATTACGGGCGCAGCATCGACCGCTTTTCGACCCGGCTCGATTCCAGGCTCAACTTCACCACGGTATCGAGCGTTGGCGGCGAGCCTGTGATCACCTTCATCTCGCTGCGCAGTTCGGAAAACGTGACCGCGGCCGATGTGCGCGATCAGGTCCATGCGGCCAATACGCCCTATGTGGATCAGGCCTGGATCAAGTTTGCCGGGGTCACCGCAGGCCGGCATCCCTCGTATTTCGATTTCTCGCCCGGCTTTACCTATACCGGCGGCTATGCCTCGCAGCGCAACCTGAACCTGCTGGCCTTCACCAAGGCCTTTGCGCAGATCGCCAGCGTGTCGGTCTCGGTCGAGGACCAGACGGACCGTCGCATGCAGGAAGGCGTTTGGGCTTCGTATGGCGGCCAGCGCTTCCCTGATCTGGTCGGCCAGCTGCGCTTCACGCCGTCCTGGGGCATCGTGCACGTCGGCGCCGCGCTGCATGAGATCAACGATGCGATTTCCAGCCGCTCGGCCTACGGTTACGCCGTCAATGCCGGCATCGAATACCGCCAGAAGTGGGCGGATCTGTTCGGCGCATCGGCGGAAGGCACCTATGGTCGCCTTCTGGTCACCGGCGCCTATGCCAAGGGCGCCCTCGGTTATCTCGGCATCCCGAATTTCGGCACCGACTACGTGACCGACCTCAACGGGCGCATCGAAAAGACCACCGGGTATTCGGCGATCGTTTCCTACGAACATGTATGGCGGCCGAACTTCAAGACGATGCTGGCGGTGTCCAGCTACAGCCTCGGAGCGGACATGGTGAACTACAAGCACCGTGTGCGCGGCATGCTCGCCCAGGTCGGCGCCGAGTATATGCCCGTGCCCGGCTTGATGGTCGGCGTCGAGGGCGACTACTTCCGCGACTCGGTCAAGGGCACCTATTTCGGCGTCCAGGCCCCGCGCGAAAAGGTCGATTTCTTCACCGCCTTCGCCTACATCCGCCGCCGGATCTGAACCGGCCGGCACCGCGCCCGCGCCCCCATTAGGAGCGAAGCGACGCCGAGCTTATGCGAGGGGCGGCCCGCCATTGGCGGGCTACTATAAACCTGCGAAGCGACGCCGAGCTTACGCGAGGAACGCTCGCCATTGGCGAGAGGCTTAAAGCGCTTTCGACACTCAGCGGCCGAGCAGCTCCCGGATCAGCTTCTGCGCATCGGAGCTTGCCCATTCGGCCGGCCCCGCCATCGCCCCGATCTCGCAGCCCTGCCGATCGATCAGCAGCGTGGTTGGCATCCCGAATGCCTTGCCCGCCTTTTTCAGGTCGGCGAAGATCGCACCTGTGGGATCGGCATATTGGACGAGCCGGTTGACGCCCACCTCGTTGAGGAAAGCTTTCGGCCGGTCCAGCCGCGTGGTGTCGATATTGATCGCCACAACCTCGAAATCTGCGCCGCCCAACTCGCCCTGCAGCTTGTCGAGCGCCGGCATTTCGGCCCGGCACGGCGCGCACCAGGTCGCCCACAGGTTGACGAGAATGGCACGGCCGCGAAAGTCGGCAAGCGTCAGCCGCTGCCCGTCCGGGGCGTTGAAGGCGACCGGCGTCGCCGGCTGCGGCGTTGCCGCCACCTTGAGCGCCGCAACTTCGCCGGTGGCGAGCGGGGCAAGGCGGCCGGCGACCTCACGGGCCCCCGCGCAGGAGGCCCCCGCCACTTCGGCGTTGCGGCTGCCCCCCCGTTTCACGTATAGCCCCGCCATCACGGCGAAAATGCCGATCAGCAGGGCCCCGGCGATGACCGGGCCGGCGCGGGTTCCGCCTGCGGCGGGATTGGGATTGAACACCATCGGGAGACGACCTTGGCGAACGCAATGTGGGGCGGCAGATACCAGGAAGGTCCCGCCGCGATCATGGAAGAGATCAACGCCTCGATCGATTTTGACAAGAGGCTGGCCGCCGAAGACATCCGTGGCTCCAAGGCCCATGTCGCCATGCTGGCGCAACAGGGGATCGTGAGCGCAGCGGATGCCCGCGCGATTACCGCCGGTCTGGCAGAAATCGAGGGCGAAATCGAGGCCGGGACCTTCACGTTTTCGCGCGCGCTCGAGGATATCCACCTCAACATCGAATCCCGGCTGGCCGACAAGATCGGCGCCGCCGCCGGCCGGCTGCACACCGCCCGCTCGCGCAACGACCAGGTGGCGGTTGATTTCCGCCTGTGGGTGCGCGGCTCGCTCGATGCGATCGATGCCGGCCTGAAGGACCTGCAGCAGGCGATGGCCGAAAAGGCGCTGGACCATGCCGGCACCATCATGCCCGGCTTCACGCATCTGCAGTCGGCCCAGCCGACCACCTTCGGCCATCATCTTTTGGCCTATGTCGAAATGCTCGGACGCGATCGCGGTCGCTTTGCCGATGCGCGCCGGCGGATGAACGAATGCCCGCTCGGCGCCGCCGCCCTGTGCGGCACCTCCTTCCCCATCGACCGGCATGCCACCGCGACCGCCCTCGGCTTCGACCGGCCGACGGCCAACTCGCTTGATTCGGTCTCGGATCGCGATTTCGCGCTGGAGGCACTGGCGGCGATGGCGATCAGCGCCATGCACCTGTCGCGCCTCGCCGAGGAACTGGTGATCTGGACCACGCCGCAGTTCAACTTCGTTGCGCTTTCGGACAAGTTCACCACCGGCTCCTCGATCATGCCGCAGAAGCGCAACCCGGATGCGGCGGAACTGGTGCGGGCCAAGGTCGGCCGCATCATCGGTGCACTCACCGGGCTTCTGGTGGTGATGAAGGGTCTTCCGCTCAGCTACGCCAAGGACATGCAGGAGGACAAGGAGCGCACCTTCGATGCCTTCGATGCCTTCGCCCTCTGCGTGGCGGCCACCGCCGGCATGGTCCGCGACCTCGTACCCAACGCCAGGGCGATGAAGAAAGCCGCCGGCGCCGACTATGCCACCGCGACCGATCTTGCCGACTGGCTGGTGCGCGCGCTCAACATGCCGTTCCGCGAGGCCCATCACGTCACCGGCCGCATTGTCGGCCTCGCCTCCGGCCAGGGGGTCGAGCTTGAACGGCTGACGCTCGCCGACATGAAAAGCGTCGAGCCACGCATCACAGATGCGGTGTTCGAGGTGCTCGGGGTGGCCAATTCGGTGAAAAGCCGGACCAGCTACGGCGGCACCGCACCGGCCAACGTGCGCAGGCAGGCCCGCGCGTGGCTGCGCCGTCTGGCCCGTGCCTGATTTTCATCGCCTCCAAACGCCGAACCATGCTATGGCCAGCCCGATGACGACCGGATGCCCGATATGAGCCAGAGCCTTGCCGATCATCCCCGCACGCCAAACCGGCGCCACCTGCTGCGTCTGGTGGTGCTTGGCCTGCCGCTGGCGCTCGCCGCCTGCGGCAAACGTGGACCTTTGGAGCCGCCGCCGGATTCGGAGGAAGGGCGCAAACTCTCCAGCCAGCGCAACCAGCCGCAGGATCCGGGACAGGCCGGCGTTCCGGCACTGAAAGGCGCCCGCCGCCGCCCCCCGCCCGTCACCCCGCCCAAGCAGGATTTCCTGCTCGATTTCCTGCTCTGACCGGTCCCGGCCGCTTGCGCCGGACCTGACGTTTCGATCTGGCCGAGGCCGATGCATCACTTCGATTACCGTAACGGCCGGCTGCATGCCGAGGATGTCGACATCGAGGCGATCGTCGCCGAGGTGGGCACGCCCGTCTATATCTATTCCAGCGCCACCTTCGAGCGGCATTACACGGTATTCCGCGACGCCCTGGGGCCGAAGGCGCATGTCTTTTACGCCATGAAGGCCAATGCCAATCTCGGCGTGCTCAGGACCCTGGCCGATCTCGGCGCCGGCGCCGATGTCGTCTCGGAGGGCGAGATACGCAAGGCGATGGCTGCCGGCATCCCGCCCCAGCGGATCGTGTTTTCCGGCGTCGGCAAGACCGAGGCGGAATTGGCTCATGCCGTGTCCGTCGGCCTCTACCAGATCAACATCGAATCAGAAGGCGAGCTTGATGCTCTGAGCCGCGTCGCCGCCCGCCTCGGCCGCATCCAGAACGCGGTGTTCCGCGTCAACCCGGATATCGGCGCCGGCGGCCATGCCAAGATCACCACCGGCTCGTCCGCCAACAAGTTCGGCGTGTCTTTCGAGGAGGCGGCCCGGCTCTACGCCAAAGGGTCCAACCTTCCCGGCGTGCGGATCGTCGGGCTCGCCGTGCATATCGGCTCGCAAATTCTCGAATTCGAGGCGATGGCCGAGGCTTTCCTCAAGATGCGCGCGCTGGTGGAAAGGCTGCGCGCCGAGGGCCACGCGGTGGAGCGGCTCGATCTGGGCGGCGGGGTCGGCGTGCCCTATCGCATGCAGCCGCCGTTCGATTACGGCCCCGATGTGATCGATGCCTATGCCCGCATGGTGCGCGAGACGATGGCCGGGCTCGACATCGAACTCGGCTTCGAACCGGGCCGGGTGATCGCCGCCAATGCCGGCATTCTGGTCACCCGTGCGCTCTACGTTAACCGCCGCGCCGACCGCCAGTTCCTGGTGGTCGATGCCGCGATGAACGATCTCGTCCGTCCCGCCATGTATGAGGCCTATCACGAGATCTGGCCGGTGCACGAGGCGGCAGCGGACGCCCCGAAGATTGCCTACGACGTGGTCGGCCCGGTGTGCGAGACCGGCGATACCTTCACCACCGGCCGCCTGCTGCCGGAAGTCCGCCCCGGCGACCTCATCGCCTTCAAGTCGGCCGGCGCCTATGGCTCGACCATGGCCTCGACCTACAACCAGCGCCCGCTGGTGGCCGAGGTGCTGGTGCGCGGCAACCGCTTTGCGACGACCCGTCCGCGTCAGAGCTACGAGGCGCTGATCGGTCAGGACCGCCTGCCCGACTGGCTGGCCTGACTTGCGCCACAAAGCCCTTCGAAACTGTGATCGCAACCGGTCTGGCCTATTCACCCGTTCCTGCTAGGCTGCAACTGTTGCGCCGGAAGGACCTTGCGCCGGACCATGGCAGAAAAGACTTTGGCATCGGACCCGTCGCCGGCCTCGATCGTCGGCCGCAAGATCGCGCTGGCGCGCGCCGCCAGCGCGACCGAGCAGCTCTGGCCGAGGCTGGCGCTGCCGCTGGTGGTGGTCGCCCTGTTTCTGGCTCTCGCCTGGTCCGGCCTGCTGGTCGCCCTGCCGACCGCCGCGCGCATGGCGATACAGGGCGCCTTCGCTCTCGCCTTCCTGGCCTCGCTCTGGCCGCTGATCGGCTGGCGCTGGCCGGATGAGCCGGCAGGCCGTCACCGGCTCGATCTGGACGATCCCGCTCTGCATCGCCCGCTGGAAACGCTGGCGGACCGGCCGTCAGGCGATGATCCGCTGGCACGCGCAGTCTGGGAGCACCACAGGCAGCGCGCCTCCGCCGCCGCCGAGCGGCTGCGGGTGCCGCCGCCGGTCAGTGCCCTGCCGCGGCTCGATTCGCACGCCTTGCGCGCACTGGCGGCGCTGGCGCTGGTGGCGACTGGGCTGGCCGCCGGCGACGAGCGCGCCGGCCGCCTCGCCGATGCGTTGAGTTTCGGCGCGCCCGCCCCGCCCCCGGTGCCACCCCGCCTCGATGCCTGGGTGGACCCACCCGCCTATACCGGCCGTGCGCCGATCTTTCTTTCCGGCACCAACGCCGCCGCCGGCACGGTGGCCGTGCCCGCCGGCTCGGTGGCGGTGGTGCGCATTTCTCCCGCCGAGGGCATCAGCATCATCGCGCCCCCCACCCTCAAGACCCGGGAACTGGAAGCGGGCAAGGATCGCGCCCCGCGCGCCGTCCAGCCGGCCCCGGCTACAGGGCCGGCGACGCTTGAGAAGCGCTATGTGCTCGACCAGAACGCGCTTATCGAGGTCCGCCGCGGCAGCCACGGCCTCGGCAGCTTCGATCTCCGTGTGATCCCCGATCTGCCGCCGCAGGCCTCCCTGGGCGAGATTGAACGCGATGAGAAGACCGACAGCCTGCGCCTGAAATTCGCGCTCGACGACGATTACGGCGTCGCCAAGGCCGAGGCCGTGATCAGCCGCGGCGACGGTGCATCGGCGCGCACTCTGCTCCCCCCGCCCCAGGTCAACCTGAGCACCCGTCTCGGCGACAATGAGGTGCCGCTGGTCGCCCCCGATCACGGCTGGGCCGGGGCAAAGATCAGGGTAAGGGTCAAGGCAAGCGACGATCTCGGCCAGAGTGCCGAAAGCGAAAGCCGCGAGGCGGTGCTGCCGGCCAAGCGATTTGAAAATCGCGTCTCGCGGGCGCTGGTCGAGCAGCGCCGCAACATCGTCATGTTCCCCGACAACCGCAGGACGCCGCAGATCGCGCTCGATTCATTGCTGGTGGCACCCGAGCGGTACACCACGAAATCCGGCGATTTTCTGATGCTGTCGATCGCCGCCCGCAAGATGCGCGCGGCCCGCACGGATGCCGACCTGATCGACCTTGCACAGTATCTTTGGGACACGGCGGTCGCGCTCGACGAAGGCAACCTGAGCGAGGCCGAGCGCAAGCTGCGCGCCGCCGAGGAACGCCTGCGCGAGGCGCTGGAGCGCGGCGCCTCCAGTGACGAGATTCGCAAGCTGATGGAGGACATGCGGCAGGCGATGAATGACATGTTGCGCGAGCTGATGGACAAGGCCGAGCGCGACAATGCAGACCGCTCCCCGAGCGACCGCCGCAACAGCAACGAACTCACCCTGTCGCAGCGCGACCTTGAGGACATGCTCAAGCGCATCGAGGAACTCTACCGCTCGGGCGATACCGCCAAGGCGCAGGAACTGCTGCGCCAGATGCAGGAGATGCTCAACAACCTGAAATCCGCCCGCCGTCGCAACGCCGATCCACGCATGAAGGAGATGGGCGAGGCGCTGGACGAACTCGACCGCCTCCAGCGCGAGGAGGAAAAGCTGCGCGACGAGACCTTCCGCAACGAGCAGCGCCGCCGCATGGGGCGCAACTCCCCGCGCGACGGCATGGGGCAGGACCAGCGCGGCCAACGCGGGCAGCGGGGCCAGCGCGGCATGCAGGGCCAGCAAGGCGGCGAAGAGGGCGAAGAGGGAGATGGCGAAGGCGATCAGGGCGCCGCTGACGAAAAGAGCCTTGCCGAGCGTCAGCAGGCGCTGCGCGACCGCCTCAACCGCCTGCGCGATCGCCTGAAGCGTCAGGGCGCCCCGACCGAGGAGGGCTTCGACGGCGCCGATGAGGGCATGGGCGAGGCCGAGCAGGACCTGCGCCAGCAGCGCGGCGGCCGCGCCACCCAGGGCCAGCAGCGCGCCATCGACGAACTGGGTCGTGCGGGCCGTGCCCTCTCGGACCAGATGCAGCGCGAGATGGGCGAGGGCGATGAGCCCGGCGAGGGCGAAGGGTTCGGCCCCGGCAACCCCGACGGGCGCCAGCGCGGCCGCGCCGAGAACAACACCGATCCGCTCGGCCGCCCGCTCCCCGGCAACCGCAACCAGCTCGACAACAGCCGCGTGCGCATTCCGCAGGCGGGCGATGTCCGCGGCACCATCGGCGAACGCGCCCAGAAGGTGCTGGAGGAGTTGCGCCGTCGCTTCGGCGAAATCGAGCGGCCGCGCGAGGAACTCGATTACATCGAGCGGCTGCTGCGCCGCAATTGACCGCGGCCGCCGGCTGCGGCACAAGCGGAAGGACAGTGGCGTTGCTTGCCCTGACCCAAGTTCGAGGGCCGGATGAGTTATCTTATACCCATTTCCATCGGTGCGGTGACCGTTGTGCTCGGGCTCGGCCTGTTCAACATGCTGCGCGGCGGAAACCCCAGCACGGCCCAGCGGCTGATGCGTTGGCGCGTGATCCTGCAGGCGGTCGCGGTGGCGCTGATGATGCTGGTTCTCTGGTTCAACATGCGTTGATCCGATGGTGAAGCTCAACCGCATCTACACCCGCACCGGCGATGACGGCACCACCGGCCTGTCCGACGGCAGCCGCGTGCCCAAACATGACCTGCGGGTCGAAGCCTACGGCACGGTCGACGAGACCAACGCCGCCGTCGGCATCGCCCGGCTCGATCTCGCCGCCCATCCCGACATCGACACCATGCTGCTGCGCATCCAGAATGACCTTTTCGATCTCGGTGCCGATCTCAGCACGCCTGATACCGGTGCTGATCTGGGGTACGAGCCGCTGCGCATCGTGCCCGCCCAGGTCGAGCGGCTGGAGAAGGACATCGACGCGCTCAACGCCGCCCTGGCCCCGCTCAAGTCCTTCGTGCTGCCGGCGGGCGAGCGCGCGGCGGCCGGGCTGCATCTGGCGCGCACGATCTGCCGCCGGGCCGAAAGAGTGATGGTGGCGCTGGCCGGGACCGACGCCCGCGCCGTCGGCGCCCCGGCGCTGCACTACGTCAACCGGCTTTCGGACTGCCTGTTCGTGGCGGCCAGGGCCGTCAATGCACGCGCCGGTGGCGATGTGCTGTGGACACCCGGCAAGTACCGCTGAGAAAGAGGCGCCATGTTCCTGCCGCTGTCGGACGAGGCGCCCCTGCCCCCAAGGTTCCGGCCGTGGCTGACCTGGTCGATCATCGGCCTCTGCGCGATCATCTTCCTCATTTTCCAGAGCGGCGCCCTGTTGCAGCTTGAACCCGAGGTCTCGCTCGGCTTCGGCCTGGTGCCGGCAGCCTTCTTCGGCGAAGCCACCATCGACCCCTCGATCGTCGCCGTCGCCCCGGCGCTGTCGCCGCTGACATCGCTGTTCCTGCACGGCAGCTGGATGCACCTGATCGGCAACATGCTGTTTCTCGGCATCTTTGGCGACAACATCGAGCGGGCGCTGGGCCGCACCGGCTATGCCGCGCTCTATCTCATCTGCGGGGCCGCCGCCGGACTCGCCTATGCGCTGGTCGACCCCTCCTCGACCCGGCCGCTGATCGGCGCTTCGGGCGCCGTGTCCGCCGTGCTCGGCGCCTATCTGGTGTTGCACCCCAATGTGCGGGTCTATGGCCTTGTGTTCAACATCCTGCCGGTGCGCATCCCCGCCTACTGGTTCATCCTCGGCTGGTTCGGCATCCAGTTCGCGCAGATGCTGATGGGCGGGAACCAGAATATCGCCTGGCTCGCTCACGTGGCCGGCATCATTCTCGGCGCTCTGACGATGGCCGCCGTCTATCACGGGTTGCTGCTGCGCCGTGCGCGCTATTGACCGCCGCATCGGCGGGTTCAGCGATCGATGTTGCATTGCAACGCATCCGTTGACGCTGCAACGGCGCCTCGCTAGGGTCCCGTTGACGCTCAAACCGCACACCATCGAGGGAAGAGGGCCAGCATGAAAATTCTCGTGCCCGTGAAAAGGGTCGTCGACTACAACGTGAAGATCCGCGTCAAGGCGGACGGCACGGGGGTCGATCTTGCCAACGTCAAGATGAGCATGAACCCCTTTGACGAGATCGCCGTCGAAGAAGCACTGCGCATGAAGGAAGCCGGCAAAGCCAGCGAGGTCGTGGTGGTTTCCATCGGCCCGGCGCAGGCGCAGGAAACGATCCGCACGGCGCTGGCCATGGGCGCCGACCGCGGCATCCTGGTCAAGACCGATGCGACCGTGGAACCGCTGGCGGTTGCCAAGATCCTCAAGGCCGTGGTCGGCAACGAGGCGCCCGGCCTGGTGATTCTCGGCAAGCAGGCGATCGACGACGATGCCAACGCCACCGGCCAGATGCTCGCCGCCCTCACCGGCTGGCCGCAGGGCACCTTCGCCTCCAAGGCGGTGATCGGCGACGGCCGCATCGACATCACCCGCGAGGTCGACGGTGGCCTGCAGACCGTGTCGCTGGCGCTGCCGGCGGTGATGACCACCGACCTGCGCCTCAACGAGCCGCGCTATGCCTCGCTGCCCAACATCATGAAGGCCAAGAAGAAGCCGCTGGACGAAACCACGCCTGAGGCGCTCGGCGTCGACGTCGCCCCGCGTCTGACCGTGCTCAAGACCACCGAGCCGCCGACCCGCAAGGCCGGCGCCAAGGTGGCCGATGTCAACGACCTCGTTGCCAAGCTCAAGAACGAAGCGGGAGTGATCTGACCATGGCCGTTCTGCTGATTGCCGAACACGACAACGCCGGGATCAAGGACGCGACCGCCAAGGCGCTCACGGCCGCCGCTGCCATCGGCTCGCCGGTGCATGTGCTGGTCGCCGGCAAGGGCTGCGCCGGCGCCGCCAAGGCCGCCGCCGCGCTGGCCGGGGTCGCCAAGGTGCTGGTGGCCGATGGCGATGCCACCGCCAACATGCTGGCCGAGCCGACGGCTGCGCTGGTCGCCGGACTTGCCGGCGGCTACGATGCGATTGTCGCTCCTGCCACGGCCAATGGCCGCAACATCGCCCCGCGCGTCGCTGCGCTCATCGATGTCATGTTGATCTCCGCGATCACCAAGGTCATCTCAGCCGACACCTTCGAGCGGCCGATCTACGCCGGCAACGCCATCCAGACGGTGAAGTCGGCCGATGCGAAGAAGGTCGTCACCGTACAGACCGCCGCCTTCGCCAGCGCCGGCACCGGCGGGTCCGCCGCCGTCGAGGCCGTTGCCGTTCCGGGCGCGAATGCCGCCTCGCGCTTTGTCGGCGAGGAACTGTCGAAGTCCGACCGGCCGGAACTGGCCTCGGCCAAGATCATCGTTTCGGGTGGCCGCGCGCTGGCGTCCTCCGAGAACTTCGGCAAGTATATTGAGCCGGTTGCCGACAAGCTCGGCGCGGCCGTCGGCGCCTCGCGCGCCGCCGTCGATGCCGGCTATGCCCCCAACGACTGGCAGGTGGGCCAGACCGGCAAGGTGGTAGCGCCCGATCTTTATGTGGCGGTCGGCATTTCCGGCGCCATCCAGCATCTGGCGGGCATGAAGGATTCCAAGGTGATTGTGGCGATCAACAAGGATGCCGATGCGCCTATCTTCCAGGTTGCCGATTACGGCCTGGTTGGCGACCTGTTTCAGGTGATGCCGGAACTGGCCGCAGCGCTGGACAAGGCGCGCGGCTGACCGCCCGGCGGGGGCAGCGCTGCTCCCGCCAGTTTGCGGCAAATGGGGTTTGCAAGGGAACCAACGCACATGACCTTCGAAATCAGGAAGATCGGCATTGTCGGCGCCGGCCAGATGGGCAGCGGCATTGCCCATGTGGCGGCGCTTAACGGGTATGATGTCCTGATACACGATGTGTCGGAGGAGCGGATCAACGCCGGGCTTGCGACCATTACCGGCAATCTCGCCCGGCAGACGCAGAAGGGCACCATTGACGATGCCGCCCGCAAGGCCGCGCTGGCGCGCATCGACGGCGCCGCCGAGCTGGTCGGTCTGGCCGATTGCGATCTGGTGATTGAGGCAGCCAGCGAGAACGAGGCGATCAAGCGCAAGATCTTCCAGGAGCTTTCGCGCCTGCTCAAGCCTGAGGCACTGCTCGCTTCCAACACCTCCTCGATCTCCATCACCCGGCTCGCCTCCACCACCGACCGGCCGGAGAAGTTCATCGGCATTCATTTCATGAATCCGGTGCCGGTGATGCAGCTCGTCGAGCTTATTCGCGGCATCGCCACCGACGACGGCACCTTCCGCCTTGCCAAGGATTTCATCGGCAGGCTCGGCAAGACGGTGACGGTGTCGGAGGATTTCCCCGCCTTCATCGTCAATCGCATCCTGCTGCCTATGATCAACGAGTCGATCTACACCCTTTATGAGGGCGTCGGCACGGTGGAGGCGATCGACACCGCCATGCGGCTCGGCGCCAACCATCCGATGGGGCCGCTGCAACTGGCCGATTTCATCGGTCTCGATACCTGCCTGGCGGTGATGCAGGTGTTGTATGAGGGCCTTGCCGATTCCAAGTATCGCCCTTGTCCGCTGCTGGTGAAATACGTCGAGGCCGGCTGGCTCGGCCGCAAGGCCAAGCGCGGCTTCTATGATTACCGCGGCGAAAAGCCGGTGCCGACCCGCTGAGGCCGGCCATCAAGGTTAACCGGCGGTTAAGCTGGACCCGCATGGCAACGCACGACACACTGCCGGCAAGACAGCCTGGAGGTGTCGCATGCAGGACCGTCGCGGATCAATGCGCCAGCGCACGATGCTGGCCGGCGTGATCGAGATAGCTGATCGGTCAACGCTCGATTGTCGCATCATCAACCTGTCGGAGCATGGAGCGGCGATCGAGATCGATCAGGCCTTTTGCCTGCCCGAAAAGGCAACGCTGGTGATCGCGCGCGGCGCGCGGCGCCGGATCGATGTCAAATGGCGCGGCTATCGGACGGCGGGCTTGCATCTGCATGCGCCAGAACGGGCGCGCACATCGCCCACCCCGGCCAAGATGCCGCACGATCCCGGCTATTGAGCAAGGCGCCTTCACAAGGCTGTCGCAGACTGCTTACATAGGGTGAGCCTGTAGTTTGCTACGATTCGGGTTTGAGGAGCGGTGGTTTGACGGTCCACGTCCAGCCCGCGGTCTCGCCGGAAGCCTGTCCGGCGCTGGTGCTCAACGCGGACTATCGCCCGTTGAGCTACTATCCTTTGTCGCTATGGTCCTGGCAGGATGCGCTGAAGGCGGTGTTTCTCGACCGCGTCAACATCGTCTCCGAATATGACCGCATCGTGCACAGCCCGAGTTTTTCGATCCGGCTGCCCTCGGTCGTCTCGCTCAAGACCTATGTGAAGCCGACGCGCAATCCGGCCTTCACCCGCTTCAACGTGTTCCTGCGCGATCGGTTTTCCTGCCAGTACTGCGGAAGTGGCGAGGAACTGACTTTCGATCACGTCATCCCGCGGTCGAAGGGCGGGCTGACGACCTGGCAGAACGTGGTGGCTGCCTGTTCGCCCTGCAACCTCAGGAAAGGCGATAAGCTGCCTCACGATGCGCTGATGTGGCCGCGCCAGCGTCCGTTCCAGCCCTCGCTGTCCGATCTGCACGCCTCGGGACGGCAGTTTCCCCCCAACTACCTGCACGACAGCTGGATGGATTACCTCTATTGGGACAGCGAGTTGGAGCCCTGAGCCTCAGGCCGTGGCGCGCGCCGGGCGCCACATCGCCGCGCCGAGCAGCCCCACCACCACCGCCGACAGCACGACATTCCAGCCCGCGAAGGACAGGCCGAGGATGCGCAGGGGCGCCTCGTCGCAGCGGATCACCTTGGTCGTGGCCAGGCTTTTGCGCAGATCGCCAACCGCCGCCGGCATCGCATCGAGCGCGCCCGAGCAATCGTTCGGTCCCTGCCAGAACTTCCACTCGACGCCGGCGTGATAGACGCCGATCCCTGCTCCGACAGCGAAAGTCAGCGCGAACAGGACCAGCATCGCCCGGCCCGCCCCTCGCTGGCCGAGCGCCAACAGCACAACACCCGCCAGGCCAAGCGGCAGGCCGATGTAGTAGGGCCAACGCTGCAGCATGCACAGCTTGCAAGGCTGGTAGCCGAGCCCGTACTGGAAGATCCAGGCTCCGATCAATCCAGCGGCGGCCAGCAACAGCGCGGCAAGCGCCGGCGAGAAAGGCAATCCGCGTGCGACCATGCCGGTCAGGCCTTCCTAGAGCATTTTCCGGCCAAGTGGATACCGGTTGGCCGAAAGAAAATGCGACAGAACAATGAGTTAGAGCGGTCGATCTGATTCATTCCGATCGGGAACCGCTCTAGAACAGGAACTTGACGGCATAAAAGCCGCCGACAATGGCAACCAGAAGGCCGATCGCCACCAGCGCCAGATTTTCCTCGATGAAACGGCGCAGCGGCACCCCGTAGCGGTTGAGGATACCGGCGAGAAAGAAAAAGCGTGCGCCGCGCGTGATGATCGACAGCACCACGAACCAAAAGAAATCGTAGGCCGCGAGCCCGCTGGCGATTGTCACCAGCTTGTAGGGAATCGGCGTGAATCCCTTGATCAGGATGATCCAGTGCCCATACTGCTGGTAAAGCGCACGGAACCCGTCGAGCTTGTCGCCGAGCCCGTAGAACTTGATCAGCCACTGGCCGACGCTGTCATAGAGCAGCGCGCCGATGGCATAGCCGAGAATGCCGCCCAGCACCGAGGTAATGGTGCAGATCGCCGCGTAGAACCAGGCCTTCTGCGGCTTGGCCATCGCCATCGGCAGCAGCATGACATCCGGCGGGATCGGAAAGAACGAGCTTTCGGCAAATGACACCGCGCCCAGCGCATAGGGCGCGCGCGGCGATTCGGACAGACGGATGGTCCAGTCGTAAAGGCGCTTGAGCATGGCGCGGGGATAGCCGGGGCTTAGACCAAGGTAAAGCTCAATCGCACCGGAATTGGGCGGAACAGGTTATTTTCTCTCCTTTTCGTTGACCGTTCGTCCGCCGCCGTTATAGTCCCGCCCGTTCGCCGGCAACGGCGAAGGCCCCTATGGCGGAACTGGTAGACGCGACCGACTCAAAATCGGTTTCCGCAAGGAGTGCTGGTTCGATTCCGGCTAGGGGCACCATCCTTTTTTCTAAATGATATCAATTGTTTAATGTGATAAAATTGCCTCGACAGTTCCGGGGCTTGGCGGAGGCGCCTTCAGAAAGTCGCTCTCACATATCCAAAAATTCAGCCGCTTCGGCCCCCGAATTCGCCACCAATTCTCGGCCCTGAAATCGGAATATGTCACTTTTTTCGGGCTGAACCTCGTGAGAGCAGGTTCGCACTTCAACAGACCGGTGTTGAAGGCGGTGGCAAAACCGGCCAGTGGAGCGGCGCCAAAGTGGCGCTTCAGGGCGGCGTAAAAGTCGTCCACTGGCAGGATCGTTCTTTTCGTTTTGCGGGAAGGACGGTCCGGGGATGTA
>Ga0209573_1000259_pt1 | contig 128262 bp, 111 predicted proteins | sample TNRBio252014_DNA_FD_185870 | JGI IMG/M metagenome (GOLD analysis project Ga0209573, IMG submission 185870) | Wastewater treatment Type I Accumulibacter community from EBPR Bioreactor in Madison, WI, USA - TNR Reactor_6/25/2014_ DNA (SPAdes)... | ecosystem: Engineered > Bioreactor > EBPR >...
CCGATTTTACTTTCATCCACCATTGGGCGCAATAAAAATCTTATTCCGGGCGAAGTAATCTCCACCATAATAAACGGAACCGAAGAAGTGCTGGAAATGCTGCGCCAGCATGGCATGGAAATTTACAGCACCGGTGGCGAAACAGCCGATGTAGGTGATTTGGTTAGGACAATTATTGTAGACAGTACCGTTACAGCCCGCATGAAACGCAGTCATGTAATTGATAATAAAAATATACAGGCGGGCGATGTAATTGTAGGATTAGCCTCTTACGGAAAAGCTATTTATGAAAGTGAGTATAATGGAGGCATGGGAAGCAATGGCCTTACCTCTGCCCGGCATGATGTTTTCGATCATAGGTATGCAGCAAAATATCCGGAGACGTTTGATAAAGCTGTGCCTGACGAATTAGTCTATTCCGGCAAATATAAAGTTACCGATGAAGTGCCCGGAGTAGATGTAAATATTGGCAAACTGGTGCTTTCTCCCACACGCACGTATGCTCCGGTAATGATAAAAATGCTGAATGAATTAAGACCGCACATTCACGGGTTGGTTCATTGCAGCGGTGGTGCGCAAACTAAAGTATTACACTTTGTAGAGGGTGTGCATGTAATTAAAGACAATCTATTTGATATACCCCCTTTGTTTAAACTAATACACCAATGCTCCGGCACCGACTGGAAAGAAATGTATAAGGTGTTTAATATGGGCCACCGTATGGAGATTTATCTGCCTCAGCAATACGCCCAGCAGGTAATTTCTATTGCTGAAGCTTTTGGCATTGAGGCAAAGGTTATCGGGCGGGTGGAGAAATCAAACACAAAGCAGGTAACGTTGAAGACGGAGAATGGGGTGTTTGAGTACAATTAAAGAATACGGGTAACTAGTACCATTCATTTAATTATTAACCGTAATACCACTCCAAACAAAGACAATGGAAAAAATTGAAATTAAGTACAACAAGAAGAGATTAGTGCTTGGCATTATAATCATGATGTCCCTTGTGATTGGAGTAACTTATATGGCATTCTTTACAAAAACATTTGCAACAAACTATATCCTAAAAATTGTAACAGTACCACTAAGTCTTTTTATGTTGTATGGCATATATACACAACTTTTTAGAAAAGTACTTGACAACAACTCTGTTATTACGCTGACAAAGACTCATATTGAAATTAACGAAGATGGTAACCCGTTAACATTCTCCTGGAGTGAAATAAAAGACTTGAGGTTTGAGAAAGAGCAATCCGGAAAAAGTGAAGTCGATATTTTATTGATCGGGTCTGACACCCGGTCAGGAAAGGTAAATCTTTCGGCTCTTGAAAAAAGTGTAGATGACATACGCAGTCTTATTAAGAGTTACAGAGGTTGACAATGCTCCTCCAGCCCCGGCTCCAAGAGTCAGCCGATAAAATCATACATGTCTCTAAAGAATCAGAATGATAAAACAAATAGGGCGATTTCCGTGTTTGAACTGTTAGTCTTCATGGGGTTTTCTGGAATGATTTAGTAAAAGCCTTGGCTTCAACCTGACTTCAATTATAAATTTCCCTTTTTAATGGTGACAAGGCTTGTTTTACAACACTGGCAGAAATCGTGAAAATAGGGGTTTTTAGAGTTATATTCACCAAATATTATTATATTTGGTGAATATATTATCTAAGTATGAATAGAAACAGGATAATAGAAACCCAGATAAAGGCCAAAATCGGAAAGGGCAAAACCATCATTGTTGTGGGGCCCAGGCAGGTTGGTAAAACAACCCTGATCAAAAAAATTATACGTAATGAAGATCACTTGTTTTTGGATGGAGATGACCCAACCATCAGAAACTTATTAGCCAATGCCAATACCGAACAACTTAAAAGCATCATTGGCACATACAAAACCGTATTTATAGATGAAGCCCAGCGCATCGAAAACATTGGTCTCACACTAAAAATAATTACCGATCAATTTAAAACGGTTCAACTCTTTGCGAGCGGTTCATCAGCATTTGAACTTCATAACAAAATTAACGAGCCACTCACTGGCCGGAAATGGGAGTACCACTTGTTTCCTATTTCATGGAAAGAACTGGAAGACGCTATTGGGTTTGTAAAAGCAACGCAACAGCTTGAATTGCGAATACTATATGGTATGTATCCGGATGTAATCAATAACATCGGGCAGGAAACCGAGGTGTTAAAGCAATTGGCAAACAGCTATCTGTATAAAGATATTTTAGCATTTGGTGGCATACGAAAGCCCGATTTGTTAGAAAAACTGCTACAGGCATTGGCTTTACAAATTGGTAACGAAGTAAGCTACAACGAACTGTCGCAACTGCTCGGCATTGATAAAAATACTGTAAGTACTTACATCGATATTCTCGAAAAAGCATTTGTAGTATTCAGGCTAAAGAGTTTTAGCAAAAACCTGCGAAACGAAATTAAAACCAATCAGAAAATATATTTCTGTGACACGGGCATCCGAAATACGGTAATTGGAAATTTTAACCCATTGAATTTAAGACAAGATAAAGGTGCGTTGTGGGAGAATTTCTTAATAAGCGAACGAATAAAAAAACTTCATTACGAAAACAGTCTGGCCAAATCTTATTTCTGGCGAACCGTTCAGCAACAAGAAATAGATTATGTGGAAGAAGAAGCAGAAAAAATCAGAGGATATGAAATAAAATGGAGCACGAAGGTAAAGATCAAAACACCAAAATTGTTTACTGAAACCTACAAAACAGAAACAATTGTATTAAACCACGAAAACTTCAGGGTTTTTTTGTAAAAAGCTGTTCCTCCCTTCAAAAATTTCTTGCCTATTTTCTTACCCCAGTTAAGAAATTTTATCAAAAATCACTATATTCGGATTACCTAAAGGCCAACCCATGAAAGCCGATGATGCGACTTTTGGTCCATTCCTCAATAGCGCGCTGCGCGCAGACCGAATACTTTCTGTTACGATAAAGAGTGGTGAAACAACCGAAATTGACTCCTCTACCTATGACAATCCTGTTTTACGGTATTGGGTAATTATCTATACTTCTGAACAGGAAGAATACATACGCTATCGGGTTAGTGTTCCTGCGGTGAAGTTAACTATTAGCAACACCGAACGGGATGACTTGACTTTGCTGCTCACGCATTGGAAAGAAACCAGCCCGGGAGTAATTGAACAATGTGATTTAACCCCTGATAAATAAGTTATGCCCGGAGTAAGAACAAGTATCAAGACAACATCCCCTACCTTGAATACCACTACAACAACTATAACATCAACTTAGCTGATGAAACCATTTCTATTTATCACACTAATTCTTTCAGGAAGCGTAGCTTTTGCACAGCAAGACTTCCAATATGAAGGAACGCGAAGAATCAGGTTTTACAACCTTAATGCAAAATCAATTAATATTGAGGTTAAGTTTCAAAAAAACAGACATTGCTCAGTTAAGTTGATTGAAACGGATAAAACAGGAAACATTACTGCTCAGCTTATTAAGAGCGATGGAAATATCTCTATTGACCCTACTCAAACAGAGTCTTTTATAATCATTCACAAAAAGAAGTTCGTGGTACGGTGGTCACAAGAAATTGAGGTTGACGATGACTCAACTATCAGACCCAAACCATCCCGAAGAAGTTTACTTAAAGATGTTTTTAGATTTGGCAGGGTTAGGTTATCCTCACAATCAGCAGGCGGCACCACAACCGCAACTACAATTACCTCCACCTGATTCATGAGAAGATATTGGTTAATCGGTATTTTCGTTACCAGTATCACACAGGCTCAACAAAGTGCACTTCAACAAAGCCTGAACTTTGAAGACGTTCGAGCTGCTTCCTTTTATTATCAAAATATTACAGGTGCCGCTTCTCAAACAATAACGCTTGCTGAAATAAGAATTCTGGAGAATAATTATAACGAAGCTCTTTCCATACTTCGTTCAAACAAACACTACTACGTAACACCTGAACTTGAAGGTCAATTCTGGCTGCTCTCAGCAGTAGCCTTACATAAAAATCAACTATTCAAACAATCTGACGAAGCCTTTAACAACGCTTTGAAACTCTTTAACAAGACTGATGAAAAAATAATTTGGCTTGCTCAATATCAGTACTGGAAAACATTAGTACTGCTTGAACGTAACCGACTTGATGAATCAGCTCATGCAGCCCATGCCGCACTCCGCTTTTATAATCAGGACTCAACCACAAACTACATCAAAAAGGCAAAACTTTTACTCTGGTTAGGGGGTGTTAAAAAAGGTCAAGACCAACTCGATTCAGCAAAGATCTATCTCCTGCGGTCTTTGTCTCTTTTTCAAAACAGTCCGCTTGATAAAAACCTTGAAATAGTAAAAGTATATAACAACCTGGCTAATGTTTATGCAAAAGAGTGGAGCTATATAAAAGCAAAGGACTATTATGAAAAATCTATAAAATTAAATGAAGAGAAAATCAGAAACTATAATGAACTCGTATTTGCCTGCTCGAATTTTGCGGTTTTCTATAGCGATTTTGAAAATCAAATAAAGGCAGAATATTGGTTTGATCAAGCCATGCAATGGATGAAAAAATCTCCACTTGATCCCATTCGTTCAGCACAACTCTTGCAAAATTATGGATCGGCCCTTACCAAACAATTCGAAATTGAAAAGGCAATAGACATTTTCAAGCAGGCGCTACAATTGATTGAGCCCTGGAAACAAGATCGCGAAGACATCTACTCGCAAATACTAATCAATATGGCTACTTCTTATGCGTTGCTTAATCAACTAGATAAAATTGAGCCAATCGATAATGCCCTGAGTCAGATTGCTGAGGTTTTAAAATCCAAATGGCCTGACCAAGACAAAAGATATTTACTATGGAGAATTCAGAAATCGGAAATCGAAGGTAAGTTTCTGCAAGCGCTCGAGCTTATCTATCAAATAGAACAAACGTTCACGCATTCTACATTAACTGACTATAAAATTGAAGTACTTGAATATAAAGCTACATGTTTAAACAATTTGAGAAGGTACTCCGAAAGTCTTCCTGTCTATAAACAAGTCTATCAATATCATCTTAACAATAAGCCTATAACACATTCTCTTGTTATCTCAACTTTGAACAATATTGGTTCCGTTTTTTTCTATCAAAATCAAAACGACTCTGCCAGCTTTTACCTTAACCAGGCCAAAACAAATAACTTACTTCCCCTCGATAAAGTTCTTTCAGAAGAAAGCAGGTTTTCCTCGAAAATAGAATGGATCGTTTCAAATTACTACTTATTACAACTTGCCAAGAATTCGTATCACAATGGCCTAATAAATTTTGAACAACTAGAGTTGTCCGATGGACTTGTGCTTTCTACTCTTAATATATTAGACTCTAAACGCGTTGAACTTACACACGAAGCCGATCGAATGAACCTTGCCAGGTTAGCACGTGATTTTTTTGACGAAGCCTTAGATTTCTTTTTTATTCTAAGTCAAAAAAGGCCAGTTTATATAAACAAAGCCTTCTTAATTTCAGAAAAAGCAAAGTATCAAGCGTTACATAAAGCCATCGGTTTAGACCGATTAAATAATTTTACCCGGGTTGCCTCTAAAATTTTAGTTGAAGAAAAAAACCTTACAAATAAGGTTGCTCAAATTGAATATCAGTTTGCCCAGGAAATAGCCAAAAATAGTGAACCAATAAACGAACTTCTTCAGGAATACGAACGGGAGTGGGGCGTAACCTCTACACGTCTTAATTACCTGATCGATTCCATAAAAAACAAACTACCAGATTATTATGATCTTAAATTCAATAAGACCACCGTTAGTATAACTGAACTCCAACACAACTTTTTACAATCTAACGAGCAAATATGGGTTTCTTACTACATGGGAGAAGCTACAACCTATGCTATTGTAATTACTCCCCACCAAACTTCGTTTCTAAATCTGGGGTCAAGCTCTGAAATACGGAAACAGTTTAAGGCGCTTAATAATTTCGCCAGTCAATTTTCAATGAACGTTGAGGAGATTAAAACTATTTCAGAAAAATTATACGCCATTCTCCTTAAACCCGTAAAGGCCTCTCTTTCAAAAAAGGAAAATAAAATAAAAAAGATTGTAGTCATCCCCGATGACGTTCTGAATTCTTTAAACTTTGAATTACTTATTGATTCAGCTGGCAAACCATACTTATCATACGCCTTGTATAATAATCAATTCTCTTACGGATTTTCTTCTACCCTCCTATGGATGACATTTGGTGATAAAGCAGCCCGAAAATTAGAGGGAGCTCAGTTATTAGCCTTTGCTCCTGAGTTTGATAATGAGGGCCCGGTAACAGGAACACGAGATGGAGAAGGAGACATCTATAACTCATTTGGGTTTCAGGCACTCCAAAAAAATCAGGAAGAGGTTAAGCAAATTTCAATAATTGCAAACAGAAAGAAGTTGCGTTCACAAATCTACTTAGGCAAAAGTGCTGATGAGTATATGCTTAAAAAGACAGATCTCGATCAGTTTGATATAATACATTTTGCTACGCATGGATTTACAGATGCCGGTGTAAACGCTGCATCAGGTATTGCATTCGCCAAAAACGCCTCTTCAAAAGAAGATGATATTCTCTTTATGGACGAAATTTTCAACTTACGAAATAATGCCTATTTAGTTTGCTTATCTGCATGCGAAACCGGGCGGGGATTATACAAGAATGGCGAAGGACTGCTGGGCCTCACCCGGGCATTTCTCTACTCGGGTACGCGCAACCTTGTGGTTTCTTTATGGAAGGTTGAAGACGAAAGCACTTCTTCATTAATGAAAGATTTCTATACCGACCTGGTTAGTACAAGCAATATTTCTGAAGCGTTGCACACGGCCAAACTAAAAGTACTTAAACGCGACCCTAATTTGCCTCCGGCCTATTGGGCAGCCTTTATTCACATTGGCCTCGATTAGATACTTGTACGATTTTACTTTGCTTTTTGCCACTGATCAAAAATACACCCATTGATTTAATTCATTGCGTACTTTCGCGCTCTAACCCCAGCACGTATGTCATTCCGGATTTTCGTTTTTCTGGTATTGCTTGGCCCCTTGGCTCTTGCTCAGAAAAAAACAACAACTCAACCCGCCCCAAAAAAACCACTCGATCCTTCCGTATACGATGGCTGGAAGGATATTACCTACAAAGCCCTTACACCCGATGGCAGTTATGCAGCCTTTACCATAAACCCGCAGGAGGGCGATGGCAAAGGGGTATTCTATAGCTTGAAAACCAACGTACAAGATTCAGTTAAACGCGCTGCTGAAATCGCATTAACTTTCGATAACAAATACGCAGTATTCAAAATCAAGCCGCAGCACCAACTGGTAAAAGACCTGCGCAGGCAGAAAAAGAAAAAAGAAGATTTGCCCAAAGATTCACTCGGCATCTTTACGTTTGCTACAAGAAAAACAGAAAAGATTGCCAACGTAAAATCATTTAAGGTTCCTGAAAAAGCTGGTCAATGGGCAGCCTGGCAACTAGAGGCGCTCAAAGAAGAAAAACCAAAAACCAAACCCGATACAGTTAAAAAAGCCGAACCCGCCAAACCTAAAAAGGTAAAGAAGAATACTGATGAGAATGGCTACACATTGGTGCTACGAAATCTAAACACCAAACAGGATGTTCAGTTTGGGTTTGTAAAAGATTACGCCTTCGCCAAATTCGGGCAGGGGCTTTTGTTTCACACTACCGGCAACGATTCAACCATGAAGGCCGGCATGTATTGGTACGATCTTCAAAAGGCAGAGTTAAAACAACTGCACGAAGGCAAATCAAAATACAAATACAAGGGCCTGGCAATAAGTGAAGATGGTACACAAACTTCTTTTCTGTTGGATAGCGATACCACCAAAGCACCTAATCATTTCTTTTCACTTTATTATTGGAAACAAGGCGAAGCAACAGCCACAACTCTCGTAAATGATAAAACTTCTCAGGTTCCGGCCAATTGGTTTGTGAGCGAACATTCCGCTCTCAATTTCTCGAAAGATGGCAGCAAACTTTTTTTTGGTCTCGCGCCTAAGCCTTTGGTTCAGGATACTTCCCGGCTGGAAGAAGAAATAATAAAAGTAGAAGTATGGAACTGGAAAGACAGTGTATTGCAAACCCAACAAAACAGCCGGCTGGAGTCTGATAAAAGACGCGCTTATCAAACTGCAATTAATCTCTCAGATAAATCAATTGCATTACTTGGCAGCACTACAATACCTCAGGTTATATTGGCCGATGAAGGGAATGCTCCTATTGCTTTAGGGCTTTCGGATTTACCGTATCGGTGGAGCAATTTCTATGATGTAACCGGGTACACCGATGCGTATATGGTAGACGTTAAGACAGGAAGCAAAACAAAAATTGCAGAAAAAATCAAAGGCAATATTTCTATATCACCTAAAGGGAAATATGCTTTCTGGTTTAGTCTACCCGATACCGCGTGGTTTGCTTACGATGTAGCCGGCAACAAAACAAAATCACTTACTAAAACCCTCCCTGTCTCGTTTGCCGATGAAGAAGACGATCATCCGGATTATCCGTCTGGCTATGGTTTTGCCGGCTGGTTAGAAAACGACACACGCTTCCTGGTATACGATCGGTACGACATCTGGTCTGTCGATCCGCAGGGGAACACACCGGCTGTTAATCTCACCAAAGTGGGGCGCACCCAGAAAATAACGTTCAGAAATGTTTGGCTTAACCGCGAAGAAAAATTTATCAAACCCGATGCAAATCTCCTGCTCAGCTCTTTTGATGAGCAAACCAAAACGGCTCAATACTACAGCTATTCTTTAAAAACCGGTGAGCTTAAAAAATTAACCTCCGGTAATTATCGCTATGCGGGTGTAACCAAAGCCCTGAACAGCGACAATATTCTTTTCACCCGTGAAAGTTTCAGCGAGTTCCCTGATCTGTGGGTCACCAATCTCTCTTTCACTAATCCGAAGAAAATCAGCACAGCCAATCCACAACAAAAAAATTACCTGTGGGGAACAGTTGAACTGGTGAATTACACTTCGTTGGATAATGTTCCGTTGCAGGGGTTGTTATACAAGCCTGAAAATTTCGATCCAAAAAAGAAATATCCGATGCTGGTGTATTTCTATGAGAAGAGTAGTGATGGCTTGTATTCGTATTTCAAGCCACAGCCTGCGTGGTCTATCATACAACGTATAATGTGTGTGAGTAACGGCTACCTGGTATTTGTGCCCGACATTGTATATAAAAATGGCTTGCCGGGCGAAAGCGCATACAACTGCATTATGCCCGGTGTAAATCAATTAATAGGTACTGGATTTGTTGACGAAAAAAACATTGGTATCCAGGGGCAAAGCTGGGGCGGGTATCAAACCGCTTATGTGATTACGCGCACCAATTTATTTAAAGCAGCCGGTGCAGGTGCTGCCGTGGTAAACATGACCAGCGCCTATGGTGGCATTCGCTGGGGCAGCGGTATGAGTCGTATGTTCCAGTATGAAAGAACGCAGAGTCGCATTGGTGGAACGCTTTGGGAGAAACCATTATACTTTATTGAGAACTCTCCATTATTCTATGCCGATAAAATTCAAACCCCGGTGTTGATCATGCAAAATGATAAAGACGATGCCGTACCCTGGTACCAGGGTATTGAGTTTTACATGGCCTTGCGCAGGTTACAAAAACCCGTTTGGATGCTTGTGTATAATGATGAAGTGCATAATTTACAGAAACGTCAAAATCGTGAGGATTACGACATTCGGCTGATGCAGTTTTTCGATTACTACCTGAAGGGGGCCCCTGAGCCTCAGTGGATGACCAAAGGTATTCCGGCAATAGAGAAAGGAATTACAAAGGGATATTAGATTTTTTCAGGAAGGGGTGTCAGGCAGCATTACAAATGCCTGTACCTCTTTTTTCTGGATTTTATAGCAAGGCTTTTCTATCATTTTTTAAACGCAACCTTTGTAGATTTGCTCAAGAATGTATTTACAATGAAAGATTTTTTCCTAAGGTGGTATAGCTACAATGCCTGGGCCAATCGCAAGTTGATTGCCTGCCTTGAGCAACAACAGGTAAGTGATGAGAAAATTCTTACTGTAATGAGTCATTTGCTGGCTGCTAATTTTATTTGGATTAACCGCATCAAAGGCTTGCCGAAAAGTGAATACAAACTGTGGGGCACCTATTCTTTGGCCGAACTCAAAACCATGGGGCAGGAAGCCGACAAGCAATGGATGGATTTTGTGAACGCGCAAGATGATTTTAACCGGGTGCTTAAATACAAAAACTATGTGGGCGATTATTACGAAACCAATGTAGAGCAAATCATGATTCACCTGGTAAATCATGGCAGCTACCACCGCGGGCAGGTAGCGATGTTGTTGCGACAGAAAGGCTATGAACCTGTAAATACCGATTACATAACGTACGACCGCGTATTGACGGGTCAATTGAAAGATTAAATCACTTCATTAACTTATAACCTATGAAAACCAGATTCACTGTATTGCTTCTGATGACTGTGTTTGCTGTGCGAGCCCAGCAGTTGTCGCTAAACGATGGCATTACCATTTGCCATACTTCACCCACCGAGAAGTTTGCCTTGTTTGCGCAAGACGATAACTTCACTATGTCTCACCCCGATCCGCTGCCGTATGTGCACCAAAGCGAAGTGGGTAAAATGATCACGTTTAAAACCCCCGATGGAAAGGAGGCCAACGCTTATTTAATAATGGCCAAAAAGAAAACCGACAACTGGATTTTTGTTTTTCAGGAGTGGTGGGGATTGAATGATCACATCAAACGTGAATCAGAAAAATTATATACTGATTTGGGCAATGTAAATGTGTTGGCTTTGGATATGTACGATGGCAAATTAGCCACGGTAGCAGCCGATGCCGGTAAGTATATGGGCGAGTTTAAACAAGATCGCGGTAACGCCATTGTAAAGGGCGCTCTTGAATATGCCGGCAAGAATGCAAAAGTGGGAACCATTGGCTGGTGCTTTGGTGGTGGCCAGTCTATGCAGGCAACCTTAACTGCAGGTAAACAGGCAGCAGGTTGTGTAATTTATTATGGTATGCCCGAATCGGATGTAGAAAGACTGAAAACATTAAATGCCGATGTGCTGAACATCTGGCCAACACAAGATCAATGGATTAACAAAGACATGATCGATAAGTTTGAAGCTAACATGAAAACAGCCGGTAAGAAAGTAACCACCAAAGCTTACGATGCCGATCATGCCTTTGCCAACCCAAGCAACCCTAAATTCAATACCGGGTTTACGGCCGATGCCTACAAGCACACGCTTGAGTTTTTTAAAGCAAGACTTAAGTAGGGATAAGTTGAAAGTGAGAAGTAAAAAGTGGATGGTTAGATCTTTCCACTTTAAACTTCTCGCTTCTCACTTTCAACTTAGTATTGTTCCAGCATATACCGGATTACATCGGTAGTGGTTACAATGCCCACCAGTTTGGTTTCGTCTTTATCATCTACTACGGGCAGAGCATGAAACTCTTCGGTAGAGAGAATTTCGGCAACCTGTTTTATTGTTTCGTTGGCTTTTACCACCCTTGGCCGGTGCGACATAACCTGGGAGATGGTAAGCATATCAAAAACCGCTTCATCCGCATCATCCTGCCCGGCAAACAAACTGCTGAAGGTTAACCGGTTCAAATCGGTTTTGCTGATAATCCCTACCAGTTGCTTTCCATAAATAACCGGTACATGTCGTATGCCGTGTTTGCGAATAAGTTCCCGTACATCGGTTAGTTTATCTTCCAGTTGCACCACATGAATATCCCGTGTCATAATGGTGTTTACAAGTTCTCGCTTTCTCATAGCTATATGGGTTAATGTGTAAGTAATCTTTGTTTCTTATCAAAGATTGTTTTCTTACTAACAATACCCTATGAGAAGGATCAGACTATAAGATGACTTTCGTCACTCCCACACTACCACTCCAGATTGTGTATGATACCAGGTGGAATATTTAGGCAGATGAATTTTTTCTACTTCGTTGCGTTTTACTTTCAGGGTTGGAGTAAGCAAGCCATTTTCAACAGTCCAGTCGGTTTTCATAATCACCACCTTCTCCAGTTTTTCATACGTCTCAAGTCCCGGGTTTATTTCCTGAATTGAACTTTCCAGACTTTTAATCAACTCTTCTTTTGATTTGGCTTTGCCAGCCGCAGAGAGAACAACCAAAACTATGGGTTGCGGAATGCCCATACCCACCACACAGGCTAATTCCACATTGGTATTTGCCAATAACTTCATTTCAATTGGTGTTGGCGCAATGTATTTTCCTTTGTCTGTTTTAAACTGATCTTTTACCCGGCCGGTTATAGTCAGGTACTTATCTGCAGAAATTTCTCCCTGATCGCCCGTCTTCAAATAGCCTTCTTCATCAAACAATTCTTTGGTTAGTTCAGGTTCTTTGTAATATCCTAAGGTTAGCCCGGGGCACTTTACCCGTATTTCACCACCTTCGGCAATTTTTACCAGTAATCCTTGTAACGGAGTGCCTACCGTACCATGGCGGTTAGCTTCATTGCGGTTAAAGTGGGCATACACACAATCTTCTGTCATTCCATAAGCCTGAAGAATACGCACACCCAGTTTTTCAAACCATTTTACCAGATCAGGAGAAATCGGGGCTGCGCCACTAAAAATTTGTTTGGCACGTGAAAGCCCAAGGCCCTTCTTCACTTTATTTCTGATGAGTGAACTTACTAATGGAATAGCAAGCAGTGTATCTAATTTTTTCTGCGGAAGCTTTTCTAAAATTTTCTCCTGGAACTTTGCCCAGATACGTGGCACAGCAAAGAAGTGAGTAGGTTGTGTATCGGCCAGGTTTTTTGGAAACGATTCAAGCGTTTCAGGGAAGGAGAATGTTCCTCCCTGATAAATGCACATCATCTCAATGCCCATGCGTTCTGCAATGTGGCTCATGGGCAGATAAGAAAATACAACCGGATGTTGTTGAATGCCCAGTTCAGAACAGCCCTGCGAAACCGTTCGATCGAATGCTGATGCGCTGTGCATTACGCCTTTCGGTTTTCCGGTTGTCCCGGACGTGTACATGATAGTAAGCAAGTCATCTCCTTTCCAAACATGAGGTTCGGCTATTGGACTATGTTGTTTAATCCATTGATCCCAGTCATTTTGTTCTGCAACATCATACGTGCTTATACCGAGTTTTATCACGTTGCCGGGGATTCCGGCTTTCTGAGCATCATAAGTATCGAGCTTACCCACGATAATCAGTTTCGATTCGCTGTGTTCCAGAATTTGTTGAATGGATGGAGCAGGAAGCGTTGCGTACAGAGGCACAGAAATATGTCCGGCCATCATAATAGCAAGGTCGGCCATTACCCAATGCGCACAATTTTTTGAAATCAACGCAATGTTACTCCCTTTCGGGAAGTTGAGTGATTGAATGCCCCCGGCCACACGCCTTATTTCGTCTCCGGCCTGCTGATACGTCCATGTTTTCCATTGGCCATTAAAAGGTTGACGGAGAAAGAGCTGATTGGGAATTTCTTTTTCCCATTTCAGAAACTGCTGCAGAGGAGTGCTGGCGTTCATCGGGTGTTAGGTTTAAATGCAATTCTATTTAGTGATAAAAAAGGGGAAATGAAATAAAGAATACGAGTGGCGGATAGAAAAGGAGCCTTGCAATGAACAATCTAATGCGGTTCTAAAAATCCCGGATAGTTGCCAGGTCGTGAAAACTCAGCACCCCTAGTCTTACTCCCAGGGTTAACTCGTGAGTTGTAAATTGTGTGCCCACCGATTGGTTTGTAGGGAGTTCAAATACATAACCAACCCGAAGATGATCACCCAGATTGAACCGTTATCTTTTTGTCCAGAATAGTAAAGCCCGCATAGGCATTCGGGCTTCCGTACACATACCACCGTATCGCTATCGGCACTGGCATCAATAGCTGCCTGTATGGCTATTTAAAATGCTTCAGTTTAATAATCTCTTCGGGTTTTAGAAACCGCCACTCACCCCTGTTCAAATCTTTTTTATCTAACCCGGCATATACAACCCGATCCAGTTTTTCCACCTCATATCCGAGCGATTCAAAAATTCTTCGCACAATTCGGTTCCAGCCAATGTGCAGTTCAATTCCCAGTGTTTGATTGTCCCCATCAACAATAGCAAGATCATCTACCATAGCGCGGCCTTCTTCCAGGTAAACTCCTTCCTTTATTTTTTCAAAATCCTTTTTCGTGATTGGTTTATCTAATTCTACCCGGTAAATCTTTTTTACATTATATGATGGATGGGTGAGTTTATCGGCAAGATCGCCATCATTGGTAAGCAACAGTAAACCAGTAGTATTTCTATCTAATCTCCCTACCGGATAAATTCTTTCGGGGCCGGCATTCGCCACAATACTCATTACTGTTTTCCGGTCTTGGGGGTCATCGGTGGTGGTAATAAATCCTTTAGGTTTGTTCAGCAAAATATAAACCGGCTTTTCGGCTTTCAGTTTTTTGCCTTCATAGCGTACCTCGTCCGTTCGCTTTACTTTGTGACCCATTTCCGTAATCACTTCGCCATTTACAGTTACAAGGCCCAGCTTAATTAATTCATCGGCTTCGCGTCTGCTGCCAACCCCGCTGTTTGCCATAAACTTATTAAGGCGAATTAAATCTGAATCTGTTTTGGGTTTATCATCAGCCGAACGTCTGGTTGACTTTACATCTCGTTCTTTATTGAATGGTTTACGTTTATAGGGCAGTCCGTAATTTGAGCCTTTGCTAAACGATTTCTCCCCATCTTCGCGGGGTTTCTTATCGAATGGCTTTTTTGAAAACCGGGCCGGGCCAGATGAGCGCGAATCGAAGCGACCTGTACTCCGTTTTTGAAATTCGGGTTTATCATTTTGCTCGGAGTCTCCATAACTCTTTTTTTCAAAACGATCACCTCGTGGTTTATCAAAACCCGCACGGTTAAAGGGTTTCTTCTTGAATTCAGATTTATCACCACCTGCTGAATCCCCAAACCGTTTCTTTTCAAACCGATCCGATTTTGGTTTATCAAAACCTTCCCGGCTGAAGGTAGAATTGCGCTTTTTAAATTCTGGTTTATCGCCTCGTTTCGAATCACCAAAACTTCTTTTTTCAAAACGATCTTCTTTTGGTTTATTAAACCCTCTCCCCTCCGGGCGATCGGATTTTTTATCTCTAAAATTTCCGGGCGATTTCGAAAAACCACTCTTCCGTTCAAATCGTGGTTTATCTTCTCCCTCAAAAGATTTTTTTCTAAATGGTTTGCTGTTATCCGCATCAAATCGCTTTTCAAACCTGCCTGCACGATCACCACCTTCTCTTTTCTTAAATGCTGGTTTTTCTGATCGGCCAAACCGTGCACTGCCTGAGTTTCCTCTTTTGCTAAACGAAGACCTGCTCTCGCGCTCTTCCGGCTTTTCCTTCTTGCGGGTGCGAAAGGTCTTTTCCGCATCCGAACGTTTTCCAAAAGATGTTTTGCCGGATGTTTTCCTGGGGCGTGCCATAAATTAATGGGTTAAATAAGTAGCCAATCCGTTATTGACTAAAGATCGTAATTAAATGTACAGAAACGGATTGTTACTTCCGTGATGATTTACAAAACGAAATGGTTACTGGTTTTCGGGGGTCTCACCAATTGTATTTACCTCGCTGGTAAAGTCTTTGGGCGTAGGTAATTCATTGATGTCGTTAATACCAAAATACTCCATAAATTTTGGGCTTGTTCCATAAAGAATCGGGCGCCCGATTGTTTCGGCCTTACCTAAAATTTCGATTAACCCTTTATCCAAAAGTTTTTGAACCGCATAATCGCAGTTTACACCCCTAATGTTTTCCACATCGGTTTTAGAAATGGGTTGCTTGTAAGCAATTATGGAAAGCGTTTCCATAGCTGAAGTGGACAATCTCTTTTTAGATTGTTGCTTTAGCATTATGCCAATGCTACTCTGATAAGCGGGTTTGGTTAAAAACTGATATCCGCCACCGGTTTTGTACAGCTGGAATGAGTACTCTTCTCCCTGAAATTTTTCTTCGATGCGGCTTAGCGCACCGGTTATGTCTTCTTCAGGCACATCGGCATTAAACATCTCAGAAAGGCAGGCTTTAATATCGGTAACCTTTGCCGGGGTGGGCGAACAAAAAATTAATGCTTCGATGTGGTTCTGTAGAAAATCCATTGTAGTAAGGTGAGGGGGCTGCCTTTTGAGGCAGCCCATATTGTTTTAATCTTGTTTCATCATTTTAGCTTCGATGGATTGCGTGGTGTGCGGCACGGCAATCAATCGCTCTTTCGGAATCAGTTTGCCTGTAACGGAGCATATCCCGTATGTTCCGTTCTTAATCCGAATTAATGCGTTTTCGAGGTTGGTAATATATTTAAGCTGGCGGGCCGCCAGTTGACTCAGATTTTCTTTCTCAGCTGTTTCGGCTCCGTCTTCCAATACTTTAGTGTTGCCACCCGAGGTAGCATCGGTACCGGCATCGTTATTCCGATTAAGGGTCTCCTTCAAAATGCGAAACTCTTCGCGGGCCTTATCCAGCTTGCCATTAATCAATGTTTCAAACTCTTTCAATTCATCATCGCTGTAGCGCGTTTTATCTTCATTTACCACTACCGTCTTAGCAGGCTTATGCGCAATGGGCCGCTGGTTAATGATGGGAAAAATATTGAGTTGTGATGGCGATAATTTAATAGGAGGAGCTATTGGCCTGTGCTCTTTTTTAGGTGCTGGCTCGGCCGCTTTTTTAAGAACGGGCTTAACCTCTTTTTTGGGCTTAACCACTTTCTTGGGGGCAGCCTTAGGCGCAACTTTTTTAGCCACTACCTTCTTAGGAGCGGCCTTTTTGGCAGGAGCTTTTTTTGCTGCCTTTTTAGCCTTTACAGTCTTTTTTGCCTTTGCTGTTGGTTTAGCCTTAGCAGCCTTTTTAGCAGGCTTGGCTGGTTTTTTCTTTGATTTGGCCATAAACTAGTTCCTTAATTAGGGTTTTAAAAAAGTTGGGCAAAAATACGGGGTACGGGCTGAAACAAAAAATGTACTGCCCAATATGTAATCGAATGAAACGATGATTTAACTCAGCTTTATCTTGCTATTACTACCCGTTTGCGAAACGTTTTTACCTGGCCATCCAATTGAAATACCTCAAACCAGACAAAGTAATAGCCCATACGGGCCCAGGTGCCATCTTCCCGGTCGCCATCCCACCGGAAGAAACCCTCGTGCCCAAGGGTTTCATTGTTGGCTAGTGTTTTTATTACGCGACCCTGCTGATCCGCAATTTTAATATTCGCTACCCAGCCCGTTTGCTCAAACTTGTACCGTATCTGTGCAAAATCCTGACCGGGCCTATCCGGTGAGAAGATTTCAGGATCAATGGTTATCTTCTCTTCATCACCCATAGCATGGGGCTTTGAATTGGAATTAATGAACCCGGGTGTAGCAAAGCCTGCTGCACTGCTGGCCGATCTCCAGTTACTCCGGTTTGCAGCCATCTCAGCTGTGGAAATCCGTTCCAGCGAAATTCCTTCAGTATCTTTTAAAATGGGTGTATGAAAATCGTCATTATACATCAGGTGATCTTGTTTGATTCCCGTATCAGAGATCAGTGCAATTGACCCGGCATCGTCATTCATAGCAGGAATAGTTGCAATCAGAAAGTTCGATTCGATACCTAACGGGTAATGATTTTTAAGGATAACCCCATCAGGGGTAATGGCTAAAAATGCCCCTGGCGAAAGAACAATGTCTTGTGTACTTAATATTCTTGTGTTGAGAACAATTTCATTTTCATAGTTGCCAAGTCCCCAGTTTTTCAGATTAATGTACTTGTCTGATGTATTCACAATCTCTACAAAATCAACTCCTCCGGGGCGGGGATTAAAAAGAATCTCATTCAGTAATACATCGCCTGGTTCTGCAGCCTCGGATAATGCAAATGTTTTTTGATTATGCATTTCCTGAATACTGTTGCCGGCACAATCGCGAACATGAACAACTTTAATCATATAAAGTTTTCTGGACTGTAATTGCCCAGCCAGATTTAATTTTACCTGTCGCAAGGATGCTGATGTAAACAACACCGATTCTATTTCAACAGCCGGCTCTGTTTCAAAATCGGTTTTAGAGATTTGCTTTTCGAGTTTTTCGTTAAAGGTTAGCAGCAGTTCCTGTGTTCCGGTTACGGTAACCGATACCAACTGCGGCCCGGTAACATCCGGTTTGTTGGTATTAACCGAATTTACGTAGCCGGGTGTGCCGCCTTGTAGCGTTTCGTTTGCTGTCCAGTTGTCTTCTTCCCCGCAAGGGTTGTTTACATCAATCAACTCCAATGTCCAGCCGCCTTCTTTCTTATCCTCATCGCGATACCATGTGGTGTTAAAGTTCACCGAGTCAATCAATGTATTATCGGGTGCGCGCAACATCAGCGCTTCGCCTGCATTGTTTAGGGTTGGAAAGTTGGAGGCCCCCAGTGTATTCCCGAACGAACTGTACAAAGCAGCACTTGTATTGGAAGCCAGAATAAGATACTGCCCCGGTAAAAGTATTCGCGATGTTAGCGTAGCCGTAGAACTGCCATCTGTAAACTTCCATCCGGCAAGGTTAATGGAGTTGGTACTCCGATTATAAATTTCCACAAACTCAGCATCGGGCAACCCCACCTGAGGCGAGGGATCGGCAAAGATTTCGGTTAGAATTACATCTTTGTAAGAAACCGGTATCGGCTGAATGATTTCACCTGCATAAATATCATCAAAGAAATGCCGGTTAAAAAAGCCGGAAGCTGATTGCTGAATGCGTATTCCAAAATAGGAAGAAGCTGTAAAGGTATTATCAACAACTGTTCCTTCTTCAAAATAATGGGTGCCTCCGGTGGCATCATGCTGCAGTGTCCAGTTGTTATCTGCATCGCGGATTACTTTAATACGTACCGTATTGTTTGACGAGTTTGTAACGCCATCTGTTCCGTTAATCAGTATAGTGGCTATGCCATTAACAATTTTGTATAAGCTGATTTCATCCGGTGTTCCACCAATCCGCACAAAGTAGCCATTCAGAGTTGCGCTTAACAAGTTAGCCTGGTCGGCCATCAGAAACACATCGGCATAATTAGCACTGGAAGTATTAAACTGGAGATTAGTCCAGAACTCCCATTGCGCTTCTGTGGCTTTCGCTGAAGGCGTGGTAATGTAAAAAGCACTATTAGCCACCGATACATTTGATCGCAGCTGGCCATTTTCCACTACCCAGTTGCCGGGCATATCGGGTATCCACTCCGGATTGTTCGTTAGGTTTCCGTCAGAGAAATCGTCTGATACCTGGGCACCACAAACGCTTGCATAAAAAAGAGTATGGAGTATGATGAATATTTTTTTCATCGCATGCGACCAATAAAGTATGTTTGCGTCTCTCTAAAAATACAAAGAAAATGAGACTAGCAGTAGTAGGAGCAACCGGCCTGGTAGGCCAGGAATTGTTAAGGGTGCTGGAAGAGCGCCAGGTAGAATTTGATGAATTGTTTTTAGTTGCTTCCCCCAAATCGGTAGGCCAAAAGATAAAATTTAAGGGTAAGGAGTATGCCATTATTGGTATGGAGGATGCCTTAGCAATAGCTCCGGATGTTGCTATTTTTTCAGCCGGTGGTGGCACTTCTTTAGAATGGGCACCTAAGTTTGCCGAAAAGGGCACCGTGGTAATCGATAATTCTTCGGCCTGGCGTATGGATCCAACCAAAAAACTGATCGTTCCCGAGATAAACGGACACGCGCTAACCAGCGCAGATTTAATTATCGCTAATCCCAACTGCTCTACCATTCAAATGGTAATGGCACTTGCTCCTTTGCATAAGAAATACCAGATTAAACGCATTGTGGTTTCTACCTACCAGTCTGTAACCGGTACGGGTAAAGATGCAGTTCAGCAAATGATGGAAGAACGCCAGGGTATTGTCAATGGCATTAAAGTATATCCGCACAAAATCGATATGAATGCATTACCTCATATTGATTCCTTTCTCGACAACGGGTACACCAAAGAAGAAATGAAGATGGTAAATGAAACCCGAAAAATTCTGGAAGATCAAACCATTGGAGTTACCTCCACCACGGTTCGCATTCCTACAATTGGTGGCCACTCTGAGGCGGTGAATGTTGAGTTCCATACCGACTTCGATTTGAAAGATGTACGCGAGATGTTAGAGAATACTCCGGGTGTTATTGTACAAGACGATGTAAAGAATAACATCTATCCTATGCCTATTAACTCGCATGGTAAGGATGAAGTTTTTGTGGGGCGCTTGCGCAGAGACGAATCTCAACCCAATACCTTAAACATGTGGGTGGTGTCTGATAACCTGCGCAAAGGTGCAGCCACCAATGCCGTGCAGATTGCTGAGTTTCTGATGGAGAAAAATCTGGTTTCTTAAAAGAAAAAAGTTTATAACTTTTCATTGATGAGGCAGCACGTGTCCAATTCAAAAATTACAATTTCTCACAAACATTTGGTGCGTTCGGGAGAAATATCAGTTAAATGATTTCAATAGTAAAACAAACCGACATTACTGATTGCGGGGTAGCTTGTGTGAAATCAGTTTTATTCCACTTTAATATAGACCAAAATCTAGCATCAATAAAAAAAATACACCCACTTAAAATCGGATACTATAGCTTCAGTGAGCTATCACAAATATTTGAAAAATATAATTTAGAGGCAGATGGATATTTTTCCGATTATGAAAGCCTTGTTAGCATTAAAAGTCCGATAATAGCTCATATTAAGTTGATGGGATTTTTACCTCATTTCGTAGTCATTAATGGGATTGATAATGAAGAGGTTACTTATATGGACCCCAATCGAGGCAAAATTTTAAAAACAAATCGCGAACAATTTTTAAAAGTTTGGACTGGTAAAATTCTGATAGTCCAATCGAAGAATATTGCCTCCAGTTTTAATATGATTTCTTTAAACGGCATCCTATCTACTTTATTGAACAAAAAAACAACATTTTTATTTTCTCTCCTTTTCCTCACCATTATTTGGCTCCTTTTTATTCTATTTATCTAAACAACCCAAAGCGAAGGCCAGTATTAATGATGAACTGAATTTCATTATAGCCAGTTGGTGATTTCACTAACACATTGTTATCTATTAGAAGCAAAGCATCATTTGATTTTAAGTTTAGCATTAAAGCCTTATTTGAGCCAAAAAAGGATTGTTCATTTTTTCTTAAAACAATACGGTCGGTTTTGTCAACATAGAATGAACTTGCTATTTTTGCAAAAATGCTGAAACGAGAATGAAATTTGTAAATAAGTTCTCCAGAAACAGATAAACCCCAATTTTCCTGCCCTGTACCTAAGAACATTTTTTCATTTGTTTTAAATGTTACACCCGAACTACTTAAAGTGTTAGTTGCAACCGTACTTCCTAGTGTGACTTCACTAGTTGAATAATAAACATGCAGACCTGGCTCAAGGTATAAAGGTCTTTTCCAACCTAGTAATCTTTTCGAAACTTGTAATCCAAGGCTAGCCATAGACATAGACGAGTTAGAATTAATGTTGCCGTAACTCTGGAGGATGAAACAATAATTATTGTTCAGATAATACTTGATATCAATCCCTAATGCCGTTTTGCCTATGTCACCTATTTCTTTCGAAACGGTAAGAAAATTCGCAGAAGATAAACTGTAAATTCCTGTTTTCTGGTACAGAGGAACAAAAGTAAACGATATTCCTGATGATAGTTTTGAGCTTATCTTTAGAAAATTTTTCTTAAAACCCGCATTTTGTCTATTCTTTTGATTTATAGGGTCTTCATTTATTAATTGCTTTTGGGATAAGTCTTTAAAAAGAAATTTAATTGCTGAATCAGATTTTGATACACGTGCAAATGTTTCTGGTTTCTTCCAATAATCATTATTGAACTTATTTTCCTGAGAAGTATAAAATGAATAATAGGGAACTGCTTCTGAATCGGGGATAGGATTGTTATCAACTTGCACTTCTTCAGTTGAAATGAATTCATTTGTATATCTTAACTCCGTTTTGTATTTACTATTTGTGCCTTTTCCATCTTGAATGGCGAACCAGACATGCCATCTACTGTCTTTTCCTATTTTGTATTGCGTAATATAGTTTCGGCTTTGATAACTAAAAGAGCTTATTCTTACCGCATTCTCTTTCTTTAACCCAACCAATGACAATTCAAAATCACATTTAACATAAGCGAGTGTTGTTTGGTCAATAAACAGTTTCCCTTGGTAAAGTCCATCCGTCTTAGGTTTGAAAGCGATAGCAATTGTAGGTCTACCTTCAAAATCAAAAAACTTGTCAACTTCATATTCATATTTATTAAGAAGCGCGGGCTTTATAAACTCAAATTCTTCTCGAACGAAGTCAAATCGCTGAGGAGAATAAAGGCCAGCAAAAAAATGGATGTTAGAGTACGAATATCTATTTTCAACCTCAACCTTACCGCCTTCTATAATTCTTACGGGGCCGTATTTAGAGATAATATTTGTATAAGAGGGGCTAAAAAATTCAATTTTAGCTTCAGAAAAATAAACAAACTGATTAGTCGGTTGTAGCAAATTTGTTTCACGATAATAGCCCTTTATCAAGAAATTCTCTTTGGGGTAGTTATCAGGGATTTTACTGTAAACTTTTTTCAAAAATTCATTCAAAGTATCTTTTGCATAAACTAGTATTTCCTTCAATTCATTTGGAGATTCTTCTAGGCGAATGGAGAGGTCATCAAAAAATTCGATTTCGTCTAAACGAATTAACTTGGTCTTATAACCTACAAAGCTTATTGACAAGGAATCCTTTATGGAAGGCAAGAAAAGAGAGAAAAAGCCCTCATTATTAGTAATTGTCCCAATAGAACTATTTGAATACTGATAAACATGAGCATAAGCAAGCGGTCTACCAGTATTCAAATCTGAAACAATTCCCGAAACCTTAATTTGCGCATGACTAGTGCCTATAGAAAATAAAATTAACCAGAGTATTGTTGCTTTTCTCATGAACGAAAATTAATTATGTCGGTATGGAAATTGCGTCATAAAAATTTAACTAAAATTACTTATGAAAAAAATGAACTCAAAAGAGATGAAAAACACTCAAGGAGGTTTTGGCCTACTCGGTGCAATGATTATCTGGTTCTGTGTTGGAGTTGTTCTTGGAATAGTAGGGGTTAGCTAAGTAGGTAAGATTTGTCGCTATAAAGAAGACCGCCTTCAAAGACGGTCTTCTTTATTTATTGCTTTTCAAAGTAATAAAACAAGAAAGGACTATATCGAGAGCAAGAACTTCAAAAATCTATATAAAAACACAACTCCAACGCCTTTCCGTTCTCGGGCAAACTCCACCTCATAGGTCATTTTTGTTAAACCAATTCAAGGTTATATGGGTTTATCATTAATGCCTCGAAAAATTCTGGTTTGTTTTAAAAACGATCTTCGCTTACGCGACAACGAAACCTGGAACGATGCCTCCCAGCAAGGCGCTCAAGTAATTCCACTTTACATTTTCGATCCTCGTCAGTTGGATTTCACAAACTTGGCTTTCCACAAACGGGATCTTTCCGCGCCCAATTCCTGATTGAATCCTTTACCGCCTTATGGGAAAATTTGTGAGCAAAAGGTTCTAATCTGATTGTAAAAATTGGTTTACCTGAGTTTGTTATACCTGAAATTTGTATCAAAAATCAGGATTCTGATGTTTTTACAGGTTCTGAAATAACCGATGAAGAAAGTCGGATTTCCGGGGACGTTGCTCCATAACCTAACCCTAAGAAATATTGCATTCACGACTTTCGAGGACCACAACTCTTCTTCTCCAACCAATTTACCTTTGAAATCCACAAGCTGCCCGATCAATTCTCCACTTTTCGAAAAGCAGTTGAACGCAACCTGATTGTTCGATTACCTTTTGATGAACCCAAAGTAAAGCCTACCAGATATCAACACAGATAAAATTCCATCCGTTCAGGATTTAGGATTACCCAATGCTAAAACCCGATGCACGAAGTGTAATTACCTATACCGGTGGCGAAGTGGCCGCACTCAAGCGAATGCAGGAATCCATTTGGGATAGTGAGGATATGGTTATCGAATGGCTAAAAGTTGCGCTTACCGCTTACAGCCACTACCTTCGCAATTCAAAAAAAACTGACTATGGAAATTTTAAAGAAATTCGGAATCTGGATTTTTCTCGGATTACTGGTTATCTGGGGTATCAGCATGTATAATGGTATGGCGCGCCTCGATCAAACGGTGAAACAGGCCTGGGGCGATGTAGAGTCGGACTACCAACGCAGAAGCGACCTGATCCCAAATCTGGTGAATACTGTAAAAGGGTATGCGGATTTTGAGCAGGAAACTCTTACCAAAGTAGTAGAAGCCAGAGCCAGTGCTACGCAGGTAAAAATTGATGCCTCCAACCTTACACCCGAAAACCTTCAGGCATTTCAACAAGCACAGGGCGGGTTGAACTCAGCCTTGGGAAGACTGTTGGCTGTAGCCGAAAACTATCCCGACTTAAAAGCGAACCAAAACTTTTTGGATTTGCAATCACAGTTGGAAGGAACTGAAAACAGAATTTCTGTTTCGCGTAAAAGATTTAACGATGCAGTGGGTAGCTACAACCGCGCTATCGTTGGGTTTCCGCGTAGTCTAATTGCCAACATTGGCGGTTACACAGAGAAAGGATATTTCAAAGCTGAAGAAGGGGCTGAAAAAGCGCCAGAGGTTAAATTCTGATCTGCTCATTTGAATACAACAAAAAAGCCTGATCGAATTTGATCAGGCTTTTTTTGTTGCTATCTGGTAATCTAACTCTTCTTCACCTCGCGGTTCTCGTAGCTTTCTATTACATCGCCTTCCTTAATATCGGCAAAGTTCTTGATGCTTATACCGCAGTCGAAACCAAATTTTACCTCACTGGCATCGTCTTTATGCCGTTTCAGGGCTGTCATCTCGCCCGAGTATACCACAATACCTTCACGAATTAAGCGGATAGGATTGCTTCGTTTAATGTAACCATCGGTAACCATACAGCCTGCCACAGTACCCACTTTAGAAATCTTGAATACCTGACGTACTTCGGCATTACCTACAATCACCTCTTCCATTTCCTTCTCTAACATACCCTCCATCGCTGCCTTGATCTCATCGATGGCATCGTAAATGATGGAGTATAAGCGAATTTCTATTTCTTCGTTTTCAGCAACTTTGCGGGCTGTTGCAGAAGGGCGTACCTGGAAACCAATGATAATTGCATCTGATGCAGAAGCCAGCAACACATCAGATTCTGATATCTGGCCAACTCCTTTGTGAATAATAGCAACCGCCACCTTCTCGGTAGAAAGTTTAAGTAAAGAATCCGATAACGCCTCTACAGAACCATCCACATCACCCTTCACAATCACATTCAATTGTTTGAATGAACCGATAGCCAGGCGTCTTCCAATTTCATCAAGTGTTATGTGCTTCTTGGTGCGGATGCTTTGCTCGCGCAATATCTGACCTCGTTTGTTTGCCAATTCCCGTGCTTCGCGGTCGCTCTCCATTACCTGAAATTTTTCGCCTGCTTGAGGCGCGCCATCTAAACCTAAAACCTGTACAGGTGTAGACGGCCCTACTTTTTGTACCCGCTTTCCGGTATCATCAAACATGGCTTTTACACGGCCAAAGTTTGAGCCCGCCACCATTACATCGCCCACACTAAGACTTCCGGATTGAACCATTAAAGTAGTTACATACCCGCGGCCTTTATCTAATGAAGCTTCTATTATTGAGCCCACAGCGGCTTTATCCGGGTTTGCTTTAAGGTTAAGGATCTCTGCCTCGAGTAATACTTTTTCCAACAAGTCGTCTATGCCTTGCCCGTTTTTAGCGGAGATGGCCTGACACTGGTATTTACCTCCCCAGTCTTCAACCAGAATATTAATCTTAGAAAGTGACTCTTTTACTTTTTCGGGGTTTGCTCCGGGTTTATCAATTTTATTAATCGCAATAATAATCGGAACTCCCGCAACCTGTGCATGGTTAATTGCTTCCTTGGTTTGGGGCATCACATCATCATCGGCAGCTACCACAATAATAGCTATGTCGGTAAGTTTTGCGCCACGCGCACGCATGGCCGTAAACGCTTCGTGTCCGGGTGTATCTAAGAATGCAATCTTGTTTCCGTTTTTGGTAGTTACATCATATGCCCCAATGTGCTGTGTAATACCCCCGGCTTCTGATGCTGTAACTTTTGTTTTACGAATGTAATCGAGCAAAGAAGTTTTACCGTGGTCTACGTGACCCATAATGGTAACAATAGGGGCACGGGGTTGTAAATCTTCTTCTGCTTCCTGTTCTTGTTCAACCTCTACCTCTTCTTCGGTAGATGTAAATTGTACATCGTACCCAAATTCATCGGCAATTACAGTAATTGCTTCTGCATCTAACCGTTGATTAATGGACACAAACATTCCCAAACCCATACAGGTTGAGATTACATCGTTTACTGAAACGTTCATCAACGAAGCCAGGTCGTTAGCCGAAATAAATTCAGTTACCTTAAGTGTTTTAGACGATTCCTGTTCTTGCAACAAGCGCTCTTCTTCGGCATCGGAAATAGCCTGTCGTTTTTCTTTGCGATACTTGGCACCTGTTACTTTTTTCTGATTGCCGCTTAGCTTGGCTAGCGTAGCCCTAATCTGATCCTGAATTTCCTTATCTGTGGGTTCAGCTTTCTGCTGGCGTTGCGGAAATGATTTTTGCTGACCGCGTTGCTGGTTTCCGCCCGAAGGAGCCACCGGCCTACCCGTATCTAATCTCTTGCGTGGACGTTTCTGTGCATTGGTTTTGTTAAGATCAGAAGAAGCTACAGGCTCTTTTTTCTTCTCTACCGGTAACGCAATCTTATCCACAACCTTCAGGCCTTGCAACTTATCGGCTTTAGCCTTAATGGTTTCAAGTTCGGGTTGTTGCGGCTCTACTTTCTCTACAACTGGTTCTTTTACTGCCTTAGGCTTTTCAACAACTTCTACTTTTTCCTTCTCTTCTTTCTTAGCCGGTTTTTTCTTCTCTTGTTCCAGTTCTATCTTACCAATTACCTTAATGCCTTCCAGTTTTGGTTTCTCAACTTCAACTTTTTCTGTTTTAGGCTCTTCTTTCGGTTTAACAATTTCTTTCGAACCGAGGTTTTTAATTAGAACACTTTCTTCTTCATCGGTCTTTTTTCGCACAAGCACTTCCGGTTCTACTTTAGCCGGAGTGGGCTCGGCAAGTTTAATACCAATGGTTAGCCCCGAGGCCTCTGCTTTTTCGGAGGCCGATGAGGCAAACTCTTTTGAAAGCATGGCAAACTGTTCGGCCGTAAGCTTTGCATTGGGATTATTCTCTACACTAAACCCCTTTTTGGCCAAAAAATCCAAAATGGTGTTGTGCCCCACATTGAGTTTGCGAGATGCCTGCCCCAGTCTTATGCCTTTATCTTCTGCCATGCGCCAAATATCGCTATTTTAATTATTTTACTTCGATTTTATTATCGTTACGCCTTATTCAAATTCCTTCTTAAGCACGCCCAATACACTATCAATTGTCTCTTCTTCCAGATCGGTTCTGCGTACTAATTCTTCTTTGTTCAGATTAAGTACACTCTTGGCAGAGTCAAGCCCAATGCGCTTGAGTTCATCAATCACCCAGCTTTCAATTTCATCGCCAAACTCGTCCAGATCAACATCTTCTTCCTGTTCGCCATCAGTTTCGCGGAACACATCAATTTCCATACCCACCAAACGGCTGGCAAGCTTTATGTTTAACCCGCCTTTACCAATAGCCAACGATACCTGATCGGGTTTTAGAAATACCGATACCCGGCTGTTTTCTTTATCGATTTTGATGCTTACAATTTTTGCCGGACTAAGTGCCCGTTGTATGTACAACTCCAGGTTTTCGGTATAGTTGATTACATCAATGTTTTCGTTCTGCAACTCGCGCACAATGGCATGAATGCGGGAACCTTTCATACCCACACATGCCCCTACCGGATCAATGCGATCATCGTATGATTCTACAGCTACTTTAGCGCGTTCACCTGGTTCACGTACTACTTTCTTTATGGTAATAAGACCATCATACACTTCGGGTACTTCCTGTTCAAACAAACGTTCTACAAATGCAGGGGCCGTACGCGATAAGATAATTTTAGGGCTGCCATTCACCATGTCAACCTTATGTACTACAGCCCGCACATTTTCGCCTTTGCGGTAACGGTCTTTTTGAATTTGCTCGTTGCGCGGAATAGAGATTTCATTTCCTTCGGCATCAATCAATAATACCTCGCGGCTCAACACCTGATAAACCTCTCCGGTAATGATCTCTCCCACCAGGTCTTTATATTTTTGATATAAAATATTTTTTTCAAGATCCTTTACCTTTTGCATAAGCGTTTGGCGCGCGGTGGTTACAGCCCTACGGCCAAAATCTTCCAGGTAAATCTGCTCGGCTACCTCTTCACCTACTTCAAAGTCGGCTTCAATTTTTTGAGCTTCTGTCAAACTGATTTTATCGTGCTCCCAAATGTCTTCTGAATTGTCGTCCACAATTTCGCGGAAGCGCCAGATTTCAAGATCACCCTTATCGGCATTTACGATAATATCGAAGTTATCGTCCTCCACGTATTTTTTACGAATCATATTCCGGAACACGTCTTCCAGAATCCGGATCATAGTAGGGCGGTCGATGTTTTTTTGTTTGGCAAAATCTGCAAACGATTCTATCAGTGTTGATGCATCCATAGTTGTTAACTATTTAAACGAAACCATTACAATTGCTTTTTCTATTTCACTATAGGGTATTTCTACCGTTTTAAGTTCTGTTTTCTTACCTTTTACTTTCTCTTCTGCTTCAAGAGTTACTCCTCCATCTGTAGCTGCGGTTAGTTTACCTTGCCAGATGGATTTGTCTTTGCGTACCACTTTTAATCCACGCCCGATATTTTTAACAAACTGGCGTTTCAGTTTCAGCGGTTGATCAAGACCTGGTGTGCCTACTTCCAGCATGTAGTTCTCTTTAATCAAATCCAGTTTATCAAGGTCTTCAGATAATGCGCGGCTTAAATCAGAACAATGATCGATGGTAATGCCCTTATCGCCATCCAGAAAAACAGAAACCTTGTGCGGCTTATGTTTACTGATAACCACATCTACCACAAAATGCGATGCATCGGTAAGGTGTGATTCTGCCAATTCCCGTATTTTTTGCGCGATATCCATTAAAACTTGTATAAACAAAGAGGGGACTTTTGGGTCCCCTCTTTTGAATTTTTTCAAGAAGTGGTGCAAAGGTAAATGCTTTTTGTAGAAAAGCAAACCCTGGGATTTAGTTAGTGCTCGATTTTTATTCTTCTAAACTCTACTGTTTCACCAATAGCCACCTTTAGCAGGTAGTATCCGTTTGGGATACCTGAGGTGTTTATCTGGATTGGACGTTCGTCAAGATTAAGTGATTGCGAGAATACCAAAGCGCCATCCCCACCATTCACAATTTCCACACAGATAGATTGTGCTCCCTTGCCGTTTCGTTTCCTGACATTTTCTATAGTGAGTGTATTTGCTGTAGGGTTAGGATAAACAGTAAACATACCATATGCGCCACAGTCAATATATTCTATTTCAGTTCCTACCCAACTGGCTGAACCGCACTCATTGGTTCCTCTGGCTTCAAATATATAGTAGCCATTGCCCGAGGGGTAATAACTCCATAGGTAGGGTGCGTTGGCCTGGTAATTTGTGGGCGATGTATAAAGCACCGTTTGCCCGGTTACATCCAACAGCCGCGCCTGAAAATAGGAAGTAGGTGTTTCTGATTCGAGTTCAAAATAATTGCCGTAACTGTTGGAGCAGAAGTACATACCTTCGTTCTCGCTGTTGGTAAAATTGATAACATCTACAGATGGCATACCCACCCATACACTTTTTTGTATGCGTGCTATGAAGCAATTGCCTGGCCCGATTAATGTAAATATTATCGTCCCTGTTCCCCGCACATTAGAATTGGCAGCCACTAATGTTGCCGATGCCCCTGTACCACCAGATACGCTAAAAAGATATGCAGGCTCTGCTTCCCATGTTACGTCAGCATCGTTAGGAAGAGTACCTGATAATGCGAATTGAAGACCACTGCCCGTACATACTATATTTGAACTTGAAGTAATCTGTGGTACCTGGTAATTGATAAAGTTTTTAAGATGTGGCATTTGCATCCACATGATACCCGTCTGATGTCGTGAAAATTCATCCCGGCAATCAGCTGTTGTATAAGACATTACATTGCGGGTTGGAGGTGTCCATAGATCACCCCAGTTGTCTTCACGGAAATCGCCACTGGCAGGATGATTATAAACACAACCTGTTACATTGTCAATTTGATTCGGATCAGCATCCGTATCACATAGAAAATCACCGTTGATTTCGCATTTCAATTTGTTGTCCGTGCCTAAACATCCATCATACCAGTAGTTGCGTTTTACGCGACTTACCGACTCCTGGTAGCATCCGTTAGAGATGGTTGCGTTTTCTTCATTCTTAAAGGCAAGTGATGGTAATCGGCCGGGATGGTGCGTGTGCAATAAACCAAGTGTATGGCCAATTTCGTGGGCAAGGGTTGCGGCTATATTTTCGGCATTGCGTTGTGTACCAGCAGGGTTATTGTGTGTTCTCACATAGCATGAATAATGTGTATAGGGAAGTACGGGGTAATGCGGAAGGCTGGCCTTGCCCAAACCACTTTGCGGTTCATTGTTATAGCGTATAAAGTGTACGTTAATCCCTTTGCTGTTGTCTGGTATATACCGCTTGCGCGACCATAGATCATATACATGCAAGTTGGTGGACACTTCCTGATTGAAAAAATTGTTAGCCTCAAACTCCACGCGGTTCACATAAAACTGGATGGCCGTGCTTGCATCGCGGTATATTGTGTTCACCATACATGCAATTTCTCTTGCTTGAATCTCTGTAATAGAGGAGTTGGGATTATTGCCTCCATCCCGATAGATATAAACATTTATTGGAATAAGGAAATTGGGTTCCAAAAAACTGGTACTACTGCCAGTGGTGCGAAGTGCCGGTGATGAAGGAAATGAAATGTAAGGCAGGTTATCATATCCATTCTGTACCAGGTAGTTTTCAATTACCTGGTTATTGCCGTAGTAGGGTAATGCCACAGCCTGTGCCGAGTCAAGATTGGGCGTGGAACACCCGCCACCAGGCTCTTCGTACGGGGGCAATGTAAGTGGGACAGACCCACTCGGCATAAGTTAAGGCACTTGGGCAAAAAGGATTTGCAATGTTAGTAATAACATTGCCGATAACAAGGGATAGACCTTTTTCATAATCATTGGGAGTTATGGATATTATTTTTTGAAATAAAAAGTTGTGTAGCCTTCATGTGGGTCATTAGCTGGTCTTCTGGTGTCCAGGCCGTTGAAGTATATTTCATGAATGAGGCACTGTTTGTAAACAATCCTGATTGTATCAATGTCGTTGTAAGATGTTTTTAAATAAAAAGTGCGTTCAGTCAGGTCTAACAAGGCTTGCGGATCATGGAAGGGAACGTCCTTATATGGTTCTAGGTTAGTATAAACCCAGTTATCAATAAAATATCTATTTGATGGAGGGATTTCTTCAAAATGGTCATCGTACAAAACAACACTATCCCTGTGTATGATTGCATCGGTAGTTATATCCACAAGATTTACAGATGTTACTTTATCTATTATCTTATACCATTGCGGACTTCTTAGATTGATTTCGGCATCCAAATCAGGGAAGTTGCACGGATGGTCAGACGGCTTGTGAATATTAGGGTCGCATCCTGAAAATGAACTGAGTAATAGTACAGTTATAATTATAGTGAATGCCTTCCAAGTGAGTTTCATAAAAAGTTTTTTTTATTCTTTAGACACAATGATCGTATAAAGGGTTGTACCAATTTCTGTAGATAATTTCAATCCCTTGGTTACTGCCCATAGGAAGGCAAAGCCACAACTTGTGCCAAATCGAAACTGGGAGTGGAGCAACCTCCGCCTGATTCTTCTGTTAAGCGGTTGACAACTCGATAAGCAGCATAGCTGTAATATTAAACTCGATTACTTGTTATACCCATCAAAACTCTTGTGGTCGCGCTGGTAAAGCACTTCTGTGGGCAATGACTTAAAATATTCGTAGGTAATCTTTAATCCTTCTGCGCGGGAAACTTTCGGTTCCCAACCTAAAATTTGTTTTGCCTTGGTTATATCAGGCTGACGTTGCTTCGGATCGTCTTTCGGCAAATCTTTATACACAACCTTTTGTGTGGTGTTGGTTAGCTTAATTATTTCCTCTGCAAATTCTTTTATGGTGATTTCGCTGGGGTTGCCAATGTTTACCGGCTGTGCATAGTCCGACATCAGCAAACGATAAATGCCTTCCACCAGGTCATCTACATAACAGAACGAACGGGTTTGAGAACCATCGCCAAAAATAGTAAGGTCTTCACCGCGCAAAGCCTGACCAATAAATGCAGGTAACACACGACCATCGTTTAGCCGCATACGTGGGCCATACGTGTTAAAGATGCGCACAATGCGGGTTTCCAATCCATGAAACGTATGGTATGCCATAGTAATGGCTTCCTGAAAACGCTTGGCTTCATCGTACACACCGCGCGGGCCAACTGTATTTACGTTGCCGTAGTATTCTTCTGTTTGCGGATGCACGGTAGGGTCGCCATATACTTCTGAAGTTGAAGCAATGATGATACGCGCTTTTTTGGCGCGGGCTAATCCCAAAAGATTGTGTGTACCGAGTGAACCTACCTTCAATGTTTGGATTGGAATTTTCAAATAATCAATCGGGCTGGCCGGGGAGGCGAAATGAAGAATGTAATCCAGCTCGCCTGGCACGTGTACAAACTTCGAAACATCGTGATGATAAAATTCTAAATCGGGATGCTTGAACAAGTGTTCAATGTTGCGCAGGTCGCCCGTAATCAGGTTGTCCATCGCAATTACATAATACCCTTCTTTAATAAAGCGATCGCACAGATGCGAACCCAAAAAACCGGCACCACCGGTTATCAATACTCTCTTCTTAGCCATAAATTGTTTCTCGTCCGATGCTGAAGTATGTGTATCCTAAATCTTTCATTTGTTGCAGATCGTACAGATTGCGACCGTCAAAAATTACTTTGCTTTTTAACAGCGAAGATATTTTATCAAAATCCGGTGTGCGGAATTCAGGCCACTCGGTGGCTATGAATATAGCATCTGCCCCTTCGGCAGCCTCATAGAGGTCTTTTGTAAACTGAATTTTATTCCCTAATAACCGTTGCACATTTTCCATTGACTCCGGATCGTGCGCCTTTACAATTGCTCCTGCCTTAATAAGTTCTTCGATGTTGTAAAGCGCGGGGGCCTCCCGAATATCGTCTGTGTGTGGCTTAAACGATAAGCCCCACATGGCAAATACTTTTCCTTTCAGGTTACCGCGGTAATAATCTTTAATGCGGGGTATCAGTCTTGTTTTCTGATCGGCATTTACTTCCATTACAGCAGATAAGATTTTGAAATCATAGTGTACATCGGCCGAAGATTTGGCCAGAGCCTGTACATCTTTAGGGAAGCAACTTCCGCCATAGCCTATGCCCGGAAATAAAAATCGTTTACCAATCCGGCTATCGGTACCTATTCCTTTGCGCACAGAATCTACATCGGCCCCTACTAGTTCGCACAGGTTGGCAATTTCATTCATGAATGAAATCTTGGTGGCAAGGAAAGAATTAGCAGCATATTTTGTTAGCTCTGCTGAGCGCTCATCCATAAACACCAGCGGATTTCCCTGGCGCACAAACGGTGCATACAAAGCCTCCATTATTTTTCTTGCTTTAGCCGAGGTTGTTCCGATAACCACGCGCTCTGGTTTCATAAAGTCATCTACGGCTACACCTTCGCGCAAAAATTCCGGGTTGGAAACCACATCAAATTCTACGGTTGCTTTTGCTGCAATTCTTTCACGAACTTTATCCGCAGTGCCTACAGGCACAGTACTCTTATCTATTACAACGGTATATTGTTTTAAAAGCGGGCCTAAGTCTGCGGCTACACCCAAAATATATTTTAAATCGGCCGAGCCGTCTTCTCCGGGTGGCGTTGGTAAAGCCAGAAAAATGATTTGAGCATCTTTAATCCCTTCTGCCAGATTGGTGGTGAAGGAGAGTCGCTTTTGCGTTAGGTTGCGCTCAAACAACTGCTCGAGACCGGGTTCGTAAATTGTGATCTTTCCACTGCTTAATTTTTTTACTTTCTCCGGATCGATGTCCACACAGGTAACGGTATTACCCGTTTCGGCAAAACACGTTCCTGTAACAAGGCCAACATAGCCGGTGCCAACAACAGCAATTTTCATTTAATTAGGGTGTTTAGAGTTTTCAGATAAGTGGCAAAAATAACCCATCCAACGGGGTAGCATGCAATTTTTATTCGCAAATGCAATAAAAAAGCAGCTGCCTAACAACTGTTTGGTTTGGTGAATTTAACTCCTACATTTGCACCTCAATAAAACAAGCAGAATGGAAACTGTAATGAGCTTTGATGTAAGTGAGAATCAGAAAATGATTGCCGGAATGATACGTGATTTTGGCGAGAGGGAAATAAAGCCATTCAGTATGGAATGGGATGAAAGCCAGCATTTTCCGATTGATCTATTCCGCAAAATGGGTGGCCTTGGTTTAATGGGTGTATTGGTACCGGAAGAGTATGGTGGCTCTGGTTTTGGATACCACGAATATGTTACGGCTATTTCTGAAATCGCTAAAATCGATGGCTCCATCGGGCTTTCGGTTGCAGCACATAACTCGCTATGCACGGGTCATATTCTGCAACATGCCAGCGAAGAACAAAAGCAAAAGTATCTTCCCAGGTTAGCCAGTGGCGAATGGATAGGTGCCTGGGGTTTAACAGAACCCAACACCGGATCGGATGCCGGCAACATGAGAACGGTAGCTGTAAAAGACGGAGATTATTACGTGATTAACGGGGCAAAAAATTTCATCACACATGGTAAATCTGGCGATGTGGCCGTAGTGATTGTGCGCACAGGTAAAGTGGGAGACTCGCATGGAATGACAGCTTTCATCATTGAGAAAGGAACACCCGGGTTTGCTGCCGGCAAAAAAGAAAACAAGTTAGGCATGCGGGCCTCCGAAACTGCCGAACTTATTTTTACCGATTGCCGCGTGCACAAAAGCCAGGTAATTGGTAAAGAAGGCGATGGTTTTGTGCAATCGCTAAAGGTATTGGATGGTGGTCGTATTTCAATTGCCGCCTTAAGTCTTGGAATTGCGCAAGGCGCTTTTGAAGCAGCCCTTAAGTACTCCAAAGAGCGGCACCAATTCAACCAACCCATTTCTGCCTTTCAAGGTATTTCATTTAAGTTGGCCGATATGGCCACCAAAATTGAAGCTGCCTCTTTGCTTACCTATCAGGCTGCCGATTTGAAAAGCAAGGGCAAAAGCGTGAACCGCGAATCGGCCATGGCTAAACTTTATGCCTCTGAAATTGCCGTTGAGGTGGCCAACGAAGGTGTACAGATTTTTGGTGGTTATGGGTACACTAAAGACTTCCCTGCCGAAAAATATTACCGCGATGCCAAGCTTTGTACCATAGGTGAAGGAACCTCAGAAATTCAGAAACTGGTGATTTCGAGGTCTATTTTGAAATAAGCTTGCACAATTGCAGGCCGGAATGCTATATTTGCAGCCCAAATAATTGAAAAATGCTGATTATCAACATTAAAGAGAACGAATCGATTGACAAGGCCTTAAAGCGCTTTAAGAAGAAGTTTGAAAAAACAGGTGTTTTGAGACAATTACGCGAAAGAACATCTTTCACCAAACCTTCTGTTAAAAGAAGAAGTGAAATTATCAGAGCTGCTTACCGTCAAAAGACATACGGTTCGGACAACGCATAAGATTTAACTGACATTTTATACACAATCCTCTGTGGGCTTTCCCCGCAGAGGATTTTTTTTTACATTGTCCGTACACAGTCTGGTGGTAGTGATGGTAGATGCTTTCTTAAAATACCTACAATATCAAAAACGGTATAGCCCCCAAACGATACAATCGTATCGTACCGATCTTAGCCAGTTCGAGGCATTTTTAAATCAAGAATTTGATGGCACTCCATCGCAGGAAGCCAATTACGGATTGGTTCGTTCCTGGATTGTACGTTTGGTAGAGCAGAATCTGGATTCGCTTTCAGTAAACCGTAAGATTGCCTGCCTGCGGTCGTACTATAAATTCCTGATTCGTGAAGCGTTAATAAATCAGGATCCGATGACCAAAATCAAAATCCTGAAGACCAAAAAAAAACTGCCCAACTTTGTTAACGAACAGGATACTACCCGGTTGCTGGATCAGGTTCAGTTTGATTTAACTCATGAAGGCTTGCGCGATAAATTAATACTAGAGCTGCTCTACGGCACCGGCATGCGCCTTGCAGAATTGATTTCCCTTAAAGAACAAAACATTAACCTGCGCGATCGTACCCTGAAAGTATTAGGAAAAAGAAATAAGGAAAGGGTTATCCCTTTTTCTGTTCAGCTCGTTACTATAATTGAGGATTACCTTCAGGTAAGAAACCGTGAAATTGAAAAACAGAATCATGGAAGACTGCTGGTAACCCAAACCGGAGATGAGTTATATCCCATGCTGGTAAACAGAACCGTAAAGAAATATATGAAGTTGTTTACTTCCGTAGAAAAGAAAAGCCCGCACGTGCTTCGGCATACTTACGCTACTCATTTATTAAACAAAGGCGCAGAGATAAACGCAGTAAAAGATTTGCTGGGCCATAGTAGCCTGGCCGCTACCCAGGTGTATACGCATAACTCGATGGAGAAATTAAAAAAAGTATTTGATCAGGCACACCCTAAAGCTTAGCCTATGATGAAATGATTACTACTGGCATACCGGTGCCTGTAATACCGGAAGTTTATGTTTAACTTAAATTTTTATTTTATGAAGCTGCAAGTGCAATCCATCCATTTCGATGCCGATCAAAAACTGATCGATTTCATTCAAAAAAAGATAGATAAGCTGGAAACATTTTACGATCGCATGGTGGATGGCGAAGTTTTTCTACGCCTTAATAATGAAGGCATTGAAAATAAAACCGTAGAAATAAAACTTAATTTACCCGGCCAGCATTTGTTTGCCAAAGAACAGGCACGATCATTCGAAGCGGCAACCGATCAGGCTACTGAAGCGCTTCGGGCACAATTAAAAAAATTTAAAACCAAAGTTAAGAACGGGCGGGTATAGCACTCGCTTGTTTATCCATAAAAAAGAATCGGTCTCTAGAGTAGTTGCTCTTGAGACCGATTCTCTTCTCCCCTTATTTATTTAAGCTTAAACGCCTCTTTAATCTTCGTTACATAATCCAGTTTCTCCCAAGGGAACAATTCCACTTTAACCCGCTTCTCGTTTTTCTTGCCCTTAGCAAAAATTTTCTCCACTATTTTTGGCTCGCGACCCATGTGGCCATATGCAGCAGTCTCAGAATAAATAGGTGTGCGCAGCTTGAAGCGTTCTTCAATAAAGTACGGACGCATATCAAAGATCTTCTCAATCTTCTTCGAAATCTCACCATCGGTAAGATTTACTTTAGCGCTTCCGTGTGTGTTTATATACAACCCAACCGGCTTGGCAACTCCAATAGCATACGCCACCTGTACCAACACCTCATCGCACAAACCTGCAGCTACCATATTTTTAGCAATATGACGGGTAGCATAAGCCGCTGACCGATCTACTTTAGACGGGTCTTTTCCGGAAAACGCTCCTCCACCGTGTGCCCCTTTACCTCCGTACGTATCCACAATAATTTTTCTTCCGGTTAAACCGGTATCGCCATGCGGCCCGCCAATTACAAATTTGCCGGTGGGATTTACGTGGTACTTAATATCGTTGCCAAATAATTTCTGAACCCGCTTAGGGAGTTTTTTCAAAATACGCGGAACAAGAATATTGATAACATCATCTTTAATCTGCTTTAGCATAATGGCATCTTTGGCAAAATCATCGTGCTGAGTTGAGATTACAATGGCATCAATTCGTTGTGGTTTATTGTCATCACTATATTCAATTGTTACCTGCGATTTGGCGTCCGGACGCAGATACGTCATCACTTTACCTTCTTTGCGAATTAAAGCCAACTCGCGCAAAAGCAAGTGTGCTAACTCTAAAGGCAAAGGCATCAGGTTGTCCGTTTCATTGGTGGCATACCCAAACATCATACCCTGGTCGCCCGCGCCCTGATCTTCCTTCTTTTTGCGTTCAACGCCCTGATTAATATCGGCAGACTGTTCGTGAATGGCTGACAGTATTCCGCAGCTATTCGCTTCAAACATATACTCGCTTTTGGTATACCCAATCTTCCTAATTACCTCGCGGGCAATATCCTGCACATCTAAGTAAGCTTCTGATTTTACTTCTCCTGCCAATACTACCTGGCCGGTTGTAACCAATGTTTCGCAGGCTACTTTAGAGTTTGGATCGTACGCTAAGAAATAATCGATTAATGCATCAGATATTTGGTCAGCAACTTTATCGGGGTGGCCCTCAGAAACCGACTCGGACGTAAACAGGTAAGGCATAGTTTGGTTGATTACAATTTTAAGGTGGCAAAGATAATAAGTAGCATTATATCACCATGCTTACTTAAGAATAAAGGCTTACGCCAGAAATAAAAAAACGGCCGGGGTTTTAGGCCACTCAACCGGCTTGCCTTTCCAAACAGAAACAGGGTGTGTAGAAATAAATTCATGGCTGCCGGTTATATCCATGGCAATCGTTAAACGGGTATCTGGGTTTAGGTTTTTAACCAAATGCATAAATACCGGGTTGTTGCGATAGGGGGTTTCAATAAAAATCTGGGTTTGGTTTTTAAGCTTTGATTCTCTTTCCAGTTCCTTTATTTTTTTGGCGGCTTCATTGGCATCAACCGGTAAATACCCATGAAAAGCAAATTGCTGTCCGTTTAAACCAGACGCCATTAAGGCCAGCAGAATGGAGGATGGCCCCACCATTGGCACCACCTGAATACCCTGGGTATGAGCGTAAGCAACCGCTACTGCACCCGGGTCGGCCACACCGGGGCAGCCCGATTCTGATAAAACACCCATATCTAAGCCCTGCATCAGGGGTTGCATCAATTGAACAATCACATTATCGGGTGTTTCCTTATTCAACACCTCAAGATGAAGTTCCTCTATAGATGAATATAATTTTAAGCTGCTGAGGTATCGTCTGGCGGTACGAATATCTTCGGCCAGAAAGTGTCTTATCCCCACAAGGACATCTTTTACCCGCTGAGGAATAACCAACTGTTGCGTGTTATCAGAAATAATAGTGGGAATAAGGTAGAGTTTACCCTTCATCTGTTCAGGCCTGATTTAAAAACTGAAGTACCGTAGAAGAAAACGCTGCCGGATTTTCGGCTTGCACCCAGTGGCCAGTGTTCAGCGTTACAATTTGCGCTGCCGGAAATATAGATTTAACTATGTTCTCATCTCCGTTGGCATAGTAGTTTGACCGCGCCCCCTTTATAAAAAGAGCCGGGCCTGTGTATGTGCCTTTGGTTTGCATGCCCTCTCCAATCTCTTCAATATGGGCCGCAATGGCTGATAAGTTAAATCGCCAATCAAACTTACCCTCAGAAGTACGATAGAGATTCTTAAGCAAAAACTGCCGAACATCCGGCTCAGGCACATGTTTGCTCAGCATGGTATCTGCTTCCGTTCTGGACGATAGTGTTGATAAATTTATAGCGCCAAGGCCTTCTAAAATATGATCGTGATGAACCGGGTAACTTTTGGGTACAATATCCACCACAATTAACTGACTCAGCATTTTAGGATACCTAACAGCAAAATTCATAGCCGTTTTGCCCCCCATGGAATGACCAATAATAATAGGCTCGTGCAGGTTGTGTTCCTGTATAAATTCGTGCAGATCATCAACCAATAGCGTGTAATTAAACGCAGCACTCTGTGGCGAAAGGCCATGATTGCGCTGATCTACCAGATAAACTTCAAACAACCCGGCAAACACCTTTGCCAGCGAAAACCAATTATCGGACGAACCCAGCAACCCATGTAGAATAAGTAATGGCCTGCCCGTGCCCGACTTTCTGTAATGCAACCTCATGGCCGCGAAGATCGAAAGAAAAAAACTCGCCTGAAAACAAGGCTGCACGTCAATGCCAGTATATTTGCCTTTTATTTTTTATGGAAATAAGTAACGGCACCTACACCATTCAGGGATTTGATGTAGCTGAACTGGCACAACAGTTTGGCACACCGGTTTATGTATATGATGGCAATAAAATTATTAGCCAGCTAAAAAGTTTAAAGAATGCTTTTTCAGAAGCAGACGTACGCATAAAGTATGCTGCCAAGGCGCTTACCAACGTATCAATCTTAAAACTTATAAAACAAAATGGTGCCGGTGTAGATGTTGTTTCCATACAGGAAGCACAACTGGCATTAGGGGCAGGCTTTACTCCGGCAGAGATTATGTTCACTCCAAATTGTGTGGACTTTAATGAGATTGTACAAGGTGTTGAACTGGGCCTTACCGTTAACCTCGATAATCTTTCTATGTTGGAGAAGTTTGGGAAAAAATATGGAAATACTGTACCCTGTTGTGTGCGGTTAAATCCGCACATTATGGCGGGGGGTAATTATAAAATTTCAACCGGCCATAGTAATTCCAAGTTTGGTATATCGGTATTTCAATTGCCCGACATAATGCAACTGGCCGATAAATACCAGATTGTAATTAGCGGATTGCACATTCACACCGGTTCTGAGATAACTGAAACGGATGTTTTTCTAAAAATGGCCGAGATACTATTTGGTATTGCCCGCGACTTTCCTGCTTTAAAATTTATTGATTTTGGTGGTGGTTTTAAAGTGGCCTACAAACCAGGCGATCTGGTAACGAATGTGTACGATCTTGGGCTAAAGTTAAGTAAAGCCTTTAAAGAATTTTATCATAGCTATGGGCGTAAACTTGAGCTGTGGGTTGAACCAGGAAAATATTTAGTAAGCGAAGCAGGCTACTTGTTAGTAAGCACAAATGTGGTAAAAGCAACCCCTTCCGTAACCTTTGTTGGTGTTAACAGCGGGTTAAACCACCTTATTAGACCCATGATGTACGATGCCTATCATGAAATTGTAAACATATCGAACCCTACCGGCTCGCAAAAAGTTTATACGGTAGTAGGCAACATCTGCGAAACCGATACGCTTGGCGCTGATCGCAAACTAAACGAAGTGCGCGAAGGCGATCTGCTCATAATTAAAAATGCAGGTGCCTATGGTTATTCGATGGCTTCAAATTATAACTCGCGTTTACGGCCGGCCGAAGTGTTACTGCTGAACGGAGAAGCAAAACTTATACGCAGGCGCGACACATTAGAAGATTTACTGCGTGGCCAGATTGATGTTTTCTGAAACAAATTATAACAACACGCCCTCAAAAATAAAACACCTCTTTTTGCGACTGTTGCCATAACGTTGGCGCTAGCTGCCATTGTTTTGCCAACCTGCATTACCCTTTCTTATGAAACCAAAAAAATTTTCAGGCTATGAGGTTTTCGTTATAGCCATTCTAACTATTCTCCAGTTTTCTATTATTCTGGATTTTATGGTGCTTTCTCCGTTGGGGCCCATTCTGAGGCCGGCACTTAATGTTTCAACTGCCCAGTTTGGTATTGTGGTTGCCGCCTACGCCATTAGTGCGGGTCTTTCGGGTTTGCTTGCTGCGGGCTTTGCCGATAAATATGATCGTAAAAAACTCTTACTGTTTTTCTATACCGGTTTCATTCTTGGAACCCTCTTTTGTGGGCTTGCACCAACCTATCCGCTTCTCCTGGCTGCCCGTATTTTTACAGGAGTTTTTGGAGGTGTAATTGGCTCCATCACTTTTGCCATTGTTACCGATTTGTTCCTCATAGAAGTACGGGGCCGCGTAATGGGTTTTCTTCAGATGGCTTTTGCATCCAGTCAGATATTGGGTCTTCCTATCGGATTATATTTTGCCAACAAATGGGGTTGGCACTCTCCCTTTATTATGATTGTACTGGTAAGCATCGGAGTGGCGATAGCTATTCTTATTTATCTCAAACCCATAGACGAACACCTTAAGGTTAAAACCGAACGAAACGCATTCAGACATTTGATTAAAACCATCTCTACCCCCATGTACATTAAAACTTTTGCAGCCACAACACTGCTGGCCACAGGCGGTTTTATGATGATGCCCTTTGGTGCTGATTTTGGTGTTAACAATCTGAAAATTTCGCTCGATCAGTTACCCATGCTCTACATGATTACGGGCATTGCTTCTATGATATTGGGGCCTTTACTTGGCAGGGCAAGCGATTCGTGGGGCAAGTACCGCATGTTTGTGGCTGGCAGCATTCTGATGATTTTTGTTGTGATTATCTATTGCAACCTGGGGCCCACTCCTATCTGGGTGGTAGTAATCTTGAACATTGTAATGTTTGCAGGTATTTCTGCGCGTATGATTTCTTCTCAGGCTTTGGTATCGGCCGTACCCGATCAGACAGACAGAGGGGCCTTTATGAGTCTTAATGCGGCAACTCAACAGATATCGGGAGGCATTGCATCTTATATTGCCGGAATGATTGTGGTGCAGGCCTCAACAGGAGAGTTGTTACACTACGATACGCTGGGTTATGTAGTAGCTGTTTCAATTATAATTACTATAGGGTTGATCTGGTTTGTGAACCAATACGTTGCTACTAAATTGCACAATACACGGGTGTAACCATGAGTGAGCCTTTACAATATGATCTGATTGTAATTGGTGGAGGAGCGGCCGGGTTCTTTGGTGCTATTAATACCGCTGAGCAAAATCCTGATTTGCGGATTCTTATTCTGGAAAAATCAACAAAATTACTTGCTAAAGTAAAAGTATCGGGCGGTGGCCGATGCAATGTAACGCATCATTGTTTTGAACCTGCGCCACTATCAAAGCATTACCCCCGTGGCCAGAAAGAACTTAAAAAACTATTTTATCAGTTCCATGCTACTGATACCGTAACGTGGTTTGCAAATCACCAGGTACTATTAAAAACCGAAGCAGATGGCCGTATGTTTCCGCAAAGCAATAACTCACAAACTATTATTGATTGTTTTTTGCACGAGGCAGAAAAATATGCGATCGAAATTAAAACGGGTTATGAAGTAACCCGAATTCTCAAAACTTCAAATCATTTTGAAGTGCATTGTAATAATCGTGTTTTCACCACGCTAAAGATTTTGGTAGCCGTTGGTGGTTACAACAAACCGGATGCTTATCGCTGGCTGGCTGATTTGAATCACGCTATTATTAATCCGATTCCATCGTTGTTTACATTCAATGACCCCAGCCGAACATTTACCCCTTTAATGGGCGTATCCGTTTCGCGGGCTGAAGTAAAAATTGCGGGCACAAAATTTTCGCAACAAGGCCCTGTGCTAATTACCCATTGGGGATTAAGCGGACCCGCCATAATTAAACTTTCGGCCTGGGCTGCGGTAGAACTTCATCGCCTCCACTACACGTTTACTGCGTTGGTAAACTGGACGGGGCAACCGGAAGTTACTGTACGCGAAACCCTGATGAGTTTAAAAAATAATAACAGCAGAAAAAATATAACAGGCAATGCTTTGTTCGATTTACCCAAACGCCTGTGGGAATTTCTTACCCATAAAGCAGGAGTAGCAACAGAAAAAACATGGGCCGATGCATCGCTCAAAGAAATAAACCGCCTTATTGAATTTCTAACAGCCACCCCATTTTCAATAAAAGGCAAAACCACTTTTAAAGAAGAGTTTGTAACCTGTGGAGGAATTGATTGGAGTGAAATTGACATTGCCACAATGGAAAGCAAACGTGTACCCGGTTTATATTTTGCTGGCGAAGTAGTAAACACCGATGGCGAAACCGGAGGCTTTAATTTTCAGGCGGCATGGACAACTGCGTGGGTTGCCGCACAGGCCATTGTCACTGAAAGGCCGTAAAGAAGGAGGTTTGTATTGCTTGAATGGAAGAGGCTGTCTCAAAAGTCGTTCTGTCATCGCGGATTTGTTCCGCGATCCCGAATTAGTGGTACTAAACGAGATTCCGGCACAAGGCCGGAATGACATTCAAGTCTTAATTTGACTTTTGAGACAGCCTCTTCAAGAAATAGCTTTGTTAGCGTTTTGTGCCTGTTAGTCCAAGTCCAAAACTATTTTCAAATTCTCTCTAACCTTGTCAGCCGTGTTGCTGTCCACTTCTCCAACTTTCTTTACAAGTCGTTTGTTATCAATTGCTCTTACTTGATCAATCATTATGTCACAGTCTTCTTTGAGTCCAGGCATTGACTTTTTGAGGTGAACTCTTAGTATCTCTGAGTCCGGTTTTACATTTGTTGTTATCGGGCAAACTATAGTCGATGGATGCTCTTTATTTAGCAAATCTGTTTGAACAATAATGACCGGTCGGATTTTCCCGGCTTCTGTTCCCACTCTTGGGTTTAGGTCCGCAATCCAAATTTCGAATTGCTTAATCTTCATCATTCAACTTTTCAAACTCAGCCAAAACCTCCAGAGAGTCCTTGGCCACAATTTTTGATTCCTTACTCAGTTGCTTTGAAAGTAATCTACGTCTATGAAGTCGATTGTAGAATTCGATGGCTTCGTTGATATACCGGTTCCGGTTCTTTTTTACTTTGGTCACGATTTTCTCAGTCTCCTGGAAAATGTCGTCCTCTAATTTTAATGATAGATTTTTCATAGTACTCCCTTTGTTCAAAGGTATATACTTTTTATATATACTTCAAATTTGGCGGTAGTGCGACTTATTCAGTCTTTCTATTGAGTCTAAAGAAAATCCTTTGTCCGCCCAAGCTGGTGTTCTTCACCAGCTTGCATCATAATCATTCATAATGAGTTAGAAAATCCCCAATCTTTCACATCGGCTAATTTAACCTAATTGCGGGTTTATAAACATTCTGATCTGTTATCAACTTCACCTTGCACGTTGGAGAAGAACTCCAACGTGGGCGGAGGTGTTCTTCACCGGTTTGCATCATAATTCACAATGAGTTAGAAAATCTCCAATCTTTCACATCGGCTAATTTAACCTAATTGCGGGTTTATAAACATTCCTATCTGTTATCAACTTCACCTGCACGTTGGAGAAGAACTCCAACGTGGGCGGAGGGCTATGGCCCAATCTGAAAATCATAAAAAAATCCCTTCAAAAAACTGAAGGGATTTCAATGTTTTGTGGTGACGGAGGGAATTGAACCCCCGACACAAGGATTTTCAGTCCTTTGCTCTACCAACTGAGCTACGTCACCCGATAAAAATTACCCTAAACACCTTTTAGGGGCCACAAAAGTATTCAATTTTGCTTTTGGCGCAAATAACCGATTGCTTTTTTGCCTTAATATTGAGGTTTGATGCAAAAACTACTTCTTTTTCTTACCAGCCTTTCGGTTATCATGGCAAGCTGCCAGAATGAGGCCGCACATGAAGAAAGGCTTGCGCGTACACATTGTGGTTCTTGCCACCAATTTCCTGAGCCCGCACTTCTTGATAAAAAAACCTGGACCCAAAAAGTGCTGCCCGAAATGGCCTTCCGCATGGGGGTAGATTTTTCGTCTCTAATCTCTGTTTCGGAAGAAGAATATCCTTTTGTTATACAAACCCTTCCTAAAAGCCCAATGGTTAGTGCAGCAGAATGGGAAGCTATTGTTCGCTATTTTGAACGGGAGGCACCTGATACAATTGTGGTTGCGGCCCCAACCCGTACTGCTGCGTTGCATCAGTTTAATGCAGAAGCTATTACCCTACCCGGCACTAATCATTTCCCTTTGTTTTCGTTGCTACAAGCCGACACCCTGAACAAGCGAATTTACACCAGCAACCGGTCTAACTGGTTACATCAGTGGAATTACTCTTTTCAGGCCATTGATTCTATTCAACTCAACAGCCCGGTTTCGTCTATAAGTTTTGCCTCTGAAATAGTTCTGGCCTCCATGGGAGTTATGGATCCCAACGATCAGCCAAAAGGCTCATTAGTAAAATTGACCAACGGAAAAACAGAAACACTTTTTGATTCTTTAAGGCGACCCGTATTTGTAACAACAGCCGATTTTAATAAAGACGGTAAGCTTGATTATGTGGTGTGTAACTTTGGCAACTACGGTGGCGATTTAATTATTCTGGAAAATAAGGATAACAAGAATTTCACTCCTCACGTGTTGAGTTCCCTGCCCGGAGCACGCAAAGTAATTGTGAGGGATTTTAATCAAGATGGATTACCCGATGTGTTGGCTCAACTTACCCAAGGCAACGAACAGATCAGCCTGTTTACCAACGGTGGCAACTTCCGGTTTAAGATTAATACCCTGCTGCGGTTTCCCGCTGTCTATGGCTCCAGTTATTTTGATATAGTTGATTTCAATAAAGACGGGCATTTTGATATTCTGTACACAAGCGGTGATAATGCCGACTATTCGATCATTTTGAAACCCTACCATGGCGTGCGTATTTTTTTGAATGATGGCAAAAATAATTTCACCGAAAGCTGGTTTCACTATATACCCGGATGCTCATGGGCCGTTGCCCGCGATTTTGATACCGATGGCGATATCGATATTGCTGCTCTTTCTTTCTTCCCGGATTTTAACCGAGCCCCAGAACAAAGTTTTATCTATTTCGAAAATCAAGAAGGGAACCTTATTCCATTTACCACACCCTTAGCCACACGTGGGCGATGGTTAATTATGGAAACAGTTGATCTGGATGCCGATCAGGACGAAGACATTCTATTAGGCGCCTTAAACTTTAACAACGGTGTTCCAGCCCATAATCTGCAGGAGTGGAAATCGAACCCGGTATCGGTATTATTATTACGCAACAACAAAAACACAAGACCCATTGTTTATTAAGTTAAAATTGGTTTCACCCATTTCATGCATTACCTTTCACCTACCAATTTTTAGTTTATGATGGTGCAGCAGATTGCATTTGTATTGGTGCTGATAACAGCCATTTATTTTATTCGTAAGCGCATACTGCTAATACGAAGTGCCATTCGATTAGGAAAAGAAAGTGAAACTGGCGGCAACAAAACCGACCGGTTGAAAAACATGTTGCTGGTTGCTTTTGGGCAAAAGAAGATGTTCAAAAAAATCATTCCGGCTATCCTTCATCTGTTTATCTATGTTGGCTTCCTCGTAATTAATCTTGAGGTAATGGAGTTTGTGGTAGATGGAATTGCAGGCACACATAGAATTTTTGCCCCGTGGCTGGGAAGTTTTTATTCTGTGCTAATGAATGTGTTTGAATTTCTGGCCGTAGCTGTATTGCTCGCATGCGTGTTTTTTTTAATTCGAAGAAACATTCTTAAGGTACCCCGGTTTTGGTCGGCCGAAATGACGAATTGGCCACGAATGGATGCCAACCTTATTCTGGTAACCGAAATTGTATTGATGACGGCAATTCTAACCATGAATGCTGCCGATCAGGTACTACAAACCCGCGATAGTCATTATGTAGCTACAGGCTCGTTGTTTTTCAGTTCATTTCTGGTTCCCATCTTTCAAAATACCAGTACTTCAGTATTAATTGTAATTGAGCGATTTGCCTGGTGGTTTCATATCATTGGCATATTTGGTTTTGCTGTTTATGTAACCTATTCTAAACATCTGCACATCTTCCTTGCATTTCCTAACACCTACTTTGCTAATCTTGAACCTAAAGGGCACATTAAAAATATGCCGGTAGTTACCCGCGAGGTAAAATCCATGCTGGGACTAGAAACCACAACAACAACTGGCGACCCTGGCAGGTTTGGCGCTAAAGATGTGAATGACCTGACCTGGACAAACCTGATGGCTGCCTTTTCATGCACCGAATGTGGCCGTTGTACCTCCGAGTGCCCGGCCAATCAAACCGGTAAAAAACTTTCGCCTCGTAAAATTATGATGGATACCCGCGACCGGTTAGAAGCAGTTGGCAAAAGCATGGCTACAGGTGGCGCAGGGTTAAACGATGGAAAAACATTATTGAACGATTATATCAGCAAAGAAGAAATTAATGCCTGCACCAGTTGCAATGCCTGTGTAGAAGCCTGCCCGGTTATGATTAATCCGTTAGAAATTATAATTGAACTAAGGCGTTATGTGGCCATGGAAGAATCGGGTTCGCCAGCGCAATGGAATAGCATGTTTCAGAATATGGAAACCAGTTTTGCCCCCTGGAAATTTTCTGCTGCCGACCGCTTTAACTGGGTTAAAGATTAATTTGTTAGTTTAAAAAAATAGCAATGACTGCTCCTACACTTGCCGAACTTACTGCCAAAGGCGAAACACCCGAAATACTCTTTTGGGTGGGTTGTGCCGGTTCGTTTGATGATCGCGCCAAGCGCGTAACAAAAGCATTTGTAAAAATTCTGAATGCAACCCATACAAAGTTTGCCGTATTGGGTAACGAAGAAGCATGCACCGGAGATCCGGCCCGCAGAGCCGGTAATGAGTTCCTGTTTCAGATGCAGGCCATTAACAACATACAAATCTTAAATGGTTACGGTGTAAAAAAAATTGTAACCGCATGCCCGCATTGTTTCAATACTATTAAAAATGAATACCCCGAATTGGGCGGAACGTATGAGGTTATTCACCACTCAACGTATTTGCAACAACTCATCAATCAGGGAAAAATAAAACTTACCGATACCAATAGTTTCAAAGGAAAAAAAATAACCTACCACGACTCATGCTACCTCGGCCGCGCCAACAATATTTATGAAGCTCCGCGCGAAGTACTTCAGGCTTTAGATGCCGATCTGGTAGAAATGAAACGCTGCCGCACAACCGGCTTGTGTTGTGGTGCCGGTGGTGCACAAATGTTTAAGGAACCTGAGAAGGGAAATAAAGACATTAATGTAGATCGGGCCGAAGAAGCTCTGGCAACCGGAGCAACAACGGTAGCCGTTGCCTGCCCCTTCTGCATGACTATGATGACTGATGGTGTAAAAACAAAAGAGAAAGAAGCTGAAGTAAAAGTAAAAGACCTGGCCGAACTAATTGCTGAAGCGCAAGGTTTATAAGGTATAAATAAATTTACGCGCTCACAGGGCCGTATCTTACATTACCATTTAAGTACGCACGTCACCAAAAAACACACAGCCTGTTATGTTTGTCCCGTTCGAAAATTTACCAGCCGATAGCCGCGTGTGGGTTTACACCGGCAGCAAAGCCTTTACGGAAAAAGAAACAGAAATAATAACCGAAGTACTAAGCCAGTTTTGCGAGCAATGGGCTGCACACGGGCAACCGCTTCAAACATCGTTTACCCTGTTGGAAAACCAGTTTATTGTATTGGCTGTTAACGAAGATTATCACACCCCAAGCGGATGCTCCATTGACAGCTCAGTAGGTGTATTGCGCAAAATACAAGAGATAACCGGTATTGATCTGTTAGATCGCTCGCGCGTGCCTTTTCTGATTAACCAAAAAATTGAACTTATTCCGTTACCCCATCTCAAAATTCAGTTTCAACAGGGCATTTTGCTGGCCGATACCCTAACTTTTAACTTGCAGGCTTCAACCAAACAACATTTGGATACCTGGAAATTACCCGCAGAAAGCAGTTGGGTGGCAAAATATTTACCAAAATCAGCGTTTATCCAGTAGCGCTAATTTTTGTATTTTTAGAACCTTGTATGTGCTTATGAGAGTGAAAGTTGTTGCAGCGGTTACAGTCGGGTTCTTGTTAGGGGCATGTAGTGCCGAAAAGAAGGCCAACAAAGCATTTACCTTAGGTAAGTACGAAACAGTAATTAGCTATTACAAAGATGTAATTAAGAAGCAACCCGGCAATGGGGTTGCCAATTATTACGTAGCCGAATCGTATCGCCAATCTAATCGCATTCAGGAATCTGAACCTTATTATGCTAAAGCCGGGGGCAAAGGCATTAACCCCGACTCGGCCAAACTATATTATGCTAAAGCGTTACAAGCAAACGCAAAGTATACCGAAGCCCGCGAAGTATTACAATCCCTTGCCTCAAACACAAAAGATGAAAAACTGAAAGATCGTGCCGGAAAAGAATTGGCCGGTATCGACTATCTGGATAAGCTCGAACAAAAAAAGAGTTTCTATAAAATTAAAAATCTGGAGGCCATCAATACTCCCTTTACCGAATACGCTCCTGTTTATTCTAACAATCAGTTATATTTTACTTCTTCGCGAGCCAATGCTAAAATCTATGAAGCCTCGGGTACTCCGTTTACCGATCTGTATGTAGCCGAAACCAATGGAGCCAATGTAAATGTAAACACCATTGCCGCGTTACCCGATTTCATTAACGCCTCTAACATTAACGAAGGCTGTATTACGTTTACCCCCGATGGCAAAACCATGATTTTTGCAAAAGGTAACAGTGGTAAACGCAAAGGCACACAAGATGTGGACTTATACCTTTCGCGTTTTCGCAACGGAAGCTGGGAAGAACCCACTCCGCTTAACATTAACCAACCCGTTTCGTGGGAATCTACCCCTGCCTTATCCCCTGATGGGCGCACCTTGTATTTTTCATCTAACCGGAAAGGCGGGCATGGCGGACTGGATTTGTATTCGGCACAAATGGATGGCCGCGGCAGGTTTAGCCGTGTGCGTAACCTCGGGCCCGAAATCAACACAGCAGGTTCTGAATTATTTCCACATATAGCCGATAACGGTAAACTCTACTTCTCTTCTGATGGCCACCCGGGTTATGGTATGCTCGATATCTTTGTTGTGAATCGCGCAAACGGAAAAACTGTAGTTGAAAATCTTGGGCAGCCTGTTAACTCACCAGCCGATGATTTTGGAATTTTTCTCTTCAGAGCCGACCGCGGGTTCTTTACCTCTAATCGTGCAGGCGGCAAAGGCGATGATGATATTTACACATTTGTAAATGAAGACCCTAATCTGAAAGTTGTAAACTACTACTTAGCCGGTATTACCTACATGACGCGCAGAGACAGCACACGCGAGATACTTCCCAATACCAAAGTGACGCTGCTCGATCAGGAAGGGGAGGGCATGCAGGAGTTTGTAACCGGTAACGATGGCAAGTTTTTATTCCGGGTTTATGAAAACGAAAATTATACCCTGATTGGCGAGACCGATGGATTCATTACCAAACGCCAACCCTATACAACCGTGGGTAAATCTGTTCCGCTCGAATCATTAAAAGAACTGGTAACCAACATTACGCTTGATACCATTCTGGTATTAGACCGTAAAGAGAAAGGCCGCACATTTGTATTAAATAACATTTACTTTGGATATGACTCGGCCGATATCCGGAGAGAATCTGCCCGCGAACTGGATAAGCTTGTTACCCTGTTAAACGATAACCCCGACTTAAAAATTGAAATGGGTTCGCACACCGATAGTATTGCATCCGATGCCTATAACATTGAACTATCGCAACGTAGGGCGCAGGCTACCGTTAACTACCTGATTCGAAAAGGCATTGATGCAACCCGGCTAGAAGCAAAAGGGTATGGCGAATCAAAACCTATTGCCCGCAACAGTAATCCAGATGGTACTGATAACCCTACGGGCCGCCAGCGCAACCGCAGAACAGAGTTCAAGATTCTGGAAATCGGAACATACATTCGGCCGGATGATACCGATGAAGAAGATCGTTTCTTTAGAAACAATGAGTTGAAGAAGAATGAATAACGTTGACTTCCATCAAGTCATTTAAAAAAAGCTACACCATGCCATTCTGTTAAGCACATCTTAACCTACATTAAGAAATGTGCCCGTTGCGGTGTTTACCTTTGTTGCTGTGAACGCTATGCCCCAGCAACCTGTTTGCGTTATATGAACAGAAAAGATTTTCTTAATCTGTTAGCCCTTGCACCCTTAACCGGAGTTGAAATGAAACTAAATGCATTAAATTCTATAACGTCTTCTTTCGGAGCTACCGAAACGATGCCTGTTTTATTTCTTGGACATGGTAGCCCCATGAACGCTATTGAAGAAAATGAGTTTGTGGCTGGCTTCAGAAAAACAGGAAAAGAATTGCCACGGCCAAAAGCCATACTGGTTGTATCAGCTCATTGGGAAACCCGTGGCACATTTGTTACAGCCATGCAAAACCCAAGAACCATTCACGACTTTGGTGGTTTCCCAAAAGCTTTATTTGATGTGCAGTACCCCGCACCGGGTAGCCCCGAGTTGGCTCAGGAAACAAAAGACACAGTAAAGAAAACAGAAATAGGATTAGATCACGCGTGGGGGCTTGATCATGGTGCGTGGAGTGTAGTAAAACATTTATATCCGAATGCTGATGTTCCGGTTATTCAAATGAGCATCGATCATTTTCAAACTCCTCAGTATCATTACAACCTGGCAAAAGAACTGGCCTCGCTTCGCAAAAAAGGTGTTTTAATAATTGGTAGTGGTAACATGGTACATAACCTGCGCATGGTGGCGTGGGATAAATTAAACACACCTGATTATGCATTCGATTGGGCGCTGGAGGCAAGCAACAAAATGAAAACATTTATTGTGAGTGGCGATCACCAACAGCTTATTAATTTTTCATCACAAGGCAAGCCCTTTCAACTTGCTATTCCAACCCCTGAGCATTATTTGCCGTTGTTGTATGCATTAGCTCTTAAAGAGAAGAATGAACCGATTAGTTTGTTTAATGACAAAGCGGTGGCAGGCTCACTTACCATGACATCGGTAAAAATTGGTTAATAAATAATTTTGAAATATGGAATTAGGACTTTACACCTTTGCAGACATAGCCCCCGATCATGTTTCGGGCAAAGCACTAAATACAAATCAGCGCTTTAAAAATCTGCTGGAAGAAATTCAATTAGCCGATCAGGTGGGATTAGATGTGTTTGGGTTAGGCGAACACCATCGCGAAGATTATGCAATATCGGCACCAGCGGTAGTCTTAGCGGCTGCGGCAACCGTTACGAAAAATATTAAACTCTCCAGTGCCGTTACGGTGTTGAGTTCTGATGATCCGGTACGTGTATTTCAAAGTTTCTCAACAGTAGATCAGATATCGAACGGGCGTGCCGAGATTATGGTAGGCCGGGGCTCGTTTATTGAATCATATCCCTTGTTTGGGTACAACCTGAAAGATTACGATGCCTTATTTGCCGAAAAACTGGAATTGTTGCTAAAGATCAATCGCGAAGAAGTAGTAACCTGGCACGGCAAACATAGGCCTTCGTTTGATTCGCTTGGTATTTATCCAAGACCTTTTCAAGAGAAGTTACCCGTATGGCTTGCAGTGGGCGGCACACCCGAGTCGGCAGTACGAGCCGGTACACTGGGATTGCCCATGGCTTTAGCCATTATTGGAGGCACTCCTGAGCAGTTTGTTCCCTTTACGGATTTATATAAAGATACTGCACGAAGCAATGGGTTTACGCCACAACTCGGTATTAACTCGCATGTGTACATAGCCAATGATTCGCAGCAAGCAGGTGACGAATTTTATCCGGCTTATTCGGCCATGATGAATAAGATTGGCCGCGAGCGTGGCTGGCAACCCATGGCCCGTGCACACTTTGATGCTTCGCGTTCGGCTAAAGGTGCACTGGTTGTAGGAAGTGCACAGCAAGTGATTGATAAAATTTTATACGAACATGAGTTATTCGGCAACACAAGGTTTCTTGCGCAAATGAGTATGGGCACGATGGATCATAAAAAGATTATGCATTCTATCGAGTTATTTGGTACACAGGTAGCGCCACAGGTAAGAAAAGCGACAATAAAGACGGCTGAACCGGTCGCCTGATTCACTTCGTTTTTTAAATTTTTATTCATACTCAATTAGCGCTATCTTCGTTTTAATGATTATGAAAAATTTACTTATTCTTTTTGCTGCTATTTCAATTAGCCATTCCGTAACTGCCCAGGTTATAGGCAAACAATTTCCGGATATGGAAGCTGAAACCGTAGAAGATAAAAAAGTGAATCTGCCTGCTGATACAAAAGGCAAGTACACCCTGCTGGGCCTGGCTTACTCAAAAAAATCGGAAGATGAACTAAACACGTGGTTTAGCCCTGTTTATAATAAGTTTGTAAAGAAAGCCACCGGCATGATGGCCGGCATGGGCTACGATGTAAATGTATATTTCGTACCCATGTTTACTGGTGTAAATGCTGCCGCCACCGGCACAGCTAAAAAGAAAGCACTCAAAAATGTAGACCCGGTTTTGTTGCCCAACATTCTCTTCTACAAAGGCGAGTTGAAAACTTATAAAGAAGCACTGGACTTCGAGAAGAAAGATATCCCTTACTTTTTTGTGCTGGATGCGGAGGGCAAGATTGTGTACGCTACCTCAGGTCGGTTTACCGAAGACAAACTAGACGAGATCGAAGATTCAATTGAGGATTAACATCATTTTGTTTCTATTACGGCAATGGTTAATTTCCGTAAAAGAAACCTCTATGAGTACCCCGCAAAAAGCAGATTTTGGAGTGTTGCCCCCAAAATCATTCTACCCAAAATGCACATCATTGCCCCCGCATTTCCGTATTGCTGATCGGAGTTTATTTTCTTTATCAACAGTTAACACAATAAAGTCGTGGGTCTTATTCTTTTAGCGCTCGCACTCGCCCCGGGTTTTGCCATAGGGGTTTACATCTATCTTAAAGATCATCACGAACGCGAACCCATCGGCCTTTTGCTTCGCGCCTTTTTCTTTGGAATACTTAGTGTGCCTGTAACATTACTAATCAGCAGTGGCATCGATCAATTTATAACTATTGACGAAAGCAGTATGACAGAACAAGCGGTTCATGCTTTCCTCATTGTGGCCTTGGTAGAAGAGTTTAGTAAATTCATTTTTGTGCGGGGCATATTGTATAGAAGCAGCCACTTCAATGAGCCCTTCGATGGCATTGTATACTCCGTAATGGTTAGTATGGGATTTGCTACCTTCGAAAATTTGCTTTACGTATCCAGTGGAGGTATGGGCACAGCCATTATGCGCATGTTTACGGCTGTGCCGGCACACGCCACGTTTGCTGTATTAATGGGTTTTTATCTGGGCAAGGCCAAGTTTGAGCATAAGAAATCATATTATGCGTTGCACGCACTGGGTGTGGCTACTTTATTTCATGGAGCGTATGATTATTGTCTGTTTGTATCATGGGTGCCGGGCATTGTTTTGGGCGCGTTAGTGTCGTTAGTGGTGGGCATCTGGCTTTCTAAAAAAGCAATTCGTATTCATCAACTGGCATCTCCATTTAAAAATAAGACCCCCGATTCTCCTCAAACTCACAATTCCGAAAACACATGATCAGGCAGGCCCTTTCAGAAAGGATTACCGAAACCGATTTTCGCTTACGCGGAAAAGAACCCGGGCGATTAGAAAATTTCAGCGATGCTATTTTTGCATTAGCCATTACGTTGTTACTCATCTCCACTTCTCCGCCCACCAACTTCGAACAGGTAAAACGTTTTGCTTACGAGTTGCTTCCGTTCCTGGTGTGCATCACGCTCATCATGTTAATCTGGCACGAACACTTTCAGTTTTACCTTCGCTATGGTTTACGTAACAGCCGTATGATTGTATGGAACACATTGTTCCTTGCCATTGTGCTTTTCTACGTTTATCCACTCAAGTTTCTTACAAAAATTATTATCCTGTTTCCGGTTGGTTACCTGCTTGGAGATCAGGCCTTACTCGATGACCTTAAAAAGATGATTAATCCGCAGGACATGGGCCAGCTCATGATCATTTATGGTTTTGGGGCCGCTTCAGTTTTTCTTGTGCTGCGTCAGATGTATAGCTATGTGCTAAGCAAAGCCGATGAACTCGGTTTAAGTGAGTTGGAGCGTTTGGATACCCGAACCAGCATTCGTACAAATTTCTTAATGGCTGTAGTTCCAGTTGCCTCAGTCGTCCTTTCTGCTATTTTTATTAACAGCTGGCTGGCCGGACCCATTGCCGGGTTTGTTTACTTTCTGTACACCCCTATTATGTTTGCTCATGGCAGGCGGGCCGACAAAAAGAGGAAAGAGTTGGTTGAGAAGCTGAATGATACCCCTCCTAAATAAAATGATACCTCAATTTTGAATGAACCTTTTCTATGAATATAGACCCTAAATACAAATCAATCTTACTGGAAGCATTGGAAGATATGATGTACAAACTCTCTATGCAACTGGAACCTCACAAAGGCAAACCGCTTACCGGTGAACGCAAGCAACTTACTGTAAAACAAAACGCGGTGGAAGAACTACAGCACCTTGTTTCTAACTCTATTGAATAGAGTTACGTGGATCTGATTTAGGACAGGCCTTGCCAACCTCAACCCTTACTTTCATTCCAGTAATAACTGTCAGGGTAAATCCGTTGTCCAAAAACAGCAGTACCTACCCGTATTATTGTTGCTCCCTCTTCAATAGCTGTTTCCATGTCCCCGCTCATTCCCATTGATAATTCGTTCATTTCTACATTGGAGATTTTTAATCCAATAATTTGTTGCTGTATGCTTTTGAGCAATCGGAAACAGGCGCGCACTTTTTCAGTTTCGTAACTAAACAACCCGATTGTCATCAACCCCTTTACTTTTAAGGCTTCTAACTGTGCTACTTGTTTTACCAACTCTATAGCGCTCTCAGGGCTTGCTCCGAATTTACTCTCTTCATCAGAGGTGTTTACCTGAATAAACACTTCTATGGTTTTACCTTCTGCTTGTAATCGCTGATGTAGTTTTTCAGCCAGATCAAAGCGATCAAGTGATTGAATGCAGGCAACGTTGCATTTCAGAATATCCTTGATCTTATTGCTTTGCAGGTGGCCAATGAAATGTTTGGTGTGTGGCGTTTCTTTTAACGCTTCAAATTTTTCCTTTAGCTCCTGTACTTTGTTTTCGCCAATTAATGTTTGCCCTGCATTCAACGCTACTTTTATTCGCTCGGCAGGAACAGTTTTGGTGGCTAACAACAGTTTTACTTCTTCCGGGTTTCGTCCGGCCCGGTTGCAACTAACTTCAATCCGTTTAAGTATTTGCTGCAGGTTTGTGACAATTTCATCCATAAACTATATTCTTTGTTCAGGACAAGTGGTCTTCTGGAAAAAGTTAATCTCAACATCAGAGTTTGAAACTACTTCCAGAAAGTTACTTTCCCGGCACCAACTTACTACTCCTCTTCGCCACCACCAAACCCGCCACTGGTAAGCAAGCCTCCAAAGAACACGGCATTAAACAGAAGTTTATTAGTACCGTACCAATAACCCCGGAAAGCAGGATCGTCCACAAACAAAATAGCACGCCCCTGCCCCACGTTGCTCACCTGTAATGAAACCGAGTTCTTAATTTTCTCAAGATTAGTGGGGTGAATGTAGCCACTTAGTAAAGGATTGGCTGTGTACTGAATCACCCTGTTGAATGAACTTTTTGATGGTTCTATAAAAACAGATGTATTGCGCCACACCGGCAACTCGCGACTAGTATACCCAAACCCAAGTGGATGAGTAATATCCAGATTGGTTTTATAGATCGATCCGCCAATAGCACGCGAGCCCTGATAATCGGCTGCAGTTACATAATCCATCCGCTTTGTGTCTTTCTTTTCTTCTTCTTTCTTCAACTGTTCATCAATCAGCTTGCTGTTTATCGCCCAACTCACAGCACTCTTTAGCAGAATTAAAGTGCCGCCTTGTTGCATCCAGGTTTTAATTTTACTTATGCCTGCTTCGCCCAGCATTGCATAATTGCCAGCGGCTAAAATCAAGGTGTTGTAATCAGCAATCTGCAACCGGGCAAACTGACTGGTGTTTACTTTGGTAATGGGCATGCTCAACTTCGAATCGAACAAATACCAAATCGCGCCCGCATCGGTAGACGCTACCCCATCACCAATCAGCATGGCCACTTTGGGTGGTTTTACCGTGCGCACATTGTTGCTGCCCAGGTCAATTCCTTCGGTGCTCAATCCGGTAGTTACCGAAACCACATCTACCCCGGCTGTTGCCGAAGCTTCTTTGATCAGCCGAAACAACTCATCAGAAGAAATATTTTGATCTGCTACTGGTATCACCAGTGTTCCATATCCGAAATTTTTCTTTGCACCATTAACAGTAGCCGCAAAAGAGTTGAAGGAAGTTTTTACAAACACGCCTTTCGATAAAAGATAATATAATGCGCGTGCACTATTATATTCGTTCCACTCTATCAGGTAAGCATAATTTGATTGCGTTATAGTTGCTGGGGTCACAATCAGGTTAGCGGTTGTTACACGTTCTCCTTTCGAAAATTTAGTGGTTGCATTCAATGCATCGTGTGGCAAGCCATAGGCCAAAGCCATCGTCCATGCGCTGGCATCGTAAAACACACTGTCGTGGAAGGAGGTTACTTTCTCAAACATACTGCGTACCATGCGATATTGTGTTTGATCGGTTGTAACCACAAACGCTTTTCCTTTCTCATACTTGTTCGGCCCCACCGAAAGATCAGCCCCTAGTTGATATGTTTCTATTCTGTGTTTCAGCAACAAATCAGCAAAGGCACGTGTGCGGCTTTGGTCTTTGCTATCACCAAATACATAGGCTTTTACAGACGATTTTCTCCCTTCATCCAATGCCGATTTAAAATAATCCTGCTGATGCTTTAACAGCAACTCCCGGTTTTCGACACCCGCCTTTACGGTAGCCAACCCACTGCGTACATGATTGCGAATAGTAAAGGCAAATGTTACTTCTTTGGTAGAACTCTTTTGCACATGGCCGCGCGAACTGGCCTGCTCAAACAAAAGTCCAAGCCCGCCATGAATGTCGGGATACGTTGATCCATAGCCTGGGTACGAATTATCGAAACTTTCTTTTGAGTAGTACAATGAGCCAATATCATCCAATGCTTTGGCAAAGTATTTTGCAAAGAGTGGATTCAGTACATCGTAATTGGCGCGGGGCACTACCGGGTTTTCGGAAGCATACGGTTTGGTGGGTTCAAAAAAGTGTGTGGCATTGGTGCCCATCTCGTGAAAATCGGTGCACACGTTTGGTAACCATTGATGAAAGAACTCGATGCGGTTGCGACTTTCCACATGTGCCAGCGGCAACCAATCGCGGTTAAGGTCAAACCAATAATGATTGGTACGACCGCCAGGCCATACTTCATTGTGTTCACGATCCATCGGATCGGCCACGGGTGGAAATCCTTTGTGCATATTGGCCCAGTTGCTGTGGCGATCGCGTCCATCGGGATTATAATTTGGATCAATGTGGATTACTCCTTCTTTTAGTGTGCGCTCGGCTTCAGCCCCCTGTGCGGCTATCATGTAATAAGCCGTTAGCAGGGCTGCTTCGCTACTGCTCGGTTCGTTGCCATGTACATTATACCCAAGGGTAATGATTACCGGCATAGAAGAAATATTTGCCGGCTGAGAAGGATCAGCCAGTTTCAAATGCTCTTTCCGAATGTCTTCGATACGGGCATAATTTTCCGGACTGGTAATAGTAAGCACAACCTGCGGCCTGCGTTCGTTGGTGTACCCGATAATTTGAAAATGAGCTTTGGGCGATAGCCTGGCCAATTCCTGGAAGTAGGATACAATCCGGTCGTGTCGTGTATGCCAATCGCCAACCGGGTAGCCCAGAAATTGCTCGGGCGTAGGAATGGCCGGGTCGAAGGATACTCCAGTAGGGAAGAAGTAATTGTTTTGGGCTTGCACACTCATGCCGAGTGTCAGCGCAAAAAGGAAAAGCAGCTTTTTCATAGGGGGTGATTGAGTTCGAAAAAATACTCAATCGATCTTAAAGATTACAGAAGTTTTGTGATGAAAGGTCTGACTTAAAAGCCATCATCTTCTTCGTCCTTCTTTTTCTCCTTCTTCTGGGCTTCGGTAGAGCCTGAGGTTAAATCATACGGAGCTTCGAGACCGTAATACACCTGGCGGAATTTATTTATCCAGGCCAACGTCTCGTCTATTGTGCCCGGTATATAAACCAACTCTCCCACTTTTGCTTTACTGGCGTTCGACTTCTTAGCCATAAAATCGTTAATGGGTTGTAACGATGATTGAATCATTACCCGGTTGTCTTCCATTCCAAAGTAAAACCATGAATCGGGCGAGGCTTTAATGAAAAGATGAAACACAGGAGCTCCGTCTTCGGTTTTCCGAATCTCCATAAATCCTTCGAAAGCTCCGTTTACATCGTTGCGGCCTAAATGGCTCAACCCTAAAAGACCCTCACTATAAAATGATTTATTCTCTTGCGACCACTTCAGGTTTACATTCGAAAACACAAGGGGTTTTTGAAGCCCTTGTACAGAAGCCAATGGCACATAATTTTGCAATGACCGCTGTTCGTAATCTTTCACTACACGCTCGCCCACAATATCGGCTATTTTATAGAGCAGGTCAGTTTGGTCGCCTAGTCCTTCTTCCTTTACACCCTCGTTTTTAATTACATCCAATATGCTGGCTGCCATTAACTGGTAAACCATTGCGGGCGCATTCATGTCAACCATTATGAACGCGTTCATTTTGATTTCGTTTGTTTCCAGGTTACCAGAACCCAGTGCCGAAGCGGTAACTTTAAAATCTTTAGCATCTTCAAAGAATTTAACAGGTCCTTCAAAACGCACTTCCTGTTTGTCTTCGTTATAAGCAAACACTTTACCCGATAATTTTTCGCCAGCCGATTTTGCCCGGTCTTCTATACGGAATTCTTTAGATTCTTCCTGATAAAAAAGCGAACCGGCAGGAAGGAAGAAGTCATCATCGGCCGGATCTTTTTTGTCGAATACGAATGTGATGTACAAATCATTGTCTTCCGCAAAATGAAGTCCGGCATCGGGTTTACGACCTTCTTCCGTAATAGCATTATTAAAGTCGAGGTAAATTTCTTTCTCATCACCGCTTTGGGTATAGAGTAACCAGGTGTTATAGTTTTTGATTTTTTTCAGATCCAGTTTTACAAAGCCCTTCAGTTGTAAGGCTGGTTTGGTGGCATACATGGTCATATCGCCTTTATAGAAAATACGAGGGGCCACCCGAATATTATTACTTTCTGCTACCGCACCATTGCCAACTGTTTGCATTGTGGCTACACCGCGGTTACGTTTGTTTTTGGTCGCTTCGGTTATTGGCTCCAAATGAAAATCTGTCATTTTAATAGCAAACGTGTCGTTAACCGAATTCACATATTGATATGTGGCATACCCGCTAAACTCCTTTCGGGAAATAACATCCACCACCCCATCCGTCAGCCGGTGGTATCCATTCAGGGTATCCATCACAATAGTTGTATTTTTCAATTGTCCGATTTTTGCATTCTCTAAAATTAATACTTCGTTGTTCTCGGGCGTAATGCGTGCATCGGCTACCGTTATATAAGGAATACCACTCACCTTCAATTGTTGTGTTTGAATATCGTACTCTGCTTTCTCTGCATTAAAGCTCAATGAATCTAATTCCTTGCGCGTGGTGTAGAAGTATGAATCTTCCAGAGGCACATCAGGAGCTTTACTCATTACAATTTTTTGTGTGTTCAAATCCCATCTTGCTTCAGGAATAGAAGTTTTAAACTGGGCATACGGAAAATCAATGGCGGCCTCTCCGGTAATTTCGGGGCTAACGGTAGCAAAATTTTTATCGAGATTAAAATTCAATTTCACATTGCTGCCGGCCAATGCGGGTTTAGCGGGATTACTGGTTTTCACTTCGAAGCGGGCATGACGCGCTCCAAACTCTTTTGCCGAGAAAGTCATTTCCTTCGAACGCACTTCTGATCCGCGTGTACTCAATCTTCCATCACCTCCCACACCGGTTTTGGAAACAATCAGGTTGCCATCCAGTGTAGCCGAGTTCTGATAAAGGCTAAAGGGCTCCTTCATGTTTTTTATGTTCATCTTATCTTGCTTAGGCAGCCATTTTAATCGATAGTCGTTCAGCTTTACCTGTGGAAAGTAAACTGATCCATAAAGTTTTTCTCTTATCTCGCCCACATTGCCACGCCCCACTACCGAATCGGGATAAAAAATAAAATCTCTCGACTCTACCGTGGCTGCCAGGTAATCAATCTTTCCTGCCGCACGAATACCCGCATTGTCGAGTGATATGCCTCCATACAACTTTCCATCTCCCTGAAACAATTGATATCCTGATGTAGGTAATGCATGCGTAAACCCAAGCGATTTATCGGGCATAGTGTGGAGTTTTTCTTTGAATGCCGGCAACATTCCACTCGATACAAAGGTGCCCTCAAAGTTTATCGACCCAGGGTCAGCATCATTCAAACTATCAAGTTTAAATGGCGGTACTACAAAAAATACCGATCGGTCATACGCTCCGTTCAAAACTTCGCTTCTGTCAAAATAAATCACTCCGCCTGCAGTAGCATCTAATCGTGGGTAGTTTGGAATTTTATCTTTTCCTGATTTATTATCAGGGCGGTTTATGAAAAGCGTTCCGGATGTTTTGTTGCTTGATGCCTGCATTCCACTTGCCGCCTGTGCTGTCGAGTCTGCTCCTACCATGGAATTGTTAACCCTTCTGCGCGTGCCATTTTTTTCAGTTACATAGAACCGGATCGAATCGATATGATTCATATTGATGAAGAAACTATCATATTTCAGTGTAAAATCCCGACCCGATATTTCGAAGTTTCCTGCATTGATTGTTCCGTTAAATTTTATGTCCCGATTTTGTAAAAACGTTATGCGGCTGCTGTCCGGTTTAATTACCACATTAAGGGAATCACTCACGTTAAATTCTTCTACACCATATACATTCATGCGACCTTCTTTCAAACTGATAAAAGCATTAGCTACTGTATCGGTAAGCGAATGAATTTTCATGTTGTCGTAATCTGAAAACCCCTTTGCGGATTGCAGGAAGTTTAGGGCTTTGTCTTTTACATGAATTCTTCCGGTGCGGGCATCATAATCGATCATGCCCCGCTGAAACAAAAAATCGGCTGCCATTCGGGCTACCGCCAATGTTCGGCCTTCTTCCACCAGATCGAAAACATAAAAATCATTACTGCCAATGGTGTTGGCATAGTTCACAACCAATGCCAGTGGGTGAAAGTTAAACCCCTGCCCGCGCAATTCGCGATATCCTTCGGGGTCATAGAAGTTGTTCGATTCGATAATCATGGGGGCAACTTTACCGCTTCCCTGTACCCACATTTTTATGCTGTCCGATTTAAGATTCCAGTCCAGGCGATCGGTTGTAAATTCTACCTGAAAATAAGTTGATGTAAAAGGTGCTTTGCGTTGCGAACTTTTCTCTTTGTTTAGCAAGAGTCGTTGTTTTGCAAAATCATACCGCAATTCCATAGCGGGATGAACAATAGAATCATTTTGGTGGAATATTGTTACGCGAGCCTGTGGCGAAATAATAACAGAATCCTGAAACCCAAAGGTAGCCGCAACAGCTTTAAAACGTTTGTTGGCTTCGCCAAAAATTTCGATGGTGGCAAGATCATTATTTACCGTATTAGAATTTGCCACTGCTCCTTGTACGCCAAATCCGCCTGTGTATTTCAACTTCAGGTTTTCTAATCCTACCAGATTAATGTTGGCTTCGTACGATTTGAAGCGTGGGTAGGAAGAAGTTTGTGGCGACTTATGATTGATACTCCTGAATTCAAAAACGCCTGGCACATTACCCGGTACTTTACCCATATAGGTAAGCCGGCCTTGTTCCGCCTTCAGGTATGGCTGGCTGGCTTTAAAACTATATTTATTCAGATCATAATACACAGAGTCGGGCGAAAGCCCTGCTGATACCCAATCGAATCGGCCCCCTTCACCCACAAAAAGTTTATCGCGTAAAGAAAACACACCTTTTGTGTTTTGAAGCGAGGTTGAATCATACGCGGTATTAAAATTTAAGGAAACACGATCGAAGACAATAACCGGTCCCAGAATTTCGGGCTGTATAATTTCCTGTTGCCATGCCGGCCTGTTATAGGCTGTGGTATCAACCGGTGTATCGTAATTATAGGTTTGCGTTGTATCGGGTGGTGGCGGTTCGCGGTATTCAAACTTATAACTATCGTCTTTGGCCAGAAGTTGAAATGCCTTATCATAATTTAACGCATGGTATTCAAAAAAATCTCTTGAAAGTTGAAAGTATAAATTAACCTGCACGGCATTGTCTTGCGCCAACACCTTATCGGTTACTGAAAAAAAATCACTCAGCTTGCCTAAGTCTGCATTTTCGATAGTAACGGCTGCAGCAATGGCTCCGTAATAGTTAACCAGATGCGGGCGCACCCTGTAACCTTTCTTCTTCATTAATTTTGCCTGAGCGCGTATAACCTGCTGGTGATCGGGGCCCAGAGAATTCCAGGCTGTATTAAACGCTGCCGCCACTGCCATGGCATCGGTAGCCTTAGTATTTTCCAAAACCAAACGCACGCTATCCTGAAAGCTGGTTGGCTCGGGCCCGGATTGTGCAAACAGCCCAACAGCAAGGCAAAGGGTTACGATATGGGTTAGAACTAGCTTCAAGGGTTAAAAAACCTTCAAATTCGCAAAAATCAGACTAATCTACTAATTGCTGTTTATGGGTTACTCTCTGTAACAACAAGTACTGATAATAACTTTCTATAACACCCGATTATTGCATTTTTAAAAGGAGGCAAGCCCAGGTTTCCCGCTCCTGATGGAAGACTTCCTGCAATGTATACTTTGCTGCTTCAGCTTTCAGATCGGGAATGTCTTTTACATAAAAACCACTGAGTAATAGTTCGCCACCGGGTTTTAAGAAAGTGGAATACTGCTGCATTTCGGCCAGCAAAATGTTTTTGTTGATGTTGGCTAAGATAATATCAAACGTTCCATTCAGATTTACTTCGTTAATCTTGCCCAATTGAATGTGAATGTTGGTGCAGTTGTTATTAGTCGCATTTTCATTACCATTCTCCACACTCCATTCGTCAATATCAAACGCCTCCACTTCGGTTGCGCCCAGTTTACTGGCCATTACCGAAAGTATAGCCGTACCGCATCCTGCATCCATTACCCGCTTGCCACGATGATCCATTTTCATTTGTGCGCTCAACATTAAATGGGTGGTTTGATGATGCCCCGTTCCAAAACTCATTTTTGGCGTAACGATGATTTCGTATGGATAGGTTCTTTCTATTTTATGAAAGGCTGCACGCACCAGACATTTATCATCTACAATAATAGGCTCTACATTTTTCTCCCACTCTTCATTCCAGTTCTGTTTTTCAATTTCATCAAACTGAAACACAAGCGGGCTAACGTGCGCATACTTTTCTTTGATTTCTTGCAGCAACTGTTTATCAAACGCATTGCCTTCTGTGTATGCTTCAAAACCCGTTTCGGTTTCCATAAACGTATCGAAGCCTGCTTCGGCTATTTCGGCCATCAGGATTTCGGAGTACTCTGAATTGCACGTTACTTGTAAGCGTGAATACATACTTAAATTATCAAATGAGTCAATTTTCAATGGTCAATTGACCATTGGCTAATTTTTAAATTGACTTAATTATCTCCGTAAACTCGCGACTCTTCAATGACGCACCTCCCACCAAACCGCCATCTACATCGGGGTTAGCAAATAGTTCTTTTGCATTGGCTGCGTTTACGCTTCCTCCATATAGAATAGAAATTTCTTCAGCAACAGCCTGACCATATTTGGCGGCAAGATGTTTACGGATTATGGCGTGCATGTCTTGTGCCTGTTGTGCTGTAGCCGTTTTACCGGTGCCAATGGCCCACACCGGCTCATATGCAATTACTACTTTTTGAATCGCTTCAGCTGAAAGATGGAACAAGGCTTCCTCCACCTGCTTCTTCACAAGTTGTTCATGACCGTTGGCTTCGCGCACTTCTAATGGTTCGCCACAACAAAAGATGGGAGTAAGGCCGTTAGCTAAAGCGATGTCGGTTTTTTTAGTGAGCAATTTTGAATCTTCTCCAAAGTATTGTCTGCGTTCGCTATGGCCGAGAATTACATAAGGCACTCCCATTGACTTTAACATGGATGCTGAAGTTTCTCCTGTATAAGCTCCCGATGCATGCTCGCTGCAATTTTGTGCCCCCACCGAAATACGTGCGTTACTACCCAGCAGATTTTTTACCGGAACCAGATATGGAAACGGAGTGCACAATACCACTTTCACATTTCCTTTTACCTCATCGGCAATCATGCCAATAAGTTCAGAAGTAAGTGTTTGAGCTTCTTCCAGGGTTTTATTCATCTTCCAGTTACCGGCCACAATTTTTGAACGCATATTATATAGTTGTTTAAATTTTTCTATTTGGAATCAAACGTAAATACATCTACCGGTTTATCGCGCAGCAAGCGCGTACTTTTTACCGGCCCGTTGTAGGTTACATGCACAATATTCGATTGGTCATCGTACAAATCGAAAATAACCTGATTCTTTACTTCAAGTGTCTTGAACTTTTTTACGTTCGGAATTTCTATGTAGCAGATAATGGCCGGATCTTCCCGTTCAAAGCCAAGGAAATTCATCTTCTGTAGTTTGCCATCCAGCTTCACTGTAAATTGCTTCAGTACATACTCACCAATCACTTGTTCTGAAGTAAGACCGGCCCCGGGCTCCAACACATCCAACTCCTGGTTATTGCGTTGGTTACGAATACAGCCTTCCAGGTCATCCAGAAAAATTCGTGATGTAATCTGCAAGGCTTTATCTTTTTCGTTGTAGTTAATTTCCGATACCGACAAATGGATGGGGTGCAGAAAAAACAAACAGGAATAGAGCAGTGAAATCATGCTAAATGGGGTACCAAAATCATGCCGCCAAAATTAGTTCTAATTGTCCTAAATCAAAATTAAGACTATACTTGTGGGTTTTAAAAATCAGGTAGTTGTGAGCGAGTTTGCCTTGTACTTTGGGTTAGGGAAAGATCATATTCTGGATACGAATGGATTCGATCACATTCTGTTTGTAATTGCCCTGTGCGCAGTGTATTTGTTGCACGACTGGAAGAAGGTGTTGATTCTGGTAACTGCTTTTACCATTGGTCATTCTATTACGCTTGCCTTGGCAACTTTGCAAATTGTTGCCTTTCCGGGCGAAGTAATTGAGTTTCTTATTCCCCTTACCATTTTTATAACCGCGGTTGCCAATATTTTTAAGAAGGACCACGCCAGCAGCAAAACTGCCATTCAACTTAACTATGTATTTGCTTTGTTCTTTGGTCTTATTCACGGGCTTGGGTTTTCCAATTATTTGCGCGAATTGTTGGGCAAAAGTCAGAGTATTGTAGCTCCTTTGTTTGCCTTTAATGTGGGGCTGGAATTTGGTCAGCTCATTATTGTAGCCTTATTTCTGGTGATTGGATTTTTGCTGGTTCAACTGGTTGGTATAACCCGCAGAGACTGGCGCATGGTAATTTCATCGGCTATTGCCGGAATGGCCCTGGTACTTATGAACGAAAGAGTTTTCTGGTAGATATTTTATACCTTTTGAAACGCGAACTTTAACTCAACTTATATGAAACAGGTTTTAGCAGGATGCTTTTTGCTGATTGGTTTTACCGCATTGGCACAAAATCCGCAATGGAAAGGCAAGTTTGAGCAACTTGATCAGATGTTGCCCACCCCTAACGAGTATCGGTCAGGATCAGGCTCACCCGGTCCTAAATACTGGCAACAACAAGCCGATTACCTGATCAATGCCGAATTGAATGACGAGAACCAAAGTATTACCGGTGCCGAAACCATTACGTACCACAATAACTCGCCCGATGCACTTACTTACTTATGGTTGCAATTAGATCAGAACATAAACGCCAAAGACAACAACACCGCTAAAATTTCCAATAACAATGTGCGCGACTCCGTGGATGCCGGAACGTTTGCATCCTCGCTTGCCTTAACCAACTTTGATGGTGGTTTTAAAATAAAATCAGTAAAGGATGCTTCCGGTAATTCTTTGAAGTACACGATCAATCAAACCATGATGCGTGTTGATTTACCCAAACCGTTAGGCCCAAATCAAAAGATGTCATTTTCAGTAGAGTGGTCATTCAACATCAACGATCGCGTAAAGCGTATGACGCCCAACGATGGACGCAGCGGCATGGAATATTTTCCGGAAGACGACAACTATTATTACATCATTGCTCAATGGTTTCCTCGCCTGTGCGTGTATGATGATGTTAATGGCTGGCAAAACAAGCAGTTTTTGGGTCAGGGAGAATTTACCCTCAACTTCGGAAATTATGAAGTAAACCTTACCGTACCGGCCGATCACATTATGGCAGGCACCGGCATGGTGCAAAACCTGAAAGAAGTTTTAACAGCCGATCAATATGCGCGTTTCGAAAAAGCCAAAACTTCATTCGATAAACCCGTAGTTATCTGTACACAAGCCGAAGCTGTTCAACGCGAAAAATCAAAATCGAAAGAAAAGAAAACCTGGCGCTTTAAGGCTGAAAATGTGCGCGATTTTGCTTTTGCCACAAGCCGTAAAATGATTTGGGATGCACAAGCTGTTAAGGTTGGTGATAAAACTCCGCTGGCCATGTCCTACTATCCCAAAGAAGGCAATCCGCTGTGGGAAGCTGAATCGACCAGGGCGGTTAAGAACACATTAGTTACTTATTCCAAATACTCTATCAACTATCCGTATCCACAAGCTACTTCTGTACACGGAGCTTCATTGGGCATGGAGTACCCGATGATCTGCTTCAATTTTGGACGCCCACAAAAAGACGGTACCTTTTCTGATCGTGTGAAGTGGGGAATGATTGGCGTAATTATTCATGAGGTAGGGCACAACTTTTATCCAATGATCATTAACAATGACGAACGCCAGTGGACCTGGATGGATGAAGGCTTAAATACTTTTGTTCAATACCGTACCGAAGTAGAAAACTATCCCGACAAACCCATCGGACGCGGTCCGGCCGCAAACATTGTTCCCTACATGAAAGGCAACCCGGATCTGCAACGACCTTTGATGGTAAACTCCGAGTCTGTAGTGCGATCCAACTTCGGTAACGAACAATATGCCAAATGTGCCACAGCACTAAACATCCTGCGCGAAACGGTAATGGGCCCTGAGTTGTTCGACAAAGCCTTTAAAGAATATGCAGAACGTTGGGCTTTTAAACATCCTAAACCAGCTGACTTCTTCCGTACTATGGAAGACGCAAGCGCAGTTGATCTGGATTGGTTCTGGCGCGGTTGGTTTTACACTACCGACAATTGCGATATGTCGCTGGATGATGTGAAGTGGTTTAAGGTTAAGAAAAATCAGGCTACTGTTGAAAATAAAGGGAAGAACGTTGCTAAAGGCGACCTGGCCGCAAAAGGTGATAGCAATAAGCCGGCCGACTTCAGCCAGGGACCGCAGTATTTTAATGTTATTCCAACCGACACTCGCTTCTATGGAGATTTTGCTAATCGTATTGATGATAAGGCGGTGATTTCGCAAATGGAGACAAAGAATTTCTATGAGATTACTTTGAGTAACAAAGGCGGGCTGATTATGCCTGTAATTATTGAATGGACATACAAAGATGGCACCAAAGAAATAGAACGACTGCCAGCCGAAATATGGCGCCTTAATGAAACCAAAATAACCAAAGTGTTTGCCAAGGATAAGGAGGTTGTTAACGTAGTGATAGATCCATTGAAAGAAACGGCTGACATTACTATTGACAACAATACGTTTCCAAAGAAACCAACAACCAGCAAATTTGACGAATTGAAGAAGGGCCAAAAATAGTTGCTGCCTTTGCTTCCCATATTTGGCATAGAAAATCCGTACCTTTGAAAAAATAGTAGTCATGTTTACACTGGCAGAAATAAAATCATCGTTGCATCAGCAAATAGCAAATACAGACGATAAAAAGATACTGAAGAAAGTTCAGGATTATATCCGTACTCAGACTGGCAATACTAAAAAGACTGTAGCTTATGATGCAGAACTTAATCCGCTAACCATTGAACAATACCGGGCCGAAGTAAAAAAATCGCTGGCACAGTATAAAAAAGGCAAAGTGATTAGTCAGGATAAAATGGAAAAGAGTATTTGAAACGAAAGCGTGTAATCTGGACAGAACGGGCTGCTCAATCACTTGATGCTTTTTGCAGCTATATTGAAGTGGAATCTCCTACAGCCGCTAAGAAAGTACGAAAAGAAATCATCAAAACTACTGGTAAGTTAGCCACACACGCTGAAATGTTTCAGCTTGATGAGTGGATGGGCGACCCCGATCTGAATATCAGGCGTTTTTTTAAATGGAGTTACAAAATAACTTACCAAGTGTTGGATACAGATGTTGTGATTCTCAACATTTTTCATACCAGCCAAAGTTTTGATTAAAACACATCATTAGAAAGCGAAATATACAGCTATATGAAAACCCTTTTATTCCTTCTTTTGTTGGGCGCAGCCCCTGCCTTTGCCCAACAAAAATGGCAAGGCAAGTTTGAGCAGTTAGATCAAACATTACCAACCCCAAACAGTTATCGCAGTGCATCGGGTGCTCCGGGCATCAACTACTGGCAGCAACGTGCCGACTACGAAATTGATGTTGAGTTGAATGAAGACACACAACTCATAACCGGTAAAGAAACCATTACCTATTACAACAATGCTCCAGAAGTATTGCGTTACCTGTGGTTGCAGTTGGATCAGAATAATTTATCCAAAGGCAACATGACCGATAAAACCGAAACGAACCGGGTGCGCGATTCTATTCCTGCCAAGTTTTTCCCATTATCCGGAGATATGTACGGTTATGATGGCGGATTCAAAATTAAATCGGTAAAAGATGCGGCAACCGGTAAAGATCTTCCCTTCACCATCAACTTTACCATGATGCGGGTGGATATTCCAACTCCCATGAAAACCGGTGACAAGTATGCTTTTATGGTGGAGTGGAGTTATATCGAAAAGGATAGAATGAAGTATTCAGAGCGAGGCGGCTATGAATTTTTTCCGGAAGATGGCAATGCCTTGTTTACCATAGCCCAATGGTTTCCGCGCATGTGTGTATTTGACGATTACGAAGGTTGGCAGAACAAACAATTTATCGGGCAGGGTGAATATGCCCTGGTATTTGGAAACTATCGCGTTCGCATAACTGTACCTTCTGATCACATTGTTGGCGCCAGCGGATGGTTGCAAAACCCAAAAGAAGTTCTAACCAAAGAACAGATTGATCGCTTCGATCGTGCACAAAAAACGTTTGATGCACCGGTATTTATTGTAACCGAAGAAGAGGCGCGCAAAAAAGAAAAGGTGCGCTCGAAGAAGAAAAGTACCTGGCATTATTACGCTGAGGATGTACGTGATTTTGCCTTTGCTACGTCACGTAAATTTATCTGGGATGCGATGGCTGTAAAGGTTGGAGATAAAACGCCACTGGCTCAATCTCTATATCCGAAAGAAGGAAATCCGCTTTGGGCGAAAGAATCAACCAAAGCAATTAAGAATACGCTGGAGGTTTATTCCGAGCGTACCTTTGATTACCCTTATCCAACAGCATATTCAGTACATACGGCCGATCAAGGTATGGAGTATCCAATGATTTGTTTCAATGGTGGTCGGCCAAAAGCCGATGGCACCTGGTCGCAACGCACTTACGAAAGCATGGTGGGTGTAATCATTCACGAAGTGGGTCACAATTTCTTTCCCATGATTGTAAACTCTGACGAAAGACAATGGAGTTGGATGGATGAAGGCTTAAACTCTTTTTTAGAACGCGAAACCAAGCGCGAGCGCTACCCCGATGTAAACATCAACTGGGGTTCGCCAAAAGGCATGGCTGGTTATATGCGTGGCGATAAAAATATGATGCGCCCCATCATGTGGCAATCCGATAATATTCCGGGTGGCGATTTTGGACCTAACGCCTATGGCAAACCTGCGGCCGCATTAACCCTATTGCGCGAAACCGTAATGGGGCCAGAACTGTTCGACAAAGCCTTTAAAGAATATGCACAACGCTGGATGTTTAAACACCCTAAACCTGCCGATTTCTTCCGAACTATGGAAGATGCCAGTGCGGTTGATCTGGATTGGTTCTGGCGCGGTTGGTTTTACACGGTTGATAATGTAGATGTAGAATTGGATGAGGTGAAATGGTTTAAAGTAAAAGCTGATGCAAAAGAGGTAGAGAATAAAGGGGTGAAAGCACAAAAAGGTGATCTTGCTTCCGGTAATTCTAAAAGCAAAGCCACTGACTTTAGTAACGGCCCGCAGGAGTTTACCATGGTTAATACACCTGAAACATACTATGGCGATTTTCGCAACCGTATAAACGATGGAGAGATAAGGCAAGCTCTTACTAACAAAAATCTTTACGAAATTACCTTAAAGAACAAAGGCGGATTAGTTACGCCTGTTGTTATTGAGTGGACATACAAGGATGGCAGCAAAGAAATTGAACACATTCCCGCTGAAATCTGGCGCCTGAATGAAACTGAGGTGAAGAAAGTTTTTGTGAAAGAGAAAGAAGTAACCCGTGTAGTGATTGACCCTACTGGTGAAACCGGAGAAGTATTTCCGGCTGATAATGTTTTCCCTAAAAAAGTCGCAGAAAATAAATTCGATCAACTGAAGAAGAATTAAAAAGTTGCTGGTTGCTGGAATAATTTCCTGCAACCAGCGCATTATTTTTCCCTTTCCTTAAAATCGGTAATGATATTACCGTTGTAACGATGCACACCATTCATGGTGCCAAACCAGATACTTCCGTCACTGGCTTCTACAATCCCAAAAACCATATCTTCGTTTGCTCTTATTATCTTAGGCTCTGCATTTTTATCGTACAAAGATTTTTCATCGTAACGGGAAAGCTTCCAGCCTTTCTGGCCGCTTATACTTTGTAATCCTATAGCGCTTTTATCAGTATCTGAACTCGTCCAGATGTTTCCTTTTTTATCTTCATACACATAGCCGACAAATGCTTTTGTAAATACGGTGAATGAACGTCCGTCATACCGCCAAAGGCCGTCATTGCCGGCAAGCCAGATGTTTCCTTTTTTATCTTCCATGATGGTGCGCACATTCTTGAAAGGACTGCCGTCATTTTTTTTGAAAACAGTAAATGTTGTTCCATCGTACACAAAGGTGTTGTTCCGGGTGGCAAACCAAAGTTTGCCCGTTTTATCTTCAATGATAGAAGTAACTTCATAAGGAGGCCTTTGCGGAAAAGTCTTTCCGGTGTGATCTTCATTCATTGTCTCTCCATTAATGATAAAATTGCGAAAGCTCCTTCCATCATAACGACTTGCCCCTCCAAAAACACCGAACCAGATGTTGCCCTTTTTATCTTCATATATACTACCCACATCATTATTAAGAAGTCCGTCTTTTATCGTGAAGTTTTTAAAAATCTGGCCGTTATAATAATAGACACCCGCGCCAATAGAACCGAACCACAGGGTTCCCTTTCTATCTTCTAAAACAGAAAAGAAACGGGACGAACTCACTCCGCTTGTCATATTGGTAAACGATTTTCCATCGTATCGGAAAACACCCTCCCATGAAGCTATCCAGATGTTGCCTTTTTTATCTTGTATGATGTTCCGTGTAATGCTGTTGGGGCCGTGTGAAGTAGTGACTTCTTTACTTCCGGTTTCTTTTGATCGTTCCGTTTGGGATTGTCCCTTACTTGGCGAAAAGTAAATAAACAGAAGCAACAAGCCACAGAAGCTATATTGCAGAACACGAGTAATGTGATTTCTGAGCATTTCTAAATTTCGTTAACATCCTACAAAATTCAAATCCACTGAAATCTGTACATCATCTGAAATGATGTTGTCTTTCATATTGAGAAAAATCGATTTTGATTGATAATTAATTCCCCATTTGGTGCGATCAATTGTCAGGTCTGCTCTGATCCTGATTCCATCCTTATCATTACTAAGGGTAGCCAAAAATACTACCCGATTGCTAATTCCCTTTATGGTTAACTGTGCTGTTATCCTTGCCTTTTTTTCCGTTCCACCCAATGCTTCGGGTGTCACTTTCAGAATAGAGAGACTGGCGTGCGGATACTTTGTAACAGAAAAAAAATCATCATCTTTTAGGTGGTTCTCTAAATCTTGTGCGCTGCTTTCCTCCTTCAAATCGGTGGCTTTTATAGTATTCATGTTCATTACAACTTCACCCTGCACAGGCAAGCCCACTGACGAAATAGTAACCGCCCCTGACAAAAACTGAATAGTGCCTTCGTGGCCGCTACCCACAATAGGTTTGCCCATCCACCGAAGTGTACTGGTCTTTTCGTCTAATGTCCATTTTGCGTTTTTGGTTTGGGCTGATTGTGTGTTCCACATCAAAAAAGTGGCAGGGCCTGATAACGTGAAAATTTCAGGTTTGGGCTGGGCCTGGGCTATGCCAGCACACATCAGCAGAAGAATAAGATATTTCATAGTTGCGTTACAGTTTGATTTTCGTACAAACCTAACGGCCACCTATTTTTCACTTACCATTTTAAGTGTAAAAAAGTGTTAAACAGGCGTAAATCTTTGTTATGCGCGTTTTTACCCGGCTACCTTTGCAAGTATGAAGCGCAGCCTGTTGATTGTTATTGGCCTGATTGCCATTAGTGTTTTTCTGCTTTCGGCCGGGTCGATTATTACTCAACCTGAAAGCCGATTTCCTGAAAAGGAAATTTCCATTGCCCTTCGCAACGTGGGCCATCGGTTGTTGTTGCATGCCGGTGATTCTACTTCCCGGGTGCTTCCCGTTAAACAACTTACTGAATATAATTATCTGCTGGAGTTTCAAACACCTTTTGCATTTGTTCCCGACTCGTTGGTAAACATTGTGCAACAAAGCCTGAAGGCAACATCCCTGTCGTTAGACTACGTTGTAAATGTACTGGCCTGTGGATCGCAGGAAATTGTTTACGGATTTCAGATTGGCAACCAGAAGCAAACTACGTTAGTGCCTTGCCTTGGCCGCGAACAACCGGAAGGGTGCTATGTTATTAATCTTTCGTTTCTTCAGGCTGATAGCTCGCAAAAGAAATCATATCTTTTTGCACTTGCCCTGGTTAGTTTAGTGACAATAGGATTTGTAGGCCGGGCTTATCCGAAAAATAAGAATGTAATACTCAATCAGTCTTCTGCCGCCCTGATAGGAAAGTTTGAATTTTATGCTGACCTCAGAAAGCTAAGGCTGGGAAAATTATCTGTTGATCTCTCCGATAAAGAATCGCAGCTTCTCAAACTCTTTGTTCAGCAAATCAACCAGCCGGTAGCGCGCGAAGTGTTAATGAAAGAAGTATGGCAGGATAATGGCGCATTAATCAGTCGCAGCCTCGATGTTTTTGTTTCGCGTTTACGCAAAAAATTGAAAGACGATCCAACTATTCAGCTTCAGAATGTGCATGGCGTTGGGTATAAACTGGTGGTAGCCCCTTCGTAATAAGGAGTATTTCTGATATCTTCGGGCTTTACCTACCCTCAGACCATGAAAAAATTATTGAAGTATCTTGGTATTGGAATTCTGGCCCTGGTACTTTTCATCCTCGTTAAAACATTTACCTTATCCCAAAAAACTGTTGAGGTTGCCGCAGTTACCCCAATAGAAGTAACGGATGAGGCCTTGGTCCGTCTTCAGAAGGCAATTCAGTTTAAAACCATTTCCTATTCCTATACCAGCAAACCCGATTCGATCGAGTTTACCGGTCTGCATAACTACCTGGCTTCGGCTTTTCCATTAGTAGATTCCCTTCTCGAAAAGAAAACGATTCAATACAGTCTATTGTATAAATGGACGGGTACCGATTCGTCTTTAAAACCCATCCTGCTTATGTCTCACCTCGATGTAGTTCCTGTTGATGACGGTACACTTAAAGACTGGGAAGCACCACCCTTCTCGGGCGAAATCAAGAATGGAAATATTTATGGCCGTGGTACTATGGATGATAAGGTAAGTGTGCTGGCCATTCTTGAAGCGGTAGAAACTTCGCTGCGTAACGGAGTTAGTCCTAAGCGAACAATCTATCTTGCCTTTGGGCACGATGAAGAAATTGGTGGCGAGCAGGGCGCAGGTTCAATGGCAAAGTATCTGCAAGAACAGGGCGTAAACTTTGAATACATAATTGATGAAGGCGGTGAAATAGCCGAAGGGATGGTACCGGGTTTGGATAAACCGCTGGCCATTATTAATGTGGCCGAGAAAGGATATGTATCCTTTGAACTGACAATAACTACACCGGGTGGACATTCTTCCATGCCGGCAGCAGATAACACCATTGGCTCGCTGGCTTCTGCCATCACTAAACTTGAGGCCAATCAATTCCCTTACAAAACCATTCCACTCATTGATAAGCAAATTGAAATTTTGGGACCGCATCTCCCTTTCGTACAGAAGATGGCCTTTGCCAATACCTGGCTATTTGGTTCAATAATTCAGGAAGCATTAAATACCCGTACTTCTACTGCACCCACTATTATTAAAGGCGGTGTAAAAGATAATGTGATTCCGACCAGCGCCAGTGTTGTGGTGAATTTCAGAGTAATGACAGGTGAAACCACAGAAGAAGTATTGCAGCATATTATAAAAACTGTAAATGACGATCGCATTACGGTGAAGCCCGTAAGCAACCGGAACGAACCTTCACCGGTTTCAGATTATGAAGCAGGCGGCTACAAAACAATTGAGAAAACCGTACTTCAATTAATGCCTAATACTATTGTAACACCGGGGTTGGTAAGTGGCGGTACCGACACCAAACATTATGAATCAATCAGCGAAAATGCATATCGTTTTTTTCCAATCCGGATAAATGAAGCCAACATAACGGGCTTCCATGGCATTAACGAGCACTTAGCAGTAAGCAACTACAAAGAGATTGTGCAGTTTTATTATCAGCTGATTCAGAATTTAAATGAGTAATGTGTTAACCACAAAGGCGATGAGGCGCAGGGCGATGAGTTGATCTCGGCACGAACACGCTCTATGTTAAGCACGTATTCTGGAAATCCGGTTCTATTGAGATTGGAGGCTGTGTGCTGGAACAAGTTTGCATTTCAAACAAGGAGGTAATCAGCACGACTTGCCTGAAACTTGTAGCCCCCCTTCGGGGTTAAGAGCAAAAGCGAAAAACTATTTATCGTATTTCATTTCAAAAAATCAGTGAATCTGTGGCAACGCTCTACTGCGTCATCAACTTCAACACTTTTTCCAAATCCACATTTCCTCCTGAAAAGATAATACCTACACGCTGATCTTTAAACCGTTCTTTTTCTTTTATCAGTGCTGCCAGGGGTACTGCGCTGGATGTTTCAATAACAATCTTAACTCTTTCCCACACTAAGCGCATAGCAGCAAGTATTTCTTCATCGGTTACAGTAATCACTTCGCTTACCTGCTCGTGAATAATGGGAAAGGTTTTATCGCCCAACCGGGTTAGCAAACCATCGGCAATACTTTGCGATTGCGCCTCTTCTATCTTTCCGCTTTTTAAAGAGCGATAGGCATCATCCGAACCGGCCGGTTCACCCGCAATTACTTTTGTATTGGGCGAAAAATATTTAGCGGCCAATGCTGTTCCGCTTAACATACCGCCACCACCCACCGGCACCATTATTACATCTAACTCCCGCACATCGGCAAACAACTCTTTAGCAGCGGTGGCTTGTCCTTCAATTACATCGTAATTGTTAAACGGATGAATTTCTGTGGCTCCTGTTTTTTTAATCACTTCGGCCAGTGTTGCTTCGCGCGATGCCAGGTTAGGTTCGCACTCAAATATTTCGCCTCCATATCCACGCACACCTCGTTTCTTAATTTCAGGAGCGGTACGTGGCATTACAATAAATGATTTTGTGCCCAGTATTTTCGCGGCCCGTGCCAGCGCCTGAGCATGATTACCCGATGAATGCGTAGCCAATCCTTTTGCCAGGTCTTCTTCATCAAGCGAAAGCGCAGCATTCATAGCACCACGTGCTTTAAAAGCTCCTACCTTCTGAAAATTTTCGCACTTCAGATAAACCTGACAACCCGTTGCCTCGTTAATACTTTTTGATGTAAACACCGGGGTACGATGAATGTATGGTTTAATGCGCTCATGCGCCTGTTCGATTGAATGACGGTCTATTTTCATTTAAGGTAAATTTTGAAACTTAAGGAATCCGCAGTTAAAGTTAACCGCTAAGAACGCAAAGTTCGCTGAGTTTCTTTGAAATACTTTAACAACTACTCTGCGAATCTCTCTGCAGTTCTCATTTTTTAAACCCACCGTTAAAGTTAACCGCTAAGAACGCGAAGTTTCGCTGAGTTTCTTTGAAATACTTTAACAACCACTCTGCGAATCTCTGCGCACTTTGCGGTTAGAATCATTCTTTAAATTCAATTATGTATTCAGATTTATACTCACTTTGAAACCCGGCTTCGTTGGTAAACATATCTTTGAAGAATAACCGTGCCCGTTTTCCAAGGCGAACGCTGGTGTATTTGTTTTCAATGTCTTCCGGTGTATTCATGGGTTGTAACGAAGGGTACCATAATGTGTGCCCGGGGATATCCAACACTTGCTGTGGTTTTGTCCATTGTTGTGAATTATCTCCTTCCGATAAATCTTCATTGAAGTTAAATGAGATATAAATGGCACTGCCCTTCCAGGAAGAATCTTCTGCCCGTGCCATCATCATTACCCAGCAATTCAGGTAGGTATTCCAGCTTACCGAAGGCCCCCAATGAAACATTTTACCGGGTACTGATGCAGGTCCACCACCCTCTTCCATCGGAATTTGCAACGACCTTACCGGAGTGCCTATTCCGTCAGGCAAAACAGCAAACGCTTTACCATCCCATCGTTTGGCTTTACCAACCGGATTATCCAGATCGGTTAATTTAATTCGCGCCACGCTAACGCATTGACCGCTCCATTCTTTAACCGGATCGTATGCGGCAGAATCATATACTCCGGGATACCCATACTCGCCATAGAATAAGTAAAGATACTCGCCACTGGCTACAGCCGATGGATCGCCCACGCCACCGGCAAATGTGTTAGAAGTATTGTGGGGTTTTAAAATCATACGCGGTTGTAAGTCTTCAATAAAAATTCCCAGGTTGTCCCAGCTATACCCGCCATCAACAGATTTCATTATCCCAATACGGCAAACCGCTGCCGGTGAATTAACTCCGGTTATTCCCTGCGGCCAATGTTTGTAGATGTATCCTTCGCCTGTCTTTTCATTATAAGGATAATTCCACGGATAGTTTTCGTTGTGATATACTGCATACAAAGTTTTTCCGCTGGCATCATTTTTATCCTGGTACACGGTTTCGAACCAGGCTGCACCATGCAATCCATTTTCGGTTGGTTTTACGTTTTTGGGCATGTCGGGCATAATAAGGTCTTCGAATTTGTTGGCAAAAGCCTCATCGGCATTAGCTCCATTTCCAAACCGCAGGTTATCAGAATATCCCCATAGCGTATCTTCGCCATACTTGCCCGGAAAAATGCGAAACGTATCTCCCACCCACACTTCGGCCATATTACAATCTACAAACGAGTTGAATAAAAACTTGTCAGTTTTGGTGAGTGTAAAAGCAGGAGCCTTGGTTTCGGTTGAATTGCAGGCAGCAGCCAAGGCAAACAAACAAACCAAAAGCAGTGCATAGGGTAGTTTGAATGTGGGGGTAACGTGTTTCATCTGGTCCGTGTGAAGTTGTTCAAGATACAAAACTTAATCTTTCACCCACATCACTTTATCTTCAACGGGCTTACGCCTGCCCTCGGGCAGCACACCTTTAGGCATGCCTACATGCAGAAAGCCACAGAGCTTATCATCCGTTCCTAATCCAAAGAAAGGTTTCGCTTCTTCAAAATTTGTAACACCACCCGTGCTCAGGTAGCAACCAACACCATAGGCAGTAGCGGTGAGGTACATATTCTGTACGGCACAAAACACGGCTCCCAGTTCTTCCCACTCGGGTAAGCGTTTACCTGCATCGCGTTTCATACCAATTGCAATAATATGCGATGACTCCATTGGTTTGGTTTGCAACGATACGTAGCGATCTTGTTGGAATGTTCCTTTTGCCTCAGTTACCTGTTTATAACATTCGCTTTGAAAGGCCGCCAGTTTCTTTAGCCCTTCTCCACAAAATACTGTAAACCGCCAAGGCTCAGTAAGTTTATGGGTAGGCGCCCAGTTGGCGTTCTCCAGCATTTGCCTGATAACTTCCCCGGGAACAACTTGCCCATTGTAATCTTTCGGAAACACCGATCTGCGCGAACGCATCAATTGATTTATTTCTTCTGCATTAAAATTCATTTGTATTGATTTTTGTCTAATTTAACTTTTGAACTCCAAACACCACATGCGTTTTCTCTTTCTTTTAGGATTGCTGGCCATGAGCTGTTCCCCGCTTTATGTGCCGAATACACGCAATGTACCATTGTTTCGTGAGCAAGGAGAGTTTCAGGCATCTATTATCTCTTCAACCGGGGCCGAAATTCAAACTGCACTTGCCGTAACTAATAATATTGCCGTTATGGTAAATGGCTCGTTAATTCGCCAAAAAATATCCGAACCCGAAAGCTATACCCGTTCGCACACTTTCGTGGAAGGTGGTGTTGGGTATTACAAAGCAACCCGAAGATTCCGTTTTGAAATTTTTGGTGGTTACGGTTTTGGTAAAGGAACCAGTTTTGCGCAATACTATTTCTTTACTCCGGCATTCGGGCAAAAAGATTTGGTTGCCACCGGTACCTATAGTCGTTTTTTTATTCAACCATCGTTTGGGCAAAATAATCGTAGGTTTAATCTTGCTTTTACGCCCCGAATATCTGTTGTAGGTTTTTCTGAGTTTTCTTCTAACGACAATGATGCCGCTAACACTTTGGTTACTATTACCCCTAATGAAAAGTCACAGCTTTTTATCGAGCCCGCCCTTACCGGTAAGTTTCCGTTAAAAGGAAACCTTCAAGGTATGTTTCAGTTAGGTCTGAATATTTCGACTAACCCTGATGTATTTTTTGATTACGTACCGCTTCAATTTGCAATAGGTATTCAACTCAATACAGGAAGTTTGCGCACCCGTGTCTATTAAACCCAAACTCAGGCTGTTTGATCTCACCATGATTGTGGTGAGTCTTGTAATCGGAATGGGGATATTCCGAACCCCGGTAGAAGTGGCCAATAAAGCACAAACTCCAACCATTTTTTTTCTTGCCTGGGGGATTGGAGCCCTAATTAGTTTTTTTGGGGCATTAACTTTTGCGGAAATTGGATCACGCTACCCGGTAGCCGGTGGCTTTTACCGGATATTTTCGCATTGCTATCATCCTGCATTTGCCTTTATGGTTAATTGGATGACCGTGATTTCTAATGCAGCCTCTACCGCCAGCGTGGCTATTATCGGTGCTGAATATATTCAACCAATTTTATTCCCTACTCTGGAGCCCGCTCAGGCTATCCGTCTCATCACGCTTTCTTCTATTGTAATTCTGTACGGTATTAATATGGCTGGTATTAAGATGAGTGCCCGAACGCTTAACGTATTAATGATTATTAAAATCAGCTTGATTGTGCTACTGATTGCCGCCCTATTTTCAGCCCACACCCCATCTGCTCAGGTTAACGATACAAACACACCCGAAGATTGGTTAAAAGCATTCTGGCTATGCTTTGTTCCGGTTTTTTTTACCTATGGCGGGTATCAACAAACCATGAACTTTGGCAGCGATGTGCCTAATGCTTCGCGCACTATGCCTCGTGCAATTTTTTATGGCATTGCCATTATACTTTCGCTGTATCTGCTTGTTAATTTTTCTTACTTCCGTGTGCTTGGTTTTGAGGGATTAAAAAACTCAACTGCGTTGGCCGCTGATGTAGCCCGTGTCCTGCTGGGCGATTCTGCTTTCAAGGTTGTTGCGTTTATCATGTTTTTTTCGGTTATGGCCTATGTTAATGCTTCCATCCTCTCTAACCCCCGTGTGTATTACGCTATGGCCGAAGACAAAGTGCTTCCTCCTATTTTCAAAAAAATTAATACCAAAACACAAGTGCAGGAATTTTCTGTTTCTGTGTTTGTCGCTTTTATAGTATTAACATTATTTTTTTCAACCTCCTTTACACAGGTATTGGGGTATGTGATGTTCTTCGACAGCATCAGTCTGATTACGGCCTCGGCTGCCATTTTTATTTTGCGCTATCGTGCCAAAAAGCAAGGCGATCCGGAAGGTATTTATAAAATGAAAGGCTACCCCTGGATGCCGGCCCTGTTTATTGTGGTGTATACGTTGGTTAATATCAGCGTGCTGATTTCAAATCCGCAGGCCTCCGTCATTGGTTTTATTTTATTTGTGTCGGGTTTCCCACTGTATTTAATTTTACGCAAACTCATCCGGTAATTCCATGGAACTATCCTACATCCTAAACGAATTGGGCGAAGAACGCGATAGCTATTTTCAGGCTGTTGCTCCACCCATTATTCAAACCAGTAATTTCACTTTTAAGAGTGTTGCCGATTTTCGGAAGGCGCTTGCCAACGAATATGAAGCAACTCTTTATTCGCGTGGAAATAATCCAACGGTGGATATCCTGCGCAAAAAACTTGCTGCACTGGATGGTGCCGAAGATGCTCTTGTTTTTGGAAGTGGCATTGCTGCAATTGCTACACCTATATTGGCATTATTGCACCAAGGCGATCATGTAGTTAGTGTAGCCAAACCGTATAGCTGGACAATCAAACTTTTTGAAAAACTGCTTCCGAAATTTGGTATTACTACCACCTTCGTGGACGGAACGCAGGTAGAAAATTTTTCGAATGCGATCCGGCCCAATACCCGGCTAATCTACCTTGAGTCGCCCAATACATTTACATACGAACTACAGGACATTAAGGCTGTTTCTGCCTTGGCTAAAAAGAAGGGCATCCTTACCATGATTGACAATAGTTATTGCAGCCCGCTTAACCAACAGCCTATTAAAATGGGAGTAGATCTGGTAGCGCAATCGGCAACCAAATTTATTGGAGGCCATAGCGATGTGGTAGCCGGTGTTGTTACAGGGTCAAAATCAATCATAAAAAAAATATTTGATGCTGAGTTTCTTAACATCGGAGGAACCATTTCTCCGATGAATGCATGGTTGTTAATTCGCGGGTTGCGCACATTGCCAATACGCCTGCAGCGTGTATGCGACAGCACTAAAAAGGTGGTTGACTTTCTGGCTCAACATCCTCGCGTTGAAAAAGTAATTTTTCCTTTTCATCCAGGTTTTACACAATATGAACTGGCTAAAAAACAAATGCTTGATGCCGGGGGGTTATTCAGTATTGTGTTAAAGACAGATTCAGTAGCCGGAATCGAAAAGTTTTGCAACTCATTAAAGCATTTTCTTCTTGCCGCTTCATGGGGAGGCCATGAATCGCTGGTTATTCCTTCTGTTGTTGGGTTTACACCCGATCAATTTGATCCTGCTAATACAAATCATCGTATTATCCGGTTGTATGTAGGGTTGGAAGATCCGGACTACCTGATCTCTGATTTAAAACAGGCTTTGGATACATAGTAAAAGGCCTGGTCCCCCGACCAGGCCTAACCTAAACCCAACCCCTCATTCATAAATATGTCTGAGACGACTGGGGTCCTATATGTACAAAGTAAACGCTCAATTGCCCCATTTGTTTTGTTAATACTGTGGAGTGGAAGAATAGCTACAGGAATGGAGACCGCTTACAAAAGAAATTGGTTTATGCGCTTACTTGCTCACCAATAATGCGCAAACCATCCAATGTAAGATTGGGTTCGATAGAATTAAAGAAATTTCCTAATGGAGTTATAACAGATGATAGCCCCCCTGTTGCTACAACCAGGCAAGGCTCATTCAGTTCAGCTTGAATTTTTGTTACCACATTCTTAACCAACCCTTCATACCCAATTAATATACCGGATTGAATGGCGGTAATCGTATTTTTTCCTAAGGCTGATGCGGGTATTTCCAGCGGTACATCAAATAGTTTGGCTGTATTCTGCGAGAGCGATCGGGTAGCAGTTTTCAACCCGGGCGCTATGGATACACCGAGTATTTTACCCGTGCCCGATACCGTTGTAAAGGTAAGCGCTGTTCCAAAGTCGACCACAATACACGTTTGCTTATGTTTAAAGTAGGCTGCTGCTGCATTGGCTACCAGATCAGAACCTATTTCATATGGGTTTAAGACTTGCATAGAAAGCTTATCATAAACCATAGGCCCTAATACAATAGCTTCCTTTCCAAAAAGACTACGCGTAACGCTTTTTATTTTTTCTGTCATGGCGGGCACTACGCTGCTCAATACAATTGTTTTTACCTGATCAACTGCATTTCCTGATTCAAAAAAGTAATCGCGGATTTTTACACCAAAGTACAATTCAGGTAAATCGGGGCGGGAAGCAATTCGCCAAACATGTTTCCACTCTTTGTCCTTCCACAAGCCAACGGTAATGTCGCTGTTACCAATATCTAAAGCCAAAAGCATGGCGCAAGATGGAAATATTCCTGCAAAGCATAAAAAAAGTCCGTACCAACATTGGTTCGGACTTTAATTTTTTAAGGTTTTATAAATCTCAGTCTTTCTTCACCACACTGGCTCCTGAAGTTTCTACAATTAATTCCGGTTCGCCCCGATAAATCACTTCACTTGCGCCTGTGGCAACTACCTGTAATTTCTGCGATACGGTTACCCGACCCTGACTGGCTCCCGAAACATGTAATTGGGCTTGTACTGCTTCATATTCAAATGCCGTTAACACCGATGCTCCTGAGATGATACCATCCATTAATTCGCCCTCGCCTTTTAACCTTAGCTGAGATGCTCCATTAATATTGAGAAAAATTTCGGTGGCATCCATATCGATCTGCCCTAACGATGCTCCTGATAACGTAACATCTAACCGTTCTACATCATCAAAGCCACTTACTTTTCCATTTACAGCCCCCGAAAAATTTACTCCGGCCAGTGCAGGCATCGTAATAGTAATAAATGTAGTGTATTGTCTGTTTTCATTTTCATCAAAACGCAAAATCAAGGCATTTCCTCTTTTAAAAATTTCAAGGTCGTCTAAGTTTCTGCGATCGCCTTCGGCCTTAATTGAGTAATTGGTTCCGGAAACAATAGTAACATCCAATGCATCACCTGCTTCAATGCGATCGAAATCAACCACAGCAAACGATCGGATATCTTGCTGGCGTGGGCCCGGGTCTTCATCATTTAAACAAGAGGTTAGCCAAATTGTAGTTGTCAGCAAAAAGATAATGTTAAACCGTTTCATATTTATTCGTTAGTATAAGAGTAAGACAATCCACACGGCTATTACCCCTACCCGATAGATCAATTTTCTTTAAAATTCTATTTTATAGCTCAGTATTGGTAAAAGCGGCATCATATACCATTTTTTCACCTCTCCGCTCTGAGGCTCAAAATACTGCCCCCCCAGATTTTTCTGATTGGTGGCATTCTGCAAATCCAACGACAAGGTAGAAGTTGCACGAGCCCGGTTGCGCTTTATACTTACGCGGATATCTGTACGGAAATAGTCGGGTAGTTGTTCGGTATAAGCCTCCGATTCAATGTAGTGTGTTTCGTTTAGCTCAATGGATTTGGCCACATCAATAGGGGTTGTCCAGAAGCCTCCGGTATAGATGGTACGTACATTCAAACCAAATACGCGATCTTTTCTCCAAGTGTATTCTTTGCCAGCTGTAAAGCTTATGGCATGCTTACCATTAAAACGGGTGTTACGCCATTTGTTATCCAATGCTTTGTACTCAGAATTGTAAAGAGATGCTGACAATAAAAAATACAAATCATTTTTCATGAACTGTTCTAACGTAAGTTCTGCGCCATAGTTACGTCCTAGCCCTTTATTTACCATAGGTTCGGTTTCAAACCCTTGTTCCAGCACTAACGTAGAAACAGGACTATTAACATCCTTACGCACTGCAATGTTATATAAATGCTGATAGTACGTTTCTGCTTTAATGCGTAAGTAACGTGATAACGAACGATCATACCCTAAAACAAAATGCTGCGCTTTATTAAAACCCAGGTTTTTATTGGGCTGAACGGTAGTGCCATCTGGTTGTTCTACACGTGCTTCGTACACACTTATAGGTTGCATCTGGCTATGCAACCCGTAGCCCATCGAAAAAGACTGTTGTTCGCTTAATTCATATTTTACAGATGCCCGAGGCTCCAGCGAAAATGAATTGTTGTTGGTAAGATAAAGTGAATGCAGCCCGGCATTGAAACTAAACTGTTCATTTATTTTGTAATTCCATTGCGAAAATAGTTGCACCGTATTCGCATGAAGTTTAGAATCCAATGGCTCTACAATTTCACCAAGTTCAGCATCGCGGTATCGCAGGTTTAGGGCATACGTGTGGCGATTTAAATATACACCTGAGCGCATGGCACTTCTGGCGCTGAACTTATGATTCAACACCGAACTAAAAACAACTTTACGATTTGAATATTTTTGAGTGTAATTAAACTGGGGATTATAGTTGTTGTCCAGCCGTTCATCTTCGTATCCATGATTGTTTCCTGAAAACACTACGTTGGTTTGCAGATATGTGTTACTGTTAATAGTGTAGGCGTGTTTAAAGCCCGCAGCACCTGTATTCGAAAAATAATTAGAGTTATAGCGTTGATAATCAAATTCCCATTCTGTTGAATCCTTTTTAGCATCTTGAAGTTGGTCGCTCAGCCCGCCAAATCCAAACAAAGAAAAATTTCCGAAGTTGTTGGTTGGCAAATAAATGTTGTACGATACATCCTGAAAATTAGTAACCGCATCGCCTATGTTAACCCCTATTTTAGAAAGAACGCTTAATGTAGAATATCGATAGTTAATCAAATAAGAGCCGCGATAATTTTTTGAGAAAGGGCCTTCGGCTGCTACATCAAGACCTAATACACCGGCTTGTATGGTGTATTCACGTTTTTCGTTATTCCCTTTGCGGAGATTGAGATCAAACACACCAGCCAATGCGTTGCCATATTCGGCTGCAAACGCTCCTGTTGAAAAATCGGAGTTAGCTAATAACTGCGAACTCAAAATGGAAATTCCTCCACCGGATGACCCTACTACAGCAAAGTGATTGGGATTTGGAATATCCACCCCTTCCATGCGCCACAACAAACCAAAAGGCGAATTGCCCCTGATGGAAATAGAGTTGTTGCCATCATCGGCAGACACTACTCCGGCAAACGAAACGGCTGCACGGGCCGGATCGTTGACAGCCGCTGCAAATTTGCGTGTTTCTTCCACTGAAAAAGTGCGTGTACTTACCGTTGCCATTTCATTCAGCGGTTTGTTCTTTTCGGCATCAGGCCGCACCACAATTTCATCTAACTGCGTAATGTCTTCCTCAATGCCCACCGTAAGCACAACTTCTTTACCAGAATTAACAATTACATTACTTATTGTAACATCTTTATATCCCACAAAAGAAATGCGAAACGTGTGCGTACCAACAGGGATTTGTGCCATTCGGAAATTTCCATCCGCATCGGTAGTTACACCAACTAATGGGTCTGAGTTTTGAATTACAACCGATGCGCCCGGCAATCCGGTTTTTGAAATTTTGTCTATTACCGTACCGCGCACGGTTTGCGTAAGTTGCTGGCTATACAGGTTATGAACTGAGATGAAAGCAACTAAAAGGAGGGGGGTAAATCTTATCATACAATTTTTAATTTCGCTTGTATGACAAGTATGTAAGGATTAACCCCTACCTACGAATGATATTTTTATCGCTTATAAAAAGCGCAGCCCCACCTTTGCCCCAAGCCACATGGCCATGGTATTACGCGTGCTTACACTTACTGAATGACTGGATGGTGTGTAATAGGTAAACAAACTGGGGTAATCGGTAAATGTTTTACGGGTTAAGTATGCGTTAAGCGTAACTCCTGTAGAAATAGAAAATTTCTTTGCCACCTGAAAATCAAATCCGAGGTACGCTTTATTAAGCAGGCTGAGCGCATTTGTAAAACTTCCTTTGTTTACATGTTGGCTTGTTAAATCCATATCGAAGTAAAGCCAGCGGGCAAGTTTATGCGAAGAGCCCAAGCCATACCCAAATGTCCACACAGAAGTGTCGTTAGCTTGTAATGATTGCTCGGGTTTAAATCCAGCCATTAGCACGGTATAAAAATTTCGAACACCCGTTCTAAAAGCAAGGTTTACAGGAAACACTTCATCTGCCGAAACCTCTACTTTGTGATATCCATTTTTAACTATACTAAATAATCCAATGGGTACACCGCCTACGCTATCAGCATAGTTAATTAATCCGATCTGTGTTCCTCTCACTCTTTTCGCATAGTTAAACACGCCACTTATTTGCGATCCTGATATTTTACCTGTGGTGATGTTTGTGGCTCCTGCAAACTGCGAACCTTTATAATTACCCCGTTGCAGATTACCAAACCCTGCTACCTGCACACCATAAGAAGAGTTGTTATTATAGTTACTGAACCCAGCTATCTGCACACCATTCATATCGCCCAGGTTGGTGTTGGCAAAGCCGGCTAACTGAACACCATGGCCATTACTTAGATTGGTATTGGCAAAACCAGCCAGTTGCACAGCTGTAACATCGTCTCCATTTAAGTTAAAAAATCCCGCTGTCTGAATACCATAAAATCTTCCTCCTACCATGTTGCCAAACCCTGCAATCTGCAGCCAGCGTACATCGCCCCGATCCAGGTTAAAAAAGAAGCCCAACTCTAGCTGACGGGTACCCCGTGAATAGCCGCCTAAAAAATTGATAGAATAATCGTTAATCACATTACCACTTAAGCGCCCATGTGTTCCAATAAAAGGAAGAAACGAAACTTGCACCATCGAATATAGGGTGTCAGAAATATTCTGAACGTTAGGTTCAGAATAATAGGGGCGTGTAAGTTCTTCTTTTAGTGTTAGTGTTACCGAATCGATTGGAATTTCTGAAGTTAAAGTGCGTACCGTGTCAACTACTATAGGCTTAAGACCAATGATATAGTATTGATTTGCCGACTCGGTTATCTGTAAAGTTGTGTTTTGATAATCTTTTTTGCTGATGGAAAGCAAAAGAGAATCGGGTTGCTTCTCAATCTTTAATCTGAAAAACCCATATTCATCGGATACAGCCGATGTAATGGACGGTTTATGATAAATGCTGGCATGTGGAATTTTGCTTCCGGTATTTGAATCTTCAATGTAACCACTCACAACTATGGTTACCACATTGTTTTTTACCACTGGTGCTGGCGCCCGGGTAAGAATTACATAATTCCCTTTCTCTTTATAATTCAGGGATCCTTCAAACATTTTGTTTAGCACTTGGCGTACAGTAAGGTTTTGCACATCCAGGCTAAGGATGTAATTAGTATCTATAATTGAACTATTGTATGAGAATGAAAAACCGGCCGCCTGTCCAATACGACTCAAAATTATTGTTGCTCTTTCGTTTTCTACCGAAATGGATATTGGCCGTTCCAGTAATGGTACACTTTTCTCTTTTGTTTGAGCGGTACATACTCCGGCTGTAAAAAAAATAAGAATTACTGAACAAAATAATTTCATGCGCTATTGTGAGCTTGTACACCCATCTCCGTCCAGAATCAACTCTTCTCCTTTTCGGGTTAACGTTAAATTCATAGTTTCGGCAATTACCTCGGCAATGGTGGCCGCATTATCTTCTTTATAGTTAGCGGTAAGCCTGCAATCGAAGAGTTTTTTATTTGCTAATACGATTTTAGAATTATACACCTCATTCAGCAGCTCAACAACCGACTTCAGGTCAGTATTATTAAAACTGAAAACTTTAGTCTTATACGCTAAAATGTTTGTGTCGGGTTTCTCAATTCGGTAAAAACTTTTATTTCGTTTGCTGTAAATGGCCCGATCACCGGCTTTCAGATTTAATCCGCTATCGTATTGCGTATAAAACTGAACCTCGCCCTCGGTAACCAGAATTTCAATAGTGTCCTTTTCTGGGTAGGCTTTTAGGTTAAACTCGGTACCAATATCGCGCACCAATACTTCATCTGCTTCAATTATAAAGGGTTTCGTCTCGTCATGCTTTACACTAAAGTATGCCTCGCCTTTTAATTTTACTTTACGCGATTTTGCCTTTGCATCATAGCTGTAGGCCAGTTCACTTTTCTTGTTCATAAAGGCTGTGCTGCCATCGGGTAAGGTGTCTTGCCGGGTATTATCTGTACTTACAATGGCCCGTTGTTGTTGTGGCGATATGGGGTTATTTAGAAAATAAATTACTCCTAATGTAACCGCTACTCCGGCTGCAATACGCAGCCAAGCTATAGTAGCCTCGGTACGTTGCTTCAGGGGCAACACTCTGCCTTTCTCAATTTTGAGTTTTACTTTATTCCAGGCAGCGTCAGTATCAAATTCAACTTTTACATCAGAGCCAGCCGCTTTCTCAAAAATAATTTTGAAATTATTAAAGTAAGCCTGGTTGGCCGGGGTTTCTTCCCGCCAGGCATTTACCTTCTGTTGCTCTTGTTCAGTAGCTTCACCAGCCAGCACCTTACCTATCAAATCATCAATATCGTTTTGCAGCAATCCCATTAAGGCATCCAATTATTCAAAAATATTAAAAACAGGGGCAGGTAATCTTTCAATTGTTCGCGCATCAGTTTCAATGCTTTTCCCATATGATTTTCTACCGTTTTTACCGATATCTGAAGTTGATCCGCTATTTCCTGATACTTCAATTCTTCAAACCTGCTTAATTGAAACACCAGCCTGCATTGCTCGGGTAAGGTTTTCATGGCTTCCGAAATTTTCAATTCAAGTTCGGCTGCCTGCACGTTCTGAATTACTGATTCAGATGCCACCGCGCCTGCATACAACTCGTGTGCAACATGTTGTTGTTTTACTTTTTCGTGTTTGATTACGTTGAGGCAACTGTTGCGCACCATGCGATACAGGTAAGCCTTCAAAGAAGTTTCAATTTGAATAGTAGTTCGTTTTTCCCAAACCGAAATAAAAGCGGTTTGAACAACTTCTTCCGCTTCCTCCTTATCATTTAAAAATGAAAAGGCATAGCGGCAAAGCGGTTGGTAATGGGCACGGAAAATCATCTCAAACGTACTTGGGTTGCCCTGCCGGAATTTTTCTAAAACCTGCTTTTCCGATAAATCCACCGCTTAATTATGATTTGGTGCAATTTACGGGTTTCGGGACGTTGAGGTTATGACAACTCAACTAACTTTTACCCCTACGGGAATGAAAATTTTGGTTTATAAAAGAAAAAGTGCCCGCAAACTGTGATTTTGCGTGCACTTTTTAGGTTTCCAATTATCTTAATCTTTCAAACCGGTACACATCGGGCATCTCCGAGTCATCATGCATACTTACTTTTAGGTCGTTTATTAAACCCTTACTTACATCGTATACCCAACCGTGAATATATGGAAACCCGCCTCTGCGCTGCCAGGCATTTTGGATAATAGATGTTTTACCTAAATCGTACACTTGTTCAATAACATTTAACTCTATAAACCGGTCTTCGCGTTGTTTCATGTCTTTTATGGCCTCCAACTCATCCATATACAAGCGATACACATCTTTGATATGACGAATCCAGTTATCGATAAGACCAATTTGTTTGTTTCCCATAGCTGCCCGTACACCACCACAACCGTAGTGCCCGCAAACAATTACGTGGTTTACTTCTAAAACGTTTACCGCATAGTCCAGCACGCTTAACATATTCATATCGGTATGAACAACTAGGTTAGCAATGTTGCGATGCACAAAAACTTCGCCCGGTTGAGTTCCTGTTATTTGATTTGCGGGCACGCGGCTATCGGCACAGCCAATCCATAAAAATTCAGGTTTTTGTGTGTTTGCCAGTTTGTTAAAAAAATCCTTATCGGCACTTACCATTTGCTCTACCCAGGCCCGGTTTTGCAAGAGCAATTGATTGTATTTTTCCATTCTACATTTTTTAGTGTTGTAATTATTACGTGTTCGCTATCCCAGTTCCTTTTCTGGCAGTGTTAATCCATTAATATCGATCTTAATATTTTTAGATTTGGCTGTTTCGGCAAAGTCATTCAATGTTTCGAGTATATCACCATCCACAAAGCCAGCTTGAGTTGCATCAATTATCAATCGGGAATCTTCCGGTACTTTGGCTAACTCTTGCCGAAGTGCAGCTTTATTAAGAAAGGTAACATCTTTAGTAAACTTAATCATGTGCTTTTCGTCATACGAAACAACAACCATTGCTTTTTTGAAATTGGTAATCAATATAAAAATCAAGGCCACTGCTATACCTAAAAACACACCCAGCAATAGATTGGTAAACAATACAGCAAGAACAGTGACCACAAAAGGGAAAAATTGTGCGTAGCCCTTCCGATACATTTCTACAAATGCCGAGGGCTTGGCAAGTTTATAGCCTGTTACCAATAGAATACCCGCTAAACAGGAGAGTGGAATTAATTCGAGTAGTTGAGGAATTAACGCAACCGAAAGCAACAATATAATGCCATGCGAAATTGCAGAAGCCTTGGTTCTTGCCCCTGCATTTACGTTTGCCGAACTTCGTACAATAACGGAAGTAACAGGTAAGCCGCCCAGCAAGCCAGATACTGCGTTTCCAATGCCTTGCGCCCGCAACTCACGATTAAGTGGAGTTGATCTCCGCGCTGGATCCAACTTGTCAATAGCTTCAATACTTAACAAGCTTTCTAAACTGGCCACTACAGCAAGTGTAATAGCTACTGTATAAACTTTGGGGTTTTGCCAGGCTGTAAAATCCGGAAAGGTAAAGAATGCACTTAAGCCCGACTCAGCATAGGATGGTAACGAGACCAGATGTTGTGCACTTATCACAAGATCGGGTGATAAAATTCTATATACCCCATTAAGGCCAATCCCCACCAATACCACCATCAATGGTGCCGGCACTGTTCTGAAAAACCTGTATCGCATCAAAAAATTTGAGTTCCAGCTTATCAGCAATACAACTGAAACAACACTTATTATTATAGCCCCCGGACTTATATAATTCAGCGCTTCAATAATTTCAGAGAATGTATTGCGCCCATCTGCCTGCATGAAACTTTCATCTCCTTCAAAGTCGCCATCATACCCAATGGCGTGTGGTATTTGCTTTAGAATAAGAATTAACCCTATACCGGCCAACATGCCTTTTATAACCGCCACCGGAAAAAAATGCCCGATCGACCCTGCCCGTAAAAGGCCCAGTAAAATTTGCAGGATCCCCGCAATTATTACACTTAATAAGAAAATCTCGAATGAACCGAAATCAGTAATGGCTACCAGTACAATTGAAGTTAACCCGGCTGCCGGACCACTTACACTTAACGATGACCCACTTAATGATCCCACTACTATACCCCCTATTATACCTGCCATCAAACCCGAGAATAAGGGTGCGCCCGATGCTAAGGCTATACCTAAGCACAAGGGCAAGGCTACAAGAAAGACTACAACTGAAGACGGAAAATCCGTTGACCAAAAATTTCTCAAATTCATAAAAAGAAAAAAAATAAAATTAAAAACTGAAGCACCCGTTTCGGGTTAAAGCAAAGTCAGTTTACGCCTGTGGAGGTGGCGAGATTATTTCCAGGAAATGGAAATCGGTAAGAAAGTGGCCAGCAAGAGAAAGCTTTTGTGAATTGATGTTACCTGCAGTGTTTGCGTGGCCCGAAAGTAACTTAGAATTTTCGTCATCTTCGGATATGTCTTCTTCAACGGGAGAAGGAACTTGCTGCGTTTCCGTTTCCTCCGCAAGATCAGCGCATTCGATCGCATTGGCTTTTTTAATCGAAGTAGTTATGGTGTTGGCCGATACTAAGATCAGCAAACAGAAGATAGCCACATACGAGAAAACAATTTTTACCATAAGGGGATGGCAAATATAGCAAATTATTGCAATGCTTTAAAGTTGATTTGTGTTTAAGAATTTTTTAACAAGTTTATTCGCTGCGCAGCGAATTTACAGGATTTGCAAGAGCAACTTTAAATGAACGGAAACTTACTGTAAGAGCAGCCACCGCAAGGCTTATCAAGCCGGCCAACACAAACACAAGAATTTCTGCTTCGATTCTATATGCAAAATTATCGAGCCATAAATTGCCTAAGTAATACATAACCGGGGCTGCAATTGCAAATGCTACCATTACCAATAAAATAAATTCGCGTGTTAGCAACCAGGTAAGATGTAGTGTGGGTGCCCCTAATACTTTACGAAGGGCAACTTCGCGGGCGCGTTGTTCCGTAACAAACATTACCATTCCTAATAAACCCAGGCAGCTTATAAATATTGCCAGGGTGGTTAGGTAGCTTAAAATCTGACTCGTTCGCTCTTCGTTACGATACGATTGATCAATCTCTTCATCCAGGAACATATATTCGAATGGCGCCCCCGGGTTAATTTTCTTAAATACTTCCTTCACTTGCTGGGTGTGTTCTACCAGGTTGCCGGCATTCAGACGTACCGCTACACGATAGTACTCCTCAGGATCAAGGTATATTAACATGGGCTCAATCTTTTTGTGTGCCGATTTGAAATTAAAATCTTTAACAACGCCAACAATTGCGTTATTCATTCTTGATCCAAATGTTATGGTTTTGCTAAGCGGATCAGTAATGCCCATTTGTCTTACGGCTTCCTCATTAATCAGCATGGCTCCTGAATCTGAAATTATTTCAGGCGAAAAATCGCGGCCTTCTACAATCTCTATTGAAAAGGTTTTAACGAAATCGTGTTCAACTGGCAACACATGAAATAGAACAGACGCGTCCGGGTTTTTTCCTTCCCAATCCACCATATCACTTGATTCGTTAATGTTGGATAATTTGGAGCTTGTAGCGGTTACACTTTGGACACCGGGCAACGAAAGTAGTTCTGTTTTAAAAGCGTTAAACTGTTGTCTTAGGTTTCGGTTTGCCGCAAAGGTGAGAATGTTCTCTTTTTCAAAGCCCAGGTCGCGTGCCCGTATGTAGGCCAGTTGATCGCGCACCAACATGGTGCCGGTTAAGAATGAAATAGCTAGCACAAATTGCAGCACTACCAGAGTACGCCTGAAAATAATAGTGCTACGCCCACTCTTTAAGTAGCCCTTTAAAACCAATGCCGGATTTAATGCCGATAATAATAATGCCGGATAAGCCCCACCTAAAAAAGAACAGACAACAACTGATGCCAGCATAGGCAAATAGATAGCTGGCTTAAATAATTCGAATTCGATTGATTTACCACTTAGCTCGTTAAATGAGGGCAGCATTAGCCAACTTATCCCCACGGCCACTATAAACGCCAGTATAGTGTAAAGAAAAGATTCAGAAAAAAAATGTACCATCAACTGCAGGCGATTGGCCCCAATTACTTTTCGTACACCTGCTTCTTTGGCTCGTTTAAAAGAGCGGGCCGTAGCCAGGTTTGCATAGTTGATACTCGCAATAATGAGAATAAAAAAGCCAACAGCTGAGAAAATATACACATACATACTATTGCCCCGGCCTGCACCATCGTTATTTAAATGATGCGAGTAAAGATGAATATCGTGAAGGGGCTGCAATACAAGTTCAGCTTCGGCAACAGGATGATGCTCTTTAATCAGGTTTTTAATTTTATCGGCAAAGCCTAGTGAACTCGCAGATGAAGAAAGCCTGATGTACGTATAATAGCTGTTGGTATTCCATTTTGCCAGATCGTCATACCCCCCGGCTCGCACAAATTCCATAGGCATAACAAAGTCAAATTGCAAATGCGAATTGGGCGGCACGTCTTTCAGCACAGCAGCCACCAACAATTCTTTCCCTAATACGGTTAAGGTCTTACCAATTGGGTTTTCGTCATTAAAGTAAACAGATGCCAGACGTTCCGAAATCATTATTACATCTATTCCGGTGGCGAACGTTTTATGTTCTCCCTTCACTATTGGAAAAGTAAACACATCAAAAAATTCGGGATCGGCCAGAATACCTTTCTGTAAAAATGCCGTTTCGTCTCTGCGAACAACAAAATCTGAGTTGCCCACACGGCAAGCTGCTTCTACTTCGGCAAACGTGGTTTTTAAGTGGGGAGCCAGCGGAGCAGGTGTTACTGCCACCGGATAAATCTCATTATTGTCGTTAAATTGATTTTGTACTATCCGATAAATATCGGTGCTATTCTGATGAAAGCGGTCGTAACTCCATTCTTCCTCCACCCAAAGAAAAACCAGGATAAATGCACTTAGCCCCACAATCAACCCCGAAAGGTTAATAAGCGAATAAATGCTGCGCATCTGGCGCAATACTATTTTAAAGTAGCTGGAAAACAAGACGTGATGTGCATTTCATGTTCAGAATCTAAAGTAAGATACCTTAGTCTTAATTTGAAGTACGTGTAAGAAATTTTGTGTTTTACTCTACTTCTACAATAATTTCAATCTCCACAGCAATATTACTGGGCAGGGCATTCATCCCTACAGCAGACCGTGCATGTTTCCCCTTCTCGCCAAACACAGCTACCATCAAATCTGAAAATCCATTAATCACTTTAGGTTGATCAATAAACGTATCAGTACAATTTACCATACCCAATACTTTTACTACTCGCTTTACCTTATTTAAATCGCCTAATTCGCCTTTTAGAGTAGAAAGTATTGAAATTGCCGTTTGTCGTGCCGCTTCATAACCCTGCTCAGTAGTTAGGTCGGCTCCAACTTTACCGGTTATATTACTACCATCGGCTTTAGTTGGCCCATGCCCTGCCAGAAACAACAGGTTACCACTACGAACTGCCTTAACATAATTAGCCATTGGCTTGCTGGGTGTAAATAATTCAATCCCCAACTCTTTTAATTTTTTATCGTAATCTACTTTTTGTGCGAATGCGGATGTGGCCACACAAATCAAGCAAGTCAGTAAAATGTATTTCATAGATTTATCTTTTTCAGAACAGGAAGGTATTAAAACTTGTGCAAAACTCGGTACCTTCCAAACAAAATAGTAGTGCTAATGACTGAAGTTTTCCGATGCGCGTGGTGTCTGGGGTTTGATCAATACATTAAATACCACGATGAAGAATGGGGTGTACCGGTACATGACGACCGTAAGCATTTTGAGTTTCTAATTCTGGAGGGCGCACAGGCCGGGCTAAGTTGGTCTACCATCTTAAAAAAACGCGAAGGGTATCGAAAAAACTTTGCAGACTTCGATCCGGCTAAGGTAGCACGGTTTACAAAAAAACGATTAGAGAAGATTCTGTTAGATCCTTCCATTATCCGAAATCGACTTAAAGTTTATGCCACTGTAAACAATGCCAAATGCTTTTTGAAAGTGCAGAAAGAGTTTGGCAGTTTTGATAAATACATCTGGGGTTTTGTGGGCGGTACACCAATTGTGAATAAATGGAAATCATTAAAGGAAATTGCCCCCACTACAAAAGAATCGGATGCGCTAAGCAAAGATTTAATTAAACGCGGTTTTAAATTTGTAGGTAGCACCGTAATGTATGCCCACATGCAGGCTTGCGGATTGGTGAACGATCATTTAGTGGAGTGCTTTAGGCATTCGTACCTCAGCAAATCCAAATAATTCAAAACTTTTACATCAATTGAACTTTTTCTAAAATTGCATGTTTAAACACGTAATTAAACAACCAAATCCAAAATCATGAAGAAAATTGCATTAATGTTGGCTGCCGGAATCATTTTTACAGCCTGTACCCCTAAAAACCCGGAGGGAGAAAAAGCAGCAACTACCGATAGCGCTGAGGTAACCGCAGCTGAAGGAACCGAAGTAGCCTTAAATATCAGTGCTTCCAAAGTTATCTGGACGGGCAGCAAGGTATCGGCTTCGCATACAGGAGATGTAGCTCTTAAATCAGGTTCGCTGTTTGTAAAAGACGGTCAGCTAGCAGGTGGAAATTTTGTAGCTGATCTTAACACGATTAACGATACCGATATGCAGGGTGAATTTAAAGGTAAACTGGAAGGACACCTGAAGTCGCCCGATTTTTTTGATGTTGCAAATTTCCCTGAGGCTACATTTGAAATTACAAGTGTAACCGCTGGAGCTGAGGCGGGCACCGCAACCATCTCAGGCAATCTGACAATGCGGGGTGTAACCAAGAACATTACATTTCCGGCCACTGTAACAGAGGCGACTGAAACATCGGTTAAAGCATCTGCTGATTTTAATGTGCTACGCGAAGACTGGGGGTTGGTTTACAAAGGCATGGCCGATGACCTGATTAGTAAAGAATTTAATCTTAAGGTTGAATTAGTAGCTGGCGTAGGCGCTTAATTATCTTACTATATATTTTGAATTTGAAAGAGGTTGTCTTACCAAAGACAGCCTTTTTTATTCTACATTGATTTGATTTTTTTGAACGCGTAATAAATCCGCTTGCCTTCTTGATACGAAAGGTAAGGCACACCTCGTTTATGGTTTTCGTTGCTTACCCGATACAGATTTTTCCAATGCCTGATAATTGTGCCCATACCTTTTAACAAAGACGCGCCCGGATGGTAAATATGGGCGGGCTCGGCACCACAACCATTTAGTTCCATAATTTTTATCTGGCCCGCCTCCAGATCCGCCTCTGACGCACAGCGCAAATCAAAACGACCAAAATAAAAACCATCAATTTGTTTACTGATTTTATCAAACGAAGCGGTGAGCTTTTCAGTAATTAAATAATTACAATTGATAAATGTGGTGCCTAAACAATGATTTCCAATTGAAACAAGTTCAACTTCTTTTCCTTGCGGGATAACTTCTTCTAACCGTGTTGCATACACCTGCTTTAGCGTTTTCCATTGAAGTTTTGCGCGGTCCTTTTCCAGAATAAGTTGTTTCAGATTTTTTGATCCGTTACCGGTAACCGATAAAAAAATTTTGCCCGTTATAGAATTTATAAATCCGGTTGGTTGTGAGGGAAACCGAACATAATACACGCCATACTCCAGCGGTAAATTCACAAACTCCTGTACAATAAAATCTATTTTGATTTCCGCCAGGTATTGATCAATGTCGGCCACACTTTTAATCTTTCGCACCAGCCAACCCCGTTCACCTATATCGGGTTTAAAAATTACAGGCAATGAAAGCCCGGCTGCCTCAATTGCGCTAAGAACCTGCGGGGTTGTAGCCGGAAATTTTATCAGAATAGTTTTTGGTTTTACCGAATCGGGTATCAACTTCATAACATCCCATTTGCTTTCGCCCATCATACCTCCTGATAAAATGGAAGGATTGGATGCGGAGAAATAAAACAGGCTACGTTCTTTTAGTGCGTACCATATCCACAACACAAATACCGGAGCTTGTATAATGCCAAAGGGCCAATACTCCCAGCTTTTGAGTTTGATAAAAAAGTTGTTGCGTAAGAAGGACAAGGCCTGAATCAGGTTGAAACCGCAGTATCTTCGCGATAACGCAACGTAGAAACTGCTACCCCAAATGATTGCGGAATAACGGTAAGGGGAGCCACCTCGCGAATACCAATTTTAATAATGGCCATATGATGCACCGCATGCTCGATGTTGTACGTTAACTCGCGCATAAAATTAGTTTCTACCGAAACATGCTCTTCACTATCCGGCAGGTATCCCACCTCCAGTGTCATCGGTTTGTTGGTTGGTTTATCCGAAACAAAATCCAATACATTGCGAATTGTAGCCAGTGCCACAAACTTATCGCTCTCAATTGCTTTATCGTGCTGGCGCTTATCATAATTAACCACACCCTTCTCATACCCTTGTTCCAGGCAAACAAAAAACTCCAGCGTGTGCCGCAAATGTTGTCCAATTGTAGCATTGCTAAGGGCAGGCGAGGGTTTACGAAAATCCTCTTCTGAAATCTGATCCAGCACATCGGCCAGTTGGGAGAGAATAGTAAGGCCTGCAGTATACAGTTGCGTCATATAATCAAACTTAAGCCGGGGCAAAGATAATTAATTCCAAATCTGAAATACGAAAAATCCGGATGATTGGATTCTATTCTAAAGTTTTCTTTTGGGTTAACTCTCCAGTAAGGTTCTATCAAAAACTCAACCTGTAGCCCAGACTGCAAAAAATGCGCTTCTTTAGTCGGGGAAAAGTTCTTTTACCAAGCCCCAAACCAATTCAGGTTCGTAGCCTTTTCCAATAGCGTATCGCGCAACCTTATCGCGCTTGCTAAAAATATTTTCGTCTGCCACTGCGCCTGCTTTTTTTACCACAATTGATTTCAGTGTTTTAATGTAATCGGCATCATCCAATTCTTTCAGCCCTTGTCGAATACAGTTTTTGGTAAGGCCCAGAAACTCTAATTCATTTTTGATTTTAAGTCGCCCCCATTTTTTCATTCTGAATTTGCCCCCCGCATAGGCTTTGGCAAAGCGCTGTTCATTCAGAAACCCATCGGTAATAAGTTGGCTAATCAAATCATCAACCTGATTGGCATACAAACCGTATTCAAACAGTTTAGTTTTCACCTCTTTGTGCGAACGCTCCTGGTAGGCACAATAGCGTTGAATTTTTGTTAATGCTTCGGTAGGCGTAAGTCGTTTTTTACTTTTCGGCTTATCTATTCCATCGGGAGCATTATGTAAATACATAGATCAAATATCCGCTTCCTGATGCTTTTGTGCAACGAACTAATTAATAGCAGAATTACAGAATTTTTGACCTTTCGCCCACACCAAAAATTACCTTATTAACCGGGTGCAACCGTTGCCATTAGTTTTACCTCCAGGTATTGCCCTAATATTGTAACTTTTGTGCCATCTTTGCAGTCTGTAAAAGTCATGCCCAATTTCTTTATCTCAATTCGAACAAAACAATGTGCCTTCTGCAGGCACCTATTTGTTTTTTTTTGGATTTTGAGTGTAAGTAATACGATTCTCTTCCCAACCTATATTTCGCATAGCGAACAAATGCGAATTGAGGATGTTGCTCAGAATAGGAGCCTGCGGTCTACTTCCTTTCTGGATATATTCCTTGAAATGGTATTTGCCGCAAAAACAAGTGCTGCAGATGCATGGTTAGCCGATACTCAGGAAGATAATCTGGAAAAGGATTTTATTACATCAAGACCCACCCTACTAAAGAAGCCAGAGGCATTTAACCCCGGGTTGTTGCCCCCACAAGAAGACTCTGGTAAAGAAGGTACACCCCTCACAAAAACAACTCCTCCCCCGAAAGGATAAGGACTCCGTTTCTTATTTCCTTTTCTCAATTTTATAATTAAATCTTTTTATGAACTACATCCATAAGGCATTGCCATTGGTGATTACCTGCTCTTTTATCTGGAGCTGTAAAAACGCTACAACTCAGGTAAATTCTCCTGCTGAGTTTCTTGTTACGCGCGTTATTAGCAAAGACACTATTATCTATAATGAATATGTAAGCGATATTCATGCTATCCGTAATGTTGAAATACGAGCCCGGGTTCAGGGTTATCTGGAATCTATACATATAGATGAAGGAGCACAGGTAAAAAAGGGGCAACTTCTTTTTACCATTAACGATGAAGAGTATCGTGCAGCTGTTAACCAGGCCAGAGCATCGCTTCATAGTGCCGAAGCAGAAGCCACTGCCCTGGCGCTGGAAGTTGACCGTGTAAAAATTCTGGTTGATAAAAATGTAGTATCAGAAACCGAACTTAGACTTGCTAACGCCAAATACACAGCGGCCAAGGCGCGCATTGAAGAAGAGCAATCTGTTTACTCCAATGCCTCCATCCGTCTTTCTCATACGGTTATTCGTTCACCCTTTGATGGTGTAATCGATCGTATCCCTTTTAAGATTGGAAGCCTGATTAACGAAGGAAGCCTGCTCACCTCTGTAAGCGATACCCACGAAATGTTTGCATACTTCAAGGTGTCAGAACAGGAATATCTAAAGTACAGACAATCCAACACCAGTCTAAGCAGTGAAGAAGTAGAGTTGGTTTTAGCTGATAACTCTTTTCATAAACACAAAGGCCGGATAGAAACAATGGAAGGAGAGTTTGACGCCACTACCGGTACTATTGCCATTCGTGCAAGGTTCCCTAATCCCGAACATCTGCTCAAGCATGGATCTAGCGGAAAAGTACGCACAGGAAATGTATTGAAAGATGCTATTCTCGTTCCGCAAAAATCAACTACCGAAATACAGGATCGTACTTTTGTGTATCTGGTAGGGGCTGATAAAAAAACTTCATTAAAAAGTTTCACTCCTTTAATGCGGTTCTCTCACTTCTATATTGTAGCTGCGGGGTTAAAGCCTGGTGACGAAATTATATATGAGGGTATTCAAAATGTGCAAGACGGACTGGAAATAAAACCGGTGTTCATCCCATTAGATAGTATCGTGGCTTATACCAGAAGCAATTCACTGTCTATTACAAATTAACGGCTTGCATTATGTTTAATGTATTCATTCATCGTCCTGTATTATCTCTGGTTATCTCTCTCCTGATAACGTTGCTGGGATTGCTGGCCCTTACTCAACTGCCCGTAACGCAGTTCCCTGATATTGTTCCTCCTTCTGTTTCAGTTACTACCAGCTACACGGGCGCCAATGCCGAAGTAAGTGCAAAAGCCGTAGTTACCACCCTTGAACGCGCCATTAATGGTGTGCCTGGCATGACTTATATGACATCTGTTTCGGGAAATGACGGGACCAGTATTATTACTGTAAACTTTAATGTGGGTGTAGATCCTGACATTGCTGCTGTAAACGTTCAGAATCGTGTTTCTACTGTATTGGATGAACTTCCTGAAGAAGTAATAAAAGCGGGGGTAGGGGTAGAGAAAGAAGTAAACAGCATGTTGCTTTACCTTAACATACTTAGTTCCGATCAGGATGCCGATGAGAAATTCATCTACAATTTTGCAGACATCAACATCCTACCAGAACTAAAACGAATTGATGGTGTTGGTTACGCCACTATTATGGGTGCGCGCGAGTATTCCATGCGGGTATGGCTAAAGCCCGATCGTATGGCATTTTATGACATCTCCACCGATGAAGTTATTCAGGCTATCCGCAACCAGAATGTGGAAGCAGCACCAGGCAAAACAGGAGAAAGTTCTGATCGCAATTCGCAGGTATTACAATATGTACTGCGTTACACAGGTAAATTTAATGAGCCCCAACAATATGAAAATATTGTGCTTCGGGCTGATAAAGATGGCTCGTTACTTAAACTGAAGGACATAGCTACCATTGAGTTTGGTTCACGCAATTACAGTGTACTCTCAAAAGAAAACGGCAAACCTTCTGCGGCCATTATGTTAAAACAACGCCCCGGGTCAAACGCTAAAGAAGTAATTGAAAATGTAAAAAAAAGGATGGAGGAATTGAAAGTGATTGCTTTTCCCCCCGGCATGGGTTACACCATTGGATATGATGTGTCGCGATTTCTTGATGCCTCTATTGACGAGGTGTTGCGTACGCTTATTGAAGCATTTATTCTTGTTTCGTTAGTCGTTTTTCTATTTCTGCAGGATTTTCGCTCTACCTTAATCCCGGCACTGGCCGTTCCGGTTTCATTAATCGGCACATTCTTTTTCATGCAAATGTTAGGTTTTTCGATTAACCTGCTTACTCTGTTTGCATTGGTACTGGCCATTGGTATTGTGGTTGATAATGCTATTGTGGTAGTAGAAGCTGTGCATGTAAAAATGGGATTGGGGCTTTCGCCCAGGCAAGCCACCCTTAGTGCCATGAATGAAATTAGCGGAGCCTTAATTGGCATTACACTGGTAATGTCTGCGGTGTTTGTTCCGGTTGCTTTTATGAGTGGACCGGTGGGAATCTTCTACCGGCAGTTCTCGCTTACGCTAGCCATTTCCATTGTCATCTCAGGCATAAATGCAGTGTCGCTTACGCCAGCCTTATGTGCCATACTACTAAAGGATACTCATCATGCTCCTAAAAAAGACACCTGGCTACAACGCTTTTTCAATCGCTTCAACCAGTGGTATGAATCCGTGTCTGAAAAGTACCAGTTTTTTATAAGCAAAACAGCCGCCCGAAGAACCGTTACTCTTGCGCTATTTGTTGGTTTCATTATGGCTACGTGGGGTATGAGTAACATCCTCCCAACAGGTTTTATTCCATCAGAAGATCAGGGAATGATCTACGCTAACGTAATCACTCCTGCCGGATCAACTGTTGAACGCACGGAGGATATAATGGATAAAATTCAACAAGCTACTGTAGACATGAATAGTGTTGAGTCTGTTTCCACGCTTTCGGGTTATAGTTTGATATCAGAGGGCGCGGGGGCATCATACGGTATGGGTATGATTAACCTGAAACCATGGGATGAGCGTGATCAATCTGTAGATGAATTAGTGCGTGCGCTGGAGGAGAGAACCAGTCATATTAAAGATGCTTCTATTCAGTTTTTTCCTCCGCCTACGGTACCTGGTTTTGGTAATGCCAGTGGCTTTGAGGTTCGTTTGCTGGATCGTACCGGTAGCGGAGACTTAACCCACACAGCCGATGTGGCCAACCAGTTTATTAAAACCCTAAAGCAGCGCCCCGAAATTGCTGATGCCTTTACCAACTTTAATGCAACTTTCCCTCAGTACCTGATCCATCTGGATCAGGACATTGCCGCACAAAAAGGTATAACTATCGACAATGCGATGAACAACCTGCAGGTGCTGATAGGTAGTTACTACACCTCTAACTTTCTTCGGTTTGGGCAGATGTATAAAGTAATGGTGCAAGCCGATCCCTTCTATCGTTCTTCGCCAGAAGACATTCTGAAAATGCTGGTGAAAAATGATAAAGGAGAAATGGTGCCTTACTCGGCTTTTACAAAATTAGAACGTGTGTACGGCCCCGAACAACTTACCCGTTATAACATGTTTACTGCCGCTATGATCAATGGCGATGCAACTGCCGGTTACAGTAGTGGCGATGCCGTTAACGCTATTGAAGAAGTGTCCAAAACGTTGCCACAGGGGTTTGCCATCGAATGGTCGGGGATGACCCGCGAAGAAGTATTGGCTGGCAATCAGGCCATTTATATTTTTATTATTTGTCTGGTCTTTGTGTACCTCTTGCTTGCGGCACAATACGAAAGTTTTTTGCTCCCTCTTCCGGTTATTCTTTCGTTGCCGGCCGGAATATTTGGATCATTCCTGTTTTTGTATCTGTTCGGATTACAGAACAATATTTATGCACAGGTTGCGCTGGTTATGCTAATTGGTTTGCTGGGCAAAAATGCCATTTTAATTGTTGAAGTAGCCCACAACCACGAAAAAGAAGAAGGCCGCACATTTGTAGATGCCGCTTTAGAAGGTGCTCGTGCGCGTTTGCGTCCTATTCTTATGACTTCGTTTGCTTTTATTGCTGGCTTAATTCCATTGTGTATTGCATCTGGCGCAGGCGCGATGGGCAATCGTTCTATTGGTACAGCTGCTGCAGGCGGTATGCTTATCGGTACGGTGTTTGGCCTGCTGGTTATACCCGGGCTCTATGTACTCTTCAGCAGTCTTTCTCAAAAACAAAAATCCGGAAACGTAACCAAGATTACGGAACATCTTAATTAACGTTATGCGTCATACTTATAAGTTAATCTCTCTATTCGTAATTGGGCTCGCCTTGTCGGCATGTAAAGTAGTATCCCCACCTGCAGAAAGCGATACATTAGAAATACCAACTCAGTTTATCCACACCTCCGATAGTAGTCAGTATGGGGGGGCTGTTCCCTGGAAAGAATTTTTTACAGATGAACACCTGCAAAATTTAATAGCTGAAGCCATCCTTAATAACCCCGATCAGAAAATAGCTATACAACGGGTGGATGTTGCTCGTGCCGGAGTACGAATAGCAAAAGGCGCAATGCTACCCAGTGTGGAAGCAACTATTACAGGCGGGCAACAGCGATTTGGAAAATACACTATGGATGGAGTGGGAAATTTTGACACCAACTTTTCGCCTAATATAAATGAAGATCAACGCATGGCTGAGCACCTCCCCGATTATCACACTGCGTTATTAAGTTCGTGGGAAATTGATTTGTGGGGCAAATTGCGTAATCAAAAACGAGCCGCTGCTGCCCGGCTACTGGCCACTGAACAAGGGCGCCAGTTAGTTGCAACAACCTTAGTAGCCGAAGTTGCCAGAAATTATTACGAGTTGGTAACGTTGGACAATGAATTATTAATTATTGAAAAAAATATTCAATTGCAGGAACGTGCTTTGGAAGTAGTACGTGCACAAAAAGAAGCTGGCCGGGCAACTGAGTTGGCTGTAAAACAATTTACAGCACAGTTAATACACACGCGCGTTCTGGATGTAGACATACGTCAGCGTATTTTTTCAGTTGAAACAACTATAAATTTTTTGTTAGGGCGTTTTAACCAGCCAGTTGTGCGTAATCAGTCAATTTTATTACAGCCGCTTCCCCAAAAAATAAACAGTGGTATACCAGCTCAAATGCTCAGGCACAGGCCTGATATTCTGCAAGCCGAATTACAAATGCAGGCCGCACATTTTAATGTGCTGGCCGCTCGTAGTGCATTTATGCCATCGCTCAATATTACGGCTGCCTGGGGGTTACAGTCTTTCGATGTAAGCAAATGGTTAAACCCGGCATCGTTAACATACGGTTTATTTGGTGGGCTTACTGCACCAATCTTCTACCGCAACCAACTAAAGGCTGAATTTCAACGAGCCAATGCCGAGCAACGTGAAGCCTTATATACTTTTCAAAAAGCTGTGTTGTTAGGGTATCAGGAAGTAATTACCAATCTTAATCAGATTAATGCTTTGCAAACTTCTTCCCAATTAAAGCAACAGGAGGTAACCGTATTGAGCGAAGGTGTGGCCACCTCAAATGACTTATACATTGCCGGCATGGCGTCTTATCTTGAGGTTATAACTGCGCAGAAGAGTGTGTTAGAGGCAGAACTGCAACTAACCGAAACCCGCAAGGCACAGTTTTTTACAATGATTAATTTGTATAGAGCTCTTGGCGGAGGATGGTAACCTTTTATATCGGCCACAAAAAGACAATGCGGCTTGTAATACTATTTATGCGTTGCGGTTACTTAATAAGACCCTTCGTTTTTAAAATACTTCCCACGAATTTGCGCTCGTTATCCGTGTTAAAAATTTTAAATGGTAAGTGTATAAGTTGGGCCTTGTTAACAAACAATAAGTAATAATCTTTACCGGCTTTGGCACGCTTAATCTGATCCCACTTTAGTGGCATCCCCTCACGGGCATTTAATTTCATTACAAGCTGCTGGCTGGTTATTTCGTAGCTAAACCGCTCGAACAACATTTTTCCCTGGTCTAACTGGGTTACTCCGTAAAACTGAATCCACCAGAAAAGCAGATAAAGCGCTGCTCCGACAAACGCCCCAATAAACCACCAGATACTGGGTATCCACAAATAACAAAGGCAAATGGCCAGTACAATAAGGCTTACCCACCACTGCTGTTTCAAAATGGACTTTAGGGCCATCTTAATATAATCCCGCTTCTCTAATCGGTAATTGCGTGTTTTTACAACCATAGTCTAAATCCTAAAAAATCAGGAGCGCAAAAATAATGGATTTAAGGAATTTACGCCTTGCCACAATGGAAAGAATGTTGTTTTTAAGATATCCGCAAACAATGTTAATTCAGAAAGAGAATTGACAATCGTCTATCCCTTTTAAAGAATGCACGCCAATAAAAAAGACATAATATTTCACCTCTTTTCCAACCACATTTAAAAGGGCAGGCAATTAAGCTATCGTTTACATAGCTGTTTTACACAGGCGGTTATCCTAACATTTCTTATTTCGGATTATTTTATCAATAATTGTTTTTTATGAGATTTTTTCTTCTGGTTTTATTCGTATTACTGGTGCATAATGGCTATTCCCAATCTTTTAAGACTGATACCACATTTCTTGTTGAGGCAAAGAAAAATGCTTTAGCTCTTTACTATAATCAAATGCGCACACAATCGCATTTGATTAACGGCAGCCGGTATACAGGGCCTCAGCCCACTGGGAGGCATAACCTCTCTGCCAAAGAGCATCCGTACTACGCACCCGGTTGGTTGCCCGGTACCGTGCTTTATGATAATGAATGGTACTCCGCAGCGTTTCTCTATAACGTAAGCACCCATACCCTCATTACCAATTACGGACCTGAACAAATTCAGTTGATAAGCGAAAAGATCGATCAATTTACGTTAGAGGATCATCACTTCGTTAAACTAAACGAAGACCAACTGCCTCATACTTTTTATGAAATTACTTACAATGGGGCTTCTAAAGTATATGTGTTGTGGCAAAAAGTTGTTGAGAGCAAATACAAAGACAACAGAATTACATCCGAATTTATTCCTAAAACAACATATTATATAAAAAAGAATCATACCTATTATGTTGTAAGGGGTAAACGCTCTCTTCTAAAGATATTTCCCGGACACAAGGCAGATCTGAAAAAAATCATCCAATCCAAAAATCAAGTTTATAGCGATAACAGAATTTTCTTTATCAGTGAAATGGCCCGTATTTACGATAGTTCTTCCCACTAAGAGATAATTGGATGAAGCATTTGTACAAATTTACTCTCAGTATCGTGTTTTTTGTTTCCTTTTCAGCCTTCGGGCAGGAGGCTGTTTCTGTTACGCTAAATGCTTCCCCCTTTCAGGAATTGGTGAGGGCTATTGAACAACAAACCGCTTATCGTTTTTTTTATCGGCCCGATTGGACAGACAGTGTGACCGTTACCGTAACGGCTGAACGCGAACCCGTAGATAAACTACTTAATCGCGCATTGGAGGGAACAAATCTCCATTACAGTATCATAGAGAAAAAAATATACATAACCCGCGAGCGGCAACTATTAACCGAGCTTCCAATTGATTTTTTTAATCAGGGATCAGGATCAGGAAACACCATTGCTTTTGATTTTAGTTCATACGAAAAGCTGGAAATGGAGCGAAAAAAGGCCGAGGAAAAAATTTACAGTATTGGTACCAAAACAAAAAGCATGACCGGAAAAGCCACTCTTACCGGATACATAAAGGACATCCGTTCTGGTGAAGCATTGATTGGGGCAACTGTGTTTGCCGTGGGTACCACCATTGGTGTAGCAACCGATCAGTTTGGTCATTACTCCATAGACCTTCCGCGCGGCCAGCATCAACTTCAGCTTAAGAGCGTAGGCATGAAAACCACTCTGCGGCAAATTGTGCTTTACAACAATGGCAGATTAGATGTGGAACTGGAAGAAGAAGTAACATCTTTAAAAGAAGTATTGGTACAGGCCGATCGGGATAAAAATGTAACCAGTATGCAAATGGTTGAAAAATTAGACATCAAAACCATGAAGCAAATGCCTTTGGCTTTAGGCGAAGCTGATGTTATGAAAGTTGTTCTTGCCCTTCCCGGGGTGCAATCGGTGGGCGAAGGAACGGTAGGGCTTAATGTAAGAGGCGGAGCAACAAATCAAAATCTTATCCTATTTAACGATGCCGTTATTTATAATCCTTCGCATCTGTTTGGTTTCTTTTCCACGTTCAATCCTGATGTATTAAAAAGCGTTGAACTCTATAAGAGCGGCATTACAGCCGATTATGGTGGCCGGCTTTCTTCTGTGTTGGATGTGCAGGCCCGCGAGGGTAATCTGAAAAAATTTACCGGTTCTGGTGGTATTAGCCCTATTACCGGAAGACTAACCCTGGAAGGTCCTATTATTAAAGAAAGATCTTCTGTTTTGATTGGTATACGCTCAACCTATTCGGACTGGATATTGGGCCGGCTTGATGACCCTGCTCTAAATAAGAGCAATGCTTCTTTCTATGATGTTACTTTCAATTTCAATCATAAGATTAATAGCAACAACAGTTTGCTCGTATCTGCTTATACAAGCAACGACAAGTTTAAATTAGCCGGTGACACCACCTATCAATACAGCGACCGAAACGGTTCAATAAAGTGGAAACATCTTTTTAGCGATAAGCTATTTGGAGTCTTTACAGGAGCATTCAGTCAGTACTCCTATTCAATGAATTCAGAAGGTGATTCTCTAAATGCTTTTGCCATGGGTTTTGCCATAAAACAATACAATCTTAAAGCCGACTTTTCCTATACCCTGAATAGAAAACACACATTAAGCACAGGAGTAAATTCAACGTTATATAATATAGCACCAGGCTCTATTAATCCAGAGGGGAGTGAGTCTCTGGTAACACCTGAAAAACTACAACAGGAACGGGGAACAGAATCGGCTATTTACATTGGTGATAATTTTGACTTTACTAGCCGGTTGTCCTTTTACTTTGGCTTACGGTACTCTTTCTATCAATATTTGGGCGCTCATGATGTTTACCTGTACTCCGGGTCACGCGAAGTCAATAATATTATTGATACTCTTCGCTACAACCCGGGTAAGACCATTTCAACATATCATGGCCCTGAACCCAGAGTAACAGCAAGATACCTGTTATCGAACACCTCCTCACTTAAGTTTAGTTATAATCGCACGCGGCAGTACATTCAAATGCTGTCCAACACAACCGCAATTACTCCTACTGATACCTGGAAATTAAGCGATCCTTACATTAAACCCCAGGTAGGAGATCAGGTTTCTATAGGATATTATAAGAATCTAAAGGGAAATTCTATCGAAACATCGGTAGAGACTTACTACAAAACAATGAATAATAGTATTGACTATAAAGATGGTGCGGTCTTATTACTTAACCAGCATATTGAAACAGATGTCCTTCGGGCAAAAGGCCGGGCGTATGGAATTGAGTTTCTCTTTAAAAAAACAACAGGCAAGCTAAATGGGTGGGTTAGTTACGCCTATTCCCGTTCTCTCCTTCAAACCAAAGGAAATAGTAAATCAGAAATGGTCAATAACGGAAAATTCTATCCCAGCAATTTTGACAAACCTCATGCAGTCAATTTTATCGGAAATTTTAAATTCAACAGAAGAATTAATTTCTCGCTAAATGTAGTGTATAGTACAGGTCGCCCCATCACGTTGCCTATTGCTAAATACTACCTGGAAGAAAGTAATCGGATTTACTATTCCGACCGCAATGCTTATCGCATTCCCGATTATTTCAGATCTGATGTTTCGGTAAACATAGAGGGCAATCATAAAATAAAAAAATTGGCTCATAGCTCCTGGACAATTGCTTTGTACAATCTAACCGGAAGAAGAAATGCGTATTCTGTGTTCTTTGTTTCTCAAAATGGACAGATTAACGGTTACAAACTTTCTGTTTTTGGCCAGCCGATTCCCACTATAACTTACAATTTTAAGTTCTAAATGATCTTGAAAAAAAACATAAAGACCATTCTCTTTAAGTTCGTCTTCCTAATGCTGTTTGGTTGTCTTGAACCATACAGCCCAACGGTTATAGAGCAAAACGTGAACCTTCTGGTTGTAGATGGCTTTTTAAATGCCTCTACAAACAGCATTCAGGTAAAACTATCGCGTACACTCCCCATATACACAGAGGGTTCATATACAACCGAAAAAAATGCAACCGTTGTTCTTGAAGAAGAAGCCGGGCCATCTCAACCTCTGTATGAAACAGTAGATGGAACATACGTAATGCAAAACCTAAACCTGAATAACTCAAAAAAATACCGCTTGTTCATACGAACGGAGTTTGATGAATATGCATCGGAATACATAACATTAAAGCAATCTCCTTCGCTGGATGAAGTAACATGGGAAGCCACTGCCGATGGTGTTAAAATTTATGTGAGCGCCCACGACCCCACCAATCAAACACGATATTACCAATGGAAATTCTGGGAAACCTGGCAATATACAGCCGACTACTTTTCTGCCTATACTTATAAGAATGACAGCATTCTGTATCGCAATTCGAATGAGTTTACCTACATCTGCTATAAAAGCGCTCCATCCGATAAAATAATTCTCAAATCTACCACTCAACTTAATGAAGATGTTGTTGGTAAATTTCCAATTCATCTTGTTCCCAGGGGTTCAAGAAAAGTTGCAAGCCGATATAACCTTTTGGTGCAACAACGTGCTCTTGATGAGGCTGCATACAATTATTATGTTCAGCTTCAAAAAACAACCGAAACTGTTGGCGGTCTATTTGACCCCCTCCCCTCTCAGGTAACAGGAAACATGCACAATGTAAACAACCCATCAGAGCCTGTCATTGGCTATTTTATGGGGGGAAGTGTTCAGGAAAAAATGATTTTTATTAACAGGCATGAACTTCCTTCTTATCTGTTAAACTTTGAGCCAGAAATCATCAACTGCAGAATTGACACTATAGCGTCATCGGAAGTCCCTTCTTTATTTCCACAACATCAACTTTTGGAGGGATATCCCGAAAACCCAAACATCGAACCTTATGAGCATAATTTTTTTCTGGTAATTCCACAACAATGTGCTGATTGCCGGTTAAAAGATAATGGCACAATAACCAGACCCGTTTTTTGGTAGATGATGAATATACTTCGAACTATAATATTGCTTTGTCTGACATCCCTTTTGCCTCTCTCCGCTAAGGCTCAATGGAACCATGTTACAGACAGTCTTGTGGAAAAGTTTGAACAATATCAATCAAACACCTTACAGGAAAAAATATACGTACACATTGACCGAACTTCTTACCTGGCTGGCGAACTTCTTTGGTTTAAAATTTATTACGTTGATGCCAGCTTCTATCTGCCCCTAAATGTAAGCAAGGTTGCGTACGTTGAAATTCTGGATAAGAATAACGAACCGGTTATTCAGGAAAAGGTTGAGTTAAAAAACGGAAAGGGCGAAGGCTCGCTGTTTATACCGGCTGTTCTGGGTAGTGGAAACTATGTGCTTCGTGCATACACCAATTGGATGAAAAATTTTTCTCCTGAATTCTACTTTCACCAACCTGTATTGATCATCAATACGTTTGTAAAAACAGAAATAGAATCCAGTTCCAAATCAGGCCCTGCCTTTAATGCCCGGTTTTTTCCTGAGGGTGGGCATCTTGTATCTGGTGTAAAGGCTAAGATTGCATTTCAAGTAACAAGCCCAGATGGTGTTGGTATTCCATGTAAAGGATATGTACGGAACTCATCAGACAGCATCGTAGCTGAATTTCAGCCTTTAAAGTTTGGGATTGGTCATTTTTACATGACAGCCCTGGCTGAAGAAAAGTATCGGATTTCAATTGAAGATGAAAACGGAAACAAAAATGATTTTCCATTTCCTGAAGTAAAGTCTTTGGGTTATGCGATGGCTGTTACGGAAACCCCTGATCATATTGAAATTGATGTTACTGCCCGATCAGCCAATTCCCCTCTGGTTTTCCTATTTGCCCATTCCAAACAACAAGTCACCAAGGCAGAAGGGAAAATCCTTACTAATGACAGAACCCGCTTTATTATCAGCAAAGACGAACTAAGAGAAGGAATCACAAATCTTACACTATTCAATTCTGAACTTGAGCCTATATGTGAACGGCTATTTTTTAAGCTCCCGCAAAAAAAACTAGAATTCAACATTCAATCAGAACGTAAAGGGTATAACCCCAAAAATCTGGTCAAACTAAATTTAACAACAAATCATAATTCTGATATCTCTATTTCTGTTTACCGAACCGACTCAATCCCTTCTCCTCAACGAAATAATATCTACGAGTACCTATGGCTTTCTTCAGATTTAAAAGGAACCGTAGAATCGCCTCACTATTATTTCAATTCTACTGATTCTATTGCTCCTGTTGCTCTGGATAATCTTATGCTTACCCATGGGTGGAGAAGATTTAATTGGGATACTATACTGGGAGGCCAAATTTATTTTGACTATTTGCCCGAATATCGCGGGCATCTTATTCATGGAAACGTGGTAAATAACGCGAACACTCCTGTGGCCGGTGTGCTCACTTCTCTCTCCTTTCCTGATAAAACCATTCAACTATACGGCTCTCGCAGCAATTCTAAGGGAGACGTTTTTTTTGAAGTAAAAAACTTTTTTGGTAACCAACCGGTTTATGTGCAGCCCATGTTTGCAGCCGATAGTAATCTCGTCATTAAAATAAACTCTCCCTTTTCGTTACGCTTTGCTTCGATCGATTTCCCCAAGCTACAACTTAACCCAGGTTATAAAGAAACGATTTTGAACAGAAGCATAGCAATGCAACTTCATAACATTTACTATCAGGAAAGATTGATTGCAGCTCAAAATTCTACATCTGGCCGCACCCCATTTTACGAAAAGTCTGATGAGCTTTATATGCTTGATGATTATACACGATTCCCTCTTCTGGAAGAAGTTTTCAAAGAATATGTTCGGGGCGTTATGCTTAGGAAACGTAAGGAGGGAATCCAGTTTATGGTTCAGCAAAAAATAAATCAACCCATCTCAACTGAAAGTCCACTGGTTTTGTTAGACGGTGTACCGGTATTTAATTACGATAAACTGCTGGAGTTTAATGCCAACCATATTAAAAAAATAGAGGTGCTTACACATGAGCATTATCTAGGGCCTTTGGTTTTGCATGGGGCCATCCTGCTTTCTACTTATAACGGAGACCTTGGCGGGTTCGAGATCAATACCGAAAACGCATCCATAAATTATGAAGGCTTGCAATTGAAGCGTGAGTTTTATTCTCCCGGTTATGAAACTCAAATTGCTAGAGAAAGCCGGGTGCCCGATCAACGATCAGTATTATATTGGAATGCATCGCAGCAAATTAATGCTCAAAGTAACACTCCCATTCAGTTTTACACATCAGATTTAAGCGGAGAATTTGAGGTTGTTGTGGAGGGAATTAGCAAAGATGGAGTTGCCGGAAGTGCCGTGTATCGCTTTGTGGTTGAAGAGAATAATTAAATCATAGTCCTGTACTTAATCAACTTCCCTCACTTTACAACCTTCAAACTCAGATCCAAACTTTTAACAGAATGCGTAAGGGCACCCACTGAGATGTAATCTACCCCGCACTCGGCCACAGCGCGCAATGTGGTTTCGGTAATACCGCCACTCGCTTCAGTTTTGTGCTTTCCGCCAATCAATTTCACGGCTTGTTTCATCTGGTCTGTACTCATGTTGTCCAGCATAATTACATCTACCCCGCCAACCTGTAACACCTCTTCTACTTCAGCAAGGGTTCGGGTTTCTACTTCAATCTTTAAGGATTTGTTGTTGGTACGAAGATAACCGTGTACTTGTTCAATAGCAGCACGCACCCCACCAGCCATATCTATGTGGTTATCCTTCAACATCACCATGTCGTACAAAGCAAAGCGGTGATTCATTCCACCACCAATGGCAACTGCCCACTTTTCCATTAACCTGAAATTAGGCGTAGTTTTTCGTGTATCCATCAGGCGTGCCGGTGTGCCTTCAATCAGCATACAGAGTTTGTGTGTATACGTGGCTATCCCACTCATGCGTTGCATGCAGTTCAACACCAATCTCTCGGCCATTAAAATTGACTGGGCTTTGCCTTCAACAATAAAAGCAATGTCGCCATTACGTATTCTGTCTCCATCATTTTTGATGATGGTTGTTTGTAACCCAGCATCAACTACTTCAAAAATTTTTAATGCCAACTCCACCCCAGCCAGAATGCCGGTGTCTTTAACTAAAAGATTTGCCTTGCTGATTTTGCTTGCCGGTACGGCCCCTAACGTAGAGTGATCGCCCTCACCAATGTCTTCAGCCAAAGCCTGTTTAATAAATTGATCAATAGCCTGGTTGGTAAGATATGCTGGTCGCATTATTCTTTCACAAAAGAAATTTCATGAATCAGATGCGTAGTGCCGGTTTGTTTTAGGCGTATAAGTACAGTAAGCTGATTGCCATTGCTTTTGTACGTACCAATAGCATATTGAAGCCCGCTTTTAGATGAGCCTGTATGCGAAATACTAAAATCCGTTACCGGATACTTTTTGAAAAAATCGCGCAATACAAATTCAGCCTGAGCTTTGCTGTATGTGTTTATTTCTCCCTCTACATTAATTTCAACCGATTGGTTTACGTACTTCACCAATTCTTTAGCACTGCCCGCTTTTAAGGCCTCTTTCATGGGGGCAAAAATATCGCCCTGCGCTTTAACCGAAAGCGTGCCTAATAGCAAAACAACCGTGTAAACCCACTTTTTTGTGTTCATAGTACTTCAGGTTCGCTCTAAAATTATGCCATTAATACGGTACAGAAAAATATGTAATAAGGTATTAACGACCTAACAAATGTTTTTGGCGCTTCTGGTGTTATTACCTTATTAATCCGGGTAAATGAAGCCCTTCTCCTTGTATATTTGGCCTCGCAAAAATTAACATTCTGTGGTTATGAACAAGAAATTATTGCTGATGATTTTGGATGGATGGGGAATTGCCAAAAACACCAAAGTATCGGCTATCGATAGTGCCCATACACCCTACATCAATTCGCTCTACAAAAAGTATCCGCACAGCACACTTGAAGCATCAGGTCTTGCTGTGGGTTTACCTGCCGGACAAATGGGGAACTCTGAAGTGGGGCATATGAACATTGGAGCGGGGCGAATCGTGTACCAGGATCTGGTTCGGATTAATAAAGCCGTGGAAGAAAAAGAACTCGACTCAAACCCGGTGCTGAAAGAAGCAATAGATTACGCTAAAAAGAATAACAAAGCATTTCATTTAATAGGGCTCGTTTCAGATGGTGGGGTGCACTCTCACATTGCTCACCTGAAAGGAATTACCAGCATTCTTAACAACCATGGATTAAAAAATGTATTCATTCATGCCTTTACAGATGGCCGCGACACTGACCCTAAAGGAGGGCTGAATTACCTTTCTGATTTGAGTGCTCATCTTACCAAAACAACAGGTAAAATTGCCAGTGTGGTTGGCCGCTATTATGCGATGGATCGCGACAAACGCTGGGAGCGGGTTAAACTGGCCTACGATCTTTTGGTACATGGTACTGGCGAAGCAACCACCGATGTGCTGAAATCCATTTCAAAATCGTACGATGCAAATATTACTGATGAGTTTATTAAACCTATTGTAGTAACCGATCAAAACCATAAACCGCTTGCCACCATTCAAGAAGGCGATGTGGTATTGTGTTTCAACTTCCGTACCGACCGCGGACGCGAAATTACCATGGCCCTTACCCAGCAGGATTTTCATGAGCAGAATATGTACAAACTCAACCTGCACTACATAACCCTCACAAATTATGACGATTCATTCAAGGGCATAAAAGTGGTTTTTGAAAAAGATAACCTGGAAAACACATTAGGCGAAATTGTTTCAAAAGCCGGAAAAAAGCAGATTCGAATTGCCGAAACAGAAAAATACCCCCACGTTACGTTTTTCTTCTCAGGTGGCCGCGAAATGGCTTTTGAGGGCGAATCGCGAATCATGTGCCCATCGCCTAAAGTAGCCACCTACGATCTGCAACCCGAGATGAGTGCAAATGATATTAAAGACAAAATCATTCCCGAGCTTATTAAAAAAGAAGCCGATTTTATATGCCTTAACTTTGCCAACCCCGACATGGTGGGCCATACCGGAGTATTTGAAGCAGCCGTAAAAGCCTGCGAAACAGTAGACCAATGCAATGAAGCTGTAACCGAAACAGCCCGTAAAAATGGATATGCGGTTATCATTATTGCCGACCATGGCAATGCCGATTTGATGATTAACGAAGACGGAACCCCTAATACCGCACACACCACTAACCTGGTACCCGTAATACTGGTAGATGATCAATACAAAGGCAAACTTAAATCAGGAAAGTTGGGCGACCTTGCGCCAACCATTCTTACGCTTATGGGCATACCCGTACCAAAGGAAATGAGCGGCACGGTATTGATTGATTGATTTGAAGATGCGGATTTTATTTGCAGGAATTATATTGGCACTGGCCTGGAGTTGTAAACAATCAGAGGTTATTTACGACAAACCCTATTTCGATTTTGATAGTTTGATAACCCGGCAACAACAAGCCTTGTTAACAGCCAATGCAACACTTACCAAAACGGTAACACTCGATGGCTCTACAGAAGAAATTACTTTTGCCATTGATTCTGTTGTCTTAACCAAGGAGCTTGATGTTTTCAAACAACTTGATATCATTAACAAACCTGGTTTTAAAGGCAAGTATAAAATTTCAGATGGCGAAAAAGATTCGCGCAGTAATCTTACTATACGCAGGTACGAGGCGCTGGAAACAAACACTCCTGTTCCATTTGTTTTATTCTATTACCAGAATGAGTTTAATCGGCTACACAAAATTGAATCTGCTTATCGTGAAAACAACACACTTTATGGAACAGGGCGAAATCTTTTGCTTGAGTTCGATGACGCTTCGGGCAGCCCCCTTTTGGTCAATTATAGATTAACCGGAGTTCAGAAAATGATATTAAGCGACACAATCGGGTTTTCTATTGAAGGGACTCTGGTGCCTGGAATTTTCTAAAAACGCCAAACTACCAGAAAAATAATGGCCAAACGATATCAGGAAGAAGGAGAAAAAAGACCACTCAATAAAGCCGGTATAAAGAACTTTCTGGGTGTGTTTCGGTTTGTGCTTCCTTACAAATGGATTTTTTTTGTAGGCCTGGTTGCCTTATCTCTTTCCAGCGGAGTGTTATTATCTTTCCCTTATCTATCCGGTAAACTGCTAGATGTAGCGCAGGGCAAAACTGATTTTTACTTCAATACTATTAATCAGATAGCAATTGCAATGATTGCTGTACTCCTTATTCAGGGAGTGTTTTCATTTTTGCGGGTATATACATTTACCTATGTAAGCGAACACGCACTGGCTGACCTTCGCCTGCAGTTGTATTCAAAAATTATCTGGTTACCATTACCTTTTTATGATACCCGAAGAGTAGGAGAATTAATGAGTCGCATTACATCCGATGTGGGCATCCTGTACGACACCTTTACCTTTACCCTGGCCGAATTACTTCGGCAGGTTTTAATTCTGGTTATTGGCGTTCCGTTGTTGATTGTGCTATACCCAAGGTTAACGGTTTTCATGCTTCTTACTTTTCCGGTTTTAATTCTGTCGGCACTTTTCTTTGGTAAATTTATTCGGAAGCTTTCTAAAAAAACACAAGATCAGCTGGCAACTGCCAATGTGGTGGTAGAAGAAACCCTGCAATCCGTAACGGTAGTAAAAGCATTTACCAACGAGGCCTTTGAAATTGCCCGGTATAAAAACTCCTTAACGGATGTAATCAAAACAGCAATTCGTTCTTCGAGGTATAGGGGTGCTTTTATCTCGTTTACCATAATCGCATTATTTGGAGGTATTGTGGCCGTAGGTTGGTTTGGCGCCTCCATGGTACAATCGGGCGATGTTGATGTGGGGGAGCTTTTTTCGTTTATCATCTATACCGTTTTTATTGGTGGCTCAATTGCCGGCTTGGGCGATATTTACAGTCAACTTCAAAAATCCATAGGTGCCTCTGAGCGAATTCTTGAAATATTAGGAACCCCTGATGAGAAACCAGATGCTGGTGCTGCCTTGAAAATAAAAGGTAAAATAGACTTTGAAAATATTCAGTTCGCCTACCCCTCTCGTCCGGATGTTCAGGTACTAAAAGACATTACCTTTTCCATTCGTCCGGGCGAAAAAGTAGCCCTGGTTGGCCCAAGTGGTTCAGGAAAATCTACCATCATTAATCTGTTGTTACAATTTTATCAACCTGCAGGCGGTACTATTCTGGTAGATGATTTGAGAATAACCGATTATAATCTACATGCATATCGCGGTAACCTGGGCGTTGTACCACAAGAAGTAATCTTATTTGGAGGAACAATTCGTGAAAATATTGCTTATGGAAAACCCAGCGCTACAGAAGTAGAAATAACTGAGGCGGCTCGCCAGGCTAATGCCTTAGAATTTATAGAAAGTTTCCCGCAAGGATTTGATACCGTGGTTGGAGATCGCGGAGTAAAGCTGTCGGGTGGGCAGCGACAACGAGTAGCTATCGCGCGGGCTATTTTGCGCAACCCGGCTATTCTAATTTTAGACGAAGCCACAAGTTCGCTTGATGCGCATTCAGAAAAACTAGTACAGGAAGCTCTTGAAAATCTAATGCAAAACCGAACCACATTAGTAATTGCACACCGTCTTAGTACAATAAGAAAAGTAGATACTATTCTTGTAATAAAAGAGGGTTTAGTTGCCGAGGTGGGCAACCACGCAGAGCTTAGTGCCCGCGATAATGGCATTTATAGTAACTTGCTTAAATTACAGGTAGACTTAAAATGAAACGCGGAGGCCAGATACTAAAAAACTACCAGCTAAGAAGCACCACCAGCCGCGAGGCAATTCTGGACTTATTTGTCCGCAATGGGTTCGCACTCTCCTACTCCGATATAGAACATAAAATAGCTACTTCTTTTGATCGGGTTACCGTTTACCGAACTCTTAAAACCTTTCTTGACAAGGGAGTAATACACAAAGTGCTGGATAATGAAGGGGGCCTGAAATATGCCCTGTGCAGCGAGCCCTGCTCTACGCACGAGCATCATCACGAACACGTGCATTTCAAATGCGAAAAGTGCGGACAGACCAATTGCCTCGAATCCGTAACCATTCCGCAAGTTGCCTTGCCAAAAGGGTTTTCTGTTAAAGAAGTGAACTTGCTAATACAGGGTACGTGCAACAAATGCCAATAACAACATCCCGGTTCCTTTTTAGATACTACCGGCATTAACCATTTTAGGTTCTTTTTCAATTTGAATTAATTTGTAGCTTTGGCCCTAATTAAGAGATGGTTGCCTGCCCACTAGTACCGGTTATCGCCTCTTTATTAACCCCTAACCACCCGCTTTAATGTTGGCTTTCACGTTGTTTGGCTTAGATCTGAAAGATGAGTCCTTCCTCTTTGGTGTCTTTGGCTTTGTAATCCTTGTATTCCTTCTTTTGGATTTGGGGATTTTTAATAAAACGGCTCATAAAATCTCTACCAAATCAGCACTGTATCAATCCATTTTCTGGGTGTTTATCAGTACTGTTTTTGGGTATTTAATATATGCATTCGATAAGGAAGGCGGTGGGGCCAACGGTGCGTTCGAGTACTTCTCAGCCTACCTTACGGAGTACGCCCTTTCGGTTGACAATATTTTTGTAATTCTGCTCATCTTAAAATATTTTAAGGTTAAAGAAGAATATTTTCATAAAGTATTATTCTGGGGGATTTTAGGAGCTGTTTTCTTCCGCGGTATTTTCATTTTTGTAGGCGCCATCCTCATTCATAAGTTCCATTGGATTCTTTACATCTTCGGTGTATTCCTGATTTATTCTGGTATTAAAATTTACTTCGAAGACAGTGACGAAAAAATTGACCCCGAAAAAAACCCCATTCTAAAATTCTGCCGCAAGTACCTTCCTATTACACAGGATGAAATGGGCGGAAAGTTTGTTGCCCGTGTGGATGGTAAACTCATGTTTACCCCGCTCTTTCTGGTTATTATTTTGATTGAAACTACCGACTTAATTTTTGCAGTTGATTCTATTCCAGCTGCCTTTGCCATTACTACAAACGAGTTTATCATTTATACTTCGAATATTTTTGCCGTAATGGGATTACGCGCCATGTTCTTCCTGCTATCGGGTATTATTGATAAGTTCTACCTGTTACAAAAGGGATTGTCGATTATCTTGTTCTTTATTGGCGCTAAAATGTTATTGGAAATTGGCAAAGACTATGACTTTATTCCGAAGGTGCTTAGCGATATGCCGCCCACCATTTCATTTATCATTATTCTGGTAACGCTTACTCTGTCAATTGTGTTTTCCATACTCATTCCCCGCAAGGACAAAGAAGAGTCTGAGGAATTGAAAGACTAAATATCTGGAAACTCTGTTAGGCCACCTCGGCAAAGAAATCCTGTGGAAGAATTTTCATCAAGATTGGCAGTGTAAGAAATTTTTGAGGCAGTGAGATAATCACAAAAGAAGGAATAATTTTAAGTGTAGCCACAAGCAACTCCTGCATCCTTTGCTTTTCGGTTTCGGTCAGTTCCTGAGCCCGTGCCTTGCGCAACAATTCCATTAACTCGTTGCTTCCCTGCACTTCTTTAAGCAACCTGTTTTTATGATTCCCCGTTACTTTGGCCATGCGCTGAATAAACTGTTCGCTTACCTGATTATAGTCTTGCTTGTTTTGCAAATAGTTTAGCTTTTCCCAATGCTCTAATACAAACCCTTCAATGGCAAGCATACTGTGCTCCAGGTCATCCTCTACAAAACTCAGGTACCTGCAAAGGTCTTTCAAAAAGGCAATTTCAGATTCTTCTACACGCTTATCTGCCCAAATTGTAAGAATGGCTATTTCCAGAAAATACTTTTTTAAAATCCAGGAGTTGTTGGTGGGCAGGTTAATTTCCTCCATTACAATTCCCTGATCAAAAATTTGTTTTGCTTCGCGCTTCTTTTCTATTGGCAACTCTGTACTCTGAAGAAAAAAATCAAGTAATCTGCGTTCTTCATACTCAATGGTAGAATTAGCATGAGCCGCACATGCTATTACTTTCACAACCGAAAAGCGAAGCTCTTCCCGTTCGTATTTAAAGAAGTCTGTAACAATTCTGTCTGCGTTGGTATGAATCCATTGCCCAAAAATAAAAACGTCTAAAAACAACAAACTGTTGTGAAACAGTTGTACCCAAAAGTTGGTGTCAAACTCGGATGTATTGGCAATTCTTTTATCCAGAATTTTTTCGGCCACCTCAAGTGGCGATTTCTTCTTTCCGAAGAAAGATTTTGAAGGTGTGGCCAGTTCTGGAAAAATATTGTTGTAGAAACTTCCAATGCTTTCAAGTGTTTTTAGAATGATCCTGGAAAGTTCTTCTGGTGACTGAATGGCCTTATTTTGAAACAGGAGTGCGCTGCTGATCAGGCTCTCGGCCAACAAAATTTTCATTCTGTCCTTCTCATCCCAACCAGACGAATCGGGCAAACCAGTAACCCCAACAGGCTGGCCATACATTAATCCCGAAGGTTGTATAACACGGTACAGAGAATACTCGGGATGATGTGCTTTTTTAGCCTCACCGGTTAAGTCTTGCAATAAGACCTGCCTGAATTCCAGGTATTCTTTTAACCAGCCCTTTTCTCCCGGGTTCATTCGTTTGGATAATGAGTAAAGTTGCTACAAATTTTTCACTTTTTAAGCAGGTACCCTTATCATCTAAAGCGCTAAGACTCTTTCCAGCCTTTCTTTTCAATGCTCCTGAAGGATTGCTCTACCTTTTTACGAAGGTTGGTTTTGAAGCTTTGCAGCTTCTTTGCAAGCGATTTGTTTTCGGTTGATAAAATTTGGGCTGCCAGAATGCCTGCATTGCGGGCTCCGTTTAATGCTACTGTTGCTACAGGCACCCCGGCCGGCATCTGCAAAATTGATAGTACCGAATCCCAGCCATCAATAGAATTTGAGGACTTAATCGGCACCCCAATTACCGGCAGGGTGGTAAATGAAGCTACCATACCCGGTAGGTGTGCTGCCCCCCCCGCACCGGCCACTATAACTTTTAGGCCACGGCCACGGGCAGCGTTTGCATAATCGGCCATACGTTGTGGTGTTCTGTGTGCCGAAACCACTGTTAGTTCGAAAGGGATACTCATCTCTTCCAGAAATTCGGCCGCCTCTTTCATAATCTTAAGATCAGATTGGCTTCCCATAATAATTCCCACCACTGGCTTACTCATGCTTTTACTTTAAGGGTTTGTTTTACAAAGTTGGCTTTCTTTTTCAAACTGTCCGGATTACTATCTACAATAGTAACATGCCCCATTTTACGATAGGGTTTAGTTATTTTTTTTCCATACAAATGCACATGTATCCCTTCTACTTTCAACACTTCTTCCAGCCCCTCATAACAGGCATTTCCGGTAAAGCCCTCTTCGCCTAAGAGATTCACCATAGCACTCGGGGCCCTTAGCGCTGTGCTGCCAGCCGGTAAATTAAGTATGGCCCGCAGGTGTTGTTCGTATTGCGAAGTTACATTGCCCTCAATGGTTTGATGACCACTGTTATGCGGACGAGGCGCAACTTCATTAACCAAAACTTCGCCTTCTTTGGTTACAAACATCTCAACCGCCAGCAAACCAATCATATTTAACTCAGTAATTACCTTTCGGGCAATTGCTTCTGCCCGAATTGAGATTTTTGCATCAATTTGAGCAGGAGAAAACAGGTACTCTACAAGATTAGCTTCCGGGTGAAAAACCATTTCTACTGCCGGGTAGGCTGCCACTTCGCCCATTGCATTTCGGGATACAATTACGGCTATCTCTTTTTCAAATGGAATCCATTTTTCCAGAAGCCCCGGGGCATCAAATGCTTTGTGTAAATCTGACTCTGTTTTAATTACCTGAACCCCTCTGCCATCATAACCTTCTTTGCCCAACTTATTCACTGCCGGAAGAAAGTGTGTTTGTTTTATAACATCTTCCTTGTTGGAAACCAGCATAAACGGAGCGGTGGGTATCTGATTATCGGTAAAGAATTGCTTTTGTAGGCGCTTATCCTGAATTAATTCTATTACAGCTGGTTGTGGGAATACCTTTTTCCCGGCCTTCTCCAAATCAGTTAATGCTTTTGTGTTTACATTCTCTATTTCAATGGTAATTATATCGCAGGTATTTCCAAACGCCATTACGGTTTCGTAGTCGGTAAGTTTGCCTTGTGTAAACCTGGCAATCTGCGCGCATGGGGCTTGTGGATCCGGATCAAGAATATGAAAATTCAGATCGAGGTTAATACCGGATTGAATGAGCATGCGGCCTAACTGACCGCCCCCTAACACGCCAATTGTAAATTGAGGATTGAATGCTGCCATAAACTGGCTGCAAAATACAGGTTACAAGCGGGAGTTCAAGAAATTAATAGTTGGTAATGGATTGGGCCCGAGCCACCACATCGTTAAACTCAATGCCTGCATTTTTGATCGAATACAGGAGCAGTCTTACTTCTTTAATGTGCGTACGGCCATCTGCTTCAGACATTTTATAGAGATGAACAAAAGCCGTTAGTTTTTCTTCTTCTGTACAATTATTCATCATTTCGATTCCCTCGCGGTAAATATCCCGTTCCGTTTTGTTTCTAACGCTTTCTTGAAACTTATTAAAATCCTGATCGCTTATGGATTCTTTGGCTTTTATCTTGGTAAGAGCCTGATATTCTTTCGTGTCTATTATTCCATCGGCACTGATAAGCAGATGTGCGAGGTACAACAAACCAAGTTGTGCGTTAGGGGTAAAATTCATATGGGTGTTCCGTCAAAAGTAACGAGAATTTTTACTCGTTAAACAGAACAAATGCTTCATGTAAGATTATCTTAAAGTTTGATAAATAATGAAGGCCGAAACATAGGCAAGGGCTGTCATATATGCCAGTTGTATAAGGGGCCATTTCCACCCCTTTGTTTCTCTTTTAACCACGGCCAGCGTACTCATACATTGCATGGCAAAAGTATAAAACACCAGCAAAGAAAGGCCTACAGCCGGTGTATAACGAGGACCACCGGTATTCGGATTTATTTCTGATCGCAACCTGCCTTTTATGGTTTGTTCATCTTCTGTGCCTCCCAGGCTATAAATAGTAGCAATAGTACTTACAAAAACTTCGCGCGCAGCAAAAGAGGTTACCAATGCAATTCCAATTTTCCAATCGTAACCCAAAGGTTCTATGGCAGGTTCCAGGGCTTTGCCAATAATTCCTGCATAGGAATGCTCTAATTTGTAAGAGGCAACCTGCGCCTCAAATTCGTTAGCAGGAAGTTTAGTTTGCCCCATTTCATGCCTAACAGCATCTTCTGCATTGTTCATGGCATCGCCTGGCCCATAACTTGCCAGCACCCAAAGCACAATTGATATTGCCAGGATTACTTTGCCTGCTTCAAATACAAACGATTTGGTTTTTTCTACAATGGTATAGCCTACGTTACTCCATTTAGGCCAGCGGTAGGTAGGCATTTCCATTATCAGGTAACTGCGCTCTTTGGTTTTAATTATTAGCTTAAGCACAAAGGCCGAGATTAAGGCAGCAAAAAAGCCCAACAGATAAAGGCCCATTAACACCAACCCCTGGTAGTTAAAAAACCCAAACAGTTTAACATCGGGAATAATAAGGGCTACCAGAATAGTGAATACCGGCAACCGGGCCGAGCAACTCATAAACGGAGTTACAAAAATGGTAATGAGGCGGTCTTTCCAGTTTTCGATTGTGCGCGTAGCCATAATGGCTGGAATGGCACAGGCTAAGCCCGATATGAGTGGAACTACACTTTTGCCGTTTAATCCAAACTTGCGCATTAGCTTATCCATTAAAAAAACCACACGCGCCATATAGCCACTCTCTTCCAGTATAGAAATGCAGGCAAACAAAATGGCGATTTGTGGAATGAAAATCACAATGCCCCCAATACCCGGAATAATTCCTTGCGTAATCAAATCGAAGAACGGGCCATCCGGAAAATACTCATCCAGCCTGTTGCTTAAAGAAGCAAATGTACTGTCGATAAAATCCATTGGAATTTGCGCCCATGCAAAAATGGATTGGAAGATGAGAAACAATACGGAAAAGAAAATAAGATAGCCCCACACTTTGTGTGTAAGTACTTTATCAATTCTGTGCGAAAATTTTTTCCATTCCGGATCAGAAGATTTTAGCGTAACCTTATTCAACAAATCCTGAATAAAGCTATATCGCATTACCGTTTCTGCTCCCTGATATTTGTGTTGAAAAAAATTTGAATCTTTTGCCCGTGTGGTGATGTACGTTTTATCAGCCGAAGTAAGAAATGACAGGTTATCTGTCTGCTGCAAAACCTGATAAGCCTGATAAGGTGTGCTTAGATTGAATTTTTGTTGTATGTCTTTAACCAGTGGCTCAATTTCTTCGCCAACTTTATAAATGGTTTTTGAAGATGGTATAACCGATGTGGCTAACAAATTTTTCAATTCAACCACACCTTGCCCGGTACGCGCATTTATCATTACCACAGGCAAATCCAAAGCAACCGCAAGCGCCTGTACATCTATGTTTTGACCTGATCGTGCGGCCAAATCCATCATGTTTAATGCCAGCACCGTAGGAATCTTCAAATCGATAAGCTGCGTTAACAGCAGCATACAATTTTTCAGATTGGTTGCATCTGCCACCAGCACCACACAATCCGGATAATAAACCCCATTCCTATCGGCCAGAATATCGGTCACTATTTTTTCATCGATTGTGCGCGGATATAAACTGTATATACCCGGCAGATCCATAACCTGTGCTGTTATCTCAGCACTTATCTGACAATGGCCGGTTCGTTTATCTACCGTTATGCCCGGAAAGTTTCCAATTTTCTGGTTAAGACCGGTTAGCAAATTAAATAATGACGACTTTCCGGCATTTGGCTTTCCGGCAAGGGCAATACGCAAATTTTTTTGTGCTGCCATTAATTAAGAATGGTAATTGTAGAGGCTTCCGCAATACGAAGCGATAAATCAAACCCTGAAACTGTAATGCAAATCGGATCACCGAAAGGTGCCGCAAAATTAAATCGTACTACGGTGCCGGGTAGCAAACCCATCTCTAACAGTTTTATAGAAAGCACATCATCCCGAAAGCCAGAGATAACCGCTGTTTCTCCCGGTAACATTTCAGCAATGCTTTTCAGGCTCTCCAATTTTATTTAGATTAATTTTAAATTGTGCGAATATAATGGGAGCCATCCTTCCAAACAATGATTATATTCGGTTGATGAAAAAGAAAACCAAGCCAAAGAAGAAGGTTAAACCAATACCGGCATCGAACGAGAATAAACCTGCTACAGGTAAAGATGAGCGCTTCGATTTTGGTGGCTTGCCCGAACTTAACCTAAAGAAAAATCTGGGTTGCGGTTAAGTTTATTTTATCAAAGAAACCACAAGTGCCTCAAGACAAATCTTGAAATACGTTTATGAAAAAAACCCTCTTTAAAATTTTGGCGAGCCTAAACAAAGTAATTCTGCCCCGTATAAGTAAGCGCGATCTTAACCGGTTATCTAAATTTGAAAAAGCAATTGTGGCTTATCGGTATTGGGTTACTACCAATGCACTTGGCTAATGCAAAATCCGGTGTAATTGACCACCTGTATCCGGAGCAAATTGACCACCCCTAGTTGATGTCAAAATTGTGCTGCCAGTTTCAGTGTTTTAAAATTAGTTATTCTTCGTTTTCTTCTTTTGTTTTT